>SDBV01000004.1_pt1 | contig 202985 bp, 206 predicted proteins | sample 2277081 | NCBI WGS metagenome assembly SDBV01 (sample SAMN10402039, study PRJNA504765) | marine sediment metagenome | isolation source: marine sediment core GS10_PC15, 223 cmbsf | place: Arctic Ocean: Southern Knipovich Ridge | collected 2010 | reverse complement strand
ATCTGCTGTGTTATCCTTGATCTCGATTCAGTCATGTACTTGATGTACACTCCTTTATCTCGATCCGCGTCTGCCTAGCAACTAAGGCTTTGGGCCGCGTTTCTTGTCTGGCCGAAAACCTCAGTTTAACTCGCCCGCATAGGTGCGATTATGAGACACTTCTCAGCAGCCCGACAACTTTTCCCAAAATAGATGCCTCAGTGGTATAAATTGGGCTGTATCCGGGATTCGCCGGCTCAAGTCGTATGCGATCAGGCTCTAAATAAAAGCGTTTTACAGTTGCTTCATCTTCAATTAAAGCCACTACGATGTCGCCGTTTTCCGCTATCTGCTGTTGGCGCACCATAACTACATCACCATCTAATATGCCGTCATTGATCATACTGTCTCCCTTTACGGACAACGCGAAGGACGGGCGAGAGCTCAGGCTTTTCGACCAACAGATGTTTTCGACAATGTTCTCAATCGCGAGAATCGGTTGGCCGGCGGCCACTTGTCCCAGTAAAGGGACCGTGAGGGAATTTTCGTCCGGATCAGTTTTTCGATCAATCAACAAGAGCGCTCTTGGTTTGCTGGGGTCTCTTTTAATAAGGCCTTTCTTTTCCAACGCTGAAAGATGAGAGTGCACTGTTGAGCTGGAAGACAGCCCTACAGCCGCTCCAATCTCGCGTACGCTTGGCGGATAACCTTTTGACTTAACCTCCGCCACTATGTACTCTAATATCTGCCGTTGGCGTTGGGTCAGTTTTTTCGACATTGCAGCCTCCCTTTTTTATGTCAACATTCCACAATCAGAAAAAGAATCACTTCACAATTTATAACACAGGACTGATTAAAGAGCAAACACGCGTTCGTGTTTTTAGGTGAGACCTGTCACAAGAACACCAATGATGGCTTGAATTGTTAGGGCGTCAAGTGCTAAATTGGTATCATGATTAAACTTGCGCCTTCAATCCTTTCGGCAGATTTTGGCTGCCTGGCTGAGCAACTTGCAGAAGTTGAAAAAGCGGGAGCTCATCTAATTCATGTTGACGTCATGGACGGTCACTTTGTGCCCAATATCACTATCGGTCCGGTAGTCGTAGAAGGTGTAAAGAAACACACAACCTTACCTTTAGATGTACACTTGATGATTGATAAGCCTGGACAATACATTGAGGCGTTCAGGGTCGCCGGGGCGGACATTATTACGTTTCATGTTGAAGCGGTTTTTGATATATTAAAGCTGGTGAATGAGATAAAGGCGCTTGGAGCTAAAGCAGGTGTGGCTATTAGCCCGGAAACGCCTGTCAATGTAATTAAGGACGTGATAACTGAACTTGATATGTTGACTGTCATGTCGGTTCACCCGGGATTTGGAGGGCAAAAATTCATTGGGGCCTCTATTCCAAAGATAGAGACGGTGCGCAGACTGGCTGAGGCCAGCTCAGCATCATTGGAAATCGAGGTCGACGGAGGTATTAACCTTGAGAATGCTGCTTCTGTCGCGGCGGCGGGCGCTGATGTGTTGGTAGCCGGAGCGGCGCTCTTTCACGACAATGAACCGGGGCTAAGAACAAGAAAGTTTCTCGAAACTTTAAGGAAAGTCTAGGTGTTTTTGACAGTATGGAGATTCTGGAAGATTTAACTCATAGAATCGGGTATCTTGATATGGCTGTCGACTTAGCCGAGTACGGTCGGGGTTCGACTAGTCCAAATCCAATGGTTGGCGCGATTATTGTAAAACGTGATCTTGTGCTAGGCACGGGCTATCATGTTAAGGCTGGCTTTGCACACGCTGAGATAATAGCTCTGAAAGAAGCAGGGGAGAGCGCGCGAGGTGCGACACTTTATGTGACCATTGAGCCATGTTGCCGTTACGGTCGAACTCCGCCCTGTACAGACGCTATCATCGCAGCCGGTATAAAGAATGTGATTATCGGCGTAATTGATCCAAACCCGCAGGTAGCTGGTGCGGGCATCGAACTGCTTAGAGCCTCCGGTATAAAAGTTACTGTTGTTGGCTTCAATAAGATCATTAGACAGAACGAGGTTTATTTCAAATACATACAGGAACAAAAACCCTTTGCGACTTTAAAAATAGCGACATCTTTGGACGGACAGATAACCGCTGAAAAAGGGACAAAAACAACTATAACAGGCCCAAAGGCTCAAGCTGAGGTACATAGATTGAGAAATGAGTATCAGGCCATAATGGTGGGAATCGGTACAGTGCTCATTGATGACCCATTGCTAACCAGCCGACACGGGGACAATAACGCTCGACAGCCGATAAGAGTTATTGTCGACAGCAGGGGCAGGTTGCCGATGGATAGCCGGATAGTCCGGACAGCTGAGGCAAACGCGGTTGTTTTAGCGACGACAAAGAAGGCGACAAAAAAGAAACGGAAGGAATTCGAGGAACGCGGCGTGGAAGTTCTGATTTGCGACCAGAACGAGCGGGGAAAGGTCGACATTGAAGACCTTTACAGGAAACTAGGGGAGCGAGAGATATCGAGCGTGCTTATTGAGGGTGGTTTGAGACTTAACGAAGAGTTGCTCTCGGGTGAATTGATAGATAAGTTGATCTGGTTTCTAACGCCCGCGATAATTGGAGGCAAAAAGGGTCTTCCTGCCATAAAATCGAAGGAGCCTTTATGGCGGCGCTTTCAAATTAGGACTAATCGGTTTCTGGACAATGATCTTATGATAGAGATGTACCCAAGAAAAGCGGATGTGCTGTTGTCAAGCGTTCCCGACCAAGCTTATTCCGAGAACACTTAAAAATCATGTTCTCAGGGATTGTTGAAGAACTAGCTAGCATAAAAGAGATCGAAATGAAAACTGATGGCGGGGCCAGGCTGAATATCGAGGCGAAAGTGCTTGGCCCTGACTGTTCGATAGGAAACTCAATCTCGGTCAATGGAGTTTGTCTAACTGTTGAGTCGATAGATGGCGTTAATTTGGGACTGGATCTCTCAGAAGAAACCCTCCGAGTTACAAACCTAGGTAAACTTGGGGCTGGTGATGTCGTGAATTTAGAGCTATCTTTACAGTTAGGGGAAAGAATAGGTGGCCATTTTGTCTCCGGCCACGTGGATGAAGTCGGTAAGATAGTAGAGCAGCGCAAAGAAGGCGATTGCACTGTTTTTCAGATCAGCGCCGGCAGAGTGATTCTGGACTTACTGATCGATCGTGGGTCAATAACGGTTGACGGTATAAGCCTTACGGTCACAAAAACACTGGACGGGTCTTTTGAGTTTGTGATTATTCCGCATACGGCCAAGTTAACGACGCTTGGAGTCAAAAAAGTAGGCGATCAAGTCAACTTGGAGGCGGATATGATTGGTAAATATATTGCAAAGATACTGAAAAATCCAGGCGCGCAGCAGGAAGTGCCGGTTGAAGCAGAGGAGTAAAGTTTAGTGTTTAGTTCTATTGAAGATGGACTGAAAGATATTATTGCCGGCAAGATGGTTATTGTGGTTGATGATGAAGCTCGTGAAAATGAGGGTGATTTGGTCATGGCGGCGCAAAAAGTCACGCCCGAGTCGATCAATTTCATGACAAAACATGGTCGCGGGTTAATATGTGTGCCCTGTGATCCAGACCGTCTTGATGAGCTAAAAATACCTTCGATGGTCTCTGATGAAGAGAATACATCTACTCACGAGACTGCCTTTACCGTGTCAATAGGAGCAAAAAGTAAGATTACGACCGGCATTTCAGCCGCCGATCGCGCGGCCACGATAACACAGCTGATTGATCCCACGGCTGAACCGGAGGACTTCTCTCGACCAGGCCATGTTTTTCCTTTAAGGTCGAAACCGGGCGGAGTGCTGCAACGGGCGGGCCATACGGAAGCAGCTGTAGACTTAGCGCGACTGGCAGGGTTTATGCCGGCCGGTGTTATCGTTGAAATTATGAACGAAGACGGCTCCATGGCACGGGTGCCGCAAATAAAGAAGATAGCGAAGCGCTTAGATCTTAAAACGATAACCATTGCTGACCTCATTAAATATCGACGGCAGAAAGAAAAGCTGGTTAATAAGATTGGCGAGGTCAGATTGCCGACACGTTTCGGCATTTTTAAGGCGGTCGGCTATGAGAACGTCTTGGATCAGCGCCAGCACGTAGCTCTGGTTAAAGGGGAAATTAAAAACAAAAAAAACGTTTTAGTGCGCGTCCATTCCGAGTGTTTGACCGGGGACGTTTTTCATTCGATGCGATGCGATTGCGGCCAGCAACTGGAAAGAGCCCTCGAGATGATCGAGCTGGAAGGCACCGGAGTGCTTCTCTATATAATCGGCCATGAGGGCAGGGGAATAGGGTTACTGAACAAACTCAAGGCCTATCAACTTCAAGAAGACGGCTTGGATACAGTGCAAGCGAACAAAAAATTAGGCTTCGCTCCCGACCTGAGGGAATATGGCATTGGAGCCCAGATATTAGTTGATCTAGGGGTTACTACGATGAGGCTTATGACCAATAATCCCTTCAAGATAGTCGGGGTTAAAGGATACGGACTTGACGTGGTCGAACGTGTCCCCATAGAGATAGAGCCCAACACGGACAATATTGATTACCTGGTCGCCAAGAAGAACAAGCTTTCACATATTATTTCAAATCTTCCAACCGGTGAAGATAAACCTGGGGAGGACGAGGAGTAAGGTGGCGTTTTGACCGGGTCTGGAGCCCAAGATCTTAGATTTGCGATAATCGTTAGCTCGTTTAACGATTTCATTACGAAGAAATTATTGGCTGGTGCCCAAGAGGCGCTGGAAGAAAGCGGCGCCAAAGAGGAAAAAGTTGATATCTTTTGGGTCCCGGGCAGCATCGAGATACCGTTGGCTTTACTGGAAGTCGCTGAAAGGGAATATGACGCGGCTATCTGCCTGGGAGTGGTAATCAGAGGTGAAACACCGCATTTTGATTATGTCTGCACCGAGGCGGCGAGAGGGATATCGCAAATTTCCCTTGAAAAGCGATTACCTGTTGGCTTTGGAGTTATAACGGCTGACTCGACTGAGCAGGCTATTGATCGATCTGGGGGGAAGAGGGGTAATAAAGGAAGAGAGGCCGCTCTAGCAGCGGTCAGAATGGTCGAGGTAATAGATGAAATCAAAAATTGTCTCTAAGTCTTGGAAATGGATTGAGGTAGCATGAAAGTCGAGAAGCCCTGGGGTTATTATAAGCAATATGCGCAGAATCGCACATGCTCAGTAAGACTGATAATACTTGAGCCAAATCAAGAGACAAGCATGCACTGGCATAATCTTAGAAGCGATCTTTGGGTCGTTCTTGATGACGGCATGAAGGTGCAGATTGGTGATGAGATCCATGAAGCCAAGGCCGGCGAGGAGTTTTTTATACCCTCTGAACAGGTTCACCGACTGATGTCGTTAGGGAAAAAGGGACGCGTTCTTGAAATTGCGTTCGGATATTGCATTGAGGACGACATTCACAGGCTCGCAGATGACTATGGACGAGAATTAGAGCTTTAGCAGCGCAGGCGTATATTTTACAAATCCCCGTAATAAGTTAATAATTGCGTTTACAAATCAAACACTTAAAGCCATGTATTGTGAGAAATAATGAATTACTACAAAGTTCTTGAAGTTGATAAAGACGCATCCGACGAAGTAATTAAGAAAGCCTATTGGGTTTTGTCTAAAAAATTTCATCCCGATAGCCGTGACGATCATTCCGAGATCTACTATCAGCGCATGCGCTTGATAAATGAAGCCTATGAAGTTCTATCAGATACCAAGAAACGTGAGGCTTACAACGGCCAAACACAACTATGGCGGCTCTGGATCAATGACGGGCTCATAGGGGTCGCCAAGGTCTGGCTACGGACTTTTTAATAAGGATCTATTGGGTATAAGAGTGCATGCCTGACTTCCAGGAAAAGCGCTTTAAAGCTGCTAAGATCCGACTTGGTCATGTGACAGCGGACATTTTTATGCTTGAACTTGAAGGTGAATTTGATCACGCGGTCTTCGTTGAGACATCAGATTATTTGGGCAACTTGTTTTGCGATCGCGAGTGCGCGGTAGTTGTCGATATGCACAACCTTACTTTCATGGACAGCAGCGGCGTAAAATTACTCACTTCATTGGCAAAAAGTTTTGGCTTTGAAAATGTGGCTGTGTACAAGGCTAATCACGATCTTATGAGAATTATTTCGCTCGTCGCGCTCGATAAAAAGCTTTGTATTCTCGATAACCAGGATGATCTTGACAGATGGAGCGGCTTGAGGGAAGCTGCCTGAAAGTTACAGAACGCACCTAATTGTTCTTTTATTTGAGGGAACGCACCTTATTTTGTTAGTTAACATAAGATATATTATCGTGCGTTACAAATTTACGAATAGAATCGCTATCTTCTTCCTGAACTCCCGAAACCACCGTCTCCCCGGGTTGTTTCATCAAGTTCATCAACTATGCAAAAGTCCACTGACAACACCGGTTGGATAACTAACTGCGCGATTTTATCTCCTCGTTTTATGTGGAAGCTATCATTCTTGTCAAGATTGATAAGTATTACTTTTATCTCGCCCCTATATTTTGAATCAATCAGACCCGGTGAGTTCAATACCCCGATGCCGTGTTTGGCCGCCAGACCGGACTTTGGCTGTACAAAACCGGCGAAACCCTCAGGAATTGATATAGCTACACCGGTCGGAACCATGTTGTGCTCACCAGCACCTAGTTCGATATCTTGCGCGCTGTAGAGATCACAACCGGCATCGCCGGCGTAAGCATATTTGGGGACCGGCAGATCTGGGTCGAGTTGCTTTAAATTAATCTCAAGTGTCATGGTTTTCATTTAAGGCCCCTTATTTGTGTCGGTAGATAGGCGTTACAGGCCTCTTTGAGTCCGGCCAGGATTTCAGATGGAAAAGGTCTCAACATTTTAAGCTTCTTCACCAGGACAGTTTGCGGATTAAATTGTTGAATATAATACCGCTCGGCTCCGGCCTCGCTTAAATATTTTGCTATCTGCACAACGTCTTGAGGCTCGCAGAGACCGGGGACAACAGTTGTGCGAAACTCATGAGACACTCCGGCTAAAATAACGGCCTCGGTCGTCTCTCTGACGTTCTCGCCTAATCCCTCACTTTTAGTCACGGCGTCATATTTGTCAAAGGACGTTTTTATGTCAATCGCCACATAATCGAGCATCTTGTCATCGAGGAGTTTTTTAATCACGTCAGGATTGGTCGCGTTAGTGTCTAGTTTGATTTTTAAATCAGCCCTTCTGAACTCACTTATAAGAAAACTTAAATCATTGAAGACGGTGGGCTCGCCGCCGGTTATAACTACTCCATCGATCCAGCCCTTCTTCTTTTTGAGCCGGTCCATAATGTCCTGCCATGGAACAAAAGATGGGCCAACAGGATTGATCAACTCAGGATTATGACAATAAGGGCACTTGCAGTTGCAGCCGGCCAGGAAAACAACGGCGGCGATTTTGCCTTCCCAATCAATCATGCTGACCGGCTCAAACCCCGCTACTTTAAGCTCTGTCGCTATAGCCACTTTTGCAGCACTTTGTTGGAGGGCACATCCCCTCGGAAAGTCACAACTTCTGTCCCGTCTGTCTTGCTGATTACGACTGAGGGGGTGGCCATGATACTGTAAAAAGCCGCTTCGGCTAAGCCAACCGGATCACCCAGATCAAAGTACTCAACATTCTCGAAATCCGCGAGCGATGTTTTAACAGCCGCGCACTTTGGACACTCTTCTTTCCAAAACATTTTAATCGTCATTTCTTCCTCCTGGACCGTTGTGACTGAAGTTTATCCAGCTCTGATGTGAACTCATCTATATCTTGAAAGTCTCGATATACCGAGGCAAATCTGACATACGCTACTTTATCCAATGACCTTAGGCGGTCCAGGATCATCTCGCCCAATTTTCTCGATGTAACTTCATATTTAAACTGATTCCTCAAATCACTTTCTATGTCGGAGATCAAATCCTCGAGTTGTTCTCCGTTAATATGTCGTTTTTCTGTCGCCCTGATCAGGCCCTCCAACATCTTTTGCCGGCTAAAAGGTACTCGTTCCCCACCCTTTTTTACGACCATTATCGGTGTTTCTTCGAGTCTTTCGAAAGTTGTAAAGCGTTGAGAGCAGCTCAAGCATTCTCGGCGTCGCCTGATTGCGTCACCTGAATCGGTCATTCTGGAATCAGTAACCTTCGAATCAGTTGAAGTGCAAAATGGACATCGCATGGCTTAATTATACAATATATTGATTGTCCGGCAAGCATTGACTACTAAATATACGACGTCCCTTTTGACAACCGGGAATGGGAACGCCCTCCATATATATAATATTCCTTTTTCTCTCCTGGTAAGATAGACGAGGTACGGGCAATTCGAAAAACCCCGTCTACTTTCTAAAGACGACGCTGAAACCGGGCGACAAACATTCCATCGGTGTTGTATTCAAAGGGCTGCAATTGGATGGAGCCTGCCGCGGCCGCATCTCCTTTTTTACTTAAAAACATAATGCGCGCCGGCTCAAAATCCGGTCGTTTCCTCTTGAATATCTCAATGACCCCGTATGTCTCAGCTCTGGTTATAGTACAGACAGAATAAGTTAAAAAGCCGCCTTTTTTTACGTAGCCGGCCCCTCTCAACAAGATTTGGGCCTGCAGGTTTGCTAAACGCGCAATATCTTCCCGTCTTTTATGCCAGCGGCTATCAGGGCGGCGCGACAACACGCCTAGCCCTGTACATGGCGCGTCAACAAGGACATTATCAGCGACTTCAAGAGAGAGCTTTTCAGTGGCGTCTCCCTTGATCAGTTCAATGATATCTATTCCTAGACGACGACTGTTTTGGTCGATTAAAGACAACCTGTCGGCACTGACGTCAACAGCAAATATTTTACCTTTATTCTCCATAAGCTGAGCCAGATGCGTTGTTTTGCCCCCAGGGCCTGCGCACAGATCAATAACTGTCTGCCCGGCAGACGGCTCTACAATATGGCCGACAGCAATAGACGCTTCGTTTTGCACGTAGACAAGCCCTTCATCAAGAATACTGCCGGGTATAAAAGACTTGATAATTACGCTTTCCGGGCAGAGCTGTCCAACTTCTGAGTGAATGTCATAGCCTTCAAGAACCTCAACAAGTTTCTTCCTGGATGTTTTGAGAGTGTTCACGCGGAGCGTGACCCTAGGTCTTTCGTTGCCCGACACCAATAGCGCCTCTGTCGTATTCACGCCTAGCTCAAAGAGCCAGAAATCGACTAACCAGCGCGGGTGCGAATAGAAAACAGATAAGAACAGCGCCTCATTCTTGTCCCGATCAGGCCAGGGCAGTTTACCTTTTGCCCGGCCGGCACTGCGAAGAATGGCGTTGACAAATTTGGCGACGCTCGGATGTAAATGGGTCTTCGCTATCTTGACAGTCGTATCAACAGCGGCGTGATCAGGAACTCTATCAAGATATAGAAGCTGGTAAAGGCCGAGTCTCAGGATGTTTTGAATATCCGGATCCGGATTTTTTGTTTTTTTCGACGAAAACTCTCTTATCAGCCAATCAAGAGACAGCCTGGATCGCAACACCCCGTAAACCAACTCGGTCGCCAAGGCCTTTTCTCGCTGATCAAGGTTTGAGTCTGCAAGAGCTTTAGGTAATTTTATCTGGACATGCCCGCGTTCCTTTTCATATTGTCCCAAAAAGGAAAACGCAAACTCTCGTGCGCTCATATTTATCGCGATTCCCGCGTTTCTGTTTTCTTGATCAAAACTTAGTCGCGTCGAAGCAGTAAAAAGTATACAAGCTGCATAACAGCCGCTAGTGTCGCCGCTACATATGTCAATGCCGCCGCGTTCAGGACTTGCTTGGCCGGCTTTGTCTCATCAGCTGTGACATAGCCGCCGCTAGTCAACATAACCAGCGCCCGTTGGCTGGCATTAAACTCGACCGGCAAAGTAACAATTTGAAAGAGCACGGCAGCGGCAAAAAATATGATGCCTAGATTCACCAATATTGAGCTAAGCTCACTGCCGGCCGCGAAAATAATGCCGGCAATCACCAAAAGCGGCCCAATGCTGCTGCCAAAAGAAGCAGCCGGTACAAGGCTCGCTCTAATTCGAAGCGGGACGTATCCGCGTGAGTCTTGCAGCGCGTGACCGACTTCGTGAGCCACAATTCCCTGGGCCGCGATTGAGCGACTGTTAAAAATCCCTTCAGACAACCTAAGTGCTTTGCTTTTCGGATCATAGTGGTCCGTAAGCTCACCGGCTACCGGTTGAACAGAGATGTTGCTCAAACCGTTCCGATCCAATAGCGCGCGCGCCAGCTGTGAACCGGACATCCCCGACACGGCGTTTTTTCCGGAATGCTTACGATACGTGCTTTTAACTTTATATTGGGCCCAGGCCACCAAAAGCATAGCCGGACCGACAAGTATCAGATACATGGGGCTAAAAAAGAACATTTGAAAAACCTCCTTTAAGTACGCGTATTATATCAAATCTAAGCGCATTAGGCGCGTAAATATCTCTGAGCGCCGATCACGTCGGGTCTTTTCAAGCGGTTCTATTATCCTAAATGATCACCGGTTAAGGGGTGATATCCGCGAAAGAATTCCGCGCCTGCCATCGGTTTTTTCCCTTCCGGCTGCACTTCAATGAGCTCCAGAGAGCCTCGGCCTGTGGCGACTATCAGCTTTTCATTCTCAACTGTCAAAATGCCCGGCTTGTCTCCCTTTGCTTCATACTCTTTGACTCTTATGACTTTAAGCCGTTTCTTGTGCCAGTATGTGAATGCACCCGGTGCCGGTCTCAAGGATTTGACCAGGTGTGCCAACGTGTCTGCCGGTTTTTTCCAGTCAATTTCGTATTCCGTCTTATTTATCATGGGAGCATAGGAGGCATATTGATCATTTTGCGGCTTAGCACGCGCCGTGCCCGCTTCTATATCGCCAAGAACTTTTTCGATAAGATCGGCACCGAGATCGGCTAGTTTGCCGGTGAGAACCGTGTTGTCGTCTTCATCGTCAATCCGGATCTCTTTTTGTTCGAAAATATCACCGGTGTCCATCCCTGTATCCATAAGCATTATCGTGACACCGGTTGAGTCGGCACCGTCCATTAGGGCTCTTTGAATCGGCGCGGCCCCTCTATAGGCCGGCAATAATGAAGCATGAACATTAACGCAACCCTGTTTCGGAGACTTAAGTAGCCTCTCTGACAGTATTTGACCATACGCGGCCACAACAATTACATCAGGATTAAAACTGCGTATCGTTTCAATGGTTTCATGATCGTTTACGTTCACGGGCTCGAGTACTGGTATGTTTTTTTCGACAGCCCACCTTTTAACAGGTGACGGGTGACGCTTTAGCTTCCTTCCTTTGGGTCGCTCGGGCTGTGTAACAACCATGACTATCTCGTGCTTGTCACTGAGTTTTGACAGTGACGGCACCGCAAAATGTGGAGTTCCGAAAAAAATGACGACCATCTAGGCCTCTTGCTGTTTGGGCTCGAGAAATTCCTGAATCGCGCTCTTACGCGCCTTATCGTCTGTTCTGTCAAGAATCGTCAAACCATTGAGATGATCTATTTCGTGCTGGAGTATTCGCGCCAGAAGATCATCTGCCTCAATATCTAAAGCCCTGCCCTTCAAATCGAGGGCCTTAACAACAACGCTTTTTGCCCTTTTTACGGGCACCGAAATGTTTGGAACACACAGACAGCCCTCATCTTCTATTTCCGTGCTTTTTGAAATCTCAACAATGGTGGGGTTTATGTAAACAACATAATTGTTCTTGTCCATGTCGATTACGACAACTTGCCTTAGTATACCGATTTGCGGGGCAGCCAGCCCGATGCCACAGGCATCATACATTGTATTTGCCATATTGGTCGACAGCACGCGTACATCCTCGCTGATCTTCTCAACAATATTTGATTTCTCTCTTAGCACCGGATCTCCGAAAAACTTTACCGGGAAGATCGCCATATCTCATTCTCCTAAAGCAGCCATACCGGATCGATATCTATTATCATCTTAACGTTCTTTGCCGTGTTGGTTAAGCCTGTCTCATTTCTTAGGATATTCTTTACCCGTCCGGGGTCCTTGGTTACTATCATCAAGTGCCATCTCCAGCTACCCTTAATTTTCGCGATGGGGGCCGGCGCAGGGCCGAGTAATTCGGCTTTTGTTCCTATTAATGACCGTAGTATATCCGCGGTTTTATATGAGACAGACTCAGCGAGAACCTCGTCTTGGCTGGACACGATGATGTTAATTATTGAGGAAAACGGAGGATAGCCGAGAGCGCGACGATGGCCTTTTTCGATATCACAGAATTCTGAATAGCTTGAAGTTACGGCTTTTATGGCATAGTTTTCGGGATCAAAAGTCTGGATTATAACTTTTCCCGGAATGGGCCCTCGGCCGGAACGACCGCTAACCTGAGTGAGCAGTTGGGCTGTTCTCTCACCGGCCCTGAAATCCGGAAGGTTGAGCGCGGTGTCGGCGTTGATGATGCCAACCAACTCGACCTCGGGAAAATCAAGACCTTTGGCTATCATCTGCGTGCCAAGGAGGACGGCCCGCTTTGATCTGTTAAATTCTAAAAGCTGCTTGTGATGTGAGCCGCGCCTTGATGTTGTGTCTGAATCCATCCGTATCACCGTAGTGTTCGGAAAGATAGTTCTTAGTCCGCCTTCAACCCTTTCAGTCCCTACCCCGCCCAATCTCCACTTGGAGTTTTGACATTCCGGACAGACATCGTGAGCTTGGTAACTCGAGTCGCAATGATGACAACGTAGGCGATTCTCAGATTTGTGATACCTAAGAGAAACAGCGCAATTCGCGCAGGTCGGCACATAACCACATTTACGGCAGAGCAAGAAATTGGCAAACCCCCTTCTATTCAGAAGCAGAACTGCCTTGTTCCCCCGGTCCAGTGTGGCGCGCAGGCCATCATACAGCTCGCGGGAGAAGAGTCCTTCGTGGTCCACTTTTTTGGCCTCGCGCATATCTACGATCTTAATCGTCGGCTCATTGAAACCAACGACCCGGTTCGTTAGCTTTAAATGCTTTCCCTTTGATTCCACAAGCGTCTGTGATTCAAGCGATGGTGTCGCGCTACCCATCACAAAAACTGCCTCATGAAGATCAGCCAGTTTACGAGCGACAGTTCGGGCGTCATAACGTGGAGTGGTGTTCTGTTTGTAAGTCATCTCATGTTCCTCGTCTATGACGATCAAACCGAGGTTTTTCACCGGCGCGAACAAAGCTGATCTTGCGCCTACTATCAGTTTTTTCCGGCCACTTGCCACCGAATGCCAGGCATCAAACCGTTCCCCGGTTTTGAGCCCGCTGTGGAGCACGGCGACCTGATCGCCGAACCTTAGTGCCAGACGTTCGACAAGCTGTGGCAAGAGCGCTATCTCGGGGACAAGAAAGATCGCGCTTTTATCCAATTTTAAACACGTTTGGGCGGCGCGAATATATACTTCAGTCTTCCCACTGCCGGTTACGCCCTCGATCAATATTGATGCGCGATCTTGTCTGAGCAAAGCACCTGTGATTTCTTCGACAGCTTGATTTTGCTCCCCGTTCAAAACTACTTTCTTGACTGGCTCATTAATGAACTTGGTCTCAACCTGTCGCTCCACCTTTTCCTTAACCAGTTTAACCAAGCCTTTTGTGGCCAACATTTTGAGCGTTTGCCGACTCGCTTGATGTTTTGACAGCAGTTCGCGTACGGAAATAGGTGATTTCTCGCGAAGTTCGGCCAGAATAGCCTGTTGTTTAGGGCCGCGAACTTCCGCTCGCGAGTCTCGGTCATGAATATGCGCGAATTCGACGGTCTTTTGTTTTACGGAGTGAGGCTGAAGATTAAAACTACGGGACAACCGGCCGCTTTTGAGAAGCTTATTAATCGCGTTTTTGGAAAACTTTGACTCAAGACGTCGCTGTGGAACACTACTCCCCTGTTTTGCCAGCCACTTCAAGGCGGGTTCATCTAGACCCTGATTCCCTTTGATGCTTAAAGTGCTCTGTAGGTAGGGTCGTGCTCCGGGCGGCAGCGTAAGCCGGAGAACATCATTGAGATTGGCCAGGTAGTAGTCGGCCAACCATCGACAGAGCTGCATGTGCTCGGACCCGATCAGTTGGCTGCTGTCAACCGTACCCAAAACAGACTTAAGGTTGTTATCATTCGCGCCCTTTACAATCTCGACAATATAGCCCAGACACTCCCGGCCTCTTACCGGAACCACAACCGTAGAGCCTGGCTTTGTTGTATTTGCCAGTGCCTCCGGTATCAGATAATTATATGTGCCGCGAAGATTGGGAACGCTTAAATCTAGCGCAACTTTTGCAACTGACAATTCTCATACACTCTCGTAAAAGCGTTATTTGATAGCGGCTTCAACGCCCGCTGCTGAACGCAATCTGTCGGCGACGTCTGTTTTTTCCCAAGTAAAATCTTCATCATCGCGTCCGAAGTGTCCATAGGCCGCAGTCTTTTTATAGATTGGCCGCCTAAGTTTTAGGTCGCGGATGATGGCAGCGGGTCTCAGATCAAAGTACTCCGAGATCAGCTTCTGTATCTCCTGGACGCTGATTCTCTCTGTCTCGAAGGTATCAACCATAACCGACACGGGATGAGCCACACCGATAACATAAGCCAATTCCACTTCGCATCGCCGCGCTAAACCAGCCGCTACCACATTTTTTGCCACGTGACGGGCTGCGTAAGCGGCTGATCTGTCGACCTTTGTCGGGTCTTTGCCTGAGAACGCGCCGCCTCCATGTCTTGCCATGCCTCCGTATGTGTCAACAATGATCTTTCTGCCCGTTAATCCGCAATCCCCCATCGGACCACCTATCTCGAATTTACCCGTCGGGTTTACCAGGAACTTCAGAGATTTGTAGTCCATTAAGGCTTCAGGCATCGTCTGCTTGACCACATGCTCTAGGAGGGCCGGTGTTAATTCATCTTCTATTTTTACTGATGGCCCGTGTTGAGTTGAGATAACAATTGTTTTTATCCGGTACGGCTTACCGTCTCTGTACTCAACAGTTACCTGAGTTTTTCCGTCAGGGCGCAGATCCTCGACAATATTTGTCTTTCTGACCTCCGAGAGGCGCTTGGCGAGTTTGTGCGCGAACATTATCGGAGCCGGCATCAGCTCAGGAGTCTCGTCGCAAGCATATCCGAACATCATGCCCTGATCACCGGCGCCCAACCTGTTTAGGTCATCCTCTGTGATGTTAGACTCACGTTCCTCAACAGCATGATTTACGCCCATCGCTATATCGCTTGACTGCTCGTCAATTGATGTCAAAACTCCGCAGGTATCACAATCAAAACCGAATTTAGCCCGGGTGTAGCCCACTTCCCTAATCGTCTGCCTAACAACATCGGGTATTGAGACATAGGTGTTTGTCGTGATCTCCCCGCCAACTACAACCAGACCGGTTGTCACCATCGTCTCGCAGGCGACTCTACCCATCGGATCTTCCTTATATATTGCGTCTAGTATTGAATCTGAAATCTGGTCCGCGATTTTATCCGGGTGTCCTTCGGTCACTGACTCCGAAGTGAACATAAAATCTTTATTTGTCATATCTCCTCCTGTTTTCGTCAAATAAAAAAGCCGTCTTCCAATAGACAAAAGAAGGCCATCATTAGACAATTGCCCTCATCTGCGGTGCTATTCCTGCGGGAATTGGCACCTTAGAAGTTCCCTTCCAGGTTGCCGAGGCTTCAACGGGCCTGTCCCTCCACCTCTCTGGATAAGAGCGCTTATTAAGCTTTTTTAAGATTATCAAAAGCCGCCGTTCGTGTAAACCGATAAAGAACCGCGGCCATTATGTTTACCCTATTGAACCGGAAATTAATTTAAGTCCTCGCCGAATTGCAAATTAAGCGTTGTTCAAAGCGGGGGTCAGGTCTTGCAATGACACATTTGCACGTGCTAGCTCCTCTTTTACAATCAAAACCTGAGGTTAAGACGCGAGCATTATGACTTATATCTTGCCGTCATGTGAAACTTGAGAACTGCCTGTTTGGAGCGTATTTTGTGTTATTGCAAGACCTGACCCTCGTTTACCTACACGTTTATAGTAGAACAGACAGCCTATCCATAATCATGATGGCCAGTTCTTTTTTTGTTATCAGACCTAAGTTTTGAGCACCGTCACTATCGATGATCGCAGCCTCGATACTGTCGTCGCCGAAACCGTGCTCAAAGCCGACCTTTGTTGAGACCATGAAGTCTACGCCTTTGCTAAGCAGTTTCTGTTGTCCGTGCTCTACTAGGTCTTCAGTTGTGGCCGCGAAACCGACTAGAATCTGGCGCTTTTTTTCTTGAGCGCACCCTTTAAGAATGTCCGAATTCTCAACCAGTTCAATATCTGCAATAGAATTCTTTGCCCTCTTAGTGCTATTGATGCTTCTAAATCTGTGGTCAGCCACGGCTGCGGTCATAATAAGAGCGTCCATATTATCGAAGTGAGTTTTGACCTCGTCGTTCAAGTTAAGCGCGCTTTGTATGGGCACAAATTTAATGGAACGGCTGGCTGTCAGGGCTGTAGGACCACTGATTAGCATTGTTTCCCCACCACGCCGCGCGGCTTCCTCGGCGATGGCATAGCCGGTTTTTCCGCTTGAGGGATTTGACAAGAACCTGACGGGGTCAAGGTACTCACGAGTTGGTCCGGCTGTTACCATGATTTTCTTAAGTTTAAGCTGCGCGCTCTTCAAAATTCGGTTTATGATCGCTTCACAAATCTTGTCGCTGTTTGCCAGACGCCCCTCCCCTTCCTCTCCACAGGCCAGAGCACCTTTATCAGGACCGACAATCTCATGGCCAAGCGACTGGATAGTCTTGATGTTTCGTTGAGTAATTACAGAGCGCCACATAACTTCCGTCATTGCGGGACAGACAATAATTGGTTTATTGCAGGCCAGCGCAGTCGTTGTAACAAGATCATCAGCTACGCCCATCGCCAATTTGGCAACAGTGTTCGCGGTCGCAGGCGCTACTACGAACAAATCAATGTTTTGGCCTGCTTGTATGTGAGGAAATCCGCCTTCAAAGAGATCCGTGACGGTTTTTATGCCGGTAATGGCTGAAAAAGTCGCTGAACCCACGAACCTCTGCGCCGAGCTGGTCATCAGTACCTGTACCTGGGCGCCGGCTCTAGTTAACGTCCGACAGATATCGACCATTTTGTAAGCAGCGATACTCCCGGTAACCGCTAAAGTTATTTTTTTACCGTTCAACAAGGAAATCGCCTACTTGATACCGTCTTTCGAGCGCTCATAAGAAACCTGACCGTTGCCTATTTCACTAAAAGCTATTGTCAGCGGCTTTTCACTGAGCATATCAAACTCGGGCCCTCTAATCTCTCCGAGCGGCTGTCTTTTTACATTGTTCATATAATCATTTATCTGTCGAGCCCTTTTAGCCGCAAGAATTGCCAGCGTAAATCTGCTGTCCACTTTATCCAGCATTTTGTCGATGTTTGGGTACATCAAACCTCCTTTTTAATTTTAGTGACTATCTCACACAGATTGTCCGTAGCCTGTTCAATATCCTCATTCAAGAGAATATAATCAAACCTGTCAATGTGTTTCAGCTCATCCCGGGCAGTTTTAAGCCGCATTTCCAGTGATTCTTCGGTCTCAGTCATTCTTCCCGTCAGACGTTCCTTCAAAGCATCCATTGACGGCGGCGCGATAAAAACATACGCGGCTTCAGCCCCGAGACTCTTTCTTAACTGCTCCGCTCCTTGAACATCGATTTCCAAGATTACCAGTTTCTTCTCGGCCAGCGCTTTCTCAATCGGTTCCCTCGGTGTCCCGTATAGGTCACCATATATATTTGCCCACTCGAGAAACTTATCATTATGTATCCGGTCTTCAAAATCTTCCCTTTTCAAGAAATGGTATTCCGATCCGCTATTCTCTTGACCACGCTCTTTTCTGGTCGTTGCTGAGATACTAAGGAAAGTGTTAGGGACTCTTTTTCGCATTTCTGCAATAAGAGTCCCTTTCCCGACACCCGAAGGGCCGGATATTACTACAATCTTTGCTTTTTCTCTTATCTTTACGCGAACTCCTTAAGCAAATTCGCCCGCTGGTTTGTGCCTAATCCCTGAACACGCCTCGTTGGGCTGATGTCCAGTTCTTTCATCTTTTTGGATGCTCGAGCTTTTCCCACACCGGGCAAAGACTCTAGCAAGTTGCCAACTTTCATTCGTCCAACGATTGGATCGCCAGATCTGCTGAGCAGTTCTTTTAGTTGCACAGAACCACTTTTAAGCTTCTTCTTTAGCTCAGCCCGCGCTTGCCTCGCTGCCGCTGCCTTTTTCAACGCAGCTCGCCTTTCGGCATCAGAGAGTTTTGGAAGTGCCATAAAGTTACTCCTCCTTCTTCCTCATACAGGGATTACCAGGACGTTTGCCATTATACTAGTAAGACTTAGGCTTGACAATAGAGCAACCGAAAATAATAAAATAATACTGTTATTCCAGGTAGTCTTTTAACTTCGCGCTCCTGCTGGGGTGTCTCAACTTTGATAGTGTCTTCGATTCAATTTGACGGATCCGCTCTCGTGTAACCCCGAAGACCTTACCCACTTCCTCCAGGGTCCGAGGGTGGCCGTCTTTAAGGCCGAAGCGCAGTTCAATAACCTTACGCTCCCTATCGCTGAGCGTCTCAAGGATCGACTTTAGTTGCTGCTGCAAAAGTGAGAAAGAAGCCGCGTCGGCCGGCACAATTGCTTGTTGATCCTCAATAAAATCACCTAATTGAGAATCCTCTTCCTCTCCGATAGGAGTCTCCAGTGAAACTGGTTCCTGCGATATCTTAAGAATTTCCCGTACTTTCTCAGGAGTAATTTCCATCCGGGCGCCCACTTCTTCCGGAGTTGGCTCGCGGCCATGATCTTGAAGAAGTTGTCTTTGTATTCGGATTAATTTATTGATCGTTTCCACCATATGAACAGGAATGCGAATTGTCCTGGCTTGATCAGCGATCGCTCGAGTAATAGCCTGCCTTATCCACCAAGTCGCGTACGTGCTGAACTTATAACCTTTTCGATAATCAAACTTCTCGACAGCCCTTATCAGCCCCAAGTTCCCTTCTTGAATCAAATCGAGAAAAAGCATCCCACGACCGACATATCTTTTAGCTATGCTGACCACGAGCCGAAGGTTTGCCTCAACCAACTTACGCTTTGAAGCCATCCCTTGACGTTCCGCGATTAACATCTTTCGCTTTTCCGCTTTTGAGGCGTCAGGGTGATCTTCAAGCTCGCGGATGGCCATCTCTCCTGCTTCAATGCTCTTAGCCAGCACGACTTCATCCTTTGCGGTCAAAAGAGATACCTTGCCGATTTCTTTCAAATACATTCTGACAGGGTCATTTGTCAAAGTTTTTACGCTCATATCAAGCTTCTTGGCGCTTGATTTCGCTCTGGCTTTTGCTTTACCGGCAGCCTTGCTTTTGCTGGTATCCAGCTCGACAACTTTAGCTTTTTTAGGCTTCTTTTTTTCGTCTATTGTCACATTGATTCCGACTGCCCCAAGCTTCGTGTATATATTGTCCATTTGGTCGGCGGTAAGGTCTACCTTTTTCAAGCCGTCCGCAATCTCATCCGAGCTGAGATTCCCCTTATCCTTCCCAACCGAAATCAATTTCTTCACTTCCGGCAGAGTCAACTCTTTGATCTTTTGTTTCACACTGATCCCCCGTCTTTAACATATTCCTTTAGATCGCGACGTTTGCGTTCCAGCGATAGAAGCGTCTGAAATATCTCATCTCCCCGCTTGTCTCCGCTCTTTATCGCGTCTAGTTCTTCTCTTACCTTACTAATTTGCCGTTCGAGACTTAATTCCTTTATTTTACTAAAAATATCATCGAAATACTTCTCTTTATCATCTGCCAATAAGGGTTCGATCAGTAATTCCGACACAAGACCTTGAAGGTCAGGTTCTATATTTCGAACTATTTCGGCAACCGAGTTCCGCTTACCCTCTTGCATAGAACTCAAAACCATACCTAGCCGCTTAAGCTCCGTATCCGACCACTGCTCAATACCAGCGCCATCGAGCGTATTTGACTTGTCTGGATCTCTTAGGACTAGTTTCAGGAACTCTCTTTCCGCACTGATTGTCTTTGATACTTTCGACCGCGACTGCTGTCCATGATCGGTCTTTGTTCTTAAGATGTCGCGTGTCATTGTATCGTAGTTCATTTTAAGCTTATCCGCCAAATATCGCATGTATTCTTCTTGAGCCACTGCGCTCGGAAGCGAACCAATCAAACGCGTCGCCTCATTTGCGGCCATCAACTTGCCTGATTTTTTATCTGAGTGTTTGACTATCATGCGATCTATTAAAAACTCGATTAAAGGTCGGGCCTCTGAAATTCTTTTAAGAAAACTTTCCTTGCCGCTGCTTATAATTAAACCAGCCGGGTCTGAGTTCTCCGGCAAGACAGCAACAAGAAGTTCCGTTCCAACACTATCCGATAAGTCCTGAAAAACTCCTTGTCCCGGTAACTTTTGATAAGTTACATATTCAACACTTCGTTCGGCCGCGTTTAGCCCAGCCTTATCGCCATCGAAAATTAACACGATCTTCTTAACATATCTTGACAGAAGCCTCAGGTGATCAACTGTGAACGCCGTTCCAAGGGTCGCTACGACATTTCCAATTCCCGATCCCGACAGCGCTAAAGCGTCCGTATAACCCTCGACAACTATCGCTGAATTTGTCTTGATGAGATCGTTTTTGGCCTGATCCAAGCCGTATAGAACCGCGCCCTTGTGATAAAGAGGAGTCTCTGGTGAGTTTAGGTATTTTGGCAGTGAATCATCGAGTACGCGGCCGCCAAAAGCTATCGGGCGTCCTTGGTTGTCCGTAATCGGAAAGATTAATCGTCCCCTGAAGCGATCATATATGCGTCCGCTTTTAGAGCTTGCGGCTATACCGGCTTTCATGATTTCGGAATCTAATTTCTTTGTTTTCATATACGCGATTAAGGAGCCCCAATCCGGCGAATAACCCAGGCGGTACCTCTCAATTAGACCCGACAATTCTCTTTTTGCTAAATATTCTCGGGCTGCCTTTCCTATCTGACCGGCCAACTGTTCCTGGTAAAACCGGGTCGCATTTTCACAGACATCAAATAAACGGTTCTTAGCTCCGGTTTGACCGGGCTTGCTTTCGCTCAACGTATATCCTGTTTTCCGGGCCAAAACCTCAAGCGTTTCTCTGAAATCAAGCCCATCATGTTTCATGATGAAAGTGAAGACATCGCCGCCGGCCCCACATCCAAAACAGTGGTAAAGCTGTTTGTCTGGGTCCACATGAAAGGATGGAGTTTTCTCATTATGAAAGGGGCAAAGCCCGCGGTATGTACGTCCGCTTTTTTTGAGAACCAGGTGCTCCCCGATGATATCTATTATGTTAACGCGGTCTCTCAGTTGCTGAACGTCGTCATTAATTATCTTGGACAATATTTCTCCTTAGAGGAATCTGTGTGATCTCCATAAAAAGTTCTCTCGGAAAGTTCTTTAGAAATCTCACTCCACGCAAAAGCGCAAAACTCGAATTATTATCGGGGCGATCCATGCTTACTAAACACTATAACTCTTAGCACCGCGTTTTTTTAGCCCCAATTTTCATATCAAATGCCGACAAATGTGAATATCATATGTTTTTTAGCTCTGAGCGCTGTAAATCACTTGTCGCTCCTGCCGGAAGTAATTATGATAGAGGAGGTGATAATAGATGAAAGCAATTAGTTCAACATTAAGGACGATATTCGTGGCGGGCCTCGGTGGGTTGGTGGTTTTCGCGGGCATAGCTTATTTTGGTTTGTCTCAAAAAGTAGTTTACGTCCGTGAAGATCCTGTGTCTGTGAAAACATCGGCTGCGATTGTCGAACGAGAAGATAAAACCTTGTTTAACGCGCAACAAATATATGAAAAGTACAGTGCCGGTGTGGTACATGTCAGGGCCACGGTGACTTCGAGCTTTAATGATTATTTCGGCCTTCCGATCCCGAAAAACCAGGTATCGTCCGGCTCCGGCTTTATAATTTCAAATGATGGTTACATTATCACCAATGCCCATGTAGTCAGCGGCGCGAACGAAATTGAGATACAGTTGTCCGATGACGCGATTATACCAGCTGAACTTGTGGGGATTGATCAGAGCTCAGATATGGCCGTCATCAAAGTTGATCTTGGTAAGCATAACTTCACCGTCTTGACGTTGGGAAATTCCAAAAACATTGACGTCGGTCAATCTGTTTTCGCGATCGGCAATCCGCTAGGTCTTGACCGTAGTATGAGCCGGGGTATTATCAGCGCGCTGAATCGTGAAATCGAAGCTCCTAACGGGTTCCCTATTAGAGATGTTATCCAAACAGACGCCGCTATTAATCGAGGCAACAGTGGTGGCCCGCTGATCTCTTCGAACGGCAAAGTCATCGGCGTAACCGCTCAAATTGCTACTGAAGGCGCCGGAAATATTGGCATAGCCTTCGCGATTCCCAGCTCAATTGTGAAAAAGATATTCAGGGAAATCAAGGAGACCGGCAAGGCAAGTCACCCGTGGATGGGCATTGTCGGGGATACTTTAACTCCTGAAATGGCCAAAGAGCTTAAGCTAAAGACGGACAAGGGCGTACTTGTTGTGGCGGTTATGTCTCCAAGTCCCGCACAGAAAGCCGGGCTCAAGGGCGCCGACAAAGTCTGGCGTTTTCAAGAACGAACCTATGAGGTGGGCGGAGATATAATAACGAAGGTTGGCAACAGCGCTGTCACCTCTATGGAGGATCTGATGTATAAAATCAACAAGCTGAGTGTCGGAGATAGTGTTGATTTTACAATTATCAGAAACGATAAAGAAATAAAAACGAAGATGAAACTTACTGAAAGACCTATCGACTTAGATTCGCCCCGATAGGCCCTAGAGCCGCAACAGCTTCATAGCTGTTTTCTCAAGATTTTGCCAGAGACTCCGTGGGGGCCGCGGATGCTTCCTGCGACTTGGGGCTAGTTTGTCCGGACTGATAACCAAAAAGGCTTCTTCATCTCTCATGACAAGTCCAAGATCTTTTCGAGCCAGCAGCTCGATATAAAGAGGATCCCACTTAAGGCGCTTTATGTCCTTTTTGAGAAGCTCGTTGGCTCGGATGTTTTTACTCTGCTCTTGCTTGAGCGCTTGAATCTCTTGACCTTGGTCCAGGCGACGCACTAGCGGCGACGCCGCCCAGGCAAGCGTGACAGCGCATAACACAACTACCACACCGATAACTACACGTCTTTTACGCGACGACCCCGTTTTCCGTATTTCTTCTCCCGACTTTTGTCTTCCCAGCTTCTGTCCGTCTCTTCTAAGTTTTCAATATTTCAATTCTTTCTTCTCGGCAGTAAACAGCCGCTTTACGCTTACCAGTGTACCCGACTATGGTTATTCCGGCTTTATCGGCCAACTTAACCGCCAAATCGGTCGCCGCTGTCAGCGAACAAACAATTGGTATGCCGGCCTTTGCCACCTTAAAAAGCATTTCAGATGAAATGCGCCCGGTTGTCAAGATGATCTTATCCTCAAATTCCACCGAATTAGCCAAAGACCAGCCGATCACTTTATCGATAGCGTTATGACGTCCAATGTCCTCAGCAACAAAAATTATTTTATCCCCTTCCCCTAAGGCGGCTCCGTGAACGCCTCCGGTTCTATTATATAGAACCGCTTTCTTAAGGAATTTTACCTGTAGGTCAACGAGATTTTTCATCGTCGTTCTAAAAGAACTGTCAACGTCCGGCATCGCGTCAAGGAAATCCCGAATCATTTCTCCCCCGCCGCACCCGGAAGATATAACACGTTTAATCTCCCGAGGGACCTCCCTTTTTATCTCAACAAAGATGATCGAACGAGCGCTGTCGATATAAAGATTGGTGATGTCTGAGAAGTCTTCTATCAAATCATTTGACCAAAGCCAGCCGCATATTAATTGGTCGAGCTGCTGGGGCGTTGCCATTAGAGTCAGAATCAATTTGTCGTTAACATACAATCTGAATGGTTTTTCGACAGGCAGATCAAAATCGGTCAACTTGAACCATCGCTTTCAAAGAACAATTCTTCGGCATATTTAAGATCGTCCCACGTGTTCACGTTAAAAAAAGAACGTAAATGCGGGTCGAACTTGACTATGACCTCTTCATCAACCTCAACCATATTAATTTTGTCGAATAGGCCGATAATTTTATTATCGTCATTCGCCAACTGTCTCGCTATTTGCGCTACACAAGAGCAGCTGTAGACAGCGTGAAGCGGTTCATAATTTCCCTCTATTTTCGGGACGACTACATCAGCTGTGTGATCGAAGTTCACCAGATATTTTACGAGTTCCGGCACGACAAAGGGCATGTCGTAAGCGATCACAAAAGCACGCGAATGTTTAATTTTCTTCAGACCCGCCATAATGCCGCCGAGAGGCCCGAGGTTCGGGATCTCGTCCATTGCTATCTTGATATCTTGATGAGAGGGCAAGAGTTTGCGATCATTTACGACATACACTAAATCATCAAAAAGATCGTTCATATTCTTCAATGATCTTTGAGCCAGCGTTACTTCACCTATCTTTAAGCGGCCCTTGTCCCGCCCGATCCTGGTGCTTAAACCCCCGGCGAGGATGATTCCGCTCGCGCTATCTATCTTTTTCATCGCTATGACTCGGGCCCTTCCTCTTTATTTCGCTACGACGAAGTTAATTTATTATATGTCAAGCTCAGTTCGCACTTTAATAAGCTGGACAATATCAGCTCTGGTAACTATGCCTACTAGATCCTTTTTGTCATCAACAACCATCAAATGCCCGATATCATGCTCCGCCATTTTAGTCAGGGCTTTTACGGCCGCGTCCCCGGGAGAGACAAACATGTCCTCATCGATCGGTTCGATTATTTGACCAACTGTTTCCGCATCCCATTGCTCTCGGGGCACATCTTTGACATCATGCAGCGTGACCACTCCTCGCAGAGACCCACCATCAACGACCGGGAAACGGCCAACCCGGTGTCTTAAGAAATAGTGATTAACAAGTTCCTCCAGCGTCAAATCCGACGATACAGTTCTTACATCGGAGCTCATTATATTTTCAACGTCGATATTGACTAGTGACTGCTGAAGCATCATCTGACGGAAACTGGCAACGGCGGATTGGTTTAGAAACCAACCTATCAATATGAGCCAGACCCCTCCAATCTGCCCGCTCAAGAACATGAAGACACCAAGCCCAACCATAGCAAGACCGACTCCTTGCCCGGTTTTGGAGGCGACATTTGTCGCGAGTTCCAGGTTTTTTGTTAAATACCAAACCGTTGCTCGCAGAACGCGGCCGCCGTCTAATGGAAAACCGGGCGCCAAATTAAAAACGGCCAGGAAAAAGTTGATCCGAGCTAGCCAGCCAAAAACCGCATAGAGAGCGCTCGGCAAACCGGCCCACACAAAAGTCTGATACAAGCTGTAAAATAGTCCCGCTAGGAAAAAACTGGAGCCTGGACCGGCAATGGCCATCTTAAGCTCCGAGTATGCGTCATGCGGTTCCTCAGACATCTGTGCCATTCCTCCGAAAATGAACAGAGTTATCCTTTTAATCGGTATCCCGTTACGGTTCGCAACCAAGGAGTGTGATAATTCATGAAAAAGAAGCGAAGCGAAAAAAAAGAAAGATGCCAACGCGCCGAGAACGACATTCGTGGATGGGCTGTGATTTGGGAACTGACTGGGAAAGTAGCCGAAAGATAAAGTGGTCGTGACTAAAGCAAAGATAAGGAACCAGCTATAACTAATGAAAATCTCGACCCCTATAATCCGACCCAGCCTGATATCGCTCTGCATATCAATATCTCCATCGCTAAAACGTCTACTAGAGCAAGTTAAGCACATTCTTGCGTGTCACCGATGATTTGACAATCGACAAGTCGTATGATATTCAACATCGGACGCTAATATTAATTATGCGTCTTTTGAAAGAATAATCACGTAGCTATCCAAAAGAGAGAAGGATGAGATAGATTGATAGTTGTAGTCGGTTCAGTAGCGCTTGACACGATTCGTACGCCGTTTGGTGAATTTGACGAATTGCTGGGTGGATCAGCCACGCATTTTTCCTGTGCGGCCAGCTTTTTTACGAAAGTTGGGATAGTCGCGGTGGTCGGCTCTGATTTCCCCGCTCGGCACATTGATTTTCTGAAAGAACAAGGAGTTGACCTTTCCGGTCTGGAAACCGTTGACGGCCGCACTTTTCGATGGAGCGGATATTATGAATATGATCTTAATACCGCTCACACTCTCGATACCCAGCTCAATGTGTTTGAGGACTTCAAGCCGAAGTTGCCGAAAAGCTATCAAGACACAGATTTCCTGTTTCTAGCCAATATTGACCCTGAACTCCAATATAAAGTACTTTCCCAGGTCAAGGAAGACGCATATAGCGTCTGTGACACAATGAACTATTGGATAAGCAGCAAGCCTGAAGCTCTGACTAAAATTGTTAAGAAGGTTGACTTGTGCCTTATGAATGATGCTGAGGCCAGAGAATTTTGTCAGACATTCAGCTTGCTTGAATCAGCAAGAAAACTGATTAAGCTCGGGCCTCAGGCCGTTATTCTCAAGAAAGGTGAACACGGGGCGTTGTTGTTCACAGACTCCACGCATTTCGCGGCACCGGCCTTCCCAATTGAGGAAATTAAGGACCCGACAGGCGCTGGAGACAGTTTCGCCGGGGGTTTTCTCGGTCATCTAGCAAAAACCAATGATCTGTCCGAACCTAATATAAGGCGAGCCATAATTTACGGCAGCGTTATGGCTTCATTTAATGTCGAGGGATTTGGCGCCGAAAGAATGGTGACCTTGACTCATGATGAGATCGAATCTCGGTTCCAGCTTTTCAGAGCCATTACTCATTTCTAGACAATCAACTGAAAACGCAGACTGGTTTTTCGTCCGCGTTTTAAACTGTGAAGCGCGCTCCGTCAAGAGCATGAGCGCAAGCGCACTTCTGTTTACTGGGCAATTCAGGGATAAGTTTGAATAAGAAATCTTTAAGTTTCGCGTTATTATCATTGAAAATTCTGATTACTTCATCCAAAGTTACCGGTTCGTGATCCTCAAGACCGACATCCCAATCTGTTATCAATGAGACATTCAGGTAGCAAACCTCAAGCTCGCGCGCTAAGACACACTCCGGATATTGAGTCATATTAATGACTTGCCAACCCGCAGACGTAAACCACCGACTCTCTGCTTTGGTGCTGAATCTCGGCCCCTGAACGACAACTACCGTTCCGTCTTTGTGGACATTCAAATCGAGACCTTCTCCGACCGCCGCTGCAATCTCCCGCATCGTTCCGCAGTATGGTTCAGCCGTGCTAATATGCGTTGATATCGGGCCGTCATAGAAGGTGTCCTCGCGTCCTTTGGTTCGATCGACAAACTGATCACATAAGACAAAGTCTCCCGGTTTTACATTTACCTGCAGGCTGCCGCTTGCGCACGGACCGATTATTTGTCCGACGCCCAGCTCCTTCATCGCGTAAATGTTGGCGCGATAATTGATTTTGTGAGCCGGTACTTGGTGTCTGGCCCCATGTCTCGGCAAAAAAGCGACTTTTCTTTTGCCTATGGTTCCGACAGCTACTCTATCGCTCGGTGGCCCGTAAGGAGTCTCGACATCAAATTCTTCGACATCGTCAAGAAAAGCGTAAAAACCCGAGCCCCCAAAAACTCCGATTTCCGCTTTCGCTTCAGTCACTTCCCACCTCGGCTAACTATGATTTGCGGCGTGCCTTTAAAATCGTTACACGACTCAAGCTCGGGGCTGAACAATGTCTGCCTTGAATTCATCGATTGGCTCCCCTTCTCGCAACGGTTCAACTTCTATGCTCATATCTCTGCTTTCATCCCCAATAAACCGACACAAAACATCAACAACGGGAGCCGACTGCCCTTTTCCGTATCGGGCGCATAATCTTGCCGCCAACGTCAGGTCGCGCTCATCAAGATCTAGTGCCCGAGCTAAGGCAGTTGGACCTGTCCAATCACTTGCAGTCATCAACCAATCCCCGTCTACAGCCAGTTGTTCTATCCGTTGGTTTTCCGTCTCATTTCTGCCGACAACTATTTGGGCCCCACGGACGCCTGAAAAATGGCGACCGGTCTTGAGAAGCAGCACGTCATTCTTCGAAGGGTTTTCTTTTAAAGACAGGAGGTGCCTCAGCTTGCCGGCGAATATTTTATCCGTCAACAGGCATCCGCCTGCCGGACATGGCCATTGAGCAAGATTCAATTCCTTTGCCAATTTGATCTGTGGACGTCTTGAGCGCCCCGAAAAACTCAACAGCTTGGATCTGTCGATCCAGCCTTCTTTTTCAGGAATAGTAGGCTCAAAAAGGCCTGCTGACAGCGGACGCACTATTAGGCCGCTCATCCCGCTGTCCCTCTCTATAATTTTAATCGCGTCAAGACGCTGAGACATTGGCCGCTCACCAAGCACTTCTCCTGTTATCAGGAAAGATGCTCCAATTTCCTGCATTAACAAACCGGCTTTTTTAAATATCAGGATTCGACAATCGAGACACGGATTGATGCCGCTGCCGTAACCATGTTTTGGGTTCTTGATAACCTCAATGTATGCGTCAAAATCAGAAATGGTCCTTAGGGGAATTCCATATTCTTCAGAAGCTTTGCGAGCTTCACTCTTGCAACTGGTCTTCGCTGTACAGTTGCAAAAAGGCGTCATGAAGTTTAACGCCGTGATCTCGATATTTTGCTCCTGCATCATTCTGACAGCCAAACGACTGTCAAGACCGCCGGAGAGAAGCGCTATAGCTTTCATTCTTGATTTCATCCGTCCCCTATTCGCATGATATTACTTCCAAGCCGTCCTGCTTTAGAAGCGCGGCCGCTACACCGTCACCCGAGTTTACTTTACCTGAAAAACTTCCGTCAAATATTTGACCGACCCCGCAAGACGGGCTTTTCGATTTAAGCACCGCTGATCGGCAATTTTGGGACCTCGCGAGTGCCAGAAAATGCCGAGCGCCGTCCAAAAAAGCCGCCCCCACGTTTTGCCCGTCCACCGTCAGAACCTTCGCTTTTCGATTGATAACCGCCAGTCCATCGCCGCCAACAATCTCCGCCCGAGTTCTTGGTATGCTCAAACCACCTAAAACTTCCGGGCAACCCGGAACTGCCCGGGCCTCTTTTACCATTTCTCGTATTTCGACCTCCAAGCTGTGCTTCCCATCAAAGCGACATGATTCACCAGCTAAACAGGCACTGACAAGAATCTTACTCATTTGTTTATCATAGTTGGATAAGCCGGCAAATGCCAGATCTCGTTCACAGTCTCTTCGCGTGTTCTGTTATACACGCCAATACACGCCAACGCTTTGATATTTCTAAGATATAATGGCAGCTAAATGAAAAATTGGCTAAAATATTTTAAAGAACCCCCGCAAATAGGTCCTCTGGATTCCGCAAACGCAATCGGTGAGGCCGGTGGCGGATGTGGAGACTACGTCCGAATATATCTAAAAATCGCTCAAGGTAAAGTTGCTGACGCCGCGTTTCAGGCTTCAGGATGTCCCGTAGCTATCGCCGGCGCCGGCGCTTGCGCTGAATTAGCCGCCGGCCGAAGCTTTTTGGAAGCTGCTCAAATCTCGACCCGAACTATTACTGAGCGCCTCGGAGACGCACCCGAATCTCGAGATTCATGTCTAAATTTAAGCGCATTGGCAATAGCGCGAGCTTTGGAGAATTACAAGCGATCAAACAAGCTCAGCTTAGAATACGCAAATTCTGTACTGGTGGCTATGAGCGGTGGTGTCGATAGTTCCGTCACAGCCGTGAAGCTCTCGCGTGAAGCTCATGGAGTGATCGGAGTGACGCTCAGGCTGCACAACTTCGCTCCCTCCGAATCAACGAAGTGCTGTTCGACGGCGGACATAACAGACGCAAAAAGAATCGCCGCTGATGCTGATTTTCCCCACATGGTCGTAGATATGATCAAGGAATTCAAAGAAGAAGTGATAGATGATTTTTGTCGGAATTATCTAAGCGGCCGGACGCCGAATCCCTGTGTAGAATGCAATCGCAACATAAGGTTTACGCACCTTATCAGAACGGCACAGGACCTGGGAGCGGCAAAAATAGCAACAGGACACTATGTAAGAATCATCAAAAAGGGCTCAGAATATGAAGTGGCCCGGGCACGCGATCTTTCAAAAGATCAATCATATATGTTCTGGGCGGCGACCCAAGAGGTTCTGGCAAGGTATCTGACTCCTCTGGGTGAATTAAAAAAGGATGAGGTGCGGGACTTAGCGCACTCGCTTGGTCTGCATGTCGCCACGAAACCTGAGTCGCAAGATGTCTGCTTCGTTCCGGATGACGACTACGCGGGTTTTGTCAGCCGGGCGACCGGACACACATTCTCCGAGGGTCCGATTTACGACGTTGACGGAAAAACCATTGGAACGCACAAGGGATTGATACGATATACGGTCGGACAAAGACGCGGTTTGAATGTGTCATCCACTGATCCGCTTTATGTGGTTGGTTTGGATGTGAAGAACAATGTCCTGATAGCGGGTGGAAGAACTGATTTGCTGGAGACCGGTTTTTCTGTCTCACAGTTAAACATAATTTCAGGCAAACCAAGAACATCAGATTCGTTTAGATCCACTGTCATGACCCGATATAATGGTGAGCTCATCGAGGCCACGATACATCCACTGGAAGGCGATAAAGCTGTTGTCGATCTTAAAAAGCCTTATGGTCCGATTGCTCCCGGACAATCAGCTGTCTTCTACGACGGTGACATCGTTCTCGGCGGCGGAATAATCGACTGACAAAGAGATGTGGCTAAATCACGCCACTTTGGGTGAGCCGAGCGTTTGTGAAATGAAGTGAAGAGGGACGAGTCAAGAGTGAAGATCTAAGAGAAAAAGCCAAAATGAACCACTCTATTCAGATCAGTAGAATAGAGGTAAGGCAGACGCTTGCACGAAATAAACACCTATCGCGCCCATGTGGGCGAGCTGATCCCTGTTTTCACAGGGACTTGGCTCGGCGATTTGATAAGTGAAGTTAGCGAAATAATAGACAGAAGCCAGGCCTTTCAGTCAGTGGTCCAAAGGGCCGGCACCGGACATCAAAACAATTTGACTATATGGCAAGCTTGAGCTTGCCCGGATAATTTGTAAGAATGCCCCCATTCGTTGTCACTGGATCAATGTAGTCTTATCTTCGGTCTCAACGCGATAACAACGCAGATGAGGTTTTCGGTCTAATCACAGAACGCGGCCCAAAGCCCCAGATGCTAGGCAGAGAGGTCTTCGGTTTAGATATTGAGAACTCGACCCAAAGCCCTGGATACAAGGCTGACGAAGTTCGAGTTGAGGGAGCATAATTTAATTACGTGACCGAACCGAGAACGAGGAAAACGCCGTAGACGGGGCTTTCGGTCGAATCACAGAACGCGGCCCAAAGCCCCAGATGCTAGACAGACGCAGATCAAGATGAAGGAGTGTACAACAAGTACCCGACTGAATTGCGATCAAGGATAACACCGCAGATGAGGTTTTCGGCCGCGTTCTAGCCTTCTAGTCCGCCGTCGAGCTGCTCCACTATCACGCCGACCTCATCCAGATAAGTTAGTCCGCTTTGCAATGATTCCATAGAGGCATCCATCTCCAGCACAACCCAGCCTATCTTGGCTTCAACATTAGCGCGCCTAATATTTGTCACGATATTATACTTCTTGCTCAGGTTGTAAATGACCGGCTCTTTGATCAATTTTTCCGGAAATGTGAGCTTTATTTTTAATTTAGCCATCAGGCATCCTCCCGTTAGCAGATGATCAAAAACATACTTAGGCGCGTTTGCGCGTCTCTTTTCCGCCTTATTGTCTATTAAATATGCTCTTGGTTAGCTTTGTCAAAACCTTTTCCTCCTCGGTGCCGAGCGCTTTATTAAATAGGAGGTAAAATATAGCCGCAAAAACCAGCGAGACCGTGATCATCGTAAATTCAAGATATTTCCCGGGGATGTTCAAGGAATTAATTATACTCATCAACGCGATAATCATAACCCCCATGGCGGCTGAGATGAGTGCGAATGTCAACATCTTCTTCATCGACTGACGGCCGTTTAGAGGACCTATTCTTTTTCTGAGCACCAACAGGAGCACAGACATCGTAAACAGATATGTAAGACTATGACCCATTGCCAGCCCGGCTACTCCAAAATAGCCCACCAGAAAAAAGTTTAATCCTATATTCAACGGCACGCCAATAGCGTTAACTTTCATCGGCGTCACTGTATCTTTTAAGGAATAAAATACCCTATTGAGCAACATAAACATTGAATATGGCAGTAGACCCGCCATCAAATATGCCATAACCCCGGCAATCTGAGCGGCATCTGAGATAGTGAAATTTCCGAGCACGCGGACGAAGATAAATACTATAATGGGCGAACTCAATATGAAAAGAACGACTGTTGTGGGTATTATGATGAATCCAGTTGTCGTAAACGATTTAAATAGAGTTTTCTTAAACTCTTTCATGTTCGCCAAGGCCGCGTGCTCAGCGAAACTGGGAAATAGAACCGTCGAAATAGCTGCCGCCAGCAGGCCGTAGGGCATCTGAAAGAATCGCCAGGCATAGGTGAAAGCTGTCATGCCGCCTTTGAACTTCCAAGCCAATGCATTTGAGACCGTGAGGGCGATTTGGTTACTCGCTACATACGCAACAACCGGCAGAGCCAAAATAGCCAGTTGTTTGAGCGCAGGATCACGAAAATCCAGCACAAAAGAATATCGCCAACCGACCTTCAACAATGCCGGAAGTTGCACCAATGCCATGGTTGCTATCCCTAATGTCGTACCGGTAGCCAAGTAAATAAGCGCCAAGTTAGGGTTACTGTCTTTTAGAGGTAGATAGAAAAAGACTATTGTGGCTATGACTACGATGTTATTGAAGATTGGAGCCAGCGCCGGCATTGTAAACTTTCGATATGACTGAAGGATGCCGTTTAAGATCGCCGTTATCCCGTAAAAAACAATTTCCCAGACAAAGAACTTGAAGAAAAAACTAAGCCTGGCGACACTGACTTCTTGGGTCGGCACCAAAAAAGTCTGAACCCTTACAAAATAGTAGGAAAAGATTGTGCCCAGGATTGCGATGGTTACCAGAATGAGCACGGTTAGATTCGCTATATTGCTGACCGAACGCCATCCATCTGTTTCATCTTTTAAGCGTCCGCTGATGAATATTGGAATTAGAAGAGACGTTAGAATACCGCCCGCTATTAATTCATATATCATATTCGGCATGACGTTGGCGAGATTGTATGAATCCTGGAGCCGTGTAGGTCCCAGAGCGTAGGCGATAAAGAGTATGCTAACGAGGCCGGAAACACGGCTGAGAGCAGTTGCTATAGAGACTATCCCTGCTGATCGACCTAGATTAACCTTTTCATCAGCCAAGCACTTATCTCCCGCTCTGTTTCTCTGCCGTTGTTTTAAATGGACAGTCTATTCATTTATTTTAGCCTGAATAATCATAGCATAGCAGGGGCATAAACTTGCGCAAGGCAACGAATGTATGATAACATCCGCATGTTTTAAACAAGGAGAAGTCAATTGGCAAATATTAAATCTCAGATTAAAAGAATACATGTGACGGCACGGCAGACTGAGCGCAACAAAGCCGTGAGATCATTGCTTAAAACCCGCATTATCAAGTTTCGTGAGGCAGTTGAAAGTAAGGACAAAAAAGTTGCCAAAGAGGAATTTGATCGGGCAGTAAAGGCACTAGATTCAGCGTCTTCAAAAGGAATAATCCATCGCAACAACGCGGCTAACAAAAAATCAGCGCTTGCCAAAGCTTTAAATGACCTTAAATAGATCAGATATTGCAGAGATCAAAAACTAAGCGTTCCAATAGCATTTTTGGTGAAACAGAACTGCTTTTTCTGACATAATCAGCATCTAACAACAACTTCAAGGCCCGCCGCAGTTTTGGCAATGAAAAAAGACGACTCTGCTTTTCAAGATAGTAAGCTTGCCCGGAACTGACGCCCAGCGCTTTTGCCAATCCTTGTCCTCGTAGTCCCTTGCCTTTAGTCGGTACGTCCAATAGTAGTTGAAACTGTCTCTCAAGCAGACCGAATACCCGACCTTGAGCAGAATCTTTGTCAAGCAACGCGGATGTTAGAGTAAGCGCAAGCTCGGTGTCTTGATCGATTACCGCCCCAATAAGATCAAAAACCTCTGCTTCATTAGTCGTCACAACCACCTGTTTCACCAAAGCGCTATCTATCTCCTGCCTATGGGGACCAGCGCTGTCGCAGGCCTTGGTTATCTCATTTTTCAATCTGTTGAGATCACTGCCGACCCATGTGATCAGATAGAGGACAGCGTCATTTGTGGCACTCTTTCCCCGCGATTGAAAATCAGCCTTCACCCACGAGGACAGCCCTTTATTTATCGTGTATTCATGAACTTGCGCGGAACTCGAAGACGAACAAGCCTTAAATATTTTATGGTTTTTTAGTTTTCGCGAAGATTCACTGTTGTTCGCGATAACGACTATCACGAGTATTGTCTGTGGATTTGGGTTATTAACATAGTCAAGCAGCGCCTCTTGACCTTGCTTCTTGAAGCCGAAGATATCGTCAACAATCACCAGACGCCGGCCCCCAAAAAAAGAAATCGTGCCCAATGACATCATTATATCATCGATTCCATGATCAGACGGGTTGAAGCGAACGGTATCAAGAACCTCTGAACCGTTGTTTGAAACCTGTGCCGTCAGCCGTTTTAAAGCTTCTTTAAGCAAAAGACTATGGGCGCTATAAATTAAATATACATGTTTGAGTTCGTTCTTCTCATCGGACATACCTCTTTTTTATAAGCAAATGTCCGTCTTGGCAAGAGAAAATATTATTTCGAGGCTACTTCTGTCTCATGCGTCATTTATCACTGGCGAATCGAATACGCGAACCGTCTGTACCGATATAGACATCTCCGTTATAGTCGGTTCGGCCAAGCCTGCTCACAAAGCGTTTAAGACGCTTAATGGTGACCGCGTGTGGATGACCATACGGATTACCTTTTCCAACGGATATGACGGCATACTCGGGTTTCACTCGATTTAGTAATCGTCTTGTCGTGCCATTTGAGCTCCCTTGGTGTGACACCTTAAGGACTTGTGCTTTGAGGTCTAAGGAACCGGACGTAAGCGCCTGGATTGCCTCTTCCTCGATATCGCCCGGCATGAGAAGTCGGAAGTTCTGATATTCGATCTTAGCCACGATGGAATTGTTGTTAACATCCGAGTTTGTTCCCCGAATCATCTGAGCCGGCGGCCAAAGAATCTTGACCAAAATATCACCGACCTCAAATCTTTGTCCGGCACGCGCTATTTGGCGCTTAATACCATTTTGTCTAAGCGATTTCTTAAACTCTTTATATCCTCTTGTGTCATAGGGAAAACCGGGTTCAATTACCTTTTCCACCGGATACTCACGAACAAGCTCCGTGATTCCGCCAAGGTGGTCGGCGTGAGCGTGCGACAAAATCAATAAGTCGATGCGACGCACGCCTCTTTGACGTAACTCACTCCGCAGCTTTATATATTCTTTGCCGCCGTCAATGAGCACCACCGGACCGCTTTTTGACTTCAAGAGGGTCGCGTCGCCCTGGCCAATATCTAAGAAGTGGACCGCTAAATTCTCCCTTTGAATGCCCTGACCTAAATTGAACCATACCCCGGCCGCCTGTACGCCGAGCAATAAAATGATAATCGCGGGAAACGCTAATTTGCCTTTTCTGGATCTTGTTAACAGGAATACAAGACTAGTCAATAGGATAAAACCAAGCGCCATTCCAAGAGACGCTTTGGTTTCCAGCATTGACCCGGGGATGTTGGCAAAGATGGACGACATAAGACTAATTAACTTAAGAAACGGTGACAAAGTTGAAAAACCCAACTGCCCTAATGCCGGCCAAATCAAAGAAACTATGCCCGAGAGAAACCCGATTCCCGTGACATACGCGACGATAATAGAGGCGAAAGGATTAGCCAGAACTGCAATAGTCGATATTTGACCAAAATAATATATTAGAAATGGCGCAACCATAATCTGCGCTCCCAGGGTTATCGATAACGGGGCTACTAGTCTTGAGATTTGGGGCTTGAATAAAGCTGTTATCCTCGGCCCTACAAGCAATATCCCCAGAAGGCTGGCGAACGACAGTTGCCAGCCAATATCAAACAGAGAGTTCGGATTAATCGCCAGAAGAATTAAGGCGGCAAATGATGTAGAAGCCAAAGCATCGACTTTTCGGCCGAAGAAGATCGAAAGATAAAGGACAACCGACATGACAACCGCTCGAAGAACTGACGGCGACGGTCCTATCAACCACAAATAGAAGAAAATAGTCGCGATCGCGACAGACGCCGCCCCCAATTTAGGAGCTCCGGCCAAACGCGCCAATATCATGATGAATCCAGCCGCGAGCGCGACATTAAAACCTGAGGCGGCGAATAAGTGCAGAAGTCCCGCTCTTTTGAAGTTCTCTTTTTCGGCACTCTCGACCGCGCGCTGATCGCCAAAGACAATCGCAAGCGCTATCCCGCACTCTTTCCCGTTCAAAGCGTTCCCGCACGAATCGGCGATAGACTGGTAGATTGGGTTTGTGTGGGTATTTGGACGGACCGGATTTCTATCTATTTGCGCAACTGACGACAGCAGAAGACCGAGTAAAATATAGACCGTAAAAGACATCAGCATTCTATGAGACACGGCCGCGCGCACACCAAGCTTCAATGTCAAAAGGATCGAGACGGCAAACAGAACCAGTATTAGATCGCTGGATAATTTTATGATCGGCCCGACACCAATGCCTATTATTGAGCCAAGAGTGATTATGACTACCGGCGGCATACTAGTCGACGGTTATCATGTCTTTAATTGATCCGTACTTGCTTGGGCCGATGCCTTTAACGTTGTCAATTTGCCGAATGCTCTTGAACCCGCCGTGCTGCCGGCGCCAGTTCACTATTCTGTCCGCCAGGACCGGGCCGACACCATCCAGCTTTTGCAACTCGCTGCTGTCGGCGGTATTGATATTGATAATTGAATTGTACGGATTGTCCTGATCTGTCGCTGTCGTATCTAAAGACTTTGTCTTTGAAGGAACGATAATTTTTTGACCATCCAGCAGCCGGGCAGCCAAGTTGATGCCGTCAATATTCCCGTCATCAGACACGCCCCCTGCCAGCTGTATTGCTTCAGCAGCCCGAGCGTCAGCCGGGAGTTTTAACAACCCCGGCTGGTTTACTGAACCTCCCACATGCACATAAATCGGGCGTTTCCTTGCTGGTCTTGCTTCCTTCGTCCTGCCCTGAGAGACGTTCCTTGAGGGTCGGGTTTCCTTAACTTTTACTATCCTCGTCTGCCGGTTAATGATCATCCCGGCTCCGGCCATCGCGACCGCGAGAAAGCAGACAACCACCAGCTCCTTCCAAGTAAACCTGGACTGAGCCTTTAAGAAGTCCATCTGCTCTCTGAACCACTGACTTAGAATTTCACGAATTGACACAATGGACAAATTATAAAATTAGCTGAGCGGAAAGTAAACTAACAAGGTAGTATTATTATCTTAATTACCAAATATTTCTTCGCACAGCAACGCGGTTTTTTTCAATATTGTCTCTGCCTGAGGCTCGCTTAAACTTCCTAACCCGCAGCTCGGAGTAATTATACTGTGCTTAAGTAATTCTTCTTTTGTAACGCTTCCGGCTTGAGCTACCTTTTCCAGGCCCTCATAAAACTTTTCAAGCAGCACATCCATCTCAATGTCTGCGCCCAGCTCTGACGCCGGCACAATACCCCAAGCCAAATAGCCGTCCCTTTTAAGGAACTGCGCCAACGCATCTGGGTATAGAGTCATTGTCTCGACATACTGCCAAGCATCGAAGGCCACAACATCCATCCCGGCCGCCATCAATATGGACCAGTCTGTGTTGCCGCAACAATGTCCTCCGGTCAAACACCCGGCCATCTTGACAATCTCAGCCAGCCTGTTTATCGCCGTATCGCGGTTTATTTGAACTGTGGCCGACCCGATAGACTGAAGCATGGGTTCATCAAAAAAAATGATCGGTGAATTACAATAGTCTCCAAGAGTTGACGCCATCCAGCGCGCCTTCATTCCTGTCGCTTTGACCAGTACGTCCATGATCTGGTCATCGAAGAGAGTTGCTCTATTCTCTTTGTCTTTCAGTATCAGTCCCAGAGTTGTCGGCCCGGTCAGCTGACCTTTGATAATCGTAGGAGAGAAGCCTCGGCTTTTTACGATATTCAGCAGACTCGATAGACCGGGCAAGAAATCGTTCGAAACTGCGAAGGTTGAATCATCCCCAGCTAAGTACAGTTCATAGAAGTTCTCCAGCCCAGAGGAGATGTCCTTGTCGGCATCAAAGAAAGCTCGCTGCGCTTGGTCGTCTACCACAAAGCCCGGAATAGCTCGTGCTTGCTCTATCCCCATCGATTCCCGCCAGCTTCTCTTGGGAAGCTCGGGGAAGAACGGACTCTTAGGGAGAGTCTTAAGTATGAACTCACAGGCGGACTCGTGATCAGTATGAGGCATGCTCCCTATCCCCATTGGTAGACCATCTATTCTCATAAATATTCTCTCATTCTTTTATGCAAGCTCAAGAGCTCTGACAAAACCTTGAGCATTGTAAACAAATAAGGACTACATCTAAGTAGTCCTTATTCTTAGTAAAAACAAAATAATTGTCTATTGTATGACCTTGGGCCACGTCTTTCTTGGTTTATTGCTCGACCTCAGCGGGCGGTTCTTCGGTCGACGGCTCGCCTTCGCCTTCTGAGTCGGCGCCGCTATCAGTCGCTTCTTGAGATGCGTCTGGAATCGCCGGATGACTGGGCGGCAGTTGATTTCCTTCAAGTTGCTCAGGTGTGAGCGCCGGTGCGTTAGCACCAGGATCTTGTTGCTGTGTCGCTCCAAAGTCTAGTGAAGTCCCCTTCGGGGCGACAGCGTAGCCAACTCCCAAGCCAATTACCAAAGAGCCAATGATCATGCCGAGCGCCAAAACTAAGGAAATCTTCTGAGCTTCCACTTTAACCTCTTCGGTTACGGCCTTGTTCTCATTTTTGTTTGTCGGTTTGGCCGTGGTCTTACTGCCCTTTTTCTTCCCCTTATCGCCTGGCTTTTTGTCTTCTGCCAATTTTAAAACCTCCTGGATAATTTTTTTGGATTATAACACACTATCTACAAATTCATGCTATCAGCGACCCAATTCCTCCAGGCCAGCTCCGATTATTAAGGATATTGAGCAAAACTGAGCCCGCGACCGTCTTTGTCAAAAATATCTAATCATTTTTGGCTCGTAACGCCTGCTTAGACGGGCACGTTTGTCTAGAATACGCACTGCAATATAAGATATGATTAGGAAAAGCGCTCCTCCGGTGATGCCGAGCAAATCCGTGTCTAATCCTAGAATACTCCCAGTCCAGAGTCCTATCGTATAACCCGCGAAGAACAACACGATTGGGAGAATATAAACAACTGCTGCTGCCGCCAGCACAACCTGGGGCTCAATTTCAATCTCAACTGAATCTCCGACTTTGGCCCGAAGGATATTAGCGACGGGGGTCACCATACGACCCTCACGGCTGTACCGGCACGCTCCACAGGCCTCGCAATCTTTTGAGGCTTCCATCTCGATGATGGCCTGATCGTCCTCCAGCCTTACAACAACGCCTTTTTCGCTCATTTACCTCAATTTTTCCCTCACAGGTTCAATCTCCTGAAGAATTCTGTCAGCGTCCAAGCCCCGGGTTGTCTCATGAGAGAAAAGAATCTTGCCCCCGACCATCGTTAATACGATGTCCTCTTGATTCGCAGTATGAACCAGCGCCGAATATGGGTCGCCCAAAGGTCGTTGATGGCTATGCGACATATCAACCACCACAAGATCCGCTTGTTTGCCGGGTGTAAGGGAACCAACAGACTCTTCCATCCCCAACGCCGCAGCCGCGCCATTCGTCGCCAAGTGAATAAACGATTGTGCCTCGGCTTCAATTGTTGATTGATTAAGACCGCGTTGCAGCAGCAGACCTATTCTCATTTCATCAAAGAAGTCCATGGTATTATTGCTGGCCGGGCTGTCTGTGCCCAATCCAACACGGAGACCCGCGTCAATGAACTTGCGCAGTGGCGCTATTCCCATAGCCAGCTTCGCGCTGCACCTCGGGCAATGAGCAATCGCTACGTCATGCTGCTTAAAGACCGCAATATCATCTTCGTCAACATGCACGCAATGAACAGCCAAAACATCATTGTCAAAGAAGCCCCACTGGAGAAGATACTTTACCGGTGAAGCGCCGGTCGGCTGCCAAAGGAGGTCGCCCCATCCCATTAAGTCACGATACGTGCTGGCTAAAATAGACGACCCATACTTCACAAAATTATGTTCATCAATTGAACCTGCCAGATGAATGGATATTTTAAGCTTTTCTTCTCTGGCCCAATCGGCTGTCGCTTGTATAAGCGGAGAACATACTGAATACGGAGAATGCGGAGCAATACCAATTCTAATATTTGAACCGTCTGTCTTTTCCTGCCATTGCGAGACTTCATGCCGCGCACGCGTAACCTGGCTATCGACAAGGCTGTGGTCCATGCCTTCAAATTCGTAGAAGATCACGCCCCTCAGACCCAGCTCAAGGGCTGCCTCAAGACTCGCGCCTGTACTGGTCATATCGGCGATTGTAGTAATGCCCGACCTAACCGCCTCGACAGCGCCAAGTCGTGCTGAAATACGCCAATCTTCAATATCTAAGTTCCGGCATTTCTTGGTCAGCTGGATCTTCCATTCGGAATGTGGAAGGTCTTCACAGACCCCTCTCATCGCGCTAAACTCAAGGTGAGTATGAAGATCAATAAAACCGGGCATAATGATGGCCCTGCCGAAATCTTCCAGCTCGGCCCCCTGATGTTTCTTTACGAGCTCCTCAGTATTGCCGACTTCAATGATCTTGTCTGATTCAATGACTACCCCAGCGTCTTTAAGAACCGGCGCTGTGATTGGAAGAACCCATTTAGCTGACAATATTTTCTTTTGCACTATCACTTTCCAATCTTCCGCGTTTAAATGTGATTAAATTTCAACCTTAAGCATTACAGATTCAGTTTGAGCAATGGTAATATCTTGATCCTGCTGTCATCTGCTCACCTGTGATGATATTGGCGATTTTAATGATACCGGTCGATTACAAAATTGCCAAGCGAAACCAGATCTTTTCTGGCCGGGCAGTCAGGTAATCTGTTTACCCCTCGCCGAGCAGCGTTAACATAGCCCCTCGCGACTTCTATGGCTTCTTCAATCGCCCCGGAATCAATCACAGCATTGACGGCCTTCTTAACATTATCTTGATCAGGCTCGTGAATCGCAACAGCGAGTTCCTTGCAGTCCCGTCGAAGCGCGAATATCATCGGCAAAGTTATCGTCCCTTCGCGGATATCGCTACCCGTTGGTTTTCCGAGCGCTTTAGCATCACTCGTGAAGTCCAGAATATCGTCATATATTTGAAAAGCCATCCCCAGACTACGGGCGTAATCTTGAAGATATTTGTTTTCAGTGTCCGGCAGACCGCCAATCGCCGCTCCCATCAAGCACGAAGCCTCAAACAGAGCCGCTGTTTTTGTGTAGATTCGCGCCAAATAGTCATCAATTGATTGATCCAGACAGCGTAGAGCTTGTTTCTGCTGGAGCTCACCCTGGCTGAGATATATTGAGGATTGGGCCAAGTAAACTATGAGTATGCTGTCATTGCAGTCCGAAAGAAGCTGAAAAGATAGCCCGAACAGGTAGTTACCGACATTAATGGCGCGCTCCGGACCATAATCAGCGCTTATTGTGCTCACTCCACGCCTGGTCGCTGACGCATCCAGGACATCATCATGAATAAGCGAAGCTAGATGAACGAGTTCGACTGCCGCGCAAGAACTAAACAGCTTCTCAGGGTCACGCCGATCTCCAAGGCCCGCGCAGATAATCACCAGAGCCGGTCTAAGCCGTTTCCCACCCGCCTTTATGGCCCCAATGCTCGGACCTGATATATTCTGTTCGACCTCGTCGAAAATTGTTACGAACCTTTTCTCGAAAGCTCTTAATTCAGAGACTGTCTTTGCAGACACCGGCTTCTTGTTACCAAAAAAACGCATTATTCGACAGCGCCCGGATTGATAGTTTCCCTAAGATATTCTTCCTCGGGGGCGTCGGGAAAAGTCTCTAAAGATCGAGTCTTTGCGGCCCTAATAGCTGTCTTGTGCTTTTCCGTAAAGTCACCGAGGTGCAACGCGATATCCAAAGCCGCGCCAAACAAGTGATAACGATAGTGCCTTTGGGTGCCTGATACTCGGTCTTCGGCTGATCCGGAAATCGCTTTAGCTAAACAATCAATTATGACCGGCTCGTTTATGCTTGTTACTTGGTTAATGGCTTGAGCGAACAGATAATCACCGATGAGTAGGTTTTTATCACGCTCATCGCTGTTTGCGGGCCTGGTTTCTCCTAAGCGCAAGGCTTGATCAAGAATCTCTAAAGATTGACAGGCAGATATAGTTTTTTTATCAGTTTTTATTGATCCAAGCGTCAATGTCACCAGCAAAACCCGGGAGAGTAGGTTATCGGTGGATATTAGAGATTCTCGGACAAGCGGTTCCATGATGCCCTTAGCTTCCGAAAGGCCTGTCTCTATTAGTCTCAGCTGCGCCTTGATGTCTGTTTTCACCATATGAATATTTTATCAGCCCGCCGACGAGCTGTCAGTTAAGATTCTCAATCTTAGGAGTTTGGGACACACATCAAACGCGACGCGCTATTCTCGGTCACGCCAGGATAAGTTAATTATACTCTTTGCTTAAAACCACTGATATCTCTGCCTGGGATTTGGGGATATCCCAATACTCGTCAAAAGCGTCATCCGTATATTTATTGAGACGATATCCGTGTTTTTTGTAGAAAGCGATCGCGCCATTGTTCTCTTTATATGTGCCAACCAATACTCGTGCGATTCCATCACGCTTAGCCAGTTTATCAGCAAGGCCTAAAAGGCGCCCCGCTAGTCCTTGCCGGCTGCAAGCCGGCAAAACGTAAGCGTGACGTATAAGGGCGACATCATTAAGCGGCTGATATGCCATTACGGCAACTATGAGACCTCCCCGCACGACGGCGTAAAATGTCATTTTCTTAATTTCCCGTCTTAATTCATCTATCGACATATATTCATCCGCATTATAATCAGCGCTTAGAAATTCGCTATACGCAGTGGCTGCCTTGTTAATAACAAATTGTATGTCCAACGCGTCCTCTGTTGAGCAAGGCCTTATTTCATCATCCGGCGCAACGGCGACACCGGCGGCTTCTTTCCGGTAATAAGTATCATTTATCCTCTGAATCTTGACCTCTTGACCTTTAACGGTTAGATGATTAAGCGCGCCTTTGTCCTGATAAATGCGCCAAGCTTTTTCTTTTGAAATCCCTAAGTATTGGGCCAAAATAATTTTTATGCATCCGGCATGTGTAACAATTAAAACCGTCTTTGCGTCATCCGCCTGCGCGACAACTAACATTTCTATGATTTCATTCCATCCCGAAAGGACGCGCTTTGTAAAAACAGACCAAGGTTCACCTTCTGGAATATTCACTGAATAGGGATTAGTCGACCATTCTTCAGCTAAACGGGGATAGCGCCTGACAATTTCATCGTAAGTCAGCCCCTCCCAGACGCCAAAATCTATCTCGTTCAACAACGGTCGCCGATCAACGCTCAAACCGTAATTCGCCGCCACCACTTGTGCAGTCTGAATGGCTCGCTTCATGTTGCTTGAAAATATCTCTCTTATTGGTACATCGTTTAAGTGCCGGGCCAACAGCCGAATGTTTTTTTGACCGAGTTTAGACAGGTCGAGGTCGGTGCGGCCTATATAGCGCATCTGCTCATTCCAGATAGTTTCAGCGTGTCGTACTAGAATCACATTAAGCATAGTATGCTAAAACTCCAATAACCAGAAATATAGTTATCTCCGTCAATTCAATCGTCGCGCCAAGCGTGTCGCCTGTTATCCCCCCAAAGAGCGTGCGGGACAACTTAGCGGCAAAAAGAGCCATCATGACTAATATCGGCATCAGTAGAAGATTCACCCATCCTAGCTGCGCCGATACCCCGAATATTATCAGAAAAACTGTAGCGCTGGCGACAATGAAGCCGGCCGCGGTTGCAGATCCGGCGAGATTGTATCCAAGACCATCGCGACGAGCCGTAGGCACTCTCCAGAGAAGCAAAGCAATCGGCCACCTCGCTAGCGCCGGGACCACTAAAATGGCTGCTAGTTTTGGAGATGCCGTTAAGCTATTAAGAAGCACGTATTTTAGCAGCAAATCAAAGATAACTGCCGCCACACCAAACGGACCGATCTCACCCCGCCTCATGATCTCAAGTTTCTTCTGACGACTGCCGTTTGCCGCCAAAGCGTCAACCGTGTCTGCAAGCCCATCAAGGTGCAGCCCGCCGGTGATGACCGATAAATACAGAATAATGACAACATTTCCCACCTGGCTGGGCAGAAACTCGTCAAGGCCAATGCTTAGTAAAACGCCAATACCACCAATGAGCAACCCTACCAGCGGAAAGAAAGCAGTTGCTTTGCCGAGGGGCGAGTCTTTGGCCTGCCCAACAGTTCTAACTGGAATTATCGTCAGAAAACTTATGGACATCAAAAGATAGTTGATTTGTTTAGTAAACATGTCTAGCTGATTAGCCGATCATCCGGATTGAGCGGGACTGGCTTCTTCCCTTTTTCTCCGCGATACACCGGCTTGCTCAAAAGTGGCCATCTCTGAAAGCAGCTTAGCTGCCGCCTCTACAACTGTCATAGTTAAGACAGCGCCTGTTCCTTCTCCGAGCCTCATGTTCATGTTGAGCATCGGCGACAATCCAATCTCCGACAGCGCCCTGGAATGTCCCTTTTCTACTGACATGTGCGACGCGATCATGTAATTAATGGCTTTTGGAGCCATCTTTGAAGCCACAAGAGCTGCGGCGCTTGAGATAAATCCGTCAATAATCACAGGTGTCCGCCTGCGCGCGCATTCAAGAATAACGCCGGCCAGCCCGGCTATTTCCAGCCCGCCGACTTTATGGAGCACATCCAAGGGATCATTTTTATCCGGCCTATTATGCTCAAGTGACAGCTTGATGGCCGCCAATTTCCTTTTCAGCCCTTCGTCATCTATTCCGGTCCCGCGGCCAACTACAGCTTCAAGCTCTATGTCCCCGAGGCTGGAAATAATCGCGCTACTGGCGCTCGTATTTCCGATTCCCATATCGCCCGTCGCGACAAGTGAGGCGCCTTTTTCGATCGCCCGACCAGCGACCTCAGCGCCGACCAACACTGCGTCTTTTGCCTGAGTATGAGTCATGGCCGCGCCGCGTGCCATATTTGCCGTACCCGGTCGTATTTTTTTTTGGATAACTCCTTGGGTTTTTATTTCATGCTTCACTCCGATATCGACGGCAATCACCTCAGCCTCAGCCAGCCTGGCCAGCACATTCACGGCCGCGCCGCCATCAGTGAAGTTGTAAACCATCTGGGCCGTCACGTCAGACGGAAACGCGCTAACTCCTTCTTCCGTGATTCCATGATCAGCAGCCATAACAATAACGACTTTTTTGCCGATCTCAGGCATCGGTGTTCCCTGCATGCCTGCAAGTCTGATTGATATCTGTTCTAAAACTCCTAAACTACCCGGCGGCTTAGTCAGTTCGTTTTGCCGTATCTGGGCCTCCATCATTGACTTTGCGTCCAGGTCACTGATGCCCTCAATAATCCGTTCAATTTCTCCCATACAGTCTCCTTAATCATTGCTACTGTTTAAATAATCAATTCAAATAAAAAAACTCCTCGAAATTAGGTCTTTAAAATTCAATCCCTTTGCGTGCTTTCCTACCGCTGCTAAAAGGGTGCTTAATTTCTCGCATCTCCGTGACCAGATCCGCTGCCTTAATCAAATTATCAGTAGCGCCTCGACCGGTCATGACCAGCTCCGTCTTCTCAGACTTCAAGCTAATGATTGTCATTATCTCACGTTCCGACACCAGTCCCATAGAGCAAGCCACTAAAATCTCATCCAAGACGACCAGGTCAAACTGTCCCGAAACAGCGTTTCTCGCTTCATCGAGGGCCTGCTGAAGACTGTCCTTAGCCTCAAGAACGCTCGGAGGTTGTGCTCCTAATAGATTCTTGCCGATATTTTTTACAGAGATTTCCTCAATAGCGGTGAGAGCAATGTCCTCGCCACTCTCCTTGCCCCCTTTCATAAAGTGGATTATATGAGACGTCAGCCCTCGGCCGGCAGCTCTAACCGCCAAGCCTACAGCCGCTGTCGTCTTTCCTTTACCGTTACCTGTATAAATCTGGACCAGTCCCAGCATGTCAACCAAGGCCACCTCTGATGATAGATTTTGACAAAAACCGATAAAAACCATAATCTCAGTTGATTTTAGACCAAACATTGCCTCTGTTGCTTATCTGACGATTTCTTTATGGCGCCCCGACCTATCCGAACAGTCAAATTCCAACAACTCTTTGATATTCAGCGACGCTTCGAGAACGTCTGATACTTTATCAATTTCGTCTTTAAAATCAACTTGCGCAAATTCAATATTTTTGTCGGTATTCTTGCTTGAAAGATATTGAAGAAATGACGTTCTGACCGCGCTATCGTCAAAAATGCCGTGTATATAGCAGCCACCCACCGGCAGTTCCTCGCTTATCCACCCGTTTGGTTCTCCGTCCTCAGCGCGTGTAAAAACCTTGGCCGTTCCGTGACGAGTTGTCATACCAACATGAATCTCGTAACCCGATATACGGCAGCCTGTCCCTTGTTTTCCGAGAATTTTTCCGCCCTCGACAACAACCGATTGGACCTGTCTAACAACCTTGGGGTCGCCAAGCACGGTTTCTACAGCCAAAAGCCCTAGTCCTTCAACTGATTGTTCCCGGGCATCCTCAACGACGTTCCCATCCACAATCCGTGTTCCCAGAATCTGCAAACCGCCGCAGATTCCGATCACAGGAACCCCGGACATCGCCAGCTCAATTATCTTCTGCGCCAGTCCAGTTTCTCGCAGCCACATCAAATCAGCAATCGTACTTTTTGTGCCGGGGATAATAATGGCGTCCGGCCTTTGAATATCCTGCGGGCCTTGAACAAAATCCAACGCTACATTTTCAAGCAGATCAAACGGTTGAAAGTCAGTCGTATTTGAGATATGCGGCAGTCTGGGTATTGCCAAGCGAACGTCGGCCTTAATTTGATGTTTCCGTTGTTCCAGGCAGAGGGAGTCTTCGTCTCCAATAAGAACATCAATTTTTGGCACAACTCCGAAAACAGGCAGACCTGTCTTGTTCTCAAGAAAATCAAGACCAGGCTTGAGCAAGTCCGTCTTTCCCTGAAACTTATTAATAATAAAACCTGTTACGCGAGCCCTATCGTCCGGCGCAAGTAAGTCAAGCGTTCCGCAGATTGACGCAAACGCGCCACCTCTGTCGATATCAGCTACGATGACGACAGGAGAACCGGTTTCTCGCGCAACAGCCATATTGACGATATCCTGTTCAACTAGATTAATCTCAGCCGGGCTTCCCGCGCCTTCGATTACAATAAAATCAAATTCGTTTCTCAGTTTATCAAGGGTGCTTCGCACCACCTGCATCATCGAATCCTTTTCTTCAAAATAGGTCTTCGGATCCATATTTCCTATCGCCCGCCCTAGAACTACTACCTGAAATTGCCCTCTAGAAGATGGTTTCAAAAGAATAGGATTCATTAAGGAAGAAGGTTTAACGCCTGCCGCCGCAGCTTGTATCGCTTGAGCACGCCCGATCTCATGGCCCTCCTCAGTCGCGTAAGAGTTTAAGGACATGTTCTGAGATTTGAACGGGGCCACGTTGACACCGCGTTTTTTGAGAAGTCGACACAGCCCGGCTACAATGAAGCTTTTGCCTACTTGAGATCCCGTCCCCTGTATCATTAAGAATCTAGTGTTCATGGCTGATTTTCCAAGACTATTCTTCTTCCCAAATCTTACTTAAGCCAACTTAAGGCCGGGTTATCTAGCTTTTGCCCGGCGCACTTTATCAAGAGGGTGCTTTTTAGATTATAATTTTCATTAAAATCTTAGTAAAGAAGTTCTATCTATTATGATAATTATTGCCGATTATAAATAACATGTTTGTCTCTAGTAAAAAGACAGTCAGTTGATAAGCCCAATTGATATACGAAGAGGCGGTAAATACGCGATGCTCGGTTTTGTGCTGGGCGTTATGTTCATAATAGCTGTCTATGACTACCAGTCCTCCAGCACAAACATGGATTTTCTCCAGTTCTTGCAACTATCAGGGGCACAAAGTCTTATGCTCCTCTTGATTGTCGCGATTCCTACTGTCAGCGGTATTTTTGTTGGTAGCAACCGACAACGTGTCATAGAGCTGAGAGGCCACGTTAATTCACTCGTCCGAGAGCGGGACAAGCTCATGAAAACTCAACTAGCGAACAAGAATCAGTCGTCAAAACTTAAAAGCCTGCTTGATCAAGAAAGCGGTTTTTTCGTCGATAACTGGGATGAGCTGGTAACTGAAAAAGACAAGCTCCGGGAGGAAGCTGAAATTTCTTCTACTCTTCTCACCGTGGCTTTGGAACTCGGCAGACTAACGAGTGCTGAAAGTGTCCTCGAGATGCTGGCCACATCCCTAAAGAGAGCTTTGTTTGCGGATAATTGTCTTAACTTTCTCTGGGACGCGGAAGAACAAGCGTTTATTTGTGCTCAGGACTCAAGGTTAGCGCTGAACGAAACCTCTTCCGCGGCCGTTAAATCAATCAATGCCGAGCACGGGCCTGTCGCGATCAACGAGGCGCAGCTAGACGAGATGATACCGGCGGAAGTTGTTAATAAATACGAGATCAAATCGGGAATATTTATCCCTTGCGTCAAGCGAGACGTGATCAACGCGATCGCGCTGGTCATCTACACTAAGGCGGCGCATGATTTCAATGATCGCGATATCCAGATAGCTTCGGGAATTGCCGGCACGGCCAGGATCATTTTAGAAAACGCTGACTTGTTCGAGGAGGTTCTCGCCAATAATAACGAGCTTCAACGTCTAATTACTCGAGTAGCGGCGACCCAAGAAGAAGAACGCCGCAGATTCTCAAGAGATCTCCATGACGGGATTATACAAAACCTATCAGGTATCCTCTTCAGTTTGAGTTTTTTAGAAAATGCACTTGACCCAAAAGAAGATTCAGCCGCAAAAGAAATAGCACAGCTAGAAACTATTGTAGAGGAAACTATCTCCGACTTGAGAAAAATCATATATGATCTGCGACCGACGATCCTGGACTCACTGGGACTCGTGCCGACCTTAGAAAAACATCTGGATCGTTTTTCGCAGATGACGAATATTGAAACAGCTTATGACGCGGACGTCGAACTACGTTTGCCGGGGCCTATTGAAACGGCCCTGTTTCGCTTAGCGCAAGAATCACTAAACAATGTTAACAAGCATGCCAACGCCAGCAAAGTCAGCCTTGACTTAAAGCAAGCCGATAATCAGGTTATAATGGATGTTAAAGATAACGGCAGTGGTTTCAGTATCGAGAAGACACAGAAAAAGCAGTCTCAAAATAGCGGGTTCGGTTTATCGGGAATGCGAGAGCGGGTCCAATCTCTCGATGGAAATGTTGAAATAAAAAGCGTACTAGGCGAAGGCACGATAATTAGTGTGACCATTCCACTAAAAGTAAAAGGAGCATAGGGATGGAAGAGATCTCAGTAATGGTCGTTGACGACCACAACCTCATGAGGCAAGGGCTGAAGAGAATTCTCGAGGAAGCGGACATGACGGTTGTTGCAGAGGCCGAAAACGGAGAACAAGCGGTATCTCTGTCAAAAGAGTTTGAGGCGGATGTAATCTTGATGGACATACAGATGCCCGTCATGGACGGCATTGAGGCAACTCGGATCATCAAAGAGTCCGACGAGAACGCAACCGTCGTCATACTCACGATGCATGAGGAGGAACAGTTTCTATTTGAAGCTATCAAGGCCGGCGCCATCGGGTATCTTTTGAAAAGCCGCGCCCCACAAGAGCTAATACAGGTTATTAAAGCGGCCAAAGATGGGCTGTCGCTACTCCAACCGTCTATGGCGTCAAAACTGCTCAATGAATTCTCGAATATCAAAGATCACGAAAATTCCAAAACAAGCCATTTCGAGTCGCTCACAACCCGCCAGAAAGAGGTGCTGTCGTACATGTCCAAAGGTATGAGCAATAAAGAAATTGCGACTCAACTCTTCATCAGCGACAAAACAGTTAAGAACCATTTAAGCAATATCTTTCACAAACTACATGTCAATGATCGGACCTCAGCAGCAGTGATGGCTTTAAAAGAAGGACTTGTAGATTAGGAGACACCGTCTCGCCCACCCAAATGATTAAACCCGCCAAGAGACGGTATAGCTCTAATCTCATTCTAGCGCAGGTTTGTGTTCTAGCCCCAGAACCAGCACCAACCGATAGCCCAGCAACAACCGCCATGTGAATTTTTGGCGTCGGGTTGCTCTTGCCATAAAGAATCGTTCGAATTGACAGGTTTCATGTTTTGCGCACCTCCTTATTAGCCATACTACGCTAATCGTACGGAGGTTGTCTAGTGCCTTTAGAAACTCGCCAACTCGAAAAGATATTTTAACTGATTATAAGGAGGTAACTACCGGTTTTTGTAATAATATGGAACTCCACTATTACTAAGGTCAGAACAGAAATGATTACTAACGCCCGCCTAAAAAGACCGTGCAACCTGAACGGTGTGCCCTGCTCAAGCAAATTTTTAACTCTACGTTTTAAAAACATGCCGCCCTGAGACGCGAAGCTCTGTGGGGCATAGCGCTTAACCAAATGTAACGGCGGCTGTGAACTTTGTATCTCAGCGATCTTGACGAGACTTTTAGCCAAAATCATCGGCTTCATCTGCCTTGACACCATTTGGTCACAAGCCCTCTCTTTTTCAAACCCGATCCGGGGATATAATATATGCGAAATGGGATTAAAAAAGAGAATATCACGGAGGATAACGATGGGCCAATGAAAGAGATGATCCTTTCTGGTAATGTGTGAAATCTCATGCGCTAAAACCGCCTCGATTTCAGCGGTCTCCAGTTTCTCCATCATGGCCATGGACACTGCTATGATGGGTTTTCTTATCCCGACGGTGAAAGGGGTTCCGGAAGACTCGACTGAAATTATTCTGGGGATCTTGATTTTCGCTTTGGCAACCAGCCTGTCTAGAATCCGGAAGAAAACCGGGTGCTCTGAACGGTCAAGGGCTGCGGCCTTTTTGATCATAGCGATAAATCTAATCGTCCCGATCAACCGCCAGATCGTTAAACCAAAGATCAGTGCCAGAATTATGATCAAAGTTACCGTCGATACTGATGTGCTTGTAAGAAAATGTTGTCCTCTCACTGGGTCTGCCACGTCCCGCCAAGTAGACGGCACGAGATTTCCTAAATCCGGCAGTTGAAAATAGAACCTGAAGTGCGCCTGTTTGAAGCCGCTGGACACAGGGATATTTTTGATCACGGCCAGCAGACCTTTGATGAGCGGCACAGTCAATAACGCGTACTTTACGTTCGCACTTTTTACTCTAAGAATTTTAATTAAAAAAAGAATAATGAACAGCCATATGACGCTTGTTGTAACACTCAGAACCAAGCGAAGAACTATTTCATTAACGATGAGATTTGCCACACTCTGGCCGACCATCGGATCGCCTTTCTTCATGCAAAGAGTAAATCAAAAGCCCACAGTGTATTGGGGATATCTTCAACTCTTTTGCCACCGGTTCACTTGAAACTATAATAAATTTTGCGCGTGTTTCCCGGATAAGCTAGAGATTGCGCTCTCAATATCGTTAAAGTAGTATGTTAATAGTATTTAAATGCTCTGAAATTGTCAAACTCGGAAAGTGTTTGGACAAACGAAATGTATCTAACGAAATATCTTCTCACACACGACATTGATGATGATAAATTCCTCACTCTCAACACTCTATCGGGCGCGATCGACGTGGTCGACATGGAGTATAAACGTTTTTTTGATCATCCGGAATTAATCTCAGCCGACATTCCAATATATAAATCATTGATCGAAAGAGGCTACATGTACGAGTCCGAAGCAGCCGAACAAGAAAAGCTGAAGTCACTCTACGCTCACTTCAATAGCGTAGACAGGCCGGTTATGTTTGTAATCTGCCCTACCTACGCCTGCAATCTAAGGTGTGTCTACTGTTTTGAGGGCGATCTAACCACAGAACAACAGCGAGTTCTGACAACTGATGAAGTAGATTCAATTTTTCGCGCCATAAAAAAGCTGTCGACCAAAGAGGCATCCATTCAACTTTTCGGCGGTGAACCATTCCTGCTGTCTAACCGGAAGATAGTCTCCTATATTATCGATCAAGCCGCGCGTCTTGATTACACGATTAGCGCTGTCACAAACGGGGTCAATCTGCTCGATTTTCTACCGCTGCTATTAAAATACAAGAAGAATCTAGTGGATTTTCAGATTACTCTTGATGGGCCAGCCGAGGTTCATGACATACGACGCCCACGAGCCGGCGGCCAAGGTACTTTCAATGATATTGTCAAAAGCATAGACGCGGCTCTTGAATCCGGTCTAAAAATCAGGCTGCGCGTGAATGTCGATCGTGAAAATATCGGCTACCTGAAAGAAATGTCTGAACTCATTAAGGACAGAGGCTGGGACAAGTTTGAAAACTTCGTGGCCATGCTCTCCCCTGTTGATAATCATACAGGCGCCGAGCTTAGCAATAAACTCTCCGAAAATGAAACTGCAAAACTTTGGTTCAAAATGAAAGAGGAGCACCAGGAACTAGAGGTTTTCAGGCCGGATCTTTTCAGGAATCTAGACTACATCATCACGACTATCAAGCGAAAAAAGGTCAGTTATCCTCGATTTCAATATTGTGAGTCTAACAATTTGACCTGCTATACATTCGGAACGGACGGCAAAGTTTACTTATGCGCGGAAGCCATCGGCAATCAGAGCTCGGCGGTCGGCGTGTTTCATCCGGATCTAATGTTGGATGAAAGTCTCGTCAATCAATGGAACGGTCGCAGCATCATGACCCTTGATAAATGTCGTGATTGCCCTATCGCGACATTTTGCGGTGGTGGTTGCGCGTATGCCGCGTTGTGCATTAATGGCGCCATCGGTGATCCGTACTGCAATAATGCGATTGACACAGTCCACACATATCTTGATTCGATCAGCCAAGAAGTGTTGGACCTCTAGAGCTCCTCTTTCTCAATAACATCCTTAAGCTCCCGACTCGCGCTAAAGCTGTGCTTTTTTGTCGGAAAGGTCCCGCTCCTGACTTCACCAGCGTACAGCTCTACCGCACCGGTCATCAATTTGCTAAGGTCGACATATTTCTTCGCGTGCTTCGGAACGTCACCGCTCAGGAGGCCAAAAATGTCGGCTGTCACCTGGATTTGGCCGTCACAACCATCTCCCGCTCCAATACCGATCGTGGGAATATTTATCCTCTCAGTTATATAGGTCGCCAGCAGCGCTGGGACACACTCAAGCACAACAGAAAAAGCGCCTGCTTCCTCCAACGCTTTGGCGTCAGCCAATAGATCCTTAGCCGTCTTTAATTCTTTACCTTGCACCTTGAAACCACCAAGCAGGTGAATTGACTGAGGAGTAAGACCAATATGACCCATGACAGGAATGCCGGAGTCGGTCACTTTCTCAACAGTGTCCGCCATTTTGACGCCGCCTTCAATCTTCACGGCCTGAGCGTCTCCTTCTTTTAGAAAACGACCGGCGTTAGTCGTGGCTTGCTCTGGGCTGACCTGGCAAGACATAAACGGCATATCGGCGACGACCAATGCTTTTACACAAGCTTTTGACACCATACGCGTATGGTATATCATGTCTTTCAGTGTAATTTTCAGGGTGTTAGAGTCGCCTCTAATCGTCATTGACAGTGAGTCGCCTACCAACACAATCTCAACTCCGGCGGACTCAACTATCTTGGCGCTTGCAAAATCCCACGCCGTCAGAGCGACGATCTTCTCGCCCTTATGCTTCATATCCTTAATAATAGCGGACGTGATTTTATCTATAGCCATTTTTGAGATTATAGTCCAATCGAGTAGCCGTATTCCAGTGGCCGCGTGACGTGAGTAATAAGTGTGGTTTAGCTCTCAGCGGGCCGCAACTTGCCGGGCAGATCCGACAGCCTTGGTTTTCGTGTCTTCTTGGTCGTTGTCGTTTTCTTCTTGGTTTTAGCGCTTTTTGTTGATGATTCCAAAGACCCGGAATCGTCGTTCAGCAGATCCGTCAACTCTTGCTTTTCAAGGGTTTCGTTCTCTATCAGCTTCGTAACAATTCTCTCCATCTGATCTTTCTTTCCAACCAGTATTTTTTTATCTTTCTGAAGCGCTTCATCAACAATGCGTTTTATCTCTTTATCAATAACATAAGCAATTTCTTGACTATAATCCGGGTTGTGCGAGAAATCTCGGCCAAGGAACACTTCGTGTTGCTTTTGACCAAGCGTGAGAGGCCCGAGTTCTTCGCTCATACCCCATTCGCAAACCATCCTTCTCGCCAGTTTTGTGGCTCTTTCTAAATCATCTTGCGCTCCTGTTGTAATGTCTCCGATGAAAACTTCCTCAGCAACTCTTCCGCCGAGCAACACAGCCACCTCATCCAAAAGCTCTGATTTTGCCCTATACATCCTGTCCTCTGTCGGCAAAATTAGCGTATAACCCCCCGCCCGGCCCCTGGGAATAATACTCACTTTGTGAACAGGGTCAGTTATCGACGGCAGCGAGTTGGCAACGATAGCATGACCGGCTTCATGATAAGCCGTCAATCTCTTTTCTTTATCTGATATTAATCGCGACTTTCTCTCCGGACCAGCTATGACCCGCTCTGTAGCTTCTTCCATTTCTTCCATATCTATGAGCTTCTTGCCGTGTCGGGCCGTCAAAATGGCTGATTCATTCACAACATTAGCCAGATCGGCGCCTGTAAAACCGGCGGTGCGTCTGGCGAGAACCTCAAGGTCGATATCTTTGGCCAATGGCTTTCCGCGTACATGAATCTTAATTATAGCAAGCCGCCCCTGCAAGTCAGGTGGCGGCACCATAATCTGTCGATCAAAACGACCTGGTCTCAGAAGCGCAGGATCCAAAATATCCGGTCTGTTGGTCGCAGCGATAAGTATGACATTGTCTTTAACATCAAAACCATCCATCTCAACCAAGAGCTGATTCAATGTCTGCTCCCGCTCGTCATGGCCTCCGCCTAGTCCCGCCCCTCTATGACGGCCAACCGCGTCAATCTCATCCATGAATATGATGCAAGGTGAATTAGTTTTTGCCTGCGCAAAGAGGTCTCGCACTCGTGACGCGCCCACCCCTACAAACATTTCGACGAAATCAGATCCGCTAATAGAGAAGAAAGGCACACCGGCCTCTCCCGCGACGGCCCGTGCTAGAAGGGTCTTTCCTGATCCGGGAGGTCCAAACAACAGCACCCCTTTGGGTATCTTGGCTCCAACCGATTGAAATTTTACGGGATTCGCCAAAAACTCTTTTATCTCTTGTAATTCCTCAACGGCTTCCTCGACACCGGCCACATCTTTGAAAGAAATACGAGGTTGATCCTTGGTCATCTTCTTCGCACGACTTTTTCCGAAACTCATCACCTTATTGCCGCCGCCCTGCATCTGCTGGAGCATGAAAATCCAGATACCGACGATCAGGATCAGAGGCAGAAAATTGATGATTATGCTTAGCCAGGGCGTACCACTGGTAGGATCGACCTTTGTTTCCACGCCATTAGCCAGAAGCAGCTTGGCAATATCATACTCGGCAGGATAGTTGGCTTTAAACTTTGTCTTTTTGTCGTTATAGACCCCGTTGATAATTTTATCGCGGTCTTTTATTTCTACTGATTTAACATTGCCGACTTTTACGTCCGAGACAAATTTGTCGAAATTGATCGATTTCGTCTCTTCGGTGTTATTGAAAAAATACGTATTAGCGACAAATATTATTAATATTACGAGAACCAAGTAAAAACCGGCGCTCTTAAGTACCTTTTGCAAACTCTATATCCTCTTTTCTATATATTAATCTTAACATCTAAACCGATCACGGGCAATTTAGTCCATGCCTTGCTCCATTATACCTTCTTTAAGGGTTCCGATATATGGAAGGTTTCGATAACGTTCTTGATAATCTAACCCATACCCGACTACAAACGTGTCTTCAATCTCAAAACCTGAGTATTTTAGTTCCACTCCAACTTCCTGCCTCTCCTTTTTGACAAGAAGCGCGCAGACCTCAAGAGATGCCGGCTGTCGTGTTTTCAAGTTCTTAAGTAAGTAATTCAATGTCAACCCTGTATCCAGAATATCTTCTATCAGTACTACGTGCCTGTCTCTTATATCCTCATCAAGATCTTTCAGTATCCGTACGACACCAGACGACCTTGTGCTCGATCCATAGCTGGCCACGGCCATGAAATCGACTTCCAGCGGCAAATTCGTGGCCCGCGTTAAATCCCCGAGAAACATGATTGCCCCGCGCAATATTCCGATAAACAGGGGCGACTTATCACAATAGTCCCGGTTAAGCGCCTGCGCCAGCTGTTTAATCCGCTCGCCGATTTCTTCTTCAGTCAGCAAAATTTTTTTTATGTCACCATCTAGAGTATTCATATTGTTCCCACACCCCTGTATTGCCAACCGGTATTCGATAAATGCATCGGCAAGCCTCTTTAAGCTACTTGCTTCAAATTCTCACTCGCTCAAATCAAGAAATTCTCGCAGTTAATACTATTACCCTTTTTGTCTGCCCTGATAGCTTCACGCGCTCATCTACCCTCAGATCACCAACCGCGAGTATTTTATTTCTGTCACAAAATATTGGCACCATCGAACGAAAACGTCTGCTTATTTTGACGTCAATAAAGAAATCCTGAAGTTTCTTTCTGCCGCCCATCCCTAACGGAATAAACCAATCGCCCGGCTTCCAAGACCTGATCTCTATGGGCCACTCGATCTTCTCTGCATCGACCAGCTGAGTCCCTTTTTTTGGGGGTATTGAGATCTGTTCCGGTGATGATATCGTAACAGAAACTAAGCCCTGGTCAATTTCAAAACAACCGCCACTCTCCCCTACTTTAAAAGTCTTGATCGGCTCTGAGTTTTTGTATATTACCAAATCGCGTTCAGTCCGTGCTGATCTCAATCCATCGGCCAACTCGACATCCATTTTTTTCACAAGAGTATTGTCGATAATTGATTCGACGCTTTTGAAATCCAAAACACTCCCAGGCCCCGTCAGCTCTTCAACCGCCCTACGAATAAGGCGTCGCTGGAAACAGAGTGGCTCCATCGCAATTTTCTTAAGATCCATGCTTACCTCACGATCATCGGCTCGGCAGATCGCATGCCACTTTTGATCAGTAAATTCACTCAGGCAACGCTCCTCATCATTTAATATCTCCCCCATGGCCTTTATGCGCTCACTCAAGGTCGGGCTAAATTCATTTACCAGAGGTATCAATTCATGCCGGATACGATTTCGAAGATACTTGGGGTCGAGATTTGACGAGTCAATCATGAAGTCAATCTTTTTGGCGCGCAAATACTCAATGATGTCTGCACGACGACAATCTATGAGCGGCCTGATAATTCTATCATTACAGGGAGCGATACCGCGAAGTCCACGTGGGCCCGTACCTCTAAAGAGGTTGATAAAGAAAGTCTCGACACTATCATCAGCGTGATGACCGATCGCGATCTTATCGGCTCCCAGCTGCTCTCTCAACGCCTCAAGAGCTTTGTAGCGGATCTCTCTCCCGCTTTCTTGAACTGACAGCTTGTGGTCTTTCGAATATTTCTTAGCGTCTATTTCATCGATCGTGCAATCAAGCCCTAGCTCGAGAGAGATTCGGCGTACATAATCGGATTCCTCAATCGCCTCCGGTCGGATTAGATGATTCAAATGCCATACATGAAGTTTTAATTCTATTTCCTTAGCAAGCTCAGACAGGAATAACAGTAGAGCGGTCGAGTCAGGACCACCCGACACCGAAACTATCAAGCTCTGGCCGTGACTGACCATGCCATACTTCTCAGTACTGCATTTAGCTGTCTCATATAATTTTTCACTTGCCACTGTTTGAATTGATTCACCTTTTGATAATCGCGAGTTTGCGATAGACTAAACTCGTGAAAATTAGTTTCTGTTCAATCGCTTTTAGAAAGACAAAAGAAACTTTGACATCAATCATACCAATCTTAACTGAGCTTGGGTATGATGGCGTCGAGATTTGGGCGAATCATCTTTCAGGCGATATTTCAGACGTCCATCAGATTGCCGGGTGTTTGAGTGAAAATAAGTTATCAGTACCAATGGTTTCACCATATTTTGACGTAACCGGCAGCGCTTCAGATATGCGCGCTTCTATTAAAAAAGCTAAAATGTATTGCGAATACGCGTCGATTCTCAAGGCCCCGTTGCTTCGAACGTTTACAGGGTTCATGGGTAGCGATGAAGCAGATGACTCGACCTGGACGGAAGCGATCGCGCGTCTCCGTTTTCTCTGCGATATCGTGAGTGAGCACGATATCGAATTAGCGCTCGAGACACACCCAAAAACTCTTGTTGATTCGGTCCCCTCCGTGCTTCGCCTAATCAAAGGTGTTGAGCGTCAGAATCTTGTGTTAAATCTCGATATCTATCATATGTGGGAAAAACATCAGGACCCGGTCTGGATATGGGAGCAATTAAAGCCCCACGTAAGGCATGTACATGCTAAAAACGCTATTATCCCGCCGAGCAACGGGGATGAATACCCGCTCCTTCATGATAAGAAGGGCCTGCAGGAGATTGAGGGAGTCACCTATCTAGACCGTGGAAACATGGATTACTCCTCTTTTGTGACCTGCCTGACACGAGATAGCTTTAACGGCTGGGTCTCTTTAGAGTGGTTTGGTGAAGACCCTTGGACTGCCGCCGAGCACGAGTTAAATTGGCTAAAAAACAAAGTCTCGCTCGCGAATAGTTAGATGTGTTAATTTTGGAAAAAATGTAAATCGGATAATATTTTTCTGTACCTTTCTAACCGATTCTAAGCAAGCCGGAGGATAAGTAGTTGTTTACCGATTAATCAGAAAATGCGCAACATTAATTTACAATAATGTATAGTCGCGGGCCCGATGCTCGTTTCGCGCGTTGCTCAAGAGCCGGTTTACTCAGTCTTTAACTCACGCCCTTCCTCCGTAAATATGCTATTCTTAGGCATAACAGAAGCCTGAACGGCCGCCCACAGGGGACAAAAGGTCAAAAACAAACAATTAACGATTGTTAATAACGAAAATAAATATTATAATGCTGCTCAATGCTTAAAAAGTAATCCGGAAACTACTTTACGGAGGTAAAATAATTGGACGGACCGATGAAGCGCAAAAGCTTCCTTAAATTTTTTGGCGTCGGCGTGATTGGTTCCGGTTTCAGCAATTTATTGAACGTAAGGAAGAAATCGGTTGAACTCCTTATCCCTTTTGTAATTCCACCAAAAGGAGTGATACCTGGAGTTTCAAACTGGTATGCCAGTGTTTGTCGCCAGTGTCCTGCTGGTTGCGGAATACATATAAAAATGAGAGAAGGCCGTGCGAAGAAGATCGAGGGAAATCCAGAGTACCCGGTAAACTACGGTCGAGTGTGTGCAAGAGGCCAGGCCGGATTGCAAACGCTTTATAACCCAGATCGCATCACAGGACCGAAGATCAAATCAGAGGGGGGCTTCAAGGATATCAGTTGGGACGAAGCCTTAGAAAAACTGGCTGCTAACCTCAATAGCGCTGTACAAAGCGGACGAAAAGACAATGTTGCTTTCATTACTGACCCGGTGCGAGGAAATCTGACCAATCTTGTCTCAACCTTCTTCAACGCGCTCGGGACTGGTGAAATATACTCACACGGGATATTTGCTGACGAGAGCTTAATTGCAGCGAATGACTTATGTTTTGGGCAAACGGCTGTACCCGATTACGACATTGCAAACTCGAACTTCATTCTCTCTATAGGGAGCGAATTTTTAGATACCTGGGCTTCTCCAGTTAAGCACTCAGTCGCCTATGGGCTCATGAGGGACAGAAACACTGGCGTCGAGGGCGAGCGGGGCTGGATTGTTCAATTTGAGCCTCGTTTATCTATCACTGGATCCAGCGCCGATGAGTGGCATCCGATTAAGCCGGAAACCGAAGGGCTGCTGGCTTTAGGGATTGCCAATGTAATTGTCAATAGAAAACTGAATGATGCCTCCATAGACTCAGAGATACCAGGTTGGAAGAAGGCGCTGAAGCCGTACGATCTTAATAGAATAGCCACCGAGACCGGTGTGGACAAAAAGACAATTGTAAAAGTAGCCGAAGAGTTCGCTCATGCTACTGCAGCCGTGGCGATTTGCAACGGGGGCGCTACTGCCCAGGTCAATGGAGGTTTTAACGCCGTGGCCGCCAACATACTCAACCACTTAGTTGGAAGTGTTGACCGGGATGGCGGCATGCGGTTTCCCGCTCCATCCTTCTTTAATGACAGGATTGAGAAGAACCTCGCCTACCGTGACTTGCTTAACCTATCCCGGCGGATGTCCACAGATCAGATCGACGTACTCTTTGTTAATAACACTAATCCGGTGTTCACTTTACCAAGAAGCTCCGGTTTCAATTCGGGTTTAAAGAGAGTGCCCTGGGTCGTAAGCATGAGCGATACAATGGATGAAACAACTGCCAAAGCAGACCTCATCCTCCCAGCCTCAAATTATCTCGAGAGCTGGGGAGACTATGTGCCTTTGGTCGATTCAGGAAATAAGACCGTAGGCCTGATGCAACCAGTGGTTGCGCCAGAGCACGACACGCGGCCGGTCGGCGATGTCTTTATCAAACTAGCTAAAATTCTCGGCGGGGATATCGCGGCCGCCTTGCCGGCAGCTACATTCGAGAAGTTTTTGAAGAACGCCTGGCTCAGCCTTTACGAAGACGGTCGCTCGCGGGGCGTGATCCAGGAAGATACTTTTGATAGATTCTGGGAGGTCTCTTTAGAAAAGGGCGGCTGGTGGGAAGCGGATAGCGCCCAGGTCGAGCCCGATAAACAACCTGAGCCGAGTATTTTGACTAAAGTCAGCTACAAGAAGCCGGAACAAGACGAGCAACACGATTTCCACTTGAAGCTATATCCGTCACACACCGCATACGATGGGCGGGGGGCCAACCAGCCTTGGCTGCAACAGCTGCCCGCGCCTTTAATTACCGCGGTTTGGGGAACTTGGGCAGAAATCAATCCCGAAACAGCCGCTAAACTTAAGATCGTCGAGGGTGATCTTGTTGAACTCAGATCGAACGCCGGTAAAATCAATGTACCGGTCTATATATATCCAGCGATTCAACCGGAAACGATCGCGGTTCCCATCGGTCAAGGTCATTCAAAATTCGGCCGGTTCGCAAAAGGCTATGGAGTTAACCCGTTGAAATTAGTTGACAACGTCGACACTTTTTCCGGCGGTTTGGCATGGGCATCGACCATGGTCAGCCTGTCCAAGACCGGCGAAGTGCAGCCTGTGATAAAGACAGATCCGGCGTCCGACCAGCCGGGCCTGCGTAAGGGTCCGAGTGAGTTACATAGGGAGCTCGTTCAATGGATTGACCCCAAGGAGGATGAGGAGCTCGCCGGACATGAGAAAAAGGATTCAATCAAGGCTCTGCCGTCGCGGGATTTGAGAAAAGCACCGCACTTCCTATCAAGCTTGGGTTTAGCTAAATACCGAAAGTCCAAATATTATGACTACCGATACCGTTGGGGCATGGTGATTGATCTCGATAAGTGCACCGGATGCAGCGCCTGCACGGTCGCCTGCTACGCCGAAAATAATCTGCCGATTATGGATCCTTATCAAATTGAGCTCAGTCGGCAGAAGAACTGGATACGAGTCGATCGCTACTGGGAGGGCGAATATCCGAACATTCGGGCCAAGGTAATTCCCATGAATTGTTACCAGTGCGGCAACGCCCCGTGTGAGCCGGTCTGCCCAGTGTATGCGGCCTACCACACGGTTGACGGTTTAAATGGGCAGGTCTATCAGAGATGCCTTGGCACCCGGTACTGTAACGCCGCCTGCCCATACAAGGCCCGGCTCTATAACTGGTACAGCCCTGAGTGGCCTGAGCCCCTAAATAAACAGCTCAACACCGATATTTCAATCAGAATGGCTGGGATGACAGATAAATGTACTTTTTGCGTACAGAGAATTCGTGAAGCAAAGGACAACGCCAAAGACGAGGACAGACGGGTCAGGGACGGGGAAATCAAGCCGGCTTGCGTTCAAACCTGCCCGAGTGGCGCCATGACCTTTGGAAATCTCCTTGATGCAGACAGCAATGTCTCTCAATTGACAAGAGATCACCGTCGTTACCGTGTGCTTGAGGAACTAAATACTGAGCCGGCGGTAATCTATCTGAAGGCGGTGAGAGCTGGTGCCGAGGCAAATGCCGAACACTGAGGTAGACGCGGTTAAAGACGTTGACCCAAATATCAGCTACTCTGAGATCAATGATGACGTCATAAAAAGCATGCTCACCTTAACCTGGAAGTATTGGGTGGCGGTTGGGATAGCTTTGGTCGTCGGGATTTATGGCGCCGCTGTCTTCTACTGGCAAACTACCGTAGGTCTTGGCGTTTGGGGCACTAATGATCCGATTGTCTGGGGAATTGATATACCCAGTTTTATTTTTTGGATCGGCCTCAGCCACTCCGGAACCCTACTTTCCGCTATCTTGCTGTTGACTAACAGTAACTGGAGAAAACCTATTTACCGCAGCGCTGAAGCAATGACTTTCTTCGCGCTGATTACAGCGAATGTTATGTTGCTTGTTCACCTTGGCAGACCTTGGCGCGCTCACTATATGCTGCCGATTCCAAACTTCCGCAATTTGTGGCCGAATTTTCAGTCGGCTCTTTCCTGGGACTTCGTGGCAATAAGCACATATATGATAATGAGCGGTACCTTCCTGTTCATCGGAACCCTACCCGACTTCGCCGCCGCGCGTGACCGTATGACCGGCTGGCGGCACAGTCTCTATAAGCGGCTTGCTCTGGGTTGGAAGGGCACTACTAAAGAATGGAAAACTCTCCACAGGGCCTATGTCACACTTGGCGCGCTCTTAATACCACTGGCCGCCTCCGTTCACTCCGTGGTCGCCTGGGACTGGAGCGTTACCAACGTGCCCGGTTACCACAGCACTATTTTCGCACCCTTCTTTGTCGCGGGTGCCATCTATTCCGGCATCGCGGGCGTCGTATTGGTGATGATTGTTATCCGGCGTTTTTTGCACTTCGAGAAATACATCACGCCATACCACATCGGCAACCTAGGCAAGATACTATTGGTCTGCAGCCTAGCCTGGAGCTACTTTACATTCATGGAAGTGGTGATTCCCTGGTATAAAGGCGGGAGTAACAATTTTGAACTCATGACCCTGGCGGCTAAGTTCAGAGGCACTTACGCTCCGTTTTACTGGACGATGATCACGGTCTGCGGCATCATACCCCTTTCGCTCCTAAGCCGGCGTGTCAGGACCAGTCTGCCGGCGATGCTTGTAATCACCATCGGTATCGAAATAGGAATGTATCTCGAGCGTTTTCTTATCATTGTGCCCGGCCTCGCCACAAGTTATGTGCCGAGCGTTTGGGCCTCTTACACGCCTACCTGGGTTGAAATCTCGATTCTTTTATGGACGTTTTCTATTTTTATCTTATTATTCTTAGTATTCGTGAAGATCGTCCCACCTGTGTCGATCTACGAAGTCAAAGAGCTACTGCACATACCAAGGCGTGGGGATCGGTCACAGCCTGATTCGCCACTAGTCTCCGAAAATGAAAAAGATTTTCACTCCGGGGAGTTTCAAGATGACTCCTGAATTTGAACAAGAAATGAAGAGAGATAGGCGAAATATACTAGGGCTGTTCTCATATGTCGATGACACGATCAAGGCCATTCATGAACTGAGGAATTCAGGCTTTTCTGATTTGGTGGTTTTTACACCAATTCCCGTGCACGACATCGAGCACGCCCTCGATCACGGTCAGAAGAAACGGCCTCGCGGTCTCGCCGCGCCCCGAGAACGCGAAATTGACGTAATTCGCTTCACATTGATAGGGGCGATTTTAGGAGTAATCGGCGCCTGGATTCTATCGATAGGCACAGCCCTTGCATGGCCTATTCCCCAGGGCGGCATGCCTATCATCGCGTTACCTCCAGTTGGACTGATCAGCTATGAGATGGGGTCCCTGGGAGCGGCGCTTGGCACAGTTATCGGCTTTCTTTTTCAGACAAAGCTTCCGACCATGAAGGAAGAGGTTTACGACGTTGAGGTCGGCTGCGATAAGTTTGGCATCGCGGTGCAAAATGTTGATCCGGAAACGATCGAAACGGTTCTAAAGATTATGAAGAGCTGCCTGGCCGTTTCGGTCGAGGAGAAAGAGGGGGTACTACGGTGAAACACACCAAAAACCTTTCCCTCCGAGCGAGAACGCTGGTAATGCTGATCATGGTGGCAATAGGTGTCAATGTGGCTATTATCGGTTACGGTGTCGTCTGGACCTGGCTTAGAAGTACCGGACTTAAAGAACAGAACCTGGTTAGCATCAAGCCCCAGGAGGCCCCGGGCGCCGGATCCGTAGTGGCAAGTATTGTGCCGATAACCGGCTCGGGCTTGAGGCTCTCGACTAAGAACGAGTCGCGACGACTGATTAACCCGATTAAAACGAGCGCTGATTCATTGCTCCGCGGTGAACAGGGTTTTTTGATCAACTGCAGTCCTTGCCATGGAGTCAACGGCCAAGGTATTATGGGCGCTGTTCCACGTCTGTTTCCGACACCGCCGGACGAGGTTGAAGCCCAAAAAAGGTATTTAAGCGGCTATCTTGGCTACTCACCCGATATCGACGCCAGCTTTGCGTTGAGCATGACTGACGGCGAGTTATATTGGACCATTACAAACGGCGGCGACTCGATCATGCCCGGCTACGCAGACGCGCTCTCACCAGAAGCGCGATGGGACGTGGTCAACTATATTAAGAGCGGACTGGGAGATCAGAATGAAGAATAAGAACATCTTTCGGAGCGTCATGACAATAAGCGCAACCCTTTTTGTGCTTGGTGTTTTTGGCTGGCTGGCTTCTTGGGCGATTCTCGACAAGCCGCCGTGGGCTATTTTAGTCTCCGTTCTGGCATTGTTCACAGGAATAACGCAGGGCGCCTTCGTTATCGCGATTCTGCTGCGTACAGCTTCGGCTAAGTGGGGCGCCGGTCTTTATCGATTGACGGCAAGTATTGCTCTGGCCTTCCTGCCTTTTGCGGCCGTAATGATGTTTGTAATCATCGTTGCCCGGAATTCTCTCATTCCTTGGGCCGGACAGGGTGATCACCATCTCTGGTTCAACACGATCTTTTTCGTGGCTCGGGAAAGTATCTATTTTATCCTGTTTTATGGCCTGACATATAAGCTGTTCAAGACGGCTCAACTTAAGGGGTCCAGTGGCGCCAAAACCGGGAACCATCGAATGATGATTTTGGGCTTGTTGACCACAGTGACGTATGTGTACGGGACAACCATTTTTTCATGGGATCTTGGAATGACACTCAATCCTCACTACGCCGACACCATCTACGGAGCATATTATATAATGACCTCGCTTTTTGGAGCGACTGCTCTTATCATTTTGTTGACGGCTTTTCTTAACAAAAAGGTAGGCAATGATTATTTTACACCGCTGCAATTCCGAAACCTGGCAATTCTGGCAACGGCCCTGACGATCATGGTCTTCTATGGCTGGTGGTCACAGTTCTTCCCAATCTGGTACGCCAACCTGCCGGAAGAAACACACACAATTTACTTGCGGATTTTTTCTCGTTGGGGAGCGATGTACAGTTTAATGATGATACTGGTCAGCGTGATACCTTTCATTGCGCTGCTATTTAAAAAAGTGCGTGAATCAGCCGCCGCGCTATCAGCTGTATCTGTAATAATCCTGGTCGGCCTTTGGATCCAGCAGTATCTATACAGCGCTATCGGACTGATTCGAGAAGATCGGGCAGCGGACTTGTCGGTTTTTAGTCTGCCAAACCTCTCTTTGACGGCCGGTATAGCTGGAGGGTTCTTGTTTGTACTGTTTAGTATTTTGAAGCGTTATCCAAACGCGTACATGGCCTCTCCTGCCCCTGACAGCGATGTTGCCGATACGGAAGCAGATTATCTGTTCACCCAACCCCAAGGTTGGTAGCGCACCAATGACGCGCTTATACGCGACACACTGAGCGCGGCCTATATAGGAGTCTATGAGCCAATCGATAGTTAACGAATTTATCTTATCGTATTTGGGCGGGGCTTTGGCTCTCGCGTCTCCATGCTTAGCTCCAACTCTTGTCGGCTTTCTATCATTTATAGTCTGCAGCGCCATTTTTTCCAACACTAAGAGTGGTAGAAAAGTCTTCCTGACCTCCCTTTTTTTCGGTACCGGCTTATCCTTAGTCTTCTTGATCGGGATCGTACCTTCTCAGGTACAAATTTTATTAATGGACTCTTACCAATTAACCGCCAAAATAACCGGTGCGACAGCAATGGCTTTTGGGCTGGTGTTTTTGTTCAGAAGCGAAAACTCTGAGATTTTAGCAGAAGAAGAATCAACCAAAACCAGGAATGCGCCTCTGGGTTTACCCGGCGCATTCATCGTTGGAGCCCTGTTTGGCGCCGCCTGGGCCCACTGTCTCGGACCGATTCTGGGCGCGATCCTCAATATGTCCTTTGTTCCTGAGTCAGCCGCGCGAGGCATCTTTCTGCTGATCGTTTACGCTGCCGGCTTAACCAGCTCTTTTGCCCTCGCGGGATTGGCTTTATCACGGCTACTTGCGCTCTTTCTCGACCGCGCTTCGCAAGAACTACGTATGAAAGCTCTCACCGTCGCTGGAGTCACGCTGACAGCTGTCGGAGTTAGTTTGATCTTTACAACTCAGTGGCTGGCAATAAATCGTATCTTTATCGGCCTGGCGGGCAATTCTCCAACATCACGCCTGGAAATATTGTTAATGCAGCTCTTGCGATAGAAGGATTAAACTCCGTTAAAGTCCGATTTGTAGTAGTCTCTGAGCCACGCTTCTTCGAAAGTCCCGCCGTAGTTCTCATAGAGCTGATCTGAAGCTAGCCAGCTGATGGTAATGACGGTTGTTCCGACCAGCATGCGCTCTAGAAACTGTCGCCGATCCATGACAGCCGTCTCTTTGGCGTTGTTGAGTTTGATCAGCGGGTTTTGTATCTTTTGTAATAAGTTCATTTTCTCGCCCATCCGAGCTCTCTAAACATGGCAGGCCCAGCAATCATCGGGCCCCTTTCTCTTCTTCCCGTCAGCACCGGTGAAAACCCTGTTAAAGTGGCAATCCAGACACCAGCTCATCATAAGCGAAGCGACCTTCGTTACCCTGTCCTGGGTCGCGATCGGCCCATGACAGTCTTTTTGACAGTCTACTCCAGCTTTAACATGTCGCTTATGCGGGAACTGTATATAATCCGGCAGATCATGTATCTTGACCCACGGGATAGGCTCCCGGCGCTTCCAATAACGCTGGAGCTTCGCGATTTCCGGGCTGTCTGTTCTAATTTTTTCATGGCACCCCATGCACCGTTGAACGCTCGGTACTCCAGCGACGATCGACTTGTTAGCATAAATGTGACAATAAAGACAGGGTATTTCATTATCCCCAGCGTGAATTTTATGGCTGAAATTGATTGGTTGCACCGGGCTCGCTTCGATAAAAAAGTAATTATCAAGTATGTTTAGACCAACAAAGTAAGAGGCGACCACAGTCATCAGGATCAGCACGGTTATTGTAATTCGCGACATCTCCGACACTCTCCCCCAGAACAACCGGGCTTATCCCTAGTCAAGACGACCTACATAAGAATGGCAGGAAATACATTTGGACCCTAGAGGATCGTGGCATCTAAAGCAGTATTTAGTGCCGTATTTTTTTGCATAAAGAGGATGGCCGACATTCGGATCGAGCCAATTAGGATTATGTTTGATATGACACCTCGTACACCAGTCTTCTAGAATGTGACAAGCGCCGCAGGCAAGTTTTTCGATCTTATCCTTCGGTAAATTCCTAGGGCTGTCAACTTTCGTGCCCATTTTTTCCAAAGCCTCGCGCACGACCACAAAGTGATAACCTTTCCACTTGGTCTCAACAACCTCGGTTTTAGCGCTCTCTGGGTATATCTTGTTCACGGGCACGTTAAACACAACGGCATGGCTTTCAGGCCTGAAACCGCCTCTTAGATGACAGACACGGCAAAAATCCAGCTCACTATCGGGGATATGACATTTTCTGCACTGAGAAATACCGATACTCATACCAACCCTGGGATGTTTTGCAATCCAAGCTTTGCGAGTCTTTGGAGTAGTGCCGTGCAAACTCATAACAGGCGGCAATGCCGGCGAATTTGCGCTCGCAAATGACGAGCCGCCTGACTCCTCGGCCGTCCGTCCCCCACTTGCGGGGTCGTGACATATTGGACAAACGGTCCGGTCAACTCGGACAGTCGCGTGCGCGGGGCTTCGTTTTCTGGTGTCGACCTCTTTATGGCAATCCGTGCAATTAAAATTAAGCATGGTAGCCGATAGCATTTTGTTGTGGATATAGAACTTGGGCCTATTGTTGTCGTCCCTATCCAGCATCGTTCCATGACACGCTACGCATTTAGCCGAGTCTTTCTGAATTATACCACTATCGCCTTTACCGTATTTGTAAGTCAGATCCCCTGTCTCTGGATCTACTACTTTCGTCGCTTTATGAAGTGCTTTTAGAGTGACAGAATTGCTTTCAGGTTTGGTTATCGCGAACAAGCCTTGGTAATAGGTAGCTAGAATCGCTCTAGGAACGTTCACAAACCCCATGATGAGAGCCGCTACTAAAACGACCACTATGACTATGGCTAACGAGATTCCCTGTCTTTGCAACTTGAGCTGATTTTCCTCTTCCAAAATTAAGCTTTTTCACAAAACTAAGCTGTCTGCGCATTAATCAACAACGTACAAACTCACGCTTAAATGTTTTCTGAACCATTTAACATATTACTTAACCATTGAACTGCTGTAAAGAACCATTGAACTGCTGTAATTTGTGAAATATACATCAACTGGTTATTTGTTGTCAAGCGCCACTCGTAAATTTCGCGATATCAGCATTCGTTTAGGTTTTTGGCAGCCGCAAGGTCGTCTGACCTTCTGGCTAAATGTGGACGAATACAAGTATTCGCTATGCGATTTTTCTTACGCTCAGTAGTTGATTTGTCCCTCAAAGCTGAGCCGTTGCCATTCATAAACCAATATTGTTTACGAAGATATAATGATTTTCGAAATATCTTGACCGACTCAATTCGGCTCCTTGACAGCATAGTTTATAGACAGCATACTGTTAAAAATGTGATAAGCGCGATGCCTGCGCGTTCTCACATTTAATAAAGACACAGCGGTTAAACTCAGTCTCAAGGAAGAAACTTTGGGTGGAAACAAACACTTAATACGATCGGCACAAGCGGCTTTGGTAATTATTATTATGACACTGACAGCTGGTTGCGCGTCCGAGCCGATAATCAACCAAAACGCGGGACGCGCCGTCAAGTTAGAAACAGTCAAGAAAGGTAATATTGGTTTTGGGTTTAAGACAGTGGATAAGCCGGAATACCGCGTCTTTCGTAACAAAAAAGACTGGGCGGCCTTTTGGAAACAGTCTGAACAACGAACTGAAGGGTTTGGTGACAGCGCGGGTCCGGAAATCGCGGCGGGTCGTCCTTATGTAGACACCGACCCCTGGAGCGAGACACTAGCCCCTATAGGCGATCCCACTTTTCAACATGGCGACATGGCGATTGGCGCTTTCTTTAATGGATCTTACGGTTATGAAGTGAACATATTTGAGATTAGAAAGCAAAAGGACAAACTGTTGGTTAAAGTGGAGCTTAAAGCGATAAATCCCGATAAACCCGGTATGTCAGCGCCTTATCATATTGTTAAGATCAAAGAAGTCGACCTTCCGGTCAAATTCCTGCTGAAGGATGAGAGACCGAGATATTAGTAGAAATCCATCATGTATTTACAATTTTTTATTTTAAGAACAAGTAGCTGCTCCAGTGGATTTTAAGAAGTTTATTACCCCCTTGATTCTGATAGCTTGTCTGGCTTTACTGGCCGCCTGTAGTCAACAGCCTGTCGTTAAATCTCGCAAGGCCAAGCGAAATATTGACCCCAGCGAAAAATTGCCTGTCGCTTTTGAGATCGCGAGGGTAGATGACGCCAGCCATAAGGCCACTACCAAACCGATCTCAGCTTACACAAGTGAAAAGCTAGCCGCCTTGCCGATAGCTAAAAAAGTGATTGTTAAAATATTGGTGCGCGGTGACATCAAGCGAACTCAGATCCGTCCGACAGTGCAAAAAATAATCGCTCAGCTGACCGAAGAAGATAATGATCTTGACGAAATTGAATTGTTTATCTTCGTCAACGTGGAAGCTCTTGACGGTTCAAGTTCCACTGAATTTGGCACTACGTTTGATGATACAAACTCGTTTCGGGAAACGATCAACAGCAAATATGATGTGGCCCACGCTAGCTGGCATCCCGGCTTAATGACTCGGGGCCGGGTGACTCCTGCGTTGGCAAGGTCGAATGAGAGAGATGACTACGAAACGGATATCAAGGTAAGGGAAAACCTCGAAGAGTACCTGGAGCAAAAAGATACCTTCAAGGAAGATTTTGCCTTAACAGAGCTCGAGAAAAAAGCTGTTTACATTGACATAATTGCCGCCAAAAACAAGGCAGCTGACAAGGCCGGCAAGAAGTTCCCCAATAACCCCAAGAAAGCCGCGAAGATCAGGGTTGATCTGGAAAAACAGTATTATGCCGATCTCCGCGCCAAGCATGTGGTCACTGACGAGATGCTTGAAGAGATCACGGAAGAAGGCAAAGCGCTAGATTGGCCATCGTCACCCTGATGCTCGCGGGCGCGTGTTTGTTATAGCGATCCAAGAAGACCGGGACCAACCGTTTTTCCATAATTTCCCGCCATCTTTCAGTTGAAATATTCTTCTCTTTCAGAACGTGATAGAGCGCTTACTCAAACTCTTCAAGAATTGATCCCTTGGAACTGCTGGTAGATTGACTACCGGAAATCAACTATAATTATGTTAAAATTAAAGTTTATGTGACTCTAAGCACAACCAGGGCGGCTTAGAACAACCGGTGAGATAATTGGAACGTCGAAGACGAATGATAACGGTTTTTATTGTAGCAATAATATTGTTAATTGTTGCCTTAACCGGAGTTGCGAACAGCGGTGGATTTAAAAATAACTCACCGACGCCAAAAAGTATTGTGTCGGCGCGTATCACATTTAGCGATCTCTTTCAATTAATCAGCAATGAAATAGGAAATATTTTCGGCGGCAACTCCAATAAAGCCATAGCGCATAATAAGGCCGGTAGTCAAAACCAAAAAGTATGCATATCCTGCCATGGGGACATGATTACTAAAAAAACTCCATGGCACAAACTTCATATCTCTAGCCGATTTACTGATTTTGAATGTACAACTTGTCATACTAAGAAAATAGACACAGGACCCCGCGGCCTCGGCGGTAAAGTGAATATCGACAGAAAGATCTGTAAAACATGTCATAAAGGAAAATTCAGCGCTTACAGCAAGGACCATCAGAAGCGTAGTTGGGTCTCTCAACACAAGTCGTTAAGGGGAGAGAAAACCGGTGGAGTGGATATTTACTCAATGGAAATGCTTGCTGAGAAATATCCTGAATGTTTTATCTGTCACAAGAAGAAAGAGTTAAACTTCTGCAAAAATTGTCATGAGTTCCACCCTCATAACGACGCCTGGATCAACGGAGGACACGGAAAGAAGGCAGTCGCGACTGACTTCTCCTGCCTCCGGTGCCACGACAAAAATACATGGTGTACCACACAGTGCCATAGTGGCGTTACTTTGCCTCACAACATACCAAGATGGTCAAAACATTACGTGAACGAACCGGACGCGCCACAATGGCGTAGGATACACCCAGATGTCGCTCTGGCCGCACAAACGAACGCGAGCGCCGCTGGTTCACAAAAAATTGTATGTTTCTTATGTCACGGCAAAAAAAGTCAAATAGCGGCCGGTGATACTAATAATTTTTGTCAGGACTGCCACCACAGTCGATTCAATGCGTTCGGTGTTCCGGGCCCAATTTGGAAAACCAGACATCCCACGGTTGTTAAAGAATTAGGCTCCTCCAAGTGTCAGAAATGTCATCTGCTTGAGTTTTGCGCGTATTGTCATACCAATGGTCAAAAACCGGCGCGGGGAATGTTTTTTAACCGGCGCGTCCGTCCGACTCCGGTCGATGCCGACGAGCTAAAAAACATCCGCGACTAGGCTACGAATTCGCTGATCGCGCAGAGATCTTTTATTAAGCGGCGAAATAGGCAATCTATTGACCCACAATAATTAATACAAAACGATTGCTCACCGCAGATAACACCCTTTTCAAGCAGATCTTTGAGATCTTCTTCGCTTATTGAGTTGACCCATCTTATTACCGTGGCCCGAAAGTCAGGTGTCGGTGTTCTCGTCAAAAGAAGAAGATTGTAATAGTCACACTCAACATCCAAGCAATATATAAAACAACGATCCAGCTCCCCGCATTTCTGAGCATCACCAATAAGCTTACTGGTCTCCTCTTCCGAGAGATTTTCCAGCCAGTGAATGAAACGGATTTTTGTCAAATCTGTGTCTCTCATTTTAGGGACCTGATATTAGATTGTTTATTCATATTACGCAAGTGTATGAATACGCTTTATTGCCTGCTTACAGCTAGTGCGTCATCTCACTTCTGGTGCTGGGCACATGATTGACGCTCCGCGGATATTTGATTTCACCAAACTGATTTTCATACTTTTCTACATTTTCCTGCAGGGCTTTAAAGACTGCCTTGGCGTGCCTGGGCGTAGTGATTATGCGGGCAACGACTTGCGAACGATTGCCTACTTGAAAGTGAAAATCTAAAATGAACTCATTCTCTGTATGGACGATGCTGGCAACATTACAGTACTCGCCCCTAATCTCATCCTGATCAACCTTGTTTTGGACATCGATTTCGCTCTGTCGGTTCTTTGTACTCTTGCCCATATGCACTCCTTTTGTTAGTCCCGACTTCCCAGAGACACGACTTCGAGATGAAGCCTCTCTCCGATGTTTGATCTCGCTTCTTAATTTACCCAGACGTCATCACAGACATTACAAAAGGCGCAATTTTTTCGTTGATTCCTTTTCTTAAAATAAAAAAGAAAAAAACCGCCTTTTCGGGGCGGTGTTTTTCTTCTGCGCTAAGGGTACCAACCCTTGCATCTATCTTTGCTACCTTCATAACTACTTCACTAACCATTGTATCGGCTGATCTCAAGATACCTTGAGCAACTTTTAAATTAGTGAAGCAACTTCCTTAGTATTCCCCGAAAGCGTCTTTATAAACATTCAAACCGGTAATTGCCGAACCTAACTGAAATTTGGCTATAATGGACTCATGGCTAAGGAAAACATATGGCGACATTTCCAAGGACAGGCAGAGGATTATGATGGGCTGATCCCAAAGATAATCCCCTACTATCATGAACAAAACGAAATATTGCTCAACCTGATTCCATTTGACGCTGACGCGAAATTAAAGGCGCTCGATTTGGGAGCAGGCACGGGCATTTTATCTGAACTTGTGTTGACCTCGTTTCCGAAGTCCAAAGTTACCGCTTTCGATCTCTCAGATAAAATGGTTAAAATTTGCAGCGAAAAACTGCGCGCTTTCGAGAACAGACTGGATTTCAAACTTGGTGATTTTTCAATAGATGATATTGGCGGCGGCTATGATCTTGTCGTGTCCGGCCTCTCGATCCACCACTTGGAAGATAATGACAAGGAGCGCCTGTTCAAGCAGATATACAAGTCTCTTAATAGAGGCGGTGTACTACTGATCCGTGATTGTATTAACGGGGCAACGTCGACGCTGACGGACAAGTATGAAGAGCTCTGGCGCGTTTTTATGCGGGGCAATGGAGAGGATGACGCCAAGTGGTTTACCCGCCATATAGAGGAAGACACGCCCTCAACAGTCAGCGATCAACTGTCTTGGCTCAGGAGTGCCGGCTTTGAAAATGTTGACTGTCATTGGCGTCACTTGAATTTTGCGATCTTCGGCGGCGAGAAGCTATGTTAAAGGAGTAAATAAATAGATAACTGCTGGTATAAATGGTCGCTGTCCCTATTTAATACAAATAAAAAAGGCCCAAAAGGGCCGTTTTTATTTGTAGCGGGGACAGGATTAGAACCTATCGCTCGCCTCACGCATAATTCGCGTGCTGGACGGCTCGCTCTTTAAGGGCAAAACCCGAGGTTTTACCCTCAACGGTCACATTGTGACCTGCTCCCTTTTCCTAACGCAAGACTACGGGGAAAATCCTTTTCCCCGTAGCGTATAGCCCCTTTTGCAGGTTCAAACCCTTACCGAACAATACAAATAAAAAAGGCCCAAAAGGGCCGTTTTTATTTGTAGCGGGGACAGGATTTGAACCTGTGACCTTCGGGTTATGCATACCACTACAGCTTTCGCTGCTCCTGGAAACACTTTCTTTCCAGGATTTGTAGTCTGGACTTTCCCTTCACCTTCGGCTTAACCGTTAAGGCGCTTACCATCAAGTCTCTACACCTTCTCTGATTTCATCAGAGCTTGGCTCGGGATTACCACGCCAATGGCTTCCCCGAATTTGGCAAGTTTCGCACAAGAGTTTCCTCGAGTGCAGCCCTGCAAGATCAGCTTATAGGCGTCTTTAGTGCATCTGATCTTGAATAAATTGAGCCCGACGAGCTACCAGACTGCTCCACCCCGCGTCGTGTCTAAGTATAATATAGGGTAATATTCCCTAAAACAAGTGTAGGAGACAAAATGCAAGAAATACAAGCTGCAGCTCTTAACGAGGCGACTAGACTAGGCGCGACCTACGCTGACATAAGAGTTGTTACAACTAAAAAACAGTCTATCAGCATAAAAAACGGGAACGTTGATGTCCTAACAACCCGGGAGGACTCGGGATTTGGCGTCAGGGTGCTATTCGGAGGCGCCTGGGGGTTTTCTTGCAGTAATGTATTCGACGTCCCTGAGGCAATTAAAATGGCGACTTTAGCTGTGAATATTGCAAAAGCTAGTGTTACGACGCTTAAGAGGCCGGTAGTCTTAACAAAGGCTAAACCAGTCGAAGATGTCTATACAAGCTCATTCAAGATTGACCCTTTTTCCATCTCTGTCGAGAAGAAGATTGAGCTCCTAATGGAAGCGGATGCCCGGATGCGCTCTGATAAGCGTATCGCGGTGGCGCAATCAAGCACTATGTGCCAGCGCAAACAGACATATTTTAACTCCAGTGAAGGTTCCAATATCTATCAAGATATTGTGGAAACCGGCGCCGGTATTTCAGCCACGGCCATCAAAGGCAATCTGGTTGAACGCCGCTCTTACCCCAATTCGATGGGTGGACAGTCGTGCACCCGGGGCTGGGAGATGATAACGGAGCTGGAGTTGCCCGAACACGCGGACCAGGTTCGCGATGAGGCTATAGCGCTGTTGAGCGCGCCTCTTTGCCCTTCAGGTAAAAAGACCATCATTATCGATGGGTCTCAACTGGCCCTGCAAGTACATGAGTCAATCGGACACCCGATCGAACTCGATAGAATGCTGGGCATGGAGGCGAGTTTTGCGGGCACAAGTTTTGTTAAACCCGATATGGTCGGCGATTTTAAGTATGGTTCTGAGGTTGTCAACGTGACCGCCGACGCCACAATTCCGGGAGCCTTGGGAACATTTGGCTACGATGATGAAGGCGTTCCGGCTCAAAAGACAGATATCCTCAGGAATGGCAGGTTAATCGATGTTCTGAGTTCGCGTGAGACCGCCAATCAGCTCAGTAGCACTAGCAACGGAACGATGAGAGCTGATGGCTGGAATCGTATACCGCTTATTCGCATGACAAACATTAATCTCCTGCCGGGCCAATGGAAACTTGGAGATCTGATCGCTGACACCGGTGAAGGTCTTTTGCTGTCAACCAACAAGAGTTGGAGCATAGACGACAAGCGTCTCAATTTTCAATTCTCGACTGAAATCGCTTGGGAGATCAAGAAAGGTAAAATTGGCCGGATATATCGACAACCTAATTATACAGGCATAACACCGGAATTCTGGAATTCATGCGATGCCGTTTGTGATGACGCGTATTGGACTGTCTGGGGCACACCTAACTGCGGAAAAGGTGAGCCGATGCAGATAGCTCATGTCGCACACGGCACGTCGCCTGCCAGATTTCGAGATATCCAAGTGGGTGTCGGCCGATGACGCCACACGCGAACTTGACACGAGTCATTTCCCAGAACCTGGCCAAGTCTTCAGCGGACGAAACGGAGATTCTGGCCTACCAATCGTCGGACGCGCTGACACGTGTAGCCAACTCTCAGATACATCAAAATGTCGCTGAGATCAACAGCGCTATCTCAGTCAGGGCCATCGTTGATGATCGCGTAGGTGTAGCGTCTACGAACCGTCCTGAAACTGAAGCCATAGCTCGTGCGGTAGAGTCAGCGATCACCAACGCCAAGATGTCTCCTCGCGTAGAGAATTGGCCGGGACTGCCGAGAACCTCCTCAATCGTTGATTCACGGACATCGTCAGCTACCGATGAGTGTACACCCGGCAGGAGGGCAGAGCTGATCAGGAAAGCTTTGACAATCGCTAAAAACGAAAAACTTTCGTTGGCCGGCGCTCTTGAAACCGGCACAACGCGCATATATGTCGGTAATAGCCATGGGGGCATTAGTAGTTCAACAATGAGTGAGGCAAATCTCAATTTGGTCTTGATGGCGCTGGACAGCTCTGGATACGCAGCTTGGATGGGACGGGACGTCTCCGAGCTTGATATACCGGGCTTAACGAAGAGAGCGGCCGACAAAGCTTTGCTCAGTCGCCAACCTCAAGATATTTCGCCCGGGCCTTATACGGTTATATTGGAGCCGCCTGCCGTCGCTGATATGCTCGGTTTTCTTGCGTATCTTGGCCTTGGAGCGCAGGCGGTTCAAGAAAAGCGGAGCTTTATGCTGGATCAATTCGGCAAACAGATCGTCAGTGAAATGATAACTTTTTGGGATGACGCCAATGATCCGCGGACGATGGGGATAGCCTTTGATTACGAAGGGGTCCCGAAGAAAAAGGTTGTCTTAATAGACCGAGGGGTGGCAAACGCGGTCGTCTACGACTCCAGAACGGCCGCCGGCGAAGGTAGAAGCTCAACCGGCCACGCCCTACCCGCGCCTAACCCGCACGGCCCGATGCCCGCTAATCTGTTTCTGGCCGCTGGAGAGACGTCGCTCGACGATATGATAGCCCAAACCGAGAACGGCGTGCTGGTAACACGTTTTCATTACACGAACATTGAGGAACCTATGCGCGCCGTAATTACCGGCATGACCCGCGACGGGACCTTCTTAGTTAAGAACGGAAAGCTCAGTTGCGGCCTGAAGAATCTACGCTTCACGCAAAGCATTTTGGATGCCCTGAACTCGGTTATTTCGCTCGGGCGGGACGCGCGACTTATCGATGCTTTTCTAGGAACATGTCACTGCCCGTCAATCAAAATAGAAGGTTTTAACTTCACGGGGATAAGCGACTAAACAAATACTAGCTCTTTCACCGGAGGGGCACCTTGAAAGAGCTAGTAAACTAAGATCAAAAATGTTCTTAGTTTAGATATCGGACGTTTTAGTCTAAAGGTTGAGTTATTTTCTAACGAGCTTCAAGCATCTCTTTTATCTTCATTACCCTAGTAGTGTTGCTTCTCTCCAATTCAGCCAGGCTAATGTTGATCTGTTTTATGGATGTCTCAAGCGCGGGAATGAGAATGTGCTCAAGCGCGTTCACTCGCCGTCTGGTTTTATCGATTTCAACCGCGACCAACTGTATGGTCTTTTCAAGTTCCGCTAATTCAACAAGCCGGCTGATTAGGGTTCCTAATTCCAGCACCGCGCTATCCAGAATTGAGGGTGTAGTGGCGAGACTGTAATCAAGGCTCAAAGCTAGTTCGGAAACAGAAAAAACAGGCGTTTTTACGTTCAACAAGCGCTTATATCCAACCTCAACCTCGGTCTTGCTGCCCGCCCCGGCCAACGCTTCCGTCATCACAGATGTCCCTGCTTCACCCCCGGCTATCAGCAAGGTCCCGAAAGCACTAGCGAGAGAACCTTCAAGGCTGCTTCGCTTTACATCCGCGTCTTTAATAAGCAAAAGGAAACGACGCAATAATTCGTCTAGCTTGTCTTTTAAAAGTTTATGGCCACGCTGAGCCATCTTTGTGCGACGACGAAGTTTGAGCAGCTCCATTCTGTTCGGACTAATTTTTGCCATATGCGCGCTTTCTTCGATCAGCGGGACTAATGTGAGCTTGGCTCCATAAATTCATCAATGTGCTCTTCTTTGACACGTTTAAGCTCCGCACGCGGCAGCCCCGACAACAACTTCCAGCCCAACCTTAGTGTCTCCTCTATTGACCGCTCCTCGTATTCTCCTTGTCTGACATAACTCAACTCAAATGCCAGCGCGAAATCAAGATATGTTTTGTCTAATTCACTCAGGGCCGCCTCACCCAAAATGACCGATAATTCCTGGGCTTCTTTGCCTCTTGCGTACGCCGCGAACAGCTGATTCGATAATCCGGAATGGTCCTTCCTGGTTTTTTCCTCACCGATCCCTTTCTCTTTCAGGCGTGACAAAGAAGGCATAACATCAATCGGCGGATAAATATTGCGTCTAAAGATGTCCCGGCTCAATATAATCTGGCCTTCGGTTATGTAGCCGGTCAGATCAGGTATCGGATGAGTTTTGTCGTCATCGGGCATCGTCAGAACGGGAATCTGGGTGATTGACCCCGGTTTACCCTTGATGCGGCCGGCACGTTCATACAGCGTTGCCAGGTCTGTATAGAGATAGCCCGGATAGCCTCTGCGGCCGGGTACTTCTTTGCGAGCTGAGGATACCTCGCGCAAGGCCTCGCAGTAATATGTCATATCGGTCATTATGACCAGGACATGCATGCCCTTATCAAACGCCAGATATTCCGCGGCTGTCAATGCCATTCGCGGGGTAGCCAAGCGCTCTACGGGCGGATCGTCCGCCAGATTTATAAACAACACGGCTCTCTCAATCGCGGCCGTGGTCTTGAACTGTTCCATAAAAAAATCGGCTTCTTCAAAAGTTATGCCCAGCGCCGCGAAGACTACAGCAAAGTCCCCTTGATCACCTAGAACCCGACTTTGTCGCGCGATTTGAGCAGCTAATTTTGAATGCGGCAATCCGGCTCCGGAAAATATAGGCAACTTCTGCCCTCTAACAAGAGGATTCATGCCGTCAATCGCAGAAATGCCTGTTTCAATGAAGTCGGAAGGATATGAACGCGCAAACGGATTTATCGGATTTCCATTTACATCCAACCTTTTTTCCGGCAAGATATTTGGGCCTCCATCTATCGGTGCTCCCAGCCCATTGAATATCCGCCCAAGCATATCTTCCGACACATTTAGCTCAAGACCACGACCGATAAACTTCACCCGTGTTTGAGTAGTATTCAGACCTTGCGTGCTTTCAAAACATTGGACTACAGCTATGTCGTTTGATATATCCAAGACTTGTCCGCGTCCTCGTCTTCCGCTGGGAAACTCGAGTTCAACCAGCTCCGCGTATTTGACATCTGCCACTTTTTCAACAAACAAAAGCGGGCCGACAACATCTTTAACTGTTAGATACTCCTTGCTCATAAAAGACCGCCCATCATATTTCAACCACTAACTCTGAAACATCCAACTCTTTCATGATTGCTTCTTTGATCTTGTCAAATTCACCTATTTCGTCGTCGGTCAAGAGTTTAGCTCGCGCGATTCTTTCTCTCACCGGCATATCAACAACCCTCTCAATCGTCATACCTCCCTCAACCGCGATCTTCGCGAAACTATGCCAGGTCATAATCAGGTCAAGCAACTTGAATTGTCTTTTCGGAGATGTGTAAGTATCCAGATCAAAGAAAGCGTTTTGTTGTAGAAAATCCTCACGGATCGATTTCGCGGTCTCAAGAATCAGCCTCTCTTCCAACGACAAAGCGTCCACTCCGACGAGCCTGACGATTTCTCGTAATTCTGACTCTATTTGCAGCAACTTTATGGCTTCTCGACGCTCATCCCGAAACTCCTTATCAACATTCTTATTCCACCACTCTTCAAGAGAGTCCGCATATAGCGAGTAGCTTATCAACCAATTAATCGCAGGGAAATGCCTCTCGTAAGCCAACTTGTCTTCCAGGCCCCAGAAAACCTTAACGACCCTAAGCGTTGCTTGAACAACCGGCTCTGATAAGTCCCCTCCGGGTGGCGAAACAGATCCAATCGCTGTAATGCTCCCCTGTCTCTCCGGTTTACCCAAAGCTATAGTTACGCCGGCACGCTCATAGAATGCGGCCAACCGCGAGCTTAAATATGCAGGATATCCTTCCTCGCCCGGCATCTCCTCAAGGCGCCCTGATATCTCTCTTAAGGCTTCCGCCCATCGCGAGGTTGAGTCGGCTTGCAACGCGACGTTGTACCCCATATCCCGGAAATATTCCGCGATTGTTATCCCTGTATATATTGAAGCTTCACGCGCCGCTACCGGCATATTTGACGTATTCGCGATGAGAACGGTTCTCTCCATAAGCGGTTTCCCGCTATGCGGATCTATAAGCTCAGGAAACTCAATTAATACATCAGTCATCTCGTTGCCGCGTTCACCGCAACCGATGAATATTATTACTTCTGCATCAGCCCATTTGCCAAGTTGATGCTGAATAACCGTTTTACCGCTTCCAAATGGTCCCGGAACACAGGCCGTACCGCCTTTGGCGATCGGAAATAGAGTATCAATGACCCTTTGCCCAGTTACCAGTAGTTCATCGGGAGTTTTCTTATTAGCATATGGCCGCCCGACTCTAACCGGCCAGCGCTGCATCATTTTTATCGGATTTATTTCACCATCTGAGGTCTCGACTTGAGCAATGGCATCTTCGACCGTATAGTCTCCCGCCTTGATATCAACAATTTTCCCGGATATGTCATGAGGCACCATTATCTTATGGGTGATGATATTGGTCTCTTCAACAGTGCCGATGATGTCGCCGGGGCCGATATCATCACCCTCTTTTCGCACGGGAACGAACGCCCAGATTTTTTCACGGCTCAATCCCGGCGCCTCAATACCTCTATCCATAAAACTACCGCTCTTTTCGAAAAGTACGTCCAGCGGTCTTTGAACGCCATCATAAATAGAACTCAATAAGCCTGGTCCCAACTCAAGACTGAGCGGCTCGCCGGTGGCCCAAACTTTGTCCCCGGGCCCTAAGCCGGCGGTTTCTTCGTAAACCTGGATAGAAGCCAGACCTCCCCTGAGTTCTATAATCTCTCCCATCAAACGAGCGCTTCCAACCTTCACAACGTCATACATCTTGGCGTCGGTCAGCCCAATGGCCACGACCAACGGACCTGCTACTCTGACAATCTCGCCTTCTATCACCCTTTTTCGCCCTTTCTTTCGATCACGGCACCGACCGCCCGCTCTGTTAAGTCCCGAATATACCGCTTTCCCGCCCCGGTAGTTCCCGCTGTCGACGGAATAGCTAGAACTGCCGGGGTCACGCGGGCCTCCAATTTCTTAACCAAGTCCAAAGCCGCTTCAAAAACCGGTTCCGTCAACATAATGACTGCATAGTTGGAATCCAAAACGGTCGGCCACAGTTCAACAACTTCCCACGGCGTCGCGACTTGATATGTGTCTATACCCAGGGACTTAAAGCCCAGTATTGACGGGAGATCACCGACTACGGCTATCTTACTCATAGATCGCACTCACGCGCTCTCTCAACCTTTCAGGGGCCAATCCGCCGATGTGTCCGGCCATTATTATCCGGACGATCTTGATCTCATGCTCTTTGGTTGCTACATAGGCGAAGACAGTTTCCGGACCGACATTGAAGGTCCCAGCTGTTTCCAGGTATTTGATTAATATGTTGCCGGACAACAAATCGTAGGAGTCCACTGAGGCATCTCTTTGAACCCAATCGATCAACCCTTCTCTAAGCAGTAGGGTTGGAATATCTTTTAGCCGGGAGATGAGATTCTTTGATTTGCTAAAAAACGCCGACCAAATAGATTTGTCAACGCGGCCGCCATTTAGAAGGTTTTCCAGAAGATCGTCCGGTGTAGTCTTCTTTTGCCTGCTTCTAACTGAGATTCTGCCGTTAGCCAGATCGATAAGAAGCCGCGCGTATTCTGTTATCCATGGTGAGCGCAGGCCGGCTGACAAGTCGAGCAGACCCTTAAAATAATGCCTGTCAATCGTCGTGTCGATAACCGCAGACCTTGGCTCTATCGTGTACTCAGCAACCGCGTCATCGGCGGCGGCCTCAAGATAGGCGGGCAAGCCTGAGAAAGCTCCTTCCCTGACTAATAACTGAAGCTCATCAGCGTGTACCTCCCCATAAGGCGACAGTTCCACCGGAATTTCTTGCCCATACCCGCTCTTTAGGATTATTCTTAGATTCATGATATCGACGCGGCTCTGAAAAAAACGAACCATCTCAAAGGGAACATTTGATTCTTGAAGCATTATTTGGAGGTCCCGCTCTTTCTTTTCAAGTGCTCGCTCAATGTCTATGAGAGTATCAGCGGTCCTGATATCGCTCGCGTAATCAGTTTCAGCTAAAACATGGTGAGCCTCATCTAAATTATCGGCCTCAATTAAGCGCTTTATTCGTGCCCAGCCGATTAGCCTGGTTTCCAAAACCCGGACCCTGCCTGTCGCGAATCCGTATTTTATCATTTTGGCGTTCAATGCGCGCACGTTATGTCTCCTTGAAAATCAAGTCGGCTATATCAGCTTCCAGCTCTTCTCTGGCTTCCTTGATGAGGCGGGCAAAAACACAGTTAATTTCTATCTTGCCCCGACGCAATATCACGCCTCTTCCGATCGGACGCGCATCGCCTGCCGGCCTAACCGGTTCTCTTTTTGCTTCTTTAATTGAGGTATTTGCTTCTTTAATAATTTGCTTATTCAGGGCGCCGTATCTTGTGTCCAACACAATGTCTTCTCCGCCAACCGCGTTTTTGGCGATAAAACCGGCCATAAGAGAAACATACTCATCATTATCAATATCGTCTAAGATGGTTTCAGCCTTTGCAAAGGCTTCATCAATCAGCCTCTGTTTTGTAGCTATCAGTTCATCTCTGGCCCTGAGGCCGGCCGTTGCCAGCCTCTCTTTTTTGAAACGCTCAATCTCCTCGCGTCCTTGAGCCATGGTCTTCTTTGTCTCCGCTTGGCTTCGAACTTCTTCCTGACTCCTTATTCCTGTCACTGTTTTCCCGGTTTCTCTAGCTATGCGCTCCGATTCCGCGCGAGCGTCATCCAGGATTCTCTCGCTGATCACATTGAGGGGCATAACCAACCTATCCTTTAATATTCAGTAACAACAAAATGGCGATTACCAATGATAGGATAGCGTAGGTCTCAACGAGGGCTGGAAATATTATGGCCCGACCGCCGGATTCCGCCTGCTTTCCAATTAAACTGGCTGCTCCTGTCCCCGTTATTCCCTGATAAACACCAGAAAAAAGACACGCTACCGCAACCGGCACGCACGCCAGAAACACTTGGAAACCAACACTGGCTTCAACTAATGATTTCGCGTCCTGAAGAAAGAAAACCCAGACCAGCACCGCGGTTATAAACCCATAGATTCCCTGGCTTCCCGGCATCGCCACGAGCGGCAGGATACGACCGAATTTATCAGGGTCCTCGCTCAAAACACCCGACCCGACATTGGCTACATAGGTTATGCCGACCGCAGATCCGATCGCGCCCCCCATAAAAGCCATGCCCGCCCCGGCTAGTGCCCAATGCATTCCCGTAAAAAAGATGAACGTATCCACAGGTTTTACTCCTCCTTGAATATCAAACGATCCGTCTTATATGAAAAAGGGTTGAACGGTCGTCCACCGTTCTCATAGAATTTGCTGAAAAACTCGACAAACTGTAGGCGCAGAGGATGAACAAAAGCGCCTAGAAGATTAATTACCAAGTTAAATATGTGAAAAGGTATCGCAATGACAAGTGCCAACAATATCCCGAGCGGCATGCCCCAAGGGGAAAAACCTATAACCAAGCCCGCTATCGTGTTGATCGCGAATCCAATTAGAAACGTGGCCAGCCCTAGAGCCATAAGCCGACTGTATGATAGAATATCGCCGATGTAGGTCGTCAGTCCATATAGGTTGTAAAGACCGCCTAAAAACCTAATTATAGCCTGGCGCGTAGGACTATTGATTATCATCCCTATTACAACTATCGATATGGTCGTCAAAGAACGTGGTACGTTACCGAAGGCTTGCAACATCGACACCATAACTAAAATCAGTAAAACAATTGCGACGGTATTTTCAAGTTTCCCGGGTCCTTGGCCGGTAGAATCAAAAGTTTTTTTAGCAACCTCAAGATACCAGCGCAGTGTTCCGCCACTTAATATCACAAAAATTAAACTCGAAATACCCAGTCCCAGCACTCCCATAGACGTCAATCCGGTATAGAAAGCATCTTTTCGCTCAAACACGGTCATCGCGAACCATCCGCTAACGGCGCCGGCGCCGGAGATTAGCACAGCGATCTTCGCCAAGCTCATATTAACTGCGTCCTCGTAGTCTCCCCGCCGCCAACTATCCCAAAATTCAATTCCCAAACCGGCTAAGATATGGACGACACCCAATGCCCACGTTGCCAATAGAAATATAAAGGCCTGCTCGAGCGGGTCTATCACCACTAATCTCCTCAATATCTCCGGCAGGACTTTCATGTCAAGACTAAAATAGCTCCCTGTGAATATGCCCACGATTGCCGACGCAATCCCCCCTAAAGCGAAAAGGGTCAACCACTCCTTGCCAACCGCGGTTATCAACAGCCTGCTTCGAAGCCAAAGACAAAATGCCGTCAAAACGACGCCGTATCCAAAGTCTCCAATTGATAAGCCGAAGAACAAGAAAAAGAAAGCAGCCATGATCGGTGTCGGGTCCAGCTCGCGATAGTTGGGCATACCATAAAGACGGGTAAGTGTCTCAAAAGGCCGCAGCCAACCGGGATTTCGTATAACAACCGGGACTTTATCTCCCTTTTGAGGCTCAGAGAAGTCAAAATCGACGACGGCCTCATGGGCAACCAACATCCCCTCGATCTTGTATATATTTCTGTCCTCCACCCAACCTTCCAGAATAAAAGTTGAATCGGTCTGTCCAAACCGCGATTGAGCCACGTAACGGCTCTGCCGTCCTTGAAGCCAATCAAGCAGAACATAGATATCATCAGAGTGCGTGACGAGTTGTGCGATCTCGTCTTTAAGGCCCTGGATTTCTCCTTCGACCCTCAATATCCTTTTATCAAGCTTGTCCGTTTCCTCTGAAGCAGTCAAGCTCAGGTCGCCTATCTCGATACGTTCAAAACCATTTGCCGACAATACTCTTTCGACCGCCCCGGCGCGGGGAGCGTAGTAAATAAGGACTAAGCCGGCCGTTTGGTGCTGGTAGCCGACTATTGTTAGATCAGTATCGGTCCGCTGAGCCGCAAGAGTTTCAGTTAATCTTTTCAGGTTTTCACGTTTTATGCGTCCAATGGTCAAACCAACATACTTAGATATTTTGATCCGGTCGAATCTAATGTCAAGATTGAGCCATTGGCTCAGCTCGCTTCTTCTGGATATGAGCTCTTGAAGCTCCTGAGTGAGACCTGTCAAACTGTCGTCCAGATCCTCACATTTCTCATAAAGAGCTTCGAAGTTGACTTTTTTGTCAATGGTCGTAAACTCTTCGGAATCCACGACCACCCTTTTCTTGATCAACCCATTTATAAATCCTGGAGCCGATGGCTGGGCCTTCTCCAGGAACTCGAGCACAAACTCAAACTTGGTTATTTCAAAACTGATCTGCTCAGATCGTGCGGCGAAAAGCTTATCCGCGAGCCCGTCTCCTATCAGCACATCCGGCGATATTTCCAAAATCTCAACAAGCCCGGCATCCTGAAGATTGTTTACTATCGCGGGTTGATCATGGCGATGCGCGATAATGACAACTTTTTTCATCCTAGCGACGCCCAAGATTAACCTGCCAACCCTTGTTTTATCCGGTTTGCGATTTCAACAGCTGCCAGATCGACCGCGCCGGCCCGCTCTATGCTCAACTTTTTCCGCGCTTTCTCATTGACGGTCTCGATCCCGTGTAGTTTCTTTTCTATTTGCTTCTTTGCCCAGAGCCTGTCCTGATCGACTTGCGCAGCCGCCTTTTCCTTCGCAATCTTCGCCTGACTAGCTGCCTCTTCTTCGGCTTTTGTAATTGCCAATTGAGATTCAGCTCTCGCCTTTTTTATGATCTCGATAGCCTGGGCTTCAATTGATTTGATCTTATCCAATTTTTCTTTAACATCCATACGGTAATTTTCCAATACCTTGATCAACTAATCAATATCCCCGAGCACTCTATTTTTCTACTATTTTTTTATCACCTGCAAGTTAGTGCTTAACTAAGTCGTAAAATAAATTTAAAAAACTCCCATTTCCTTATATTTTATCTATAATTGCTGTTAAACTATGCGGAACATGAACGCAAAACTTGTAAAGTTATCCTTGATAGTCCTAGCCGCGATTATTCTGACAACAACAGCCTTGATGATTGTTCTAACGATCATGTATGGCGAAAAGATATATCCCGGCGTAAAAATTGAATCTCTGGCCGTCAGCGGGATGACCGTAGATGAGGCTGAGAAAAGAGTGGCCAGGACCTTTAAGCCCCGCGGCAAAATCAATCTGGTTTTTAAAGACAAAGAGAACTCGATCAATTTAGAGGACATCGGAGCGCAGGTCAAAGCCCGGCGCAGCGCGAAGAAAGCTCTGGCTGTCGGCAGATCAGAAGGTATTTTTGCGAATCTGGGTCAAAGATATCTCGCGTGGCGTCGTGGTTATCGTGTCAAGGTGGCCTGGGTCTCCAACGCCAAGAAAACCAGAGCTGAATTGAAAAAGGTCGCCGCCGACATCAACCAGCCTGCCCGCGATGCCAAGTTATTGATTGACCAGAAAAATGTGTCGATAGCTGCGCACCAAGAAGGACGGAAACTAAATTTCAATAAATCTCTGGGAAAGTTCAGTGAAGCCTTTGGTAGGAAATCAAGGGATATTAAGCTAGTGGTCAAGACTTGGAGGCCCGAAAAAACTACGAAAGACATAAAAGATCTTCGGATCGAAAAACAGCTGGCGGAGTTCTCAACTTCGCTGAGTCCGTCTAGAAACGGACGCCGACTAAACATTGAACTGGCGATGAATAAGATTGACGGCACTCAAATTGGCCCTGGCGAGACTTTCTCGTTCAATCGGATTGTCGGGCACAGAACAAGCACCGCAGGTTTTAGGACCGCGCCTGTCATCGAAGGCGGCAGATTGGTACCGGGCATTGGGGGCGGCATCTGCCAGGTAGCGACTACTCTTTATAACGCAGCGATGATCAGCGGTGTCCCTATATTAGACAGATCCGTTCACTCTTTTTTTATAAGCAGCTACCCCACGGGCAGAGACGCGACAGTTGTGGATGGTCAGATCGACTTTAGCTTTCGCAACGACACAGACGGCACCTTATTAATAAAGATGTTTATACTAAGCAATGCCGTCGGGTTCAAAATCTATGGGCCGGACACTGGGCGTGAAAATATCTTCAGCGACCCGTCTGTTTACAATTACACATCTTTCTCGTCAAAAACCGAGACCGACACATCGCTTCCGCCGGGCGCTAGGGTCGTGGCTCAAAGCGGAGTTTCAGGCCGGACCGTCACTGTTATTCGCAAGGTTATGGCCAACGGCAAGCGGCTCATGAGTGAGAAAATAGTCAGCCGTTACACTCCACGGCAAGAAATCATCAAAGTTGGACCGGCGGCGCCTCCACCTCAGGAGGAAACCTCACCTACGCCTAATACCACAACAACGGTTGTAAATGAGTAAAATGAGAAAGTAAGTAAGTGTATAAGTGAGTAAAATCTTCGGTGATAAAAGCCTAAGAACCGGCTCCGCGGTCAAATCTCAACAATTATTGGAATTATTATCGGTCGTCTTTTGGTCTGGTCATAAAAGTACTTCGACAACGCTCTTCGGGCCTCGTTCCGAAGTATTGACAGATCCAATACCTTAATGCTTAGTTCACGTTCGATCGCGGCAGTTACCGTCGTTTTGGCACCTTCCGTCAGCCGCGATGTATTCTGCGCCTGAGTAAAACCCCTGCTTATGATTTCCGGGATTCCCACAATCTCTTTCTTTTGTTCATTGATGGTAATCACGGCCATGCATATCCCGTCTTTTGCCAGAAGCTGCCTATCCCTGATGACGGAATCTCCAATGTCACCTACACCAAGACCATCTACAAAGGTCATGCCGGCCTGGACCTGTTGCGTTGTTCTTAGGCCACCGGCATCAAAAGAGAGAACGTCGCCGTTTTCAGCGACCACAATCTTCTTCTTGGCGACTCCAACATTCTGCGCCAGGAGCGCATGATACTTCAAATGACGATATTCACCGTGTATCGGCATAAAATATTCAGGTTTCACCATGTTAATCATAATTTTTAGTTCTTCTTGAGCCGCATGTCCCGAAACATGAACATCTGAGACAGACTTGTAAAAAACGTCTGCTCCGGCTTTAAAAAGTAAATCTATGATCCGACTTACTGCTTTTTCATTTCCCGGAACCGGGTTAGCGGAGACAATAACTGTGTCCCCTCGAGTGATTTCAACATCTCTATGGGTTTTGGCGGCCATCCGCGACAGAGCAGACATGGGTTCTCCTTGACTGCCGGTTGATATTATCAGAACATTTTTCGGGCGCATTTTTTTAGTTTCGGTTATGTCTACAAGCGCGTTTTTCGGTAGTTTCAGATAACCAAGCTCTGTTGCTATGGCAAAATTATTGACCATGCTTCTACCACAAACAGCGATCTTTCGCCCCGATGCCACAGCCGCGTCAACAACCTGCTGAATACGGTGGATATGTGAGGCAAATGACGCCACGATCACGCGTTGTTTGGCTTTTCCGATCAATTCTCTCAAGGCCTCACCGACCGACTTCTCCGGTTCTGTATAACCGACTGATTCAGCGTTTGTGCTGTCCGACATCAATAGAAGCACTCGACCGCTGTACGCGGCGAACCTCTCAAATTCCGTTGGCCTCCCATCGATGGGAGTCTGGTCAAACTTGAAATCACCTGAGTGAACTATCGTTCCCAGTTTCGTTTCAATTGCCAGTCCGACACCATCCGGAATGCTATGGCAAACCCTGATATAGTTGATCTTCATAGTCTTCAGGACGAGCGCCTTTCGGGGATTAATCTCCCGAAGCTGTATGTTCTTTAAGTTGTACTCGGCGAGCTTTGCTTTGATCAGGCCCAGAGTGAGTCGTGTACCGTAAATCGGCGCCTTGATCTCTCTCATCAAATACGGCAAAGCGCCAGTATGATCTTCATGTCCATGAGTAATAATTATCGCCCTCAACTTATGTTTATGCTTTAAGACATAGCTGAAGTCGGGTAAAACAAGATCTATGCCGTACATTTCATCCTCCGGGAACATCTGGCCCGCGTCCACAACTATCATCTCAGACTCGCTCTCGATGACCATCATGTTCTTGCCGACCTCACCGAGCCCGCCTAGAGGAATTACTCTAATTCTTGGCTTACTCAAGTTGTCACCTTACTTAAACCCAGAAAGCTTTCGAGCCCATAGGAAAAACCGGCCCGTGAACCAATCGCTTTCACTGCCAGAATTATTCCAGGCATAAAAGAGGAGCGGTCGATTGAATCATGCCGAATCGTCAACGTCTGACCAATAAGTCCGAAAATCACTTCCTGGTGCGCGACCAGACCGGGCAGGCGAACACTATGTACCGGGATACCTTTAACCCTTGCTCCCCTGGCACCCTTGTACTTTTCAACTTCTTCCAGAGGATCCGGTTTGAGATTGTCGCCGATAATTTCAGCCGTCATGACGGCTGTTCCAGATGGCGCGTCTATCTTTTGATCATGGTGAAGCTCAATGATCTCAGCGCGATCAAAAACTGACGCGATGTTCCGGCAGATATTCATCATCACAACTGCGCCAATCGCGAAGTTCGGAGCGTATAATATGTTACTTTTCCTCTGCTCGGTGTAGCCCTTAAGTCTGTCTAAATCACCGGCCGGTATGCCGGTCGTTCCAATTACCGCATCGACACCGGCAGCAGAAGCCAGGTCGGCATTTTTCACAACCGCGTCCGCGTTCGTGAAATCAACCAACACGTCCGGGATGGTTTCTTCTATAACCTTTTCAAGGGAATCCTCGAGACTCAATTCCGAACCTGGAACCTTCCCGCCTACGTCAGCCGTATCGACTGCCCCTACAAGATCAAGACCACCACCATCATCATCAAGCACTGCCTGACATATGGTTTTACCCATTCTACCAGCGGCTCCCACTACAACTACTTTTATTCTATTTGACATAATGAATCCTTAAATACCTGTTAAGGAGAGCTCTCTTCTTTAGCCATCCATTAAACACGTCTAGTTATGTACGATGTCCTTCTTATCCACAGAACCGATAACAGCCAATATCTGTCGATCTTTTCGAAACAGCTCACAAGCCAGACCTTTTACGTCCTCTTGGGTCACATCATTAATCTTGGCCACAAGCTCATCCATTGACAGAATCTCTCCATGAGTCATTTCTGATCTGCCCAGACGCGTCATTCTGTTTCTGGTGCTTTCAAGCCCCAAAACCAGTTGCCCTTTTAGATGTTCCCGTGCCCTTTCAACTTCTTGAACTTCAGCGCCATTCTTCATAATGTCCGCCATTTCTGACTTGATTATTGATAGGACTTCATTGACATTTGCCGGTCTCGTACCCACATAGACAGCCAGGTTCCCGCTGTCTTTGTATAATGAATGAAAGGAATAGACTGAGTACGCCAAGCCTCTCTCCTCACGAATCTTCTGAAACAACCGACTACTCATGCCACCACCCAAGATATTATCGAGTACCGATAGAACAAATCTGTCCGCGTGTCGCGAATCTAGCGCCTCTGTCCCGTAACATATGTGAACCTGCTCTGTTTTCTTGGTGTAAACATTCACGGTCGGCTTTACAGAGGGTTTCTTTGTAACTTCCGCGGCCTTGGTGCCAGCTTTTTGTCGATAATGTTTATTGACTACATCAACAATCTGATCATGCTCAAGGTTTCCCGCCGCTGCGATTATCACGTTCTCGGGACTATAGTGATTCTTCATAAACTCCAGAATATTGGCCCGGTCAAAATTACTGACCGTCGCAATAGTTCCAAGAACCGGCCGACCCAGTGGGTGGTTCTTCCAAAGAGTTGTCGCAAACAACTCATGTATCATTTCATCCGGCGTATCCTCGTACATTGCTATCTCTTCGAGCACCACCTTCTTCTCGAAGCTCAAATGCTCCTCCTTGAAAAGCGAGTTCTGCAGCATATCAGCGATTACCTCCACGCCAATATTAAGATGCTCGTCTAGAAAGCGACTATAGTAGCAGGTAAACTCTTTGGTCGTAAACGCATTAAGTTCAGCGCCTAGCGAATCAAAGACTTCTGATATATCCTTCGCTGTCCTGGTTTTGGTCCCCTTGAACAGCATGTGCTCAATAAAATGAGACATGCCGTTTTCTTTGTCATTTTCGTTTCTTGAGCCGACGCTTACCCAAAATCCGAGCGCTATCGATCTCACATCCGGCACATGTTCCGTGACTACAATGGAACCGTTATCCAATTTTGTTTTTTTATAAAACGTCAATTACTTGGGTCCTCGACATCAATCGCGGTTAAGCTGACTCGGTTTTGTCTGTCTATCTCCAAAACTCTGACATTGATTGTTTCGCCCTCTTTAATCACGTCTTCAACTTTTTCGACTCGATGTTTGGCCAACTTTGATATATGGACCAACCCTTCGCGGCCCGGTTTTAGTTCAACAAAAGCCCCGAATGCTGTTGTTTTCGTTACGCGTCCTACATAGATTTCCCCTGCCTCAACATCTTTGACGATAGATTCGATCAGCTGCTTTGCTTTTGCCCCGCCGGGGCCATCTTTAGAGGCCACGAAGATCGTGCCATCGTCTTCAATGTCAATGGTCGCGCCTGTTTCGGCTATTATGCCTTGGATAACCTTTCCGCCCGGGCCGATAACCTCTCGTATCTTCTCTGTGGGGATCTTGATCGTTATGATTCTCGGAGCGTGCGGCGACATTTCCTCTCTGGGTTTGCTGATGACCGACTCGATCTTATCGAGAATTGTCATCCTTGCCTGGCGCGCTTGCTCCAATGATTGCCTCAAGATGTCATTACTGACACCGGAGATCTTCATATCCATTTGCAGAGCCACTATACCTTTTCGGGTCCCGGCAACCTTGAAATCCATATCCCCAAGCGCGTCCTCTACCCCTTGAATATCCGTTAATATACCGACCTTGTCGCCTTCTTTTACAAGACCCATCGCAATTCCGGCTACAGGCGCTTCTATCGGTACACCGGCATCCATCAACGCAAGTGAGCCACCGCAGACGCTCGCCATTGAAGTCGAGCCGTTGGACTCTAAGATTTCAGAGACGATTCTTATGGTATAAGGGAAGGTTTCCTCGTCCGGTAAAACCTGGAGGAGCGATCTTTCTCCTAGTGCCCCGTGACCGATATCTCGCCTTTTTGGCCCGATCATACGACCTGATTCACCAACCGAAAAGGGTGGGAAGTTGTAATGTAGAAAAAATCTTTTCGAATCTTGAACGCCTATCCCGTCAACCATCTGTCCTTCCCGCATCGTGCCCAATGTGACAGTCGAGAGTGCCTGTGTTTGACCGCGTGTAAAAAGCCCTGAACCGTGTGTTCGCGGAAGCACGCTCACTTCAGCGTCGAGATCCCTAATATCGCTTGGGCCCCGACCGTCCACTCTAGTACCTTCATTTAATATCATCGCGCGAACTAGCTCTTTTTCCGTCTGCTTTAAAATGTCTTTTACTGCTCGCTCGTTCTCCTCGCCTTCCTCGCCAAGGCGCTCAAAAAGGCTCTCCTTGACCTCACGGATACCCTTATCCCTGGCCTGTTTATCCGTGTTTTTGGAAGCCGCCTCCAAATCGCTGCCGATTAACTCTTTAACCTTATTTTCCAGTTCTGCATCGACTGCGGGGCGCTCAAAATCCCAGGGCTCTTTGCCGGCCTCCGCCACAAACTCTCTTTGAGCTGTGTTCATTACTTTTATCGCTTCGTGCCCTCTGCTAAGAGCTGTGACCATATCTTCTTCGCTCACCTGGCGGGCACCAGCTTCAACCATCAAAATGGCCTCATCGGTGCCGGCCACAACTAGGTCAATATCGCTATCTTCAAGGTCCTGGTACGTCGGATTAATTATCCACTGTCCATCTACTCTCCCGACTCTCACCGCGGATACCGGCCCGTTAAAAGGGGTTCCCGCTATCATTAAAGCAGCGGAGGCACCATTTAGACCGATAATGTCATGCAGGTTTTCTTGATCCGCGGAGAGAACGGTCACAACAACGTGCGTCTCAAAGAAGAAACCCTTTGGAAAGCTAGGTCTAAGAGGCCTATCGATAAGCCGACATATCAGTGTCGCGGTCTCGCTAGGCCGGCCTTCACGTTTAAAAAAACTACCCGGGATTTTGCCGGCGGAGTACATTTTTTCATCGACATCTATTGTCATCGGAAGAAAATCCGCACCTTCCCGCGCCTCTCGCTTGACGACAGCCGTTACCAAAACAACTGTTTCACCCAGAGTGACTAATACAGCACCGTCCGCCTGTTTGGCCAATCTGCCTGTTTCAAATGTAAATTTCTTTCCGTCCAATTCAAATACTTTGCGAATGGGTTCTACCATTAATTATATTACCTCCAAAATCTGTAGATCAGGCCCTCAGACCCAACTTCTTAACTAATGATCGATAGCGATCAATGTCATTGTCTTTTAAATACTTAAGTAGACGCCGCCTTTGCCCAACCATCTTGAGCAAGCCTCGTCTTGAATGATGATCATTCTTATGTTCTTTTAGGTGCTCTGTGAGGTCAATGATACGTCTGCTGAGAATTGCAACTTGAACCTCAGGGGATCCTGTGTCTTTTTCGTGCAGTTTATACTCGTCAATCACGGTTGACTTGTCATCTTTCGGCAATGTCATCTTCCACCTCCTTTATGTTTTACGCCGACATCCAAGATTACGTAGGTGATTCGCAATCCTAGCTTGCGGCCGATCTTCGATAACTCCTTACCAAGCAAACTGGTGATTTATACTAGCACAAGCTCTCAAACCCGTAAACTTATGTTCGACCCTACAGAAAAACTAGAAACGGTTTCGCCGTAATATTTTCCTCATCGCCGTTTGCCACTATCTTGCCCAGACCTATCAGTTGAGATGTCCGACTGTGCAACAGCTTTGCTGTGCTACCTATCGACATAACGTCGTTCGTTAAACGCGTGACCTTTATTGCTTGACCTTCCGACATCTTCTTGAGCTCGGCCTCGCGAACCAGCGCCTCGGGCATATTGATAGCCGCCCTCATTGCCCAAATCTCTTTGTTCCTTCCTTTATCGTCCCTCTTCGCCATATCCTCAAGTGTTACACTGTCTTTGACATTGAATTTCCCTACACTTGTCCGTCTCAAACTCGCTAAATGCGCCGGACTTTTAAGATAAGACCCAAGATCAGCCGCGAGAACTCTTACATAGGTTCCGCTTGAACAACTTATCGAAAAACCTATTAAAGGATTTTCTCCGGCCTCCTCTACCCAAACCTCATACTCGCTTACTCTCACTTTTCTGAGCGCTATGTCCACTTCCCCGCCTCGCGAGGCAATTCGATATGCCGGAGTTCCGTTAACCTTTATGGCTGAAAATGCAGGGGGACGCTGACTTATCTCACCCGTTAGCGAATGAGCGACGGCCTTGATCCTGTCTATCTCTGCGTGACATTTTTCTTCAAGAACTATTTTGCCGTCAGCGTCCAGCGTGTCAGTTGATATTCCCAACCTTATGGTGCCGGTATAGGTTTTGTCGGCAAGCTGCATCCATTTGGCCAGGCGTGTCGTTTTACCAAGCAGTATAATCAGCAGACCGGTCGCCATCGGATCAAGGGTTCCCGTGTGACCAACACGTTTCTGTCCCAGCAGACGCCTTACGCTATTTACAACATCATGAGATGTAAGCCCGGTTTGTTTATCTATGAGGAGGAAGCCGTCAACCATCGCTTAACTTTTTCCACTACGACATCAGACTTCTCATTTGTGATAAAACCAGCCGCGTTGTCATGCCCGCCACCGTCAAATGCCCGGGCGAGGTCCCCTACATTGACCGGGGGATGAGACCTGAGGCTCGCTTTTGTCTCGCGATCATTGGCCACTTTGAGGACCATGGCCACACTGATATCTTTGATTGACCGAAGCATGTCCACCAAGGTCTCTGTCTCCGTCATCTTGGCTCCAGTGGCCTTTAAATCCTCTTGATTTATGACCGTATAGACAAAGCCCAGTTTTAACTCGAAAACCGCTTTGCCTAATCCGACCGCCAGGAGCTTGAGTGACTCAACTGAATAGTTTTCGTATACTTTCTCAAATATTTCTGTTGGCTTTACACCCAGATCGACCAGCTCAGCGGCGATCTTCAAGCTGTGGCTTGTGGTGTTTGAATACTGCCATCGCCCGGTGTCAGTTAACATTCCTACATAAATACATGTGGCCGCTTCCTTGGTCAGCGGTACCTCCATCAACTTCCAGAGGTTGAAAACTTGTTCAGACGCGGACGTCACCAGTTCATCAATCCAGTTAATCTGCGCGAAATTACTGTTGTCCGGATGATGGTCGATGTTTATGGTCACAGGACAAACATCCACCGCCGTCAACATTCTGCCAAGACGCGCCTTGTTAGCAACGTCCAGCGCGATCAATACGTTATATTTTGAAAAATCCTTGGCGGTCGTGATCCGGTCAAAATCAGGCAAAAAGAGATATTGAGGTGATACGTCTGAGGCCTCTATCGATAACGTTGCCTTCTTTCCAAGCTCTTTCAGTAGAGCCCCGAGTGCCAGCGTCGCTCCGAGGGCGTCGCCGTCAGGCTGTCTGTGAGTAGCCAGCAGAAAATCATTCTGCTTTCTTAAAACATCAACTATCTTCTCAACTGTCACTATGATCTTCCCGATGAATCTTGTGAATTAGCTTCGATATATGCGCTCCGACTTCAACAGAATTATCAAAAACAAACTCAATTTCCGGCGTATGTTTTAGACTCATCCTTTTTCCCAGTTCCCTGCGCATAAATCCGGCGGCGCTATCCAGGCCCTCGCCCGCCTGCTCCCTCTCTTTGTGGCTCCCCATAGAGCTGTAATAAACTTTCGCGTGCCTCAGATCTTTTGTGAGCTCAACCTCTGTTAAGGTAACAAAGCCGATACGCGGGTCTTTAATTTCCCCACGCTCAAGCATCAATCCCAATTCCTCTTTTATGCTCTCAGCAACTCTCTTAACGCGCCCGCTCATGTGCTTCCTCGCTCCCTAATCAGCGTCCGGGTCATGATAGTCGTAAATCGAACTGATTATTTCCCCGCCGCTAACGCTCTCAGCGTATAGGCCGACGGTCCTCAGTAGTTTTTCCACATCTTGCCTGGTATTTGAGACATGAGCCACCGCAATGGTCCCGCGCTGTCTAAGATCGTGGTTGTCTATCTCCGACACAGATACGTTAAACCTGTGGGCGACTTTGTGAACAAGGCTTTTGATCACTTGCCTTTTCTCTTTCAGCGATCGGGCTTGTGGGATATATATTTCGATCCTGCAGACTCCGACTATCACATCAAACCAACATTAAATGTTCCAGTTTGAGTTTAATCGCAAACTCAGCGACTAGTCTAATGCCGTAGCGTCGCGTTCAACCTCAACCATCTGAAAAACCTCAATAATGTCGCCTTCTTTAACATCATCGAAGTCCTCCAGGCCAATGCCGCATTCAAACCCGGCTTTTACATTCTTGGCATCATCCTTAAATCTCCTCAGTGATGACACTTTACCCTCGTACGCGACAGTACCGTCACGCACCAACCGAACCAAGTCATCCCGGGCTACTTCCCCGTCAACCACATAACACCCGGCGATAGCTCCTATCTTGGGCACTTTATATGTTTTTCTAACTTCAACTCTGCCGGTTTCAACTTCTCTATATTCCGGCTCCAACATGCCTATACAGGCAGCTTTAATATCTTCCATCAATTTATAGATAACGCGATATGTGCGCAGGTCCACGCCTTCCTTTTCGGCCATTTCTTTTGCTTTAGGTTCCGGCCGGACGTTGAACCCGATTACGATCGCGTCCGAGGCCACCGCCAACATAACATCACTTTCAGAAATTGCGCCGACACCTTTATGAATGATCTGAATCTTAACAGCGGATTGCCCCATCTTTTCGAGCGATTCCCGGATAGCTTCATTTGATCCTTGAGTGTCGGCCTTAATAACCAGCTTTAATTTCTGAACCTTGCCCTCTTGTATGTTCTTAAAAAGATCGTCGAGACTCACGTGCCCTCTCATCTGCTCAAGCTGCCTCTTTTTAAGCGCTCTTTCCTCCGCGATTCGACGAGCAGTCTTATCGTCTTCGACCACTCTGAAGGTGTCACCGGCGCTCGGTACCGCCGACAAACCAATTATCTCAACCGGATTGCCCGGTTTTGCTTCCGATACTTTTTGACCGCGATCATTGATTAAGGCCCGGGTCCTTCCGTGCGTCGTCCCGATAACCACCGGATCGCCTACCTTTATCGTTCCTCTCTGGACAAGCACTGTCGCCACCGGTCCTCTTCCCTTGTCTAAGTTTGCCTCAATGGTTACGCCTCTGCCCGGCGCGTCGGGATTCGCCTGTAGCTCGCGCATCTCCACCATCAGCAGAATCATATCCAGCAGCTCATCGATGTTCTTCTTCTGTTTGGCTGAAACCTCGACATATATAGTGTCGCCGCCCCAAGCCTCCGGCAACAGCTCATATTCTGTAAGCGCTTGCTTAATTTTTTCGGGATCAGCTCCACTTTTGTCTATCTTGTTAATTGCTATGAGAATCGGCACATCGGCGTCTTTCGCGTGATCTATGGCTTCTATTGTTTGAGGCATAACGCCGTCATCCGCGGCCACAACCAGAACCGCTATGTCCGTGACGCTGGCTCCCCGCGCGCGCATAGCAGTAAAAGCCTCATGACCGGGTGTGTCAATAAAGGTTATGCTTTTATCGGCGTGAACAACTTGATAGGCTCCGATGTGCTGAGTGATTCCTCCAGCTTCTCCAGAAATCACATCAGTTTTTCGAATTGCGTCCAAGAGCAGGGTTTTTCCGTGATCCACATGGCCCATAACTGTCACTACAGGAGGTCTCCGTTGAAGTAAAGATTCATCTTCAATAATCTCTTCCTCTTCCTCCATGTCGGCGCTGACAGTTTTGAAGTTCAGCTCTAGTTCATCCTCCAAGACATCTATCGCTTCCCGGCTAACGTTTTGGTTGATTGTTACCATCTCACCCAATTTCATTAGAATCTTTATCAGATCATTTGGATTCCTATTTAAGGCCTCAGCTATTTCTGTTACCGTCGCGCCCTCGGGTATCTCAACAATCGACCTTTCCTCTTCTTCTTCCTCTTCTTCCTCTTCTTTTTCAATTTCTTCTTTTAGACCCTCCGCCGATTCTTCCTCTATATTTTTCTCCTTCTTATCTTCGTGTGCCGTCTCCGGCTCATCCGTCTTGGCTGACTTACTTTTAAGGCGCGCCTTGACTTTTTCCGCTTCACGTCTGACTATCCTTCGTAATTGCTCAACTGTGTCTTCGTCAAGCGCTTCGAACGAGCTTTTTACCTTAATACCGCGTTTACTTAAATGCTCAATTATTTTTTCGTTCGTCATATCGAGTTCTTTGGCTAACTGGTGTATTCTAATTTTAGGCATTTTACTCAGTTCCCACTAATCGCATTTTAGCTTGAAACTCTTTCGCTAGAGATTCAATTCCAGCTTCATCAAGCTCAATTGAGAGCGCTTTTTGAAATGTTTTCCTCTTCACGGCCCCCTGAAAGCAGCTCTCTCTCGAACAAAGATAAGCCCCACGGCCCAATTGTTTACCGGTCGTTTCAATCATAATTCTTCCATCAACCCTTGTTAATCGTATCAGCTCTTTCTTTAGCCTCTGCGCGCCACATCCGATGCAAGTGCGCGCCGGTATTTCTTTGCCCACAATTTATTCCGCTGACTCGCCCTGCTTTTGATGGGCAGCCAACCCACAATACAAGCTGCCCGGTTTGGCCTTCCTTGTGCATCTGGTGTCGTCTTTCTTTATGGCCGCGCATTGTTTGGGCTCTTCTTTTCCGTCTGCCTCTTTTCCTTCTAAATCCTTGCCGGAAAGCAGCTCTTCTGCAACTTGAGTTTCACTTTTTATATCTATCCGCCAACCGCTTAGTTTCGCCGCCAACCGGGCATTTTGCCCTTCTTTTCCAATTGCTAAAGATAGTTGGCTGTCTGGGACAATAACTACTGCTGTCTTTTTTTCCTCATTGATCTTTACCTCTTTTACTTTGGCCGGAGACAAAGCGTTTGACACGTATTGTTTTGGATCTTCATTATACTGAACTACATCGATCTTCTCGCCGCGCAATTCGGACACGACCATCCTGACTCGGCTCCCTTTGGGCCCGACACAAGCGCCCACTGGATCTACACCGCTTTCACTGGAGAGAACCGCGATTTTTGAACGATAACCGGGCTCACGAGCGACCGATTTGATCTCAACAAAACCATCATATATTTCCGGTACTTCCAGCTCAAACAATCTTCGCAGTAATCCCGGATGAGACCTGGACACAATAATTTGTGGCTCTTTTATCGTCTTGCGAACTTCCACGATATACGCTTTGAGCCTCATTCCATGATCATATCGTTCCGACGGCACCTGTTCGGTTATCGGCAGCAGCGCCTCTACTCTGCCTAAATTCACCAGTGTATACCTCTGGTCGGATTGCTGGACAATGCCAGTGACGATATCGCCTTCGCGCCCTGCATATTCGTTAAACATCATCTCTCTTTCAGCCTCACGTATACGCTGCAAAATCACTTGCTTTGCAGTCTGAGCGGCTATTCTGCCAAAATCAGCTGATGATGTCTTCTGCTCGGTGAAGGTTTCGTTGCCATCCTCGTCAGTCGTGACCAAAAGAATTTTTGGCTCCCCGGTCTCAGGGTTGATCTTCACTCTGACGTCCGCGTCTTCATCAAAGTTCTTTTTGAACACAGCAGCCAACGCCACCTCAAGAGTTTCGAGAATCGCTCCCGGATCCATCTTTTTTTCTCTCTCGAGTTGCTTAAGAGCCGCGATAAGCTCTTTGTTCATTCTTCACACCCTCTCATCGGTAAAGACCAGATTTGCTTTTGCAACTTGCTCATAATCCAAAGACACATTGACTCCTTCGACCTCTATAGTGAAGCCGGTGTCATCCGCTTTGATCAGTTTCCCTTTAAATCGTTTCCGCCCATTTACGCGTGCTATTGTCTTTACAAGTACTTCTTTCCCAATAAAGCGCCTAAAGTGTCGTTCGTTGGTCAGCCTTCTCTCAACACCCGGTGACGACACCTCGAGATTATAAGAACTATTAATTATATCTGCCTCGTCCAGGGCTCTGCTGATCAACTCACTGGCGTTCGCGCAAGTATCTAAATTCACGCCGCTAGGTTGGTCTATAAACACCCTCAGCACCATTCCGATCGGCTCTCGTCTATATTCAAGGTCAACCACTTCAAGCCCTTGCGATTCAAGTCCAGGCTCGATAGCAGCTTTAATTGTCTCTACTATTTCGGACGCTTTCACGCTTATTAACCCATTAAAAAAGTGGGCTATTACCCACTTTGTAAGAGCCACAATTGTACATAAACTATATCATAATAAATCCGAGCATAGCAACTTAGTGCCCCTAGTCAACTACAGACCTATTGTCACAAAACTATTTCCGGCCCGGACTAGGCTTTCTTCTGCGTTTTAATGCCTTTAATTATCTCCTGATACATTTTTATCCGCGCTGACATGCCCCGCATAACCCCATATTTCTCCTCTTTCATTACATGCGTTAAATCGCTCAGCGTCACTTCAAGAACGTTTGCCTGTTTTGACTTGGCGTGTCGTGTGATGATAATCTCCGCTCCGAATCGCGTGCCGGAAAGATTAGGAAGACCTTTAGCAAATTCGCAGCTCAAAGCCCGCTGGCCGGAAATAGAGGGCATAAGATTATGAGATAGATCGGTTCTAAGTCTGCCGCCTGAAAATTTGCCTACAGTCATGTGCAAGCTAATATCGTCAATTAACGGCTCAATAAGCAACCGAAAGTGCTCGCCCTTTATTCCCAGAATGTCCGCGTCACTGAAGACTAATATATCGCCGTTAACCGATTCGATCCCTCTTTGCATAGCGCAACCTTTTCCGAGATTCTCGGGAAGGTTGATTACTTTCGCTCCCAGTGCGTACGATACCTGGCCGGTCCGGTCTATTGAGCCGTCGTTAACAACACATATCTCGTTTATGAGACCAGATGACTGAGCCGCCTCTATGACATCAGTTATTCTTTCTTCCTCGTTAAAAGCCGGAATTATCAGAGAGATCTCTTTTTTTTGCCCATTAGTTCCCATGGTCCCTGCTTTCAAGCCACTCAACTAAACTATCCTCTTTAATCTCCAAACGCTCGCCTGTTGCCCTGATCTTAACTTCTACGGTTTCATTTTCTTTGAGATTTTTACCGCAAATAATCTGGACAGGTATACCAATTAGGTCAGCGTCCGCGAATTTAACGCCGGCACTAACCCTACGATCATCATATAGAACATCGGCCTTTTGTACTATCTTTTCGTAAATGTCATCGGCTCGCTCGCGCCAAACTTCGTCTTTATTCAGATTGATAAGGAGAAAATCATAAGGAGCAATGGACGCCGGCCAGATCATGCCTCGCTCATCATTGCTCTGTTCAATAGCAGCCGCTGCCAGCCGACTTACACCTACACCATAGCAGCCCATAATCAGCGGATGCTCTATTCCGTTGGTATCCACAAAGTTCGCACCCAGCGTTGAACTGTATTTCGTTCCCAACTGAAAAATATGCCCAACCTCTATGCCTCTCATCTTTCGCACGCTATCTTTTCCGCACTGCAGACATGTCTCTCCTTCATCCGCGTAGACAAGGTCCGCCCAGATATCAACGTCGAAGTCTCGTTCTATATTCACATTGATCAAATGGTAGTCAGCTTCATTCGCTCCGACAACAATATTTCGCATGGAACGCAATGATTTATCCGCAATAATCTTCACATTTTTCAGACCCACCGGCCCCACATATCCAGCGACTAAATCCTTTCGCTTAGCAAAGTCTTCCCCTGTATAAAGGCGCGCTTCTCCAATGTCAGCCAGGCCCGACAGCTTGTCCTCGTTCAGTTCTTTTGGCCCCGGCACAAGCGCCGCGATCGTTACATCACCCGCCTTGTAGATTAAAGTTTTCACTAATTTACTGGTAGACACATCAAGCATATCGGCCACTTTCTTGATAGATGTGCTGTTTGGTGTATGTACTTTCTGTCGTTCTTTCTTTTCTTCTTCCTCTTTAGCAATATGCCATTTAGATGTTGCCGTGTCTAAATTAGCGGCGTAGCTGCAGCTCGGGCAGTAGATCACTGTATCTTCGCCGGTCTCAGCCAAAACCATAAATTCCTCGGACACAGCACCCCCTATTAGGCCGCCGGCGGCCTTAACGGCCCGATATGATAGCCCGCAACGCTCGACAATCGCTGCATACGCTTTCTGCATTTTGCCATATGTCTCATCCAGCGACTCTTGTGTTGAATGAAAACTATAAGCGTCCTTCATGAAGAATTCCCTACTCCTCATGACACCATAACGCGGCCTGATTTCATCTCGAAATTTTACCTGGATCTGATATAAGCATTTAGGCAAATCCTTATAAGTGTTGATCTCTTTAGCAATCGTTGTTATTAACTCCTCATGCGTTGGACCGAGGCAAAATTCTCTTTGATGACGGTCTGCCAGACGCATCATTTCGTCGCCGTACGCGTCCCATCGCTCACTCTTTTTCCAAAGCTCGGCCGGTTGCAGAATTGGCATTAGGAGCTCAAGGCAACCTATATTATCCATCTCTTCACGCACGATGTTTTCAATTTTTCTCAGCACTCTGAGACCGATAGGCATCCAGGTATAGACACCAGCCGCGGCTTTTCTAATAAAGCCTGCGCGGACCATTAGTTTGTGGCTTATTAGCTCCGCCTCAGCCGGCACGTCTCTTAAGGTAGGGATAAAACTCCGCGAAAACCTCATTTATTCATTCTCATCTCCAGGCAACCGCCTAAAATCATACTCGACCACTGCTTTATTTATCGAAAACATCAATGGCAGCCATCAGTTCAGTAAAAAAGTCCGTCTCAACAACAGTCTTAACGGCCTGTCCCCGAACAAAGATGACCCCCTTGCCTTTACCTGCCGCCAGACCAACATCGGCTTCAGCCGCCTCACCGGGACCATTCACAACGCAGCCCATAACCGCCACTTTTAACGCCTTACTCGAAGAGCGTAACGCCTTGTCGACCCTTTCCGCTAAAGATATTAGATCAATTTCGCATCTGGCGCATGTGGGACAAGCTATCACCTCGGGATGAAAAGTCCGAAGACCAAGTGCTTGCAATATTTCCTGCGCCACATAAATCTCATGAACCGGATCAGCCGCTAAAGAAACGCGGATCGTGTCACCGATTCCTTCCGCCAACAAGACGCCTATCCCAATCGCTGACTTAATCGAACCATTGAGCAAGGTCCCGCTTTCAGTCACGCCTAAATGTAGCGGATAAGCCGTCTTTTTAGCAAGCTCTCGGTAGGCAGCTATCGTTTCAATTACGTTTGCCGACTTGACCGCCAGAACAATGTCCCCAAAACCCATCGATTCGACTAACTCTACATGTTCAAGAGCACTCTTGACCAGTTTTTCCGACATCGGCGCATCCAACGCCCGTGCTTTTTTGCTTATTGAGCCGGAATTAACTCCGATTCTTATGGGAATACCGCTTTGCGCCGCTTGCTCGACGACCATCCGGACACGGCTGCTTGAACCGATATTTCCCGGATTGATGCGAACTTTGTCGGCTCCGGCCTCAATGGCCTCTACCGCCAGCTCGGCCTGAAAGTGGATATCGGCGACAACAGGTATATTGACCCTCGACTTTATCTCAGATATGGCTATTGCTGATTTGTCGTCCGGAACTGACACCCTGACGATCTCGCAACCCGCTGACTCCAGATCTAATATCTGCTTGACAGTCTGGTCGACGTCGCTGGTTTTTGTGTTAGTCATGGATTGTACAACAACAGGATTCCGGCCGCCGATTTTAACGCTGCCGATGCTTAGCTCTTTTGATTCGCGAACCCTGACTCTATTTTTCATACAGCAAAGGTTACCTTTTTAGCGCCGATTAATGCAAGAAGTCTTTTAAATAGGGACAGCGACCATTTATACCTGCTCAAACACCTGAGAGATTAGATTATCAAGGTCGTTATCTGCACAACTATCTTTTGCCGCTTGGCAAACAAACGCCTGGTATAAATGGTCGCTGTCCCTATTTAAAACTAGCTGCTTCCCGGGGCTACCAGTCTGAATACATCGGCCACAATCACATATGCCATCAGGGTAAGTAAAAGACTTACGCCGATAACGTTGACAAACGCCAGCGATTCCTTGGGCATGGGACGCCTTATAAGCGATTCAACCGCCGATATTAATATCCGACCGCCATCTAGCGGCGGGATAGGCAGTAGATTAAATATCCCGATGGCCATGCTGATTCCAGCCAGCGTGACAAGATATTCCATAATATCACGTTGCACTATAGGGGCTGTTTCTGTGACCGCGCCAATCGGGCTGCGCAGCTGGCCAAGTACTGATTTTGGATCAGTAACCAGTTTCGCCATTAGGTCCAGTATTAAGCCGCTGGCTTTGTAGATAAACCCCGATCCCTCTTTTACTGCTTCCACCAGCCCGCGCGGGCGTCGCTCAAGGCGGGTGACAATCCCTAGTATTCCTTCTTTTGATTTCTTTCTCAAAGCAACACTAAAATGAAGCCGACGTTCTCCGCGCTCAACATTAACGCCAACTGTACGACCAACGTTTTTACTAATCACCGAAGTTACATCTCGCCAGCCAGACGTCTTCTTACCCGCAATGCTCAGAATTCTGTCCCCGGCTTTTATTCCGGACTTTTCAGCCGGGCTTTCGGACATCACTTTGTCGATTGTCGCTGTCGGCTCAGCAAATCCTATAAGAAGAGCGCCTACAATAATCATCAACGCCAGAAGAATATTCATTGCCGGACCTGCAACCACTACCAATGTTTTCTTTATGAAACCCTGCCCTTCCATCGTTACAGGCAGATCTTCGATCGTTATGCCACCTGTTGAGTCCGGACCAGCCCCCAGCCAACCCGCGTCTTTCTTTGAACCTATGTCGACGCTTATAACTTCTTCCAAGCCTTGTCTCAATATCTTAATATCGAGTGTTCGACCGGCTCGAGTCTTGACCGTGTTAAAGATATCCAGCCAACTCTTGACTTTTTGGCCGTCAATCTCAAGAATTTGATCATCCTCTGCTAGCCCGGCTGTCTGCGCCGGGCTATCGGGTTCAATGGTTTTTACTTCAGTTTGATAAATATCCATGAACTCCGGAAACTTTACGTATCCTCCAAACAAGACAGGTTTAATGCCATACGTAGTCTCACCCCTCGTACGACTGAACAATGCTCGTCCGATCGGCAAGCCCAGAAAGAACTCCGTGATCTTTAATCCAAGCGCTTTTCCGATTGCGAAATGGCCCAACTCATGAACGAAAATTAAAAGACCTAATCCCAGAATCGCGACTACAAAACCGAAAACAACCATATACTAGCCTCCATCAACCAACGCGTTTCACAGTTTCCCATGCTTCAAGTCTCGCCCAATTATCTACGGCCTCAAAATCATCAATTGAGTCAACGGAAACTGGATCATGCCGTTGCAAAACGGTATCAATAATATCTCCAATTTCAGTAAAGCCAATCTTTTTCTCCAAGAAAGCGTCTACTCCCACCTCATCGGCTGCGTTCAGCGCTGTCGGATACGATAGCCCACTCCTTGCGGCCTGGTAAGCCAGCTTTAGGCAGGGAGTCTTGCCAATGTCCACATCTGCAAAATCCAGCTTCTTAACGAGCGCCAGATCAAGTTTATCAATGTCGGCGTTGAGGCGCCTTGGCCACGAAAAACTGTAGAGAATAGGCAGCCTCATGTCGGTTGGCCCTAGATGGGCCATTATCGAACAATCAATAAACTCGACAAGCGAGTGCACAATCGATTGTGGGTGTACAAGGACTTCGATCTTATCAATCCCCAGCCCAAACAGGTGATGAGCCTCTATAACCTCAAAGCCTTTATTCATCAGCGTCGCTGAATCAATTGTGACCCGCCGACCCATGTTCCAGCTCGGATGCTTTAGCGCTTGCTCAGGGGTTACCGTCGCCAATTGTTCATACGCCTGACCCCAAAACGGGCCCCCGGATGCCGTTAATATTAACTTTGATACCTCTGCTCTGTTCTCACCGTTCAGGCACTGCCACAAAGCGTTGTGTTCTGAATCGACTGGAATCATCTCGGCCCCATGCTTTTTCAACTCTTTGTTAACAAGATCACCGGCAGCGACCAGAGACTCCTTGTTGGCTAAAGCCAGTCGCTTGCCTGCTTTAATCGCGGCAAGTGTCGCCCAAAGACCTGCGCTGCCGACAATTGCGTTAAGAATAATGTCGGCCTCGTCCAGTGCACACAATTCATCAATGCCTTCATTACCGAATAATATACGCGCGCCGTGGTCATGATCTTCCTTCAGAGCACGAGCTGCGTCTTCCTCAAAAAGACAGACAAATTCGGGCTTCAGTTCTCGGATCTGGCCGGCTATAACCTCGACATTATTATTGGCCGCCAACCCTATGACCCGAAAATCATCTGGATGGCTCAGAACGACATCCACAGCTTGGCAACCGATTGAACCAGTCGAACCCAGGATCACGATGTTCTTAATTTTTTAGCCTCCTGATGGTTAAACAGCCCATACTTTCAACAGAACAAAGCTTGATAGGCCGGCCACGAGCAGCGAGTCAACCCTGTCCAAAAAACCCCCGTGTCCGGGAAGAATCTGTCCGCTGTCTTTCATACCCGCCCGGCGCTTAAGAAATGACTCAAAGAGATCTCCCGTCATCGCGGCCGCGGCTAAACTAAAACCAAAGATCACGCGCTCGATAGTTTGAAGAGCAGGCATAGACTTTAGTAGTCCAAAAACTGTCGCTGTTATGATTATTGAACCGACCGCGCCTTCAATGGTCTTTTTGGGACTGATATTAGGAGCTAATGGATTCCTGCCAAAATACTTGCCGACAAAATAGGCCGAAGTGTCTGCTATCCAGGTGGCTATCAGCGTATACAAAACAAAGTCCCGCCCATGCCTCAAATCATATATCATACCAAGGATCGCGAATAGTAAACCAATATATAGCACGCCGCCTAACGTAGCCCCCGTTCGTCGCCGGCTTATCTTAAAAAAGTCGGTAATGCTCAGCAATAGCATGACCGCTAAAAGTGCGCTGAGCCAAATACCGACATATGAAAAACCGCCGGCGCCATAAGCGATGGGGATTCCCATCGCAAACCCCAGCGTCAACGAAAAAATAGGTTTTGCGTCGATTTTTTCCAGCAGTCTCGAGTATTCAAGAATCCCGATAACTATCGCTACTTCCAGCAGCGCGTAAAATGGGATCCGACCAGCTAAGACGATAGCGATTATTATCGGTAGACCAACCAGGGCCGTCAAAACACGTTTAACGAGATCCATGTCTTAGTCCTCCAATCCGCCAAAACGTCTATCTCGTTGTTGAAACTCAAAGACGGCTTCCATGAGGTCCTGCTTGCTAAAATCAGGCCAAAGCTTTTTTGTCACCCAGAATTCCGCGTACGCGCTCTCCCAGATTAGAAAATTGCTCAATCTCAACTCGCCGCTCGAGCGAATAACCAGGGCTGGATCAGGAATATCTCTCGTCGACAAGTTTTTTGCGAAATCAGCTACGCTTAGCTTATCGATACTCTTAAGGTCTCCGCATTTTTCTTTAGCTGTCTTCTTAACCGCTTGTAAAATATCGCCGCGGCCACTGTAATTTAAAGCAATGATTAGCGTGAGTCCTGTATTGTTTTCCGTCTTTATCAAGGCTTCTTTGAATTTCAGCACAGTTGCTTTATCTATGCTGTCCAAATCACCGATTACTTTCAACTTCACATTGCTGCGGTGCAAATTATCGAGCTCAGCTTCGATCATTTCTCTGAAGAGCGTCATTAGGCCTGAAACTTCTTTTTCGGGACGACTCCAATTCTCGGTGGAGAATGTGTAGAGGGTGAGATATTCGATCCCTATCGAGGGAGAGATTTCAACAACTTCGCGTATAGCTTTGGCGCCGGCCCTGTGCCCTGCCAGCCTCGGAAGCCCACGTCGCTTGGCCCAGCGACCATTGCCGTCCATTATTATAGCCACATGTTTCGGGCAGCGCGCGGGATCCAGTGAATCCTTGATATTCGTTCGAGGTTCCAGCCATTGTTTAATTGTTGAGATGATAGAGGTCACACCTCCATTATCTCCATTTCTTTGCGGGTCATCAAGGTCTCGATTTCTTTGATGTGCTTATCCGTGATTTTCTGTATATTTTCGAGGGCCTTTCTGCCGTCATCTTCGGATACGTGCTGGTTTTTTTCCTCCCTTTTCACCTGATCGTTGGCGTCTCTCCTGATATTCCTAACAGCGATTCGCCCATCCTCAGCCAACTTGTGGACCATTTTGACTAGATCCTTGCGTCTCTCCTCGGTTAAAGGCGGAAATGGCACGCGGATGACATTCCCATCATTTGAGGGCATCAACCCTAAATCTGATGTTTGGATCGCCTTTTCGATTAGAGGAATATTTGACTTATCCCACGGCTGAATAACTACCGTTTGAGGTTCTGGAACATTAATGGCAGCTGCTTGATTAAGCGGTGTTTTCGCACCGTAATATTCAATGGTGAGTTTCTCCAAAAAACTGGTGTTGGCTCGTCCTGTACGCACCGACGCGAAATCATTGATAGTCGACTTTATGGCCTTGATCATCCTGACATCACTTTCATCTAAGATTTTTTGCGTCATTCTTTGCCTGCCTCCATGATCGTGCCTATTTCCTCACCTCGGACTATTTTTTTAATATTATCAGATTTGTTCACATTGAAAACAACGATCGGTAGATCATTATCCATAGCCAGAGAAACGGCCGTGGAATCCATAACTTTTAATTCTTTGTTTAGCGCCTCCATATATTTGATTCTCGAATACTTCTTGGCGTTTGGATTAAGAACCGGATCGGAATCGTAAATACCATCGACCTTCGTCGCTTTTAAGATCACTTCCGATCCGACTTCCAGCGCGCGAAGAGTAGCCGCCGTATCGGTGCTGAAGAAAGGGTTGCCTGTCCCGCAAGCGAACAAGACGACCCGGCCTTTTTCAAGATGGCGTACAGCCCGTCTTCTTATATACGGCTCAGCGACTTCATGCATCCCAATGGCCGATTGGACCCGTGTCTTAACTTGAATCTTCTCGAGCGCGTCCTGGAGTGCCAGTGAATTCATAACGGTCGCCAACATGCCGATGTAATCGGCTGTCGACCTATCCATGCCCCGAGCGCTGGCCGCCAGTCCCCGGAAAATATTTCCTCCGCCGATCACAACCGCTATCTCGATCCCATCGTCGCTTAATTCCTTGATTTGGCTGGCAATCTTATTAGCGATTCCAGGGTCAATTGTATCGCCGGAATCACCAGCAAGCGCTTCACCGCTCAACTTTAGCAATATCCGGGTGTATTTATATTTCGCCATAGACTACCTTAATCATTGGATCACGAGTACTAGCTTTAGCAGACTACAAGAGAATCCCAGCTTAACCAATCTCTTCGCCCAACTGGTAGCGCGCAAATCTGCGAATAGACATGTTCTCGCCCATCCGACCAGACAGCGCCCCTAAATGATCGCCTATGGTGGTGCTTGTGTCCTTTATATAATCCTGTTCCAGCAGACAGACGGTCTTATAAAACTTCTCCAGGCGACCGTCAATTACTTTGTCCACAAACTTCTCAGGCTTGCCCTCTTTAAGCGCTTGGGCGCGATAGATCCCTTTTTCTTCATTAACCAGTTCCGCCGGAACGTCTTCACGAGCGACATACATAGGGTTGGCTGCCGCCACCTGCATGGCTACATCGTGTGCGAACTGCTTAAAATCATCATTTCGGGCAACAAAATCTGTTTCGCAGTTCACCTCCACAATCACAGCTATCCGACCGCCGCCATGCACATAGGCTTCAATGAGTCCTTCGTTAGCGACTCTTCCGGATCGTTTTTCTAGATCCGCCAAACCCTTCTCGCGTAGCAGACCCACAGCCACCTTTACATCGCTCTTTGATTCCTCCAGGGCCCGCTTGCAATCCATCATGCCGCACCCGGTCTTTTCCCGTAATTCTTTAACTAGCGCCGGTGATATCGCCATTTCAAAACCTCCTGTAAATCTTAATCATTTATCCTTGCCAACAACCGTCACGCTTGAACTGACTCAACTACCGGCGGCTCCGGGCGCGCTTCCAGACCTGCCAAAGCCGCGTCCGCCATCACTTTTGTGATTAGCTTTATGGCTCTAATCGCGTCATCGTTACCTGGAATTACAAAGTCGACCTCATTAGGGTCACAATTTGTGTCCACTATAGCCACGATCGGAATCTCTAAACGCCGTGCTTCAGCAATCGCTATTTTTTCTTTACGCGGATCAACCACAAACAAAACGTCAGGTAAAGATCTCAGCTCTTTTATACCCCCGAGATTTCTACGTAACTTCTCCCGTTCCGCCATGATCTTAAGCACTTCTTTCTTAAGCAGGTGCTCAAGCTTATTTTCTTCTTCTATCTCGTCTAACTCCCTGAGCCTCTGGATTCTCTTCTGTATCGTCGCAAAGTTCGTCAGTGTGCCGCCTAGCCAGCGATGACTGACATATGGCATCTGCGCCCTCTTTGCTTCTTCAACGATGCTCTCCTGAGCCTGTTTTTTTGTGCCTACAAAAACAATGCTACCACCGCTTGCGACAGTTTTTTTAACAAAATCATAGGCAGTTTCCACTAACCCTAAAGTCTGTTGAAGGTCCAGGATGTATATCCCATTGCGCTCCGTGAAAATGTATGGTTTCATTTTCGGATTCCAACGCCGGGTTTGATGACCAAAATGAACCCCGGCCTCGAGCAAATTTTTCATTGAAACTACTGCCATTTTATTGCCTCCCTTCTTCTACGGTTTTTTATTCCTCCACTCACTTCTTCCCCACCCTCGACCTATTAGGCACCCAAAGGCGAGTCCACGAGTGTGTGTAATCAACATCACAGTTTATCATACGGGTTTTTGTATAAGCAAACGAAGAGTCAATAATGCTAGAAAGAATCAGCGTGAGTTTTCGCCTGTCTCAGCTTCGCTTTGAGCCTGACAACAGCTTTTGTGTGCATCTGCGAGACTCTCGACTCAGTAACTCCGAGTACTTCCCCTATTTCTCTTAAAGTCAGATTCTCATAATAATAAAGCGCGACAACGATTTTCTCTCGTTCGGGTAATTTTTCAATAGCTTCAGCCAAAACCTCTTTCGTCTCCGAGACCTCAAATATATCCGAGGGATCAGCACTGTTCGCGTCTTCGACGGTATCGATTAAGCTTACTCTCTCATCTTTATCTGTCCCTACCGCCCAGAGCTCCTCCAAAGCTATAACCGAAGTATAGCTGAGCTGAGAAAGCAAGCCGTGAAGCTCTTTGATTGTCATGTTCATCGCTTCAGCCGCTTCTTCGTCCGTAGGCACTCGCTTAAACTTGTTCTCGAGCTCGACCATGACTCTTTCAAGCTCCTTTGACCGGCTCCGGACTGATCGCGGCACCCAATCCAGAGACCTGAGTTCATCTATGATAGAGCCCTTAATTCTTGATATGGCATAAGTTTCAAATTTTATTTCACGTTCAATGTCGAATTTTTCTATCGCGTCAATCAAACCAAATATTCCGTAGCTGACTAGATCCGCCGCTTCAACATTTTGAGGGAGGTTTGCCGACACTCTTCCGGCTACATACTTAACTAACGGGCTGTAGTGAAGAATTAACTTGTCTCTGGCCTCGCTGCTATTATTGTTCTTAAAATCAAGCCAAATAGGCTTGATTTCTTTCTGTCTTAAGTCTTCCACTCACAGGCTCCGAACATTTTGATTAATTAAATGTCCCAACAAATAATTGGCTCGTTAAAAGCTGACCCTTAACTTATGCTCTCGGGTGCGCTTGCTTGTATATCCGCCGGAGCTTTGATTTGCCTAAATGAGTATATATCTGGGTTGATGATAAATCAACGTGACCAAGCAACTCCTGGACTGCCCGAAGGCCAGCCCCTCCTTCGAGCAGGTGCGTGGCAAACGTATGCCTTATCGTGTGCGGTGTCAACCCTTTTCCCTGTATGTGCTTGTTTGCGTAACTTTTCATTAGCCGCCTGACAGCGCCTGTGCTCAGGCGTTCGCCAGTCCGGTTCAAAAACACGGCTCTGCTCTGAGCTTTCGCTTTCTTGCCAAGTTCTACTCGCCCTTTTTTTAAATAATCCTCCAGGCTCTCAATAGCCTGATCGTTGAGAGGTACAATTCTCTCTCTTGATCCCTTACCCATGACCTTCAACTCTCCAACACGCCAGTTTATGTCAGCGAGATCAAGACCGACGAGCTCTGAGACTCTCAAACCCGCTCCATAGAGCACCTCTAGGATGGCTCGATCACGTTGCCCTTTGGCGGTTTTCGTATCCGGTAGCTCAATCAGCTCCCCGATTTCACCAGTCTTCAAAATTCTTGGCAGCGGTTTCGATAATTTCGCAGACGAAACCAGAGTTGCCGGGTTGGATGGGATAATCTTGATGTGGATATAAAGATATTTAAAGAAACTCCGCAGCGCGGCCATCCTTCTTGCCATCGTAGTTTTGCTCAACGAGAAGTTGTGCAAGAAAGCCAGGTATTTCCGGATAACTTTGTGATCCACTTCCTCAAGGCCCAATTCGAGACGCTTCAAATAGTCAATAAAGCTTGAAATATCGTTTTTGTACGCGCGAACCGTATTCGCGGATAAATTTCTCTCCGCTTCCAGGTAAAGAAGAAATGAATCTCTGGCGCCATTGCTTTGATCGGAGTTAGTACCCAAGAAACTCCCCGCTCGTCGGTTTTTACCAGATTATCTGAACTACCCTATCTTATGCAAGTGGTTTCTCGCAAATGACCTTGGTCAACGCGGTAGTATCATTTCGTTCTGGAATACCAGCCACCGGCATGCCGACAGACCAAGCCACGTGCTTCCATCAGTGTTAGTTCACTAAGAATCTCAAGATTTTCACGTCCGTCACGCTCAATTATCATATCGACGTGGGTTTTATAATAATCTATCAAGGACAACAGCCGCACTTCCTGAGCTGACAATTCTAGCTGCATTTCCGGGCTTGTCCCAGCTTCCAGTCCGAGCAATTCCAGAACATCGTCGGCGGATTCAGCGACCGCGGCTCCTTCTTTAATTAAGCGATGACAACCACCGCTGGTCGCGCTCCTAACGCTACCAGGCACAACCATAATATCTTTCCCCTGCTCCAACGCAAAATCCGCGGTTATCAGAGCGCCGCTTTTTCTCGAGGCTTCAACTATAACCAGAACTTTGGACAAACCGGAAATAATCCTATTTCTAGCCGGGAAATTTAGCGGACGTACAGATGTCCCCGGCGGGTATTCTGAGATTAAGGCACCCGCTTGACTGATCTTCACTGCCAATTCGCGGTTTTCAGGCGGGTAGACGTTTTCAACTCCTGAGCCAAAAACGGCGATTGTGCGCCCGGTTTTAAGGGCGCCTTTATGCGCGGCGGTGTCTATCCCTCTAGCCATACCGCTTACAATGGTAATGCCTGCCTCAGCCAACGCCGCGCCCATTTCCTGGGCAACCATACGACCGTATTCGGTGCATTTTCTTGAACCCACAATTGCGACATGCTGATTGACGCTTTGCAAAGAACCCTTTATAAACAACACCGCGGGCGGATCATGTATCTGCTTTAAGCTGGTCGGGTATGCCTTTTCCGCTCTTGTGATGAAATCTATGCCGAGTTTTGTGAGTTTCCGCTCCTGTGCCTGCAGATCGGTCTTGCGCAAAACCGTTAATATATGAGCAGCCGTTTCTTCACCTACACGCAGAACTTGAGCCATCTGCACCGGCGTCTTGGTGTAAAGCCCGATTACGTCGCGATCTGAAATATGGCGACAATATCGCCACACCTCCTGATTTAAGCCAATACCTAGCCAGGCTGCGCGTTCATCCACAGATCACTCCTCATTTCTTGGTCTATTGCTAGCAGAAGATGTCGCGGTCGAAAGACCGGTATTGGGCTGCCTCGGCTATATCAGTCAACTCAATATTCTCGTTTCCGTGCAGGTCAGCTATGGTTCTTGATACCTTAAGCAAACGATCGTATCCGCGCGCGGTCGGCAATAATTTGTCGAGAGCGGTATCGAGCCAATCTCTAGCTTCTTTAGACACAACGCAGTGGTCTTTGACCTGTACGGGCGAGAGCCCGCTGTTGAGAATTTGCTCATCATCAAATCTTGAGAACTGCCGATCTCTGGCTTTCACTACCCGTGCCCCAATCGATTGGGAAGACTCTCCGGGATGCGCTTGTACCAGATCTGCCTTGCCTAACCGCGCCACCTCGACATGCATATCTATCCGGTCAAGTAACGGCCCGGATATCCGGCCCCGGTATGTCCTGATTTTTCCCGACGGACAACCGCAATCTCGTTTCTCATCGCCCAGATAGCCACAAGGACATGGATTCATAGCCCCGATAAACATAAAGGCCGCCGGATAAGTTAGGCTTCCGCTCGCTCTCGTAATGGTTATCGTTCGGGCCTCAAGCGGCTGTCTGAGTGCCTGAAGTATGCCGGGGCCAAATTGTGGCAGCTCATCCAGGAACAGGACACCATTGTGGCTTAGAGTTACTTCTCCAGGTCTCAATTTTTGCCCGCCTCCGACCAATCCGGCAAAAGATATCGTGTGATGAGGCGCCCGGAAAGGTCTTTGCCATATGAGCCCCTCTTCCTGACTCTTATCTCCGGATACACTATAAATTTTTGTAACATCTATCGCTTCTTTTGTTGTCAGTGGTGGCATAATGGTCGGCAATCTCGCGGCTAACATGCTTTTTCCAGATCCTGGCGGCCCTATCATCAGCATATTGTGACCACCTGCCGCGGCTATTTCAAGTCCACGCCGGGCCTGATATTGACCTTTTATTTCTGAAAAATCCGGGCCTCCCACAACCTTTTTAGGTTTCATCTGCTCGCTATATTGTGGTTGAATATCCACTTCGCCCGAGAGAAACTGGACAGCCTCGCACAGATGGCCTACCGGTATGATCTCGATGTCCTTGATGGCAGCGGCCTCCGAGGCGTTCTTTGAAGCAACCATCAAGCGCTTCACTCCCCGCTTAGCAGCCCCAATGGCAATCGATAAGATCCCTTTTACAGGTTTCACCTCGCCGGTCAGCGACAACTCACCTATCAACCAGTCCTTTTTGGTTTCCGGCCTTTGAACAAAATTCCCATGAGCCAAAAGAACTCCGATAGCAATCGGCAGATCAAAAGCCGGCCCCTCTTTTTTAATATCAGCCGGCGCCAGGTTGACTACCACTCGACGCGGCCCCAGCTCAAACTCACTATTTTTGATCGCGGATTTTACGCGCTCCCGTGACTCCTGAACGGCTGTATCCGGCAGCCCGACTACGCTGAATGCGGGTAGGCCCCGGGCAACATCTACCTCTATTTGAACTTCATATGCCTCCAGGCCCGCGACGGCGGCGCTTTTGATTACCTCAAGCATGCTCATATCCTTTTTCACCAACCGCGCCCGGACGCACAAAAAACCTTTCGGGCTCTTGCCTCAAAACGCGCCGGCAAATTTGTCCGCATCAATAACAATCATTTATCTGCTACCACAAGGGTTGTTTCGGTCAAGTGCGCACTGCGCAATCCGATAAGTGCCGTGATTATAGTACTATGTATGTAGCGCTATTGCAATCAATAAAATATTTCGATCAAGCACAGCGCAGCCGTCTGATCGGGCTATTGTTAGCGATAATCTATTGGCTAGCAGATGATGGCCAAGTTTTGTGTTGTTTTTGCTTGTGTGGAAATCTAGAAGGCGTCTTTAATGTGCTCCAGACGACTATTTTCGCCGTTTTCGATTATGGATATCACATCAAAACGGAGCGCCACGTCAGTTTTCGCGGCAGCCTGCATATAAGCCTCACCCAGCCTTCGCAATTTCTCTTTTTTTGAAGCTGTAATCGCTTCCAGTGGATGCCCGAAACTCTGGTTTGACCTAGTCTTTACCTCACAGAAGACCAGCGTATCGGCCTCTTTGACGACCAAATCAATCTCACCGAGCCGACAGCGCCAATTTTTTTCAATAATCAGATAACCGTGCGCTGAGAGATATTTTGCCGCCCGATCTTCACCTTGAGCGCCGACTTTCTTCCGATAATGGCTCATCCCTGTCTTGAAACAACTATGTTTACAAGCTTATCCGGGATAACAATAATTTTCTCGATAGGGCGGCCGTCAATATGGCGAAGGGCGTTTTCAGAGCTGCTCGCTATAAGCTCAAGCTCCTCTTTTGGCAGTCCTCGACTAACCGTGATTTTGTCTCTGACTTTACCGTTTACTTGAACCACGAGCGTAGTCTCGTCCATCGTTGTCAAGTCCTCACTAAATTTTGGCCACTCTTGCCTATGCACGCTGTATGTCTGGCCCATACCGGCCCAGAGCTCTTCCGCTAAATGCGGCGCGAACGGCGCTATCAACAAGATCAGATTCCGGCTAACCTCCGACAAAAGCCTTTCATCATGGCTGTCGGGCCTGACAGTGTCTTTGTATTTATAAGCCGAGTTGACGAGCTCCATGATAGCGCTTATAGCGGTATTGAAATTGAACCGCTCAATATCACGCGTCACTTTCTTTATCGCCGAGTGCAGAGCCTGCCTCAGCTGGGCCTCCTCCTTGGTCTGCTTAGCCTCGATCTCGGCCCCTGGCTTCACCGAGTCGACCAAACGAAAAACACGGCTCAAGAAACGATAGATACCCTCGACACCTTCATGGTTCCACTCAAGATCTTTATCCGGCGGCGCGCCGAACAGAATAAATATCCTGGCCGTATCAGCGCCGTATTTTTCGATTATCTCATCCGGCGAGACCACATTACCGCGAGACTTGGACATGGCCGAGCCGCCCAATTTGACCATGCCCTGAGTTAACAGATTTGAGAAAGGTTCCTCGCACTCGAGCAGCCCGATATCCTTCATGACCTTGGTGAAGAAACGCGCGTACAAAAGATGCATTATGGCATGCTCAATGCCGCCAATATATTGGTCTACCGGCATCCAATACCGACCAGCGCCGGCATCGACGGGTAGACTTTCGTCATGAGGGCTACAGTAACGGACGAAGTACCAAGACGAACAGGTAAACGTATCCATTGTGTCTGTCTCCCGTCTGGCGTCACCGGCGCATTTCGGACACTTCGTCTTCACAAACTCCTCGTTAGCGGGGAGCGGGCCGCCCTCAGCGGTCAGATCGACATCGTCCGGCAAGGTCACCGGCAAGTCAGACTCGGGCACGGGGACAAGACCACATTTGTCACAGTAGATTATTGGAATTGGGTTACCCCAGTATCTCTGCCGCGAAATCAACCAGTCTCTTAACCGGAAATTGACAGTATGTTTGCCCGTGTTTTGACTCTCAAGCCAAGTTGTTATCTTTATTATCCCGTCATCACTGGCCATTCCTGAAAACTCGCCGGAGTTCACCATCGCTCCGTCGCCAGTGTAGGCTTCGACCAATTCTTTGCCGTCAAGCGTCTCCCCTTGAGGCTGAACGACCGGGCGAACCTCAATGCCATATTTGCGGGCGAATTCGAAATCTCTCTGGTCATGGGCGGGCACAGCCATGACAGCGCCTGTCCCGTATTCCATCATTACATAATCCGCCACCCAGATAGGTATTTTCTCACCATTAACAGGATTAACGGCATACTCACCAGTGAACGCGCCTTCCTTTTCCATCTCTCCCGACGCTCTGTCCACCATCGTGCGTGAAGCTACCGTCTGCCTGACTTTCTTTACACCCTGTTCATAGCTTGTCCCGTCAATTAATCTGTCCACAACAGGGTGTTCCGGGGCCAACAAGAAGAAAGTCGCTCCAAAGAGCGTGTCAGGACGAGTCGTAAAGACTGTTATCGACTCATCTGTCTTATCGAGCCTGAAGACAACTTCCGTCCCCCGGCTCTTCCCTATCCAGTTGCTCTGCATCACTTTCACTCGATCCTGCCAACCATCCAGAATATCAAGATCCGCCAAGAGTCGATCGGCGTAATCGGTGATTCTAAAGAACCATTGAGACAGACGTCTCTGCTCTACGACCGTCGCACACCGCCAACACTCTCCCTCGCCATGGACCTGCTCATTGGCTAGAACCGTCTGACACGAAGGACACCAGTTAACATTTGACTTGGCCCGGTATACCAGCCCTTTTTCGTAAAACTTCAGAAACAGCCACTGACCCCATCGATAATAGTCCGGGTCGCAAGTGACAACCGTCCTGTCCCAGTCGTAGCTGAGACCTAGCTGTCGCATCTGTTCTTCCTGACGCTTTATGTTTTTATAGGTCCAGGTTTTGGGATGTGTCTTATTCTTAATCGCGGCGTTTTCCGCCGGCAAGCCAAACGCGTCCCACCCTATCGGATGCAGGACATTAAACCCCTTCATGCTGTAGTATCGGGCAACCACATCTCCGATTGAATAATTACGCACATGCCCCATGTGAAGATCGCCGGAGGGATACGGGAACATTTCCAGGATGTAGCGTTTCTCCATCGCCGGATTTTCAGACACGCTGTAGAGCTTGTCGTCATCCCATTTATTTTGCCATTTTCGCTCAATATTTTTTGGTTTGTAATCAGACATATGTAGCCTCAAGTCATTCAGTCTTGCGCCGATTCTAGCTGAATAAACAAACGCCGTAAAATTTTAATCAATCTAACCATAAAGAGCAGCCTTCATATAACCCTTCGCGTCTCTGCTCGTGAGCCATCTTTTGCCTACTCAAAACTCAAGTGCTACGATAATAGAAACCAGTTAAGCCGGGCGCATGATTACGTGGCCCTCAAGACCGAAGGTGAGAAATATGACGCAACCTGAAGATAATGCCGCCAAGTGCAAGATTACCGTAAAATTGCGGAATCCTTACGTCGTCAGTTCACTCCAAAATCTAAGAGACGCAAACGATCAGACACTTCCCGCAGAGAAGGTCGTGGCGCTATGCCGCTGCGGACATTCAAGCAATAAGCCTTACTGCGACGGCACCCATATGAGAATTGGTTTTGTCGGAGAAAAGGAAAACGATCGGGTGCCGGATCAAGTTGACGAGTACAGAGGTTCCGGCATAACTATCGTTGACAATCGCGGTGTCTGTTCCCACGCTGGAATTTGCACTGACAATCTTCCCGGTGTTTTTAGGCTCGGCAAGGAACCTTGGATAGACGCGGGCGGCGCGACTACCGAAGAGATAATAGCTCTTGTTAAAAGGTGTCCATCCGGGGCACTGAGCTACAAGATTGATGGAGAGCGCCATCAAAACATCGGCGGACCGCCAAAAATTCAGGTGACTGAAGACGGACCATATCGAGTTACCGGAAATATTCCGCTAGCCGACGACCAGAACACCGCACCTGAGACCCAAGACCACTACACGCTTTGCCGCTGCGGCAAATCAAAGAACAAGCCGCTTTGCAACGGCGCTCACTGGGACGGCTTTAAAGACAGCGGCACTTGGAAAGGCGAAGGCTAGAGCTAACGCTGGAGCTAACGCGAGAGCCTTAAATTAGTAAAACGAGCGAAAGCTGTAAGCGTGGCCTAATGGAAAATGATTACGTCATAGGAAACGGCATTCCTGAACTAATCGTTATAATCCTGATTTTTATGATCGTATAGACATGGCGGATATACACAAAAGTCGGTGAGCCTGGATGGGCTGCAATTATTCCGATCTATAATATCTATATCATGATAAAGATCGCGGGCAAACCGGGATGGTGGCTAATTTTTATGCTGATCCCACTTGTCAATCGCATCACCCAAATACTGGTTTACATTGATGCTTCTAAGCGGTTTGGCAGAGGAATTGGCTTCGCTGTCAGGCTAATATTTCGTCCCTTCGTGTTCTTTCCGATTCTTGCCTTCGGTAGGGCCCAATACACTGGATCGACATGAAAAAATATGAGTTTGACGCTGAAATCATTAAGGCCCGAGGTGGTGGCGCTTGGATTGAGTTCCCTTACGATGCGAAAAAGGAGTTCAGCGCTGGCCGCGTGAAGATCAAAGCCACCTTCGACGGCCACGCTTATCGCGGCTCTTTGGTCTCGATGGGTGGGAAGCATATCGTCGGGGTACTCAAAGATATCCGCGCCGATATCGGCAAAGACATAGGAGACCAGGTCCACGTTGTTATTGAGCAAGACACAGAAGAACGTGTTGTCGACGTGCCGCCTGAGTTAAGCGCCGCCTGGGTTCGTAATACTAAAGCAAAGAAAGCGTTTGAGAAACTGTCATATAGTCGCCGCAGGGAATACGCGAAACATGTCGCGGAGGCCAAAAAAGCTGAAACGCGCGCGAAACGCGCCGCGAAAACAGTCGAAAAGCTTCTCGCGCTTTGAGACCTTGCGCTGCCCTGGTAGCCAGGCTCGAGATGAAATCTCGGCCAATTCCTTGCTATTAAAGAAGCGCTAAAACACCCGTTTACAACCCGACGCTCAACTGCGCGCTTGCTTAACTGGCTTTATTCTCCAATAAATAGTCGACCATCTTTTTGGTGGGCTGTCCAACCTCGATGAGATAGCCATCGGGGTCTCGCATATAGCATCTGGTTTCCCAGCCATGATTATCCAGCGGTTCTGTGAGAAACTCCGCGCCCTTTGCCTTCCACTCTTCATAACGGGCCTGGATATCGGCAACCCTTAAATTTAGGAAGCTGTTCACAGTGTTTGGGCTATGCTGGGTTTCAAGAATAACATCCGGTTTATCAGGAGTTGGCCCGCCCCCGGAATTGAGAATAATCCAAGAGTTTGCCAGCTTAATAATGCAGGGATTTTCCTCATTCACCACTGTGCCTCCCAGAATACCCGCATAAAACTCCTGGGATCTTTGTTGATCATCCACTGTCAAGAAATGTGTGACATAAAAACCATCTTCTGGAACTGGAATATCCGATTTATTCATAATAATTCTTCCTCTCTAAAAGATGAGTTTTGATGGTCTGGCAACACCCATGAACCAATACGATAGTTTATCCGAGCCTTGGCGCCGCTAAACAGGACGGGAGCGCGTGAAGAAAAAGCTTCTGTTAGTCAAAAACAGGATTAAGCACAGCCTGCGAAACAAATGTATAAGTCGCGGCAAGATGAAACCGCAGCCCATGAACTGCGAGCGTTATTTTGTTAATTCTAGCGTTCGCTAAAGAATTGTTGCGGATAGACGCATGTAGTGGTCATTACATGGCCTTCCGCCCCTCATAGCAACACCTGGTCATAAGCGTAATTGTAGTAAATGAGGAACGTCCCCGTAGAGGACATTTGAAAATGAGGTCCTGAATTTAGCTCGGGGGCTGGATGCAAGGAACGCGAGTGTTTCCAAAGGAAGCGTGCACCTTGTACGTAATCTGCAGGAAACACGAGCCGAGACGCAGCAGACGGCTCGCGAGATGAATTCTGGTGGAGCTAAGCGGGATCGAACCGCTGACCTCTTGAATGCCATTCAAGCGCTCTCCCAGCTGAGCTATAGCCCCGTAAAACAAAGTTTTATTATGGTAGGCGGAGTTCGATAAGTCAATCCGCACTTATGGATCTTTTAATTCTCCCAAGTCGGCTGCGGAGGAACGATCACTATGACTATCAAACTCCAACTTGGGCGCGTCTTTCCATAATCTTTCAAGCTGATAGTAGTCGCGCATTTCCTCGGTGAAGACATGGACCACAAAATGCCCATAATCGATAACTATCCATTCACCCTTGTTGTCACCGGCTGACTTGAACGGACGCTCCTCAACCGATTTAAGTTTCCTTACTATCTCCTCAGCTATGGTTTTGGTCTGACGAACTGACGCGCCACTGCAGATGAGAAAATAATTGGCGATATTTGACAACTTATCGATGTCAAGAATTTGTATATCCAGCGCATTCTTTTCATCAGCCGCGCCGGCTGCCATCATAACGAGTTCTTGTGAGTCTTGATTCAGCACTTGACTCACTCGAAATCCTCGCCGATGACAATCACAACATCTGTCACGTCTTGGGCCATCTTCTTGTCAAGTTGAACACCGCTACCCAGCGCTTTGGCGATAGTCTTACCGCTCTTCTTCGCCTGTTTGTTGTATAACAATATCTCAGTTTTCGAGTAATCGAAATTATCGGCGTTCCTTATATCCAGTATCTTGAATCCCTTACCTACCAGCCGGTCGGCGGCCACTCGAGCTACACCGGGAGTCCCGCTACCATTGAGTATGATGATCCTGGTAGGCGCCTCTTCTTTTCTGGGTATCCGACCAAGCACCGCCAAAAGCGTATTGTCGAGATCGTCTTTCTTGGGTTCATAATATGTTTGTTCACCGATGACAATCGTCTTCACCGGCAAATCTAGAAATTTGACGCGATCACTCGGTATATTTTTCAACTTGCGTGAGAGCAAATTAACCTCTTTCTTCTTGAAGCTCGTATCCTGAGACTGACTAATGGGCGTGTCTATTTTCCGATCTTGCACAAGAGCGTCGAATTGAATGCGAGAAATCGTGAAGTGCCCCTCCAGCTCAAACCTGATCATTTCCGATATCGCGCTCACCAAGTGCTTGGCGCCCTCATCAAAACCCTCGGAAATTGGCTGATATCCCCGGCCTGGAATTGAAACATACGTGTCGGGGTCGATAGCCATCCCGGTGATACCGTTGCGAGCAGGATCATAAACTAAGGCCAGTACATCCGTGACCTTGGTTTTGCCTGTCTCTTCATCATCCTCAACTCCGATAACCAGAAATGTTCTTTGATCCACTACTGATGGTTGGCTCTCTTTCTTCTTAACGGGCTTTTCTAGCTTGACAGTCGATGACTTCTTTGTGACTGTCTTTTGCCGTAGCGACCAACCACCCCAGATAATGCCGGCGCCAATGACAACAATAATCAGAGTCTTAAGAACACTGCTTCCCGAACCTCGTCTGTTTCTGCGTAAATCTTTTCTTCTCACTTTTTACTCAACCTCTTTTACGACCGAATTCCACACATCGAAACTGTCGGGATGAATCATACGTCTGCCTTTGATAGTCCTAAGTATTTGCAACTGATAAGCTTTAGCAAAGGCCTTATTCAGATCTGTTTTGGCCAGCTTTCTTAGCTCATCAATCCCCGCGTAGTCTCTTCTGGGTTCAACTACATCCGCCAGATAAACTATTTTATCAAGTTTATTCATTTTAGTCCGTCCGAATGTATGATTTCTTACTGCTTCTAGAATCTCTTGATCTTGAATTCCGTAATCTTGTCCCAGAATTATCGCTCCGACCGCGGCATGAAGCAGACATGGTCTTGCTAATTCAATGGCCCCGATCCCGAGCCCATATCGTTCTGCCTGCCTCAACAACTCTTCGCCGGTTAAGTCTCTGGCAACGTCATGCGCAAGCCCTGCTAGCTCCGCTTTCTCAATATTCGCGTCATGCGCTTTCGCCAACCAAGCGGCGGTTTCAGCTGTCCGTTCGCTATGCTTTAAGCTCTCGCTCGATAATTTCTTCACCAGTCGAGACCGTAATTCTTCCCTATCCATCATTCATATACAGCCTTGATTTAGCAATAAAAGCTTCGACCGAACCTGGAACTAAATATCGTATCGACAAACCTTCTCTAACTCGGCGTCTTAAATCTGTCGATGAAATCGCCAACGCCGGAATTTCAAGAATGTGAATTTGCGGCAAATCCCTTGCTTCCTTGGATATCTTGTTGAACTGTGAAAGATCATAACCTGGTCGCGTAGCCGCGATAAACTGCGCAACACCTGAAAACCGCTGAGAGTCCTTCCATGACAATATATCTAGAACCGCGTCAGCCCCTGCTATAAAAAATATTTTATCGCTATCCCCGTATTCTCGCTTTTGGGCTTCGAGTGTGTCGATCGTATAACTCGGCCCCTCTCTCTCTATTTCCATACGAGAAACCTCAAAGTTGGCATTAGTCGCTGTCGCCAATACTGTCATCAGATATCTTTCCTGAGCCGACGCTACGCTTGATTTTTTAACCGGCGACCGTGCCGTTGGTATGAATTTAACTTTGTCCAAACCGAACTTAACTCGAGCCGCTTCCGCAGTCACAAGATGTCCGAAATGAATTGGATCGAAACTGCCGCCCATAACTCCAACGCGCGTTTTCGTGTCCGCTTTTTCCTCCATTATTCTGAGCAATATTCACTATTATAGCGCATACGCTTTATGTTTGCGCTTGTCATCTGTTAATTGAAGGAAAAATAACGGTGGGCTAAGATATTTTTTTTAGCACAACGACGGCTGCGTCGTCATTGAGGTTGTTGGAAGTGAATCGAGAAACACCGGCAAATATCTGATCAGCTATCTTCTGCGCGGTCTCTTCCCTGCTTGACTCAACAATGGCTTTCAATCTATGCTCACCAAAGAATCCGCGTGCGCTGCGGGCTTCGATTATTCCGTCAGTAAAAAGGACGGTGACATCGTTAATGTTCAACCGCACGACTTGCCCCCGGTAATAAGATTCGGGAATAACGCCCGCTATACCGCCGTTTGATTCCAAAGTTTCAAATTCACCCTGTTGGCTTCTGTAAATAATGGGTCTTGGGTGTCCCGCTATACAGTATCGCAAAACGTCTTTGCGATGGTCCAACAGCCCGTATACTAAAGTCACAAACGCGTTCTCCTCCACCTCTTGGCAAAAAGTCCAATTCAGCCTTGAAATTACCACAGCCGGGTCGGGATCCTCTCTGGCGAAGGCCCGCAGGCTGTATTTTACCAAATATGTCTGGACAGCCGCCGCTATCCCTTTTCCACAGACATCTCCAATCGCCATCGCTACCTGATTATCATCGATATAAATAAAGTCAAAATAATCCCCGCCGATAACCATACCCTGTACCGCCGCCGCGTATTTTGTACCAAAATCATAACCGGGAATTGTCGGCACCTCTTTAGGCAAAAGATTTTTTTGAAGGATATGAGCTATCTTCCTCTCTTTTCTGTACAGATTCCTAATTCTGCGTTCACTCTGCTTCCTGGTTGTAACGTCGTGATAGATGTCGATCCGTCCCATAAACTCTCCATCAGCGTCAAAAACCGGACCGCTGTATCTCTCAAGTAATCGAGAGTCGGGTTTCGCCATCTCCAGGTGGTCAGTCACGACATCAGAGTCTTTGGCGCGCAGCCAATTCAGCCGGGCTTCAAACTGCTCGGGGTCTTTGAATAGATTCTTAGTTTTTTTTACGAAGTTCTTTTCGCTTTCCCCGACAATCGCGGTTTTAGTTAAACCCAGCATATGACATAACTGTCTATTTGCCGTTCTGACAATACGGTCTTTATCAACCATGATAATCCCACTATCACCCCATTCGACTATCGCCTTCAATGTTGAGTGGAGATCCTTCGTCTTTTCATACAATTGCGCTCGCTCAATTGAAAAAGCGGCATCACTCCCGATAATCTGGGCCATTCTCATCTGTTCTTCAGTGAAAACACCTTGCTTGTCACGGCATATCAGGAGTATTCCTATAACTTCATCTTTGTTGACCAGCGGCACAAACAAGACTGTCTTTAAATCGTGTTTATAGGCAAACCTCTTATCCACCAGTGGGCTCGTTTTTGCCCGATTCACTACGATCGGAGTTTTGTCTTCAATAACCTTCTTTACAAAAACACCTTCTTTTTCAATGACCATAGAATGGTGTTTGATTTCACCAAAATCTACCCTTGTTTGAAAAAGTTCGGTGACTTCCCGGCCTGACTCAACAACCAGTTGAAGAAAGCATCGATCCGCTTTGAGAAGCTCGTGCGCTTTATCAAACAAAACTTGTAGAACTTTGTCCAACTCAAGACAACGCGTCAATTTTTGGCTAATTTCATAAAGGTTTGCTAGCTCATTGTTTCGTTCAGCCAGCTCACGTTCTTTTTTCTCCAGCAATTGGTTGGTGTTCCTTAGGTCTTGTTGCATGCCTTTGAGGCGTATAAACGCTTTAATCTTTGCCAACAACTCATCTGTTTTTACTGGTTTTATGAAGTATCCGTCGGCCCCGTGGTCAATACTGTCTATCAATTGATTGAGTTGCTTCTGGTTGCCCGCCAATAAAATGGGGATGTGGTTGGTTTTCTCGTTGGACTTGAGTTCACGACAGATATTGTGAGTGCCCTCGACTTTTGAGCTTAGCCCAACAACCAGTATATCAGGTAATTCTTGGGCAACAGCGTCGACAATCTCTTGGTAGTTAAAGGCGTCAACAGTATATCCTCCACCTCTTAATGCGTCTCCAGTAGTTTCCATCATCGCTCTGTCTTGATCAGCTAAGAATATTCGCGCACTCAGTTTTGAACCCCTTCTTTTGTCCGCCAGGGAGGGTCACTTTTAGCGAACCACCAGATCGATATTGCAATGACAGTTATTGGAAATAAGCTACTATGATATCTACCAAGAACTATAGCCAAGTACTAATAGTGTAGCATACCACTATAACGTACTTGTTTCAAGTCGCTCGGTTACTTATTCCCTGGTTGGTTGGAGAACAAACCGTTTATTGAAAAAGTTTATTTGCCTTCTTTTTCTTTAATAAGGGCCTTAAGATCGGCTATCTCTTCACTTTTAATCTTCCCGCCATCAATTAGGTATGAGACAACAGCTCCAGCTGAACCTTCCAGTAGCCTATCAACGACTTCACCTACCATTGAGTTGGCCATCTGGTCTCTTTCAATTAATGGACGGTAGATATACGGTACAGAGGTTTTGTCCTGCTCAAGTATTCCCTTTATAGCCAAGCGATTCATGACTGTCATAATCGTTGTATAGGCTAGTCCGCGTCTCTCGTACATTACCTCGAAGACATCTTTGACTGTTGCTTTCTTCAAGCTCCAGACTATTCCCATGACGTCTACTTCAAGGTCTCCTAGCGCATTCATCCCAAGTTTTTGCTTCGGTCTTCTTTTTCTCGCCATTTCATCTCCTTTAAAATGATTAACCGTATTAGTGTAATACTTTATTTACGTAACGTCAATCATATTTTTATCCATGCAGGCTCTGATTAAACTTCTCTGATCCCCAAATTGAGAGTTCTAAACAACGGCTCCTACACTATTCTTTTAAAATTTTACCTCACCGAGCAGATAATGGCTATGTCTCTAATGTCTCTAATGTCTCTAATGTCTCTAATTTTTAGTTTTCTTTGATTTTTAGTTCCTATTAATTTTTTTTGATGAGCTGCCGGACTTAAGGGAATAGTGTTCATCAGGAGGTGTTTTTAGTGAAAGCAAATGACTGTATGACCAGAGAACCAAGGACGGTTGAGGCAACACAATCAATCAATAAAGCCGCGGAGATAATGAGGGACCGTGACATTGGCACTGTCCCGGTTCTGTCAGATAACAAGCTCGTCGGAATTCTGACCGACAGGGATATTGTGGTCAGGGGAATCGCGTCACATATGGACCTAGAGAGCCATCAGGTTCAAGAAATCATGAGCGCGGATCCACAAGTGGCGTCGCCGGATACCGGAGTTGAGGAGGTAGCCAAATTAATGTCGGATTTAAAAATACGACGGTTGCCGATTGTTGAAGATGGGATGCTCATAGGACTTGTATCCCTCGGTGATATCGCAATCTCTCATAGCGGTCACAATGAGATGTGCGCTCAAATTCTTGAGAACGTGTCCGCGCCGACCAGCCCTGAATAAGCGCGTGTGGACAGTTTGCCTTTGAGATTATGGTCTAATTTGTCCTGTTCCGTGAATGACATACTTCGTGGAGGTCAAAGCTTTCAGACCCATGGGGCCGCGAGCGTGTAATTTCTGGGTGCTGATGCCAACCTCGGCTCCCATTTTAAACTCCCCGCCATCTGTAAATCTGGTAGAAGCGTTCACGTATACGGCTGCAGCATCAACCTGTTCGGTAAAGGTCAAAGAAGCGTCATAGTTTTGAGTAATGATGGCCTCGGAATGCAGAGTTCCGTATTTGTTGATATGACCGATGGCCTCATCCAGGGAGTCAACAACTTTTACCGCTATATCAAGTGAAAGGTACTCCTTGTACCAATCTTCCTCGCAGGCTGGAACAACTTGGGCAAGTTCTTGTGTCGTATCACAACCATGAACCGTCACACCGCACTCTTGCAGACCAGCGACCAACCTTGGAAGAAGACTTTGGGCAAGATCCCGATGTATAAGAAGAGTTTCGGCGGCGTTGCACACGCCCGGTCGTTGTGTTTTTGCGTTGATTGTTATGTCTTCAGCCATTTCAAAGTCGGCGTCAGAGTGAACATATATGTGACAGTTGCCGGCTCCCGCCCAGAGTACCGGCACTTTCGCGTTCTGGGTAACCGCCTTAATCAATTGTTCTCCGCCCCGCGGAATAAGCAGATCTATATATTTATCAATTCTGATCATCTCGTCTACCGACTCTCGATCAGCTCTTGAAATAGCGGTAATAGCGTTGTCTGGTATGCCCGCTTCGATAGCGGCGTCTCTAATAATTTTTGTCAGAGCCAGGTTAGATTCCAAAGCCAGTGAGCCCCCACGCAACACGACGGCGTTTCCCGACTTCAGCGTGAGCGCCGCGGCGTCGACGGTAACATTGGGCCTGGCTTCGTAGATGATTCCAACGACCCCCATCGGCACCCTGATTTGCTGAATTGTCAAGCCATTGGGTAGCTTCCAGCCCCCGACAATTTCTCCAACTGGGTCTGACAGAGCCACTATCTCCCGGACAGACTCCGCCATGGAGCGCACACGTTCTTCATTCAGCATGAGCCGATCAAGCAGAGACTCGCTGGTACCTCCGGCTTTTGCTTTCCTCATGTCGGCTTCGTTGGCCGCCAGTATTTCACCGATATTATCGATAAGAGCCTGAGCCATAGCGGTAAGAGCCAAATCTTTCGTCTCTGTTGACATCGTCGTGAGTTTTCTCGACGCTATCTTGGCGTTTTTCGCGATCTGTTCGATCTCAAGCTTCAAACTGTCATCCATAATAACCTCTCAATTCTTTTATTGGAGGGGTTCCTTTATCATAAAATAACCAGATAATCCCTGTGAACTACTTCCTCTGAAAAGTCGTCACCGTTTTCAATGGCAATCTCAGAGGTGCGTTTGCCACGCACGATAGCAAGCTCTTCAGCGCTATAATTAGACAAACCACGCGCAATAACTTGGCCGCTTGCTCCTACTATCTCTATGGTGTCTCCAATTGTGAAGTCCCCGTGTGACGAAACTACACCGGCCGGCAACAAACTTCCACCTTCACGCATAATAGCCTTTTCAGCGCCATTATCGACCTTAACGCGTCCTTTTACGATCCGGCTATAGCCGATCCACATTTTTCTTCCCGGAACTTTTTTCTGGCGTGGCTTGAAATATGTCCCGATCTTCTCACCATTGATGATCCTCGTCAGCACTTCAGGCTCTCTTCCATCAGCGATATACGTACCGATTTTGGCCGCGCCCGCGATTTTGGCCGCGTTCAATTTTGTTATCATCCCGCCCGACCCAAACTTGCTCCCTATGCCTTCAGCCATACGCTCAATATCGGGCGTAATTTCTTCGATGGTCTCAAGTTTTTCAGTTTTAGACCGCCGGGGATCTGACGTATAAAAACCGTCTGTATCACTTAATATTATCAGCATCTCCGCCTCTACCAAGACAGCCACCAGGGCGGCGAGCATATCGTTGTCTCCAAATTTGATTTCCTCGACGGTTGTGGTGTCATTCTCGTTGACGATCGGAATGGCCCGCATGGCCAACAATTGATCGAACGTATGCTTTGCGTTCAGGTAAAACTCTCTGTGGGCCATATCAAATTGCGTTAGCAATATCTGAGCTACCTGGATACCCTTTTTTCCAAAGAGGTCCGCGTATCTGTGTACAAGCAACCCCTGACCGACTGCGGCAGCGGCTTGCAACTTTGAAATCTCTAACGGTCGATGACTCAGATTGAGCTGTTCGACACCGGCCGCTATTGCCCCTGATGTTACGATAATGCAGTCTATTTGTTGTGCCCACAGATCAGACACCTGCTCAACCAGGTGCTTCATGTTTTTTCTGTCCAGCCGCCCCGTTTGATCTGTAACAGTGCTGGAACCGACCTTAACTAATATTTTCTTCATTTTTTTCTTGGACATGGCCATATTCTAACAGACCTCTTCCCCGCTTTTCCGGGTGGCCCCTAGATATTTATAAACCCCTGCTCTTAGGGGCTTGTCATTTATTTAGCGGTTGAAAATCAAAAACCATTTCCGCTATTACAACTTCATCGCCTTCGACGGCTCCGGCCTTTTCCAAACGTTCATCCACGCCAAGTCGCTCTAGCCTTAGCCTCAGGTGATCTATCGCTTCCTCATTTAATAGATCAGTCATCCTAACTATTCGCTCTATATTCGCCCCGGTTACCTTCCAAGCATTATCAATCCTCTCGATACCCGGTTCTTCGCTCTCCTTGAGCTCATAGACTTTAACGGCTGTTTTTTCTTTAGGTGTAATAGCGCGCCTGGCCTCCGCCACCAAAGCGGCGGTCTCATACAAAAGAATGTCTACTCCCTCACCGGTTACGCTCGATATTGTCATAAACTTCTTTCCCTCGCCGGCGAAAAAAGCTTGAGCTTTCTTAACGTTCTGGGCGCAAAGCGGCAGATCCGTTTTTGTGCCGACGATAATCTCGGGCCGCTTTTCCAGGCCGGCCCCGTAGCTCGACAACTCTCGCCTTATCATTTCGTAGTCTCTGATCGGATCATCTCTTTCAACTCCGGACATATCCAGCATGTGTAAAAGGACAGCTGTTCGCTCAACATGTCTTAGAAACTGATCACCCAACCCTTTCCCCTCATGCGCCCCTTCAATCAAACCTGGTATGTCCGCGATGACGAAAGTGTCGTCATCCGACATCTGAACGACGCCCAGATTAGGCACTAACGTCGTAAAGGGATATGAGGCTATTTTTGGCCTGGCAGCCGACGCTTTACTTATAAACGTCGATTTCCCGACATTCGGGTAGCCGACTAAGCCAACGTCGGCCAAGAGTTTTAAGGACAGTTTAATAGTTAATTCTTCAACCGGCTCTCCAAATTCAGAAAAGGATGGGGATTTGCGTGTTGGCGTCGCAAACCGTGCGTTGCCCCGACCACCCATGCCTCCTCTAGCGATGATCAATCTATCTCCCGGGTCTATCAGTTCCTCTATCTTTTTACCATTTTCGTCATATGCTATAGTTCCCAACGGAACCCTTAGAACAATGTCTTCACCATCACGGCCATGTCTTTTATTCCCCTCGCCGTGTCGCCCTCGCTTGGCCTTGAACTGCCGACGCCATTTGAAATCAAGAAGGGTCGCCAATCCAGAATCGGCTTCAAGAACGACATCTCCGCCCCGACCGCCGTCACCCCCGTCAGGCCCGCCTTTGGGTCTATACTTCTCTCGATGCATGCTAGTGCAACCGTTGCCGCCGTTGCCCGCTTGTACCTTAATTTCAACTTCATCAACAAACATGTTTCAACCTATACAAGAGTGCAGCCTTAACCTTTTCACAATCGTCGCCGCGCATCCTCAAACACTAAAGGCGACCCGCAGGTCGCCTCATAAAAAGACAATTATCAAGCCATTATGCGTCTTAGGCCTGCGTAACTATACTGACCCGTCTATTCTTGCCACCGTTTCCCGTGAATGAAACGTAGCCGTCTTTTATTGCGAACAAAGTAAAATCGCGACCCATGCCGACCCCGTCACCAGGTTTAACTTTCGTTCCTCGTTGCCTTGTAATAATACTGCCAGCGGTCACATACTGTCCGCCAAACGCTTTGACTCCCAGTCGTTTGGATTGGCTGTCCCGACCATTCCGGGTGCTTCCCATTCCCTTTTTATGAGCCATAAAATCAACCCCTTATCTAATCTCTATTTATCCGCGTCTTTCTTTTTTGGCTTGCCCCTAACGCTTGGCTTATCTTTCTTGACTGCTTTAGTGGCTTTTCCGTTTGATGTCGCTTTCGCTGTTTTGGTTGCCTTGGCCGGCTTGGTTACCTTGGTTGCCTTGGCTGCCTTGGCTGTTTTAGCTGTTTTAGCTGCCTTGGCTGTTTTAGCTGCCTTGGCTGTTTTAGCTTCCTTGGCCGCTCGGGCGGTTGTCTTTTCTATCTCATCGGCTGCCTTCTCTTGCGCGCGAGTTTTCATAGCCGCCTTAGTTTCTTTTTCTGTCCCTATCGCCTCAATAATGATTTTGCTTTTTTGTTGCCGATGGCCCGTGAGCCTCCGGTAACCCTTTTTGGCCTTATACTTGAAGACATTTATTTTTTCGTCATCATAATTCTCAATTAGCGCGGCCTCGACATGGTACTTCGCCAACTCCTTATCACCGACAATATTATTGCCGCTATCGCTAATCAAAAGAAGTTTGTCAAACTTGACGGAATCTCCAATTTTACCCTTGATTCTGTCACAAACCAACTCATCGCCAACTGATACTCTATATTGTTTTCCAGAGTGTCTAACAATCGCGTACATGTATCTCCTTATATTGAACCACGCTGTAATTTAGCATACGCCATGATCATCAGTCAATAAAACGATAGCTTATGGCCCATTAATGTTCTCAATCTCCGAAATATTACCCTCTTTGTACAAAACTGACTCATCGCGCCCAAACCCGGGGGTCAGCTCAATACGAACTGTTTTTTGGGTTGACTCCATTAAATGTGTCAACCACCCTTCTCTTTCAAGTACCTCAGCGGTGTCAGGGGCCACCTTAAAGACAAACGCTTGCGCGTTGTGGTTCTGGACCAGGTTCTTCATCCGCCTATAAACTTCAATTCCAGCGCGATGCTTTGATAATATTCGCCCGGTACTGCAAATCGGACAAACCTCGTAAAAGTACCTCTCGATTCCTTCCGAAATATTCTTTCTGGTCATCTCAACAAGACCAAGTTTTGAAATCTCAGTTAATCTTGACTTCGCTCGATCATTCTCGATCGCTTCTTGTAGAACTTCAAAAAGCTTGTCTCGGTGATTTTCCTCTTTTAAGTCGATAAAGTCGATAACGATAATTCCTCCGATATCCCTCAATCGGATCTGACGAACTATCTCGGTCGCGGCCTCTAAGTTGGTCGTAAAAATTGTATGCTCAAGGTTTTTGCCGCCGGTATATTTAGCTGTGTTCACATCGATTCCCGTTAACGCTTCAATCTTATCTATCGCGATATATCCGCCGGATCGCAGCCACACCTTTCTCTTTAATGCAGCTTTAAGCTGAGATTCAACGTTATGCTTTTCAAATAAAGGCAACTTGTCTTTGTATAATTTAACTCTTTTGCTTAATCCCGGAAACATTGCTTTGAGAAGTTCCGTGACCTCCTTTTTCTTCTCCTCCGAGTCAATTATTAGATGATGATAATCCGCGGAAAAAATGTCGCGCAACGTGCGCCCGGTCAGATCAAGCTCTGCCTTGACCAGCGCAGGAGCCTCCATTCTACGCGCTTTTTCCTTGATTTCCTGCCACTTTTTAGCCAGGTATTTTATCTCACTCTCGAGATCTTCACCCTGCGCGCCCAAAGCTTCGGTCCGGACAATGATCCCCATACCCTCCGGTTTGATTCCTTCCGCGACCCCGTGGAGACGCTCTCTTTCTTTCTCTTCAAGTCTCTTTGAGACCCCCACTAGTCCGCTGAAAGGCATCAGCACGAGCTTGCGGCCCGGCAGCGCTATTTGAGTCGTCACACGAGCGCCTTTCGCATCTACCGGATCTTTTTGTACTTGAACCATAACTTCTTGACCGGGCTTTAGAAGATGCTGTATTTTTAGAGGAGCTGCATCAATATCGGCGTCCGGAACGAGTACATCATTGATGTATAAAAACGCGTTTCGCGCCAGACCGATGTCGACAAAACTCGCCTCCATGCCCGGCACAATATCTTTAACGCGACCCAGATAAATATTTCCGGCAATTCTAGGTTTAGAATTCTCTTCAGCATAAAACTCGACAAGTTGGCGATTTTCAAGAATCGCTACCCTGGTCTCGAACTCATCGACTGAAACTAGCATTACGCTGCTTTTTTCCATTTTTTACTGCTATCCTATCTGTAGTAGTCTTATTAATTAGGTAGTATTTCATAAGTCAAGAGGATCTGCCAATAAAGCGCTTGAACCCATCCACTGTCTTAACCGATCAACCACCAGTGTTTCCCCCTCCAGCACGGAGATTTTACTAAAACCTAAGCACATATCTTTTACCCTAACTGAGATTGGCACGCGCACTGTAAAGGTAAGAGGATCGACGATATTAATTTCCGCGGACGTCTGTTGCTCTCCCGTCTTTTCTTTCTCTAAATCGATGACCACTTTCGCTATATCCCCTTTTGAGCACTGAAGGGAATGATGCTCAGGGTTTCGCGCAGTCGCAAACCGGTAATCAGCAAATGTAACTGAGACCCCCAATGACTTCGTCTTGTCCGGCATCCTCTTCGCGTCCAACACCCTAAGATCAATCGGCATAGCCTTGTTTATCCGGTTTACCAACGCGTCTACCACAAGCCGCTTGCTCAGCATCAAATCGATATATTCCGCCTCGCTACCGACCCCGACAGACAGCGCCGACCCCAAGGAAACCTTTGGGTGAGGAGAATAACCCTCCGAGTACTTGATAGGCACTTGCGCTCGCCTTATAACGCGCAACCATGCCCGCAATATCTCCATATGTGACAACCATCTAAGATTGTCTCCTTTTATATATTTGATCCTAATTCTTTCCATCAGCAATTTCCAGTCTCAGATCTCCGACGCAAACACCGCACTGGCTACATTGGCCTTCTCGACAATCTGGTGTCTCTAGACCCTGCTCAGCCAGCGTATATTCTCTTTTTAACCATTCCTTTGTAACGCCTGACTCAATATGGTCCCAAGGCAAAGCCTCGCTCATTCCCCAAGACCTTGCTGCTTCTTTGACAAGATCAAGACCAGCCATTTCATACGCCCGCTCCCAAATGTTATAAGAGAAGCTCTCAGCCCAACTGTCAAACCCGGCGCCCAGCTTGTAAGCATTCTCAATGGCGTCGGCTGACCCACGCCCCCCTTTTGCCAGCGCTGCCTCGACTATGCTTCCTTCTGAAGCATGCCATTTCAGGTCGACGCGTCGCGACTTAAGGTTGTCCCGCAAGAGCGCTTGTCGACGCTCAACTTCATCCTGTCCCAGCATCGGCATCCATTGAAAGGGTGTGTGTGATTTTGGCACAAACGTTGATACGCTGACCGACAGCTTGACCCGGTTTCCGGCTTTTTGGCCTAGTTCCGCAGCGGCCGCTTCCATTATTGATTTGACTAAATCAGTTATGCCAAGAATATCCTCGTCGGTCTCCGTCGGCAATCCTATCATGAAATATAGCTTTATTCTGGACCACCCCATCTTGAAAGCTTTGGTCGTCGTTTCAAGTATCTGTTCTTCAGTCAGTCCTTTGTTGATCACCTTCCGCAGCCTGGCCGTGCCGGCCTCGGGCGCGAAGGTTAAACCGCGCTTTTTCTTCGTCACAATTCGCTGGGCCACATCAACTGAAAACTGGTCGCATCTGAGCGACGGCAACGAAACTGACGAGCCGGGCGATCTCGATATTTCCATCAGGCCGTCGAGCATTTCCATTATCTGGCTGTGGTCAGTCGTGCTTAAAGACGCTAGAGAAATGTCCTCATGACCCGTACTTCTGCTTTGAGCCGCGGCACCTTCCAAAACTTTTTGTGACCCGCGCTCACGCGTCGGCCTGTAAATAATACCGGCCTGACAAAAGCGACAACCCCTTGTGCATCCCCTCATAACTTCTATCACGCATCGATCATGGATCGTTTCCATGAAGGGAACCACCGGCGCCCGCGGTACACTGTATCTATTAAAATCGCTTAGGCTGCGTTTCTTAATAGCGTCTTTTCCGACTGACGATTTAGGCACGTACACGCTCTTGAGTTTTGATAGACTGTCTATGGTTTCTTCTCGGCCGAAACCCGATGCGCCGGCTTGTTTTTGGTCGGCGATGATGTCCATGATTTCAATGATCGCCTCCTCGGCCTCGCCGATAACAAAAAGATCGAAGAAGGGGGCCATGGGCTCAGGGTTAAACACACACGGGCCTCCCCCTATTACTAGAGGGCTATTCTCATCGCGCTCATCTGCGCGGAGAGGAATGCCCGCCAATTTCAGCATTTTAAGCACATTTGTGAAGGTTAATTCGTACTGAAGGGAAAATCCGAATATGTCAAAGCCTTTTTTAACAGATTTTCGACTCTCCAGCGTGAATAATGGCAGCTCATTCTTGAGCATCTGCTCTTCCATGTCAGGCCAGGGCGCGAAGACACGTTCACAACTATATCCTTCGTGGCTATTTATTACGTCGTAAAGTATTTGTAGTCCCAGGTTAGACATGCCAACTTCGTAGACATCCGGGTAAGCTAACGCAATAGAAGCTCTGCTGTCGCCTTTTTCGGCACAGTTCCATTCAGTGCCAATATAGCGGCTGGGTCGTTGTACGTCTGCGAGAATTTTTCGAAGCACGAGATCATGTTTTGACAACAAACGTTCATAACCCACTTTTTAAGATGATTTATTGTGGCTATCAATCTTTGATTGATCGACGTTTCTATCCAAGACTGGCTGCTTAAGCGACTCGCCATCAAAACTGTCTTTAGTGATACGATCAAAATATTTCGCGGCCATTGATCCTACAGCCCTTGTACCTGTGTAAGCCACTACACCCTTGACGGCCCAACCGGCAATCGGAATAAAACCCAGCAGTTGCCTGGCCGCCGCCCGAAAAGTAAAGCCGCCTCCGACAACAAACAAAAGTTCTTTAGCGCGATCAACGCTCAGATTGGCTCCATATGCTGCCGCTATCATGAGAACCATCCGAATCTGATTCGCGGTCAGCACGGGTAGATCACTGGCCGGCAAAAAGCTGGCCACGCCAATTATCCCATTTTGACCGGCTATTTCATCAACTATTTGCTTTACTACAAGATGCCTGAAGCCCTTAACCTTAGCTGCTAGCGGGATTCTCTTATTTTCAACCAATGCTATGATGTCTGTCGATAGCGACTGCCGTTCAGTCTCGTTGATCTGCGAGGAAAAGCAGACTATCTTAGCCGGACTCAAATTAAGAACTATCTCGGCTTCAACTTTTTTCGCCTGCCTGGATGCTTGGCTTAAGCCGGAATCATCAATAAAAGCGATAACATCAAGACCATTTTTGATACTTTTTCGGACAACCGGCGCCAGGCTTTCACTGAAGGGCGCGCTGCCGCTCGCCACAATGGCTACCAGATCCACTTCCTCCAGCGTTTCTTTCGATATCGGCTCGTCAAGCGTTACAAACACGTCCTGAGCTCCAGGTCCGAATAGACCTAACAGCTCGCCAATATCCGGCTCTTCTCCTGCTATCAGTATCTTAATTTTTGTATCTGATTCACGTCGAACTTCAGTTAATATTTTCTGCCAATCACGAAACGCGAGCTTACTCTTCATGACATCTCTTTCCTCTCAGCCACCCAGTTATGTCCATCTTCTGCTATATACACTTAACAGCAGACCAACAGCCAGCAGATTAATCAACATCGAACTGCCGCCATAACTCATGAACGGCAGCGGTATTCCCGTCACCGGCATTATACCAATTGTCATACCAATATTTACCAGTACCTGAAATATCCACATAGATCCGATGCCCGCTGCGATCATGAGACCGAAATGACTCCTAGCTGAAACTGCGATACCCATTACTCTTGTGATAATAAAAAAGAAAAGCGCCAAGACAGACGCGGCCCCTATAAAGCCCAGCTCCTCACCAACGACCGCAAAGATAAAATCAGTATGCTTGACAGCAGCGGGAAGAAAATCGAGCCTTGACTGTGTGCCTGAAAACAGTCCCTTGCCGAAAATACCGCCCGAGCCAATCGCTATCATTGACTGCCTCAAGTTATAACCACTGCCCAGCGGGTCGCTGCTCGGATTGATGAAGACCATCAATCTCTTCATCTGGTAAGCTTGTAGTAAATGCCACTTTATGGCCAACGCGACTATTATATACGCGGCGACAGATAGAACCGCCATCTGTCTAAAATTGATCCCCGCAGCCACAAGCATTCCGCCCATAATAGCTATTAAAACTAACGCGGTGCCAAGATCGGGCTGGAACAAAATTAGCAGAAGGGGCGGGACAATATGAGCTATTGCGATCATTATGTCTCGCCACTCCTGAAGTTCACCTTTCTTCTCCGCTAAATAAGCGCCCAGCGTGATGATGACCATAATCTTTGACAGCTCCGATGGCTGAAAAGAAAAAGCGCCTACTTGTATCCACCTCTGCGCGCCCAAAGCCACCTTGCCCATAACGGCGATTGCCATCAGGAAGAACATGTTAACGCTATAGATAATGAGGGTGTAATGTTTAAGCGTGTTGTAGTTAAATAACGCGACTGCAGTCATGATTACCAAGCCGACTACAACCCAGACCGCCTGCTTTTTTATTGACCCGTCTCCTACGCTATAGAGGATAAGTAGCCCGAACATAACCAAACTAGTTATTGTTGCCAATAATATAAAGTCAACATTTCGAAGCTTGCCCCGCAAATCCGCCATTTAAATCCGGCCCCCCGCAACTTGTGTGGTTTCCTTAGGGTGGAAAATATCATTCATTATCTCGCGGACAGCTGGGGCAGCGGATTCTCCACCATGCCCACCTTGTTCAATGACGATCGCGACAACATATTGAGGATCATCCGTTGGCGCGTAAGCCACAAAAAACGCGAAATCATCTTTGCCCATCACTTCCGACGTACCGGTTTTGCCGCTGACCGCCGGTGTAAATCCCTTAAATGCGTTCTTTGCCGTACCGTCGATTACCACTCGTCTCAAACCACGTTTGATGGCGCCTGTCTCGGCCGGCGAAAGCCCTATCTCGCCTGTTTTCTTAGGCTTTACTTCAAGAATAGTCCTGTCCTCCAGGCCCTTAACTGCCCTTACTATACGCGGTTGATAAAACGTTCCACCATTGGCAATAGCCGCGTAGAGGTTTGCTATTTGAAGAGGCGTTGCCAGCACGTCCCCTTGCCCGATAGCCATGTTAACAGTATCGCCTGGAAACCACTGCTGATTCTCCGGCCAACTCACATTGAGCTTTCTCTTCCAGGCAGCTGTAGGAACGCGCCCCTTTGTTTCAGACGGCAGATCAATGCCGGTCCGGGAACCAAAACCAAGACGCCTGGACCATTTCTGAAGGTCTTGCTCCCCTTTTTTGTACAAGCCGAGGCCAACCTCGTAAAAGTATGTATCACACGAAATGCGCAGCGCTCCATCGAGAGCTTGTCGCCCGTGACCGGATTTGTCCCAACACCATTTTGACCACTGTTTGCCTAAGCCGGTCCATCGACCCTTGCAGAAAAAAGTTGTCGCCGTAGTGATTACACCAGTTTTAAGACCCGCCGTGGCCGTGACGGGCTTGAAGGTCGAGCCCGGCGGATAAGCCGCCATAATGGCACGGTTATTGAGCGGATAATCGCCTGACTCATCCATCATCTCAGCCCACCGGCTCTCTGAAACACCCCCGACGAAATCTTGCGGATCATAAGTTGGGTAACTGGCCATTGCCAAAACTGCTCCGTCCGGTTTCATTACAACAACAGCTCCAGCTGAAGCATTCGGGAACTTGGACTTTTTCGCGCTTGCTATCGCGTTCTTTAGCGCCTTTTCCGAGGACGCCTGTATCTTTGCGTCTAAGGTTAAAATAATATCGTTTCCCGGAACAGCGTCTTTATTTTCTATGACCCTCAAAAGATCCCCCGCGGCATTTACCTCGACAAACTGAGTCCCTTTATTGCCGGCCAACAAGCTCTCATACTGCCGCTCCAGTCCAGTTTTGCCGACCAGGTCTCCCAGATCATAATCACTGAATTCGTTATGCTTCTCTTCTTCTTCTGACAATTCCCCCAGATAGCCCATAACGTGAGCAGCCGTGCTGCCTAGCGGGTAGTCTCTAATCGGTTTAACTACTAACTCAGCGCCGATAAATTCATCCTTGTGTTCCTCGAAATAAGCGACAATGTTCGGCGGTACATCTCTCTTGATCACCCTCGGTTCAATAGGATTTACACTTTTGCTACGCACTTTTTTTCTGACCTCGGTAATACTCATGCCAAGGAGCTTCGCTAACTTCTTAAGCAGAACATTATCTTTTGCTCTGTCGGGTTTCAGAGTCAAAACGACGCTCGCGCGATTCTGGACAATCGGTTCTAAATCTCTGTCCAATATCCGGCCTCTCTGCGCGTCTATGGCAATCTGCCTGATCCGGTTATCCTCGGACAAGCGTTTGAATTCTTTTCCTTGCACGCCCTGGAGCAACCAGAGCCGCGTGATCAGTATTACGAAGATGAGCGTGAACAATAAACCGAGCCCCTTCAAGCGTGACTGCGTTCCCTCGTTTATATCATCCATTTATTTAAAGACCTTGTCTCGCCTGCTTGAACTTAAGAATCGGGTTATATAAGGAAACATCAAAAATCCCAGAACGGCTGTATAGGCCGCAGATGGAATCACAACTGTTTTCAGCGCCCCAATAATCTCTATCCTCTCACCTGCTAGAAAAGTCAGACCGACATAAATTGTCTGCGAGACAATACTGATGCCGGCGATGACAACCATTGGTATCAAGGCGCTGCTTCCCAAAAAAGTCCTTTCCACCTGGCCAGACATAAAACCGATCACCACCTTCGAGACCGCTTGAAGCCCAAGGGAGCCGACCGTGACAAGATCTTGAAGCAACCCGCCGATAAATCCATTTATCGCCCCTGGAAAAGGACCGTTTATAAAACCGAAAGTAGCAATAACGATTAAAACAATATCGGGTTTGGCCTTCCCTATTGAAATAAACGGGACGACAGCTGTCTGGAAAATGAAGCCGGCAAACAAAATTATCGCGTATCGAAGATTAACATTCATTTCAGGCTTTTTCCCGGCGGAACACTGATTACGACCAGGACTTCCGAGAGTTGAGACAGCCTTGTAGCGCTCTTAACACTTATCGCTTTCTCCATTGCGTAAGCCGACTTTGTGATCTTTCTTATCTCTCCAACCAACAGACCCCGGGGATACAAACCACCTCTGCCCGAGGTCACTATTTTGTCACCTGTTTTCGCGTCAGCATCGTCTGCCAGAAACCTGAGTTTCAATGATCCGTCCAGCGCGCCCTCAACAACAGCGGTCTCTCCTGTCCTTTTGACTTCAACCGCCAGCCCGCTGTGCCGGTCATTGATGAGTTGAACCAACGTAGCGTTCTTCAAAACCTTCACCGTTTTTCCAACCACACCCTTCTCGGTGACAACAGGCATTCCCTTTTTTACGCCGTTGTTTGACCCGATATCGAGCGTTGTCAACGACCTCCAGCTTGAAGGTGATCGACTTACGACATGAGCTCCCCGAGTCTTAAAAAGCGTCTTTCTTCGGAAGCCGGCCAGAACACGAAGACGCCCGTTTTCGCTCCTGTATTTGTCTAGCCGTACAACCCTAAGCCTGAGTTTTTCATTATCGACCCTCAGCTGACGATTATCATTGACCAGACGACGATACGAAACGGTATATTCTCCCGCTCCCCGAAATGGATCGATGGCGGCATTCACCCCTTTTTGGACAGGAGTTACTATAGCCAGAAGAATTGTTTGGGATCTATCTATCAGGCCTTGCGTTTGACCACGGTAATAAGCCGTGACAGTTATTCCCAAAATTATTACCGCTATAATAATGATTGACCGACTACGGTTTGTGGTTTGTGAATACATTTATATCTCTTGATCTACGGGTCCAGCTGAATAAGTAGCAACGCTCAAAAACCTGGCAGTTGGATATCGGGTCTATCTTTTTGTCCCGATCACGACACGTTTAAGCAGCTCGATCTCCTCAAGGGACTTTCCTGAGCCTATTACGACACACGTCAGAGGATCTTCAGTCACATGAACCGGTATGCTTGTTTCCTGCCGCAGACGCTCATCAAGCCCCTTGAGCATACAACCGCCCCCCGTCAGGACGATCCCTCTATCCATTATGTCGCTTGAAAGCTCCGGCGGCGTTTTTTCCAACGTTCCCTTTATGGCCGCGATTATCTGGGTCAGCGGTTCTTCAATAGCTATCCGTATTTCCTCAGATGACAGTACAATGTTTTTGGGCAAGCCCGACAACAGATCGCGTCCCCGTACCTCAACATCTTCTTCTTCCGGTAAGGGATAAGCCGACCCTATTTCCATCTTTATTTCCTCAGCGGTCCGCTCACCGATCATCACATTATACTCTTTTTTAACGTGAGCTATGATCGCCTCATCAAACTCATCGCCACCGATCCTTATCGATATGCTGGTGACTATTCCCCCCAGCGAAATAACCGCTACCTCGGTCGTACCGCCGCCTATGTCAACTATCATGTTGCCTGTCGGCTCCTGAATCGGTAATCCGGCGCCGATCGCGGCCGCCATTGGTTCCTCAATCAGATGGGCCTCGCGCGCCCCGGCCGAAAGAGTTGCCTCATACACAGCGCGTTTCTCAACCGCTGTGACTCCGGAAGGAACACATACGACGACTCTTGGACGCACCGCGAATCTCCTTTTGTGCACCCTCTCAATAAGTTTTCTAATCATCGTTTCCGTAACGTGGAAGTCAGCAATAACACCATCTTTCAAGGGCCTAATCGCGATGATGTTCCCGGGTGTCCTGCCGATCATCCTTTTGGCCTCAGTGCCGACCGCCAACAGTTTTCCGGAATCTTTCTCAATCGCCACAACCGAAGGCTCTTCAAGAACAATGCCCCGGCCTTTGACGTATACCAAGGTGTTGGCTGTGCCAAGATCAATACCGATATCTTTACCTAAGGCGCCAAAAAGAAAATTAAATATCATGCGAATACAGCATCCGTAAAATGGCCCTTCTCTTTCATGCTTAGCCAGCAACCATCCCCGATTATTATGTGGTCGATGAATTCAATTCCAAGAATTCGGCCGGCTTCAGCCAGTCTTCGCGTCAAAGCTATGTCTTCCCGGCTCGGGTTAGTGTCTCCGCTGGGATGATTATGCGCCACGATCAATCCCGCGGCGTTAGCCTTGATAGCTATCTTAAATATTTCTCTTGGATGTACTATGGCCGCGTTCAATGTCCCCACTGCAACATCCACAACTCTTAACAGCTGATTCTTGGTGTTCAAAATCAGAGCTTTGAAGTGTTCTTCCTCCAAATTCCGCATCTTTGGGATAAGTAATTTAGCCACTTTCGCAGGCGATGTTAAAGAAATCTTTTTGTCCGACTCCTCAACACAGGCTCTTTTGCCAAGTTCAACAGCTGCCAACAACTGAGACGCTTTCGCCGGCCCTATTCCGTTGATAGAAGCTACATCACTAAAATCAGCAGCTCCTAGACTACCTATCTTTTTGAACCGCGCCAGAAGCCCCTCTGCCATTCTAATAGAGTTTAGCCCCCGGGTCCCTGTCCCCAGGACAATAGCCAACAGTTCAATATCCGACATTTTCGCCGGGCCGATAGCCGCCAGCCTCTCCCGCGGCCTTATCGACACCGGTAAGCTTTTCGTCGTTGTGCTAATATTATCCGACCTACAGATTTCTGAAGTCAAATCTCTCTTTTGAAGAGGCATTATTCTTTCCAATCGCAGAGTGGGCCGACCGTCTATAGGCTCCCGATACAGCTTAACTATGTTAAACCAACCACGATGAAATAACAAGATGACTAGGGATATGTGCTCAGGTTGAGGCTTGTTTTTGCGAAACTAAGCTCTTAGCAGTTGTTCGTTAATTTTTTGGATCCTTGGCTGCACAAGATTGACCAGAAGACCGTTTGGGACACCGGCAATAATCGCCATAAATATCAACCACGGCAACAACGACACGATACCCACGTGGCCCAATATAAGTATTGCCAAAAACAGCTGCGTCATATTGTGGGTTAACGCGCCCATCAAGCTTATGCCGGCGTAACTAAAAGCCCCATAGAAATGTCGTGACCAAATGATCATCATGATCGCGCTTGTCAAACCTCCCGCTAGACTGTAGAGAAAGGTCGTGGATAGAAATGTGCCCGTCAATAAGGATACCGTCAACACCCGCACAACCGTGTGAACCAGAGCGTCTTTCCATGTAAAGAAGATGATTACGAGCAATGTCACCGAATTAGCCAAACCGAGCTTCGCTCCCGGTATGATCAGAGGCGGAAGATATATTGACTCAATGACCTGCAAAATGACGCCCGCGCCTAAGAGCATCGACAGCAAGACCACATCTCGAAGCGGTCTCATTATCTAACCACCGCGTCGACACGTATCGACTGAGACTCAATTGATGAAATCGAGATAATAGTCTGATGAGGCAAACACACGATTGACTGACCGACCTCATCTATCCAGCCAAGGGAGCGACATATATGTTTAGGGCAGTTTGAATTCTTGACCCGGACGCGATCGCCTCTAATCTGCACCCGGCAGAACCCGTCGCCATTTTTGACTTCGAAATTCTTGTCGTCCCTCAGTGGATACTTTTGTATGGTACCCGAGCCACTTTGAACAATTACGAGCTTTTCTCCAGTTCCGGCGCGCGCACCCATTACCTTCGGCAGAAATAAAAAGCTTAGAGCCGCCATCACCAAGGTGACCGCTATCAAACCCCTATCCCAAGTCGTTAGCACGCATTTCCCTTAAGCTAGACCGCTTCTTCTTTATCAAGTGCCTTTATCTTTTTCGATACCAGGTTAACAAGCAGACTGTCTGTTGGACATTTTTCGATACAAATACCGCACCCGTCGCATTTCTTGTCATCTATCACCGGCAGATTGTTTTCCATGACAATAGCTTCCAATGGGCAAGCTTTTACACATAGCGAGCACCCGATACACCCGAGCTCGCATATCGACTTGACCGCTTTGCCTTTTTCAGGAGACGAGCAACCGACTAACACCTGCGTATCCTCGGTTACCATTGCCATCAGTTTCCTCGGACAGGCATCAACGCACAGGCCGCAACCCGTGCAAAGATTATCGTCTACTTGCGGCAGACCGTTTTCATTAATTATTATCGCGTCAAACGGGCACACGACCGCGCAACTGCCGTATCCCAGGCACCCGTATATACAATCCTTATTGCCGCCACTGAGCAAGTGAGCAGCGCGACAGTCAGTGACACCGTCATATTCCGCCCGTCGACCGCACTGCTCTAGCCCGCCGAGACAAAGCACCCTGGCTTTTCTTGGCAACCCGACTTCTACTTCAATGCCAAGCGCCTCACCGATCTTTCTAGCCACATCGGGGCCTCCCGCCGTGCAGTCGGTCGGCTCCATCTCTCCCGCGGCCACCTTCTCAGCAAATTGTCGGCATGCGGGCAATCCGCAGGCACCGCAATTTGCGCCCGGAAGTATTTCCAGGAGCGCGACAACCTTTAAATCTTCCTTAACTTTTAGTTTTTGATCGGCGATGACCAGGATTGTTGCGAGTACCGCCCCGATCGCGCCCATGCTTATAATCGGAACTAAATAACCAGACACCTAGCTTCACCCTTCCCGAAATAAGTATCCTCTAATTGTATCATGGAGCTGTATGTTTTAGGCTAGACGCAAGAGAAACACGCAGACAATAATGTCATTCCTGCGCAGGCAGGAATCCAGGAATGCCCATGCAGATATCATTGAAGTCAATAATTGAGTATTGTGTCCCTTGAACTACATGCCAAATAACACGAAAGGCAGGCGTAATTACCTGCTTTAATCAGCTTGTTCGGGACACCTTAACTTCTGGATATTTTCATACAGAAAATCCTCAGAAGATAAGAGTGGCCCTTGATTACTAGATTGCTGGCAACAGTTAAGTGCTGTGTAGCCGGAACGCTCGTCGAGTTTAATCAAGAGCTATCCAGCCGACAAACTTTACGCCTGAGCCTATCGACAGCTTGCGCTCACTCAGATTTCGAACATCCCAAACACCATCATCTGTGGATATATACTTGCCGTCCGGTGAAACTGCTGCTTGCGCATTTTCCGGTTTATACCCAGGACCAACCCCAACAAAGTCCTCGTAGATCTTCTTTAGTCGAAACTTTCCTTGTGATATAAGCTCAAAAACACGTGTTACTTTTTTCTTTTCATCCCACACGAACATAATAGCTCGTTTATTTGATATCCAAACAATTCTAGAATAATCAAATTCGTATAACGGCTCAGATGGCCCCGCTGAAGAAACCGGACTCTTAACGAGTCGTGCTTTTGCGCCCGGTTCAATGTTAATGATCCAAGCCTTGTTGATAGTCTCATATACAATTCTCTTGCCATTAGGGGATATGGCGCCACTGCCAAAGGGCTGCTTCTTAAGCGCCATAACAGTTTTGCGTCCGTCAGGTGTGACTTTTACAACACGCTTGCCGATGATGGTGACAATTCCTGATGAGGTCCAGCGCAAAAGAACAAAATGGTCACGAGGCCTATCTCTGTAATCAATAGCATCCGTTTCATCATCTTCAAAGCTAAAGTGATCCATCAGCCTAAGCCTATTTCGCTTGAAATCCACAACTACAGTCTCATAAACTTTGTTAATGGGGCCCCCATAGGGATTAGGATTATCTTGATTAAGACGTGAGGTCTTTGACGCTAAAACTACTAGCGACTTCATGTCTGGCGCCCAAGCCATTTGCGTCACGCGCCAACCTTTTGCCAATCTAGCAGTAATGGGCGAATCCTGAGGATTACTAGAGGCGTTATTAGCCACATATATGGCCCTTTCAAATTCTGACTCAGAGTTGCTCGGTCTCACGATCTTGGTTGCCTTTGAAAAAGCTATCGTGCCCTCACCAATATCCGCATTAAGAATGATCTGCTCTAAGTGTCTTATCTTAAACGACACAACATTACTCATGCGCTTGGTAACCGGATCAATACTAATTAATTGATCTTCATTTCCAAACACGAGACCATATCTGTTCGCGGGTTTGGTTGGCTTAAAATCCCTAATCGTTTTGCCGGACAGAGTAAGACTTTCTGGTTGAGTACCAAAACCTATCCATGGACGAAATTTAGGTGAACCGACAGCCATGAGAAATATCAAGGCCAGCGCGATAAATAGAAGGCGTAATTTATGCATAAAATGATTCCGGGGATTCAAACAATTGTGCCTTCATTGATATGCGCCGAGGTTTCCTTAGCATGGGAGCAATGTTACTGACGAAACGCTTGTTTGTCTACTTGGGGCGCACCGTCCTGCGCCCTCGACTATAAACCTATTTTACAGCGGGCAGCTTGAGCCTCGATACACTGCTTTCAAAAGCAGGCTCACCACCGGCACGTGTGTAGATTGCATCATTTCCATCATCATCCGGCTTAGCTGAAACGGCTATGATCCAGCTGTGCTCATCATCAACAGCGAACAGACTACGATCATATTCCTCTTTGAACAGCAGCTTTCCTGACCGTGCATAGCCACGCATAGTTACTTCATGAAAGCCATTTGTGAATAAGTAAACCTTTCCCTGGCTACCCCCGGCCATGGCGTCAACCTCTATGTTGAGCTGACGGGAATTGAGTATCTTGCCTGAGGTTGAATATTTCCGCCAAATGGAATTTTGGCCCTCAGGTTTTCGGATAACAACATTGACTATATCTTTTTGTTTATCACAGGCTATTTTTATATCCGATACTTCGGTCGCATCTCTTATGACGCGGGTCCAACGGGGTTTTCCTTTTTTACTATAGCTGGTGATAGCCGGGTAGGTGTGCTCCGATTCCTCAACCGATCTAGTGACATAGACGTTTCCATCATTGTCAAAATCTATGTCACCGAAATCATTGATTTTTTGGTGCCACATAGGTTTCCCGTCAGAGTCCATTTTTTGAATCTTGTATTTGGTTGTCTTGATTTTGTGAGTCTCTATTAAGTCCACTATGTATAAACTTCCGTCTAGGCCAACGCGCATTGCCACCGTAATTTTATGGGATCTGGTCTGTTTGGACCACATAGTTCTTCCATCAGGGCTGTCCTTTTGGAGAGTTCTGTTTATTTTGCCACCAGGATTCATGCTCAAGTAGAGAAAGTTGGATTTAGGGTCAAGCGCAATTTCCGCAGAAGATATGTCTATTACGGTCTTATCCTCTATAAATTCATATCTTTTAAAATTAGCCAACCGCCCGGTCCTTGCGTCAAGTTTGGCTATGTAGCCATCATTTTTAGTAAAAAAACCTTGCTCTCCAGGACCAAAATCTGTCACAACCCTACTTTTTGTGCCGGCTATATAGACATGGTTCCCCGAAGTAGCTATGTCTTCTATGCTTACTTGTCTTAAGCCGACGCTCTTTGACCAAACGACATTTGGGTTGGACTGGTCAGTTAGAGCGAAGCGTGTAGTAGAAAAGGCATCATAAACAACCCACGCCACAAAATAGGTTGGATAAATAGCTACGATCGCGATCAAAAACACTTTTGTTGATTTTTTCATTTAGCCACCCATGTACGCAAGGGAGCGTCTTTATCTTCTTATCATATCTTTGTGAAAATGTAATGAAGTTTAGCGCTCCCGGATTCCCAAAGATACCGGGCAAAATTTAAGCATTATGTCCTGGAACCAGTCTCAAAGACTATCAAGGGACTCTTTATCTTCGCGACATTTTCTTTGTGAAAATGCAAGAAGATAAGGAGGCCCTCTCAGACTGCTAGATCAGATTTCATGGGAGCAATGTTACTGACGAAACGCTTGTTTGTCTACTTAGGACGCCACTCCCCTCCTATTCAGGACATCGTAGATTCCTGCTGGAGTTTACACTCGCGAAAGCGGGTGCAGGAATGACATGGGTGAGCGACAACTATTGTTCATTCGGACGCCACTCGCCCCTTTTGCTAATTGCTGCATAGAGTGCTTATTGTAGTAGAATATTGAAAACAAAAGATGAGGGGGTAGTTTAAATGAATCGACTGTACAAACATATCGCCCAGGCTTTTCTCGCGGGGATCATAGCGATATTGCCTATCGCTGGACTCATTATTTCTGTTGCCTATCTAGAATCTACAATTTCAAGTACAGGTATATCAAGAATTCCTTTTTATTTCCCTGGTTTTGGGCTACTGGCCGCGGTTATTTCAATTTATTTAGTTGGATTGATTGTCACTAATTTTATTGGCAAATGGGTTTGGAGGCGCGTTGACAAAATCTTAAATCGTTTGCCGGTACTGGGTCGTCTATACCAAACTTTGAAGCAGATACTGGGGTATGGTGAAGGAGAAGACGCAATATTCCATGAGGTTGTATTAGTTCCAAGCACAGACCAGCAATCAGAAGAACTGGGCTTAGTTACCAACAAAATGTCTGACGATCAGGGGCATACGAACTTAATAATCTTCGTACCGGGTGCTCCAAGCCCCACATCGGGGCGTCTCCTTGTTATGAGACAAGATTCCGTCAAGCGTTTAGCTGTGCCGGTCAATGAAGCAATAAAGGCATTAGTTTCGATGGGCAAAACAGAAATTGATCTGAGAAGTTTTGGAGCGCCAAAGGAACAAAGCGAAATTGATGGAATTAAAGTTCCCTAGATTGTCAAAAGGCCCGAGAAACCCATAAACGCCAGCGCCAAAAGACCCGCGACCATGAGCGTGATGGCCGGGCCCTCCATGGCTTTGGGGACATCTGAAAACCTCAACTCTTCGCGAATACCGGCCATGATTGTGATGGCCAGCGTGAAACCGACACCGGCTCCAACCCCGTAAGAAACGCTTTCGATAAATGAGTAATCCTTTAGTGTGGCGAAGAGAGCCAGGCCAAGCACTGCGCAGTTAGTCGTGATCAAAGGTAGAAATATCCCAAGTGTCCTGTAGAGTGTGGGCGATGTCTTTCTGATATACATCTCAACGAACTGCACCAGGGAGGCGATTACAATAACGTACGCCACATAACGCAGATATTGAATCTCGAAGTATTCGAGAATAAAGATGTTTAGTAGCCAAGTTATTGCGCCGGTTAAAGTCATAACAAAAGTGGTCGCCATCCCCATGCTCAAGGCGGTTTCAACCCGCTTTGACATGCCGACAAACGGACAGATCCCGAGAAAATAAGTGAGCACGAAGTTGTTGACCAGACTGGCGGAGATAAATATCAGTATTAGCCTCATACCCCGGCCTTTCGCTCGATACGCTGACCCTGCTTTTGCGACAAGCATGTTTTAGTGTTGATGTTGCGCTTCCCCTTTTTTGCCTGAAAAATGATTTAACAAGCCTAAGGTTATGCCCAGCGTAAAGAAGGCCCCTGGGGGCAGAAGCATAACCAACCAGGGCTGATACCAGGGACCGAGCACCGTCAGGAAAAATATTGAGCCTGAGCCTATGAGCTCTCTTATGGCTCCAATTAGCAACATGCCCCAGGTAAAGCCCAAGCCCATTCCGGCCGCGTCAGCCATCGAGTTTTTCAGCGGATTCTTCGACGCGAAAGTCTCCGCTCTCCCGAGAATAAGACAGTTGACGACAATCAAGGGCACGTACGGCCCGAGCGCTTTGCTGATCTCAGGAAAGTTCGCGGCCATATACATGTCGGCGACTGTAACAAATGTGGCGATGATGACAACATATGACGCCAAACGTATTTGGGCCGGGATATATTTTTTGATAATTGAGACTATTGTGCTTGAGCTGAACAAGACAAAAAACGTGGCCAACCCCATGGACAAAGCATTTACGGCGCTATTCGTGACAGCTAGGGTTGGACATAAGCCGATCATCATCCGGAACAGCGGATTTTCGTCCCACAGTCCCTTAACTAGATCTTTTTTTGCACTCATCTTTTCTCTGCCTTGCTCAGCTTTTTGATCACTTTGGCTAGCTCGCGGCTGAGACCATCAGCCACAGCCTTTGATGATATGGTCGCGCCGGTAATGGCCTCAATCTCATTGTTCGCTTTTTCCGGCGTTTGGTTTTTAATAACGATAATTTTCTCTTCAGCGCTCAGTCCGGCAAACTGTTTTTGCCAACCAGCCTCCGCGATTCGATTGCCGAGACCGGGCGTTTCAATGTTTTCGATTACTTTGAGACCCAAAATCTTTTTGAATCCCGGATCGACTCCCAACATCATTTTGATTTCTCCCTGGAAACCTGACGTCTCCACAGGCATGGCAAGACCGATCAGTCGGCGTTTTTTGTCTTTTCCTTCGAACATGACCACACCGGCGCGCTTAACCCTGCTGACCTCTTTAGTGCCCGGCAACACCTCAAGAACTGCGTTTGCGGTCGCCACCCGCCGATTTTCTTGAATCAGGGGCAGCGATATAACATTTGCCCAGGCCAACAGGCCTCCAGAAATGATCCCAATCAACGTTAACGTCCCAATTATTAAGTATGATCTCATCTTACGGACCCGAATGGTTTAGGTTTGGTGTACAAATTTATAAGAGGCGTCACCGCGTTCATCAGTAGAATCGCGTACATCACGCCCTCCTGCATACCGCCCCAAAATCTGATTATTATTACCAACGAACCTCCGCCAATCCCGAAAATAAGCTTACCAAGCGGTGTTATTGGCGATGTGACATAATCCGTCGCCATGAAGAAAGCTCCCAATATTAGACCACCGGCCAGAACCGAGAAGACCGGATTTGGATACCGGGATGGATCAACCAGCCACAACACAGTGCTAATCGCAGCCGTCGTGCCGATAAAACCAAGCGGTATCCTCCACTCAATGTAGCCCTTGTAATATAAATAAGCGGCCCCCGCTAAGAGAGCCAGCGCTGAGGTCTCCCCTAGAGAGCCTCCGATACCGCCAAAGAACATTTTTGAAATCGCTGTCGCTTGGCTGTCAAATTTCATTAGCGACAAAGGAGTAGCACCGGTTAGAGCATCAGCCATGCGCCCGAATCCCCGCCCCGGCAGAGTCCAGGTTGCCGTTGCCACTGGAAACGTCGCCACTAAAAACGCCCGACCCACTAGTGCCGGGTTGAAGATATTGTGGCCCAGGCCCCCGAAGATCTGTTTGCCGATAACGACCGCGACTACGACGCCGATGATCGCCATATAAAACGGGATACTTGAGGGTAGCGTATAAGCTAACAACAGACCGGTGATGATCGCGCTGCCGTCAAGAAAGCTTGCCGGCTTGGCGCGCAGCTTTTGAAAAACATATTCAGTAGCCATCGAGGTGACGATGCAGATAGCGATAAGAGCTATCGCTCTGAGGCCGAAAAAATACCCCGCCGCCAGTCCAGCCGGTATAAGCGAGTAAATGACGGCGTACATAATCCGCGGAACGCTTTCCTCTGTCGCCATGTGCGGCGCGGGAGATATAGTGAGCTTTTCGTTATTCAATTCATGCCTTACTTTATGGAGGCGGTTTTTCGCTTCCGACCTTTTTGTGCGAGCATATATTTCCCAAGCTTAATATATTGAACAAGTGGGCGCCTGGAAGGACAGATAAACGCGCATGACCCACATTCGACACAGTCCATGATGTCATTGTCTTCAAATTCATCCAATATTTCAAACTCGACCAGGTTGCCAAGGCGACTTGGTTGCAGCCCCATGGGACAAACCTCAACACAACGGCCGCATTTTATACAAGGCTGAATGTCCCTGTTAATTATCTCTTGCCCGGTCAATGCGAGAATTCCAGATGTCGCCTTAACCACTGGCGCCTCCAGCCCCGTCAAAGCGGTGCCCATCATCGGACCGCCTAAGATTATCTGTGCCACACCATCTCTTAAGCCCCCGCAAGCGCTGATTACGTCAGCTATCGGTGTCCCAATTTGAACCCTGAGGTTTGCGGTATTTATAATACCTCCACCGCTCACCGTTAAGACCTTAGTCATCAGCGGCTCGCCGGCTCGCACTGCTCTTGAGATCGCAATTGTAGTCTCAACGTTCTGAACCAACGCGCCGACCGCGCTCGGCAGCGCTCGGACGGGAACAACCCTGTTTAAGACAGCCATGATCAGCTGCTTTTCCGCGCCTTGTGGATATTTTGCTTCCAAAGGGACTACTTCAATGTCATTGTCTCCAAGCGTGGCCCCAGTTATGACTTCAATCGCGTCCGGTTTGTTCGTCTCAATCCCGATATAGCCGCGCTCAGCGCCAACAGCCGTTTTTAGCAGTTTCAGCCCGTCAACAATTGACGCGGACTCCTCAAGCATGAGCCGATAATCGCCCGTGAGAAAAGGCTCGCACTCGCAGCCGTTGACAATCACTGAATCAACGTTTGTCCCTTGTGGCGGGTTGATTTTGACATGCGTGGGGAAAGCGGCGCCTCCCAGGCCCACAACACCCGCTTCCCGAACAAGGGCACGAATTTCTTGCGGACTTGGGTCAACCGACGGTTTCTTGTAATCGACCGTGCTTTGCTCTCCGTCAGACTCAATAACAATACTCGTAATTTTAATGCCCGAACAATGCAGACGCGGCTCAATGGCTTTGACCTTGCCTGAAACAGATGAGTGTATAGGGGCGGCAATCTGGGCGTCGCTGTCCGCAATTTTTTGCCCGACCAGAACTTGATCCCCGCGAGCTACCAATGCTTCACAGGCACGCCCGGCATGTTGCTGAAGAGGCAAAATGATTGTTTTGGGCACATGCCCAGTCCTGATTGGCAGGTCCTGCGTGCGTTCTTTGCGATCTTCAGGGTGTATTCCCCGAGAAAATGTTTTGGCGATCATCTAACTTCCCTCTCAAAAATAATATTTTAGTGTAGATTTTACCAAGTTCAGCCTCGATAGAACAGAGGACACACCTTTAAACGCTTTTTAGCTCGGAGGGTGGTATCTTGAGCTCAATTTTCGACAGATAATCCATGAGGTCAGCGGGAGGGGTTTTTTGAAAACTTAACGCTTCGCCGCTCACGGGGTGTGTGAATTCCAGCCTAAAAGCATGCAGCCATTGGCGCTTTAAACTCAGCTTTTTGGTCCTTGCCGATCCATAAGCCAGGTCACCCACGATCGTATGCTTAATAAACTTCATGTGGACTCTGATCTGATGGGTTCGCCCCGTAAACAGACGTACTACGAGCAATGAATAACCCGGCACTGAACTTACGACCCTAAAATCCGAGATAGCCTCTTTGCCCGATTCTGCGACCATGAAAAGTTTTCGATCCTTTGGATTTCTTTTGATCGGCGCATCTATGTGTCCTTGCGCGTCATTGAAATTACCCTCGACCAGCGCCAAATACTCCCGCTTTACCAACCGCTTTTTCATCTGATCAACTAATGACATATAGGCCTTGTCTGTCTTGACGACAACCATCAGACCACTCGTATCTTTATCGAGCCGATGAACAATGCCCGGCCTCAGCGGTGCTCCGATCATTGACAAGACCGTTTTGGACAATAGCGCGTTTACCAGAGTACCGTTGTAATTTCCGGCCGCCGGGTGAACGACCATGCCGGACGGCTTATTCACGACGACTATTTCCTCGTCTTCAAAAACAATATCTAAGGGTAGGTTTTCTGGTTCTGCTGTCACACCAACTTCCTGACCGGGAAGTTCATAAAGAACCACATCGCCAATTTTTAAATGATAGTCCTTGTGTTTCTCGTCACCTGCCACAGTCGCTTTTCCTTTCTTTATTAAGCGCTGCGCCTGATTTCGAGATCTTATTCCGGAGCAATTTGCCAGGTAGGAGTCGAAACGGCTGCCCTCATCCTCCAGGCCGATAATGGCCCGCGCGGTCTCAACCACTAGCTTGACCTAATTATATACAGGCTGAATAAGCTTAGGCCGACCACCAGCACAATGTCCGCGATATTGAAAACCGGCCATATGCGAAAATCGATCCAGTCAACGACCTCGCCGATGAATAAACGATCTACCAAGTTTCCAGCGGCTCCGCCCAACACAAGACCCATGGCCAGATTAGCCATCCGGCCAATCCCTGGATGAGTTAGCTTGTAAATGATTATTCCGATAACAACAAAAATCGCGATAACGAGAAAGAATGATTTTCCAACAGGGAAGATGCCGAAAGCGCCTCCGGGGTTTCTCACAAAGGTAATATGAAAATATTTGTTGAAAACAGGGATACTCTGGCCGGCGCTGAGCGACTGCCTAATCATCAACTTTGTCAGTTGGTCGGCTGCGAGCGCGACCAAAGCAGTAATCCAGAAAATCACAGTATTATTCGATCAATGACCACCAATACGCTCTTCTTCCGTCTTGCAGGCAATGCAAAGATCAGCATATGGTAGAGCGCTTAGCCGAGCCTCTATAATTTTCTTCTCGCACCGGATACAGGTGCCAAACCTTCCCTCGTCTATCCGTTTAAGCGCGCCTTCTACCTGAGCTACTATATCTCTTAAATTCTCTTCTAATGACAGGTCTCTTTCGCGCTCAAAAGTGTTTGAGGCAGAGTCAGCCATATGATTCCCGGGATTCTCTTCACCGCCACTTTCCCGCTGAGCAATCGCGGTATTGTAGTTATCGTCATGAATCTGCTTCAACTCGCCCTCAAGACGTTTTTTCTCTTTCAACAGCTTGTCTCTGTATTTTTCAGTTTTGCTATTGTCCACTTTCGCCTCCACGCTGATTAGGCACTAATTACCTCAAGGCACCTGCCACATATCTGTGTATGTTCCTCATCTGCCCCGACATCAAGCCTGAAATTCCAGCATCTCGCGCATTTCTTACCCCTTGCGCGAGTCACTTCAATGGATAGTCCCGGCATAGTTTGGCTCTCCCATGCACCTTCTGCGCTAACGCCATTCGAAAATATCTCCACTTGCGAGACTATAAACAGCGCCGGCAACATTTCTTTGAACGCTTCAACAAGATTAACTAATTCCTCTGTCACGAACAAGCCTATTCTCGCCTCCAAAGAGCTTCCGATAATTTTCGCGGCTCGCGCTTCCTCTGTCGCTTTAGACACTTCCGACCGGATAAGCAATATTTTTTCCCAGTCATCCTTGGTTTCAAAATTTACATAAGAATCGTTGGCCTCAGGCATCGATTCCAGATGAACGCTCGACACTGATTCTCCCCGTCGCGGCAGATACGCCCATGCTTCCTCAGCCGTGAACACAAGCACCGGACTGATGATCTTAATCAAGCTCGCTGTTATTTCATAAATCGCGGTCTGTGCTGAGCGTCTCTCTTTGGAGTCAGAGGCAAATGTATACAATGTATCTTTTAGAACATCCAGATAGAATGAACTGAGATCGACAGCGCAAAAATTATATATTGAGTGAAAAACAAGGTGCAGCCGGTAGTTATCGTACGCGCCGCCAACTTTCTTTATCAGCTCGTGGAGCTTCATTAAGGCCCATTTGTCGATTGGCTCCATGTCGTCATATTCGACCTTGTCATCTATCGGATCAAAATCAGAGAGACTGCCAAGCATGAATCTGATCGTGTTGCGAATGCGGCGATACGCCTCGCTGATACGCGCCAGAATCTCAGCTGAAACAGCTATGTCTGAGCTATAGTCAGCCGAACACACCCAGAGCCTCAGAATATCAGCCCCGGATTTTTCAATTACCTTGAGTGGATTAACAACATTTCCAAGCGACTTTGACATTTTGCGACCGTTTCCATCCACCAAAAAACCGTGAGTCAACACTTGCCGATAAGGCGCCTTTGATCTTATGCCGACAGATGTGAGAAGCGATGACTGGAACCAACCGCGGTGCTGGTCTGACCCCTCTAAATACAGGTCAGCCGGCCAGGAAAGCTCAGGTCTCAACTCAAGAACCGCCATATGGCTTATTCCCGACTCAAACCATACATCCAGAATATCCTCTTCTTTTCGAAATTCGTGAGATCCGCACTTCTCACAGACTGTCCCTTCTGGTAGCAGCTCCCTTGCGTCTTTTTCAAACCAGATGTCGGCGCCATCACGCGCGAATATTTCTTCTATGTGCTCAAACATTTTGGTAGTTGCCAACAGTTCATTGCACCTGTCACAGTAAAACACCGGAACAGGCACACCCCACGCTCGCTGGCGTGAAATACACCAGTCAGGTCTTTCCTCAACCATCCCGGATATCCTGCGTATGCTCCACCCGGGTATCCATTTCACTGATCCGATGATTTCCAGCGCCCGCTTCCGCAGATCACTGGCTTCCATAGAGATAAACCATTGCTCTGTAGCCCTGAATATGACCGGGCTCTTGCAACGCCAACAATGCGGATATGAGTGCTCTATCGTCTCTGACTTGACCAAACGCCCATTTTCTTTCAAGTCTTCAATGATCATGTCGTTCGCTTTTTTTATGTGTTGTCCTGCGTATCTACCTGCCTCTTCTGTGAACACTCCAGACTCATTGACCGGCATCGGCGAAGGCAGTTTATACTGTAAACCTAGCCTATAGTCATCCTCACCGTGGCCGGGGGCTATATGGACACCGCCGGTTCCCTGATCCAGCTCTACAAAGTCGGCCGTGAATACGTTCTCTGTTTCTGCTTTGGTCGGATGTGTGTACGACAAGCCCGCCAGCGTGTTCCCGCTAAATGTCGCGACTACTTCAAGCTCACGACCGAGTGTCTCGGTCAAACTTTCAACTCGAGCCTTGGCGAGGACCAGTATCTCGCCATCAGTGCGTACGCCTACATATTCGGCATCGGGATTGACCGCTACTGCTACATTCGCGGGCAAGGTCCAGGGCGTGGTCGTCCAGACCAGCAAGCTCTTAGGCTCTTTGAACTCCTCAAGCGCCGCAAAGGGACTCGCGAGAGGAAACTTCACATAGATCGACGGTGAAGGGTCATCCTGATATTCGATCTCAGCTTCAGCCAAAGCTGTGCGACAGACATAACACCAGTGTATCGGCTTTCTCCCTTTATATATCAAACCTTTCTCGTATAACTCTTTGAAGACCTTGACGTTTGTGGCCTCATAGCTGTTGTCCAGAGTTAAGTAGGGCTGTCGCCAGATACCGGCAACACCGAGCCGTTTGAACTGCTCCCTCTGTCTATCGACAAATTTTAGAGCATAGTCCCGACAAAGCTTGCGGATTTCAGTTTTGTCAATTTCAGATTTTTTGCTCCCAAGTCTTTTTTGCACTTCATGCTCGATCGGTTGACCGTGACAGTCCCAACCCGGCACATACGGGCTATAAAAGCCGGCCATGTTCTTACTGCGCACAATTATGTCTTTGAGCACTTTGTTAAGTGTGTGGCCAAGGTGAATATCTCCGTTGGCGTAAGGAGGCCCATCGTGGAGTATAAAAACCGGTTGACCAGGCTTCGCCTGAGCAAGCGAATCGTCTAGCCCCATCTCTTCCCATTTTTCTTGAATACTCGGCTCAAGTTTTGGCAGATTCGCCTTCATGGGGAAATTTGTTTTCGGTAAATTTAATGTATCTTTGTAGCTCGGCTTATCGCTCAATTCAGCCCCCAAAAAAAGAACCCCTCACTCATTAGCCTGAGCGAGGTTCAATCTTTTGATAAGCTAGCAGAATCAACCCCGCAATGTCAATCCAGTCAAAACCGGGGACGTTCCTCAATTACTACAATCACACCGTCTACCTCCTCTGTTACACAGAAGATGTAATGCATGAATCACATTCCTTTATGCTTACGCTCAGCTTGTCGTAACAGCTGGTCATTGAGGTGATTGTAGTAATTGAGGAACGTCCCCGGTTTGTTATGCGACTTCTTCTCGCCGCTGCTTACGCTGCTTAAATATGTTCTGATAGGCTGCTTCATAGCCATCGATCATTTCACTGATTGAAAACTTCTCTTCAACTGATCTTCGGCAATCTTGCGGCTTGATGTTTTTCACCTGGGCCACCCTGTCCGCCATTTCATCTACCGAGTCGACAATGAACCCATTGTTTCCTTCATCGACAATCTCGGGTACTGCCCCATTTCTAATCGCAATGACAGGCGTGCCAGTCGCCAAAGACTCGATCAGAACCAGACCAAACGGTTCCGGCCATTGAATCGGCACCAATGTGCAGTAAGCATGCGCAAACAACTCCGACTTTTGCGATGGAGCGATTTCGCCAAGCACTTCAATGTTTGAGTTAAGCAGAGGCTTTACTTCGGTTTCGAAATAGTGCTCTTCCGCGGGCTCGGCCATCTTTGTTACCATCAGTAGACGGCGGTCGAGGCGATTTGCTACCTCGACAGCCAGATGAGCGCCTTTTTCTGGATTCATGCGCCCTAAGAAAAGCAGGTAGTCATCCTTCTCTTCTACGAATTTGTATTGATTCAGATCGATGGCGTTATAAATGGTGCCGACGAAATTCAGATCGCCAAATTTGCGCTTTTGAAAATCAGATATAGCGTTGAAATAAAGTCCAAAATTAAGCATTTCATATAATTCTTTGGCCTCCGGTGTCGCCGGACCGTGAAGCGTATGTAAGACAGGTGTGCGGCTAAAAGCACCAAGCGCCGGCCCAATCATGCCGCTGTGATCATGGATAATATCAAACTCATGAGCTCGGGTATACGCGGCCAACACATGAACCAGATCAGCATAAACCTGGCCTATCTTTAGACTTGGAGCCGTGTCACAACTCGAAACAAGTTTGGCTTGTGTCTCTGAGTCACCTGAAGCGAAAAGGGTCACATCATGCCCTCTTTCATGCAGGCCTTCAGTCAAAAGACTTACCACTAACTCTATGCCTCCGTAACCGGGCGGCGGGATCGGGTACCAAACGGGCGCGATCATACCAATTTTCATTGAGACCTTCCTTTTTTGTTCGAGTTTATAAGTATGTATCCAAACCCAAACGTTTTTATGAAAACTAAATCGCTTCCGGAGATTTTTCTTGGGTTATTCTTGTCGGGTAGAGATCAATGAGGGAAATTTTTCTTCAAATTGCTTCTTCGTTAACTCATGAAGCAACTCCTCGGCCTTATCTTTAAAGCGCATTGCGGCTTCACCAGTTTTAAAGCGCTTTATGCTGTAAGGTTCTTCGTCGTCGATATTGACGACTTGAACTACATACCAAGTTCTTGTGCTCATTGGAGACGGCTCTGGGTTTCTGAAAAGTATATCTTTTTTCCAATCAAGACTGATATCCGAGTCTTCATTTACTTTTAAGACCCGGAGTCGGTAAAAATCTGAAGCCTTACCAAAAACTCTCATTCTACTCATCGGCTGCTCGTATATATTGGGGAAGGTCCGTCACATAACCGGTTCTTCCGTCTGCCAGCCTTACCTGAAGCCAGCCTGGTTTTTTGCTTATGATCTCGACAACCTCGCCTTTTTTTAATGTTCCTATCACTTGCGTGTCACCTGTACCGGGCTCACTCCTGAGGTTCAGCGATTCTGCTATGACTTCCACCCGTGACTTCTCTATGTTGCCGGTCTCGCTGGTCTCGATGGCCGTTCCCGAGCTTTCTCCTACACTTAACCTTGCGTTATCCCGGTTTTCTCTAGACCAACTAAGGCTAAGCCAGATAATTATCAGAAACAAGCCAGCCCAAAGCGCCACCTTACTTAAACCTTTAACAAACTGTTCATTTCTGCGTGCCATAAATATCCATTATTCATAAGTAATCAATGAAAAGATGTCATAACCGGCGAGCCTGGCGCGTCCATCAAGAAAACCCAGCTCTATTAAGAACGCGATCCCGGCTACCTCGCCTTTCATCTTTGTCACCAACTCGGCCTTGGCGCTCGCGGTTCCTCCGGTCGCCAGAACATCGTCAACGATAAGAACTTTCTGACCAGATGATATTGAATCTTCGTGGATCTCTAAAGAGTCGGTCCCGTATTCAAGGTCGTAGACAACTTTCGTCACAACGTGCGGAAGTTTTCCCGGCTTTCGTGCCGGCACGAAACCACAGCCAATCTTATATGCCAGAGCGGCGCCCAGTATGAAGCCTCTGGCCTCAGCCCCCAAGATCAAATCTATGTCGTGGTCGCCATAGTGTTTTGCGAGTGTGTCTATCGCGTGAGCAAATGCCCGACTGTCAGACAACAGTGGTGTGATATCTTTAAAAACTATCCCCGGTTTAGGGAAATCCGGAACATCGCGGATACTTGTTTTTAAGTCCATATGTATATTTTAGCAGAAATTCTAGAAACTAGATTCATTTAACAGATCTTCCTTTAAGATGCCGATATACGGCAGATTCCTGTACAGTTGGTGATAATCAAGCCCATAGCCGACAATAAACACGTCCGGTAAATCAAAACCTTTGTACGCGATAGGCACATCAGCGATTCGCCGGACAGACTTGTCTAGAAGTGCGCAGACTTTCAGAGATTGAGGTTTCTTAGCCATTATTATCTGGGTTAAATAGTTCAAAGTCAGCCCAGTGTCTATTATGTCCTCGACCAGGATGACATCCCGCTCTATGATGAGCTCATCCAAATCTTTGACTACTTGGACCACGCCGGAACTCGATTCAGGCCCGTAGCTGGAAATTGCCATAAAGTCTGTCGACACCGGTAAGTCTATCTGGCGCATTAGATCGGCAATGAAAATCATGCCCCCACGCAAGACAGTAATTAACAGTGGCTCTTTGCCGGCATAGTCTTCAGTAATCCGCTGTCCCAACTCTTCTACAACGCTCGCTATTTCAGCCTCGTCATAGAGAATCTGCTGGATGTCCTCATCCAATATCCCGATCAAAGCAGCCGCGCCTCCGTTTCCAGGCTCCTACCGGTCACTCTGAAAATCTATCTATCATTGAGCCTTAACCTTATAATGTAGTCCGTACTTATAAAGCAGGTTCCTGAAATCTCTTTGGTAAAAGATTTTGATCTTAATGTGCGGGTATATTTCACGTAGTTCTCTTACTTTCCGGTTTTTCTTGGTCACAAGCCGCTGACTCATAGTTGTAAGCTCTATATACAAATCTTGTTCGGGGAGATAAAAGTCAGGGGTGAAGCTCTGTAATATCTTACCTTTTTTATCCCATTTGAGTGGAAATGTGGTCGGTTCATACTCCCAGTTTATTTTGTAAAAATCCAGGATTTTCGCGCATTCTTTCTCACTTGAATGTGAAAATTTCGTTTCTCGCATTTTTTACTCGCGGTAGGCCTAGTTTAGAAAGTTTCCTTCTTTTAGTGACTTCCTCAATACAACACTGTGCATTTTCTCGACGAGATTAGTAAGTTCTTGAAGATCTCCGAGGCCTTTATGCCTGGTTTTCTGGCTTTTATGCTTGATTTGCGGTGCCAAAATCTGCTGAAAAATCAGCGTCTCGCGTTGAGCTAGATTTTCATACATTCTCAAATGCCGGGCCTCAATGCCGTACTTGTTTAATTTTGAAAATATTCTTATGATCTCGGCCTCCTCTGTGCTCAACTCCGATACGTCTTCATCTGCGTTTATAAGACTGAAATTACGAAGAACCTTAATAGAGGCCTCGCTGGTGTTTGTCTCTTTCATTAACTTCGCCAGTGTTATCGGCTTGGCTTTGCCGCTTTTTGCTGACGCTTTCTTGTTCTTCTGGTCGGAACTTGTTTGGCTTGGTTCAAACTTCCAGCCTTCCAACCGGTCTTTGATTACCGCTAAGGGTAGAAACTGCTCCTGCTGCAGACGCAATATTTCCGCGAGCCTTCCTATGTCTTCCTCAGAGAACAGTCGATATCGACCCTGTGTCCTTTTCGGGCTGATCAATCCCTCATCTTCCAGAAAGCGAATTTTGCTAATCGAAAGATTTGGAAAGCTCTTATTAAGACGCTCAACCACCTGCCCGATGCTTAAACGCTCGTTATTTACTTTTTCAGGCTTACGCGCCATTTCGAGCTCCAGGTTTGTCAATGAATATCATTTTGAACTTGCCTATCTGAATTTCGTCCCTATTGTCTAAGTAGGCTTCGTCCACGCGCTCGTGATTTAGATATGTGCCGTTGAGGCTGCCAATATCGCTGATGACAAAACTATCCTTTTTGTGTTTTATTAAAGCGTGCTTCCTAGACACAGTTATATCGTCAAGAAAAATATCATTGTCCGGGTCCCGACCGATCCTCAGCTCGTTCTTACCGATACTAAAAGTCTGACCCACTCCGATACCTTTGACGACAATAAGAAGTGGCCCTTCACTGCTTAATTTCTCAAAATCAATCGGTTCCTCGTCCGCGACCTCGACCAGACCGGTGAAAGATATCGTTGATTCCATCTCCGAAATTAGTCTAGCTCCGCACTGTGAGCAAAACTGGCTGTCTTCAGCATTGTTTGTCTGGCACTTAGGGCAAATTGTTTTCATTCGGCAAACTTAAAGTCGCGTTCCTCAAAAGCCTGACTCAGCTCTTTCTCAACTGCCTCAATAATCTCTTTGTTCTCTAATATGCGACCAAGTTCCTCTTCGCCAACCCTATTCTTCACATATTGATCTTGGATAACTGCCGAAAGTTTTCGCCCTTGATGCACCTCTCGGACGATATAATTAATAACTCGTTCCTCGGTCACGTCTAGCTTCATTTCTTCCAGAAATTTTTGGATTATACTTCGAGACCGATCGGTCATATCTTCCTCCACAGTAAAGTTAAGGCTTATATTTATAGTCTATCCCTTGGCAGTTGAAATATCAAACACACCTTATCAATCCCGAGTCTTTTTCTTCATGTCTCTTGATAATATTTCCGCTAAGCGCTCAATATCTTCGCCTGTCACCATGCTCTTTCCCTGCTTGCGTTTTTCTTTCAGGCGGGCCGTTAACTCAGCTTTCAAAATATCAATCTTGGCGTGCAGCGTTCTTCTCTCAAAAGAAAGTCTCTGTTCCTCTTGGTCTAGTTCATTTAAGATACTTTTCAAATCATCATCAGACTTCTCTGATAGCTCGGTCAGCACCAAAGCGTTTTCATCATTCATAAATTCTTCCTCCAAACAAACATTTAGAAACCCACCAGACTCAATAGTCTTCTAATTTTCCTAAAAACCCTCTGCGAGTAACCGCTCAGGCTCTGTAGCACATATGGCGACGCGACAGAACGACCTGCTATCAATCTCGCCTGAGCGATCTTTTCCCCCTGTTGCCAGACGGTTATGTCTCCCAGTACTTCGCCTTTGCGAATCGGCAACTTGATGCCTGACTTGATCTTTGGCTTAAGATCAAGCCCATCTTCTTTTCCATTACCATTATATACTAATTTGACGATTGTTCTATCGGCCAACAAGGGTATGGTCTTGCCTTTCCGAACCAGAGTTGTATAACGTCGCTCTTCCCTGACGACCGGCTTGTACTCAAATCGGTTAAGAGACCAATCGAGAAGCGTTTTCGCGTCCGCGAAAGAACCATCTCTAGATTCAGAGCCCAACACCACGGCAATGACCGAGCGACGTTCCTTGGCGGCGCTCGCTACCAAACAATACCCTGACTCGTTTGTATAGCCTGTTTTTATACCTATCGCTAGCGGATACCTGTCAAGTAGCTCATTGGTATTCTTTATGATCACCGGCAATGCCGTGCTAGTTGAGTCCCAGGTAAACCTGCGCGTCGATACCAGCTCGCGAAAGTCGGAGCGTTTCATCGCTTCATAGGCGATTGTAGCCAGATCTTTTGCAGAAGAGAAGTGCAGCTCGCCGTCGGCCAAACCATGTGGATTAATAAAATTTGTATTCAAGGCTCCGAGCTCTTTGGCCCGATCGTTCATGAAACCGACAAACTTCCCTTCGCTGCCTTCTCCTAGATGTTCAGCTAGGGCAACCGCCGCGTCATTCGCAGACGCCAGCATCATGGCATGCAAAAGGTCACGAACCTGTCTGGTCTCACCGCTCACGAGCCCAATTGTGCCGCCCTGAGTTTGCGCTGCTTTATTTGAAATTGTGACTGTAGCATCTAGGTCGGCAAGCTCAAGAACGAGCAGCCCAGTCATGATCTTGGTCGTGCTGGCAACCGGTCTTGACTGCTCAGCAGCGCGGGAGAACAGGACCTGTCCTGTGTTGCGATCAATTACATAGCCTGAAGGCGATATAATTTTAGGATAGCGCGAATCTGTGGTCGCGAGGGCCGCCTCGGCGCTCACTAAAAAAATAAGAATAAAATAGATAGCAAATAAGCGTAGCTTCCCATTCATCAATCTCTCCCTCAACTATATCCCTAGACATGAATACTACGAGCAACGAATTCCCTACTACAAACAACCGACCCTTTGAGCGCTATTAAAATACTATCTTAACATTACGCTCGTGCTCGCCTTCACACGCTCCTGATGATTCTTTCCTCAAGATTGCCCACCGGTTACCGATAATACTTACTATACTAGCAAAGGTGGGCATTTTTGAACTATCGAAAGTTTGAAGCGATGGCTCTGGCCGGAACCCTCGTCGCCGTCTTGGTTTCAATGGTCATATCGATCACCAAAGAGTCCGATGTATCCGTGATTCTTGGACAGGCGCTCTTTATCCCCGTCCTCTTTTTTTCACTGCACTACGGCCGGAAAATTGGCTTCTTAGTGGCCACAACCAGCTCCTTGATATACTTGATCGCCAGAGTACAGGAAGTAAACGAATTCAGCCTTTCAAGTCTGGACGGGCAGCTGATCATATCCCGGGCCGCGCTCTTTGGTTTTGTCGGTATCTTAAGCAGTGAGCTCGCCGCCCGCTTCAAGTACTTCTCAGCTAGGTTTTCCGAGGAAGGCAATCTTGATCACACGACCAATCTCTTTAGCCAAGACTACCTTCAAATACTGATAGCACGTTTATTTCATGAATACGATCGCCACAATCGGACCTTTTCGATAATTTTTTTCACCATAGACTGGCGTCCGGCGGTTGACACAAGCATTAAAAAACACCGGTTCTCAAAGCTGGCAAAGGTAATTCGCGACAATGTACGGCTCGTTGATGAAGTCGGGTATGTGAATGATGACTGTTTTTGTATCGTTCTTCCAGACACACATTTGTCAGCAGCGACGCTCGTGTGTAAAAGATTGGAAAGTTTTCTTCGGCGGAAACAAGCTCCGGATACGGAGTCTTTGCGAATCAGCAAGAAAATTCTCTGCGCCTCCGATAATAGCGCTGAAGTCAAAGCCATGCTTCCCGCGGAAGTAGTCGCCAAACTCAGCGCGTAACGTTTTCACGGGTCAGCTTCCAGGGCTTCAAATGCTCACTCGGTTGTAACCTCACCAATTCATCCCGGCTCACCTTTACCTGTACACCCTTTAGAGTCTTAAGTTTATCCTTGATACCCCTTGGCATCGTAATCGTCTGGAAAAGTAGCGCTCTCTCTCCAATCGCCTGGATCCGATAGTCCCGGCTAAGTTTTTCTTTATCCAGATAAACAGACCCTGAGTTTCTCCAAAAACTCGATCGGTAATCGATTCTTATACCGTTAACCGCAATGGCCCAGGCGCCTAGTGAACGCAATTCCTCTATGATCTGACGCAAGTCGAATCCGGTTAAGAGCCCATACTTGTCTTTAATTCTGATCAATATCCCGGGTCCGCTCACTTTTTTTTCACCTACAAACGCTTTCAAATCCGAGATTTCACTCTCGGCTTTGCTTAAAATGTCTTGATTGCTACTTTCCGAATCTTTGAAGGTTAGAAGCTTTATCCTCTGGTCAGTGAGGTCTAAACGGATTGATCGAATCTCATTGTCAAGCGTGTCAATTATTTCTACAAGATCTCTCTCAGATTGGGCTTCCAGCCTTTCGCTCAGCATCTCCCGAGACCGCAGTTGCATAACAACGCCAAACCCGAAAAGCATCAGCGCTAAACCCAAGGCTAGCTGAGCTCTTAAATTCTCTATTTTCATGATCAACCTATTCCAGATGGTGAAGCTTGAAAAAATGCCGACGGATAAGGGCGAGGTTTTGAAACAACCTGACGCCAAAAGCTACCACGGCCGCTAAATAGATTTCTATTCCGAGATTGTCTCCAACGTAGACTATTAATCCCGCTATGATTGTATTCACCAGGAAACCCCCGACAAAAAGACGCTCGTTAAAGGTATGCTCAAGATTGGCTCTCAAGCCTCCAAATGAACTGTCAAGTGCCGCCAGCAATGCGATGCCTAGATAGCGAGCCATATCCGGCGAAACAGGGATATTCAACACCAACCCCAGTATAATGCCGAGGATGAATCCGGCAAATGGGATCATTGCTCCTCCTTAAAAACCGGCAGTTTCACGCTGCCATAATAAGGCGGTAAAACTAGTTGTTTGCGAGTCATAATTTTTACCACCAGACCGTATTTTTGTGAATAGTCGCTGGTGAGCAGAGCCGCGTCACTATCCGTCTTCAATATCTTACTTAGCTCCTTTTTGTTTCCGATCACCTTTATTCGGTAGGGTCCGCCTTGCGGCTTTGAATTAATCAATATGGTGCTTCCCGCCGACCTTATTCCGGTGCCGGCTGTCAGACGCTCGCCGTTAATGGCGATCGCCTCCGCTCCCCCGCGCCACAGAGCGTTTACTACTATTTGAAGATCATAGTCGTGAATGAGGAAATTGTCCGTCTCCTCACCGACAGGTATTCTAGGCGCGTCCCGCAGGACTATCTCCAGACCGGGTCCCTTGACCGCTTTTAGCCCAGCCCTAAACCTAAGATTCTCCAATGTCTTGCTGTAGGAGGCCACTATACCTTCAGTGCCCGCTATCTTTGAACTCTGGCTTTCAAGCTCTTTTCGCATCTCGATCAGGTCTTTTCCGAGCCTCGTTCGTTCATCCCGCCTCTTCTTGATAAACTCAATAAGGTTTTGTTTTCTCGGCCTTGAACTCTCTCCAAGCATCTGTTGTGTATTGAAAGCCGTTGCCAGTAGAAAACCCAGAATTAGGAATACAAGAGTAAGCGATATATGCCATTTGCCAAATCGCGCGCCCAAGCCAACACCTTAAGTCACAATTGATTTAATGAAATGAATAATATCATCAACTTTGGCTTCAGCGCTCGTTATTTTTTCTGCTTCAGCATAAATTTGAAAAATTGGTCGATCTTGATCTGGTATGATCAACACCCAACCATCATCCTCGAAAATCTTGATGCCATCAATCATCTCAACATTTTTGTCTTTTGCTCTCTCAATCAACATGCGCATGACCAAGCCTTTCTGGTCCCACGGGCAATAGATGCTCTTATCAAATAGCGCCGGCTCCGCCAAAGACTGCCTGATGCGCGACAAAGGTCTGCCTTCTTTTGCCAGAAGCTCAAGCAGCTGGCCTAGAGACATTGCGGAGTCATAGGCCGGTAAAAACTTAGGAAAGATGTATCCACCGTTTTGGTCGCCGGCAAACATGACGTCTCTGCGGTTAGCCGCTCGCATAATCGCTTGCGTGCTCATTTTTGTTCTCATTATTTTACGACCATATTCGGCGCCTATTTTCTCGGCTACTCCGGAAACCGACAATGGAAGGGCAATCTTTCCCTTCCCACCATGTTTGGCCATGAGCATTGTCATCAAAAGCAACGCTTGCTCTAAAGAAAAACGTTTGCCTTGATCGTCAACGATGTGGACTCGCTCGCCGGCGCTTTCGACGAACGCGCCCAGGTCAGCCTTGAACACCGTCACGGTCTGCTCCAGTTGCGCGAGACTTTTTTCCAGAGTGCCTGGAGAAAGAGCTATCTTGCTCTCATCGGTAAAGGCGTTCAACGAGACAACATCGCAATCCAGCTCCCCCATCAGCATCGGAAAGGTCATTGAAGAGCTCCCATAAGCGAAATCGACTATGATCTTGAAATCACTTTGATTAATCAGCTTTGAGTCTATAGCTCTTAGCAGCCCTTCAGTGTAATACTCTCTTCCGCGAACCGAATAGATCTCCTTGCCAATTTCAGTGTAGTAAACTCGCCTAAAGTCGCCCCTGTAAAAACACCTTTCTATCTTGCGCTGATCGCTCTCTTTGATGTTCAACCCTGAAGCATTAAAGAAATTAATTCTGACAGTTTGAGGATCATCCGACTGTACCCGTATATGGATACCGCCGAGCCCCCGTCTCGTGTGAACATTGAACCGGTTGACAGGCGCTGTCTCAACCCTGAGGTCTCTACAATTAACGCCGGTAGCGTTGAGGCCGGCCATAATCGCCCTCTTAATCATTTTAGCGGCTCGACTTATGTCGCAGCTGACAACTATCTCCGACCCTTTTGGCAACGATGTTCCGTAAGCCATGGCAAGTCTGACCGCCAGATCAGGCGTGATATCGACGCCGACCAACCCTGTAACCCCTTCCTTGCCAAACAGGCTGCGCATTCCCCTGGTTTCCCAGATAATGCTGGTATTAATAGTGGCGCCGCTGTCAACTGTCTTGAAGGGATAGATCTTAACGTCGTGGTTTATAGTCGCGTTCTCTTCAATGACACACTCATCGCCGACGACCACGCCTTGTTCTACTCTGGCCCCGGACCTTATATCGCAATTCTTGCCGATAACGCAGCCATGAAGATGCGCTTGAGGTCCAACATAGGTATTTTCCCAGATTATGGATCGGTGTATATGCGCTCCTTCTTTTAAGACCACGTTTGAGCCGATCACGGACAGTTCGTGTATCTCTACGTCCTTCTCCAACCTGACATGAGGTCCGATGACAACGGGGCCTCCGATATCCGCCGATGGATCTATATAAGCTCCCTCGCCCACCCAGATATCTTCACGCATCTTAATTCCGGGCGGTTGGATATCGGCCTTCCCTTGCATAATCTCTTGGTGGGCCTGCACGTATTGCTCATAATTCCCGACATCGCACCAGTAACCATCCGCGACGAAGCCATATATGGGCTTACCGTCCGCTAGTGCCTTCGGGAATACGTCCTTTGAGAAATCGACGTTCTCGCCGTCGGGAATATATGAAAATATTTCAGGCTCAAGCACATAGATTCCGGTATTAATAGTATCTGAGAAAATCTCGCCCCAAGTCGGCTTCTCCAGAAACCTCTCTATCTGACCGTCTTCGTTCGCAATAACCACGCCAAACTCAAGGGGGTTTTCCACTCTTTTAAGGGCAATTGTCGCCATTGCTCGCTTGCTCTTATGGAACTGGATCAACTTGGTCAGATCAATATCCGTCAAAGCGTCGCCGCTGATAACTAAGAATGTTTTTCCCAGGTGGTCTTGGGCATTTTTAACGCTTCCGGCTGTGCCAAGAGGATGTTGCTCGACAGCGTAGCTTAAGTCGACCCCAATGTCGGCCCCGTCGCCAAAATAATTTCTGATTATTTGCGGCATGAACTGAAGTGTCACTACTATATTGGTGAGCCTGTGCTTTTTGAGCAAATCGATAATGTACAACATTATCGGTTTATTAAATATCGGTACCATTGGTTTGGGTTGATTGCTTGTGAGAGGACGTAAGCGTGTCCCTTCCCCGCCTGCCATGACAACTGCCTTCAAGAATTTTCCTCCGTTATTTGGTTTTGCTTGCTACCGCTCGGAATATAGGAGATTCATACCCCTTGCTAGGTAATCAAAACCAGAGCCAATATATATAACCAAGCCTCCGTAGAACAATACAATTGCAAAATCCACGCGCGCGACCATCAAGAATATGGCCACCGATAAAATCGCTGTCGCTGCTTTTCCAATATAAGTGACACGCATATCATGTCCTCTTTTCCTCAGTATCGCCATCCCAGTCAAGATTATGAAATCCCTGGTTAGAAGAATAGCTAATGCCCATAGAGGTGGCTCCTGGTACTTAAGAACAAGAGCTATCACAACACCTGCTATAAGTAGACGGTCAACAAATGGATCCAACAATCTGCCCAACTCAGTTACTTTATTCGTGCGCCTGGCCAGATAACCGTCGAAAAGATCTGTCAGGGCCGCGATTCCGAAGACCAGAACAGCTAACGGCGAATCTTGGAGGATAAGCTTGAAAACTACCGGTATCAGCAGCAGACGGCAGAATGTTAGCGCGTTTGCCATGTTTTTGGTAAGCATCCTAATTCAAGACCCATAACCGCTAGCTTAACGAAAATGAGACTTCCCGGCAAACCGGGTTAGTCGGTTTGTTCAGATTTACTACAAGAGAGCGATATCTTTTGGTAGGATTGGTCTTGCTCTATAAATTGTTGTCCGACGGAGGCTGGATTTGATAATTTTAGGCGTCAATTGTTTTTCGCATGATACATCGGCTTGTATTCTCTCTGATGGAAAGCTATTAGCTTTTGTTGAAGAAGAACGCTTTAACCGCGATAAACATACAAAAAGTTTTCCTTTCCAGAGCATTAATTATTGCTTGGAAACGGCCGGCATAGAGGTCGAAGCTGTTGATCTAGTTGGTTTCGCTCACAAACCCGGTTTGGATTTTGGAAGGGCAATGTCGGATATTCTTCGCCATCTCCCGCGTTCATGGCGACGCCTGTTTATTCAGCCGGCTGTTGACTTGACCCTCTACCTAAAGAAACCATTCTTCCGTCTTGCGCAGGGATATACCGGCAAGGTTGTCTTCATTGGTCATCATGAGGCCCATGCCGCCGCGGCTTTTTTCGCCTCCCCTTTTGATGAAGCCGCTGTCTTATCAATCGACCGAGGAGGCGACTATATCTCCACCTGGCTGGGCTCAGGAACCGGCAACTCCCTGCAAAAATTGGGCTCTGTCCATCAACCACATTCAATCGGTGAGATCTACGCGGCCGTCACCGATTACCTCGGCTTCAGAGCAAATAGCGACGAAGGCAAAGTGATGGGCCTGGCCCCGTACGGGGACACAACCTATTTTAATAAATTCAAGTATCTCGTAAAGTCTGACAACAAGGGTGGCTTCAAGGTCGACCTGGACTACTTCACCTACCACCTCAAGCGAGGTTGGTACGGCGCCAGTTTTATCAATCAGTTTGGACCGCAACGGTTTAAGGGTGAAGAGATTGGTCTCCGCCACAAAGATATCGCTGCCGGTGTCCAGCACTTAACCGAGAAGACCGGCCTTGGGCTGGCCAACTTCCTGTCTCGAACCACAAAATCAAAGAACCTTTGTCTGTCGGGCGGAGTGGCTTTAAACAGCTGCATGAACGCCTATATTCTGAAGAACAGTAGTTTCGAAAATATCTTTATCCAGCCGGCTGCGGGTGATGCCGGCAACGCTTTGGGCGCCGCTTACTACCTTTGGCACTGTGTGCTGGGAAAAGAACGTGTTGAGCCGATGACAGACGCGTTTTTAGGCCCGGAATTTTCAGACGAGGAGATACTGGCCGCATTGAAGACCCGAGGGTTGAATTACCAAAAACTTGACAGCATCGAGGACGACTGCGCCCTGCGCCTGTCTAAGGGCAAAATTGTCGGTTGGTTTCAGGGACGCGCTGAAGCGGGACCGCGGGCCCTTGGCAACCGTAGTATTCTCGCAAACGCAACTCTTTCGGAAACTAAGGATATCGTAAATCTAAAAATCAAGAAGCGAGAGTCATTTAGACCGTTTGCTCCGGCTATTATGGAAGAATACGCCGCTGATTATATGGAAGACTACTACCCTTCTCCGTACATGCTTTTAGTGCAGAGCATAAAGAAGAACCTGCGGGCAAAAGTGCCATCGATAACACATGTCGACGGCACCGCCAGAACTCAAAGCGTAAGTCAAAAGACAAATCCCAGATTTTGGAAGCTTATTGACTCGTTTCGAAAAGAGTCAGGGGTTCCCGTCGTATTAAACACATCCTTTAATGTCCAAGGTGAACCCATCGTTTTGACTCCAAATGACGCGATCGCGACATTCAAAGCATGTGGTATGGATTGCCTGGCGATCGGAGACTATTTGGTTGAAAAAGACCGCTAGCGCCAAAACCTTGCAAAAGATATCTTTATATTGATAATCAAATTACCTTGAAATAATTGCCGCGGTTTGTTCGTCGAACAACAGGGAAAAGAGAATTTTCTTTAAGAGAAGGCTTTAATCCAGGGAGGATGCAGTGGAAGACATTACAGATTTCAATGGAGTCATCGATTTTGCCCTTGAAAAAGAAGGGGAAGCCAAGGCGCTGTACGAAAACCTAGCCAATATAAGCAAATCGAGCCGGGGAAACACGATTTTTAAAGAACTTGCCGCCGAGGAACAAAAACACTACGAAGCTCTCAGCAATCTTGATATCAGCAAAATCAAGGATTCATTCAAAAAAGCGTCAGTCCCTGATTTGAAAATCAGCGATTATCTTCACGAGGTTTCGTTCTCGCCTGACATGACATATCAGGATATTCTGGTTCTGGCCATGAAAAGCGAGGAGCACTCTCATTCCTTGTATTTGGGTCTTGCTAAAAACTCGGACGACCCCGATCTCAAGAAAGTCTTCGAGTTCCTTGCCTCACAAGAAGCTCGTCATAAGCTCAAGGTCGAGACAGAGTACGACGACTACATATTGACACAAGACTAGAAACATTATGAACATGGCTGAAAAGGCCGTCTGCGGCGTTATCAAGCTTAGACCGAAGCCAGGCGCCTTTCTGTCAGTGGCCCAAAGGGCCGGCACCGGGAATAAGACCATCTCGGTTCGATTAATTACAACTTGTGCGAGTTCAGCTCGCCCACATGGGCGCGAGTCACTTTCCTCTTCACTCTTTTGACTCGTCCCTTGTCCCTCTTCACTCCTCGGTCATGACGCCCAACGCGTTGGCGAGGCGAGATAAGTAATTGTGATGTGAAGCGAGAACGGCTGTCTCAAGAATGCCACGGTCATCTATGCCCTCCAAACGTAATTTCTCGACATCGTCGGAGACCATTGATTTAGGGTTTATGGTAATTTTTTCCGTAAAAACCAGAATGGCTTGTGTCTTTTGATCAAGGTGATAAGATTCAATGTCCTGCAGGATATGGCCGACTTTTTCGTCTGTCCATCCACGCTCCACCAGAGATGCCCTGTGAAGATTGCTATAGTACGCTGAGTGATTGATTTGAGCGACTAAAGCCGCGATCAAGTCTTTTGTATCATCATCAAGATATGTTCTTGAATTTGAAAACAGCTCAAATTCTTTTTCTTGGAGATCAAGTAGCTCAGGCCACAAACTCGCGGCTCGTGTTATATTGAAATTTCGCCCACGATCCTCGACCACTTTTTCATAAACTTCCCTAAGTTTGCCCGATGCCTCATCGTCAGGCACAACATCTATCCACGCGGGTTCCGCCATGATTTACCTCCCATAAGTTAATTTTAAGTTCCCGTGTTCCGCGAACTTAAAACCATGCAGATTGAGATTACTATCAGCCCGATTGCGCTTCAGGCTCATGATCTGCTCCGCCTGGCTTGGATACCTTTTCGACGACTTCCGACACGTTATCTGCAGAGCTGATGACCGGCCACGGCTCACTCAACTCTGACAAAGCCGTGTCTGATAAATCAGACGTCAATGAGGTCAAGATGTCTAAATGACGCCTGTCTTCAATCAAAATACCGGCGAAAGGCTTTGCAACGCTCACAGACGCCCGATTTGCAGCTTGTTGAAAACTGACTACCTCCGCCAGTTCCCACAGGTATATCGATTCCAATTCTGATTCGCCAGGGTCGATCAAAGACTGCAGCATAGCGATGTGAATATTGTCAGCGAGCGCTGCTTGACGATAGATCATGATCAAGTGGCCATCCCCACATAGCTCAATATCACCGATGTGTTTTTGACATATCTGCAGCTCCTGCGCTAGTGCGAGCCGTATCTGTATTTTAGTCAGTGGTGATGCTTTCGTCTTGTCATAAGGGGTCTTGAGAGCTTCCCTAAAGTCAATTGATTGTTTCCCTAAATCCCGTCCGCCGCTTGAGGGAAAATCGGCGCGTGCCATTGGTGACAGCCCTTCCTTTCGTGCCAACTTGTTAGTAAATTGCAGGTGATGATTTAGGTGATCGAGTAGAATGTGCTCATATACGCGTCTAGCCGCCTCCTGGGGCTCGCCTGAAATAAACCGAGCCAACCTTACTATGTGGCTTATCTGACCGGCCACAGCCTTCTCAAGCACCGTTTCCTGTCTATCGGTAAGCGACATGATAACGCTTTCATGTTGACCCTCCTCTAGACTTAACCTTAAAAATATGTTTCTGAACTCCGGCACCTGACTGATCTCAGCTGCCCTTATATAATTATTCCATTGAAACCTTTCGATGGCCTTTGAGCACATGACGTCAACAATAGTCTTCATATCAACATATGCTCTGTCATATGAAGGAAAGATTGTCTTTGCTACGCGGCTCATGTTTAACTCGCTTTCTTCAGATATGAATGTTTTCGATCCCCGCTTTAATCATCTCCGATCGTGACTGATATTCCCTAAATATTGCCCCCCAACACCAGACAACCTACATTTAATACGGGGACACCATACCTATTTATGACCATGGAAGAATGCGTTGAACAGGCAGATAAGCCATAAATAGGTATGGTGTCCCCGTATTTCCTGTCTCGTTGACGTATTTTGTTCGAGGTGCTAGTCTTGCAACTTCACAAACAGCTGGGCTTGTCTTTAATCCAGGCGAGACTCAAATCTTTTGTTTGTTCGGGCGATATTAATGTCCAAACTTTTGCGCAGACTTACCGGTATCTACAAGTCCCAGTGGGAACACCGAGTTTCGTCATGCTCAATTGATCAGTGGAGACCTGAGCACAGCGCCCGTTTGATCATGGTTGTTTTGATACTCACTATTGGCGCTCTCGCACCTACAGAAACATCAGCGATCATGAAACGGAACACTCCGACACGAGAATCCGAACCAGTGAACGAAAAGAAAACCGTGGCCGCTTGGCTTCCATACTGGGACATCCAGGCCGGTATGGACACTCTCAACCAATTTTCAAATAGCATTACCGAGGTTTCTCCGTTCTGGTACACCCTCTCAAGCGAGGGCGATATTTCAAGTTCGCCGGGAGCTGAAAATCAAGCTGTCCTTGACAAATTTGAAGCGCTCGGCAAACCTATTTTTCCCACAATTAGCTCCCCCGACAGCGATGTGGCTAGCGCGGTTCTCAATGATCCGGCCCAGCGACACGGCCACATTAACAAACTTACAAGAAAGACTGTCGCTCTGGGATATGACGGTATCGACATTGATTATGAGAATCTACCCGCAGCCGATAGAGACGTGTTCAGCCTCTTCATCCGTGAACTCGCCGATTCTCTTCACTCAAAGGGTAAAATCCTTATTGTCACTGTGAACTCCAAAACAGAAGAGCCGGGTGGTTGGAACGGCCCGCAAAGCCATGACTACTCAGCCATCGCCGCCGCCGCTGATAAAGTAAGGATTATGGCTTACGATCAGCACTATGTTCAGGGTGAGCCTGGTCCGATAGCGTCCAAGAACTGGGTTGAAAGGGTCATAACCTTCGCTTTGACGAAAATCCCGCGGGAAAAGTTGATCTTGGGTTTGCCCGCCTACGGCTACGACTGGACAGGTGGAGCTCGGGCAAAAAGCCTTGTTTTTAAAGATGTCCCCAAGGATCGCTCTCAAGGGTGGGACGATGTTTCAAGCTCTCCGTTTATGACCTATTTCGACGGCACCGTCAATCACGAGGTATGGTTTGAAAACGCGCGCAGCTTAGAGGCAAAGGTTGAGCTCGTCAATGAATATAAACTCGCGGGTGTCGCAATCTGGCGCCTCGGCAGAGAAGACCCCCAAATTTTTCCAATGCTCGAAAAAAACCTTTTGTCCGGTCTTTAGCTTGTCTTTTTTAACATCCGCGTGATCCACAACTCCGGCTCACGCAATTCAGTTAGAGTCGGCATAGCGACCGGCCCTTCCCAGACTCTGTTGGCGAGGTTCATGCCGCCCACTTCAACGGCGTTTTTTATGAAAGTGTAACCAAGACGATATTGTTGCATTTTTATCTCAAGACCTATTACCTTCTCAATAAGCTTATGCATCCAATTCCTATTCGCGCGCGCGTGATCCATAAGCATCGCGATCCCGGCCCTATCCTCGATAATGTCCGCGCCTGCCTTTTCCATTACATATTCGCTGTACCCCTCCAGGACAGACATGATTGCCTGTGTCTTTGCCAAGATCGGGTTTTCATCCGGCGACATTAGCCATCTAACAGATCGCAGCGACGAGATTTTCAGCAACGGAACTTCTCCTGATTCGTCATCGCCCGACCTGTGCGCTGTTCTTTCAAGTCTCGCCTCCATGTACTGACTGTACTCACCTATCAGCTCTTCAATGTATTTCTTGATCCACTTGTTGGCCTCAAACTCGAAGGCATGCGTAACCTCATGCAGCGCCAGCCATAATCTGAATGACGTCGAATTAAATCCTATCCTTTTCTCCGCCTCGAGAATATTTGGATAAATAAAATAGAGCTGCCCGGGGGTATCAATGCCTCTCATCATTTTCAGATCATACTGGCCCAGTACCCTCGTGGCCAAGTAACCTAGGGTTAGGCCGAGTTCTCCCGCCAAGACTATTTTTACAAAGCGGTTCACGTTTTGTGTTTCGCCGACAGGAGAGAGCGAACCAACGAAACCCTTCAATAAAGCTTCCAGCAGAGGTTTGAGGTTCTCAACGGTGATGGCGATCCATTCCTTGCGATTAAATACTACGGCCGGTATTAAATCCCTGTTCATTTCCAGGCCCGTAAAGTCCGCCACTACCGGCCACACCCTTCTGACGTAACCGTTAAACTCATCGGTCAAAGCCTCATTGCTCCGGGCAATGATTTTTTCTTCGCCGACTAAGTCCATGCCGACGCCCGCAACATCATACCAGTCGATCAAGGCATCGCTTGGATCAAGGAGACTGACCCCTAACCGCTTGATAATGCTGCCCGCGCGAGCCGTTCGTGTCGTCATTTTGACGTCATTAGCCAATCTGTCCCCCCTGTGTTCTTGTTTTAAAGTTACCGTGAACGTGATATGTAATATGTGCCCATATCAACTTTCTAACCAAACTTATGGCACCAGTATCGGCGGCCACTTTGTCCAATTCCTTCATTCTCACTGCTATTAGCTCATTTACCAGGTACTTTGTCTTATCACCCGCTTCGATCGCCGCTTGACCGCTATAGCAGCCCTCACAAACACATCCACCTTCAGCGGGGACTAACTTGTTAAGTTGTGCCTTGCTTCCACAGATAACACATTCTGTCAGATTAGGTAAAAAGCCACTCATGGCGATAGCTTTTATATCAAAAGCCAATAATAATAACGATCTTCGTCGTTCACTCTCAAGCTGGTCCAGAGAGGCCCTTATTAACGCCAGGAAATTCTTATTTTGGCCTTGATCCGTCAAGAGTTTCTCAGCCATCTCCAACACAGCGCAGGCCGTCTTCAGTTTTTCCAAATCTGTTCTCAACCAGGGCCGGGCTTTTTTTATTTGTACCTGAGTCACGGTGTCAAGGCTGCGACCCTTTACCAGAACTAAGTCCAGATCGTTGCCAGGCTCAAGTCGACCGCTGAATCTACTGTTGACTCGTCTTACTCCCTTGGCGATCGCCTGAACTTTTCCCTGGGTTGTTAGAAAAGTGATTATCTTATCAGCTTCCCTAAGCTTAACACTTCTTACAGCTATCCCTTCAGCTTTATAACTCTTCATTCATTATCGCAACCCCGGCGCTTGTTCCTATACGATCGGCGCCCGCCTGAACCAGCTCGTTCATTTGGGCCAAAGTCCGTATTCCGCCGGAAGCTTTTACTCCAATCTCTGCACCGACGGCCCTGCGTAATATCGAGACATCCGCTGTGTTCGCGCCGGTTCCCGGACCTAGATAGCCAGTCGAGGTCTTGACGAAATCAGCTCCTGCGTCCCGCACGATCATAGCCGCGACGCTTTTTTCCTCATCAGTCAGCAGACACGCCTCAATAATCACTTTAAGAACGATACGGCTATGCGCTTCCGATCGCCCGCAAACTGTGACAACCCGTCTTATCTCATCGATGACTTCTTCAAGGCGTCCATCCTTCAAAAAGCCGATATTCATCACCATATCAAGATCGCTGATGCCCTTCTTCGCCGCCTCTTTGGCCGTTTGCACTTTAATGCTGGTCATGTCAGCGCCGAACGGGAAACCACAAACTGTGCCGACGCCAATATCCGTGCCCATCATTTTCTCCACAGCTTGCTCGACCCGACAAGGATGGACAAAGACAGTTTTGAAGCCATGCTCACGGGCCTCGTCACAGTGCTTGTCAACCTGGGCGGCGCTTACATCCGAGCCAAGTACCGTATGGTCAATCAATTTCGCGATTTCCATCTCAATCTCCACCTCACCAGTTCGTAGCCGCGTTAGAATCTCTCAAAGCGCCCCGCCCATTATCGACGGTCGTTCAATAACCGAATTCGCTAACCTTTCGCTCATTCTTACGCCAATCCTTTGACACTACTACAAGCAGATCTAGGAATATCCGGCTGCCAAGCAACTTTTCAATTTCAAGCCTGGCTTGCCGGCCGACCTTCTCCAACACCTGACCCTGATGGCCAATTACTATCCCTTTTTGCGATTCTCGCTCAACATGAATTCTCGCGTAAACATCGATGAAATCCCCCCGTTGGCGTTTCTTCACCTCATAAACCTCGACTGCCACGGCGTAAGGCAATTCCTCCCGCGCGATCTTAATAATCTTTTCCCTGATGAACTCAGCCATCAAAACCCTTTCGGGTTGATCAGTTACCTGATCGTCGGGATAGTACATGGGTCCGGGAGGAAGCAGAACTTTTAACTTCTTAACCAGCAAGTCAACGCCAGTGTCTTTAGCCGCCGATATCTCCATGACTTCGTCGCCCGGTAAAAGCTCGCCCGCTTTAGTTAGCTGCTTGTCAATTTCCTCTCCCGAAAGAAGATCAATCTTATTTACAACTCTTATCACAGGTGTCTTGAGGCCCGTTAATTGACCAGCTATGTAATGGTCGCCAGTACCTATGCCGGCGTGCCCGTCAAGCAGAAACAAAATGACGTCCACATCAGACATCGCGTCTCGAACTTTACGGTTCAGCGTTCGTCCCAGATTATCTTTTGGTTTATGAAAACCGGGAGTATCAATAAAGATGAGCTGTGAGTCAGGCCCGTTAATAACAGCCCTTATCTGATGCCGGGTCGTTTGGGGCTTGCTCGACACAATTGCCAGTTTACGCTTGGCCAGCTGGTTTATGAGTGTCGATTTACCAACATTTGGCCGCCCTATCAAACCCACAAAACCAGAATGGGTTAAACTTCTGTGCCCTGGATATCCACCCTCAGCAACCATCTGTCCCGTCCCTGTCCGTACTCGTCTTTATAATATTCCACCTTTCTAAAACCAAGTCGTTGGTAAAGTTTTAAGGCCGCCACGTTCTCTTCAGCCACCGTTAGCTCAACGTGCTCGATTCCTTCCCGTCTCAAATCTTTCATCAGCTTCTTCATGAGCAGCCGGGCTAATCCATGTTTTCGGGTCTCTTCGCGAATGACAAGATCAATCAGATACGCTTTCTTAACATCCCAAGTTCGCATTAAACTTGCTGCCCCGTCTATTCTCATGCCTACCTCAAGCACATAGAGATGACCATGCCGTATTATGTACGGTAGATGCCACTCATTCAAGCCACCGCTGCCAAAAGCAGCGTCCTCAAGCCGACCAACCTCAGCAATTACCATAGGCTCTGGTCGTATGACCCGCCTGATAGTAAATTCAAATGTGTCTTTGCCGACGTCTGTGTCCTTAATTGGATCTCTCCCGAGCCTCTAAATCGCTCCCTTGTTCCCGACTTAATCTTTGCTGTCTAAGGTAAACCTGTGAGGCAAAAGGTCATTGACGGTCACCAGTTCTACGTCATCAACGGTCTGCGAGGGTACAGCAATAAGGCAATCCGGACTAAACTCACTCACAACCTGACGACAACTACCGCACGGCGTAGTTGTTTGCCCGTCCGGCCCGACAACTACCAACATGACGAAATCGAGATCACCTTGAGATACAGCCTGGCCGACCGCGACTTTTTCAGCGCACAAACTCTCACCGTAAGCGGCATTTTCTATATTCACGCCCTTGTATATTTTTCCATTTCCGGTCAGTATGGCCGCTCCCACGCTATAGTTTGAATAAGGAGCGTAGGCAAACTTTCGGGCTGCTCGCGCCTCCGTGAGAAGCTCAAGGAATTTGTCGTTACGCATCAGTTGGGGATTTCTCGACTTGCGGTTCTTCTTCCTTTATCACGAGTATTTTTGTTATCCGCCTCCCAACAACTTTTTCCACCTCAAACCTGAGATTGTTGTACTTCACGACCTCACCCGCTACCGGGCTGTGCCCTATCAGATCATAAACGAACCCGCCGATCGTCTCTCCGCCATATTCCGGCAAGTCTACACCGAGCAACTCTCGCGCCTCATCCATTGACGCCCGAGCGTCAAGACGATAGCTGTCTGAAGACAAGACCTCTACCATTGCTTCTTCCAAATCGTATTCGTCAAATATCTCACCGACAATCTCTTCCAATAAGTCTTCGATCGTCACCAAGCCGGCGGTACCTCCATATTCATCCAACACGACCGCCATGTGCATCTTCTTAAGCTGCATTTCTTTCAAGAGTTCGCTGACCTTCTTTGTCTCGGGCACAAAGTAAGGAGACCGCATCATTTGCTTCAACACAGTGGCTTTCTTTCCCGGCCTGGCCTTATTTAGATAAATCAGTAGGTCTTTCGCGTAAACCAGACCGATAACATTATCTATCGAATCCTCATACATGGGGATACGCGAATGTCCTCCCTTAATGATTAGATCCAGCACCTCTTCTATCGTCGCGCTGTTTTCAACAGCTATCATGTCAGGTCGGGGGACCATAACTTCACGTACGATCGTGTCCCCAAACTCAAAGATGCTGTGGATCATCTCTTTCTCTTCTTCTTCAATCTCAGCTTCCTCAACACCCACATTCACCATTAGCTTTATCTCTTCCTCGGTAACAAACGGCCGCCGGCCAATTTTGCCTCCAAAAAGCTTGACGAAAAAGTTGGAAATCAAAATAAAAATATATGCCAGCGGATACACGACTCTGGTTAACCAGACAACCGGACGAACAACCAACAGCGCTACCCTCTCGGGGTTGTTGACCGCGAAGGTCTTGGGAACCATCTCAGCGTAGACAAAAAGAGCTAGTGTGACTGCCCCCGTCGCGATAGCCGGCCCCGCGGGTATGACCTGGGCCGCTAGTATGGCGGCGATCGACGCCATTCCTGTATCGGCCAACAGAGTCAGCAGCAGGATTACAGGTAAAAACTCGTTTGTTTTTTTTGTCAATTCAAGGGTCTCTTGAGCCCTCTTAACCCCCTCGTCGGCTTTTTGCATCAGCCGGATGCGGCTAGCGGAGCTTAGTGATAGTTCGGCCGCGCCCAGGAATATCCTGAAAACAAACAGAACCGCCAGAAAAATAAGTCCGATCAACAAAAGATTTTGCCTCCAGTCACGCTAATTAAGGAACAATTGAAAGATAATCACTGTACTTAAGACACCTATCAAACCCCCTGCGGCCATCTGTGCCCACGAATGGAACTTCGCCTCCACTCGACTCTGAACAACCAGCGCTGAAAGAATCAAAGCAAGCGTGGTCAATATACTGTCCCGGCTCAATAGTGCAATGGACGTCATCAGCGAACCCGCCAGTGCCGCGTGCCCGCTTGGCCACCCGCCTCGCATCCATGTCCCGGTATGCGTCAAGGCCTTAGCGGTAATGACAAAAATAATAACAAATAAAAGGGAGATGGTTGTAATATGTATAGGAGTCTGGCGTACACGATTCAATGTCGCCCAAGACGCCTCAGTCAATTTCGGATAGAAGATTATATACCCGATCACGCCGGCGGATACGGCCGCTACCAGCACTGCCGCTGCCGCTACATCTTTGGCCACTTTCGCCGTCGGATCAAAGCTCGTGGTCGTCATGTCAATGACTGCTTCAATTGCCGTGTTAATGAGTTCGGCTCCGATCACCATCGAAATAGCAAATATCAGAATTACAAATTGAACGTTGGTTACTCCAACGATAAGACTTAAGATCATGATGAGCGCAGCCGCGAAAAAGTGGATGCGCATGTTGCGTTGGGTCCTGAGGACATAAATCAGACCATTAATGGAGTAATTAAAACTCTTAAAAAGAGGAAGGCCTTTCACAAGCTCTTCGCAGAACCTCCATTTCTGAATCCAGCCATCAATTGCTGTTGTCTGCTGAACATCTTGTTAGCCCCGTCATCTGTGGTATGGTCGTATTCAAGAACATGTAATATCCCGTGTACAAGTAGAAGCTCGACCTCTTCTGCAAAAGAAGTGCCGGCGTCCTCGCTGTTCTCTTGAGCCACCTGCGGTGAAATGACTATCTCACCGGATAATCCAGTGTTATCGCTGAGATTGAAAGCCAATACATCCGTCGGCGAGCTGACAGACCTGAACTCTTCGTTTACTTCCAACATCTTTTCTTTATCGACAAAAGCGATGCTAAGATCAATGTCAATCGCGCTTTCCTCCCGGACAACATGCTCAGCCAAGTTTTTCAGAACTGATAGATTTACCTTGACGCCCGAGTGATTTATCGCCCAAACGGCCATCAGCGGCCTCCTTGTCTCTCCTGGACGCTGTCTCGATTTCAGGATATTCAATACGCGTGTGATACATAGTTGTTAGCGTCTGGGCATAGCCGTTCTTTATAACCTCCAAATGGGCCAACGTCAAATCGCTTTCATCAAGTTGCCCGTCTCGCAACCGATCTCTAATAATCTTATTAACCATCTGTTCAAGCCTGTTGAGATTTGGTTTCTCAAGAGTTCGCGCCGCCGCCTCAACTGCGTCGGCCAGCATTATCAGCGCCGACTCTCTGGACTTAGGCTTTTCGCACGGATATCGAAATTGGTTTTCCGTGATAATAGAATTCTTGTCTTCCTTAAGGGCGCGGCTATAAAAGAAACTCAACAAGCTAGTGCCGTGGTGTTCATTTATTATATCAATTATTTCTTGAGGCAGACGATGCTTTTTGGCCATCTCGACCCCATCTTTGACATGCGCTGTGATGATCAAATAGCTCAGATTCGGCTGGGTTTTATCGTGCGGATTATCACCATACTGGTTTTCTACATAGAACATTGGACGCCGCATTTTGCCGATATCATGATAATAAGCACCGGTCCGCGCCAGCAGAGGATTAGCCCCCACTTTTTGCGCGACCCCCTCAACTAGATTTCCAGTGATGATGCTGTGATTATATGTTCCCGGAGCGCTTACCATCAATTCCCGAAGCAGTGGCTGCGCCGGATTAGACATCTCCAGTAATTTCAGGTCCGTCGTTATGTTGAACGCGTACTCTAAAAACTGTAGTGTTCCGATTGTTATAATTATGGCCGCAAAACCGCCAAGCACACCCCAGCCGGCATTGACAAGCAGGGTAAGACCGACATCCCCTTTTACGAGACTGGCCGCGTATGCCGTTACACCGGAAGCCACCATTATCCATATCCCGGCCCGCGTGAGATCGCTTCGGTGTGATATGTGAGCTGTCAGATGCACTGCAAACAGCCCCGTCATAAAGGCGAAGAGCCAGTACTGCGGTGAATTGACTATTAGGCCCGTCACCAATCCGGTTGTTATGGCCATCATAACTCCTGCCCGGGGTCTGACTAGTATCGTCGTCAACATTGCAGCGCCCGAGGCGGGTATTAGATAAGGAGACAGAAGTGGCGCCAGACCCTTCGCTAAAGCTGAAACTGTCGCCAGGATCACAATAACCAACATCAACAAGCGGTTGTCGTAATAGATGTTTGGCTGAAATTCATAGAGATATATCAGCCCCAGGACAACCAGCCCTAGAGCAATGAGTGCCTGCCCGAGAACTTGACTGAGCATCGGCCCTCCAAGATTTTCAGCCAAACCCAGCTCCTGTAAAAACCTTTCCTGCATCGATGTGACTATTTCACCTTCGGTTACGATGGTCTCTCCGGTTAATTTCTCAATATAAACCGGCTTGATCTTGTCGACTTCGACTGCGATAGCATTATTGGTCTTTTCCTTGTCTATAAAGTTATTGGCTCTAATATATTTGGCGGCCACGCTCCCCATTAACCGTCCCACGCGTGGATCATCGGTTGCCATAGCCCGCCTGGTGAGTTCATCCTGCTTAGCTGTTAATTCGCTGCCGCTTATTTTGTCGGTTATTACGGATCCTGCCAGATCAAGTGTTTTTCTTTCCAGGTCGGCGATGTTTTCCGGACCCAAAGACATCAGCCAGTCCAGGTCATGCGGTTCCATGGTTTTTGGTACTAGCTTCAACACTTTTTGCCGCTGTCCCGCAGCTTCCTGGTCTTCTTTTCCTAAGATATTTCCCAGCTCCTGGTAGAAGGCTTTAATGCGGCCTCTGACCTTTGCGGGTATCCGATCATTGAACATGTATGAGGGCGACACGGATTCCGCGGCCTTGCTCCGTAAATCCTGAGTCGTCTGAATATCAAGCAGCATAATTGATCTTGGGGCCTTAACTGTTACAGGGCTTGGCATACTTACTTGCAGGCCGGTGATAGTCTTAGGCGAAAAATCAACCGCTATCAGCACGAACAATATCAAGAATATACTTAAACCCATGACACCGCGCTTAAACAAGCGCTTATTGCTTTCTTTAATAAAGCTAAAGAAATGATTAACTAGGTTTTTGTCATCATCATTTAGCGTCATTTTTTATCGCTCGCTTATGCTGCTCTCCTCAAATCGCCGATAAGCATCGACAATTTGTTGAACAAGTTTATGACGGACGACATCGCTTGAGCCTAGCCTTATGAAACTGAGATCCTCAATGCTTGAAAGTATCTCCTCAATTACCAATAGGCCGGATTTTTTTCCTGAGGGCAAATCTATCTGCGTTACGTCCCCTGTGACAACAAGTTTGGAGCCAAACCCTAAACGAGTCAGGAACATTTTCATCTGCTCCGGTGAGGTGTTCTGCGCTTCATCAAGGATAATAAAAGAGTCATTCAGTGTACGACCCCTCATATATGCAAGTGGCGCCACCTCAATTGTACCTTTATCTAGTAATTGCTGGTACTGCTCGGGATCCATCATATCAAAAAGCGCGTCGTAAAGAGGCCTCAGGTAAGGATCGACTTTCTCAAACAATGTTCCCGGCAGAAAACCAAGTTTTTCTCCAGCTTCCACCGCCGGTCTCGTAAGAATAATGCGACCATATTGTTTTCGTTTAAGCGCCTGAACCGCCATGGCCATCGCCAGATATGTTTTTCCCGTACCTGCCGGTCCGATCGCGAAAGTCGCGGTGTTTTTTCTGATGGCGTCGATGTATCTTTTTTGCCCGGCGGTCCTTGGCCGTATAGATTTACCGCCATGTGAGAGAATCATGTCGCCCATGAGGTGTTTTGCGGAAATAGTCTCTTCACCGCGGACAACACTTATTATTTGGCTGACGTTTTCCGCTGAAACAGTTTCGCCGGTTGTCAGTATTTCCAGCAGCTCTCGGAAGATCGTGGCCACCCTTTCAGCTTCAGAGCCGGCCCCGGTGATCGTAATCTCATTTCCACGAACAAGAATATCTGTCTCAAACTCATCTTCGATTACTTTTAGCAACTCATCTCGATGACCCACAATATCAATCATCGTTTGGCTACCCGGAACTACGAGTTTGATCTCCTTAGTTCTTGTTTTCTGCAATATTTCTTGGTACTCCTTCGGTAAAATAACCCCATCTTTACCAGCTATCTAGTATATCACAGCAACCGCGTTCGTCCTCTTCTTCTGCCCTTGATCACGCGTCTATCCGCCAAACATTGCCTCTAGCCTCGCCCGTACTTTTTTGTTGACTAAACCGCCGTCCGCGCGTCCTTTAACTCTAGGCATAAGAACGCCCATGACCTTCCCGACCTCGCCGACACCAGCCGCGCCCGAATCGACTATAGCCGATTCCACGATTTTATCAAGTTCACCCTCCTCTAGCTGTTCCGGCAGATAGGCGGCGAGTATTTCAGCCTCAGCCTCCTCTTTGTCGACAAGATCCTGACGTCCGCCCTGTTTATAGAGGGGAATCGCCTCTTTACGCTTTTTTAGCTCACGTGAGACCACGTCTATGTAGTCGCTCTCGACCAAATCACCGGTCTTATTCATCTCCGCGTATTTTATCTCCGAGAGGACCATCCGCAGCGTTAAGAGTCGCAGTTTGTCACCGGACTTCATCGCGACCTTTATATCAGACATAATTTTTTCTTTATCAAGAGAACCCATGTTAAGTCACTTTCCAAACGCTTCTTTTATTTTCTTGAATATACCGGCATCGCCGTTGCGACTCTCCCCGCCTACCTCGGCTAAATCCAAAAACAGGCGTTTTTGTTCGTCCGAAAGATTCCTGGGCGTTTCTACCTTCGCCTCCACTATCTGATCCCCACGACCACGCCTATCAAGATATGGAATACCTTGGCCTTTTAGACGGAATTTCGTCCCCGACTGTGTACCCTGGGGAATAGTTATGTTTTCATGCCCTTCCAGTGTCGGCACTTTTAACTCTCCGCCCAAGGCCGCATGGCTGAAGCTTATCGAATGAGTAAAAATGACATCATTGCCTGCTCTCTCAAATAACTCGTGCGATTTGACGTTTATATCAACAAAAAGATCCCCTGTTGGCCCGCCTCTTCGACCCGCGCCTCCGTAGCCACTCAGCTGCAGACGCTGACCATTGGCCACGCCGGGCGGCACCTTGACGCTGATCTTCTCACGTTTGCCCAGTCTTCCCTCACCTTTACACGTCTTGCACGGTGATGTGATGACCTGGCCTGTCCCCCCACAATTAGTGCAAGCCGCCGCGCGTGAGAAACTTCCAAAGATAGTTGATTGCGTCTGATTGACCACACCTTGACCGCCGCAGATTTTGCAGACAGAGGGCTTCGCTCCCTCAGCCGAGCCGGAACCCTCGCACTTTTCACAAACAACCGGCCGCAGAACCTCGACCTTCTTTTCAACCCCGAAAGCCGCTTCATCGAAAGACATGATCAAGTCTATTCTTAGGTTAGCGCCAGGCTCCGCCGCTGATCTTTGCCGTTGTCGGCTACCTCCGAAGCCCTCAAACAGGACATCGAAAATGTCTTCGAAACCGGCGGCACCGCCAAAGCCCCCAAAGCCTTGGCCCGCTCCGCCTGCCGCACCTCTGCTGCCGGTGTGACCGTAAGTGTCGTATGCTTGACGCTTTTGAGCGTCACCCAAAACTTCGTATGCCTCGGTCGCCTCTCGAAAATTGGCTTCGGCTTCCTCGTTCTGGCTATTGATATCAGGATGATGTTCCCGGGCCAGACGCCGGTAGGCTTTCTTTATTTCAGCCTCTGACGCCGACCGTGAAACAGCAAGAATCTCATAGTAATCTCTCAAATTATCTCCTCATATAAGTATTGTTTGAATCCGCGAAGACAAGACCAGGCATAAGTAGCTATTGGCTTACCTGGAGCTCAGCCAACACCTCTCCAAGACTCTTAGCCATATGCTCAACTGTAGCTATGGACCGATTGTAGTCCATCCTTGTCGGCCCGAGGATGCCCAGCACACCCGCCGGCTCCCCTTCAATATCGTATCCGCTGGCCACAAGGCTATAGCCATCCAAATTAAGTTCGTTCTCCGAACCAATGCTCACCATCACTTCGGATTCTTCAGTAACTGCCTGAAGCCATTCCAACACTCGAAAATTTCTCTCCAACTTCTCGACGACTTCTCCGGCACGTTTGATCGTCATGATGTCCGGCTTTTCTATCAGGTACTCTGTCCCATCGGAGTAGACTCGTTTTGTGAAGTCCATGGCTAACTCTTCTTTAATTAAAGAGTTTATCTTTGCCACCACCCAATCCTTCTCTCCGGTTATATCATCCTCGTCATGAGCGAAATCAGCGACCTTCTCAACCTCTACGTCTGCCCAGGCTCTGTTGAGCGTCTCTTCAACTTCAACCAACATATCTTTACCTATTGTTTTCTTTCCCAAATCCAAAACTTGTTTCGACAGTGAACCGGCAGTTGTAATGAGAATAACCAAGACAGCACGACAACCCACGCCTACAAGATCTATGTGTTTAATCTTTTCTTTGCGGATATCAGGAGCCCAAACTAGAGAAACGCAATTTGTCAGTTCCGATAGCAACCTCGACGTTTCCTTCATGAGCTGCCCGATCTCCATGTTGAGATACGAATAACGTTCACGAATCTCATCAAATTCGACTAATTTTGGAGTTTTTCGTCTCTCAAGACTATCAACATAATACCGATATGCGAGATCGCTTGGGACCCGCCCAGCAGATGTGTGAGGCTGCCAGACGAAGCCCATTTCTTCCAGGGCCGCCAGTTCATTTCGGACAGTAGCCGGGCTGATGTCCCAACCACACTGTTCGACCAGGCGTTTGGACCCTACCGGCTCGGCCGTCATAATAAAAACCTCTATTACGCCGTCCAGTATTCTTTGTTTGCGCTCATCCATCATAATTCTAACTATTTTAGCACTTCAAACGCGAGAGTGCTAACAAGAACCCGGGGCTAGACAAACTCAACCATAGCCTCGTTCGCCAGGAAAAGACCTTTTTTTGTCAACGCCAGACGTTCCCCCAAGTCTATGAGCCCTTTCTCTTTTAGGGCTTCCAGGGATTCGCCGTATATATCGACCAAGCTCACTTGAAATTCCTCTTCCACAGCTGACACGTCAATACCGTCCCGTAAGCGCAACCCTAACATCAGCCGCTCCCCCAGTTTTCTTAATTTATCAAGATCTTCGCTCCCGGCTATAGTATCGTCCGATCGCGCTTTTTCAATAAAGGTCTGCGGCTCCTTGAAACGCCAGGTTCGCTTCCCGTCAATATGGGAGTGAGCACCCGCGCCAAAACCGATATATTCACCGGCCCGCCAGTAATTCAGATTATGTCGGCAGGAACGTCCGACCTTGGCGAAGTTGGAAATCTCATATTGCTTGAAACCTGATTTGTCCAGCAAACGACAAGCGCTGTCATAAAGGTCCGCGACAACGTCTTCATCCGGCAAAACAACCTCTGCCGTGGCCACCAGCATCTCGAGCCGCGTACCTTCGTCGACGCTCAAAGCGTAGGTCGAGACATGGTCCGGTGCCGACTCGGACAGGGTCGCCAAATCGTCTGTCCATCTTTTCACTGTCTGGCCGGGTAGACCGAAAATCATGTCAACATTTATGTTGTCGAAACCGGCCCGGCGCGCGACACCTATGGCGCCCAAAGCCTGCCGGCGATTATGCCTACGACCCAGAAATACAAGCCCCTTATCGCTCAGTGTTTGCCATCCGATGCTTAAACGATTGAAACCCGCTTCCCTGGTCGAGTCTAAAAACTCCAGCTGAGCATCTTCAGGATTCAGCTCAAAGGAAATTTCAGCTTGAGGCGCTATGTTAAAGTTCCGCCGACAAGCGTCTAAAAGCGAAGCAAGAGACTCCGCTCCCACCAAGGCCGGGTTCCCGCCGCCGAAATAAACGCTCGTGACAGGAGGCCACTCTCGACCCCCGGCTTCACGTGAGATCTCCGATTGCAGGGCCTCTATATATGATTGAAAGCAGCTATCTAACCCGGTGTATGTTTTGAAACCACAGTAAATGCACCGGCTCCGGCAAAATGGAATATGAATATAGAGGCTGAACGAGTTCACAGCTAATCCTCGACTTTTAAAATCTCCAAGAACGCTTCTTGGGGTATTGTAACTTTGCCCACCTGCTTCATGCGCTTCTTACCCGCTTTTTGCTTCTCAAGCAGCTTTCTCTTTCTGGAAACGTCACCGCCATAGCACTTTGCCACCACGTCTTTGCGCTTCGCCTGGACAGATTCGCGAGCGATAATCCGCCCCCCGATGGCAGCCTGAATCGGTACCTCAAACATCTGCCGGGGGATAATTTTTCTCAGCCTCTCTACTAAAACTTTCCCTCTATCATAAGCTTTGTCTTTGGGCACTATGGCTGAGAAGGCGTCTATCTGTTGCGATGCCAATAAAATTTCAAGCTTGACCAATTTAGAAGCGCGATACTCGATATGCTCATAGTCAAATGAGGCGTACCCACGAGTTTTTGATTTCAACTGATCGTAGAAGTCCATCACGATCTCGGCCAGGGGCAGATCATAGTTTATCTGCACCCTGTCCTCACTTAAATACGTAACATTCTTTTGCTGCCCGCGACGTGTCTGGCAAAGCTCCATTATCGCCCCGACATATTCGCTCGGAGTCATGATGGTGGCCCTGATATAGGGTTCCTCGAGCTTCTCAACTTTGCTCATTACCAAATCAGACGGGTTTCTGATAGTTGTTTGCGTCTGATCAAGGTTCGTGGCCAGATAAGCCACGCTCGGCGCTGTGGCTAAGAGCGTCAGCTCATATTCACGCTCCAAACGTTCTTTAACAATTTCCATATGGAGCAGGCCTAAAAACCCGCATCGAAAACCAAACCCCAGAGCCACCGATGTCTCCGGCTCAAAATTGAGCGAGGCGTCATTCAGTTGAAGTTTCGAGAGCGCTTCGCGCAGATTTGTATATTCGCCGCCTTCCACCGGATATATTCCGCAGAACACCATGGGCTTTACTTCCTTATAACCTGCCAGTGGTTTGGCCGTGGCCCTTTTTGCCCCGGTTATCGTGTCTCCCACTTTCACTTCTTTTACATTCTTTATTCCGGCTATTACATAACCGACTTCTCCCGCGCTCAGCCGGTCGGTGACGACCATATTTGGAGAAAAGACGCCTACCTCCTCGACTTCCGAGACACGCCCCATCGCCATCATCTTGATCTTGTCGCCCTTTTTGATCACGCCGTCCTCCACACGTACAAAAACCACAGCCCCGCGATAGACGTCATATTTGGAGTCAAAAACCAGAGCCTTCAGGGGACCTTCTCTGTCACCCTCAGGCGCGGGAATTTCTTTGACAACCGCCTCCAGAACTTCCCTGACTCCCTCGCCGCTCTTGGCGCTAACTAAGAGCGCGTCATCGGCTTCTACCTGCAAAGTCTCTTCAATCTCATGGCATACGCGGTCGGGATCAGCATTAGGCAGGTCTATCTTATTAATGACGGGAATTATCTTAAGGTTATTTTCAATAGCCAGATGAGCGTTGGCCACGGTCTGCGCTTCGACTCCTTGGGCTGCGTCAACCACCAAAAGAGCACCTTCACAAGCCGCCAAAGTCCGTGACACTTCATAGGTAAAATCTACATGACCGGGGGTGTCTATCAGGTTAAAAACGTACTTTCTTCCATCCTCGGCCTCGTAGTTAATCTTTACGGCCTGAGCCTTGATTGTGATCCCGCGTTCGCGCTCAAGGTCCATACCATCCAGGACCTGCTCTTTCATATCACGACCGGAGACCGTGCCGGTTATTTCAAGCATGCGGTCAGCAAGAGTGGATTTACCGTGATCTATGTGTGCGATAATACAAAAATTTCTTAAAGCTTCTAGGTTCATCAGGTAGGAATTATAGCATGAGGCCCCGGCCTAATGCGCTTTTAAGAACGCACATTCACATTTCGCAAAGAAGATACGGTTTTTTAAATTAGACTCTCTGTGAATCTAAGCTAATATATCGAAGCCATGACAAAAAGGGAAAGTGAGTTTACTTGTTCGACCAAAATATTGTTGACTGTATCGCCCCGTGTTAAGTGCTTAAGGAAGAACATATTTGTGAGATGTACCTTGGCAACCAAGTTAGCATTAAGTTGAGGGCTTTGTCAAAGTTCGTTTGGGGAAAAAGGGCAAGGTTACTAATTCAATTCAGCTATCTTCTGCTTGACCATATCAAGATCTAAACCAAAGGGCTTCATTTTAATCAATGTTTGATACTGCTTCTTAGCTTTTTTCTTTTGCCCTTGGTGGACGTAGATGTCGCCGAGCATCAAGCGTGCCCCGACGAACTGGCCATTGAGCTTAATTGACTTCTCAAGTTCCGTGACTGCCTCATCGAGCTTGGCCTGGGATTTGTAGATTATGGCGATCTTGTATAGCACTTCGCTCTGATTGGATTTGGCGGCCAACGACGCTTTATAGGATTTGACCGCTTTATCGAGTTCCCCGGTCGCCTCATAGCTCTGCCCGAGAGTTCTTTGCGCTTGCGCGTTCTTCGGGTCAAGCTTCACGGCCCTTTTAAGCTCGGATATCGCTTTGTCGAAATTACCCTTGCTGTATGAGGACAGCCCGACTGAAACCTTCTCTTTTGATTCGGTTATGGCTTTTTCGTTGTTGGTTTTAGATAACAAGAAAAACACGCCCAAAAGAACAATCGTGACCACTGCAGCCACTATGATCCATCGCGTGTTCGTAGACTTCAAAGCTTTAACACCCTTCCTTGAAACATCTAGCAAGGCCTCGAAATAAACTCAAGCGAGCGTATTATATATGATTTAAGCGAAAGGCTGAAATCGGCGCTTTAAGCGCCACCGGCAATGGCCGGGATAAACGACACTTCTGCGCTGGAGTCAACTGGCGTGTCCATCCCTTTCAAAAAACGGATATCTTCCTGACCCACAAAAACATTGACAAATCTTCTTATGTCGCCAGATTCGTCGCATAACCTTTCTTGAATCCCGGGGTATCTGCTTTCCAGGTCTGTTATGAGCTCGCGGACATTATTTCCGCTCCCCAAAACCTGGCTCTCACCGTCTGTCAAGTTTCTAAGAGCCGCTGGTATACGTACTGTCACTTCCATCTTTCCTCCTTGCTACGCTCAAGATTCCTTGAGCTAAGTTGTTATTTTCTTCCCGCTTCCCTGCTCTATTATTCTTTCGGAGGCTTTAAGGCCTCCTGAAAATCGGCCATCACCGGTTTTATTGTAGCTGTCGGACCAACCTTTTTTTCAAGTGCCTCAAGCGTTTTCAGGCCCAACCCGGTCACATAAGCGACTGTCACCTCGCCTCGCTCTATTCTACCTGATTCAGCCAACTTTTTAAGAACAGCAATTGTCACCCCGCCGGCTGTCTCAGTAAAAATGCCTTCCGTCTCAGCCAGGAGCTTTATTGCCTCCACTATTTCCTCATTACCGGCGATGTCTATAGCACCTCCGGAATCACCGACTACCTTAAGCGCGTAATAGCCGTCGGCAGGATTACCGATGGCTAATGATTTGGCGATCGTCTCCGGTTTTACCGGCTTAATGATATCGACGCCTTCCTTAAAGGCTGTAGCAACAGGAGAACACCCTTGAGCTTGGGCCCCTGATATTCTAACATTGGAGTCCTCAATCAGACCGATTTTCTCTAGTTCGTCGAAACCCTTCTTCACTTTCGTCAAAAGAGAGCCTGACGCGATCGGCACAACGACGTGGTCCGGCGCCCTCCAGCCAAGTTGCTCGGCGGTCTCGAAGGCAATAGTTTTTGACCCCTCAGCATAGTAAGGCCGAATATTGACGTTTACAAAGGCCCAATCATACTCGCTCGCTATCTCGGCGCATAGACGGTTGACCTCATCATAATTGCCGGTCACGGCGACCAGCTTGGGGCCGTAAACCGCTGTGGCGATCACTTTGCCCCGCTCCAAGTCGGCAGGGATAAAAACATAGCTGTCCATTCTGGCGTGGGCCGCGTGGGCGGCTACCGAGTTAGCCAAGTTGCCGGTTGAGGCGCATGCCGCTATCTCGTAACCAAACTCTTTGGCCTTGGTCAGCGCGACAGAAACAACCCTATCCTTAAAAGAGAAGGTTGGGTTCTGTGTGTCGTTCTTAATATAAAGTTTCTCAAGCCCTAGAATCTTTCCTAAATTTTTCGCTTCAACCAGAGGAGTGAAGCCGGCACCCATATCCACCCGCGGGGCGTCGGCGCTAACCGGTAGCAACTCAGCGTATCTCCAGATAGTAGCCGGCCCTGCCATTATCGACTCACGACTTACCGCTGAGGCTATGAAATCATAGTCATAGACGACTTCAAGCGGTCCGAAACAAAACTCGCAGACGTGTTCGGGCTCTATTGGATATTCACGACCGCATTCACGGCACCTTAGGCCTTTAACATTCGGCATAGACAATCTCTTTCTTTTTTCAGTCAATCACTTATCTCATCGAGAAGCCACAAACACGGCCCGAAAAACAAAAATACCCCTCTCGATGCGAGAAAGGGGCAGTAGTCTTTTTCAGACTGCTACTCATCTCTCCCGCAATATTTTCGCGGGCTGGAATTGACACCTAGCCTTTTCTCTGGTCGGTTGTCGGGCTTCATAGGGCCAGTCCCTCAGCCACTCTTGATGAGCACGCACTTTTAAATGAGCGCGTAAAAGAGAAGATAGCATGCAAGGCCAGCCATTGTCAAGAAGTCAGCTCCTTTAAGGTTCCACTACAAATATTGACACCTTTAGATGTTTCGCGCCAGACAGTATCGAATTATTACACAAGCTCTTTTATTGATATAATGACTTTAAGAAAGTTGAGGTAAGTCATGTCGGATATTCTAAAAAACATTTTCTATGTTTTGGGTTTTGCGACTCTGACAGCCATAGGCGCAGCGATTAAGCTGCCTTTCTTTCCATATCATCCTTTCACAATGCAGGTGATATTTGTTCTGCTGTCCGGCGCTGTTCTTGGAAGTTTTCGCGGGCCGCTGAGCCAAGTGCTCTTCTTGGCGTTGGGACTTTTAGGAGTGCCTTTATTTAATGAGTTGGCGCCGAGCTTCCCTGTGCCGGCGCTCGGCACTTCCCCCGGCTTTATGCGCACGGTTCTCAAAGCAGGCTGGCTCGAGGGATTTGTAGCCGCCAGCTACGTTACAGGCATAACGCTTGAATATGCCCGAAAAAAAGACTTCTGGACGGTTTTAACTGCCGTCATGGGAGGATTGCTGACCCTATATATATTGGGGCTGTCGTTTCCGGTATTGATTTACAAGATCCCGTCAGGCGAGAGTTTTGTCGGCTGGGCCTGGCCGTTCCTGCTTATGGACTTTGTAAAGTCTCTGCTGGTTGTGTTCTTTTTAGTCAATCTCTACAAGATCAAAAAGCTAGCGCCGTCAAGCTCATTTTGAACTTAGCGGCACAGCCCTGACCAGGAGCCTTCTCGTTGAGGATATGGTGACTGAATCCCAGCTTGAAGCAGAGGCTATCAACGTTAGCGTCGGACCGTTTGTTTTATCGAAAATACTTGGGTCATCTCGCTCAACTGTCCATTTCTTCGTAGACCTGTAGCTATACTTCTTGCCGCCCCAAAACACATAGATCGGCGTACCTTTCTTAATCAAATGGAGGAGTGAAAACAGATTCTGATCGCCCCGAACAAAATATGCATAATTATGACCAGCCAGAATAACGTTACCTTTTTCTCCAGGCTTGGCGCTATCTACTACATGCCCGGCCCCGGTCTTCAGGGCCTCTTCCGTAAAGCCCTCGATTATGGGCGCGTCGACCAGAACCGCCGGAATAATTATCCGATTCTCCGGCGTTTTCGGCCCGTCCTCCGCTTTTACTTCCAAAGCCTCGATTGTGGAAGAGGATAAAAAAAGAGTGGCATATGGCCGTCCCACCCAGAACAGGAGAGATATCCCGATCAAAATTAAGACAGCCCCCAAAATATTCGCGGCCACATAAGTCAGAAATCTGGCCCTGCTCGGACGCTTTTTATCTTCTTCTTCAGTCATAAACAGCCTTTTAAAACGGGACAGTTAAATTATTTTACCACGCTCGGTCAATTATCCAAGTCGGTCGGTTGAAAACAGAAAAACCTTTTGAGAACGCGAGCGGATTTACTAATTAGCCGCATTTTGATAAAATACTTCTAAAACATAGGCATACAGATGTTTCGCATACAAACTAACAGTCTTAAATTCAAGATATTTTCAGGCCTCTCCTTCATATTCCTATCAGTTGTCCTGTTTGGAGTGATAGTCGCGACTTCACTCGGGCGCGTGACCTCGGACTTTGAGAACGCAACTGAATTGACGCAGCAAAAGATAAATCCAGTTTTGAGTCTCCAAAACAAAATGTTGAAGGCAGCCAAGCCTATCAACAACTTTCTTATTAACGGAGAAGACGACAAAATCGAGGCCTTTGTGCGTTCAAGAACGCAGATAGACAACGCTTTCACTCTTATGAAGAAGAACACCGGCAACGAAGAGACACTCAAGTTTATCGAGGAATCTGAGAAAGCATGGACCAAGGCCAGCGTACAAGGGCTCAGTATTACTAACTCCCGGTATTCCTATTACGATAAGTCCGCGGGGACTTTGATGAAGCAATTTGACGATTCGATCGAGAAAGCCGTCTTTAAACTCGATAGAGTAGAAACGATATTGTCAAAAGAGGTCGAAGCTCAACTCGACAACGCTCGCCGAGAACGCGGTCTGACAAATTTTCTTATCGGCGTCATCTGGATACTAACTCCGGCCGTATCTATAATGACGGGTTTTTGGCTGCTTAGGGTAATCCTCAGGCCGATCGCTTCCCTGCAAGAGGGAGCCAGACGTATCGGTCAGGGCGACCTCGACCATCATCTCTCAATCCAGGCAAATGATGAGTTCAGAGACCTAGCAGATGACTTTAATGCTATGGCTAAACATCTTAAGAAGAGCCAGAACGCCCTGCATCAACTAGCAATTCACGACGGTTTAACAGGCTTATATAATCACCAGGAATTTCAGCGCCTGCTCCGCCAGGAATTTGAACGCTCCAAACGCTCTAAGAATCCGATAAGCCTGCTCTTTCTTGATATCGATAATTTCAAACAGTTCAACGACACGTTCGGTCATAAACAGGGCGATATCGCCCTCGAGATTATCTCCAAGCTGATCAGCGAACAGGTGCGACAGATCGACACTTCAGCCAGATATGGTGGAGAAGAATTCGCTGTCATTCTGCCGGCCACAAAAGCGACTGAGGCCACAACCATTGCTGAGCGCATAAGAGAGGCTGTTAGCGCTCAGCCGTTCATAGTTAAAGGAAAAGTACACCAGCTTAGCGTCAGTATCGGTATCTCCGAATATCCAGTTGACGCCGACAACCCCGGTGACTTAATTGAAGCAGCCGATCTGGCGCTTTACACGGCCAAACGAAACGGGCGTGACCGCGTCTGTCTTACGTCAACTTAGTTTCTCGCGAAGTTTGTCTAGTGGAAGCACTCTTTTCCCTTTCTGATCTATCTGGATGAGAATATTTTCGAAGTTACCATCATCTATCCTCTTTTTGACCTCCGCGATTCCAATGGCCCGCACATAATCAACCGCGTTGCTTCCAGTCGCTATGAACTCCTTTACATCGTCAATTTCAACCAGTTGCTCGCGCGGAGCCCAGACACAGAGCTTCATGACCCGTTCATCATCCTTTTTGACAAGGAAAAAGTATTGAAAATCGTCCAGCTTAAAGTTCCCATCGTTCGGTTTCGGGCCTTCGTCAATCACGTACCCTTTGTAATCCGAGATATCAGACATAAAATCCTCCCCTTCAGCGTTCGCCCGCTCCTTTTGGCAACGCCATAGTTTCTAAACGCTTGACCCGCTCACTAGTTGGCGGATGCGTGGTCATCAGTTTCTTGATTTTACCACTCACGCCCTTTTGCTTAGGAGGGCTGATGTAGAGATGGGCGGTGGCCTTGTTAGCGGCTTCGAGCGGTTCCTGGTCTTCCTCTATCTTCTTTAGAGCGCTCGCCAGCCCCGCTGGATACCTGGTAAGCATCGCGCTGCTGGCATCCGCGAGGTACTCACGCTGTCTAGACACCGCCATACGGATAAGACGCGCGATTATAGGGGCCAGTATAGCCAACGCCACTCCGATAATAAACAGTATACCAAAACCCCCGCCTGAACCTTCGTTCCGCCGACGGCCGCCAAACCAAAAACTTCGCAGCAGCCAGTCGCTGAGCAGAACCACAACCCCCACCATGACGACCGTGAGCGTCATTAGCTTGATGTCATAATTCCTGATATGGCTCATTTCGTGGGCAATGACGCCTTCAAGTTCAAGCCTGTCCATCTTTTCCAGAAGACCCGTCGTCACAGCAATCGAGGCGTGTTCAGGGTCTCGTCCAGTGGCAAAAGCGTTAGGAGCAGTGTCATCAATAACATACAGCTTCGGCCTGGGTATTCCTCCGGCAAGCGCCAGCCCTTCGACGGCGTTGTGAAGATAGGGGTATTTTTCTTTGCCGGCCAAATGGGCGCTGCTCATGCGCAGAACTAAGCTATCGCTTTTGTAGTAGCTGGCGAGCGCCATGCCTCCGCCCACGATTAAGGCGAGAATCAAGCCGAAATAGCCGAAACTTGTCAGTTCTCCAAAAACCCAGCCCAGGGCGCCCACCAATAGAACGAACGTTAATATCAGAAACCATGAGCGACGTTTGTTGCCCGCTATCTCCTCATACATGAGCTAGTTAAGTCTCTTATTCTTTCGCGAAATCAACTTTGACAGGTTCTCGTGATACCTCATCTATCTCAAAATATTCCCGGGACGCGAAACCAAACATACTGGCCATGACGTTGGTGGGAAACTTTTGGATCGCAGTGTTAAAAGACATAACGGTATCGTTAAAAAACTGTCGCGAGAAAGCGATTTTGCTTTCAGTTCCAGACAACTCCTCTTGCAACATCATGAAATTCTCATTGGCTTTCAGTTCCGGGTAGTTCTCCGCCACAGCGAAAAGCGATTTCAGCGTGCCTGTCAGCATATTCTCTGCTTTGGCCTGGCCTTCTACGGTTCCGGCGTTGATCGCTTGTGTCCTGGCTTTAGTTACGTTTTCAAAGAGTTCACGCTCATGAGTCGCGTAGCCCTTTACAGTCTCAATCAGGTTCGGTATCAGGTCATAACGGCGCTTGAGCTGAACATCAATTTGTGACCACGCGTTTTCAATTCTATTTCTCAAAACAACTAGTCGATTATAGATGCCGATAAAGCCTAAAACTATCAAAACGGCCGCGACCACTAAGATTATTGTTGTCAAGAAATATACCTCCTCTGCAAGTCTCGTTGATCCTTAATTACTAATTACATCAACCATTATCCTCTTTGCCCCCGCTGATGCAAAATCAACCAGTATAAGCTGCGGCAAAGAGGTTTGCAGAACCGCAGGCCTTATCGCTGCTGATTGAATTTAGCTGACAAGCCGCTTCCTGTTAAATAATATCAACCGGGGTGCCCACACCGATAAGCGGATAGAAGTTGAGAATATCGCCATTCCTCATCCTAATACATCCGTGAGAGGCAGCCCGGCCTATGCTGGCGTAATTTGATGTCCCGTGTATTAAAATAGCGCGCGCGTCTAGAGCCAGGGCCCTTACGCCGAGCGGATTGCCGGGGCCGGCTGGAAGAACTTTCGGCATATCTTTCGCCCAGGAACTGCCCGGGTTTATCCATCTCGGAGCCGGTTGCTTATTGACAACCTTCCAGGACCCGCCTGGTGTTGGCCACTGGGGCATTCCGACAGCGACACGATATGTCCGCTCAAGCTCTCCGTTCCTGTAAAAGTAGAGCCGTCGCTGGCCCCTGTTTACTATGATACGTCTTGAATCAACAGAGAACGCCCACTCTTTTTTCGTTATATGCTCGGCATAATCGACCGCTTCAACTGTCGCAGTATGCTCGCCGTCACTGAGAAGCTCACCTATATAAACAATACGCTTGCTGCCATCGTCGCCCTTGGAGACAGCCTCCTGACCATCGATAAATAATTTAAGACTCTTTAAGCCCGATTCCTCTTCGGTTATAGAAACATCTATTTGAGGGGTGACAACTCTGACAACCTCACCCTCCGGCGGCATGATGGAATTTACAACCGGTGCTGTTTCGTCTTTTATCACCGGCACTGTCACCGATCGCGCGTTGCCGACATCGTCAACAGCAATAATTTCTAAAGTATTCGTGTCGTCCAGACCTATTAAAGCAATTTCGAGGTTTCCTTCTTTGTCAACAACTTGCGGCTCGAGCGCCTCATCATTAATAGACGCCTCAATCTGAGCGCCGGGTTCACTCTTTATCGGTACGCCGGCATTTGGTCCATTGCTGACAAAAAAATTGTTGCCGTCGGCTAGACCAAGCGGCGGCGCCTGCGTGTCGACCTCAAAAGACCACTCGGCTTCGAGCTCGCGCGGCACCCCCATCCCAACAGTTATTTGCACCTTTACCTGGTGCTCTCCGTCACTCAAACTCTGGGGCGGAACAAAATCAATACCTGTACCACTCGAAGGCGGTGTGACCGCCTGTTCCTCGCCATCGACAAAAAGACTTAGCGCTTGAATGTTAACCCCTGGGATATTCAGCCATTTAACTGAGATTACAGGTTTTTCGCTAGCGATTCGGCTCTCGGGTTTTGGGGAGATGTCGAGCATTTTTTCCGCGGATGCGAAAACGACACCCCAACTACCAATAAAAACGACTGCGACAAGGGACGCGAAGATGGTGATTCGTCTGCCCTTAGTACCCATATAAGATTTCAATCTTGCATCACAACTTACCTGCCGGAGCATCGGTGTGTCAAGCTAGAAATGCCTTAATTATAGACACGGCTAATCTATAAACTTATTGTCCAATCGAGCGCAAATTAAACCAGAAGAAAGGTGAAGTATTATAAAGTAAGGGATTGCTATGATTCTTTTTTCAGCTCGTCTTCGATTCCTGAGAACATAGTTTTGCAATGAGGTGCCATCTCCAACCCATCATGATCTTTCGCACGCGCTCCCTGAAAAAACTGCCCGGAAACAAACCCTTGTCGAACCGTGCAAGTGATGCCAAAATACTGACCCGCGCCTTCTTTCCTGCGCTAAACACTTCCTTGTCTCCTTGGCAGGGGAACACTCTTCTATTAACCGACCCCTTTGTTGTTTGTTAGTAACAAAAAAACACACTATTGTTCATCAGGCCTGGAGGGGGGGGCAGGCAAACGCTGGACCGGGTTGCAACTGAGCTAATTAAACGGGAATTGGATAAAAAAAGGGAAAGTCTTAGCCTAAAATCCTACACAACGCCTTCGGCTGCCTAAGGGTCGATAGTATAAGGGCATGTTACAAATCAATCACGTTTTCTGTGGAACAGTTGCAAACCAAATGCCTTGTGTTCCACGCAAATTAATCCAGAAGAAGAGAGGGATTCAATGACTGGTGTAGCTATGTTGGTTCGTTTTTCAGCTTGTCTTCCATGTCAGAGAACATGGTTTTGCAGTGTGTCACCATCTTCAACTGATCATCCTTGGCGAGCTTGCCGATCATCTTCTGCATCATGTTAGGCATCATGTTAGGCATCTTA
>SDBV01000003.1_pt1 | contig 230175 bp, 410 predicted proteins | sample 2277081 | NCBI WGS metagenome assembly SDBV01 (sample SAMN10402039, study PRJNA504765) | marine sediment metagenome | isolation source: marine sediment core GS10_PC15, 223 cmbsf | place: Arctic Ocean: Southern Knipovich Ridge | collected 2010 | reverse complement strand
TTGGCCTGGAGGTAATTGTTTAACGGAGTGATCACAGGGAACAAATGAAGAACCGTGAACGGCCCATGTCTTATCTCCATCAGCGGTTCCTTCCATACGGTCTGTGTACGTTGGTTCTATAAATCCTGTAGACGGAACAACTGGGTTACTTTCCTCCTCAACGCTATCTGTTGGCGTTGCTTCGCAATCACTATCGTTGCTGCTTTTTTCAGTCAGTTTCCGACGTTCAGTCAGTTCTTTGAGTTCTTCAAGCTCTTCGTCTGTTGCAAGCTCTTCGTCTGTTGCTATTCTTGCCACATCTCCTCCAGTAAGTCCAGTGCTCTTATGAGTCTTGTCATTCCGATTCCACCACCACAACGGACTATTGGGTTAGTTGTTACCAGTGATAGGAATTCTTCTAGTTCATTCTCAACACGCTCCTTGCCAAATTGGTTGTATAGCAAGTGTGCGTATTCTCCGCCACTGATAGTATGAAACAAATCTCTCATTTCGTCAACATCTGTACTTCGTTCAGCACTACCGATCGTTTCAATACCAAACAGAATGATATCGATTTTACTAGCATATTCACCGTTCTTTTTCATATTCCAGAAGGGGTTTGTGTGTTGAGGAAAGTTTTGTAAAAATACGGAGGGGCCAAAGTCTTGCCCAATTCTCGTTTCGTGCTCACCCTCTAACTCTTTGACTCCGTACGCTTCTGCTATGTTGGTATAGTTGAGTGTTGCGTTCACCCCGAACCCTAGAAAATTTAAAAGCTCCATCTCTAATGCTTTCAATACGAACATGTCACCATGAGTTTCGAACTCAAACATTGGGAAGATTAGATCGTGTCTTCCTTCAATTGGGTTCTTCTCGAGTCGGTAACTTGTTGTCTGACAAAAGTAGCCAGGGACGTCTGGAGTTGTTAGTAGTTCGTATTCAAGATGCATTTGTCCAGTCTGTGGAAGTGGCCAAGTGTTCCCTGTGTAGGAAAAGTCGGCTATTGTTGATGGATCTTCACATGCGGCTAAAATTGAAAGGCGGGGTTGGGTGGGTACTTCGATGAATCCTTTGTCTTCAAAAAACTGTCGGAGCTTTTTGATTGCGGGATGATATTTTTTTGGATCTATTCTCTTCATAAATTCTCTCCTTCAAGTTAAATCGGCTTATTTAGTCAATAAAGTCTCCAGAGAGGTTTTATTTGTTAAAACAGCACGTTTGATTATGCTTTGTAGAGTAGTTGGTCTATATCGAACGATTTCAACACACACATTGATCTTAAATGGATCATCAAGAATGATTGTATGCGTGTGGCCATGAATATTGAAAGCTGGCCTGGGTAGATTCCACATTGGGTAGTGAGTGAACACAAAATCCAACGGAAGGTTTTCAAAGTCGTCAACTTCGATATGATACATCAGATGAATTTCGTCGAAGTTGTATTTCTTCAACTTGTTCTTGTCGAAGTCGTGATTGCCAACGATAAGGATGTTATAGCCCATGCATCGAGCCAAGAATTTGTTCATTTCAGTTGCGCCCATGAACGCTACATCACCAACCCAAAAACACACGTCAGTTGGTCCAACGTAATCGTTGTGGTTGGCAATCATATGCTCGTGCATTTCGTCCATATGTTGAAATGGACGGTCACTGAATTTAATGATATTTTTGTGACCAAAGTGGTGATCAGACCAAACAAAGATCCGATCTGTGTCTATGCATTTCAAGTTTTTGTTTCGTTGCTGGGCTTCTTCTTTGTCCAAGAAAGTTTGAGGTGCTGCACACTTACGCCATTTGCCGATCTTGCCAACACCCCGCATGATGGTTCCATCATGCTTCTTGTCAAGATGTTCCAAATAGAGTGATTGCAGGATTTGTGATCCTGGAGAGTTTTGAGTGACGGTATGTGTTGCTTCTTGACCCATAATCTTATTTTACAGGTATCTGGTTGAATGTCAACGCTTTTTCTTTTTTGTCTTTTTCTTTTTCGTTGCAGGTATTAGTGATTTGCGTTTTTTCTTCTTTGTTGGGATAGTTCCACCACCCAATATGTCTGGAAGCTGCTTATCGTATATCTTGACGTGGTTGACGTTATACCGAATGATAACTGGGTCAGCTAGTCCAGGGTGGCTTAGCTCGATCCAGTCAATGACATCTCCATCCTTGAGTCGTAGGTTGAGAATAGCACGGAGCTCGTTCCAAGTAACTGATCTGTCCATATCAATAGTCTCGCATTAATTTGACACCAACTTGCTCTTCGATAATTTCCTTCCACTCGTAGAATTTCGGTCCGTGCGTCATTTCTCCATAATGAACCATTTCATATTGGTGTACCATTTCATGAACTAAAACTGTGATAAAGAACTCACGAGTACTAAGTTCAGGATCGATATGAATCGAACCATTATCGCAGTTTGTCGGTAAAGTTTCACCATACGCACCCTTAACGGGTTTGACAACAATTTCGACAGGCTTGGGTAAGCTTCCGTCGAATACAGCCTGATTTAGTGCACTCCACCAGTGCATTACCAGTCGCTGTGTTATTACAAAATTGGTTTGGCGGCCATATCTTTCCAGATGTTTCTTAACCTTTTTTCTTGCCTGTGCGTTTGTTCTTTTCATTTCTTTTGCAATACATCCTTAACGCTGTTTCTGCCATTACTCCTGTCATTGTCATGTCAGCAATCGTCTTCATGACATACAGATTACCATATCGCATCCAAGCTTGATTGACGTCTTTACAGTCACTGATATCTGGACAACTAATTGACCATCCTTCTTCCAATGCTTGTTCGGCCATAATGTGTCCATCACCTCGTTGGTCTGGTATTATCACTTTTGGTCGTGGGGATCGATGCAAGTGTTTTATTTGTTCCGGTGTGAGCTTGTTTCCTAAAGTTGCAACTCCTTCAATAACATATGCATCAAAAACCCCTTCCACGACATACAACGGAAGATCCGTGTTATCGTATAGTTCTTTAAACCCAAACAGCACGTTACTATTGCTATGGTGTGAACTCTTGTACTTGTTAGGTCTCTTATCAGTTATGTCTCTGCCCTGATAAAAGATCAACTTCCCATCCCTGTAGACTGGTATTGTTATTCGACCTTTCCAGTCTTTATGATCTGACAAGTAGAACGGATACTCGTTTGGATCAATTCCTCGTAAGTCTCTAAGATACTCACTTGCAGCCACTGACCACTTATCGCCTTTTCGGGAACCAACTCGATAAAAATGAGCTGGAAGAGCAATCTCTGGTGTTATTAGACTTCTATCAGGCTCAACCCGTTTTGGTTTTGTACCTTCGTTGGCAAGTGCTTCGAATACAATCTGCTGCCATTCTTCGTCAGGAATACCAAACGCACGCATAACTCTAAGCATTTTGCTTGGCATTCTTGTATTGTATTCGGGATTATACGTTGCTTTGTGTTTGCAGTTGAAGCAGTTATAGGATGTAGTACTCTCAGCAAACCGAAAACCACCTCGGAGTCCTTTGCGAGTATGGTCATTACAAACCAAACAGCGTGTAGACTGCCAACCTTTAGCTGAAGGCGTACTAAGGGGAACGTGTCGACGGATAACTTCTTCAAGGATCATAACGAGTAATTATACTATGTTATGAGGCTTGTTTCAATTTCTTTCCACTTTTCCTTTTCTTGTTCGGCTTTTTCTTCTTGGCGATTTTGATAAAGCGTTTACGAATCTCATCAGCATCCATCCAGATGTCTTCACCCTTGATGATTCGACTAACTTCATCATCAGTGAGGAATGGTGAACAATATTTTTTTAGGAGCTTGGCAAACCACAACACAGTACTTTCAACCATGCTTGCCATTTCGTGTCCCTTTCCTCCTGTTTCACCACTGAAGTTGTGAAACATCATCCGGCTGTCGTCGTGGAGTAAATATTCATCACCTGCCAAGAAGATGAATGTTCCCATCGAGTATGCTCTTGCTGCTAAAACAGTAACAACATGGGCTGACGTACTCTGCATCGCATTGATGATTTGTACACCTGTACTCATGTATCCTCCCGGTGTATTTAGGTGAATATAGATGGTATCGCCTGTCTGGGCTGTATTGATCTTGTGAATCATATCAGTGTATTTGAGAGGGTCTTCGATTGTATCGCTGATGTAAAACGTTAAGATTCGGTTGGTTATAGTGGTTTCATAGAAAGAATAGGGGAGTTTTTCTTTCTTTTCTTCGTTCGACTGACAATAATTATTTTGGGTCATATTATCTCTCTTATTTGGTAAGAAGGGAGAAGGTTTTGGCCTTCTCCCTAATGGTGGATTTGATAACAAGGTTCCGCCGAACCCCGCCGAGAATTACGCAGCTAGCGCAAAGTCCTCAGAATATCCATAGTCGTTGTCAACTATTTTGGTCTTCGATTTACGATCGTTGCCAAACGCGCTGTCCAGTTTCCGTTTATCTACACGTCGAATCCAGTTCACCCCCGTATGTAACGGGAAAATTGGTGGAGGTGGCGGCGTCGAAGCCGCGTCCGCCCAGTTACTAAGTCTCCTTCATACAGCGATAAGGTATTTATTGTAACAGAAAAAAAACCAAAAGTCAATCAGTTACCACCCACGGGCAACACACATAACAAATTCGTTATCAATAAACTCCTTGGGGGTTGAATATGTGCGAAATCCTTGTCGAACAACCCTTTCGTAATCGATGGCTACGTACCTTGGCATTTTGTATTTTTTAGTCGTATCCTGAACCATCTTTAGAAGTTTATTCATATCACCATTGTCCGCCCTTACTGCCATAACTCCAGCAGCAACTATAGCCTTCGTCGCACACAGTTGTGCCATGTGAGACAAATAGGCATGTAGTCGTTCCTCAGTTTGGTTAGGAACTTTAGGTTGATACCCTTTAGCGTCTAACTTTTGAATCAGCTTCTCGATTGTTGGAAACACATAGGTTATTTTTTCACCAGAGTTAGTTTCGATACGTATTCTATTGAGTTGTTGTATTTCTTGTGGCTGTGCTTCTGGTTTGAATGGCTGTGCTTGCGTGTACCGGCATGATACAACGACAATAATAGTAAAAAGTACCAAGGCTAACTTTTTCATATCACTTTCCTTACTTTGAATTACTCTTTGCCCAATCGTCTTGTAGAGCCGTTGAGTATTCGTGGTTCATTACGAGGTCACTCTCGTAATTAGGTAGGTCGTCTACCTTGAGATCCCCAACGCCATACGAAAGTGTGACGTGAGGTAGAAACTCGTTGTGGTCAAACGATGCGTTATGTTTTTTCATCAAATCTTCGTGACGCTTAGTTAGTTCAGGGCAATCGAATTCGAGCACCAAACAATTTGACGTTTCCTCAGTTTCTTCATCAGGTCGAGATTGAAATATTGTAAATTTTTTGAACTTGCCAACAAGTGGAGGATCGATCTCCCCTTGCGCTTCATAGTTAGGAAGATGCCTTTTGCTGTAAAGTAGAGTGCAGTGGAGCTTACCTTTGCCAACAACATTAGGAACGTTGTTGTCCTTTTGATACTGCTGCAGTCCTTTCATAGTGTCCCCATCAAAGCGAACACCAGCAAAGGTTCCATTTTCTTTTAGTTCGTTAAGCTTCACGTTGTTGTCCTGTTACCTGTCTGATTGTTTCCAATGCCCACCTCTTCGCTGCAATCGCTGTTGCGAAGTCATTTAATATCTGAGCACCACTATACTCAACCTTTGCGTATATCTTGTCGCCGTCGCAGCCTTCAAGGGTATACATTAGTCCCAAGTATTTACCAATACTGACAAACTTAGCCATTGAGATTCACCACTACTTGACACTTGTTTTTCTTAATTATGACCCTTGGGTTTAACTTTAGACTGGCAGAAGTTTTCATTCTGGCTCTTTCACAGTCACCAAACGAATTAAATGGACCACCAATCAACGTGGTGGTTTCGGGCGCACCAGCAGGTAATCCTAAAAACGCGAAAACTATAATTGCTTCAAACATCGTTTCATCTCCAAAAAAGTAAGTTCTCTGGCATCCTTTCGTCTGCTGGTCTTAACCTTCTTTCCATCAACAATGTCAAAATTCTTTGCTAAGTAGTCAGGATGAATACCACACCCTGGAAAAAACTGGTCACAATCGTACGATCTGTCAATCATCGTCATATAGATCGTTGTGGTATCGGGTAATGCTTCAATCCACAGTTTACTACCACCCAGAATGAATATCTTCTTTTCCTTGTCGTCAAGCGAATCAGTCGCCTGACGCAAATCAGAAAAAACCTGCATTCCATTTGCTGTGTAATTTGGGTTGCGAGATAGCACAATCGGTGTGCGACCTGGCAACGGTGATTCCATATATCGAAGCGATCGATCCTTCCGCTTTTCAACCATTCGCATCATGTCTTCGAATGTTCCTCGTCCCATAATGCAGTAGTGTTCCTTCGTAGTTTTTTGGAAGTGTTTAAAGTCCTTTTTAAAGTTCCAAGGGATACGTCCATTCTTTACAAACCCAAGCCGATTGTCGACGCAAACAATAATATTCAGTTCACGAGGAACGTCGTGTCCATCGTACTTCGGTCCAGCGTCCTTCGTTGGTGGCCGTTGCATTACTACTCTCATTCACTTCGTACCCTTTCCTGTACCTCAATTAGACATTGTTGCCACATTTTTCTCTGTGTGTTAACGAGCATGTTTTTGTCGATAACAACTGCTCTTGCAAAAGAAGTAAATCGTGTTTTCTTTTCCTTGGGGAAGTACTGTTTTGTTAGAGTATCCCACACTCCATCAACAAGAGTAATAATACTTGCCCATTCTTCGTTTACATCCCACGTTCGCCAATTCTTTTCATCTCGTTGTAATTTATAGTGGAGAGCAGTAACAACAGCAACTCTCATCTGCATCCATGAGCTTTGGCGAACGGGATAGGCGATGATATCACCAACCTTGACCACTTGACCAAACATATCTTTGGTTTCAATATCTTTGAAATTTTCAGCAACCATTGTTTGAATCCTCGCTCTCCCCTAATGCTGGCACCGGGCTAGTTGGCCATCCTTTCAGTTTGAGCTCAACTTGATGTTCGGTAAGAAGCGAATTCAAACTCGTATTTGCCTCGTCGGCTAACACCTTGAGACTTTCAATACGATGCTTGAGATAAGCGGTACGCTGGTCCATATCTTCAAACTGCGTATCCTTCATAAGCTCTTGGACAGCAGCGATCAACGCGTAAATCTTTGCTCGGTTTTTGTTTTCTGTGTGTTCTGACATTTAACCTCCTCGCAGCCACTCCGTGAGACCAATCAATATGGTAACAGGTGCTGCTACTATCATCATTGCAAAGAAACATTCCCTGTTACTTTTGAATGAAAAGTAGCCCACCAGCACGAGTATTATGAATATATACGGACCATGTATGAATTGATCCCAACTCATATCATCCCCTTAAATTCATCGATGCCAACGATCCGAATGCCCTTCTCGCGAGCCTTCTTTACCTTGCCAGAGGTTGAATCGGGATTCTTGGTTACAAGAATCGTTGTCTTGCCGCTGACGCTACTTTGCATCGTGCCACCAGCATTCTCAACTGCCTCCGCCAGATCCTTATCACGGAATCCAGTGAACACAACCTTTTGATCATTCATTGCACCACTGCTGCCCATAGTCTCCTCCTCTTCGTCTAAAATTGTAACGTAGTCATCAACGTCGTTGTAGAACTCCCAGAAGTTCTGCATACCGTCGGCAATCTTCATGGCAGTTTTCTTTTCAAATCCATCGACCGGAACGATCTGGTCAACAATCCATTCTACCCGACTGCATGTTGAAGCCAGTTCCCAAAGTCCGCCAACTCCAAGTGCTTTGTACAGCTTCTTGAACTTGCGGCGACCAACACCTCGACCAAAGAAAGGAGTCGAACCCATTAACTTCCACAACGGAATATTCGTTAGTTGTTCCTTCAAGCCCTTGTAGATTTTGTGTCCGTTCGTACCAACGATCCCAGCCATTTCATGTTCGTTCATTTTGATGATAGCTTCAATCGAATTATACCCAGCATCGTAAAACTTGCGGGTGCTTCCTTCGCGCATGTAGGGAGCTTCAATTGAGTTGAAGAAAGCCAATATCTTTTCAAACTGGACATCGGCGTTGGCTTCGTGATTCGTAAGGACGACATCAACGCCTGTTTCATTCCACTTCCATTCGCCGTCGGGAAGTTGGGGAGTGGTACTTTCAACCACTTCCATAATAAACGGAATCACATCACCACTACGAGTGATCTTAATTTTGGCACCAGGGCCTATTCCATTTTCTTTGATAAACTTTGCGTTGAAGCCAGTTGCATGTTGGACCGTAACACCAACAAGCTCGACAGGCTTAACTCGTACACGAGGCTTCATGTAGCCATGCTTAGAAACGTTCCACTGAACTTCAACAACCTCAGCAATCGCTACGTTACTGGCATCAGCAACTTTGTACTTACGAGCGAACGTAGGATTCAATGTGTCACGAGTTGGGTTCATTGCCTGGCGCTTGATGGCTGAGTTAACGTCAATCACAACACCATCAATTTCATACGTACTGTCGTTGCGTTGTGTGTTGAGGTGTTCCGTTAGCCATTCCTCTTTTGCTGCTTGTCGTCCTTTCACAGCGACGTGAGGAGCAACAGAAAAACCTGCCTTCCACAAACGACTTAACTGTTCCTTCTTACTGAAGTGATGTGGGGAAACGATTTCATAAGCAATAACTGAAAGCTGTGTCAGTAGTTCTGGGTCGATCTTCTTTGAGTTCATCAACCCAGCAACCATGTTGCGGGGATTTTTGTAAGGCTTGCCACTACGAGACTTGACAGTGGTTTGCAAACGCTTAAACTTCTCGACACTCAAAATAATTTCAGCTCGGATGGCGTATGTTGGATGGTCCATAATATGCATGAACTGTTCCGGAATTGGCATATGACGAAGATGACGAGTTATGTCAGCTCCCATCTCACCATCACCACGACTGTAAGCAATACGAAGACCATCTTCGTCATAGATTAGCATGCAACTGATGCCATCAAGCTTATCAGTAATAACGATTAGTTCGTCACGGAGATCGTTTTGATTGACCCACTTCGCAACGTCACCCTCATATAACTGATCGAGGCTGCCCATCGTGAAGGGAAGAGGAATTTTGCCACCACGTACTGAACTTCCAATACCAGTGAAGTATTTGTTGGTGGGATCGAGCCTCTGAGCATAACGTCTTAGACCGTCATACTGAGCATCGGTAATAGGAGACTCTTCACCATTGTGGTATAGATCATCGGCTTTTTGAAGAGCACCGATAACCTCGACAATGGAATAGTTGTCGTGATTTATCGCAATATCTTTCAAATCCATACTATAAGTATAAACGATTTTGATAGGTGGGTCAACTACAAGGGCTCTTTAAATCCCCTTAGATACAAGGGATTAGATTAAAATTCAACCAAGTTGTTTTCTTCAGGGTCAGTATTTTGCGTGAAAATGTACTCAAGTGTTGTTCGGTTGATTGTGTCTTTCTGCCTGAATTTTATAGTGAGGACATGTATTCCTTTTTTGACCTGTTCTGGTGGGTTGTTCCGATGGTCACTGTAGGCTTTGTAGTTGTAGATTTTGTCGTCGTCTTTTTTCTTAAGCATGAGTTCATCAACCAAATCAAGCAGCGCCGCACGGTGAGCATCGTTGCTCCAATTGAACCCAACATTTTTTATAGAGCTGCGCATAAGCTCTTCGAGATTTTCGATCAGAAGTGTGCTGTTTACGTTCTTGTGATTTGTTTTGCCTATGTAGCTCATACACTTACCTGCATTTTAACCGTTGGGTGACATTCATAGTTAACAATCTTAAAGTCATCGTACTTGAAACCATCGATATGGCCAACATCCTTATTTAGCTGAAGTTTTGGGGATTCGTAAGACGATCGGTTAACCTGTTCTCTTAGTGCATCTATGTGATCAACATAGATGTGAACATCACCACCATTCCAAATGAATTCACCTGGATGTAATGCCGTAACCTGTGCAACCATATGTAACAATATACTGTACTGTGCAATATTAAAAGGAACACCAAGTCCAACATCACAAGAACGCTGATTCATCATCATTGAAAGTCTACCATCACCAACCCAAAACTGGAATGAATAATGGCATGGTGGAAGAGCCATATTCTTTAGCTCGTTTACGTTCCATGCACTTACCAACAGACGACGATCGTTTGGATTGTTTCGGATCTTATGAATAACTTCACCAAGCTGATCTATTCCAATCGTTGGTTCATTGTGTACCCACTCTTGACCGATTATGCCAGTGTAATAATCTGTCCAAGCTCTCCACTGTTTACCATACACTGGACCAAGATCACCATTTTCATCAGCCCACTCATCCCAAATTGTTACACCGTTATCATTTAAGTACTTGATATTGGTGTCGCCAGTGAGGAACCATAGCAGTTCATGGATGATACTTTTTGTGTGCATTTTCTTAGTTGTTAGAAGTGGAATTGTTCCATCGCTTAAGTCAAATCTCATTTGATATGAGAAAATGCTAAGCGCATTTGTTCCAGTTCGGTTTTCCTTTTCAATTCCATTCATCAAGATTTCGTAAACCATGTCTCTATACGCAAAATCGTGGTAGGTTTTTGATATCATTATTTTCGCTCCCCTTGTATTTTGTGTAGTTCGGACATTCGAACCCATTTTACAAATGTTGGCCCGTGTTCATCAGTTGACTTAACCTCGAACAGATAATTCTTATTGCCTCGTTGATTCGTTTTGTCTGCAAACCGTCCAGTGAGAACAACTTCTGTCCCACTGTAGACATATGTTGCCTCTTCTTCAATGAGTTGTTTTATTTCGTTCTGATCCATTACACTTTAGGCGGAACATCACGGGATCTCTTCTCCTTCAAGTCTGTGTAGTGTCCCTCGACATTAACAGACTCGCTCATGTCCAGGTAGTGAGCGTTCGGCTCCCCCAACCCCACCCAGATGCCCTCTATTCTGTTGAGCGCCAGCATAGGGTACTGCACCCTGAGTGCGTTGACGATTTCCTCTACCGAAAACTGATACACTGTTGCTTTTTGTGCCATTAGATTTCTTCCTTCGGTGTGAATCCAAAATTTTCAATACTTCCTACACAACTCAGCCATTGATATTGTGTAGTTTTACTTAGACCTTCTACAGGATACATCAGCCAATACCAATCATCCGAGCCGTATACAATTCCAACTAACCTGTAAATTACACCTGTACGATCCTCTACCCATTCCTGTCCAATTAAGTACTCATGGTTTTCAGGTTTAAATATGTTACTTACATCAGCTGCCTCCATTGGATTTTCTTGTGTTTTCTTATGTCTAAGGTAACCAACTTTCTGCAAGACTGCCTCACAAAGCTCACCAAACTTAGTTGTGAAAACGTACAAGATGTTTAATCCCTTCCACCAAGTCATAGTTACTTTCCCTTCCAGAATGCTTTTGTGACTTGTTCTGGTTTCCAATGATCAGGACCACGACAAATAAAATACTTGTCGCTCTTTTCACCATTCAATTCATTTCTAAGGATTTTTGCGTCTTGCTTCTTTTCGAAGTAGACGACTTCATCATCGATCCGGTGTTTTTTGTTGTTCGTGCGGTGCTTTACAGCAAACAAACGCTTCATTGTGCCATCCCATGTTTGTTCAGTTCGTCCATGAGTTTCATTTCCCACTTTGAGAACGTCCACTCTTCTTCAGGATTGTTTGGATTGAAGACGACGTGATCAAGAAACGTATTATCGATTCCACCCTCTCGAAGGAGTTTAGCAGTTTCGTAAATCTTTTCTGGAAGAACAATGCCAACACACGTCAGCGCACCGTCGAGTGCATCTTTGCTTTCATTGAAGTAAGCCCAAGGATATGTATTTTGGTAGACGTCAAAAAATTCACATAGTCTGTGAATATTCTCACTATAACCACCATTAAGAAGGATCATTGTCTTGTGGTCACAAGCCCACTCCCAAAGTAGCTTTCCTTCGCTGCTCATGTCTCCGGTGCGCAGAATTGAACTTTCGGGATAAGACACAAACAGTTCACCAATAACATGGCCAGCTTGAATACCTTGTTGAATGGAAGAAAGGTACATGTTGCCAAAGAAATATGCACGCATTGATACGTCCTCAAATGTGAAGAGCTTAGTATACGTAAAATTAGGGGGGGAGTAAAGGGGTTTAGTCTTTTTTCTCGAGAAGGTGATCGACGAGGGCGTCAACTCGCGTTTCAACACGATCAATAGTATTTTGTTGTTGTTTTCCGTGAGCAACGGATGTTGCTATGGTGTAAGTCATTACTTCGAAATCATTGTGCATTTTGCACAGTTTTTCGTTTGTGGCTTTGACCTGCGTTTTGATTTCTTCTCCACGCTTGTCGCACTCATCTTTGTGACCCCTAATCTCTGCTTGGTTTACATGAGCAAGCGTGTATACTCGCCACAGAGCGACGATAACTGCAACGATTAGAGTAGATACGGCACCACCAACAGCACCACCAGCAGGAGTTTGTAAGAATTCCATCAACATAAAATTACCAACGTATTAAATTACATGGCTATTTATGCAAATGGGAAGTTTAAAGGGTGCTACAGGTATAGGGTGCTACAGGTACTTGCGAACAGTAGTGCAAGTGCATCCATTTGAAGTTGTTTGCCACCATAAGTAAAAAAGTATTTTGCCTGTATCTTATACGCGAGTGGTTCTAGTTCTTTTATGCATGCAACTTGCTTATCGATTCCGTGGCTATATTGGAGATAGTGGACAAGTTCGTGAGCAAGTTCACTCTTTCCACTAAGTGTGGTCAGGTTAGTGCTATCTAGTACGTAGACTGTATTGTTCATCCAGTTGTAAAGTGCACCTTTGCTGAATTCTTCTCGTCCTTGGCGGATTGCTGGTGGGACGTTTCCTTGATAATAAATCTCTGCCAGTGCCATTGGTGGTACTTGGATAACGTCAGGTGGGTTTGTACCATCCCATTGTAGAGGTGAGTTAGCACTAAGCCACATCAGTATTCCGATGACGAGTTCTTTCATTATTTGCCCTGACGATGATACTTTTTCCAGCAACGTCTCTTGTGCTTGTTGTTTGGACGTGAGCGAGTAGAATGACCGATACCCGTTCTCTTTTTATGAATAATTCTAGTATTTCTACCTACTCTTTGAGCCATTTCAGTATCCTCTGTTTGTAAAATGAATGTGCTAAACCTTTCAGCCTGAAGTATATATCAGTTAGGGGTCACAGATCAACCACACATTTTATGCGGTTTTTTCTGACGCCATAATCCACGATTTTACGAGTTCTCCCCGAACAATATCCTCCACAGAGAATTGAACAGTGGAAAATTCTCCCATCTTAGCAATCGTTTTCAAGAATCGTTGCATACCACATTTGTCTTTACCGTTTTTATTTAGGTCAGTTTGTACTAGGTCACCAGTAAAGATAACTCTTGAATGTGCTCCAACACGAGTCATAATTGAATCGATTTCATGCCATGACATGTTTTGACCTTCATCAATAACAACTATTGCATCATCCCAAGTCAAACCACGAATGAACGAAGTTGTCATAAACGAAATCGCTCCTGAGTTTTTCATATCATCATACGCAGTTGGCCTATCAGTTAGCTCCGTTAAGATATCTCGGTACGGCATTTCATACAAGGAAACTTTTTCTTCAAGTGTTCCTGGCATGAAGCCAATGTCACGAGTCGCAACAGCTGAGCGTACAATTATTAGTTGGCGTTGGGGTAGGGCTTTATCAAGCACATCAATGAGAGCGAGGTATAGTGCTAGAAAGGTCTTTCCGGTTCCAGCAGAGCCGTAGGCACATAGCTGGTTTCCTTGAAAGTATTGTTGGAACATAGTCTCTTGATTGGGAGTCAAAGGCTTAATGTTTCGTAGGTCATGGGGTGACCATTTCTTTTTTCTTCGTTTGTGATCTTCGATAGCTGTTACATTGTTGTCTAGTTGTTGTTGTAAGAATTCAATATCATTTTTACGTTTGTGTTTACCATTACTGTTGCCGTTCTTTCTTTTCGACATAGTACCTCCTTTTAAAAGGCACAGGTATTTAGGGTAATATGTCGGGGAATATGGAACTTATTGAAACTATTCTATTACTTGATTGGACTTCCATCAGGAAACTTACTCGGAACCAGAGCGCCGATTTTCTTTCCTAATTCAACAAGCTTCTTAAATTCAATTCTCGCATCCTCGTCTCCGGCTTCATGTACGATGTGTTCCCAATCTTTAGAGAAGGTAGCAATCTGATTTTCGATTGCTGTTTGTCGGGACTCAAGAGACTCTTGTACGCGATTCTGGTCCATCGTTTGTTTGATACCAACAGTAGGTCGTCTGTGACTTCTGAGAATTGTTTTCATTACATCAGCCAACTCTTTGAGCTCACCAGACTGCTGTGCCATCTTAACGAGTTCAGCGTATTGTGGAGAATCTTTTCGTCCGTAAGTACGACCAATGTTTGCTACACTGTTCCTTACGTCCTCTTCCTCTTCGAATGTTGCAAGCGTTGCTGGATCCGTTACGTGGCAACAACCTGCTTGTTTCAGATCGGCTGCAGTAATTACATCTGCTACTTCTGGACGACCAAGTACGTTTAGTCCAGCCATCATGTTTGCGAGGCTTTCAGGATTGATCTCTTGAGTTTTGTTTTTGATTGCTGATAGGGTTCTTTGAAAATAGTTGACTACGTCTTCGTTTACGATGACGTTATCGCTGTAGAGGCCATCAATGAGGGCAGCTTGGATTGCTTCAAGTTCTTCGTTAGAATTACTTTGGTTTTTAGAGTCTTGTAGTAGATTAAACATTTTACATTTCTGGGCTTCATTCGCCCACCCCCCACCAAGTAGGAATGTAGAACCAAGGGATGTAACTAGTCATTACATACCTCCCCAATCACCACCGAAGCAGTCCCAGTCGAACTCACCACCCTGTGGGACGATACTTCCTATTTTGGGGATTTCAAATTTATCGTCTAGCGGTAGGTCATCATTCATAATAAGTCTCCTTGGTGTTATTTATGTTAGTCGCCAAATACATCAATCAGACTACCGCCTTCAGCCATTTGCCACTCTGCTTTTACTTCGTCGTTTTCATCAACAGATTGTAATGCAACATCAAACTTCCATAGATTCATCACATGTTTAAGCACGTCTTCAGTGGTTTCAGGGTCCAGTGGACGTCGATTATGCATGTAGTGACGTAAGGTGAGCTTTCGATCCCCCCAACGGTCCACGCTATACACCTGAATGTTTGGTTCTATAGCGATTGTGTCATATTGCTTGCTGAGAATGTTGCGAACTTGGCGGTATCCGCTCTTGTTGTGGATTGCTGAAACTTCGAGCTCTGTGTCTTGATCGTCGTCAATAACACTGAAGAAATGGAAGTCGCGAATAACTTTCGGTGAAAGAAACTGTTGAATAAAACTCTCATCCTTAAAGTTGAGCATAGCAAAGTGTACAGTCTCATTCCAATCTTTACCAGCGACATCAGGGAACCATTCTTTATCCTCGTCGGTTGGATTCTCACACATGCGCTTGATATCCATAAACATTGCAAATCCTAATGCGTATACACTAACGCCACTATAGTACTCGTTATTGAACGGATACTGCATAATAACGTTCGTATGGTGGCTAATGAATTCAAGCATGAATGCGTCGTTAACCTTGCCTTCGTTGTATAGTTCGTTAATGATTGTGTAATGCCAGAACGTTGCCCAACCTTCGTTCATCAACTTTGTCTGTCGCTGCGGATAAAAGTATTGATTAATCTTGCGAACAATACGAATAAGTTCACGTTTCCACGTTTCGAGGTTTGGTGCATTCTTCTCAATGAAGTACAGTACGTTTTCTTGAGGCTCTGAGGGAAACAGTTCTTCCTCTTCGAGTTTGTCTTCTTTTTCTTTCTTGGGAATAGTTCTCCACAAGTCGTTCAAGTTCCTCTGACGAAACTCATCACGTTCTTTTTGACGCTCCTTTTCCTCTACAATGGATAGTTCAGGAGCTCGCTTGTATCTATCGACACCGTAGTTCTGAATGGTATGACATGAATCAAGGACTTCTTCGACTGCTTCAACACCATACTTTTCTTCACACTCTGCAACGTATTTCTTTGCAAAGACCAAGTAATCGATGATAGCATCGGCATCCGTCCATTGCGTAAACATGTAGTTGTTCTTGAAGAATGAGTTGTGACCAAAGCAAGCATGTGCTATAACTAGAGCCTGCAATACCATTGTGTTTTCTTCCATCAAGTATGCAATACAAGGATTTGAGTTGATAACAACTTCATATGCTAATCCCATTCCTTTGTGTAAGTAATAAGTCTCTTGCTGTACAAAGTGTTTCCCGTATGACCAGTGATTATACATAACTGGCATAGCGTTGGAACTGTATGCATCGAGCATTTGCTCACTACTAATAACATCAATTTCGTTAGCGTAGACTTCAAGTCCAAATTTCTTAGTGGCAATTCGTTCGATTTCGTAGTAGTATTTTTCAATCAGTTCGAATGACCAATCGCTACTCGTCGAAAGGTACTTGCTCCTTCGTTTGTATGTTCGCTTCTTTGCTTTGCGCTTAGCCATGTTAATCTCTCTTTTCAAAAAGTCCACGGAAAACAGGATAGATGTCCGCTACATCACGAATCGAAGCCATATCGAAGTTTTTGTGGCCGGCCTTTATTTGTTCATAATGTGACCATAGCTCACCAACTCTTTGTCCCAGTTCCTTGGGTATGATTTCAACATACGCAAAATACTGAGTCACCGGTAAGATTTTGCTTTCTAACGAAGTCTTTGCACTCGGACAGTCGGCTGTCCAGTTGTCACCATCTGAACATTGGCAAGCGTAGATGTTCCATTTTGATGGTGGAAACCGATCATCAATAATATCTCGAGCCAAATCGAATGCTGGTGATACTATTGTGCCACCAGTTTCTCTCGAATTAAAGAATTCATCTTCATCAACCTCTTTTGCTACCGTGTGGTGACGAATGAATACTAGCTCAATTTTTTCGTAATTCCTGGTGAGAAACAAGTACAATAACATAAAGAACCGTTTTGACATTTCTTTTTCCCATGGGCCCATACTACCAGAGACGTCCATGATGCAGAACATTACTGCTTGTGTGATGGGAACTGGTTCTTTGACGTAGTTGTGGTAACGTAAGTCAATTTCATCAATAAACGGGATTGCTTTGATTCGTTTTTTGAGGTGTTCGATTTCTACAGCAAGTTCAAGCCGTCGCTTTTCTTGTTCTTCATCAAGATCTGGAAACAAAATAAGTGCTGCAAGCTCTTCTTCTAATTTTTGTAGTTCTTTACGTTTTGGATTACGCAAAGCTATACGACGCGAAAATGCTCGTCGCATAGAACGGATAATGCTTAATCGATTGGGAGATCCATCAGTAATAAAACCAGCTTTTCTGTATGTGGTCTCTTCTACTGTTGCAATGTCGGTCTTTGTTAGGTCTGGGAGTTCGAGATCCTCAAAAAAGATGTCGAGGAATTCTTCTTTTGAAATATTGAATGAAAAACTATCTTCGCCCACACCATCAGGGGATCCAGGACCTTTGCCCATTCCTTGCCCTTCCGGTGGGCGAGGAAATCTGTCTCCTTTAATGAATTCTTCATTACCAGGAAACACACGTTCAATGGTACCACCATTTCCGTGATGGAAAATTGGTTCGCTAATGTCCTTTGCAGGAACGTTAACCTTTTCTTCCTTATCGGAAGCGATGTCGCTAATTTTTCCTTCGCGAACTACGTCCCTAACCGCTTTTCTAGTTTGCTTCTTTACTCTTTCAAGAAAACGTTTTCGGTTAACGGTGCTCTTCTTTTTAGTGTTGAGCCTACGATCGATTATTATGTGTGTCATACGTTGGCCTCTGTTGTACTGGACAACGATCGTTTCCGCACGAGAAATACATGATTCGTTTGATTTCTATTCCACATTCTCCACACACTCCAACTGTTGGGTTTGTTTCGTCGACTGGCTTTTTCCAAGGATCGGCTATCGGTCTTCGAGGTCGTCGCTTGGGTATCAAAGGAACACCAATTCTTTTCGCCTTCTCCTCAGGAGTTTCGTTTATGCGTTCCAACATTAGTTGTTCTTCCTGTAGCGCATGTACCACTCAACTAACAATCGAACTTGCTTGTCGGTGTACCCTTTGACAGTCATACGACTAACGAAGTCGTTGTGCTTCTTAGATTCTTCCTTGCTCTTTTTCTTAGAGAAAGAGATAACGGGAAGAAGTTCTTCGGTACTTGCGAAAATTTTCTTCTCAATTACGTCACGCAACTTTTGATAACTAGACCAATTAGGATTTTTACCCTTGTTGTTGGCTCGTGCTCGTAATACGAACTGAACTGCTTCATTACGAAAGTCCTTTGGATTCACAATACTAGCTGGCTTTTCAATCTTCTCCAACTCAGCGTTCAAAATTTCACGGTTGAATGATTCGCCAGTGTTATTATCACGATAGTCCCTATCTTGTAACCAGTGATCTGCGTACTCAATGTAGCGATCGAAGACGTTCTGTCCGTAATCTTTGTACGACTCCAAGTAAGCCTTTTGAATCTCATCACCAATAAAGTTAGCGTACTTGGGAGCAAGGATTCCCTTGATATGTGTCAAGTATGCCTCTTGCTGCTCGGGTGAGTATTGCTCTTCGAGGATTTGCTTCTCTAGTATATACATCAAATGAACAGGGTTAGCTGCAATTTCTGATGCGTCGTGGTTGAATGCCTTCGACAAAATCTTGTAAGCAAATCGTGTCGATGATCCGTTCATTCCCTCAGCAACACCTGCAAGGTCACGATACTCTTGTAATGACTTAGCTTTAGGATCGACGTCCTTAAGGTTTTCACCATCATATACACGAGCTTTAGAAAAGATGTTTGAACTCTCAGGCATTTTTCCAGTCAATCGAGTGAGTACGGAAAACTGTGACATCATCTCGTAAGTGCCAGGAGCAATTGATGCATCACATAGTGAGCTTTCACGCAACAACTTTTCGTAAATTTTTACTTCATCAGAGATGCGCAATACGTAAGGCACCTTGACGATTGAAACACGATCGATGAATGCTTCGTTTGTACTATTGCCCTTGAACTGCTGCCACTCAGATTCGTTTGAGTGAGCAACAACAATTCCTTGATAGGGCATTGCACCTGTGCCCTCAGTACCGTTGTAGCTGCGATCTTGAGTAGCAAATAACAACGGGTTCAATGTCTTGATAGATGCTTTGAACATTTCTCGGAACTCGAGAAGGCCTTGAGTTGTGACATTTAATCCACCAGAGTAGCTGTATGCATCTGGATCGTGTTGATCAAATTCTTCCAACTCACGAATGCTGACTTTACCAACCAATGACGAAATATCTTGGTTATTCTCATCACCAGCTTCTGTACTAGTGATACCAACCTGATTTAAGCGTGACGGATAAATCTTTACAACAGAAAACTTTGAAATATCGCCTTTGAACTCTCGTAGTCGCTTACCAGCCCATGGTGAGGTAATAATGTTGATGTAACGACTAGGAATATCATACTTACTTTCAAGTATTGGACCATCTTCGTCCACGTCAAACAAACCAAGGGGAGACTCGTACAGTGGTGAAGCCTTGTCGCCAGCCTTCAGAGCGTAGAATGGAATTTTCTCCATCAACTGCTTAAGGCGTTCTGCCAATGAAGACTTACCACCACCGACAGGACCAAGCAAGTACAAAATTTGCTTTCTTTCTTCTAGACCCTGGGCAGCGTGTTTGAAAAAAGCAACGACCTGTTCAATTGTTGACTCCATACCATAGAAATCGTCGAAAGAAGGGTATGTTTTGATTGTTCGGTTCATGAAGATACGACTTAACCGTTCGTCGTTTCTGGTGTCAACAAGCTCTGGTTCGCCGATTGCCAACAACATTCGTTCTGCTGTTGTTGCGTATGCTGAGGGATCGCTTTTACACACCTCGAGATACTCTCCAAGTGACATTGATTCAGCTTGATGTTCTTCGTAGCGATTCTTAAATCTGTCAAAGATTTTATCCATTATGTCTCCTAGTTTGACCCTAGAGTTTGTTTAACCTGAAGTGAAATATAAGGTTACTGGGATCGGAAGGTAATGTCAAGCTTAAATCCAAAGACTCTGACGAATTTTTACTAGACGTATGAGCATTTCTTGATCTTCTTCCTCCCACTGACAGTCGAGTTTGTTGTATTCGTCTAAGTGGGCTCGATAGGCAATGACTCGAGGGTCATCTTTGTGTTTATTGTCAAGCCAACCGAGGCTACCCAATTCTTTTGGAAGTGTAGGTCCTTTAGGGTGAGTTCGGCTTGGGCGGGTCTTAGTCCACCAGATATGTAAAGCGTGGGCTTCGTCGTAGTGAGCTTTTTGATCTGCGAGACAATCTCTTTCGGCCTGAATGAACTCTTTCTCTTTGTCTGTTTTAGCTTGGATAATATCGACCTCATATGAGTCAATTTCTCCTTTGGTTGGCCACCAGGAGACATTTGTTCGGTAAAAATGTTCCCAATACTCAACAAGTACCTCGAAAGCACCATGAAGAATAAGTGTGCGTTCGTCGTAGTAACCTGGCTCCAGAGTTCTTGGTTTGATTACTCGGTAGTGGCGATGAGTAGTTCTGTAGCGAACCCACCAATATGCTCTATCGAGTGGCCATTGGATGTGCTTTCGATACAATTCTGGTAATTTTTCTTGGAGAAGGAAACGAACGGGGTACTTAGCACTGGTCTCTTTGTCCCAGCACTCCCATCCACTTAGCTCGAGTGCTACGGGTTTATCAAGCCACCAATTTTTAAGTACAGTTTTCAACATTTACAGTTTTTCCTCAAGTAGTGCTCGTTCCTTATCGACATCGCGATTGATTGCATTGTCACTTGTAAATTTCTCTGGAAACCGTTCACGAAGCTTATCGATGTTGGTCGCTAGAACGTTTTCAAAGTCGCCGTTCAGAGTATCGATAGCTATTGCTTCATACCAGTTCAGATCACCCAATTCTTCGAGGATATTTACTCCATCTAGCTCTGTGTTGCTTCCAATGAGCGTATTCGCCAGAGCTTCCGTCAATTCTGTTGCTTCCGTTGCGAGTCCAACAATCGCGTGAAATAATCTTGGATCGACGTCGATTGTCGTTTCTTCGTCAAGACCAGCCTCCGCACTTTCCACTACCATCGTATCAACACATGCCTTTATTACAAATCGATCCAGATTGAGTTTTGTAGTTCTGTATTCTTTACCGTAGAATACATGCTTCTTAATTTGATCCAGCATGTTGCCTGCGGAAACAAAGAGTGTTAGTACGTCAACGAGAAATTTTCTGTTAACTTTAACCTCATCAATTCGACTTTCTGTGCGAGTCGCATCACGTACATATTGTTCTAGATTCATTGTTCTTATTCTCCTGTTATTTCACGGAAGTATACAGTAAATACACGAGGAGGACAAACATGCCATTCAAAGACCCTGACCTGTGGGATCGAAGACTCTACGCAAATGTTGACCCATGCCCCGACGTTATAATCCCTGTTGATGACACGGAAGGATGGATACTAAATCCTGATTATCGGTGGGTATACAACAAGTTAGCCCTTTCAGAACTACAAGGCTTGAAATGTGGTCCACATGGTACGTGGGATGATCGCTTTTGGGTAGGTCATACGTTTCAGTGGCCTGTCTTCAGCAAGCCGATATGCAACCTTTGGGGTAATAGTATTGGGATTGAGATTCTGGAAAATTTACAGGATGCAGAGAGCAAATATGCTGGTGGGCATTTTTGGATGGAGATTTTAGAAGGGGAGGTAAGTAGTATCGATCTTGTTATTATCAATGGCACGATAGTTTGGTCGTCATACTATCAAGCTATATCAATTCCTCCCGGTGCATTTGATTACTGGTTCACCGCAATGATGCCACCACGAATAGAAAGACAACGCAATCTGTTTGTAGATCGATATTTGGATGATTACACAGGTGTGTTCAACTTCGAGTTCAAGGGAGAGAAGATAATTGAATGCCACTTACGTATGCCACCACAGTTCACTGCTGTCTACGGTGACGATTTCTTAAGAGCGTTAATTGAGTTGTACCGAAATGGTAATTTTGATTGGTATGAGGAAGTGGAGGGATATAGTGTCGCGTTGTATATTGAAGACAGCATAAAGCCGATTATTGATTGGGACCTTGTGAAAGAAATACAAGCAGAAGAAGGTAGCGAGATCGACAACTTTACTGTAACAATGTATTCTGATGGAACACCAGAGCAAACCAAGCCACCTGGACGTACTCGAGTTTGTTTGATTCAGACAAAGAATTTACAAGCTGGGTTGAAGTATCGAGATATGTTCCATCAATCAATCAAAAATGCTAATGAGGAACTTTCTGGCATCTAACGCTCCTTGTTCCAAAAGAGGAACAATTTTATTTCGGTGATAGTTGGGCATTAATTCCACGCGCCGATCGACTGTTGTGTAGACATCAATCGCTTCTTGTACGTTGAGGTCGAGTTTTTGTTTGAGAAACTCGCGCTTATTACAAACCGCAAACGCTAGTTGCGTTTCTTCTTTGTGCCCTACACACTCAAAGGGAACATGGCCTTTAAGACCGAGCAATTGTAAGAACGTTTCTTTATTTTGTTTCATATCAAGGGCAAACGATCCAACATCATACGCCTTATAGTTGATCCACACATATGCACATTTAGGGCATTGACCACACCACGGCTTTGATATATTGCAAGAGTGTGTATCTTTTACAGCTGGGTGGCCTCGAATCATGTTGAAGATTACTACGTCATGCACAGGCCGTATAGGACTGAAGCAAGTTAAGTTAGAGACCAACTGAGTTTGAATGTATTGGTTGATTATTTGTTCAGTACCAAACGATTTACCCCACTGATGATTAACCTTCTCGCCTGTAACATCCCAAGTGAGTTGTTCTCGCTCAGCACTTTTCTCGTGAGCAAGAGCAAAGTACCGATACCCATTTTGCAGAGCATATGGAATTGCATTGAATATTGATCCTATAGTTTCTACTAACATATTTCCTTCTGTCTTAGTACCTGTTATGCTCATATCATAGTGAGCAGTAGGACCGAAGTTATCAATCAATTCATCAATTAACATAAGTTGTGAAGGCCCATAATTGATGTGAGAGTATGCAAACGTGTCATATGGGATGTGTGATCGTTCAAGGAGGTCCATGGCAAGAAGACTATCTTTACCACCACCAACAAACATTAATGTTTCTATATTTTCTTTTTTATTTGTAGTCGCTTCATAGTGGTTGTTGCTTACAGCAAATACTGGCTGTTTGTAGTTAGGTAGGTTGTTTTCGTATCGCCACTGGGTCCATACGGCATATGTTATCGTATGCCAAAAGTGTGTGAATTCGTTTGTAGCATATTTGTTGAATACACCCCAATCGATACCACGAAGGGACACCGATTGGAATTTTGTTGCCTCAAATGCAATGATGTGGAAGTAAAGCCGTTCCATGAATTCGAGACCAAATCGTTTTTCAAGATCGTCAAAATCTACGGTGTGATAGTAGCAAAAGACCGCTTCAAAGTCCTTATCGTCGACCTGATATGTTACATGGAGTTTATTATGGACCCTTGCAAAGTATGATATCTTAAGCATGGGGATATTTATACTGGCACCCTCAACAGGATTCGAACCTGTGGCCTTCCGTTTAGGAAACGGACGCTCTGTCCAACTGAGCTATGAGGGCAAGTGTGGGATTTTATGTCTTCGACCTATGTCTAGTTGACGTGGAACTTTTGGTAGTACGTGCCCCATGTTTTACATTGTTGCGGTTTCGGTTACGCGCGCACTTTTGTGCCTTGCGCTTCTTCTTTCGGACTGCCTTTGTCGTTCGTTTCTTGTTATTGTGTTTCGACACGCGAGTGTTAAATAATTGTCCTACTACTCGAGCACTAAGACCAAAAGTACGCCGAATGTGTTGATGTGAAGCACCAGATTCGATTAGCTGTTGGAGTTTGTTTACTTTGAGTTCTTCTGGAGTTCCCTTCTTATCTTCTGCAATCTGTTCGGTAGCGATTGCGAGAGCGTCATTCAGTTCTTTCATTGTTGTTATCCTGCGGAAAGCAGAGGATTCGAACCTCAAACCATGTTTCAGGTTCCATCAGTTTTCGAGGCTGAGCCAATCACCGACTGATCGAATTACCTTCCTTATCTTTTTCTTGCTTTGTTTAGTTTCTTAATGATACGTTCTTTCTTGAGTCTAGACAAGTGGTCAACGAAGACTTTACCGTTAAGGTGATCGATTTCGTGTTGAACACAAACTGAAAATAACCCTTCAGCATCCATCTCATACTCGTTACCATTTTCATCCAAGGCGCGAAACTTGATTGTCTTGCTGCGGAGGGGTCCTTCTGTCCATATACCAGGAAGAGATAAACATCCTTCTTCTATTGTGACGATTTCGTCACTCTGTTCGATTATTTCAGGATTGATTAGGACTAGTGGAGCTTCGAGCACAATGACACGCTTACCGACACCTATTTGAGGTGCAGCGAGTCCAATACCGTCATGTGCTTCCATTGTATGAAACATGTCTCGGACGAGCGTACGAATGCCATCGCCAACAGTATTGACGGGCTTAGCTACTCGAGTGAGTATCTTGTTTGGGTATTCGATTATCGTTCTGACTGTCATGTCTACTCTCAGTATGGAAGAAAATGATACGCGTTATCGAAAACCAACACGACGGTAAGACCGATGGCAAACCAGAACCAAGGATCGCGCAGATCTCTCGTCAAGTCTTTCTTCATGTCTTCTCCAAATTGGCACCCTCGGTAGGAGTCGAACCTACATCCACCTAGTTCGAAGCCAGGTACTTTATTCCAATTAAGCTACGAGGGCAAAGATGATAAAATTCCGCTTTGGCTTACGTTTGCAGACTGCAGTAGGGCGATCAACCCTAACTCACGTCTATTCTATCAATCTAGTTAAATAAACGACTCTTCTTGTTCCGAACTTGCTTGACAAGGAAGTCCATTTGATCGGCAAGGATCTTTCGGTTGCGTAAGATCAAGTACTCCGCTCGCTCTGGGGTATAAGGAACATAAAGCAAATCCATGCTTGCTGCAGCAGCACCACGATCGCCCTTGTAAGCGTTACATGGCTTACAAGCTGTTACAACGTTGTTCCAACCGTCCTTACCGCCCTTACACTTTGGTGTAACGTGGTCACGAGTCAACCTGTCTTTAGTTAACCTAGTACCACAGTATGCACAGATGTTCTGGTCACGACGGAACAAGACCTTGTTAGTCAAGTTTGGTGTGTGACGCAAAGCCTTTGCCAAACCCTTGATAGCAAGGATCGTGTTCAAATCTAGGATCGAGCGAATACCTGAAACACGTTGCGTACCACCGTGAATTCTGTGATCATTCCCACCTATGCTCCAGGCAATAAGATCCTCAGCATAGTATTTTGCTGCCTGTTGATAACTGATCCAACGGTGAGGTTGACCAGTGATATCAAGCGCCAAAAATTGAGGAAAACATGCTACTGTCATTTCAGTCTCCTATTACAGGTATTTATCCCCATTCGAGATCATAATACCTCGAATGGGGTGATTTTACAACTCCTTCTTACGTTCTTCGTACCATTTATCAACACGTTCCTCGATTTCCCTATTCTCTACTCTCCACGCATCCACTTGATCTTGCATTCGCTTATTGACAAATGTGTCGATCACTTCGACTGGGAGTTCAGGGTCTTCACATAGAGCATCGTCGATACCCATAGTTTCAATTTGAACCTTGACTCCTTTGCTAGTATAGATTGCGCCAGTTACGTTGTAGTAAGAATTGTCTTTATCCCTAACAAGCAACTGCATACAACCATCCCAGTAAGCAGGTTCTACATGAGCACAAAAGATGTCATAGTTACCTACAACACAATCAAGCTTACCAGAAGGATCAGCTTTCTGAAGCATTTCGATTACATCTTTAGTCTTCATTGCTCCTCCTCAGCTTTATGCAACACATCAAGTGCAACTTTTCTTGCATCAAGTGCATTCCCTTCAAACTTTTTCTTGAGTGCAAGATACTGTCGATATGATTGTTCCTCTCTCTTCTTCTCATCCTTCTTTTCCTTTTGCTGTCTTTTCTCTACAGCCTCAAGGTTCATACGGATAATTTCATTCTTCTCTGTTTCCTCCCAATTGGGGTTCCAAAGATATGATGTAGGGAAAGAGTATGAAGAGTAGTCGGTACTACCTCGATAGTATTCAGAGAAGCAGACGTTGACGTTGACGTTGTCGTCATCCAATTGGATGTCATCAAGGTATCCAGCACAACCATTCTCTACGGCGGTAGCAGAACTACCACTATGAATTCTATGGACTCCGTTTGCAATGTCTTCTAGTCTTTTGCGGATTTCACAATAAGCTGCGAATTTTGCTTTAAGCTGCTGCTCGGGATTCATTTTTCACCTCCTCGAGAATCTCCTCGATATCCTCAAATGTGAGTTTGAGATGAAGCTGATCTTTCTTCAGTTCAATTAGCTTAGCTGCCACTTTTCTTCCGTAACTAAAGTTTGACTCAAGGGGTTCAATCCTTGGAGCTAAATCTAGTTTGGCAAGCATTTCGGTAGTTAAAGCACCATCAAGTGGAGCAAGGAATCTGTCAAACCATTGTTTTGACCACTCACTGAGTTTGTTACCTCGCTTCGCATCACCAATGTACCTCGCAAGGTTTGAACGAGCGAAGTACAAACCGTGATTGATGTAAGCACCATTACTCAGTTTGTTCACGTTAGTGATTGGAGTGAATCCTCTTGTAGCGTCATAGCCACGAACGAGGTTGTAAACAAGGTGATGACTAGCTGTAATCTGGACATCAGGATTATTGACTGCCTTAGCCCAAGCTGCCTTGAATTGTAGATAGTGTTCTTTGTCGTTGAAAAAAGTTTCTTTCGCGTTTTCGATATGTAAGTTCATTTTACGTCTCCTGTAGTTAAGTGTGTATGTTTGCGAAAATTAAAGTGCTAACATAACACCTCAAGGAGGCGCGCGAGAGTGATGAACCTATATGGATTTTTCTGATATTGTTTTCATAATCTTATTTAGTCGAGTTCCACAAATTGTTTCTTTGTCTGCAATTCAAGCAGTTTGACGAGATTGTTGCCGTGACACCTCTTGAATGGGTTACCATACATAGAAGGTCTTGCTGTGGAAACATCATACTCGTCTTTTTTACAATGTACAACTGTTGTCTTCATAACTTTGAGGGCACACTGGGATTCGAACCCAGGACGACAGGATTTTAGAGATCCCCGCTCTGAACCGCTGAGCTATGCGCCCGTTAACCAGTGATTTTGTAGGGATAGAGGGACTCGAACCCTCACGACCTTTCGGTCACTAGATTTTAAATCTAGCGCGTCTGCCATTTCCACCATACCCCTATTGAATTTTAAGCTAGCTGGTTGTCATAATTAACATATAAAGCTCTCTTACAGTTATTAGTCTGTCCGTGAGCAAATCGGTAAAAGTCTGTACTTGCTGCCTTTAGGAAGAAGTCAAAGGCACCGTGGTCTTTCCATTCTACAAGTATGCCTTTTTTGTCTCTGACAAAAAACCATTCTTGACGTCGATTATTATGGAGAGATTTTAATATCGATACAAACATTAACGGCGTGGATAATAACATTTTTTCTTTCAATTCTTCCTCAGTAACCGCATATAGTCCCTGCTTATATAGTTTAATGGTTCCACTACCTTTGCATATTATAGTTTGCGTTTGTCTAAACGTTTTGTACGTCTGTATGGTTTGATGTTGTTCGCTGTCGTCTGCTAGTACTACTACCGACCACACAACGAGATAACTAATGACTAACGCCACAGCAATACGGATTATCCACTTCTCTAGTTTACTTTTGTACCGAATCATATAGTTTTCCTATTTGGAGCGGGCGACGAGATTCGGACTCGCGTTGTCTTTCGACACAGCTTGGAAGGCTGTTGCATACCATTCTGCCACACCCGCATATTCTGTTCACCGGGCTGGGATCGAACCAACGTTTTGAGGTCCAGAACCTCACGTCCTACCAGTTAGACGACCAGTGAATATTCCTTAACTATTTACTCTTCCTTCGTTTTTCACACCCGGACAGGGAGGGGGTCTGCTTGGTGGTACTGACTGCCTTAATTTCTTCACTAGACCAGTCCCCCCTCGAAGGCTGCCTTCAGTCAAAGGTTGAGGGTTATCTAATTTCACATGAACCTCCCGTCATTTTTTACATCCACAATCTGTTTCGATTGGTGCTTCGCTGCAGTCGAGCCGGTGGTACCACTCAGGCATACAGTGAGTTTCAAATAACTCCATATACTCTTCGTTGATCGTAGAGAAGTCGTCATCGATTGTTGTATTCATTGCTTGAACTACTTGAAGAGTTCGATATGGCTCTTTGCCAATTGCATACCATTCTCGATTCTTTCCAACAAAGTTGTAGAAGTGAATGTAAGCATTTGACATTTGAGCATAAGTGGCTAAGTCGATTGGAAGATTGCGTTCTTCGATCATACGATATGCTCTTCGTTCACAATCTGCTTCCATTTCCCTTGCTCGCTCAATGTAGAATTGAATCTCTGTGTCTGAAAATTCAACTTCGCGCTCAACCCATTCGTTAATGAACTCAATTGCCTCACGATCGTCGCCTGGCTTACCATGTGGGAATGCTTTCAAGTAGATTGGATCTTGTTCTTTCCATTGTCGGAAGTGATTGAATTCGTGTACGAATACTGGAAGCCAATTTTCCAAAGGCATGCCAGTAGCAATGGCGAACTTACGTTCCGGATAAAGAATGAAATATCCATTCACGTCAATGCTGTCATATAGTCGAACGTGATCTTCGTTTCCAAGGAAGACCGCGACTTCGTGTTCTATCAATTCGAAAATTGAATCAGCAATAAATGTCTTTACGTTAATAACGTCAATGCCCAAAATTATCTCCTACAAACATTCCACAAGAAGCCTTAACATCGAATCCAACTCTTGGTACTATTCTGCTACCTGGGTCTCCGAGTGCTTCTGAAATGATCTTAAAGTTTCGTTCTAATACTTCTGGTGGTGATTCTTTTGTTTTGTCGTTTGGTGGGTTATACCGAACCAAATTGAACTTACCAAGAATTTTTCTGCTTGTAATAGCTTCCAGGGTTTTCTCAACAAGTTCAACACTATCGTTCTCACCCTCAATAAAAGGCCAGTGAAAATTGATTTGTCTCCCACACACTTGCTGAACATCTCGAAGTATGTTTAAGGCAATGTCAGCAGGCATAGCTTTCGGTAAAAACCGTTTTCTGAATCGTTCTTCTACACTGTACAAAGAATAATACAAGTCAACCGGCAAATCCAAAAACCGTCCAGCCAGCCATTTATCTTGAACCTCATATGGCATGATTGTAGATATTTTGAAAGCAGATTCTAACCCTCTGTGGCTTGCCATCCGACCCAAATTATTAAAAATCTTGGATGCATTGTTCAGTAAATGAGGATTGGCTAGTGGTTCGCCTCGTGCCATCCAATTGAAATGTACCTTTGTTGGTTTTTCTTCTAGTTGTAGTGTGTCGTAGTGATTGAAAACTATGTTTGCTTGATTTCTATATTGTGCACGAGTGACAGGCGTGAACATTGTCTGACCAGTTGCGGTCAAATGACACATGCGACATGATTTATTACAACCAGTGTGGCTGCTTAGATAGATGATGAAGTACTCTGGGACTCGTTGGACAAACCGTGTCTCAAGTTTTCCACCATCAGAAGTATCACAAACAAAGTTTACTGATGCATCTTCCTGAGATGGATACTTAGTCCACATTAGTTTCCGAATACCCATACGATAGCAATGACTATTGCAGCGTACCCGATACTAGCCCAAATCGAGAAGTCAATTTTTTTAAAAAGCCATGGAAGACCAGATAAAAATGCTTTTTTAAAATTCATTAAATTCTCCAAGTAACTGGTACCCCCAGCAGGATTCGAACCCGCATCGTCTCAGTTAGAAGCCGAGTGCCTATCCATTCGAGCCATAGGGGCAAAAATTTATCTGCGTGGAGCAATTTTCTTCTTGAAACGACGCCAAGCGTCAGGCCTCTTGAACCGAGGACTCTTTCGCATTTCACGAAGCTTCGCAAGAAGTAATTGCCATTTTTTACTTGTAGAACTATACGACATATCAGTAGGTAGGTCAATTGTTGGTAGGGAAAATGGGACTCGAACCCACACGACCATAAGGTCACTAGTCTCTCGAACTAGCGCGTCTGCCAATTTCGCCACATCCCTAAATTTATTGTGAAACAGTTCCTGTTCCTGATTTCTCTTGGCTAAGAGTTTCAAGCAACTCCGTAACGTTTTTCAGTTCCACTTTTTCGGTAGGAGTCAAGTTGTCACCTTGCTGTTTTCTAAACTCAAGCACCGTTTTCCTTGTAATCCACTGAGTTTTGAGAACTTGAAGGAGATTAAACATATGCCGATTAACAATCTTTACCTGGCCTTCGACTGCTACAACTTTTGTCTCTACATCTTCGACAGTAGTGGCTCTGGCATAAAAGCTATCAATCGTGTAAGCTCCTGCTAAGAGGGTTACAGCCGTTGCAAGAGTGGTAAGTTTACCTGAGTGTTCTTGTATTTTCATAACAAGTATTTATGATAGGAGCTTGAAAATTGGTAGTTCCTGTCGGGATCGAACCGACGACTTCCATGATGTCACCATGGCACTCTACCGCTGAGTTAAGGAACTATAGTTTTGTTTTGTCGATTGGTTGGCCAGTGTTTGGTATCACCTGAACTGCCCTGTCGTCCCACAATTCAAGCATGAAATAGTCTTTTTGGTTTGTAACTTCAAGTGCAGGTAGGTTGTGTTCTTGGAGCCAATCAACAACCGCTGGAATGTGTTCTGGAACAGAAGCACGAGCTGTGACTATCTTGACTGTCATACCTCGATCCAACCATTTATGAATTCGTTCAACCATCGGTAAGATTGGCTCACCAATTCGATGGGAACCAGGATTGTAGTAAGCGAGCGTTCCATCTAAGTCGACGCCAATCCAAGGTCTCATATTTCTTCTCCTTCGTTAAACGTAGGCTGTCATGACGAACATGTAGCCAAGTACTAGCAAGAGCACAACTGCTACTCCAATGATTATTTTCTTTTTCTTGCTCATTTGTGTCTCCTAAAATTGGTCTCGGTGGAGGGATTCGAACCCCCGAACTTTCGACCCCAAATCGAACGCGTTGACCAGGCTACGCTACACCGAGATTTTACCTGCATGTATCTTACCATGGCAGTTTCGACATACTATAATACACTTTGCTGCTTCTTCCATCAATCGGTCCCAACCAACACTTTGTCTTAGGTTTGAGACCTCAAGATCGGATGCAGAAGTTACTTCCCAAACATAGTTTTGCCGACCATCTCTCGAATTCTTGCCGCTAATGCGTTTAACTGGTTTTCGTGTTCCTGTGCAAACTGAGTTACTGCCGGACGTTGTTTGGCTAACAGTTGAATATGTGCTTGTATTAGGCTGGCCAATGCAATACAGTTCAGCGCTCGTTTCATTTCTCCGAGTTCGGATTTTATGTTTTCTAGTTCTTGTTCCATCTGATCCCTCCTTGGTTAGGGTTATATTTATGATATCTTGGTGCCGGTGGAGGGACTCGAACCCACACACCCTTTCGGATACTAGATTTTGAATCTAGCGCGTCTGCCATTTCCACCACACCGGCATTATCTTTCCTTCTGTCTCTTATATGCAATCAACTCCCGTCTCATTTTCTTTTCAAGTTCAGGTAACACCTTACTAGGATCTATTTCGCGGTATACAGCATCTGAGAACGAGAAGCCCCAATTGACTTCTTGAGTGTTAGGTACGATCCAAGATGCCTTTTTTAGCTCTTCCTCTCTACCCGTTTCATAGAGCATGTCAGCATAATTTCTTGCCATGTCACGTAAACGAGGATGTTCGGGTGCACGCCACGCATCCAATCCAGCCCAATCGTTAATACTCAATGACCAACACATAAGTGTGTTGTACACTGGATATAAGAATGCTAGACAATCGAAATGTTCAAAAGGTTTGGAAACCCAATGACCTACCCAGAAGCATGCCCAACATGGACAAAAACCAACTATCTTTTTCCAGTTCATAATACCTTATATACAGGCAACGCAGGTTTGTCTTCTTGGTAACCTGCTTTCTTCAAAAGTGTACGCGATCGTTTGTTTTTCGGATACACATATCCAACAATCACTTTCGCACCATTTTCTTTCAATCGTCGTTCGGCTTCTTCACGAAGTTGTGTTGCAATTCCTTGCCTTTGGTATTCGGGATCAACACACCCGTGATATATAAATGAAATCCACGGATCACAAATCGTTATTACCATCCCAACTATTCGGTCGCCATCAACAGCAACAAGGATTGAATCAAATTCACTCCAAATCTTGTTCTCGAGACTTACTTCAGAATCACATCCTTCGTAGTAGAGGTCAGCTTGTTTTAACAGTTTGATTAACTGTGGAACTTCTTCAAGTTGACAACAACGAATTTCAACCATTAGGTTTAGCGTCAATCCAGAACTTTTTAGAGGACAGTACGTCTACCACTTCCTTTCTCGAATTGAACAATGCGCGAGACCCACTTGTTTCTTCTATCCGCAAATATTCCTTGGCTGGTGATTTATGAAGACATTCTGTTGTCATAAAGTAACAACCACCATCGCGTCCTCCGGAGTAGGCAAGGAACTCAAGTTCGTGAATTTGACCGGATCGAGGGCAACGGATCGTAACTAGATCGTTTTTTCCCTTACCACTAGTATTACCACGCACCCCACTAAGATTGTTAATAACAAACTTGATATCCATCGCGTCCTTATCAACAAGATTGTATCGGGTAACTGCGTTACCACTTTTATCAGCAATAGCTACGCTTATGATTAGTTTTGGAACATATGGTGCATAGAAATAACATGGCCAAAAACTACCTGTGCTTGCTTCTTTCTTTGCTTCTTCAAGTCTTTCAATAGTACCTTTCATTTTACTTACTCACATAAAAGTTGTTTGTTGCTAGTGTGTCAATGATTTCTTGTTTGGTAATAAATATAGCTCTACCATTACCTCCACGATCGTTCTTTATTCTGAGATGTACTGGATTACCAGTACCAGCAGAAGCCGTCGTTATAAAATAGAGCCACCCCTCGTAACCTACAATTTCCAGTTCGTAGATAAGTTTGGTTTCAGGACAACGAACACGAATTAAGTCTCCCTGACTGCCTTCGTTATTTTTACTTCCCCATGTAGTCCTGCGACGAGGTTGGATTTCATCAATGACATATTGGATTTGATTACGAACTGTAACTGGTGTTCCGTCAATACCAACACCTTCCTTAAGGTCAACGAGGTTGAACTTTTCTTGTTGGTCTTCGTAGCCGTGATACAGTTCAAGTGCTTCTTCTAGAATTGCACCACCAATTAATTCTTCCAGAATTGCGTTATCAACAGCTTCGTGGATGCCATCACCAGTTATGGCAGCGTCCCATGATGCTGGTAGGTTGTCGACTTTTTTACGAATGTCAAAGTGAGTGTTAATAAGAGGTGGGCCGTTTAGTTTTTCAAATGCTTCAAGGCCTTTACTTTTCATAATTATATCCTATGTGTTATGTTGTAGTTCCTGTCGGGATCGAACCGACGACTTCTGCCTTGTAAAAGCAGCACTCTACCGCTGAGTTAAGGAACTATTCGTCTTCTGGTGTTCTATTTACTGCTTCTCTAAACGAATGACATTTTAGCCATTCATCTGGAAATCCATCTTTCCATTCTTGCTTTGTATCACCATTCTCTTCGTGCTCTTTCTCGTGGCCTTCTAGCCAACCCATTGAGATATTCACCCCACAATACGGACATGGCGAGCAACAAGCCGCAACATGCACTGCACCAGTATGATGACAGTCACACTGACATTCATCCATGCTTTGCATACAACCTCCACTAAACATTTTCTGCCTCCGCTAGCAACTTTTTGCAAAGCTCAATTTCTTCCTGAATTAGCTTTTCTCGCTCTTCCTGTGCCATCATTTCCCATTCCCAATATGACATTGGTATAAATTTTTCATTGTCGCTCATATTTTTCTTACCCATGTGTTGTCTGTATCTGTTATCTGTACGATTCGCCAAAATTCACTTTCTGCATCAACGCGACTTATAAGAAGACTTTCTGCTGCTTCAGCAAAACCTTCTCGTGCTTCCATTACCAACTTGTGCTCTCGAAGTGTATCGTTGCGCTCATCTTCAGTATAAAGAGGAAGATTTCTCATCTCATCTTCAAGATGTTCGTAATATTTCCATTCATCAAATAATTGGAACAAAGTTAAAAATGCAGCAGCTTCTAACTCAGAAGTTGAAACATCAAATGCGTGTCCATTGCCCCAATGATCGGTATGTAGTAAAACTTTTTTCATATCATCTCCATTGGCGGAAGGAGTGGGATTCGAACCCACGCGACCATATTTCAGGTCCTAACTGGTTAGCAACCAGTCCTCTTAAACCACTTGAGTACCCTTCCGAAAATCTTACTCTATTTTGTTATCACTTTCAAGTGAATCTTCCGCTCGGCAAGCTGTTTAGCTGATTTAGGGTGAAATGTCTTGATAGATTTGATTTTGATTTTAGCACCAACATAAGCAGCGGCCAGGTCTGTATAAGTTCGTAAGTACAGCGTTAGATGGTGTTCTAGTGCCTTCTTGTCCCGCATTTTTAGTTGTTTACCAGGAGGAAACATTCGAATGTATTCTTCAAGCTTGAAATACTTACGAAGGTGAACACATAACGTGTTATCGTTATTTAAGATTTTGTCTTTATGTTCAATCTTAATTTTGTGTTCCATGCCCCCTATTTATGAGGCAATCTGCGGAAAGCAGTGGGCTCGATCCACAAGCCTTTCGGCTCCAGTCGCTTTCCAGGCGAAGCCAGACCCACGTCTGATTTACTTTCCGATTTGGGATATGATTAATTTGGCTGCGGCTTGTGGATCTGAATCTTTTGTGATAGGTCTTCCTACAACAAGGAAGTCTGATCCAGCTTCAATTGCTTGTGCAGGTGTGAGCACTGTTGTGTGATCATCAACGTCTCCGTTGAGTCTAATGCCTGGAGTGACAATTGTAACATCGCAAGGAAAACGCTCTCTCATTGCTTGAACCATATGTCCTGAAACAACTAATCCACCACCTGCTCGTGCTACTTCGGTTGCTGTTGCTAGATCGCCGTAGCCACTTCGAGTCGAAAGCGAAAGAACATATAGAAGTTCTGTTGTAGAACGAGCTTCGTCGAAGCCTTTTACTGCTGCTCGGTAGGTTTCAATATCACCTTGTAATGAAAAGAACTCAACATATGGCTTCATATTCTTAAGAGTTGAATAAACTGTGTTTGGAATATCGTCTAGTTTGAGGTCCAGGAAAACTTTTTTGTCTGCATCAGTTAAGGCGTAAACTACATCAAACCCCTCCGACATAAAAAGCTGCCACCCGACTTTGTAACGAGAGACTGTGTCGCCTAATTCGTGGACAAGGTCGTTCGCTTCCCACATGCTATCGACATCCAATGCAACGATTAATCTGTCCTTCGCTTCCATGTTTTCCTCTTCTTCTTGCGAGATGAAGATTGCTTTTTCTTACGACCAAACTGACTTAGTTCTTCAATTCGTCTTCGTTGTTCACGCTTTTTTGCAGCGGCTGCTGCTCGCTTGCGTTTGGCGCAAGGTTTTTCAAAGTGTTCACGATTCCTTAGTTCTGTTAACAGTCCAGAATTGTCAACTGATTTTTTGAATCGTCTTATTAATGATTCAAACGATTCTCTCTTTCGTCTTTCAACGCCTGGCATTAGATATCCACCTCATCAGAGCCGACAATTTTGTCCAACTTGTGGTAGAACCAATCTTTCCCACCATAGCCTGGGATTACTCCAACTACTCTACCAGTTTCCCTGTCACCTTTCCAAACGAAAAATGTTGGAGTGCCAGTGATACGGCCTCTTCGTTTTTCCTCGAATGCGGTAATAAACCATTTGTGAGTAATCTTTGAATAAGGGTCAGTCACGTCGATGATTGTTAGTGGATAAGTTTTTGCAAATTCGCTTTTGCCATACGTCGGCTCTACTTGAGCCATAAAGGCAATACAGTAAGGACACTGTGGATTGTGTGCCATGATCAGTTCGTCTGCTTTTGCATTACCATGATGTAATACTACAATCAATGCAAAAAGAACAACGATAGTACGGATCCAATGTTCGACGAGCATTTTACCAACTTCTTTTATCATATCATATCTTCCATATCAGTAGATTCATTGCAATAATAATTATTATCGCCACAGCAACACATGTTGCTACAACTCTAGTCACTTTCTTTTCAAATTCGTCCATCAGTCGCTACGAGTGGATTTGAACCACCGATCTCTCGGATATGAGCCGAGCGCATTAGGCCAACTATGCTACGTAGCGGTATGTTTTGTGTGATACTCTGATGAACAAACCGCTCCACAAAAGTCTACATCATCTTCCGCATCAAAGTAAAGCGCTCTGATGTACGGTGGAGTTCGTGGCATTTGATGTTGATGTTCAACGGTACCAGTTGGTTCATTGCAAATTGCACAAACTGGATTCAGCACATTCTTGCCATAACCTGGGTACTTCTTTTTGGCTGCGTTTAGGTTCATATTTTCACTCGATCGATACTAACAGTTGCAATAATTTCCTCGCGTTCGTCGTAGAGGTTAGCATGGTCATCTCGTTTCATTTCTTGGGATCCGAAAGTCGGATCAAAGTCGCGATCTTCGTCGTCTTCCCCTCTTCGCTTCAAAGCAACTAACAATCTACGCATCCTTCTGTCGTGCTCATTAGTAATTTCTAAAGCTTTTCGCATTGCTGCAGCATGTGTTTTAAATGGAAACGTTTGACGTTGGTCAGCATATTCTTCAGTCCCCTTGGTAAAAATAGAATACTTACGATAATCGACATGCCATTCGACAGTCCGGTTTGCCTCTCTTTTAGTCGTAAGGTAAGCGTTCTTCAGGTCCTTTTCTCTAAAGTAGCTTTCGCTCCCGTCACGATCCTTCACTTCTATGTGGGGATTTTGTTGCCTACTTTTAGGAATAATAATTTTCTGAACGACATAGGGACCGTACCTGATGAAATTAGTAATTGCGCCTTTGGGGCTCTTTCCTGGTTTAAAGTCGATCACGTCGCCAGGTTTGACCTCTCTACCAAAATGCTTTGTGAAAAAGGTGCCAAGCATTCCTTTTTTCTCCTTTCGGATTTTTTGAATCAGCGTTTCCTGTTCTTCTTTGTGTTTCTTTTTAAGTGCTGCTAATCGGTTCCATTCAGTGAGTATTACTTCCTGTAATTTCATGATCTTAACTTCCTTGATATATCTTCGAACCACTCCTTCTGGTTCATGTTTCTCGATGAAGGGTTACCAAATTGTTTGATCGGAAACTCGTCGATAATTTCACTCGCAGGTACGTTGCGCCTTGATCGCAACGACTTTCCCTTCCCGAATTGTAGGTTGATATCCTCAGAGGGGTCTTGTTCCCACATATCACCAACGTTTATGCGAACAATTGAGATCGGTGTCTTAAATTCCCAGTCCATTTTAAGTGCCCATTTCATAGCATCTTCTGGATGTTCAAAGGCAAAGAGGCCAGCTTCTTCGTTGTACCGTGTACCACCCTCACCCTTACTCCAATTGCTAGTCTCGAACTGTATTAATCCTTCTTTGGCAATCCGAGAAACGTTCTTGCTAAACGTAGCGTGATACAAATATCGTGGTGTTGTTACTTCACAAAGTTTCATAGCCCTAGTTCCTTTAGGTTTTCAATTGTGTTTTTTGCTGATGTGTGAAGGATTCCAATGCCTCCAGCATCAACCCAGGGATCAACACTCACTGATCTGTCGTCAATAAGGATGTGGTTCGGTGCTGCGTACTTGTACTTTTCCCTACCACCATCAACAACAATCACTTTCCATTCAGAACCAAGATTGTCACGAACCCAATCTCTCTTCTCTTGGTAACTGGATTTGATACTCGTAGCACCAGCTGTTAGAATAGTTGGATTATAACCTTTGACATAATCCCATAATTGGTCTGCATCATGAGTTTTTTCAGATTCATACCAAAGTTTGCGACCTTTCTTTGCAGCGATGCCAACTGCTCTCCAAAATTCCTTTTTCGGCAGATCGTTGAGATTTTCTATTCCTGTCAGTTCTCTCAACGTCCTGTGCCAGTCCACAAGTACTCCATCAAGGTCTACGAACAGTTTGTAGTCTTGTGGTCCTTGTTGCTCTTGTAGTTCAATTATTCTCATTTCCTTTGTATATTAAAAGGTTTTTATCTCTAATCTTCACGATAAAAGAGTAGGTGTTGTATTAATTTCAATCGGTAGTATTAGAGTGTACGTTTTTCTCTTGAGTAGGTCATTGGCCTCGACAGGCTTTCTTCCGTCGTTCAGTGACCAAGTGATATGATATGTTAAATCATCCGGTCGATCGGTTGTTCCGTTAACTCTAATAACCAAAGCCTCAAGTCCTTCACCATCGTCAACGTAACCAGTAACACTCACCGTAGCCCTCTCAGGAAGACTAGCGTTTTTGTCAACACCAAACTCGTGTGTGATGTGATGTCCGACGAATATGGAGTATTTAGGAGGGAATCGCTTCTTCAATAGATCGCGAGAAGTTCCGTCAAGAACGTATGCTGTGTACATTTTAGATTACCTTGTATCCGTGACCAACCAGCATAATATCGGATACCAGCTTGTCGAGTTTTTGACTAGATGTTGCTCTCACAACATCGCTCCTAAATTGGTCGGCTTTCTTTTTGAAAGTAAAGCTATTGATCATTTCGATGAGGATTTCCTTTTTCCTCTCAATGTTCGTTGCAGCCCAAACCTGCTGTGCTTGCTCATCATATTGAACCATTGATTTCATGATGGGTCGAATGTCCTTGCTCGAATGCAGAGTTGAAATGACCCTTCGAGCAGTTTCTGACCACGTTCAAACCCATTTGGGTCTCTATCATTTCCATGATAATTTTGAGCTGCACCAAGGGCGTTTTGTAACTTGCCTATAATTCTAAGTAAGTCTTTGCGGGTGGGCTTTTTACTCACCGTCTCTTGTTCAAGATCTTTTAAGAAGATGTCCATTGATTTTCTCGACTGCATAGTATTTATATTATAGGAGATGTGACCCTCAAGGTCAACTGGAGCTACTGACGGGAGTCGAACCCGCATTATCCACGCTGAGAACGTGGGGTCCTAGACCGGTTAGATGACAGTAGCATTAGACGTTCGGGTGACGAGGATACCATGGTTTGGTGACTTTCCAATCGTCTACCAACTCATCGAGTTGGTCATAGACGTTATGGTCTTCTGGAATGTAGATAATCTTGTCACAGAGAATTGGATCGTTATCATCTTCAAAATTATCACCGACTATGATAATTGCTGTAAGGAAATACTTGACCATCCAGTGTCTTCGTAACGACTCCCATTGAGCCTTTCGAGATGGCGCATGTTTGTTTATTTTTTTTTGATCACTCCAATCATGTATGATAGCAACGATTGGTTTTCCTCTTCCAGCAAACCAACCTACTTCGGATCCACAGTCAACGCCGATTGGTAATGCAACAATACCGATGTCTGATCGTTCCATTTGATCAACGTCCATCTTAGCTACATCATATTCAAACATATCATGTGGGCCTTCGGGGGTGTAGTTGTGGGGCCGGAAGATTTGTTGAATCAATTTTGGACCTTCACCAAGATTAGCAATCTCATCATTATGTTCGTGACAAGATGGATGAACTCTTCCGATTAGATAACCTTTAAGCATCTTTTTGAAGTCTAACTTTCATTAACTAATTCTAATGCGTCTGGTGCAAAACTACCATGCAGGCGTTCATCGTCATCGTTGAACCAAAAACATTCAATAGTTGATGCAGTTCCTGCGTCACTGAATATTTGGTTCACTGTCATTTGTGGTCCGCCACTTTTGAGTTGTACTACGTAACCTACTTCCATTATATTCTCCTATATTATGAAGAGAATGATACAGAAAAATTATATAACCTTCAACAATTGGAGGCGCAGCCTGGACTCGAACCAGGAGTGATAGATTATGAGTCTATCGTGTTACCAAATTACACTACCGCGCAATAAGTTTGTTTCTTCCACCTAGAAAATTTAGTTAGCTGATAGCCAGGGTTCTGTCGAGGGTGATCATTCATCTAAGCGACTACCCGAATCCTCGACGAGCAACGTCATCAGATTCTGTTTGTCTTGCACCGAATGGAGTTTACCGCGTTTCATCGTAACTTAATACGCTCGTCTCTGTGGCACTAGTCATCAGCTCGCGCTGTCCAGCCTTACAACTGGCATCCTGCTCTAAGGTGCCCTGAGCTTGTCCTCTGTAGCATACCGCTACAGCGATCACCTTAGCTAACTAAAACTTTTACAAAACGAATTGAGGGTCAGCTTTCCAAGAAAGATGTTTCCATCCTCTAGGAACATAATGGCTGATACCTGCGGAATCGACAAGCCGGTGTCCACCTGTCTTGCTGACATTAAGTGCTATGGGCTTTTCGATTCTAACTATTTTGGCTCCGTCGAATTCGTATTCTCTCCATTCTTCGGAAGATATGTCGTGGAATTTTAGGTTTGCATCTATATTGATATCTTTGAATTGCATTTTTACCTCCTAATATGTGGTGCCAATAACGGGATAGATTATTCTATCCACTAGGCATTGTTATTTATGCATCAAATTGTTTGGTACCACTGGAGGGATTCGAACCCCCACACCCTTTCGGATACTAGGTCCTAAGCCTAGCGCGGCTGCCGTTTCGCCACAGTGGCATTATACTTTGGAGCGGCCAGCGGGAATTGAACCCGCAACCGAAGCATGGCAAGCTTCCATTATACCATTTAACTATGGCCGCATGTTAGATACTTATGATTTGATCATCCCCATATTTGAAAGATTGGTGTTATCCAATAAGGACATGCACCACGTGCAAAAATTACTACTCCAACAAACTCTGGAGCAACCCAATCATCAACTTCATCAAGTTCTGCTGGTTGTAGAGCTACTTCCTGTCGAAACTTTTCCATCGATGTGCCAGTTGTTATTACATCATCGACAATCAACCAGTAAGCGTTGTGTTCAGGCTTACAATACGGTTGAAGAGCATCTGCCAATCGTACTCCACCTCTCGGAACTCCAAACACTTTACCGAATGCGTATCGTTGACCAATTAGTCGAGCTAGCGTTTCAATGTCTTCATCTGTTAAAGCGTCACACTCGATCTTGAAGTTTGTCTTCTGACCAGAGTGTAGAATAAATTCGCCTGTCTCAAACAGATTCATCTGGCTCCTCTGGTTTCTTCAAATGTCTTTGTATGATTTCTGGATTACCAAACCACGAAACATCAACCCCAAATTCGCTGGCAACCGCCCGCATTCTTGCAATCATTTCTTCAACATCTTGTACTGAAGCAGTATGAGTTTCGAACTCAACAAATAGAGGATCAGTTGGTTTCCAGTTCACTTTTCTTTCTCCACTTTTTCTTCTACTGGTTCTTTTTCGAAAAACAGAACAATCCACTCTTCTGAGTACCAGCAACAAATATGCATGTCATGTGTGGTGCTGTTTCAGGAGTAAATTCATAAGCTCTAAGATCGAGTCCAGCTGCCTCAATTCGAACAGTGGCATCAGTTTCAATTGTCTTCGTCATGAAGATCCAACCTTTGTCAAGGAAAAGATATGTCGATACAAGAAGTACAACAACAATTCCAAGTGTGAGCCAGCGTTTCTTCACGTTATAACTGCCAAAGCTACCAAGATCAATTTTCATTACGTTTCCTCCACCAGTTTCTTATAACAAGAGGCCACAAGAATGTGCGTTTGAATGCTTCTGGGAGTGTTGCGTCAAGCGGGCCACTGACCAGAAAGCATACTCCAATAACGAGATACACGATTGCAAAAGATATTAATAGACCAATATTCATGCAATCAGCATAACATACTTTGAAGCAAAGTGGTACCCCTAACCGGAATCGAACCGATGCTAACCGCTAATCTGGCGTTCGAGTTTATAAAACTCGTCGTACTTCCAATTATACTATAGGGGTGTTAAAGGGTTATAGAAGATTTACTTCTTTTCCTCTTCGGCTTCGTTTTGCTGCTGCATGTCGTTCAAGTTAACAGCACTATCAACAGTAACTTCACCAATGCGATAAGATGAAGTGTATGTGCTTACCGTGGTGCCAAGTGCTCTTGCACCAGCGCCACTCTTCGCGAAGTTGACACTCTTGTTAGAGGCAATTCCAAAGCTTGTTCCTACTTGAATAGCATCTTGATCTGCTGCGAGAAACAAAAATTCCCAACCTTGTTCACGTCGTTCCTTAATCAAATCTTGGATCTGACTATGAGTGTATTCTTGACTTGAGTTTTCTTCACCATCTGTTACGATGACAACGATTACTTTCGTGCCTTTAGGAAATTCTGGTTGTGAATTCAGTGTGAAACCAATCGCATCGAGAAGAGCAGTACATCCTCTTGGACTCAATATGTACTTGTCGACACTCTTTAAGTTGACTTGATCATGAATTTTGTTATGCTCAAAGTCAAACTCAACTAACGTAAGGTTTGCTTCGCCAGGAACATCTTTTTGCTCTGTAAGGAATTGGTTAATTCCACCTTCTGCATCGCTTTTAATACTCATCATCGAACCTGAACGGTCAATGATACAAATAATCTGATCTGGTGTGGTGGAAGTTGCCTTGTTCTTAAACATTGTGTCTAACAGTTGTTGATTTTCATCTATCATCATATAGTTCTCCTATGTTATTTGGCGGAAGGAGAGGGACTCGAACCCCCACGCCCATTTCTGGACCCTCTGCTTTCAAGGCAGCTGCCGCTAGACCGACTCGGCTTATCCTTCCTTATGGCCAATTTGTTTAGTCTTCAAACTCTAAATCAATCTTGACGTAGTAGTCTTTACCATTCTCAGAGTACTTTCCGTATCGCGTCATAAGCGACATAATTGGTTCAAATGTATGTGGATTGGTAACCACTCCACTATACAGAATCAATTGGAATGGAGCAATGATGTATCCAGTATCAATGTCGGTGGTACCTTTGTACCCAACCAATATTGAACTTTTGCCTTCAGTATGTTCATCCATGTGCCACTTATTGACATATACATACTGAGACCCATTCAGGATTCCATACTTAAACAAGTCAGGCAACTTTGCAAGAGCCTCACCGTCGCCCAAATCAACAAACTTACCATCGGTAGGAGCTATATTGGACTTGAGTCTCTTTGCTACATTTTTCGAAACAACAATCCAATTACCAACACCACGACGTGTCTTGCTTGCAATGGTGTTTGCAGCTCTCTGGATGTGTACATTCAGTTCTTTATCATCATGGATGACCGCTGCCATTTTATTTGCAAGGTGTCCGAGATCTGTGATTATTTCTTGGTTATACTCTATTGCAATTTCTTTACCGAGCGCTCTTAGGATTTCCATTTCAACATCAAGAATATTCCAACTTGTACTTAGTTTTTTTGTTGAAGCATCGATTGGTGTGCTAACTACTTCAAGCCTTATCAGCGCTCCAAACGCGGTGGAGTCAAGTTTCGTTTCTTTGTCTTCGTCCTCGGAAACAAATTTCAACTGGTAGATAAGACTTCGCGGCGTTTCCATTGGTTGATAACCAACAAGTTCGAATGCTGTTATGTTGTCTAGTGCTGTTTCAACTGCAAGGGAAAAATCGATGTTAGGATGACCAAACTCAACGGCCGCTCCCTGAGCGAACTTTTGATTCTTGAGCATGGTTTTGTGTAGAGTTTCTTTTGTTTTGTTGTCCTTCTCTTCACTTGCTGCGTTAAGGTAGGTGCCAATAGCGCCGTCAATCGCACCTTTGAATTTATTGTGCATGTTATTCTCCGTTATTATGATTTTAGATATTTATTCTTACATAATACGGGGTTACCAACAAAAAGAAAAGGGTTTGTAGGGTTAGTCGCTTAATTTATTGTAGGCTAGTTCGAGTCGATACTTTGCAACGTATCTTTTGTTGCGACCACCCTTACGAAATCTTGTTAGGCCGAGGTTGTAAGCCTGCACAGCAGCTTCGGCACTTCCGAGTTTCTTGTAGTAGTGTCTCAGAATGTTAGCTCCGTGCTTAATATTTGACTCTATTGATCTTAATTCAGCTGCATTAATGTTCCAAATGCCAGGACGAACTTGCATTAACCCGATAGCTGGGTCATGACGCAGTCGAGATCTTGATTCGGGATTGAAACTGCTTTCGACTCCAACGATAGCTAATATATCAGCTGCTTTTGGAAAGGTCGGATCTTCGTATTTGTATGCTAATTCAACAACTTGTTGAATTAACTTTCTGCTCACTCGATATTTCTTAGCAATGGTTCTAGCCAGTTCCGCACGACCAATTTCAGGAGCTGTTGTTGTGATTTCAGTTTTGTCGCGAGGGGTTACACTGTGAATGGGTTCCCTATCTGCAGACATCACACCAGGTACGGCCAAAGCTGTTGCTAATGCACCAGCAGCCATTGTGCTTTTGATCCCCTCATCCAGCTCTTCTTCGTGTAGTTCGTGAAGCTTCATGGTGTTATTTAGTGAGGTTTGTGGACCCAGCCGGTATCGAGCCGACCTCTTGAGGGGTTCAATCTCACGCTAATCCATCTCAGCTACAGGTCCAAATTTGGTGTTCCCAGATAGAATTGAACTATCGACACCTAGATTTTCAGTCTAGTGCTCTACCAACTGAGCTACAGGAACAAACTTTGGTGGCGACGACAGGATTCGAACCTGCGATTTCTGAGTTATGCGCTCAGTGAGGACAGCCGCTCCTCTACATCGCGATATTTGGAGCACTGGGTCGGATTCGAACCGACGGAATTTCGGGTTGCAGCCGAACGCATTAGTCCACTTTGCTACCAGTGCATAAGATGAGTATACAGGAAAGATTTGGAATTGGCACCCCTAAGAGGATTCGAACCTCTGACCTCAAGTTCCGCAAACTTGCGCTCTGTCCAACTGAGCTATAGGGGCAAAAAAGTTAACCGCGACCAAAACTACCACGAACGCGATACCTGTCAAGATGTTGCATTTCAGGGCGTTCAAGGTATTTGTCGATCACTCGACGCTCGACGGCTATTTTGTGATTTTGTTTGAGATATTGTGAAACCTGATCTGCAGAAGTCATTCCATGTTGTTCACCAGAGACTTCTTTGTAACCTAACTCTAGGTATCTTGCTTTCTCTTCATCAGGTAAATTTTTCCAAAGCTTCAACAGAGCAGGAAGCCAACTTGGTTTGAAACCAGGAATGTAGTGTTGAATTCCTTCCAGATTGTTTTGCACAATTCGATGAACTTCACTAGGATTAAGGTTAGCTTTCTTTGCCAATGCTTGTAATGTACGTTCGCCTTTCTGGTCTTTCCACCAATGATATGCTGCAAGTAGTCGATGAGCGTCACGTTCGAGTGGGCGTTCTGGTTGTTCAAATGCCCGACCTTTGTTCTCCATCCACACCAACGTTCTATCGATGTCAGCTTGAGGCATGTTTGTATAAGAAGCCAATTTATCAGTTGGCTCAATTTCTAGCGCCATCAAATGCTGTGCAATTGAGTTTAGCTTTGCGTATGTTAACACTGGATTTGCTATCTCAAATAGTTTCATTTGTTATCCTCGTAACTGGCATACCCTGACGGATTCGAACCGCCGACACCTCGTTTTGGAGACGAGTGCTCTGGCCAAGCTGAGCTAAGGGCACATTAATCTTTCTTCTCTTCCTTTTTCTTTTTGCTAAAAGGATTGACTTTATCCCAATACTTTCTGAGCTTCTTTTGAAGAAGCTTCTCGTAGATCTGCTTGCCGTATCGCTTTAACAAAGCACCACCAACCATCTTAATCAATATTCTTATTATTATTGTCCACATTTTATGCTCCTGTTATTGGTAAGTAATTCTTAAATCGTTTTTTCCATCTTGCTGCTGTCAACGACGAAAGATTTGCCCCTGGGTGTTGCAATGCTTCGTTGTAGAACTCAGCAAACTCTTGTGCGACAAGCTCTGATCCTGCATTAACCATTTGTTCGGTATCATCCTCACGAATTCCCCAAACGTACCAAAGCGACCTATTTTTCTCTCTTGCTTCAAAACGAACAAATGGAACTCCTGTTTCAGAAGTAGGCATCTCATCGACGAGACGAGGTCTACGAATTCCTGTCTTCGGAGTAAATTTCAGTATTTTGTTTTCTAATAGCTCGTGTGTTTTCATTATATTCCAACAGTGTAATATGCAAATATTACTTCTGGCCTACCTCGCATTCTTCTTCGGATAAGCTTCTTAGCATGTTGTAGGTCTTCTGGGGTTGCAAAACTTAACCCAAAAGAAGTCATCGCTATTTCCCCCGCTGCCGTCAATGTTGTTTCTTGCTCTGAGTACGATCCACCTAGCGTTTTTACAAAATCGCGCGCATCCTGTTTTGAAAACGTGCCAGTTATTCCAACCCGAAGAACCATTCCAGTATCTTGAGAATCTTCTAATAGTTCGTGAGTTTTCATTCTTCTAATTCCGACAACTCAATATCAATAACTCGAGTACCAATATATTGTGATATTGTAAATTTTGGGATACCGCGTGATAGTCTTCTTAAAACTTTTAATGCTTGACTCATTTCTTCAAGTGATAAATAAAGGTTGTAAGATATGAATCCACGTCTTCCCAATCCAGGTTCGCGACTTAACTCATCACCTACTGGAGCTAGTTGAGTTACAATCCAGTCAGCATATTCTTCGGTTAAATTTTTTCCAATATTAACTACAATACGTATTGTCCGTCGAATGCGTGCGTCACCTTGTTGCCATCTTACTGGGAGTGCAGCTTCAAATAATTCGTGAGTTCTCATGAAGATATTTAGGGAAATGGAGCATCTGACGGGATTCGAACCCGCATTGTCCTGATTGAAAGTCAGGGTTCCTAGACCAGTTAGAAGACAGATGCATGTTTTTGGCGGGCACGAAGGGAATTGAACCCTCACCTTTCGCCGTGACAAGGCGATGCTCTACCGTTAAGCTACGAGCCCGAAATTGGTCTGGGTGGCAAGATTTGAACTTGCATTCTTTCGATTCCAAATCGAACGGATTAACCAGATTTTCCCACACCCAGAGAAAATGAAGTGATACGAGATTTGAACTCAACTAACCCAACCAAGCCGCCGTTGGTACCACTTCAGAAATTAGATCACCTGCTTGGGTTCGAACCAAGATTCGAAGATTCAAAGTCTTCTGTCCTACCAGTTAGACGACAGGTGAATAGACCGCATGGATGGATTCGAACCACCGTACATCACAAGCATGTCTAGAATAAACTTGTGAACATCAATGCTGCGATTGAACTCACAGACTTATATGAAGGCTATCGACGGATTGCCCGTCCCACTCAGCTACACGCGGATAAAAGTATCAGGGTCGGTTACACCTCCCGCCGTTGCCCTGATAAGTGAGAGGAGGCACCACTTTACGCGCCTGTCCATTGTGAGGGTTGGCAAGTCGTCTCATGCGACGCGACTCCGGCCTGGATAACTTCAGACAGGTAAAGCTATCTTTGCACGGCTGCGAGCCCTCTAGTTCTATCCGGCCATAGACGGAGAGAATAGAACACTTTAGTACCAAGTTCGGCCAATTGTCAAGTGCAATGACCAGTTAGATGGAAATTCAAACTCCTTTCTAATTGCCTTCAGTTCTGGAGCTTCGACTTCTACTAACCAAAAATTTCCATTTTGGACGACACGGTTTGAGTACTTGAACTCAAAAACCTTACCGTGATACTTTCGCCACAGATGCATCTGTTCATCGTTTGGCTTTTCGCCTCGAATAACAGAAACGTGAGCATCCCATGAAGGCTGGCAAAGATCAATCCAATGTTCCTTTTTGACCCACCACCGACACCATCGAGTGATTTCTCTGTCCACTAGAAGGACACACCACCACTTGGTCTTTTCCTTAAGGCCTGGTCGACGCGGATCGTATATGAGTCTTCCAGTTGAAGTAAACATAACGATCTCCTGAATTGGTGGAATGGGAAGGAGTCGAACCTACACGGCCAGAGACGCCAAGTTTACAGCTTGGGGAGCCCACCACATGCTCAGCCATTCCAATTGATTGGGGTGAAGGACGAGATTCGAACTCGCATCTTTTCGGATCACAACCGAAGGCTTTGCCGTTAAGCTACCAACACCATATTTGTCTACACTTGCTGTAGTCTTAAATTCGTTTCCGTTATTTTCATCACCGACGGGTTAGCAGTGAGCGCTCTAGCTTACGTAACGCAGTTCGTTCACACTTGTGAACAAACGCTTTATGCATTTTTTCACCCCGCTTCCCACGATGGACAAGTGATCGGGATACCGCTGCAACTTGGATTGCTACCTCCAAGGTGAGTTGCGAAATATGATTCGGGAGCATTTCAGCTACTTGCGATTATCACATTCCCAGTTTTTCAAGGACATTAAAAAAGGCCACTCTCCTTCGAGGTAGCCTTTCGTAGTGTTCCTGTTTAGGAGTCTTAAATCGTTTCAACTCCTCCGACGAAAGGCAAGTTTGTATCATAGAGACGTTCATCTGATACCCAACCAAAAAGTGGATGCAGATCGTCCATCCCTAGTATCCTGGATACGGGCTGTAAACATCTCTGTAATTGTTGGATAATTGTGTTCATTGTTGAACTCTCTTCACCTTTCGTTAAAATAATTAAAGGACCTTTGTCCATATGGCTTTGGGTCCTTGGGTTTCAATAATTCACCCCCCTTCGCTAGCTTAACGAAGCTGTTAGGAGCTACCTAACTGAGGTGGGGAGTGGCTAAACTCCCTATAAGTGCCAGACGCCATCTGGCTGAAATTCAAGTAGTCGTGTACAAAGCCCAACGACAAGGCGGTCGATATTCTTTCTCGACTGTGCTTTAATTATACGTTATTTATGGGGGATGTCAACAGGTTTGTAACCTGTTGATTTATTTCTGCAAAGCTTTGGGGGATCGTTTAAGTGCTATGGTTTTTCTTCTTCCTAATACTGTCACTCGATTCATTACTTTTTCTGCGAATGTGTGTAGGTATTCACGGTCTGATATAGCATCTATCATCCACTTAGTACGAGTCCACCCCTCGGCTTCCAGTTCTTCTCGTTGTTGCTCATACCATTGCAATTGGTCTTGCCAATATACATCGAGGAAGTGGTTGGCTAATCGATCAAACTCTCTATCTTTTTCCGTTTTGGCTGCTTCAAATAGTTCTTTTGTTTTCATTACACTCTCATTCTTGTGAGCCTTCGCAGCAACTTAACTGCTTCGGGATCCCAAGGGTCAGTCCATGTACGCCATCGGCCGTGCGTTGTTTGGTCCTTTCTTAATCCATGTAGCCAGTTGTTTAATTTATCAAAAATCAGAGGACGGACGTCTTGATTCGGGTCTCTATCTTTAGCATTATCGATGTTATCGAACAGGTCGTCGGCGCCAACAAGATCAAATATCAATGCGGTAGCTGTACCTGCTGGTAATGGATTTTGTAATAGCTTTGCTAATTCTTGTGCTTGCTCGAGTGTTTGTGGTGCAGCCCAAGTTCCTTCGGTTACGAGTTCTTTAAGGAGCATTGTCCTTTAATCTCACTATCCGCGTACTTCGTAATACTCGTCGATGGCATTATCTATTTCTTCGTTATATCCACCAATACGTTCTCTAGCTAGCCTAATCGCATTGGGGTTGGCTTGAGCGTTCGGGTCGTTAAGAATGTCTTCAACTTGCTCCTGAACAGCATTACCCAAACCTGCCCATTTCTTAGCGAAGTCAATTAAATCGTAACTTTCAAGTTCCCAGAGTTCATGACTAGCGCGAGTTTCATTTAGTTTCCCTTCTTCAATGACATCCATCTTTGCGGGAGAGACTGCAAACTTAGGTTTGTTTTTCTTGTTGAGGTTTTTGTCGTTGTTGACTAAGTCTTGTACAGCCTTCTTTGCCTTTTCGGCAGCTTGCTTACTGCTATAAAGTTTAGCCTTACGGATATTGTGAGTGGTACCAAACATTTCCCCACTGCCTTTTACATAGCATCCAGACAACCGGCCTTTGGGTTTTGTTTCTTTTGTATTCTTGACTACGTAACGAACGCCATCAGCCTCATCAAGACGATAGACCTTAATGCGTCGCTTGTTTTGTTCTGCAATATAATCTTTAAATCGCATAGCTCATCCCTCCCTTATGCTGCGGAATCGTCAAATAGAAGTCTAAAGATTGCACCATCAAAGTACGTAAGAGTGTTTGGAATTGACCCAGCGAAAATCTTAGCAGGTTTCAAACCAGCAAATCTTTCTACTCCACCATATACAACACTAAATGATGTATCGAGGAGGCCTCTTGCAAAGGTCGTGTTCTTCTGTAACGCATCACGAAAGTTAAATATACCAAGAATAGGATCTTGAAGTCCAACGAAATCAGTTAAATTTCTAAGCAATGGTAGAGTGCTTGAAATGTCAGAATCAACCCCGTCAACAATATTGATGGATGAATCTTCACTAACAAACGTTGGTGTTGCGCTGGATGTAATAACAAGATCTCCTGTTGAAACAGAGGATGTTGCACCAGTTAAATCAGCATCGATTTCAGTAACTAAATTAGTGTATGTCTGAGCCGCACTACCTATAATACTAACAGGATTTATTACACCATCTACTTTAACATCCATAACGTAAACGGTTGCGTCATTAGCAAGACCGGTGGAATTTGCACCTGTAATTGCACCACCAACGTTAACTGTTTGACCCCCAGCGCTAGGTGAAAGTGGAAGTGAACCACCATATGTATTGATCAAAGTACAAAATCTGTCTAAGTCTAGTTGTGAAGGCAAGTGACTGACAACAAACAAATCTGTACCAGCGCCGTGTGGTGCCTCAAATCCATCGAATCCAGTCAATGAGCTAAATAAGTCCCCGTCTGAAATCAAAATTGATGAGTTTACGATAGGGGCACCAGTTGCGTCACTTTCGATCATGATATTACCATCAGGTTCGATGGTTGCTGTCGCGCCTGTTAAGTCAGTGTTGAGTTGTGCGATCAGAGTCGTAAATGTTTGAGCTGTACTTCCTGTGATAGCTATAGCATTTTCAACTCCAGCAGAAGCAAACGGTAAGTCATCAACTAACACTGTTGCTGTGAACACTGTGGCATCATTTGCAAGTCCCGTTGGATTCGCTCCAAGTGCTGCACCATTGAAGTCTGCTTTCTGAAATCCTTGAGTTATGTTTTCAACGACGATTGATGGTGTCAAAGAACCATCAAATTTAACGTTTTCGTCTGTTACAGGGGTTGCCATACTTTAGTCTCCTTAACTTTTAATTCTTTTTACTTCTTTGAAGTGATCGGAAAGCGATCTCATTTTGCCACCTCTAACAAAGAAATCCCAAACCTCTGATGGTAGTTCATGTCTCATTGGAGATGTTACACGCTGAACTTCAACAGCAGCCATCTTAACATTTTCGTCACTACCATGATTCAACCGTGTTAGAAGTCCATCAAAGAAGTTAGCTGTTCGGTCTTGCCAATCAGCAAGTGCACCGTCTCTTGTTCGAACTAGTTCAGCATTCTTGCGAAGCTCATCTATTTTGCCGCCGAGTTTTGATTTGATGTCAGCTGGAACTTTCAACTCTGTTCCACCAATATTTCCTACATCATCAGATGACATTTCGTCTTGGGTATTGCTGTGGCTGTTTGCAAGTGTATCTATTTTATCACCACCAACTGTTTTTTCAGCTTCCTTACCAAGCTTTTCTAGATCATCACTTGTAACCTGTTTGTTGAGGTCCTCCATGTTGTCCGCTGCGTATGAATCTGTAGCAGTAGCAGCTTCTCTAACACCACGAGGACTCTTCCTCCAGTCATGCCAGTCTACACCTGCGACCTTTCTAAAGGCGTAATCCAGGCGATCCGTGATTTTCTCGACTGATGCTGTGTAGCCAATAAATGGTATTGCTTTTGCTATAGCATCCAATAGCTCATCAACAACATGACCACCACGAACCGTTTCTCCTCGTCTTTCACGACCACCATGAACCGTTTGTCCTCGTGCTGGTCTTTCACGATCACCACGAACCGTTTGTCCTCGTGTTGGTCTTTCACCAGGATCTATAAGGGGCATGCGAGCTGCTGAGGAATAGTCTTCTGCTTCTTTTAGCCCTAACAATCTGTCCTTTAGTTGTTCGCGACTAATGACTGAAATACCTGCTTCACGAGCCTTTTTAGCTTTCCCTGATTGAGAATTTGGATCCTTAGCGACCACGAGCGACGTTTTCTTGTTCCAATTGCTTTGGACATTGCCACCCTTTTCATCAACTAATCGACCAAGCTCTTTGTCACGGAACCCAGTGAACAGAACATGGTGTCCTTTCACTTCGTTCAACATACTTTCTTTGAGGTTTAGCTTTCTTTCAGGCTTGAAGTTGTATGTTTTTTCTTTATCGTCGGCCATACCTTTAAATTGAATTTCACCACTTTTAAGTTTGGTTACTTCTTTAACTGTAACACGAGTTGCACCCCTAAGTTCAACGGTGTCGCCAACCACTAGGTCTTTCGCTAGCTTTGATGATTCTGTTACTCTGCTCCATCCCAATTCTTCTAGTTCAAAATAGTCAATCAACTCATTTGCTGCATCATTACCGTAGTGAGTTGCAGCCATTTGAAGTAGCAAGCCAATAATGTTGTGAGAGTATGGCTTGACATCAACATAGTCAACTTCTGCTGCGATTTTGCTTTTTATTTCTTCGAGGCTTTTGGCTTCTACTAACTTTTGTTCAACAAGTTTCAACTTACTAGAACGAACAAGATCGACTTTACCGCCACTCATAGGAACGATGCCAACAAAATCTGCCTTTGCGTTAGGAACCTGAACTTTGTACTTAGCGCCTCCGTATAGAACAGTTTGACCTTTCTTAAAAGACGAACTGTATGTTCTTACTTCTTTTTCGACCGGTTTTCCACTTGCACGATTAGTATCGGTGCCTAGTTCCTTTTCACCGGCGCCGTCCATACTGTCTCTAATATCAGCTGCGCTCTCTTTCGTCAATCGCTTGATTGTTTTCTTGCGGAAAGATCTGGGAACGCCAGCCAATCGCATTGTTTCTTCTAGATTTTTGAGGTCCATAACTCATAACTCCCATTAGAATTCTATATGTGCAACTATTTATGGCTTCACAACAAAAAAGGACGGCATATATGCCGTCCTTTCTTCACGTACTGTAATCAGCCGTTATACAGGTACTCCATCTACCAAGAACCTAAAGATTAGACCATCGAAGTAAATCGATGCATTAATCTGACCAGCAGGTCTTGTTGGAATCTTCTGAACGTGTTGACCAACCAAGTCTGACAAGCTTTGATTTCCGCCTGTGGCAAACGTGGAGTTCATTGCGTCCCTGGTATCAAACGCACCAGGTTGTGATTCGTCCAATCCAGTGAAACCAGTCTCCGCTGCGCCTTCTGGATCGGCGTCACGCAAAGCAGAAAGCAAACTACTAGACAGATCAATTTCAACAGTTGAAACAGTATCAACAGCAGCTGGGGTTACACTAGAAGTGATTCTCATGTTGTCATCAGAATCAAGTGCAAGTACACCGCCAGTTGGATTACCCAAGTCAGCTACTAAGGCATCGAAGTCTTGTAGAGCAACTGGAGTTGTTGTTAGTGTTACAAAAGCCCCACCGTCGATTGAGACGAGCAGATCAAATGAAATAACGCCTAGTCCATCAACAGCTGCATCAATGTTAATAAACTCGAGCATATTACTAAACAAGTTTGTATCAACAATGCTAACTGACGAGTTTGCACCAGATGTAGCACTTGTAACAACAAAGTCACCACCTGACAGAGCGCCTGTTACACCAGTCGTTTGATCGTTGAACTCGATTACAAAACTATCATAGTCGGTAACGTGTGCAGCAGCTATATCAATTGACTGTAGAAGACCACCATCAACTGATAGTGTTGCTCGATAACCTGCACCGTCACCACCTTGTGTTGTGATATCGAATGAAAATCCCGTTGGAATATTACCATCTCGTGCATCGCTTACTTGACCAACCTTAGCGTTTGTGATTGTAACGACGTTCGTTGAGTTGGTTGCACCAAATTCAAGATTTGCATCAATTGCTGTGACGGTTGCAACAGCGACCTCAGTTGGGTCATCGCCTGACAAAATTGTCACAGTAATACCAGTTCTGTCAGCAAGGCCTGGATCCGATTCAACTGGATCGACGCCACCTTCTTGTATAGTAGTAATTGTGAATCCTGTATCAATGTCCACTGCATTAGGAAGATTAGTTCCAGTTGCTTCACTTGCGATTGTAACAGTGTTAGTAACAACGCTTGAAGCATAGAAAAGAGATGCATCAACTACAGTATTCATTAGTCCAGCAATAGTGTTAGCTGTATCATTAGTTCCAATTGTTACGGTGATAGCTGTTCTGCCACCTGGCATTGGATCAGTACCTGCTACCGATCCTTCTTGTGTAACGGTAGCCGAAACCAAGCTAGCGTCAACATCAGCTGCATTATCTGCAAATCCAGTAGCTGCGTTAGTAATCGCAACAGTTGCACCAGCGCCAACTGCAGCAAAGTCTACGTCACCAGTAACGATTGCCCGTGTTGCAACTGCTACTGCTGTGTCGGCGTCAGTTGGAAGCACAATTACTCCGAGTGGATTTGCCGTACCACCTGGATCTGTGTTAGGACCGGTGCCCTGTGTTGTAACACTTGGAGTTACACCAGCATCAACATCGACCGTATCGGTTGTTGCACCGATTGCGGCATTTGTAACTGTGACCACTGCACCAGTAGGGGCAGCACCAAAATCTCCTATAAGATCAATGGCAGTCGCTGTCTTTGTCGCAACGGCTGTATCAGCATCATTTGTAAGAAGAGTTACAGAAATACCTGTTCTGAGAGCAACTGTCGGGTCAGATTGTGTAGCCGATCCTTGAGTTGTAACAGCAGGAAACGTGAATCCAGTTGCGGCCGAGCCGTCTACTGCATCAGCTACGAATCCTGTGTTAGCGTTTGTAATTGTAACAACGTTTGTAGCACCACCAGTACTAAAGTCTCCAAAAGCACCGACGGCTGCTCGTGTTGCTGTTGCAACCGCATCTGCACCATCGTTGGTAGCAAGTGCAACCGTAATACCAGTACCACCTGGAGCTGGATCAACACCGGCAGCATTAACATCATACCAAACATAGTATGCAGTTGTTGGGTCATTAATTAGGAAGAATGTGCTATTTAAACTGCCAGCAACATCTGCTACAGTTTCAACATCATAAATTTCAGCAACAGCTGCAAAATCGTACCAAACGTAATAGTCTGTTGCATCAACTGCAGCACTAAGTAACCAGTGTGTGCCACCTAAGCTACCTTCAACATCAGCCACAACTGTGACATCCGTTACTTCTGCAATTTCAACAGAATACCAAACGTGGTGTCTTGTGTTTTCAACCCCAGCACTAAGCTGCCAACTACTACCAGGGAGTGCACCAGTTGGAGTTGTATCAGTAGCAAAAACGCTTGCTGCTGGAACTACTACATCTGTAATTTCTGCTTGTGTTAGGTAGGTAAACCATACATAGGAAGCTTGTGTTTCAGCTCCAGAGTCACCATCAATATGGTAACGTGTACCACTCAAACTACCCTCAACATCTGCAATCGTCACTACTTCTGCCGTTTCAGCAGATGCACCCACGTCATACCAAACATAGAAGTCGTTAAAATTGTTTCCTTCTGTGCCTGGTGCAGTTAAGAGGAAGAATGAACCAGCCAAGCTACCAGCCAAGTCTGCCACTGTTGTGACATCTGTTACTTCAGCTATACCTGGGTTACTGCCCTTTCTAAGGACAGAGAGGGAAAATCCTGTATCAACATCTGCAGCATTTACTGCTTCACCAGCAACATCATTCACCACTGTAATAACTGTACTTAGAAGTGTTGCCGTAAAACCAGCAACACCATCAACTGCCGTTTGTACAGCGAGCGCTACAGTAGTATTAGAAGCGTTCGCAGCTATGTCAACTTCGATACCAGTTCTACCAGGGTTTGCCGCTGATGGATCTACGCTACCATTGTCTACGTCAATCCAAACATAAAAATCTTCGTCGGGCGCAAGAGATGTGGCTTGGTTGATAAGAAAGTGTGTGCCACCTAAACTACCAGCAACGTCTGCCACTGCGGTAATTTCTGTTGTTTCGTTTGCGAGGTGTACGAGGTCAACACCGGCAACGCCGTCAAGGTCAACTGTCTGTACACCAGCAGTTGTTACAGTTTGGCTTGGAAGACCTGTATCGAGAGCACCAGCCAATCCAGTGTTCATTACTTGGAAACCAGCATATGGGTTAAGTGGAAGTGCAGTACCACCACGCGTGTTAACAAAGTCTTCGAGTATGTTTTGAAGTTGTGAACCAAGACCTGCGTTGAATGGGCCACCAATGGATTCCCAATCGATTAAGTGTTTGTGTTTAATGATATCGACAAATCCAGTTGAGTTTGTAAACAGACTGACATCAACAATGTCAATCGTACCAATTTCTGGAGTGTCACTTGTAACACGGATCTGACCGTTTACAATAGATGCTATCAAGCCAGTAGTATCAGCGTTGATTTCGTCAACAAGGTCTTGATAGGTGGTTACACCATTTACAGTATCAAGGCTTACTGGTTGCGGAGCACCAGCTCCATCAACGTCGATAGTTGCCGTGCGAGTAGCAGTTGACAGGAATGCCACATTTTCGGCGAGGATGGTCTTGTTGTAGTCAGCTTCTTCAAACAGAAGGCTTCCTATTCCAACGCCACTATCGTGGACGACGAAAGATTCTTCTGTAACACTGCTGTAATCAATGTGTTCTTGTGAGGGCGTAAAAGGCATAGTGTTATTCTCCTTAGAATTATTCTTGTGTTGTTATTTATGCTCGTTATCTTCAACGTTTCTTTTTTATTTTGACTTCCTCCTAAGGGAGATTTGAAAATTTATTCTGTGGGGAGGGAAGGCATTGCTCGTGCTTTGATCTTCTCGTCTAACTCACGAAGAATCCGGTAGATATCGTCGCCTCGCTTCACATTCATATCGTACTTGATGTTGATGTAATCAGCAACAGAGTCAGACATAGTCAGACTTTTGAAGGTCCGTACGTTGAAGTCGCGATTATCTTGACCTAATAACATGCCTATGCGTAGCATGTCGAATTGATTCTGGGCAAAGTCATCGTTATCGTTTTCGTTTACTGGCCATTCTATTATGTTCATTATTCTTCCTCAGGTTCTTCGTCTTTTATTCCAAAAGACTTGTAATTTTTCTTCAAAAATGCTTTGTAGTCAACGGTCCTACCCAAATATTTGGACATCGCCAAACCAAAGATCGGACGATCAAGTTCCTCTTGACCCTTAATAGCGTAGTATTTCCGCTCTAGGTTCTTGTTTACCTCGTAGAACTCTTCGATTGACTTAACGGTACCATTATACAACTTATCGACCAATAATTCCATCTCTTCGATTCGATTCAAAACATATGGGTCACCGAAGAACAATGACCGCAAGTCATCAGTAGCCTCCTCAAGAACGGCTTCAAACAGTCTACGAGGTGAATTGATCGAGTCCTTTGCACGATGTTGTACCAAGTACCATTCTGTTTTTATCTTTATGTACATGCCACTGGAAAGGCGAACAACGTACCCCTCAACATCTTCCATTTGGGGAATATTGGCGACAAACTCAGCTGGGGCATCAGGAAACACATTAGCGACTTGCCGTTTGTGAATTTCTGTAGAGGGGTCAAAGTATGGATTTATGTCCAAATACTCACCGGTGAAATGGTTTCGGATATTAAGAACAACTAGTTGTGGTTCTTGATAGCCAATAACAATACGGTTATCAGGTGCAGTGTACTCCATATTGACAGTGTAGTTCGCTAGGGCCAATCGTCGAAGTTCTTCCTTGAAGGCAGCGTTCTGCTCAAGGGCAAGAAATTCCATCGCAGCCATGGCTTGATCAGAAGATAATGAGCCTTTTGACTTTAAGTAAAAACTAGAATGAGTGTTACATAGCGAGCAGTGCGCTCGCTCATGAATGTAGGTGGAAATTAACGAGCCATCTGCCTTCAATGTAATCTCATCAATGTTTGAAAGGTCAAGATCCATTGTTATTGGATTTTCGTTGAGGTTGAAAAACTTCTGCATCGGCAGAGAAGCAAGTCGAAGTGTAGGAGAAACTTCAAACATGACGCCGCGACATTCTAAAGCACTAGGCTCAAGAAAGTCAGTGTAGGAAGCTAGTCGGTAATTGAAGATACGATAAACGTTTTGATCGAGTTCAAAGTCCTTATAGTAAAACGCCTCATTGGAATCAACGAGATGTGTCAAGTCATTGTACAGTTTTTGTTGCCAGATGTTCAAGGTCAGCCTTTATCGAGTTTTGAACAAAATTTCAACTCCAGCACGGATTTGGTCTCGGCCGTGGTTGGGAGTGGAGCTAGGACTATTCCGATTACAGAGTTGCCTACAGTTGGAAAAATGACCAACGCCACCTACAATATTGATTCTTCGAGTCAATCGATATCCACCACCCAACAGAATTTCAAATTGTCCGTGCTGGGAAAGTTTACCAGAGGTTCGGCCGTTGCTGTCGTGACGACCATCGGGGTTGTCTAGCCTACCCCAACCCAAGGAACCTTCTAGAAAGAATTTCCGGAACACCTTTGGGAATTTATTACCTTTGGTTCTGTACCCCATACTTCCACCTATCCAAGTCCCACCGTGTGAATTCTGAACTCCATTCCCATCGTTAAAGGTAGTGAGCCTGGCTTGTGCAAACCAACCACTATCTAAATGATGGAGTTTCTTTTCGGAAAAGTAATATCGATATCCAATGGTGAAGAATTCATTACTTGGATTGTCACAACTTCCACAAGACCGATCAAACGATTCGCCTACTTCCAATTGCATCGTATGGCGATAGTCTATCCAGAGATTTGGGGTCTCCTCAGCCCAAACGACATTGGTAGTGAGCAGTAAAAACGCAAGTATGATCGATCTCATTCAGAAACCTCAAATTCGTGCTATATAGATGGATTATAGGTGTATTTCAGGTTGAGATCAACCTTAATCTGGATCCATTTCTTGCCCTACAGGCGGGATTTTGGGGGGTAATTCAACTGGTGGGAGAATGGCGAATTCAAAATATGGTTGTTCCATTTGTCCACGAGTACCACGAAGATTGCCGATATGAAGCTTTTTGCCCCTGATAACTTCGCCAGCACATATCATTCCCTTTGCTACAAAAACTTTCTTGTGTAAGTCTTTTGTGTAAGGAAGTTTATATGCTCGAGGTACTTTGTCTCCGTCGGTAATCACCCAGACATAGATTGCTCCTGGAAACCGCTTGATAGGCTCCCGCTCAGTGGACCAAACAAATGTAAAGTCCTCTGGCATGGTATCTGGAGATGGCAGACCCACAAAGGCTGAAATTGAAAAGAAAGCAACAACCCAAAAATAGCCTGCAAGAAGTATAGTTCCGGCTTTTACAAGCCAATGCCAGTTCGACCTCAAGTTAAGACTCAAGAGGAGAACGGTTAAGAAGCCAAACATTATCGTAAGCCCAACAACACTTATTTCCATTACGGTGCTCCGCTTCCAACAAGCTTCTTGGGTGGCATGGTATCTACAGCACTTACATCACCAGCCACATCTAACGTAAACCTTACCATTGTTATTTCTTGCTTTAGTCTTCTTAGTGTTACTTTGTTTTTAAATATGATAGTGACCGTTGGGTTTATCTTTTGGACTAACATTGTTACTTCAATTGGGTTAAGTAAAGCTTGTCCAACGGAATCTGGATTAATACGACCATCACCTACTTTATACAAATGAACATTACAAACATATTCACCTGGAATAATTCCACGTAATGATACAATTTCTCTATTGAGTGGTACATAAATCCTTTTACCACCAACTGTAACGGTATCGTTTGATGTACCGAGATCATCGCGATCTAGATGCATGAAGCCTTCATCTTCGTCGCTGTACCATACGATATTGTTATTGGGATCTTGACACCACAAATCAACATCATTATTTCCCACTGGCCAATCAATTGTTACAAGCAGTTCTGCTTTTGTATCGATGTCAGTTTTCCGAACAATTGGGTTAATAAGAACAAAAGCAAGGATAAACAATACAACAAACCAAAGTGATTTGTTATAGAGCAAGTCTATAAACGCTTGGTTTCCGCTCGTTCGTCTGTTGCGTCTCCAGTTCATCGTAGTTTCTAGTTCTCGTCGACTCGAAGAATGGGAATCAATTTTGTTTCAGTTAGGTATGCGAGTTGTGTCATTAACTGGTTTGTACCAGTTTCGAGGTATCGAGCTTGGACTTTGATTATAACGCTTGTAGTGATACCAAGACCAGTCGTGAATAATGCGACAGCAATACCACCACTGATAGTACCTAATACACCTTTAACAGCTTCGAAAGTAAACTCTGGTAGAATGAAGAATGGCCACAGCGCCATTGTGAATCCAACAACTGTACCAACAAGTCCCAGGTTAACAAGTACATCACCATAGTGCCAGATAACCTCGTGCTTATCGTGTACATCATTCGACCGGCACATCAGAATAACAGTCTGGTCGTTCTTTCCTGTTGCTCTAAGATCGGCCAGGTGATTGAAAATAATACTATCGGTTTTTGTGATATCGACAATATCTTCTTCGTGGAGCTTTTGTTTAAATTCCTTGAGTAGTTTCTGTTGTCTCGATACCCAGTAAGTGCGAACGCCAGTATATGCTGTGACAGCCAAGTATAGAAGAGTGATTAGATATGTTAAGTAGGAAGGGTCGTTTAAATATATGATGTGTAGCAGGCCGTGATAAGCTGCTCCAGCTACTGCAAAAGCAACTGTTACGTTGATTAATACCCACCTTAGAAATAGTTCGTGGGTTGCGTCAGCAATCTTGCTTATAAATTTCATATCGTCTCCTTTCAGAGGAACTTATTTATTTCATTACCCAAAAAGAACGCTTTTCGTTCATCCCAATTCCATTACCTTCACTGGTAACTTCATTGTCTGTAACTAGAATAACATTTTCGACTTCAAATGTTCCATTGCCTCGATACCCCATACCGGTATCGATTGTGTACCCTTCTTCGTCGCCTGGGTTTAACCCATAACCTGAATCACCAGATCCAGAAATGAAAACCTTCCCTGTTTTGTCAAACCCGTAATGTCTAATGGCCGCTATGATTGTTGTCGATCCACCAGCCACAAATTCTATGATATCTTGTACGCCAGACTTTGCCTTACCAGTTCCTTGCCTAGCATTCATAATGTAATACGGACCACGATTGTATCGGTCCCGCTGTACTATCCGCCGCATCTCGAAAAGTTCTTTTGATTTCATTTTTATTCCTTTTTATGAATTATGGACTGACGTCATTCTCCACTCACCATCAAGACCTCTATGCTTTGACAACTCTTCACAAGCGGTCTGGATGAGTCCTTCGTACTGCTTCCATGCAGCCTGTAAGCTAGGAGTTGGTCTCTGAACGCCAACCACTTCATATGCTTTATTAGCTAACTCCATTGCGTTGACCCAATTCTGTTCTGTATCTTTAGCACCCTCACGAACGTTCTTCTCAAGATCCTTGACGGTATCAAGAGGAAGTTCAGAAAGATCCTTGTCTTCTTTTAATTCTTGTAATCGCATTATGTCCCTGCATCAATAAATTCAGCTTGTCCTGGTTTTGGAATTCGACCCATTTCAGGAATGAAATACTCCAACCATTCTTCAGGAATACCCATTTCATCAACAGCCTGTTGTAAAATCTGTGCTTTCATTCCTGTATAATCAAGATCAATTGCTTTTACGATTCGGTTAGCTTCGCTCTTACTTTTTGCGTTAACGAGAAAAGTTCCGTTAATTCTACTTCCTCGTATCCTATACTCAACAACATATAGGTTTGGCGTGGCCAACATTACTTCTTCAAAAGACTTGCCCCCCGATTGTCTTTTAACAGCAATCAGATTTCGGCGCTGTATTCGTCTTACGTCATCCATCGCTTCACGCTCGGTCTTAGCTTCTTCTTTTAATTCTTGTAACCGCATTTATACCTTCCTACGTTTTGACCCCAATTACCACAAATATCTGTACTAGTTTCACTAACGTAGGTTCCTTTTCAGAAGCCACATATACCCACCTTTGACGTATTTTGACTTGACCTTTTTGTAGTTCCCAGTATCCAGTAGATCCTTTATCATTTTCTTATAGAAACGCTTTTCCATTGGATCAGCGGCATAAAACGTAATGGTGTTTCGTTTGTTTTTTCGGTATTTGGCGAGAGCAGTGATTGCAATACCTGCTGCAACACCTGCAAGGACGGGATTTTTGAACAGACCTGCAGCTTGTTTTGAAATAATTTTGCTTACGAATCCGGTTGATGCGCGATTGTCTCTACCAAACGACATCTTCTTAGCACCACCTTCAGAAAGTGCAGCAGTGAATATGTAAGGCTCATCACCGATTAAGCCTTCCCATAGTATATCTGTATGCAGTTCTTCAAGTTTCATCCACAAACTCCTAGTTTAGAGTATTTATGGCTACTTAGTTTCTTCTGGTGGAACTGTTTTCTTCAAATTATCCCGATAGTATAAGATGATTGCCCGCTGTTCCTTAATATATCGTTTGAGGACAGCGATATTTTCAGCGAGAGTTTTGTATCCTTCGGGAGTAATGCCGTACCAGACTACAATTGGCGCTTTCCCGTCTTCGAGGTCCTTGACGTACTCTTTCATTATTGCTGGGGTCAGAACCGTCCACTTGAAATCTTGAAGTGAGATTTTGTCGGGAAGAGGAGGATGGAATACAGGAATTGCAGCAACCCTACTTTCAACTACAACAGGTGCGACCTTTGGTTTAATTGATCCAAAACATCCAGTCAATAGTAAAGCACAAAGTAATGCGAGTATTATTCTATTCATTTACCCACCTCCCTGTGGATCTGTCAGATTCTCAAGTTCCCTATGAACTTTCTTTGTTCCTTTGTTAATGATGTTTTCAATCAGTCCTGGCTTCCTTAAACTTAAATGGTTCAGATCGTGCCTGCGAAACTTGCTCTTTAGGTCTTCTACTTCACGAGCAGCCTCATGGCTCTTCTGCGCCAGTAAAAGAATTTTCTCCTGGTCTTTTGCTCTTGTTTCTTCCAAACGAGTAATTGAATTGTTTTGTTCACCAATCGTAGCTTTTAACGTGGCGTTGTTTGCCGTAGCGGTTGCAACATCTTGGTTCAGCACTGCAATTTGGTTGTTTTTCATTTTAACTACAAGATATGATCCACCTAAGGCGATCACCAAAGCAAGACCCAACCCGCCTATAAGATACTTGGATATACCACCGATTCCAAACATTTAGAATAACTCCCTTAACTCTCTTTGAGCTTGTTCGTATTTTCTTGACAGTTCTTTGAATGATCTGTCTAGTTGTTGTTTTCCGGTCTCAAGTCTTTGAATCTTTCGTTTAGCTTCACGTAGGCGTAACTCAAGACGCTTTTTCATTCGTTGTTCTTGAGTCAGTAAAACTTTCAACCTTTTGTTTTCTTCTTCCACCTTCATAACAGTATTTATCCGGTGAGCTTCTTGGCTAACGTCCCGTCTTTAATACCCTGTTTGTACAAGGATAAGAAGCACCGACATAATAGGTTCAAACCTATATCGTCGTTATCCCAATTCTTGCGACCGAGCGCTTCGTACTTTTGGATAGTGATAGTGCAGGCGTGAGCTGTTAGAATTAACAGTTGTTGGACAAAAGAGTCTTCGAGGTTGTCTCTTTCATATAGGGTGAGATAAGCACCAGACAGTTGGAACATCGACTCGTCGTCATCAGTCCAAGGAGTTTCGTCTGCTTCCTTCTGTTGAAGGATCTTTAGAGTCTTTCCGCAGGCTACTGCGACTTTGTCGAGGAGGTCTTTGAGTTCTTCTTTTTGTTTTTCCATTTTTTGATAAGTGTAACTATGCCATAAACGGCAAGTCCAGCTAATACTGTTTCGATAAAAGCGATCATGTTAGTATGTATTATCGTCTGGTTTTTTGTACTCTGTAATAATTTTGTAATCACAAAAGTCGCGTTTGTGTATGGCTGTGGTTCTGGCTGTGCAGTGAAGCTTTTTGATGCTGATTACTTTGAGATCATTACCATTTCGCTCCATGTAAATCACACGTATGTTCCCATCTCCAAGGTCTTTTATTACTGTGATACACCCTTCACAGGGCGAATCCATCCAAACGAGACCTTCGATGGTCGCAGCATGGGCTGGTTTGAGGCTGAGAATGAACACCAAAGTAACAACAGCCATAAGGATTATGCCAATAATCCGCCCAATTGCGTGAATAATCATGTATTCTCCTTAGAGAGTTTTCTCTAGGGAAAGTATACCGCAGATTTACTAAAGGGTCAAGGCAGATAACCTATTGTTAGGTTATCTGCCTTCCCTTTAAATTTTGGCGGATTACTCTTCCCAGTGACTTTCGTCGTGCTGAGGATGCTCCGTCTCGAAGCGACTCTTATATTCACCGTTGCCACCATCAACGTGCTGGACTAGCTTCCCAACCGTCTTCTCAAAAGGTGTGCCTTCGAATAGTTGCTGAATAGCACCACCGATGCTAATACCTTTGACAATTGCGAGAGGTGCAATATTCGCCGCAAGTTTCTCAAGCATTCCACTCTGACCAAGAGCCGTGATTGCCTCAACAAGTCCTGGTTGCACAGCACCAGATACCTCAACTTCCTTCTGAGCTTGTGCTTTCAGACGCCTGACATAGTCTTCAGTTTTTGCAACTACAACTGTCAAATCCTGATCGCTCACAGCCTTCTTACGAGCAAGTCGAGCATTTGCAGTTTCGTCAAGAGTTTCTTGGCGTGCAGCTTCAGACTTATCAGCGAGACTCTGAAGCTTCAATTCAGCGTCCTGCTCTTCCTTTTTCTTCTTCGTGTCATTGTTGATGTGAGCCATGCCCTCATCAAACCTACGCTTCGTACTGGCGACTGTTAGCTCATGCTCAGCCACTTCGGTCTTCTGGTGCTCAACCATCCGCTTACGTTCCTCTCCCTCGAGTACAGAAGAAGTGTGTGTTTCCAACTCAGCTCGCTGCCTATCAAGGTCGGCTTTCGCTGTGTCGAGTTGAAACAACTTCTGGCTCTGGTTAAGTTCGATCAGAGTCGCAGCTGTTTTTCGTTGAGCTTCCTCTAGCATGCTTTGAATTTCTTCATCACCGATCTCACACTCGAGGACCTCAACTTCTGTAACCAACATACCATTCTCTTCGAATAACCGACCTCCACGCTCACCCTCAGTTACAGGGGTAATAAGGTTGCGAATGATGTTGATGTAGTCGTTGTAGAATGATTGGATATCGTGCTGCTTGGCAATGTTGCGAAGCATCGATCTTACGTTGTTGCACAGATGTTGGACATAGTTCTCAACGTTGAACCACTTGTTTGGATCACCAGTGAAGTTTACCCGATAGTTTAGTGTGATCTCAACTTTAACCATGTCAGCAGTCTCGACAACTACCTTGTCGCTCACACGGTTGTTAAGAACACGGAGATAAACGTCACGAATTATACTGTCAGCACTCTTTGGTGTTCCAGTGCTCATCGAGAAGCTTTCAAGCTCCTCATCATAGGCTAGCTGAACAACTGCAGGACCTTGAACGATACGACGCTCACCAAGACCGTTAACGATTTGGATTGCGTAACCAGTCCATGGACGGATCTTAATAGCACCGTCCATCTTTGCGTCTATTTCAATAGCAATGGGTTTTGTGAAATGAGCTTTGCGAGACATCTTCTCGCCGACAATCTCATCAGGCTGATCGTATACAGCTTCATCGAAGTCTGCTTCATCAAATATAGGAGCCGTTCCATGTATCAGGTCTTCGGTTGACGAAAAGCTTGCGATAGAATCTACGCCTCGTAATGTACTGCTCTTTGCAAGATTCTGTGACCGATATTGACGCTCGGTGACAAATCCTTCAGCTTTGGAAGTTGCAGTTTCGGCAAGTACTTGATTGTATGTCATTACTGCTTCGTTTCCAGGAAACCAGAGGTTCGCCCGGTCAGCATCTAGGATACGACGAACGATGACCTCTTTGCGAGGATCAGACAAGTACATCGCTGGACCTTCAATTGTACGAATCTCGCCGGTTTCACGGTCGAGGACGTACTTTGATTCGCCCTTTGGAATCGCTACAGCATAATGAACTTCACGGTCTCCATACTGGATCAGCGAATGCTCAGGTCGTGGGAAATATATTCTCTGTTCCTTACCAGTGACCCACAGTTCCTCACCTTCTTTGTATTCACGTCCACCTTCCGTATATGGAGCGATGACCTTGATGTAGATGCCGCTGATGTCGTTTAATTCAACTGCACGAAATCGGCGAGTAACGGTTGTTGTCCGTTTCTTTCCGGGAGCAGATCTCTTCTCCTCAGCACCACCAACTTGGCGCTTCAAGAAACGTTCGGTTGGCTTTGGAAATACAACTTGAGGACCACGCTCGAATCTCTTGTCACCATTCTCATCGAGAAGGATGCAGTACTCAAGCTGCTCAAGTGTTACGGCTGCGCGAACGTAGTTACGGTCGGAGTCAGGAAGGACTTCGATGCCATTCGGTGGGATGAAGAACGATACGTCTGTCCCTCTGATAACGAACAACTTACCAGTAGCAAGATCGTCACCTTCAGGAAGAAGATTTGTTGATGCGCTTTTGGCTGTCTCTTCTGTTTGTGTTTTGATAACAGCTTCATGGAGACTCTCCTTCGCAGTCTCATCATCGTATACACGACAAACCAAGTATTGGTTGGAACGAAGGTTGTGGCCTTCTAGGACGCTTGCAACTTGGCCTGGCCATAGAGCGAAGAAAGCAGGACCAGTGATATTGACTTTATATCCATGATCGAGCTCAGTGATTGAACTGATCATACCGCCTCGTGGATGTTCTTCGCCCTTCTCTGATGGATTTTGTAGTTCGACGTAAGAACCTTTTGGTGCAGAAACGAAAAGATTGATTGCTTCTTCTGGAGTGCTCTCGGTGAAACGACGTTTTTCTACGTCATAGCGGACTGGTTTATCAGTGCCTGCCAGCGACATCTTTTGTGGACCGACGATGACAGAAACTTGTCCTTTTGTCTCATCGAGAATGTAAACATATTCTTGTGGTTTGACAACAAGATCGCCTTGGTGTCGCCCTCGCTGGGGATACTCGTCGGTATTGGACATAGGGGTTCTCCTCCAATTAGCATTATTAGTTCAATATATAAACCTGACAATACGCTATTTGAGGGAAAGTTCAACGGTCATCATTTCTTTTGTTTGAGGGTAAGAAATTTTATTCTTTTTAAAAGTCGCTGCCAGGTCCGTGGCTGTCAGGATGCACAGATTTTCTCTCCACCGCATTTTTTCTGTTTCTCCAATTGCAGTGCATCATTTGACCCCACCAAAACAATTGTGTTATACACAGCGAAAGGGCGCCCCAAAAACTCCACCACTGTCCCAAGTAAAAATAGAACCAGCAGTAGTACACATTTAGTAAGGCAAAAAATATGGCTATGCTTGGGCTAACACCCTTCACTTCTCTGTCAATATGAGCACGACGAATACTCAAACAGATAACGATTGCGCCTGTGATAAGCCAAATGCCACCAAACATGTCAGGTGTTAGGTTCATCTTTGTCTCCGTACCTATCGAGCCACCATTCGTCAAACTCGTCGTTCATAAAATCGTTTATAAACTCTGCAACTTTATTTGCCTGTTCGTATGCTTCGTCTCCTTCCACTTGACTCTGAATATAGTACCTTGCTGGTAGCATTGCACAATCTGTGTACACTGCACAATCCCAACGGAACCCTACATGACAAGAATCAAGGAAATACAAAAGGATCGCAAGCGTTCTTTGGTCTTTGGGCTGAAAAAAGACTCTGAACTTACCTTTGTCATGTCCACAACAACTTTCTGTTGTACGAACGCCAGGGATACGATTAATCGCATCACAAAGCGGAACACATTCTGGATCCATCTTACCGTGATATTTCATCTTCGTCTCCGCTTCTTTCGGCTCTTTGTATCTTTTGATCCATCGTAGTACTCAGGATCCTTTTTTGATACACTTAATGAACTTTCTAATCTCTTCGTGTTCGCACAATCGTTCTACTGTATGGTAATGGTGTTGGAGCTCTCTTTCTGAGAACACAGAGTGGATTTTACGATGACAAATCTTGTGTAGTGATATCTTTTCTTTACCGTGAAAAGTTTTTGGTATTAAATGGTGTTCATCGATACTTTCACCAGGAATCAGTTCCCGTTCACAAATTGGACAGTTAGCCATCACATCACTTCTTAGCCACACTCCGTTTTGGCCGCACGTACTTCCCGCACCTACGGCAGATGCCGTCCCTGACGTCGTGGTCACAAGGCTTGTCGTTTGGGCGGGAAACTACTGGTTCACCATTACTATTCATCTGTCTTAATCCTCACAAAACGATGGTCCGTTGTTTGGGTGTGTATTTTGATATGTTGCAATACTAATTGTTGTATCGATTGTTATTGGAAGGCTTGAGTCACCATCATCAAACGTTAGTTGTATCAAACGATCGTTCGGGGTTGAACCAATCCCAATCAACTTGCAATTTAGTGGCAGCCCTTCCTCTACTGTAAAGGCATCTACTTCTTTTCCCTTTTCAAGAAACATCTTTAGATGATCAAGAGAAATTAGAAGTTTGTGTATCACAGGAGTGGCAAATGTCCTGTTATTTTATTAATCTTTTCTACTGGTCCAGGACCAATTGCGACAGCAGTGTAGGTAGGTTCCTTGAACTCAGTTAGTCCAGCATCTTTAATAAGGCTGCAAGGCAAGGTAGCTTCTTTTGCTTGCCTATAAATTTCAAACAATTCGTCTTCGCTGTTAACAGATACAGCGATCTTCGTGTAATTATCTTCCATCCAGTTTCGGATGTGTTTTCCTGTGCCCTTGTCTATTGGCACTAGTAGCATACCGAAAGCAGTACGGCCGAGATCGATAATAGCTTTTAGACACGCATGAGACCCTTGCGCAATCATCTTACCTTTGCGCATATTGAGGTCTTTACGAAGAACTAGTACCTGTTTAGTAGGCATTTTCATACAGGGTACTATACGCTATAGTACATCTCGAATTCAACGGGGTGACCCTCTGTTATCTGCTACTCATTTTAACGTCTGAAATATTTGCTCTTAATCCTGGCTTCTTTAAATTCTTTTCCCAATACTTTATTGCGTCGGCCGATGAATGAACACCGTCGTCTGTTGAAAGGTATTTTGTATCAACCAGCTCTCCAGTTTTCTCATCATGAATTGATATTAACCAGTTTAGGTCTTGTTTTGGTCCTTTGAAGTCACTTATTTTCATTGCTTTTCCTCCATTTTACAAGGGGTATCTTTTTCTATTGTTTTTCGCACGTAACTTTCAACCCACACTGGAATTGTATTGTGGTAACAGTAATCGGCGAAATGCTTTTCCATTGTTTTGTCATTTAACCTATATCCAAATGTATCAAACCACGCATCTTGAAATACTTCGTATTCGTTTATGTAGGTTTGATCAGCAAGATGAATAACATGCTCGGTTCGAATAACTGATGTATCTATGGGGTTGGGTTGAAGAAAACGAAGACGTATGTATTCCCTGCAGTACCACAACATTTCAAAGATGAATTTTAGTGTTTTCATGCAGGCACTAACTTCTGTTCGCAATCATTTGTCAGCCTTTTTAGAATCTTCACGGTCACGACGCCTTCGATCATTTCCAGCCTCCACCAATTGAGTGTGGATTTTCCGCAGTAACTCAAGGATATTTAACAGAATACCGTCACTATAATCACTCATGACACAATATTTCAAAGATGAATTTTAGTGTTTTCATACAGGCACTAACTTCTGTTCGCCCTCTGTAACTTCTAGAATCTTATATTTGCCGTCAGGGAAAACTTCGAGAACAAAACCGACTTCATACAATGCATAACAAAACTCCTCTGCTGCATCTTCTGATAGTCCAAGCTCTTTCGCAGTCTCGTAACTTGATTCTTTACTACTATGTAAATACATTGTAGTCGTTTTCGGATCCACAGACTCAGCAGAAAGGCCTTTTGTCAAAATAAGTTGGCTCCCGTTCTCGTCTAAATTGATAATGAAACTGTGAGTCGTTTCTTTATCAGCTTCCATCATATCATCTTTTTGCCACATACGTCCAATGGCTTTAAGAGTATGGTTGTCTTGGAGCAGTTTAACCCTCATCCCAATAACCTCTTTGTGATTGCTGATGCCAATTGCATGGTCACTGCCGTACCATGTCTCTCCTTTAGAACTCTCATTACACGACCCATGTCCTTTAGGGATGTGGCTTCAACTTCTATACAAATCTGACCAATGATCAGATTGAGTTCTGGTTCAGTTAGCTGCTTTGGCAAGAAGCACTCGAGAATTTCTCGCTCGTGTTTGGCGACATCCAAATCGTCACCAACGTCGGTAAGAATTTGTTGCATTTCGGCATTGCTCTTAAGCAATCGGCGAATAACTATAACGGCCTCTTCGTCTGTTGCCTTTCGATTGTTTTCTTTGCCAATCTTCTCAACGTCACTGTGAAGAACAGTCATCATGCTAATGGCAACAGTGTCCTTTCTTGCTTTGCGAGCAACTATCCACTTTTCTCTTATTGTGCTTGCTATACTCATTCTACTTCCTCATTCCTTAACTCATAAGTATCATTGATACTATCACTATTATCATACATAAACAAAAGAAAAGACCTACAAGTTCATCAGGAGTTAGTTCCACGATCTTCTCCTGTTTCCAACACATCAGTAAGAACATTTATTGCACACAGCAATGTCTTGTCGTCCGGGCTCTTCCACATCAATGTTGCTCGTCTGCGAATTACTTCACCTCCGCCGCCGTGGTGTTCCTCGTCTTGGTCTTGGCCCTGAAAAACCGTACCATCCTCCAAGTTAACAAGAAGGTACTTCTTGGGATCACGAGTGATCACTTTAAGTGTTTGTTCTTTGTCAGCCATATTTGCGTTCCTCTTTGGCTGTGTCGATTGCACCTGCTAAGACATCTGCTGCGTACTCGTCGCAGTCAAACCCTCCAGCGTAATCACTACACGTATCACACCAAGCGAAGTACTTTGGATAATCACCATCTACTTCACAAATATCGCCACATTTATTGCATTCAATTTCGTTCATAACCTTACCCGTCTCTGTGCCAAGTGTCTCCGTCTGGAAATGTGTATGTTCCTTCCTCTGTCCACAGCCTGTGTGTAGTAAGAACGTGGTCCAGCTTGTGAGCCAAGTCTATGGCTGCTTTGGCAACCTTGGTGTCGCCGGTTTTGTAGATCAGCTCTGCGATACAAATAATACCTATCACAGCAAGAAGAATGAATAGTAGAGTGGTTGGTTCCATAATTTATCTCCTCACCTTGAAGCCTTGTCAATTGCATCTAGTATTTTTTCATCGTAAAAATCTGATATCTTGAATAGTATCCCGTCCTGATCGATAACCGCTTTAAGGGCACTGTCGACTCCTGCAACAAATTGCTTCTGAGTAATTTTTTTGACAAGTAGTTCTTGCCTCAAAACAGCAATTGTTAGAAACAGTTCTTTGGCTGCCGTGTTGGCTTCTTCGTTGATGTACATGATCTTAGATATTTTTAGGATGGCTAGGAGTCTCACTTTCCTCACGATTGAACCAACCAGCAAGGAATCCGCCGCGTGTGATGAAAAGCACAATGACCAGCACCATACCTAATCCCTTTGACAAGGCGAGTGTGAATATAAGTGGAAGCCCAATCGTAAAGAGGAACACGTAAAACCTTTTGGGTTCTTTGAGACCGTTGTAGGCTGCGTTCAGGCGTTGAATTATGTTAAAGACTTTGTCTTTCATATTAGCTCCTTGGGAAAGTGTGAGGTCGGATATATTCATTTTCTTAACCTCCAAAAGGTCCGAATAACCACGTTAGTATATCGTTTCCGATGCCTCCACCAATGCCACCCACAACAATGAGCACGATGAGTAGCCAGTGTGGCATCGTTATCTCTGTTTTCAACCAAATTTTTAATTGGATTAGATACTGCATTGGGATAGCGTACCTAAGTTGGGGGGAATGTTCAAGGGTCAGAGCTGTTCTCTTAGAGATTCTGCGTGTTCGCGTAGAGCTTTGGCCACTCCTTTTGGTGTTCCGTTGTGTTTAACTTCGAAGTTTCCTCCAAACATTTCGCCGCGGTCGTAACAACAGTGTTCACCCTTCACCAAAGACGGTTGGTTGTTATCTGCTAAACCAAATACGACTATTGCATTCTCCCAAGAATTTTTACCAAGTAAAATCTCGTGGACTTTAATGGTTTTACCTTTTTCATAGTCATATTCGTTCCAGGAATTAACTTTATAATCTATTCCTCTATTATTGAAGTATCTCATCGTCGCTGCGTGGCCCAACGCACATGCCGAAGTACCACAGTGATGGATCTTAGTGATTGTTATCGACTTCTCGTAGTCCTCTCTGTCGAAGAAGTTGCTTTGGTCGTAGTGGTCTTCGTCGACGATGTCCATTCTCTCTGCCAACTTGAGGCAGTTTTTGATTTGGTCTTGAATCGTAAAGTTGTTTAACATATGAGGTATTCTCCTAGTTTGGAAGGAGTGTACCTGAGTTAAGAGGGGGGTTCAAGGGTCAGAGCTCTGTTTTCAGCCAACGCAGATAGCGCATCATAAAAAAGGTCGATGAGTATGAGGCTCATCGACCTGAGTGGCTCCAGCGGTAGGATTCGGACCTACATTGTCTTGCGACGCGCATTAACAGTGCGCTGCATTACCAGTCTGCCACGCTGGAATATAAGGCTGTGGTACCAAGTTTCGAACTTGGAGCTCAGGATAAGAGAGCGACTCCCACCCTTGTGTTTCCACTTACACCATACCACAATATTAGCTGACGAGGTAGGATTCGAACCTACGACGGTGCACCGCCTTGCCAGCAGGTTGATAGTCCGTCGACTATCAACCTGCCCCCGTCAATATTTGGTGAGTGCGGTGGGAATCGAACCCACGTTTAGCTGGTTTAAAAGACCAGAGCAAAGGCCAACGTTTGCTACACACCCAATTTACTTTCTCTTCTTTTTCTTCCTTCGTTGATTTCTTTCTTCGGCCCTTCTTACTGCTTCGTCAAAAATTTCTTGGCCGCGATCCATCACTCCTTGATGATCAAAGAAATGATCAAAGTTGGTCGGGTCTTCGCCACAGTGTTCCATAATTCTTCTTGCTCCTGTCGCGTAAGAAAAAATTATCATTGGACTAAATCCATTACCACCTTCCGATGCAGGTCTTGTAGGATGAAGTCCCCTTTCAACTAACGCATCGATTACCGATTCAGCATCGTACCTACCTGCTCTAAAACACGACAGTAATGCAATATCGCCCATGCCGCAGCTCATGTAAAATGGATCCATATAAGTGTTCATCTTTACACTCCCAACAAAACTATTGCGACTCTAATTAAAATCAACCCACCAAAACCAATAATCATAATCCGTTCAAACTTGGTCAGACTGAACACAGACTTCGGCTTCACTGCTATCTTGCCTGTGCTGATCGCGCCATAACTAACATGACCAGTACCTTCCACAATACTGTTAATTAACCAACCAAATTCTTTCTTCCACGCCTGACCACTCCAAGGCTTCTTCTGTTCTTTCGACTTTGGAGTTGGTTTGCTACCTTCTACCCAACCATCTTCAATATGGTTGTGGTTCCAACGATCAGTCTTCTGATCCCAACTTTCCCAAATTGTAATCTGCTTTTGTTTACCCATTCTGATCTCCAGATAATAAAAAACCCAACTCTCTCTGGTTGGGCCTGCTTAGTCGGTTTGATTATTTTTAGTCCGTAAGTTAGCCCTCGTGAGTTCCTCCACGATTATTATTACGTTTATTCCACCCACCAGCATCAACATGGCTCGGCATGGAAGGTTGGCCCCAAGGCCCACCATCAATTTGTATGTCTCTCATTTCAAATTTACTCCTATTGTAAGTATCAACCTTTTATTTATGGATGTCAACCCAGTTATCGAGATATTGGTAATTTATATTTCAAACTGAGCCACTACCGGCCGTAGATCGCTGGTCAGGAGCCTTCAGGTTCCCCCACCTTACAATTACATTCTTTTTCACACTTACCACACTCACGCATTTTACTCTCCTATATTACTTTTTTGGAAGAACTGGGAGGACATTTTCAAGACTTTCCTCTGGTTCAAATCCATACGGTTCCATAAATGTTAGCCAATCGTCATTGGAAGTGAATAAAAGCAACGTACGCTGACACGTACATGCACATGCACATCTACACTTACCACAAAGTGACGCCGTGCAATTACAGGAAGCCATTAGATTCCAAAGCCTCCGCCATCGATACCAGGAGGCCAATCGTTATCGGAAATGAACCCCATGCAATTACAGGGAGTCATTAGAATCCCCAATCTTCGTCGTTTGTAATTCCCCAAGGGTTGGGATTCGTATCAATACAAAATTCATCTTCGCCTATCATCATATTACCTCTCTGTTTGGAAAATGGTCAACAAGAGTGTTGACCAATATTTCCGGTTGTTGCGCTCGTTATTCAGCCTTTTTGTCTCCGCCAGGAATCAAATCCTTAGCAAAACCACCAACTGATTCTTTAGCCTTATTTAGAAGACCACCAACTGATTCTTTAGCCTTGTCTAGAAGACCACTCACAGCGACACTTTCGACTTTGTCGCCGACAAGCCCACTGAACCAAGGGCAGTAAGAATATAGTCCATAACCAAAACCAAAACCACCAAGTACAAGCACACCTATAAGTAGATATTTTTTCATGCTTTTGTTTTTCTTCATTGTTTACTCCTTTAAAAGAAAAGAGCAGTTTGTAACTGTCGTACTCAGGACAGTTTGAAAGTGGAATTTACTTAAACATGTTCTTCAAGTCAACTTTATTCCACCAGCCCTTCTTAACGCCCATCTTGTAGACAACGTAGCCTACAATCACGCCAACAATGACTAGACCGAGTAGATCACCCATAGTTTTCTCCTTTAATCAAAATATGCCAAATCCATGGCTTATAGGTTACCTTTAGGTATCATATGGTTATGGATTTATAAAAGGTTTTACTATGTGGTATTTATGGTTTTCATTTCAGAAGACCGAATTGGATCTGGTCCACAGCCGTACTTTTCACAGTCGCGACAAGTTATACAGTTTCCACAGACTTCACAAGCCTTTTATGGTCACTACCATCACCATACATTTCGTCCATTGTTACCATTCTTACTCCACTATCTTTGAGACGACTCCAGCACCAACGGTCTTGCCACCTTCACGAATAGCAAAACGTATGCTTTCTTCCATTGCAATTGGACTGTTAAGTGTCACTGTCATAGTTACATTATCGCCAGGCATAACCATCTCTGTGCCTTGGGGCAATTGAACAGATCCAGTCACGTCGGTGGTACGGAAGTAAAACTGTGGTCGGTAACCACTGAAGAATGGAGTATGTCGTCCACCTTCTTCCTTCGAGAGAATGTAGATCTCAGCCTTGAACTTAGAGTGAGGCTTAATTGAACCAGGCTTTGCAAATACCTGGCCACGCTGAATATCCTCGCGTGCAATACCACGAACAAGGGCACCGATGTTATCACCAGCCAAACCTTCTTCGAGTTCTTTGCGGAACATCTCGACACCAGTAACAATAGTCTTAATTGTGTCTTTAAGGCCAACAATTTCGACTTCATCACCAATGCGAACACGACCGCGCTCGATACGACCAGTCGCAACGGTACCGCGACCTTGAATTGTGAACACATCTTCAACCGGCATCAAGAAGTCACCGTCGATTAAGCGTTCTGGCTCAGGGATGTAAGAGTCGAGAGCTTCAGCCAGCTTCAGGATTGATTCTTCACCAAGAGGACCTTTATCCCCTTCAAGAGCCTTCAAAGCACTACCAACAATAATCGGTGTGTCGTCACCTGGGAAGTCATACATGTCCAGAAGCTCACGTATTTCCATGTCAACTAGCTCGATGAGCTCGTCGTCATCGACCATGTCAGCCTTGTTCAAGTAAACAATGATATACGGAACACCTACTTGGCGAGCCAAAAGGATGTGTTCACGAGTCTGAGGCATTGGGCCATCAGCAGCTGAAACCACTAGAATTGCACCGTCCATCTGAGCAGCACCTGTGATCATGTTCTTAACATAGTCAGCGTGACCAGGACAGTCAACGTGCGCATAATGACGGTTTGGTGTGTTGTACTCTACGTGTGTAGTAGCAATAGTAATGCCGCGCTCTTTCTCTTCAGGAGCGTTGTCGATTTCGTCAAACGACTTAACGTCACCACCATGTTTTGCTAACACTTTTGTGATAGCCGCAGTAAGAGTAGTCTTACCATGGTCAACGTGACCAATCGTACCTACGTTAAGGTGCGCTCTGTCGCGAACAAATTTTTCTCTAGCCATTAGAATTCTCCAAATCTTATGGTTTAATAGTTAGGGTATTAACTTAACGATTTTACTCGAAAAAGTCAAGGGTCTTAGTCTTCTCTGATAATTTTGAACGACTTCACCTTGGTGAAATCTGGAATCAGATCCAAGTTATAGATCAACCTCCAAGTGCCGTCTGGTAGTTGATCCAAGTGAACCATTTGTTTTTTGGTCTTAACAGCCGTTGCTTTACTGAGCTCCAATTCTGTATCAAGACCCTCTATTAGTATTGCTCTTCTAGTCATAATGACGTTTTGCCATGTTGCCGTTGTTTCGATCATACGTTTCAATTGCTGATATTGCTAATCCAGCAGTTACTACCATTGCCTTTCTAAAGGTAAGTCCATCGAATGGAAGAGTGCATCCTTTACTGGCGTAGTGTGCAATGTAAGCAATCCAGTCATTCGCTGTATTCTTGTCATCAAAGGTTTCATTTGCGTACTGTTGAATTACACCTTCGATTTCATCATACAATTTTTGTCTTGGACTAATGTCCGATTCTTTTACTATCTGTCTTGTCACTTCTTTCTCCCCTGGACAATTATTTTGTGCTTTTATTACAATTTGCTCATGTTCTTCTGTGTCCCATGTATCAGACATAGGATCATACCAACCCAAGCCCATAGCATTTTCTAACGCGTCTTCTGCTCCACAAACTAAACAATAGGCCCGGCCATCCACTCCACTTATGCTTATGCTTCATTGGTCTACTTCGATTGTGTATGTTGTCATATTATTTCCTATTGCCCCACGTTTCAGTTTGGGAATGACAATTTGGACACGCCCAACGCAAGTTTCTTAATCTATGATCTGTTCGATCACCATTAGTGTGATCAAGTTGTAGTTCTAGTCTCTTTCCTTGCCACTTTCCTTTATTCCCACAATCGAAACAACTGTATGGAATAAGGTCTTCTTTGAGTACTCGAGCCTTTACAGTCTGACGATGAGCAGTCGAACTCTTTTTGAAAAGTTCTTTGTTAGTCAATTGTTTTTTGCCTCGTCGGAATGTCTTCCCACGATCAAAGTGGGAGGTGTCAATATCGAATCGTTCAATAATACCTTTTATCGTGTTGATGTTACCACCGTGACACGTAAGGCCAACACCTCTAACAACATCAGATAGACAAAGAGATTTTTGTACTACTCGCTTTACATCCTCGACTGTATATTGTGAACGATAGTTTGTAAAATACACTTGGTCCTTTTCAATCCGATCTTTCAAAGTTTTACGGGCTCTTCCGTCTCTGGAATAAATGTCCAGTTGCCGCAGAATGTCTGAGAGAGACTTACCCCGTTCCACTATTTGCTTGAACCGTTTGGGGCTTAAATTTTCTATTCTAGATACGTTTGACATAGCATTGTCCTCCAATACTATTTATGTCAATCTGAGCTGGAGGAGGGATTCGAACCCCCGACCCATTGCTTACAAAACAATCGCTCTACCCCTGAGCTACACCAGCCGTTTGGATAAATGCAGATAGCTTTTCCCAATTAACGATGCACGTTATCACAAGACCCAAAAGTGTAACGATGAAAGACCAATTAATTTTTTTCCTAAAAGAGAGCTGCTTCCACCAACGGCGTAGAGCTCGAAAATGATATTTCCATCCATTCTCCTGGTGATCTGCTACAAAAAGATTTTCGATATAGTCATCGGAAAACTTTGCTGCATCATGACATTTCTTGACTTCGATACTAATTAGTTCTGAAAATTCCTCTTTAAGCGATTGTGTTTTTTGTCGTAATTGGTCGACTTGTTTTTTACTTAACCGTGACTGGAATGGTTCCTTCCACAACACTGCTATAGCATTGGTCGTAACTTCGATAAGTCGCTTGTCGAGGTCATGATAGTCACATTGTGGATCAAGTGCGGTGCATGCGTTTTTAAACTCACCAACTGTGGTCTCCCAATGTGATATTAACTCTCTGGTACAGATACCGTAGATGACATTACTCAACGCATCAGCGTTTCGGTTGTGTTTGTTGCCATACTTCGCAGTTACACGCATGTTAATGACGAATTGAATTCGCCTTGCATGCAATTTTTTCGCAACACATTCGGAGAGATTTACAGTCATCCGCGTATTCTACGTTTAAATTCTACAATATACAACAATCAGTGCCACCTGTCGCATCGCACGCAGCTAGGGCCACAATATGGTCGGTGGCGTACTAAAGGCCCAAAATAGGATGCTGGTCGGCCGCTTATCTCCAACTGTCTGGTACGGGTGTCAACCATCATTCCCGAATCCAGTTCACTTCTGATAGTCTCGTACGTGGCTAACTTCCACGCAACAGCATCTTGGAGCCTCCTGTCGGAATTGAACCGACTTCCCGAGCTTACAAAACTCGACATCATCCAGATAAATGCTTAGGAGGCACTTGCTTTCTACACTTCGGACAAACGGGATCGTCAATGGGATGGTCACTCTCCCATGCCCAATGACTTTTACATTTAGGGCAAATCGCTTTGTTTGTCCAATCCATCTTTCACTCGATTAATTGTCGTTTAACAATGGTCGTATACTCTGTATATCGTCAGCTGTCAATTCATTCAATAGCTTCCGTTCTCTCTCTGGCAGACTCAGGACAATCTGTCCGATTCTAGGAGGTATTGAATCCACAACACGTCTAAACAAACTTTCCTGAGCCAACTCTATAATCAATTGTCTCGGTGTTCTACAACATCGCCAATTTCGACTCTGAGTCATTTCTTCTCCATTGCTCCTTTCAGTTTGTAGTACATAATAACTTTTTGCACCATCTTAGCCATTGCGTGCCGTAAGCATCTATTGAGGCTTTCGTCTTGTTTAAGTTTTCTAGATAGTCTGCGAGCTTGCTTCCGAGCTTCATTTTTATTCATCTTTCATTTCCTTAACCAACGTTCGGTGATTGAGTCGAAGTTTGGCCTTCATATTTTCTTTCTCATCAATCACCTTAATTGTTATTGGTATGTAATTCACGGGCTTCCACATTACCACGATTAGATCAAAATCTGTTACTTTTTCTTCCATTATTTTTCTCCTATTGGTTGGCCTAAGTGGATTCGAACCACCGACATCAGCGTTATCAGCACTGCGCTCTACCCCTGAGCTATAGGCCAATTTTTGTCGATTTTGTCGTCGAAGCGCACTAACCTTAATTCACAATTATCGCCAACGAAAAATGCTCCACCAGATTGAATTAGGCCTTTTACCTCTTCGGTAATCTCATCACAACCAGTCTTCTTTTCCTCAATCAGTGATTCCCAAAATTCATCACAACCTTCGTGAATCACTAGTTCAAATGTGTATTTCTTCATATACTCCCCAATCATAAATTATAGGACTTCCGTCTTTACGTACTGTCCAATTTGCCATGACACCACTAAGTATGTCACCAAGACCAAACTTCTCTTTCAGTCTCTCTACAACGGCTCGCTGCTCTTTGGTTGGGACGGTTCGAATTATGTTAATTCGTTCTTGTGCAATCCACCCTTCTTCATGACTGTAATCAAGTAGCGTTACAAAGTGCTTACGATCTTTCTCGTCTAACGCTTCCCACAACTCAATCTCTTTCGTTGACTGTTGTCCTTTAAACTTTGGTCCTTTGATCGTTTCATCAAACTTGACCACAAACGTATCACCGAAATACATTGGTCGAGAGCTGGACCAGCGGTCACCATGCTTACTATCATGTTCATTACTAAGCACAATAGTCTTCCCAACGTATGAACAATATCGTTCAATCATTCTGAGCCTCCTGACAGAATCGAACTGTCTTCCCAAACTTACGAAGTTTGACATCATCCTGTTAAATGCTTAGGAGGCATAACTACTAACCACGGATCAGCTCTGTACAGCACTAACGATCTTTTGCAGCTCTCCCTTCTGGAACAGCTCGGTGATGATGTCACATCCGCCAATAAACTGTCCGTCAACGTAGAGCTGCGGAATCGTTGGCCAGTTGGAGTATTGTTTGATTCCTTCCCGAATCTGTGGGTCCGCCAGCACATCGATAGCTGTGAATGTCGCGCCACAGGTTTGCAAAAGCTGGGTCATGCGCGCGGAAAATCCGCAAAGCGGGGCCTGTGGCGTCCCCTTCATGTACAGAACGATCTTTTCGGAGTCGATCTGCTGTTTGATTGTCTCTTCAACCGTCATATTGAACCTCTCTCCGATGGTGTGCCTAAGCTAAACAAACTTTACGTTTACTGCCCTCTTCTCGACAATGTTGCCGTCGGGCATCTTAACCAAAATTCTTTTTGGCTTTCCTTCCTTATCGACTGTCTTGATCTCGACAATCGGTACTTTAATCTCTTTGCCCAACTTGTGGGAGTAAAACTTAACTTTCTTTTTCGTGGCCATAATGTGGTTATCCAAATCGTTTGTCTTCTTCGTCTTCCTCATATTCCCCTTTGTGTCCAGGCACACCTGGATGATTACAAACACCGAGTTTGTTGTCGTGAGCATGAAAGCACAACTCACATGGTTCAGTTTGATGAAAGTTCATTAGATTGTCAGGATTGCAGAATCTACAACTGCAATCTTCTCCTTCAATTCTGTTTCCAATGTAGCTTTCTCTTCAATTAAGTCAGGGAATATTTCAACTACATCTTCCCATGTAGGATTCTCATGTAAATGACTTGATGCATAGAACATCTTTGCACACTTCTTTGCAAATGCAATGAACATTTGTGTCCTTGCTGCGAAATCAGTCTGACACTCAACAAGAATTATTGCACCACCTTTGTTTGCAGTATGTAGATCTGAGTGAACGTATGTCTCAACTCGTCCAGCACCTTGCTTCCGCTCTTCTACATCAACGTATGGAGTTTGCTTTGGTATAATCGTTTTTTCGTCAGAGTGGTACACATCTGGTAGTGTTTCCACACGACTACCTTTTCCTTCGTGATTGCAACAAACGAATTCTTCAACCTCACTCTTCTCGTCAAAGCAAGCAACAATCTCATCATACACTCCTTGAGACATTAGCTTAGCTTCAAGCAACCCCTTTGCAGCCTCAATGACTACGTCTTTAATGCTACCCATCTTTTTGCTCATCGTCTTGCTCCTCAAGATATTCTTTCACTCGTTCAACTATTCGGCCATTCATGCGTTCAATGTCTTCTACGCTTTCGTTAGGCGACGACACATAATGTATGTGATGATGATCGTTTCCCAATCGCAACTCTACTTTAACGTTCCAATATTTCATATCGTTTTCTCAATTGAGATTGGTAGGGGCGATGGGAATCGAACCCACTTTTTTTCTGGTTAAGAGCCAGATGCAATACCAAATTTTGCTACACCCCTATACGTAATACATTGGTGGAGCTTCAGGGATTCGAACCCTGGACATCTGCCGTGCTTAATAAGTCCTAATTACTAAGGCGTATTAAGGACAGCGCTCTCCCACTGAGCTAAAGCCCCAATGTTTCTGTGCCCAAAGCAGGACTCGAACCTACAACCTACTGCTTACCGAGCAGTTGCACTGCCAATTGTGCTATTCGGGCATACTATACTACAAATTGTTTGGTAGCTCCAGCAGGACTCGAACCTGCATCAATCGCTAATCGGGCGACCGCACTGCCAATTGTGCTATGGAGCCATATTTGGTGGAGCCTGTGGGATTTGAACCCACGACCCTCTGCTTGCAAAACAGACGCTCTCCCAGACTGAGCTAAGGCCCCAAAACTAAAAAACCGGCTCAATGGCCGGTTTGCTTTTCTTAAAACGTCACCGACCCTACCAAGGGAGTCCACCCTTCGCATTAATCTTGGTTGTGGCATTCGTGATGAAGCCATAATCGTCTTCACCAATGTGCCATGGTCCGCTTGTTGAACCTCCGATGTCGAATTCACCATCCGTGATAGCCTGAGTTCCACCGTTTGTAATGTGCCATCCGTGTTTCATGTTAAACTTCTCCGTATCCTTCGTGGTTCATGTTAAACAGTCTCACCACCATTAGTGATGGTACCAGGCTTAACACCATTTGTAATGTGCCATTCATGTTTCATGTTAAATGTCTCCGTATCCTTCGTGTTTCATGTTAATTAACCACCAAGTTCATCAGCGTTTGTGATGCCATCACAACCACCATTCGTGATAATTGGAATGACAGGATCTGGTGGAAATACTGGTCCTATCACCATTTTACAATATCTCCGAGCTCGTGCCCTTCAAGGCAAGTCATCGTTTTCAATAAACCAAGGGATATAATTAGATATCATATTCATCTTCCTGAATGATCCATGGTACTTCACCATTTGTAATCATGTTATTTCTCGTCTGCGACATCACGTCTATCCTGTTCATCATCAAGGTAATCTTTCCAATCAGCTCTCCATGATTTCGGAGCTACTTTAGTTACAACTGTAAGAATACCGTAGATAACCCCTAATGTCAACGCACTAGAGATTACTGCATACACTATTGTCATCAAAATTCCCATAGTTTTATTTATGCTCCTGTCTCTTATGGCCTACTTCAGCACGACGTAGCAATTTTGTTAACTTGTCCCCAGCTGAAAAAAGAATACTGTCTACAAAGTCGTCATCCATTCCTCCATAGACATCATCACTTTCACGCCCAACGTTAGACCAAAAATCTAACGCCTCAACAAGTATATCAAGTTCATCCTTGGTAAACAAGGGTGCTGCTTCATTTAGTATTACACCACCTAATTTTTGCAGTCTTTTCTTATCCATTAGTAGTCTCTCCGTTGTTGTTGTCTCTTTAGACCTATCGCTCTTCGTCGTATTGGTTTTATCTTCTTCAATGTTTTTTCTGTTATCTCCATGTGTCTTTCAACAAAACGTTCACCAGCGGAATCATATAGAGCCTTAATAAAGTCATCAGCATATTGCTGTGCTATTTTATCAGTAATATCCTGCACTTTGAACCGTGTCCCTTCTGGGAATCGCCCATCGAGTATTTCATCCTCTAAATTATCATTAAGGGTTTCATATATTTCTTGCCGAGTAAACACAACTGACCGTCCAACAAACTTTTGATTGGGGTCAGCTTGTTCGTTCAATACACCAGCTAATTTTTGTAGTCGTTTTTTATTCATTAATACACTCGTTCCAGTTTGTATACCTCTATACCTGAAATATTCTCGGGAGTCACGTCTATTGCACCATGTTCGGTAGATACTGTAACCCTTGTTTTATCGTGAGACACTGTTATTGTAATTTCTTCGCCGCTCCAATATGCAACAAATCCATCTTTAATGTAGTAATCCATTCCCTCGTCATCACTACCCGCCTCCTCGAACCATTCAAGGAGTCCTGCCAGTCCTCTTCGCTTCTGTGCAACATCGAACCGACGGTCCGTTTTGTCTTTGAGCTCAACTAGCTGCATTACGCCAATCCCTGCGCTACAATTCGAAGTAGTTCAACAAGGCGAGGATTTTTTAAATCTGATGCATAACCACTGTTTAATTTTCTATAAGCGTACCTGTCGATTTCTTTTAGTGTCTCTCCAGCCTTCATAATTTGTCCACTTCTTGATAGCCTTCTTTGTGTTTTGGTTGGTTGGCCTTGGACCCAAGGCCAAGGACGTGGGTCTGGGTCTATGTGTCGTTGATATGCACCTGCTATAGTCCTCAGCAACGCAAGAACTGTTTTACGTAACTTTTTTCCCTCTTTGTCAAGTAACGCCAATTGATCCGCCATTGTCTCGATAGCCGGAGCATTTATTGTGCTTGGATCCTTTTCAAAGGAAGTTGCTACTTCATTTAGTTTCATTAGTATACTCGCTCGAGTTTGTACACTACTGTTCTCGCGAGGACATCTTCGGAAGTTATTACTTCACCTCTGTCCTCTGTGTGCATTGAAAATTGTGTCCGGTCGTGAGATACTCCTATGACAGATACTTCTCCCAAGCTTTGATTAACAGCAAGGAACCCCTCCTTAACGTCGTAGTATTGCCAGGTTTCGTCCTTGTCGAGTTCGTCAAAAAATTGAAGAATTCCTCTCAGCCCTTGTCGCTTCTGTGCAATATCAAGATGTCGTTCCGTTTTATCGACTTCATTTAGTTTCATTATGCTAAAGCGTTAACCCTAACTGCGTATTCTGTCAAGGCAGTAGCAAGATCACCAAATGTGTCTGGTTCGAGTGCTTGCGTTACCTGAAAGTCGCCAGTCTTATTCTTTACTGTGTATGTAATAATAGTAATATTTGTATCAATGAAAATTCCCACTGATTCAACCGTAGCCTCCTGAACTCGAGGTTTGAGCATTTCGACACGCAATCCTGCATCTGGTTCACTGTCATCTGTGATATAGAATACATTATCGCCTGGAATAAAATCGTGTATAGTTGATGGCATTATTCTTTCCTCTGTCTCTTTTGAGCTAATAGCTCACGTCGTACTTGTTTTAGTCGTTGTGGTAGTCCGTCAAGAACTTCAACTTTGGTCCGGCTATAGAACTCATTAACAATAAAATCATACTGGTCGCGAAATGAATCTTCCATAATCTCAATGAAGTCAGAGTCACTTTTAATCTCACCTATTTGCCTTAGCTCAAAATAATGATCTACCATTGAATCAATAATCCGCTCTCCGAAGTAGTTTACGATTGACATCTGGCTAAAGTCTGCTTTTTGTTGTTCTTGAACTATACCAGCTAGCTCTAATAATCGTTTCTTATTCATGGTTCTGTCTCTTTCGTGCAATGCGGCCACGTCGTAGCTCTCTAACAGCTTGTGGTGCTAGTTCTCTTACTTTACGAGCGATCATTTTGTCGAGCGATCCCATTCGACCTGAGATGATCAACCGTTTCTTGTCCACTATTCCTTCCTCTTTCGTGCTATAGCCCTGCGCCTAAGTGTCCTAACTATTGGTGGCAACTCTTTGTCGAGGTTTTCCTTAACTCTGTCATCTAATTGCTTAGCGTTTTCACCGAGCACTTCTTTCATAATTTCCAAAAATCCCGGCGTCCCGGTCACGGGGAGCGCATCCTCATCGGCCAAATCATTGTACACATCTTTACAAACATCGAGGTACCAATCGGTAACGGCTTTTATAGCGTTTTCACGAAGTGGGTATGGTCTTACCCATGGATCTGCTGCTTCAAAGAGTTCTTTAGATTTCATCTTTTTGTTGTCTCTTATGCGCAACGTCCTCTCGCCGCACTTTTTTCAATCGTTGTGGTAGTTCGGTAACAATCCTTGTTTTGACTAAGTCGCGTAATACTTCAGAAAACTCTTCCCACTGTAGATCAAAGTATTTTCCGTCTTGCCCAATTGTGTTTGCAAGAAATTCACGATGATTACCAAACTCACCTGGTTCGTCATAATAAAATTGAATCATTGATTCAATAATAAGTTCTGCTACCTCATATGATGAGGGGGTAGCCACACCCCAAGGATCGACCGCTTTGATATTGGGCAATCGATTTTCTTGAAGTATACCAGCAAGTTCTTGTAATCGTTTCTTGTCCATTATTCGCCCCGTTGTCTCTTCTGTGCTACTGCTTCTCGACGAGCGTGTCTAATCTTTTGGGGTAATCGTGATTCAATTCCTGATCTAACATCATCCAAAACGCGATCCATTAGAGCATCAAGCCAGTTGGGCGTCATGTCGAGTGTGAGCCTTGTGTAATCTTCTAGACCACGAGGACCAGCCGCGTCTTGTAGGTGACCTGCACGACGTAGGTCAAAATAGTGATCAACAAAACCATCGAGCACCCAGTCTGTAATGAGGTCTGCTATTTGTTTCTCTGTTGGGGTATTATCCTCAACTAAAGGAACACCAGCAAGTTCTAGTAACCGTTTCTTGTCCATTACCTTTTTTGTCTCCTTGCACCAACAAATATTCGGCGTACGATCGGTTCATCTTGAAACTTTGTGTATACACTATGTAAAGCGTCGCCAACATCAGCGGCCTCTAGACCTTCCTCAAAAGAGTCATCGTCTTCGTTGTACCACTCATCCGCCAAGCGCTCCAACTCATTCATAAGTGCTAGAATTAGCTCTTCGGGTGAGGTAAACTTTTCATTCAACTGAATCCCAGCTAAGTCTTGTAACCGTTTCTTGTTCATAGTGCAGTATTTATGATCACCACTCCAAAAGATCGGCTGTAGGTTCCTGTGTTTCTTGTTCGACTTGTTCTGTTAATCCTAGGATTTTATGTGCAAAAAGGAGGTCAGATATCACTTCTGATTCTTTTGCAGGATTACGTAAGATGTACGCAGGGTGGTAGGTGACAACAACTGGAATGTCCGTTTTCTCATAGAAATGACATTGCTTCCGCAGTTGTCCGATTGGTGTATCTGTTCGCAAAAGCAGTTGAGCAGCAATTCTGCCAACAGGAATAATGATCTTTGGTTGGAGGAGTTCGATCTGCCTTCGCAGGTAAGGCCTGCAGTTCAGTGCTTCATCTGGTAGTGGATCGCGATTGTTTGGTGGTCTGCACTTCAGTGTGTTAGCTATGTACACAGACTCACGAGACAAGCCTACTTTTTCAAGCCACTGATTCAATTTGTTTCCCGCCCTACCAACAAACGGTTCACCTTGTTTGTCTTCGTTGTATCCTGGTGCTTCACCAACAAACAACCAATCAGCTTTCTGATCACCAGTACCGAACACAGTGTTTGTTCGAGTTTCACAAAGACCACAGTTCTCACAAACAGCGACAGCTGATTCGAGTTCTTTCCAGTCCATGTATGATATCTGAAGCAATCTTAGTCTCCGTTCAATTGTCCAAGATACTCTTTCGATACTCCACCAGTGACATACTCACCAGTGAAGCACGATGCATCGAACTGTTCAATTGGAAATCCATCTCCAACCGCATCAATAAGGTCCTCAAGAGTTTGATAGAATAGAGCGTCGGCTCCAATCTTATCACAAATTTCGCTTTCTGTTCGTCCATGGGCAATCAGCTCATGTGTTGTTGGCATGTTAATGCCATACACATTCTGGTAACGAATTGGTGGTGAAGCTGATGCAAAGTAAACTTTGTTTGCTCCCGCTTCTCGTGCCATCTTGATTATTTCCTTTGAGGTAGTACCACGTACAATCGAGTCATCAACAAGAAGAACATTCTTGCCTTTGAACTCTAGGTCGATAACATTTAACTTTTGCCTTACTGACCGCTCTCGAAGTTCTTGCCCTGGCATAATAAAGGTTCGAGGAATATATCGGTTCTTGATCAGTCCTTCACGGTACTTGACACCTAATCTATATGCAAGAGGTAGTGCACAAGCTCGACTTGTGTCAGGAACAGGAATTACTACGTCAATATCATGCCCTCCTTTATCTGTCTTGTAGCAATCAGGCCATTCGTTAAGGATTTTATTAGCAAGCTTATCGGCCATACGAAGCCTAGATTTGTAGACAGAAATGCCATCAATGAATGAATCGGGTCGAGCGAGGTATACGTACTCAAAGATACAAGGTGAGAGGACTGGTTCGTCAGCGCATTGTTGGAAGTAAATTTTTCCACACTTTGTAATGAATACTGCTTCACCTGGAGCTAAGTCACGTATCTTTTCATAACCAAGTGCTTGCAAAGCAACACTTTCTGAGGCGATGATGTATCCACCATCCTTCTTCCCAACAATAATCGGACGAATACCATGTGGATCACGAAACCCAACAATACCATAACCAACAATCATAGCGACCACTGCATATGCTCCAGTACATCTTTCGTGTACTCGTGATATTGCATAGAAGATGTCTCGCTTTTGTTTTGTGGGAGTTGTTGAATGACTACCTAATTTTTGTAGTTCATGAGCAAATACGTTTAGAAGAATTTCTGAGTCTGAATCTGTGTTAATATGTCGAAGGTCTTCTTTAAACACTAATTCTTTTAGCTGAGCTGGATTGACCAAGTTGCCGTTGTGTGCTAATGCGATTCCGTAAGGACTGTTGGCGTAGAATGGTTGAGCTTGGCTTGCTGCTGATGCTTCTCCTGATGTGGTGTAGCGAACATGACCAATACCGAAGTTCCCTTGAAGGTTAACCATATGTCTGGTGCGGAAAACTTCTCTAACAAACCCCTCATCTTTACGAGTATGAACACGATTGTTCTCATCACATGTAGTTATTCCAGCAGCATCCTGACCACGATGTTGAATGATCGTTAAGGCATCATACAATGTCTGATTGACGTTACTCTTACCGACGATACCGACGATACCGCACATGGATTATTCCTTAGGTAGTTGTGGAAGTTGATTTATAGGAGGATGAAATTCTTGATACCAGTAACCATAACCAGGGTTTGCTTTTCTTTGAGGATTCACTTCCACTACAGAGATACCATTGAATCTCTTGCATGCGATTTCGGCCTCATATTTTGCTGTGCAGTCGTTCTGGTGATGATAAGCGAAAATTGTTCTACCTGTGTTTCGATCTTGTACGATCCATCGATGGAAATTTCTTCTCATTCCATCAGAACCGAATACGTATCGAAAGTTCAAACCAAAACTATACATTGTGACCCTTAGTGGTGTATGGTAAAGATTAATTATATGTGTTTAAAGAAATAGTGTCAACTTACGAATGGCCAGCCGATCTTTCGGGACTCGTTCTTATAGAAACTGCGTCAGGAGATTGCCACTTGTAGTCGTCTGCGTTCGCACGTGCTCTTTTCCAACCTTGGAACCATGCACTACCTGCCTTTGAGTTTGGTGTGTATGGATTATCTTGACTCAAGGCTTTTTTGAAGAACGAATCGTATCCTTGCTTCTCCCATTCTGTTTCGCGAACAAGATATTCCTTTTGTTTTGGCTTAGGACGAAACGGAATGGTTTTACCGCCCTGCCGTTGGGCAATAGACTGGTACCTTTCTTCTGCTAGAAACTCTTTGAATGTCGGTCGGTTATGCATTTTCTAATTGTTAACTCACAGTCCAAGCATGTTCTAAATCGCTCAGATAATCTTCTCGACCAAACATATAAGCAAGAATAGCATTGGCCAAACCAGTATCATCAAGCTTGCGCATCAGGATATCTTTGACTGCTCGTTCATCCCTATCATCCCACGCAACACTAAGCGCATGACCCACTTCACTAGCTATAAGATCGTGAAGAACAGCTTCTACGTGTTCTTCTGCTAGAAACTCTTTGAATGTCGGTCGGTCAAACATCCTAACCTAAAAGCCCATATGGTCAAGAACCATATCTACTAGTTGTTCATCGTCGAGCTCGCGCATAAGAATGTGATAGACTGCTCGTTCATCACCATCATTCCACGCAGCACTTAATGCTGCTCCTGCTTCGCTGTTTAGAACATCGTCAAGAGTAACTTCTATATGTTCATTTTCCGCTAAAAATTCTTTGAATGTGGGACGGTGACTTTCTTTCTTCTGAGGCAATCCTTCATGCTTTGTACTAGCAAACTCTTTAGCAGCCTTTTTGCTGATGCCTTTTGCTTCACCTTTGCCATTAGCAACAGCCTTGACTTCTGTAGCGAAGCTCTTGTTTTTAGGAAGCTCACCCGTCTTTTGATAATGATGGACTGCACCCATTAAATGTTGTTGTGCTACACTTTTTGCTTTTTCATTTAGTTTTTTAATTATAGACATATAATTCAACTAATTTACTTTCCTTGGTACACATGGAGCAACAATTCTATGGCTTCTTGGATAATTCTGTCTCGGTCTTCAGCAGACAATTCACCTTGGACTGTACTCCTCAAGACATCGTTAATTGCTTCCTGGATGATTTGTTGAAATTCATTTCCTACTTGGTAGATTTCGTTCAATTGAATACCAGCTAATTCCATTAATCGTTTTTTGTCCATTACAGTCGACCTGCACGAAAACGGGATTGCCTTGCAGCAAGTCCTGGTTGACGTTTTTTGAGCTCAGCAACAGGTTTACCTGCGTGCTCTCCGGTCTGTTTTACAAGACGGCCCTTTATCCTTCGTCTTTCCTTCCTGAGCTTCTTAGCCCACTTCTCATTAAGACTGTGTAGTTCCCTGAGTAACTTCATTTCCTTCTCCGAAAATCTCTTTGATTGTATTTAGTCGGAGTTGTTCAATAGCCTCGCCAATTTCAAGCCCTTTTAAGGTGTTCCGTTGGTCTTCGGTGAGATCAGCGAATGACATGCTGTGAGCCACGCTGTAAGCCTGTGACAGCCGATCAATATCAACACTTGAATCTAATGCAATCAACGTGTTAATCACTACTCTCAGCGCATCATCATCACGAAATGCATCGATCTTGTTGAAGACTTGCATAATTTGTTCGGCAGTGTAGACGAGGTTTGACATGAAATACGGAAGAACTCGATTCACCTTTATGGCAAGTCGTGATATATTGTTTGGAGCCTTCAACTGCTCGTAAAATGCGATACAATATTGCTCATTAAGGTCAGCAGTGAGAATAGCAAACCGTTCGACAATACCAGCCTTCATCTCCTGTGCGGCGTACTCAAGTGGTCTCACAAACCAGGAATCGCAACCTTCAAGCTGTGGCATTACGGCCATAAGCGCATCACACTGATCGAGGATGTCAAAGTATGTTGCCGGACTATCTTCCATCATTGCTTTCTCTGTCTCAGCCCATACTCGCTCTTCTGTTAAGTGATCAAGTTCACCTTCAATCACCATCTTGAGCATGAAGCACAACGTGGTGGGGGCAACTTGGAACCCATAACGGGCAGCGAATCTCGCTACGCGGAGAACGCGAACTGGATCTTCTGCGAAAGCTGGAGATACGTGTCGAAGAATACCATCCTCCAAATCTTTTCGACCACCATACGGATCAATGATCTCGTTAGAAAATTCAAAAACGTCTGGCCCATAGGCTTTTGCCATTGCATTAATTGTTAGGTCGCGACGGAGCAAGTCTTCTTCAAGTGTGATAGAAGGATCAAATCTTGTTTCGAAGCCACTATAACCTGGACCAGTCTTACGTTCAGTCCTTGCGAGAGCGTACTCATCACCAGTCTCTGGATGTAGGAACACAGGAAAGTCAGCTCCAACCTGCTTGAAGCCACGTTCAAGCATCTCTTCTGGTGTGGCACCAACAACAACGTAGTCCTTGTCCTTGGGTTGGACGCCAAGAAGTTCGTCTCTTACACTTCCGCCTACTTGATAAATTTTCATATCATGCCTCAGTCCACATTCCACATTGGCCCATAGTCGATTGTTATTTCGTCGTCTGGGTAGATATCTTCAATCGCATACAACCGATAGCCGTTGAAGGTGGCGTTTGGGAAGTCGTCGTGATTTAGACATCGAAGTTCATTCGTTCCTCTTCGACAACTCCCATTCACACAGTACAACACGAATTTACTTTCCCGCTTGGGAGTGTAGCCCTCAAACGTTCCAATGAACTCACCAGCCCTAATCACGATGTTCGAAAAACACCCATTGCCATCAATGCGTGATTTGTCTATGCGAACTTTTTCAGATAGTTTCATCTTTTCTACTTCAGAAACCAGTTATAGATCGCAAAAGCGTTCAGGAACACGAAAAATATATTTAATACCCAGATGGAGGGCTCTTTCATCTTCACTCCAGCCACTAACCAGCACCAACAAGCCCCAGTTCCAATCAAAAAAGCATATTTGTTGTAGGGAGTGTTCAAGGAGAGGAGGGTAGCAGCTAAAATAGTGAATGTAGTCGCGGACCACTTCCAGATTTCGATGGATTTAAGCTTCATTACCATCAAGCCGCCCTCTTCTGACAGTTGTAGTAGTAAGTTGTGGCACCTGCTTTGCTCATGCCAAGCGTGGTCATGAATAAACAAATAATAGTTATTCGACTAAGAAGAAACTGGTTTTCTTTGTATATGTGCAGAGCACGTTCCATCTTCGAACCCTTTTTGAGTACATGATACTTCTTCGTAGGCCTCTTCGTTTTTCCATCTCTTGCTTGCTCATAGGTAACTTGACCAAGAGGCTTTACGAAAACCAAATACCCCTTGCAGCTACAGCAACGGTATCCAGAGTTCTTGTTCATCGAGAATCGCGATTGCATCTTTCGGTGACGAACTGGACCGATGATAATCATGTCGCGACAATTGCACTTGTAACAAAACTTGTGCTTTACATTTACCTTTACTCGTGAGTTGGTGGTGTCGTATCGGTGGCATCTGTTTGGTGAAATACCAAGAAGGCGCATTACCGATTTCCACTCAGCTCCGTGCGACTTGATGTGACCATAAACCTTGTCAGCAATGAGGTGAGCAACTTCATGTGGGACTGTGCTGTTCAACATGTCGTCGGTGTTCTCTTGAAGAAGGATGGAGTTGATCCTAATTCTCCACAACCTTGAGTTTGCTTGACCGGCAACCAATCCTCGGAGTTTGTATGAAATCTCAGGAGTTTGAAAAGAGCGATCGAAGCGCTGCTCGGCGATGTCGAGGCACTCACGAATCTTTTCAGCTACACGTTCTTGCAGTTTTTGGTCAACCATGATTTCTCTCAAGCAACTCATCTATATATTAAGTATACTTCATGAGGGTCATGAAGTCAAGCTTCTAACTGATTGACTATTCAGTAGTTATTGTGTCGGTGCTGTTAATTAGTGCAGCTTTTAGGGTGTGCCACGAAAGTATAGCGCATTTGACTCGAGCAGGATACTTCAATACGTTTTCTAGGACGTTTAGCTTACCAAGATCCTTTTCTGTGCCTTTCGTCAGCATATCATGTATGTCATTAAAAAGGTCGGAGGCTTCTTCTACTGTTTTGCTTTTAATTGCTTCAGTCATTAACGAAGCGGCTCCTATAGAGATAGCACAACCAACTCCTTCGAACTTAACATCCTCTATTACGTTATCTTTCACAGTAAGGTGGAGTGTAACATCATCACCACACAAAGGATTATATCCAACGACAGTTCGATTTGCTCCTTCTAGGTTTCCGAAGTTTCTTGGGTTGCGGTTATGATCGAGAATTAATTCTTCATATAAGTCCTGCATATGACTCCTCCACCCAATGTTTAGCTACTTCGTCTTCAACCTTATCAATTGCTTCATTCATAAACGCAGCAATCAACATTTGTTTGGATCCATCCTCATCTATTCCACGAGACCGTAGATAAAAAATTGCATCTTCATCCAATTGTCCTATTGTTGCTCCATGTGTACATTGAACATCATTATTATGAATTTCTAGTTGCGGCTTCGTCCCAATTGTAGCATGTGGAGATAGAAGCATACTCTTGAAATCTTGTCTTGTTTTACTACCACATGCGTGTTTACCAACACGAGCCAAGCTGTCAATAGTGACAACTGAACGATCGTGAGCCACACATCTAAAGTTCTGTACACTAGTACAGTTTGCGTAGGAATGAAGGACAGTTACTGTACTATTCATCCGTTGTTGATCAACAAGAGAGTAGAATCCATTAAGCGTGTACTGTCCACCTTCACCATCGAAGCGAACTTCTATTATATGTTCGCCATTAAGATCAGATGTAAACCGATCTGATTTTCCTTGTCCGTATACCAAACAATGGTTAACAGCTACCCCCTCACCAACAATGATTGTTGTGTATCTGGTTTTAAGACATCCCTGATGTGTTTCAATTATTGATAACGGTCCGTTTTCCACATCAACTTCAATACCACCTTCATCATAGTAGGCTTCCCATCCAGGTCCAATTGGTGGAAGCTCAGGCAATAATCCGTCTTTCAGAAGTAGTCTTCTATCCCAACCAGGCATAACCGTCCCTTCCAATTTTTTCTGCTAAAGACTTGTCGCCCGACTTAACTATTCGACCATCGACCAGTATGTGTACTGAATCTGGGTGAACGTACTCTAAGATTCGTGGATAGTGTGTGATTAAGATTTTGATATGTATCGATGAAAGAACATTGAGTGAGTTGATTCCAAACGCTACTTCTTTCATTGCATCAATATCGAGACCAGAATCGATTTCATCAAAGATTGAAATTACTGGTTCAAGTACCAGATATTGTAGGACTTCGTTTCGCTTTTTCTCACCACCAGAGAATCCTTCATTGACTGCTCTGTAAAGAAGTTGATCATCTATACCAACCAAATTTGCTTGTGCTTTAATAAACTCCATAAACTCAACGGCATCGTATGGAGTGTATCCTTTATGCTTACGTTGAGCGTTAACCATTGCTTTCATAAAGTACATGTTGTTGACACCTGGAATCTCTACAGGATACTGGAACCCCATGAACAGCCCATTCAGTGCTCGTTCCTCAATCGACATATTAAGCAAGTTAGTATCACCACAAAGTATCTCACCATTGGTAACTTTGTAGTTGGGATGGCCTGCTAACGTGTGAGCTAATGTAGACTTACCAGAACCGTTTGGTCCCATGATCGCTACAGTTTCGTGTCCGACGGTTAAGTTTAGTCCTTTAAGAACTTCCTTCCCACTAACTTCTACTTTTAGATCTTTGATTGTTAGTGAACTCATCCTACTGCTCCTTCAAGACTGACTTCCATTAGCTTTTGTGCTTCAACGGCAAACTCCATTGGAAGATTCTTGAATACTTCTTTACAGAAGCCACTTATGATTAGTCCAACTGCTTCTTCTGTGTTGATCCCTCGTTGCCTACAATAATACAATTGATCTTCACTTACCTTCGATGTCGATGCTTCGTGTTCAATTGTGGCTGTTGGGTTCTTTACTTCGATAGTTGGAAACGTATTCGCTTCGCATTGATCTCCGATCAACAATGAATCACATTGTGTGTAGTTACGAGCATTGTTACTGTTTTTCAATACTTTAACCATTCCACGATATGAATTTGCTCCATGTCCAGCTGAAATGCCTTTCGAAATGATTTTGCTTCTTGTGTTGTTGCCTATGTGAATCATCTTAGTACCAGTGTCTGCTTGTTGATAGTTATTTGTCACTGCAACTGAATGAAACTCACCAATTGAATTATCTCCCTTTAAAATCACACTTGGATATTTCCACGTAATTGCTGACCCTGTCTCAACTTGTGTCCACGAAATCTTTGAATTTGACCCTTGACATATACCTCGTTTTGTAACGAAATTGTACACACCACCTTTGCCTTCCTCATCACCTGGATACCAGTTTTGTACAGTCGAATACTTGATCTCAGCGTCTTTTAGAGCGACTAATTCAACGACCGCAGCATGTAACTGGTGCTCATCTCGCATTGGAGCTGAGCATCCTTCAAGGTAGCTTACGTATGACCCTTCATCAGCAATGATTAGTGTCCGTTCAAATTGTCCAGTATTCATTGTGTTGATTCTGAAGTATGTTGACAGCTCCATTGGACAACGGACCCCTGGTGGAACATAGACAAACGAACCATCACTGAATACAGCCGAGTTTAATGAAGCAAAGAAGTTGTCGGTGTGCGGTACGACCGTACCAAGATACTTTTGTATCAGTTCAGGATGTTTTTCAACGGCTTCTGAGAACGAACAGAAGATGATACCTATTTCTGCTAGTTGCTCTTTGAATGTCGTTGCTACAGATACACTATCGAATACAGCATCAACGGCAACGCCTGACAACATTTTTTGTTCTTGAAGTGGAATACCTAGCTTGTTGTAGGTTTCAAGAATCTTTGGATCAACTTCATCAAGACTGTTTAGGGTTTTGGTCTTGGGTGCAGAATAGTAACTGATTGCTTGATAGTCAATCGGGTCGTAGTCAACGTGGCCCCACGTTGGTTCTTTCATAGTGAGCCAATGGCGATATGCTTTAAGTCTCCATTCAAGCATGAACTCAGGTTCGTTCTTCTTCTCAGAAATCAAACGAACAGTGTCCTCGCCCAATCCTGGAGCGATTACTTCTGATTCAATATCAGTAACGAAGCCAGGTTTATACTCCTGCTTTAAGAGGGTATCTATTTCTTTTGACATGTCTTATTTAGTATACCCTTAACTAAGGTACCTGTCAATCATTGCTTTCATGTTGTCGCGCCCAACTGGATTGGCTGTATGAACCTTAATGACAGGTGGAACGTAAAACGTACCATCAACCTTTCGTTGGACAAGCCACATAACGATATCATATCCAGTCATTTCCTTGTTACCATAGAAAGATGCGATATCGTGGTCAAGTGACACTTCATCAAACTCGTTATATTGTAACAAAGTGATAGCGTAGTGGAAGCTTTTAGCTATTAGCCATTCACATTCGCTTGTATCTACTGGTTTAGGTCTTTCGTCATCAACCCATAAACAAAGTTTCATTTCACTCTCCTGTTAAAGAAAAGGGAGCCGACGGCTCCCTTTGGTTCAAAACTCCGTTTCTGATTAGCTACTCAGCTCGGGGCGGGTTGACTCGCGTCATTCCTTCTGAAACAGCAGCCGGAGTGGCGTTTGTTTCTAAATGACGATAGCCAAAGCCAAAGAACGTATCACCGTAACCGTAGTCGTTCATGCCACCAATAAGACCATACCGTGAAACGGAAGCTTCATAAGAAGCGTTTCCTTTATCAGTGCCACCTGGTTGATAACTAGCTGCAACGCGTAAAAATGTCACGGCGTGACGAGTGTAGTCGTGACGTTTCTTGAACACAATTGCACCGCCGCCAGTTACTGATGCGTTGAAATCTCCTTCTTCGCCTTCGACAACATAGCCAAGACCAATTACACCATTGGTTCTGCCTTCACCAAACCAAGCACCGACGTGGGCTTCGACGTGTCTGTCGCGCGCACGAACTGCAAAACCGTGAACGCCCTTAGAATCACCCGCACCAAACATATACTCGAACATTAGCGAACGACCAGTGAAGTCATCAGCGAATGTAGTAGTGGGAAGCACAATGGCAAGGGCCATAAGTGCTGTTAAAAATATTTTCTTCATTAAAATCTCCTCTGATCAAAGTTTATTTAAACACACATGTGAACCTGAAGCATACACGTGGTTGACCCAAAAGAAAACGGGGGTCATTGAAGTTCTGGTGGAAGTGGGGTATCTAGCTGAGAAGCTCTTTTCTGCGCAATACGGAAGATTTTCTGAGAATGGGCAGTTGTGTGTCTCTGTTTGATCAGTTCAATTGTTTCCTCGGTTGTGTTGATGTGCCAAGAGAATGTGCCCCAACCAAACAACATCTCTGTCACTCTTACAGGGTCACTAACAACATATCGTCGGTGGTCAAATGTGCGGCGAGGGTACTCTTCTTGAATTTCCTCGGGAGTTACGGTTGTCATTTTCTTGACATAGCCACTACTGTGTATCTTTTTGTGGCGTAGTTGAAAAATTCGTTTCATCCCAACGTTAGCATCAATTGCCCAACCGACTCGAGCAATCAGTTCGCCATCGTCGTATTGAAAGAAATCTCTGCCTTCATCCCAAATACTAGCAGCAACAGCACCTAAAAGAATTGCTCTTACAGATCCTTTGTATTGACTATCGTCACCAGGGGAATAGTAGATAAATTCAGCCCAGTCGAGGTTCCCCACGTACATGACATCGACTTGAACTTTTCCAGGTGGGAATGCACCAACGATTGGAATTGCGTATGATCCTATTTTTGTTCCTCTATTGAGGACACAAAGATCTTTTCCAAGAAAATCAACCAACCGACCGTGAATGGTTTCACTGTTGTACACATTTGTATTGACTGCTAGATCGATGTCCCTACTGATTGTCGTCTTACCAGCAGACCCTACGAGCCGGACATGTTGTGAACCAGTTGATAATCCTGCGCTGTGACAGAAGTGGTGTACCGTTTGCTCAACATCTGTTTTGAAGATTGATTGGACCTTATCGTTGAGAGCTTTCATAAGGTTAGTATAGGGGAATTAGGAATCGTTATCAAGAAGTTTATCAAGCTCAGCTAGGAGGTCATCAGCATACACTAGCGCAAACTGAAACAGCTCTTCATCTTCTTGCATTTCAATCATCAGGTCGTTGACTTGCTCCATGAGGAGCTCAACTTGCTCGTTTGTGCTCATTTACCCGAACAGAATTTCTTTACCTTCACTAGTGATAGGTACGATTTCAGCAAACGGTTGTTGGTCAGTGGACAGGTGTGCGACCTGTGCTTCGGCAAGTTGATGAGTAATGAAAGGAACGCTTACAACTTTACCGTGAACCTTGATAACATATTTCACTTCTTGTACTTCTGATATTGGATTATCCATAACATTTCCTTGAATTAGAATTCTATTAGTTTTTCCTCGTTAGTGTAGTATATATCGGTTTCGAGGAGGTGCCACTCTTTCTTCTTGCAGTAGGAATAAACTTTGGTGAGATTCCAGCCTTCCATGTATCGGATTATAGGGGCAGCTTTTCGTACAAATCCCAGTTTGACAATAGCACCTGCATTGAAGTGAGCTGCGTCGATATGAAGTAAGCAACTATGTGTTTGTAGTTCCATTGTCCCACTTCCGTTGGATCTTCAAGGCATGTTCTTGGTAAACCAATACAATTCCACCATTGCATTTTTTGTGGGAGAAAAATTTGGTATAGTGTCCAGTTACACGCCACCCATTTTCCAATAGGTGCTGCAGTTCTCTGTCGGGTGAGATTCGTTTATGACTCGGAGGTTCGTCTTCCATAAGGGTATTTATCACTATAAATTCTTTCACTGGCAAAGAAGGTTATCCTCAATAGTCTCATGGAACAAGATCTCATTATCTTGAAAATAGAATTCTTTGCTGCCTTCGAATTTCTCGTGCGCGCTTTCGAAGAGATCGGACTGCATCCAGAAGCGAAGATGGTCCATGTTTTTCCAAACACTACGAAGTACATAGTAGTCACTGGGACCCATCTCAATATTTGATGGACGTTCGAAAGAATATCCCAAACAATCTGATTCTCTGATGAATTCCATCCTGTTCTCGATGAACTTCTCAAAAGCTTCTTTCTGATCATCTTTTACGTATAATTTATTTGTCACCACTATCATGGTTAACTTCCTTCATATTTGAAATTTAGCTACAATTTGGTAGCTTACCTGTGTTTACTTCAGTTTCTATCGGATTCGGATAGCAGTCACCATTCTCAAACGCTTTTTGTTTTTCGTATGGCACAACTCGTCTGCGGTAGAACTCAAAGTCTACTCCCTTAAGAATTCCCATTATATCATTGAACTTAGAGTATGAATCAACTGGATAAACTTTGTTGATCAGAGTTGTGATTGTGTAATTCATTACTCCCTTTAGGAGATTTTCGTCTCCATCTACGGTCTGGTTAACGGTCTCGACTAGTTGATCAAGCTTTGCATCGATCCCTTGTCTCATTTCTTGCTTAATGTACGGCATGTTTGCTCCGTAATTTTTCCTTAACGCTAGCTTTTATCCTTGCTGGCTCATCTGTAGCATCTCCGTTCGCTACTTTATTTTGAAGGTATTCAACAAAGAACCTATATCGATCTTCGTGAGACTCATGTGTCTCCTTTACTATCTCAACACAAGAGGAACAATACAATGGTGATATTGTAGAAACAAAATGAGTTTTGTTCTTCACAAATGGTTCACCACATAGGAAGCACAAGTAGTGTGATCCCGAGTGATGGTTACCGTATTGATCTCTACAGAGGATGCCCTCTGGTAATCGGTCAAAGTATCGATGTAGATCATCAAAGTTCGTAAACACTTTCGTTGATAACGCTTGCAGCCACTCAGGTACTTCCTTAAACCAATCCTCGTAGCTCGAAAGAACAAAGATAGGAAGGTTGTCGGTATAAGCAGTTTGCATCTCAGAGATTGTACCTCCTCCAAGACGTGCACTTTCGTCATACAGTACGATTAAAGCATCACTATCGTGAACGATCAGTTCTATGTCTGCATGAACGAAGTGTTTGCGAACGTTAGACTTTTTTTCAAGAAGCCTATCTTTACTGAAATTACGGTACAAGTGTCCATGTTCAGCTGTATATGCAGTGTCAAGCTCAACGATATCGATGGGAAAGTATCCAACTGATCGAAGCCTCTCGGCACAGTCCGCTCGCCAACTTGCTCCTAAGTTATCTGCAAACTGTATACCTCCTGAAAGATATATGTTTCCACGAGGGTATTTTTTTGATTTTATCATGTATACAGTGTAGCTTATTAGTAGATAACCTTCAACTAGCAAACAGTTTCCGAAGATAACACTTCACACACCCCGTACATGTTCTGTAGTGATGCATAGCACTTATCATACACTCCTTACAGTAACACGTAACTATAGGAAAATGAGCTATAGTAGAAAAGAATAGAATAATTTCTTGGGGGCAAATGTGAATCATCTTGTTAACTCATCTAACCTTTGTTCATCAATCAAATCCCTGTGATAGAGCTCTTCGGCCACTTGTGCTATAATCCAATTTGGATTAACCTCTCCCATTAAGGTTTGGATAGCCAGAAAATAATTGTTCAGCCTCCAGCGGGTGTCTGTATCTGTAACCCAAATGCGACCACAGCTATCTGCTATATCTAACAAGACCTGATCCTCTAAGCCACCAATAAGTTTGATGCCCAGGATGGATTCGTCTGTATAGTATGAATATTTTGCTCTGTCTTCTGAAGTAATCATTTTTCTTCGAAGTGTAATATCCAGGCAATTGGATCATAGTCATAAACACGATCGCCACGATCATCAGCAACTATTGCTTTTTGTTTCATTTCGTCTGTTAGTTCAGGGATTCCTGGTTCTGTTGTTACCTTGCATTTAGGATGGAAGTTACCATCACCATCAACGTAGAATCCAACCTCTCTGCTACTACCCATTGATGAGAGTTGATTCCAATATTTGAACATTGCCTTTAGTGCTAATGCTTGAGGCACTGTTACATCCATCTCGACTGTTAGTTTGATTCTATCGCTCATACATCTTTCCGTCGTTTGTTATTATACACCTCACTAAAGCGGGTGTTTAAGAAGTCTTTCAACTCGAAGTCTTCGTTCCTAACAAATCCTTTGTACTTGCCTGGATTTCTCAAAACAAGATCAACAACTCCACAGACACCAGCAGCGGTTGTTAGCTGAATCGCTGTCATTCCTTCGTTTGGATAACCGTTTAAGGGATAGATTTTTCTAACGTAATTCCTTTCATACGTTTCATCACCAACGGTTCCAGTAACTGAAATGTATATGATAACTAAGTCATCTTTGGTCCGTGGGATAGCATATTCCAATATCGCTTCCAACGTATCTCTTTGGCTGTTGAGGTTCAAGTCATCCAACAGGAACTTAAATAAATCACAATGACCAGGATACCGTAAAGTTTTGTATGTTAGGTATTTTACTTTGCCTTTCCATGTGTCAAGTAGGGTTCCGATACCACCAGATGTATTAAATGCCTCATACTCAACACCATTAATGCTAATCGTTTCCAAATTTTCCATTGGTTCTAGATCAACTAGTTCACCTTCCTTAATCCCATGACAGGTGTTACCACACTCATTGATCAATCCATTTGTAGACCACATGAGGTTGTATTTCAGTTTGTTATTGGGGTGTGCTGGTAGTGAACCAACTCGCAATTTTACTTTACTAACAGCGTCAAACCGTTTCATTATATCATTTGCAGCAATACTGATGAAACCAGGAGCCAATCCACATTGTGGTACAAATGCTGAGTCTGCCCCTTTGCTAATGGACTGTATGTATTCTGACGTCTCAACGTCCTCTGTTAGATCAAAGTAATGCATTCCCATATCTACAGCAACTTTAGCAATTGCTTTGTTGCATTCGTGCGGTAGACAAGAAATCACCGCTCGAGGTTTCTTAGCTTTCTCGAAAACCTGTTTGACACCCATTTCTGTATGAAGACTAAGTGCTTCGTGACCTGTAACGGTTGTGCGGTTAAGAAGTTGTTTGGCTTTCTCTGAGAATTTTTGGTCGGCAAGATCAACAAAGTAATTAGCTCCAGATAACATTTCTGCTACTGCTGTACCAATTTGTCCAGCTCCTAGTACGACTACTGTTTTCATTTAAGTAAGGCTCCGGTTGGATCTATAAATGACATAAGGGCAAGTAATACCCACGCGACAAATATTCCAATGGGAACAAGTACCCACATATGTGGTTTATTGTCCTCCCACCATTGTTTCATACCTTCTCTCCTCCACCCCAGCAATTTGTATAGGATGTCTTTTGTTTTGATGGGTGGTTAATCCGAATATGTATTAGTAGTTTATCGGCTGCATCGTCATTCGCTAGATTGAAAACAGGAATGCCACGACATGATGAAATGCTAATCGCTTGTCCTGTTCCACCTGTATCTTTGGTTCTATCTTCGTCTGATTCACAACCGTCAGAAGTCCAGCATACCACAAACTTGATTGGTGAATCAAGGTTCTGCCCTAATATCTGTTGGGCATTTCTTCCGTGTAGTTTCGCTATATAATGTTTGAATGCAAGAAGGTTAGGGTTTGGATAATATGCTGTTGTTAGTTTGATTGCTTGGGGGGTTACGTCGTAGAGAGAGGACTTATTACCATTGAAGTTTTCCCAAGGCAAATAGATTTCTTTCTTACCTACGGCACTGTCACACCCTTGTTCAAAAGCTGTATCAGCGCCAGGAGATCCTCCTGACCTTAGCACCCACCCATCTGCTGCGAGACTGTATGCAATGTTACTCATTTTTTCGAGTATGCTTGGTGGTGTGACCCTTGCCCCGATCCCTGCGTATAACTTCATCGTTTGTACCAACCCAACTGATTTAGCTCTTCTTCCAGTATTCGTGTCAGGTCAATGTTCTTTGGTACCATTAAACAAGAGACGCCTGTAGGAAACTTCTTCTTTGCTTTCTCCCAAGTCCGTTGGAACTTTACTCGTTCAGACTTAGGTGTGTCTTCGTCAAAACAGAAGACGAATATAGTATTGGGCCCAACTTTGACATTAACCCATTGCTTAAGGTAATCTTCGTGTTCTAGAATAGCGTCTTCGACTGCTTCCGTCACAGTGTCATCAAATGCTTTATATAACTCGCTAGGATAGGTGTTCACTTTGCTGATTCTTCCACCAGAGACATAGTCGTACACCTTTCCTGCATTGTCCATTAATACAGCATAGTCATGAAGTTCTTTTTTGATTTGTTTAAAGTTGAGGTTGTCCTCTGGACCGATGATATCTTTCCAGAACTCATCATAAGTTTCATTTTCATCATCTTCAAATTTCATTTTGTCTTTTCTCCCCAATCCGTCTTCGTCTAAGTTGTTTTAATTGCATATTTATTGGTGTTCCAATAAGAGGGATGTATCGTTCAAGATCACTAGTCCAAGTGCAGATACCTTTCTCATTACAGATATCGCATGGTACAATAATATCCGAAAGTTCCGTTGTTAGCTGATACTTACTGGCACAATTGTAGCAAGTATGTGCTGATCTTCTGAATAATTTTTTTAGTGCACGACGCAACCACGCCTGCCATAATAAGACTGCAAACGCAACAATAATAGCAGATCCAAAAAAGGTAGTCACGAAATCAAGTTCCATTAGTCTTACCACGGTCTAGAATTCTATCTATGGCTTGTTTCAAGTCGAGCAGATCAACACATGCCCACATGTCATCGTTAAATCCAGTCTTCTGACAACCCGAAAGACCAAACGCTACAAGCTTTTCTTCTGCCTGGTGCATTAGTCTAATAAGGTATTGAATATCTGATTTTGTAATTGTTGATTGTCTTGTCATCACTCTTTCGCCAACGCTTCTACAATACTTCTTGGTGCCTTGGCGTATTTCTTAAACTCCATTGTGAATGTTGCGCGACCTTGCGTTGCGGAACGCAACGCAGTCGCATAACCAAACATTTCGCCTAGTGGAACATCTGCTCGAATAATTTTGCCTCCAGGTGAGTCCTCTGTACCGAGAATCATTCCTCTTCGGCTACTTAGACTACCATTGACAGTTCCCATATACTCTTCAGGGGTTACAACTTCAACAGCCATAATAGGTTCAAGCAATACTGGCTTAGCCCTCTTTGCACCCTCACTAAAGGCTCTTGCTGCAGCGAATGAGAATGCATGTTCAGAAGAGTCAACGTCATGAGATGATCCATCATACAGGATTACTTTGACATCGACAATAGGATAACCAGCGATAATACCTCGTCCCAACGATTGTTCAATACCCTTTTCAACCGCTGGAATGTACTCACGAGGAATGTTACCACCCCTAATTTCATTCTCGAAAGTGAAACCAGATCCAGCTTCTTGTGGTTCAATTCTAATAAACACATGACCATATTGGCCTCTACCACCAGTTTGCTTTTGATGTTTGTATTCCTGCTTCACAACCGCTGTAATCGTTTCGCGGTATGCTACTTGAGGCTTACCGACGTTAGCCTCAACTTGAAACTCTTCTTTCATTCTGTCAACAAGAATCTCTAGGTGTAACTCACCCATACCAGATATGATTGTTTGGTTTGTCTCTTCGTCTGTATAAACCTTGAAAGACGGATCTTCTTGAGCCAACCGTTGAAGTGCTAGACCCATCTTTTCCTGGTCTACTTTCGTTCTTGGCTCAATTGCCTGAGAGATAACTGGCTCAGGGAACTCCATGCTCTCTAATTTAATTATGTGTTTCGGATCACAAAGAGTGTCGCCAGTTGTAACCATTTTGATACCAACTGCTGCTGCAATGTCTCCAGCTCGCACTTCCTCAATCATCGTACGTTTATTTGAATGCATCTGTAAGATACGGCCAACCCGTTCTTTCTTGCCTCGCACTGAGTTATAGATCATGTCTCCAGCCTTTAACACGCCAGAGTACACACGAATGAAGACTAACTTACCGACATGCTCGTCAGTTGCAATTTTGAATGCAAGCGCTGCGAATGGATCGTTATCGTCAGCGTTACGTTCAGTGTCGCTGTCGGTGTCTTTGATAGCTGATACATCGAGAGGTGAAGGTAGATAATCGAGAACCGCATCAAGCATAGGTTGCACACCTTTGTTCTTAAATGAAGACCCACAGAGAACTGGAACAATTTCACCGGCAAGTGTTCGAATGCGTAATCCTTTCTTGATCTCTTCAACTGACAGATCTCCATACTCAAGATACTTGTCCATGAGTTCTTCGTTTGCTTCGGCTGCTGCCTCAAGTATTGGTTCACGCCATTTGGCTAGATCGCGCAAGAGTATGCCTTCACCGTGAACGCAGAGTTCACCAAGGACATCAGTTTCCTCTATTTTCACGCCTTGAGTTGCTTCATCAAAACGAATCTCTACCATTCGAATCAAATCGATGATACCTTCAAATTCTTTCTCAGCACCGATAGGCATGACAATAGGAACAGGCGTAGCACCTAGGCGGGTTTTGATTTGATCAACAACACGAAGAAAGTCAGCACCATCGCGATCCATCTTATTGACGTATGCTATGCGAGGAACGTTGTACTTGTTTGCTTGTCTCCAAACGGTTTCTGATTGCGGTTCAACTCCACCAACAGCACAGAAGACTGCAACCGCACCATCAAGCACACGAAGTGAACGCTCAACCTCAATTGTGAAGTCAACGTGTCCAGGTGTGTCAATCAAATTTAAATGATACTCTGGCCGGTCTCGATTCATTCCTTTCCAGAATACAGTTGTTGCAGCAGAAGTGATTGTAATACCTCTCTCTTGCTCCTGTTTCATCCAATCCATCACGGCAGCACCATCATGTACCTCACCGATCTTATGGGAGATGCCAGTATAGAACAATACCCTTTCGGATGTTGTAGTTTTCCCTGCATCGATGTGAGCAATGATACCAAAATTTCGGTAACGGTTGATTGAAGTCTTGCGTGACATTTTATTTCCTTAATTCCTCTGTAGACGGCGAAATATGTAAGTCCCCTGCGACTTCATTGTAGTAGTATTCTAGCTCTTTAGCTTTCATGCACTCTGTGGCTGGCCATTGACTGCCTATATTGGATATAGAGGGGTAGTCGCTGTTGTAGAAGTACCACAACCAAGCTCCCTTAGACCTCTGCCAATGACCAGCATACGTCCGGTTGATGCCTACCTCTACGTCAGGTAGATGGGGATTGTCTGCTCTCACTTGTGCATACAGTTTTTTGGCCAGTTCACTCATTTAATGTATCAAGTACCCCCATGTATTTGTACAAAGCTCCTTTTGAAATTGAAAGCCGTAATTTGCGAACCTTCTGTTTGATAGTTTCATACTCACTGTACGTGATCATCAAATCACTTTTCGCTGCTTCCATGATGTCGTCTCTTACTTGTGGGTGTTCGCTCCACCAAGTGTGAAGTTGGTTGTAGTAACTTTCACTAATCTCTTTGTGGGGGTGTTGAGGCAAAAGGATGTACGCAACAATAATAAGAGTCAAGAGGCCTATCGCGCCAGCTATCGTCACGATCGCCCCCGCTTTCAACATCCACTTACCATCATAGTTGGAAGTTTTCATTCGTTCACCCCTTTGGTTGCTTGTCGGCTTACTAGAGACCATCGAATCGTGAGGTACGGGAGGTGTATCCAGACTGATATGGAACGGTAGACGTTCCAAAGCGGCCATACCGCGCGGGACGCACATGCACCAAGATACAGCTCTGCTCTTCCAATCTCTACTTTTCTACCTAATCTCATCCTTCATCTTAAATAAGTTGATGTGGGGCATAAAGGTATCCCCACGTATATGTGGGGATATCTTAACTCAATGGGGTGAAAAGATCAACCTTACAGTTCGCTGTTTGATCTAACCTCGTCAAAATGGTACTCTTTTACAACTTTCCCGTTGAGGAACACAGTTTCGAGAACAGGGTCATAAGTTGAGTGATGGTCTTCGGCCCCTCGGCCTGTGATGTAATCATTTGTAATGATATCACGATACAAGGCAAGTCGTCCTTTCTTGGAAATCTTACCCTTATCTGTGACAGGATCTTTGAATGCGTCGATCCATTTGCCATCAACACAAACTGCTGATGCTTTTTGAGCAAATTTCTGAGTATCGCGATTCATCTTCTGGAGCAAGCCACCACCGCATCCGAATGCCAAATTCTCAACGCTATAACCAGATGCTTTGATTTCATCCAAAACTTCAACAAGCATCTCTACATCCATACCATCTCCTTGGATTACACGAATGCTGTCATGCAGTACCTTATAGCCTTTGGAGTTGATTGTACTACCATATGACTCGTCAAGCATGTCTAACACTTCAACGACCATAGTTGGTGGGTAACCTGAGTCAGGTCGAACAACAATTGTTGCTCCACTATCAAGCACCTGTTGCTTGAGTTTATCGCCCCAATAGTTTGTGCAAGCGTTGTAGATATCGTAGGTGTCAGACACTACCGCAACGAGTGTTCCAGGCTTTGCAAATTGGTCAAGCATGTTCTTCATAGCAGATAACTCACCTTCGGGACCGCCCCACGATGACATTGTACTATGCTCTGCTGCTGGAATTGAAAATCCAGGCATGTAGTCTTCGTCAGCGTAGTAGTCCTGAACTGCAAGGATACCAAATATTGTGTCGGTACCCATGAAGTTAACTAAATGAGCAGCTCCACCAATTGCAGACTGTTCAGCGCACGTAACACCTCGAGCTCCAAAGTCATGGAACATGAATGGTAGTTTATCGAGAGTGTCGGCAGTCTCTTCAAGATATTTTTTGATGATCTGTTTGATATGCCAAGAGTTGGTTGCAACAGTGATTGGGTACCATTCCCGAACGATCATTGTTTCGATGTACGTTGGTAGCCAGTAGAACTCTGGATCGGTGTTCTCAATCGTGATGAGAACGTTGTGTGTAGGAATGACAAGTCCTTCTGGTACAGCTCGAATGATGAGTGGTAGGTAACCGTTGTGCTTCTCGATCAAACGTAGCCATCCTGCTTTGTTGAAAGGTACGCCGTGAGCGGTCAAAACTTTTTCAGCACGCTTGATCATTTTCATTGTTACTGGTTTTGACAAGTACTCTTTCAGAAGAATTTGAAGACCAAAGAAAAGGGTTTTGTCGTACTTTCCACCTCGTGATTCGAGGTATGCGTGAACGTGAGTGGTGCCAGGTTTGTATTGAAGCCAATGGGAAGGCTTATAGGAGTCAGTATTAAGAATTAAGTTTTCTAGGTTCATTTGAAAATCCTCCAAATGTTAATGTGATACCCCAAAAGTCTATCTCTTGAGATGTTATTGTATTTATAATTCTACGTCAAAGAAGTGGAAAATACAAGGGTTATCTGAAACTTCCGTCTGATCATTGCCACCCTTTAAATCCCGCATCAGGATTGTAATAAATTGATGAATTCTTGTCGTTTTCTCTAGCTTCAACGCTGATGACCCAGGCTCGGCCGCTTGTCTTGTTGCGCAGCCAATTTTCGGTCCACTCACACAAATAGTGTGCGGTACCTTCCATGCCTGGACCCATTGGATGCATTCGAATCATACAAACACCAGCTTTCTCGAGCTCTCTAAATGTATCCATATATGGATCTTCTTCATCTAAGACGAGGGTGTGATCATACATATAATCCAGATGATTTTTAAGCTCATCAAGATCACCATAGTCAACACCAAATCCCTCTTTTGAAAAGGTTTTAAACCCAAACACGAAATGGAAGCTCCTGCTGTAACCGTGAATCAGATGGCAATTACCATCATGTCTAAATTGTCTGTGAGCACACGGGAAGTTGTAAAAGCTTTTTGTTGACGTGAAGGAATCTTCAAATTCTTTTTCTGGCATATCTTATCTCCTGAGGGATATAGTATTATACGTATACTGTGACTAGTTGTCAAGGTTCATCTAGTAGTAGTTAGATCGAATATTTTATCCCAATTCTTTTTTGGTCCAGCGCCGTCGTTACCAACGGCGATGATATATTACCAACTTCTGGTTTTCCACGTAAACGTCGACGAAATGCTCTAAGCGCATCTTCTAGATCATCCTGCGTGCGAAATCGCATGTGCACGTGCATCATATGGTCACCTGGATGGTATGTGGTTTTTATTTCTGCCTCTGTACCTATTACGTCTATGACCTGATCTGCATTTTCTGCTGTCATGTTTGGTGATAGCACCAGTTCAAAGTGTACGTGATGGCAGCAATCTCGTGACAATGGCCTACGTTGTTCCTCAAGTACCTCTTGTAAATCGTTCCACAATCTCAAATACGCTTCTGGTAATTTCTTTCTCTCTGGTGTAGCACCTAAGTGTACTCCACGACCACCAGGCCAACTGTAGATGTAATTGCCCATAAAGTCTTTCACTAACAAGAATGAATAGCCAACAGCATTGTACAACTTAATTTCAGCCTCATAGTCTTCAAAGATTTCACTAAACTGAATCTCACCCTCCATGTCACGAATGGCATTCTGTTTAAGCCAACTTGCTACTGCGTTAATTTCTGTCTTGTGGTTAGGTCCTTGTCCTTGTAGATCTGCTAGAACCTGAATCTTTTCGATTGGTGTTTTTGTGAATGGAGCGAATACCTCTCTACCAATCGCACGAATTGGCTCTTGGATATAACCAGGAAGGTGTTTAACCATATGCCATTCGGGTTCGATGTTCTTTAGTTTAGCGATTGACTTATTGATGACAGCAGGAAGGTTCTCTGGCACTGTTGGCATTGGGTGAATGCCTTCTTGTTCTAGTTGTTGCATCACTTCTTCGTTTGAAAGAATATCTTTCTTACCCGAAAGTAGAGCTGCTGTAACGTGTTTGATCACGTTCTCTGTGGGTTGTAATCCAGCGGTAGCTTGACGAGTCTTTGCGACAGCGGCGCTTCTGAGTTCTGGCGCTTGTCTTGCTTTGGATGGTGTTAGTTCGCCAGCTGTTGTCTGTTGACCTGTTGCCCATCTCCTAAATGCCGATGCTCCAACACCAACATCTGGTTCCGCCGTTTTTGTAGGCCTAGCAGCAGTTCGCTGCCTTTGCTTTTCACGCTGTCGCTTAAACGGTTGTTCGTAAAGGGCATCTAAGTAGTATTCCATCAATGATTTGAGTTTCTTCTCCATAGCTCAGTATTTATAAGTGATCCCAGCACTCTCTTGATCTTTTGGATCCTAGTTTCAGGAGGTGTTCGTATGCACCGATAACCTATGGGTTGTAGTGCTATTTCTGGTTGGCTCAATAGTTGGTACATAATGAATTTCACCGCCAAATCTGCATCAAGATCGAGGTAGTGGACATCATGTTGTTCGAGGAAGGCCCTTATTTCGGTTCGCTTTTCTTCAGCTTCTTCTTCGTTCTGGTTTCTACCAAGTTCTACGTATGGGTGGTTTCGCTTGAGGAAATAGTTTACGTTGGTATATGAGTTGAACATGTTGACGATGAATTTGTCTAGGCCTTCTGGGTAGTCTTCTGGGATGTATGTTGCACACATTATGATTGGGCAGTCTGTTACGGCAAAGTCTACCTTTCCTCGTAATCGACGCAATCTATGGTTCTGCTTAGCGAATACATAGTCCTGTTCGGTGAACATATTAGTTCGTTCTTCCCAAACAAGGTCTTTTGGATACTCTGTTACAAGCTCAACGTTGAGCCCCATCTTCTTCATTTCGGCGAAGAGTTCTGATGCTACTGTTGATTTTCCGGTACAAGGTTCGCCAAATATGTTATAGACCTTCATTTAGCGTCTCTTTTGTAGTCCCAACACTGTTCTTTCTTCATCAGTTAACTTTGAAAGCCCTGACCTTCTTAGTTTCTTTTTCTTTTTCATTGTCTCAGCTCGCTTTCTGGCTGCCTCTTCGCGCTTTTCGTCTGCCTCCTTGTGTTGCTTCCACCAATCCCTAACGTTGTTTGGCATGTGTATTATTGTCACATCTCTGTATTCACTGTTATAGGAGTCAACTGCTCTACACAAACTACAAAGCATCCGAGTAAGCTGATCAACCTTTTCTAGGTTTTCCACATATACGATTCTTGCATCTCGACCATCATTACAAGGCATTTTCTTCTCCTAGCACCAAAGTATCAGTACAATAAGTAAGACGAACCAAATTATCCATCCAGTAACAGGCCGACGTGTATCAGAGTTAAGTGGAGTTGTTTCGTCGTAGTCTTTACGCTTTTTCATACTTGTCCTAGGAAGTAATGAACAATATCGTAGTGATCCTCAAACATTACTTCCTGCATTCCCTCAAACTCACTTAAAGGAACCCAACGGGCCTTAGCGGCGTCATCACCTCCTTTTACTTTAGGTAGCGGCCCGTCTTTGAGTTCAATTAGGTAAGCGTGTGTGAACGTCCTACCTCGAAGTGAGCGATAAGGATCATCAAATACATTACTATCTTTTATCGAACCCTTCAACACTGGCTCTGGAACTTTCAGCTTCGTCTCTTCACGAAGTTCACGAAGCATCGCAGGAATTACTCGTTCATGTCGATTGATGAACCCTCCAGGCAATGCCCACAATCCCTTTCCTGGTTGTGCTCTACGTTGAACGAGAAGGACGTGACCCGATTGGATCACTACAGCATCAGTCGTGTTGAACTGTAGATCATATTTTGAACCATCGTAGTTCTTGATGAATGTAAACTGGTCCTCAAGGTAATTGTATTCGTGTGATCCTCGCCACGACCATAAGTGATTGAAAACAGTTGGTGGCACATGACTTTTGATAAAGTCGAATGCAGCATCAACACCACTAATACCACTTTCGGGATCATACTGGCCGGCCCTGGGAGCTCGCCATCCATACGGATCAAAGTACGCTGCACGAATGTCAGTTGCATGGACTCCATCAATGCTTCCTACTTCAATGAACTCCCACTGAGGAAACATCTCAAGGTATTCAGAAGTCTCGTCGTGCTTGTGTCCGATAATAGCAACCTCTGGTTTCTTTGTTCTTTCAGGGTAGCCTTCATTTAGCGGATCATTTCGAGGACGTTTATCTAAATCCTTTTTAATAAGAGCAGCAACTATGTTCTGCACACTTTTAACCCAGTGCTGGTCGTTGTATCGCCGATCGGCAATATAGTCAACCAATGGTTTCCAGCCAATTGTTTGGTGGATCAACTCATGCCGTTCGTTAGATGTCCAAGGATTTTCAATTGTGCGAGGCTGGTTATGAGAACCAATCAACATGATGACACGATTGGCTAATTGTTGTGCCTCTTCGATAATCTCTTTGTGTGCGTTATGGAAAGGCTGAAACCTTCCGATGTAAACAATGTAATCAAATTTCTTTTTCATTTGGATATCCTCCAAGTTAAATTATGCTATCGGTCTATCCAATAGCGTCATGTCTACTTCCATTATTCGCCCCATTTCATTTTCGCCGACAACACGTCAAAAAAGTTCCAGTCCTTTCTGTGCCAAAATCTCGCCATCACGTTGTGTGGTTTAATTTGTACGATGAATTCATCATCTGTAGTTGAATCAACGACCTTGTCATCAGCATATAGTTTGATTGAACGCCCTGGCTTGTTCTTAGCTCTAATCTCAATAGTGTCACGTACACCAGAAACGATTATTGGTCGTGATGTTAGCGTATGAGCTGCAATTGGAACAACTAGTATGGAGTTTGATCTGGGACTGATAATCGGACCACCGACAGACAATGAGAATGCTGTCGAACCCGTTGGTGTAGCAATTATCACACCACTGGCGCTTTGTCTTGCTACGAAGCGTCCACTTGCATAGATGTCATACTCAAGCATTCCACGCATTGATTCTTCAAAAGCAATAAGGAACTCGTTGACCGCCAAGTGTTTTTCTCTCTTGCCTACAATAAATTTACGATAGCATTGAAGTATCAATCTTTTGTCAAGATAAACGCCATCTCTGTTGTAGAGAATGTCGTCAAGTAACTCGGTAAGGCATCTTTTGGAGGGGTCTGGATCAACGCCACCATACAAGGGTTCATTGTAAGCGTCAAAGTCTGTTAGGAATCCTAAATTCCCAAGATTAATACCCAATGTCGCCGCTCGATGTTTAACAGCTTCTTTTGCTGCCTTCAACATCGTACCGTCCCCACCAACACTAACGAACAGAGTTCTCTTGTCTGCTGCGCTTCCTTTAATAATGGGAGTGTCGTAACCGTCTCCGAACACACGGATAGCATCAATGACCTTATGAATTTGGTCATCAGGATCTTGTATCTTACCCGAGTGAGGGTAAACACAGATGTTATTAAATGTCTTAGCTGCCATCATCGTCTTTCTTCCACCATCCGATTGTAATATGTATTGGGCCAAAATTTATTATCACGCCTATCCACCAAGTAGAGACTCGCACAACCATCCCTATAGCCCATGATTTCCAATCAATGATGCAGAGTCTCTTGAAAGTAAAGTTACGCATTATTTTGACTCCTTAGATAACTTGATACTCTCTCTCACATTCATTATAGCTATCCCCAACAAATTCAATCCTTTCCAGCACTTTGGATCTTGTGCTTTTGGATCAGTTTCAGATAGTCCTATACCCCAAATCTTATCGTATGGGCTCGCTTCGACTATTGTTCTGTCTTCTGTGTCTAACAGAACCTTTTCGAGGTAGGTGCTTTGAGTGAACTTTGCGTAGTTGCCTGTGTAAACGATGTCTTCACAAACATCTTTCCACAGCTCTACATCAAAATTCTTGACCTTCTTACCAAGTGCCTTTTGTTCTCTGGGTGAGCTGGTAGCCATAATCTTTTTGTGGATGTCACTGTCGCCAAAGTACAAAGCCTTTTGAGCCATCATGTATTGCTCAGTGCAGTTGTAGACAACACCGTCCACTCTAAACTGTGTGGCGTACCATTGGCTGAACGGTCCGCCCCAAAATAGAACAAACTCATCAGTAACTGTGTGTGGGTGATCTTTTAACATTATTCAACCTCCATCGTGTGTTGTTTATTTTTCAAAGTCTAGCATTCGCTGAATTGGTAGACGTGCTCGATCCATCAACTCCTTGGGCAGGTCAATTTTGTAACCAGCACCATGTTCGATTGCGTTGGTCACCGCTTCGATTGTGTTCTTCTTCATGTAGGGACAAATTGAACACTTGCACCCATCGTACGTCGGAGCGCACTTGATATCTAATTCGGGGCGCGCGAGTTTCATATCATGCACGATTCCTTCTTCCGAAGCAACAAAAATTGTTCCACCTCTATGAGGGAACTCTCTGATCCAATTCAACATACCATGAGTCGAACCAACGTAGTCAGCTCGTTTCAAGATTGGTAGAATTGATTCGGGGTGAGCAATCAGGTACTTAGGATAGTCGGTCCAACCACGCATTGCATCATCAAGCTGTTCTTCTTTGATGTCGTCATGAACTACGCAGACGGCATGCCACGTTGGCATCTTGAAACCAAACTCATGTCGAAGATACATTCCCATATTACGATCGGGACTCCACATGACTTGCTTTCCTTGGTCATGTAGGTGCTGAATGATGTTAACCACATTGCGTGAAGTAACAATCCAATCCGACAAGGCTTTATGTTCCGCAGATGAATTGATATACGCAACGTGAACGTGTTCTGAATGACACTGTCGCCAAAGCTTCAAAGCCTTGATATTTGTTTGTTCAACAAGCGAACAAGTTGAGTTGTAATCTGGAAGAATCACTTCCGTATTTGGAAGCATTATTTTTGCTGTTTCAGCCATGAACCTAACACCGCAAAAAATTATTCGTTTTGGCTTTTCCTCGATGGCTGTCATTGCGAGATCTAGGCTGTCGCCTACATGATCTGCGAGTTCTTTGATTTCTGGATCTACGTAGTAGTGGGCTAGTACGAGTGTATCTCTCTGTGCCATAGGAATCCCCTAGGTAGTAAGTTGTGGAAAGTCTATCTCTCCATATCTCTGATAAGCATATTTATGATAATACAGAGAAAGGAAGCAAAAGAAAAGGGTCATAAACACAAAGAGCTTCACCGAAGCGAAGCTCTTAAACACAAAAAAGCCCACCAAAAGGTGGGCTCATTTGAAGTCCTTGTGGTAAGGTTTATCCGAGGATAAGGGTACGAACCTTCTCGTCGATTGCCTTGCTGATCGTTCGCTTCCACACTCCAGTCTCGATCACGTCAGGATCCTCGTCGATCCGGTAGGTGAATTCATATGATCCCTTGTCCGTCTCGACCTTGATCCGATCAGGTGTGTGTCCGTAGCCCTTCTCGAACGTGACGGCCGCGTTCGGATACTTCTCGGTCAGGTGCTTGAGTGCAATCGTGCTAGCCGATGCTTTGGCCTTTTCACGATTGGCCTCCGCCTGGGAGGTTTCCTGGAACTCAACGATCTTCTTGATGACCGTCTTCGGGTTTGTGTAGTAACGGTTGGCGTGGTTATTGTACCAACCACGAAGGCGGTACTTGATGCCGTTGATCGTTAATCTATAACCAGACCCATACGAACGATGCTCTTCAATGGCGATCGTCTCTTCTCGTAAGTTGAGCATGAAGCACATGACACCGCGCTTGTTCTCGAAGAGAATGTTACTGTCGTCGGCGTCACGAAGAGCCTTCTTCAGTCCAGTGATTTCCTCGTCACGAGCAGCCTTAATCTTGGCTTCCTTCTCTTGACGAACCTTCAGCTCGGCAGCCTTGCTATCGAGTTCGGCTTGCGCCCTCGCTCGCTTGGCTTCGATCAGCTCTTGTTCGGCAGGTGTTAACTCTAATGCGGTGTTGTTCATGTGTGGCTACTCCTGTTTAAACTTCCAATTAAATACGAAGACGATCGACCACACGTCCGTGCACTAGGTGTTCCTGAATAATCTCATCCAGATCTTCCTCGTCGATGTAGGTGTACCAGATTCCTTCGGGGTAGACCACGATGACCGGCCCCTCCTCACAACGATCGAGACAGCCGGCAGTATTGATTCGGACCCCCGCAAGACTCGTAGACTTGATCTTGGCTTTCATATAGTCACGCATCTGTGGCGAACCGCAGTTGGCACAACAAGTCTTACCGCCTTCACGCTGGTTGATGCAGAAAAAAACGTGGTGCTTGTAATACGTTTCAGTCCGCATAAATGCCGATAGTTGGGTCAAAAATGACCTCTAGCGTGTCCACATTCTCGACGTACATCACCAGTTCATCATCCCTAACTTGTAACATGATTTCGTGTCGAGCCTCCTCAAGTGTGGCACCTGTTCCATAGTAAATCCGACCATCATCCGTAGCATCGGATTTAGTTTCTGCTTTCAGTTTCATTTTACTTTCTCCTGCTTAGTGGAAGGTAGCCGTACTCATTACTCTCCGAGATAGCGCTTGATCTCAGCAGCCGACCACACGTACTTGGTTCCACGCTCAGTTTCAGCGACAACAACATTCTTTGACGCGTTCGGTCGGAATTTGGTGATCGTGTGCAAGCCACCACGAGGTGAGGTGCGAAACGTCTGACCGATCCACTCTTCCTTGCAACCAACTGGCGTCTGTGTGTTGTTCAGGTGGCGCTTAATCTCAGCAGCCGACCGCTCAGTTTCAATCAGCGGTAGTTCGTCAGCACGGAAATCGTTGACGAACTCGGCCTTGAAGCGAAATGAGTCAGTTGTGAAAGTGATGCGGCCGACGTCGATCGTCATGTTGTGTTTTTTCGCATACTCCGATAACAGAGTCTGCAACTCGACGCGGTGCTTGTTAAGGTTCTTGCGTGTAATCTTTGCCATTATTTCTGCTCTCCAGTTCGTGTCGTAATACGCTTGAGTTCGTTCTATATACTAAGCATATACCATCCATGACCCTAAGTCAACGATATAACTACTTGATTATATTGGGAGTTTGCTTAAAATGGTGTGTTTTACTGCGGTTTACCATAGAAGGAGAAGCAAAACAAATTTTCATGCAAAGCTCCCAACGGTTACCGCAATGAGTAACAAGGCTATCCAAAAAATCAGTTCTATTATGGTTGACCTACTCATACCCGGCACGTTCAGCCGACTGGATTTTCTACTGGATTTTCTGCTGCGTAGGCAACCTGCTGGAGTCTAAGGTCAAGTGCTGAGAGATACTGTACTGCCTTAGCATAACCATAAGCATGAACCATTGATTCGGCCTTTGTGACGTCATCCTTTGTTAGAACGTCAATGTCGCTCCCGTCCGCAAATTTGCTTACACCAGAACGATATTCTGTATCAGACCAATCAATATTGATTACCCTTTTTCTCCATCCAATTTTGATCAAACCGTATTGAGTCTTGACCAACCACCAAGGTGACGCACGTCTGACATCTGCGTACTCAGCGCAATCAGGCCAATATTCGTTGGCAAGCTCATAACGCGACTCAATATCAAGTCCAGCCAGCAGAAATATCGCTTTCATTCTATCTTCGTTCATTAGTTATCCACATATTACTACCAAGATACCCAGATCAATACGGTTTCACCTGCTTTACCACCTTCTAATAGCAACCAGTCTGAGATCGCTTTGGACTCATCCTCAGTGATGGATCCACCACCGGATCCAAACTTGCCATCATTGCCGATTTGCCAAGGCATGTATGAATCATTGTCGTTACAGTGAAGCTCACTGCTGACTATGCAGATTGGTTTCCACACATCGTTGGCATTGGGTGTGTTTGCATCAAATATCTTTTTGGTTTTATAGCTCACACCAAATATTCCGAATTGATTAATGTGATGTTGTAAGGAGTGATACCTTCGTACACTGAAAATACAGTGTCAGCTTCTTCCTTCGAACCAACAAGCTCGCCTCGTGCAGATGCATGCATCTTGAACAATTCAAACAATGTCACCTTATTCTTGAGATTAGTGATTGCCTCCAAAGTTTCTTCAATTGAAGCTCGATTGTTCTCGACATTATTGCCGCCATAATAACCGTCGAAGCTGTAGCTTCCTGGCGTAGTTAAATCAGTCCAAATAGCTCTTCGTTCAACAAGATCGAAGATAACTGGGATAACATTCTTGGAATTAGATCTCAAGTCTATTTTTTGCTCAACAGTTGTTGGCTCAAAGATTTCATTACTCTGTGGATTTTCTCTAGTCATCCAACCAGCGTAAACTTTATCATGTTCGGCAAATGTCGGACCAGTGAAAACCAGCACGTTCATTGCAACATATCTTGCGCCAAACTTAACCGCCTTGTCGATTGTTATGTCGATGAATTCACATGCACCGTTTTGTCCATCAATAATGTCACCACTGTGAGATGCTTCGTACTTGGCAGATCTTAGATTTGTGTAGCTGATGTGCTCGATCTTCTTGAAGTTCTCATCGTGGAGAGTAGCGCTCAAGTCAATGTCAATACCAACCCAATAGATGAGGAACCTCAAAGTGTTATTGTCACCAATCGGTAGTCTCGTTCCTCGCCCGACTTGGAACAATCCCTCAGATGCGCTTCGTTGCTGAGTTGGGATTGGACAATCCGTTAGTACTGGATCGATCCAAACCTTACCTAACGTTTGCAGTTTAGCGAAGCGCGTCTTTAGCGAAGTCTCGATTCCATACCTAAGTGCACTGATGGACTCATCAAGTAATCTGGGTGTTTCGGTTCGAACAATAACTGCTCGCTGTGCGTTTCCCTTGGGGAACACAATTCGTTTATCCGAGTCCACGTCTCTTACCTTCAAGTTACCCAACAACTGCAAAAGTATTCTGGTTGGAACGCGATGAACCTTCGACAAGAATGAAGAAATGATGAACGTCCTATCGTCTGATAATTCTGGTAAAGTCAATCTTAATAGGTGATCGATCTTACGAGCGAACTCACCAGGACGATCCATTAGGAGATTAACAGCAGCATATATGCGCTTGTCATTAATTGCCTCCTGAACCTTACCATTAAACGTTTCAATCTTCTGGTTGTTTCGGACCTTCTTGGCCATTTGCCAAACCTTATCCGAATACTCACCAACGTGAAGACTATGGAATAACTTAACCCACTTGCCTCTGTGCCGATTGATATCTTCCTCAGTAGCAACTCGTTCGAGAGCAGCCACGAGTACTTTTCTCTGCTTTCTAGGCAAAGACTTGAATTTGGTATTCTCGGCTAGTGAGATGTCACCACCTGACAAATGGGTTGCAATTCGTAGAACGTCTGTTGCCGTTTTAATGAGGTTAGAGATGTCCTTATCCTTTTCGAATAAGATACCAGCAACTGTACATAGATTTTCTTTGAAAGGAATCTCTATGTTAGGCAATGTAGGCAAGTGGTCGATAAACCAAGCAACTGTTTTCTTATCTGCGTCTGAGATTGAATCCTTTGATGAAAGGATCTGAGTAAAGATATTGTTGAATTCTTCTTCGGTGATCCACCCAATCTCTCTGAACTTACCCCTCTCGAGAGAAACTTCTCTAGGTAGCTTCAAGTACTCTGGCTTCCATTCACCGAATGTCCAGTAGTGACAAATAGCATTAATGAAAAGCTCTAGTTCAGAAGCTTCCATCACTTGCTGTGGGAAGTTGGGATACATTGGAGTGTAGTCTACGTCCGCACCCTTCATTTCTTTGAGAACGGGAATGACGGAATTGTAAACTTCAGTAAGACTGGTTTCTGATAGAACTCTAAGTGTGCCATGTAGTTCCTGTGACACACAGAACCCATATCGCATCATTTCAGCGACTATGGTTGCTGTTAAAGCATCATTAGTGGCTTCGAGTTTCTTGAGTCCAGTGGTTGATGTTAACACCAAGCCATTAGCGTATTTGATAGATATTTTGTTTTTCATCCCAAGCTCCTAATATAAGTGGAGGAGAGTATTAATACTAGTTACATCAAAAGTATATTTTTAGAAGGAAGTATTAAAATAGCCTCGAGCAAGACTATAACATAATGATTGACAGATGTCTACTGGGTAGCAGTTTTCCAGTCTTTGTTGCGAATTAGCATTTTTTGAGCAAGCCAAGCGCCGACGTTGGTGCGAGGCTTTTTTCTCAGTTCTTCCACAAATACGCGGCATACTACCAGTTCATCGGGAGTCTTGAATCTGGTTGTTCTCAGCTTTTCTGCGTCTTCGTAGGTGCGAGCAATGTGCCATCCTGACATAAACCCAGAGTTGGTTCTCCCTCCTGGGTTGTACACTCGCTTTTTAGGAGCTACCATGACTTCATCTAGCAATAGCACCCTGGAGCCTTTCCACGCATGGAACAGCGTTTGGGGCTTATCGTCGCTGATACGAAACAATCTATAGGCTGGAGTCAATTTCTTTCTCTGTCAGCACCACGGTGCTGTCATTTGATCCCAAAGGCCACTAAACACTCGCCATCGCTTTGCGTCTGGTTCTAGCTCTTTGATCTTTGCTTCTCTCATTTGTGCCTTCGCCCGCCACTTCTTGGCAATCGTCATAAGCTCGAGGGCCATCTCACCGTTGAACTCCGTGCCATAGGCTTCTTCGATTATCCTAAAAACTTCTTCATCCCTTTCGGGGCTGTGATCATATTGTTTTTTCATACTAGGTAACCAAATCTCCGCTTCGCCTGTTATCACTGGACGCACACCACCTGAGATGTATACTTCAGCAGTGGTTTCAAAGATGGCAATGTTGTCAATTATTTCTCTTAGCTTAACTGTCGCACAAACAAAATCTTCGTGGTAGACAGGATTAATAAACTCTAATTGTTGCGTACTGTATATTGTACCTTCTCCTGGAAATTGTGTTCCAAAAATCTTGGAGAACATACTCGCTACTAACATTCCATGAACAATTGGTTTCTCAAATCGAGTAGTTGCTGCATACTCTTTATCAAGATGTAGTGGATTGTTGTCCATTGTTAGTTCAGCAAACCACTCAACCTTCTCAGTCGTGAAGTGGTAGTTGAAAAGGGAACTGTCGCCAATTCTATCGTGGAGTTCTTCGATATACATTATTTCACTTCTTTGATGGTGTGTGCTCTTGGGTTGCTTTAAGGTGCTGTAGTTCGGCTATCTTAACAAGCAACCATTCATTGATATGCTTTTGTCGAAACACATCACTAACAAAGGGACACAGTGCCATGTGCTCTTTCAATTCATCTTCTAATTTGCTGATTCGATGTGAAAGTGTTAGCATGATCTCTCCCAGTAGACTTTCGATGAGAGAATCACTATAATTGATACTTAACAAAAATACAACAAGGACCCTTATGCTTATCACCCTTCCAAATCTTTTGACCGCTGAGCAGTGCGAGACGATATTAAAAGAGATTGAACCTCTTGAGTGGAAAGCCGGTCAAGCCGACGATAAAGAGTATACAGCAGCAATTAAACACAACCAAGAATTAAATACTAAAGATCCGGTTGCAGCAAAGCATTTGCTAACTATCAATCAAGCCATCGTAACCAACAAAGAACTTTCCACAAGAACATTCCCCTTACAAATGCTGGCACCAAGATTTAATCGGTATGATGTAGGTCAAACATATAAGAAACACACCGACGCTGCGTACATGGGAACCCCTCCTGTGCGTACTGATATGTCAATCACAGTTTTCTTGAGTGATCCTGATTCATATGAAGGTGGAGAGTTAGAAATGGAGTATTCATCAGGAGAATGCAGAAGTATCAAAGGGCAAGCAGGAACACTTATTTGTTATCCCACTGACGTTACTCACTGCGTTGCTCCAGTAACGAAAGGATCGCGGATAGCAGCTATCACATGGATTAGGTCAGCAATACAAGATTTTCACAAACGAGGTATATTATCGACTGTGCGAGATTGTACTCTCCGTGAAAGAGCGAGTAATGGGATGGAGACAAAGCAGTACGTTGATCTGATGGGAGTCCAACAAAACCTATTAAGGATGTGGGCCAATTAATGCGAATAGTCAATGAACTAAAATTAGATTTCTCTGACGTATTGATTTCACCTAAAAGGTCTACATTAAAGTCTCGGGCCGATGTTGATTTGACTCGGCAACTCAAGTTTAAACACTCATCTCATATCTATAACGGAACACCAATCATGGCATCAAATATGGATGGTGTTGGGACATTTTCAATGGCTCTGGAACTACAGAAACATAATATGTTCACCGTCCTACGTAAGCATTACACACTGGAAGAATGGGACGATGCAATGAAGAAGGGGTTGAGTACCGACCACATAGCTGTATGTGCAGGCACCAGTCTCATGTATGATCCCCACGCACAAGACTACAGGACACTACAAGCAGTGGCAAATATGTACGATCTCAAATATATCTGCATTGACGTTGCCAATGGTTATCAAGAAAGCTTTATGGATTTTGTTAAGCGAGCTCGAGATGAATTTCCTAATCAAGTGATCATGGCAGGTAATGTTGTTACACCTGAAGCAACTGAGGAATTGGTTCTTAGTGGAGCTGATATCGTCAAAGTTGGTATTGGACCTGGATCAGCTTGCACAACACGAATCGTTACTGGTGTTGGGTGTCCTCAACTATCGGCAATTATTGAATGTGCAGATGCGGCTCATGGTTTGAAGGGATGGGTCTGTGCGGATGGTGGGTGTACTAATCCTGGAGACATTGCAAAGGCATTTGGTGGTAATGCTGCTTTTGTAATGCTTGGTGGAATGCTTGCTGCTCATAAAGAATGTGAAGAACAAATCTGTAATGAGAAAGGTGATATGATGCCAATGGATCTTAAATTTCCACTCGAACAATGGCAATATGGTCCTCTATTTGTTAAGTTCTATGGTATGAGTTCTGATGATGCAATGGAGAAACATGGTACAAGGAAGGACGGATACAGAGGAGCCGAAGGGAAGGCTGTCTTGTTACCTTATAAGGGGCCAGTTGAGAATACGGTTAAACAGATTCTAGGAGGACTTAGGTCTGCATGCACGTATGTTGGAGCAGAGCGGCTAAAGGAATTATCTAAACGAACAACGTTTGTTCGTTGTAGCTCAACCCATAATACAGTTTTTGGAGATTCAAGTGGTTAAGAAAAAGACTAAGAAACCAAAGAGTGGTAGACGAAATCTTAGTAAAGTATTAAGAATTGCTGCGGAAGATTACTATCATGCCACCCCACTTGTTAAGGATCAGCGCGAAGAGATATTACAAGCAAAGATTGATGAGTGGATAGCTTTGTATGATGCTGAAGATTAACGTGACGTCAAAGTGGCTTTGAGGTTCTCATTATTGTGTGGTGTTTTATCGTAAATTTTGGCTTACCCCTACCTAATCGACGCAACTTTTTAAGAACGTTATTTAGTTCCTCTGTGGCATTAGAGTAAACTGTAAAAAATAGCTGCCCGCGCATCGTCATCTGTGTGCCCTGTGGGTCGGTCACTCGATCTGCAACTCCGATCAGATCAATCAACATATCGACAACAACATCCAACTCTTCTACCGCATAACCTTCTTTTGGCTCTAACCAAACACCCAGCGCATACCCATATTTGTCGGGTAACACATTGGAGACTGCTTCATTGTAATGGGACTTAATTCTGTCAATCCTTTCATCGGGTGTAGTTCTTCTACAATTCCAACAAGGACATGTGTCACCACACTTCTTTTGCTTCGACTTGGCTAGCTGTCTCTTTTCTCTTGGGGTAAGACTTTTTCCTGATGTTTCTGTTCCAACATAGGAAGAGACCTGATTGACTCCACTCATCTGACCAAAGTATTCAAATATATCACTGAGTTTCATTAATGCTCTCCCTCAACTTTCGAATCTCTAAGAGGTTCAATCTTCAATCTCCTACCTCTTCTTTTGACAGCAACCTGTTCTCGGCGATGTCGTTTTATTCTTCTGTAATAATCTGGATCTAGGAAATCTTTAAGAGTTGGATAGGTTCCCTGTTTAATAACATAAGCAGGATCATGTTCTCCCATTCGCCACAGTTGAACTCCAGAAGGACTCTCGTATGCAACTGGTGTGAAAGTTTGTTGAGCCTCAAAATCCTTAAGATACTTTAACCTTCCCGCTCCAGTGTTTTGAACAACATCTGGGTCCTCTGCGTCTATTACCTCAGTGAAAAAATGTTCAATAGCTGCTTTAGAAGTGGCTTGTAATGTGGAATAAGACCCTATTAACTCTTGTTCGGGTATGTATGAGCCACCCCAGAATGCTACTAGGTAATAATCATTAGCGTTAACCTCAACAAGTCTCATTAGTAACCACCACCACCTCTCCAAGAATCGATTGGTTGGGTGATCTTACTAACCTCTTCTCTCTTCTTCCGTTTGGCTTTGATAACTTGATTAATCCTACTAATGGCTCGAGAATCACCTTTGTGTCGCATCAATGCGTCTTTCAGTTCATTGACTGACATTCTCCAATACTTACCTTTGTGATATGCAAGTTGGTGTTTTTGTTTATCGGATAGAGGGGTAAGGTCCATGCTACCAGCACGGATTGGCGAACCAGATCCAGGATTGACATTTTCATCCAACGTCAGAAGTCCTTCTCTTTCCAAGACTCTAAGGAAAGGAACTGACCAAGTTGATACACTAGCTATTTCAAATGTTGGTTTACCGCGTTGTAGTCTTCTGAGAATTTTGCGTGCATGGAGTGCATCTTGTTCCGTTGGAAACAAAATTTCATATGCTACCGCTCCTCTTTCTGGCTCACCTAGAAACCAGCTTGTGTCGACAATTTTACCGTCTAATCTTGATGCAACTTTGTCAGCATCTACTCGATCAAACACATCAGACAAATTCAAATCAACAGTGAGACCGCGACGTGCAAAATCACGGGCAGGGCTACTTTTTTGTGAAGGATGTGGCGCATCCTGTGTTACTTCTTTAAGCAACATCACCACCACGCCCATACTTTCTTCGAACCATTGAGCGAGAATCCTCTTCGGCACCAGCAAATGAACCCGTGCGAGGCTTGTCCATTATTCTATCGCGCTTGTATTGGAGTAACCGTTTGATCTTACCGACTACTCTAGGATTATCTGCGTGACGCTTCATTTCGTTCTTGAGCTCTTTGGAGTTCAATTTCCACCACTTACCAAATCCCCTTGATATCTTGAGTTCGTTTTCTTGTTCAGCAGACAATGTTGTTGCATAACCACGAGACATGGGATAGCCAGCGTGAGGAATAGCGTAACCTGCTTCTTTAACAGATTTTTTACGCTCTTCAGCTGCTGCGTTACGCTCTTCCTTCCGCCAATATGCTGACCAATCCAGACGCTCTCTATTTTGTCTTTTGCGCTTAAAGCGTCGGACCTGCCTTGGGTCATCTCCAAAGTTCATAGTGAATAGTTCTTTTAGTTTCATTATTCGCGTCCTTGCCCATACTCTTTGTCAATCTTGTGATGAATTAGCCGTAACACTTCGTCCAAAAGGTCCTTTGCGTGTTCCGCAATTGCATCACCATGGACAGCACTACCGGTTTGGTTTGCATCTTCGAATGCTTCTTCTTCAGCTTCATGGAATACAAACTCGACGACCTGTCTCATGTTCATTTCCGGTTCTTGACGCCGAGGTGCTTCATGTTGATTTGGGTATTCGGTAAGTAGTTCTTTTAGTAAGTCCATTAGAAGAACCTCCGTCGTAATTCTATATCTTGTTTCTCTAGATAAGACCTTTCTTCTTCCTCTTCCGTAGCCTTCTCTCCCTTTCGCTTCATAGCAATTTTCATTCGACGCATTTCCTTAGCTTTTGCACTCCAATCAAACTTTCTCCCCTTCTCTTCTTGGAGTTGTGCTGCTGCGCGTCGTATATCTTCAGCAAGATCAATGAGATCTTCTTTAATGGTATCGCCCACTGACGTCGCCTGTGATGTACCGTATCCTATTACAGATCTTCTGAGGTCAGCTGCTGTAACATTATCGTAGTCTTCCCAAGACTTGGGATCGAAGAAGTTATCAGCTCCCATCAATATGTTCCACTCAGCGAAGTACTCAGCCATAGCTTTAATGGCCTTATCGCGTCTACCCCTGACTTTGTTAGCCAGCTTCTGGTACTTGCTATCGCCGTTACCATCACCGTATTGTTCTTTTAGTTGTTTAAGTTTCATTGCTAATTACCACCGTCTAAATCCACCATCGATACCTGTGTCTCGTCGCTTCCTTGCAACTTCTTGACGGCGCTGCTCTCTGCGCCGTCTTTGCTCTTGACTCAATTCATCGGCCATCGAGGCACCACCACGATAATCTGTTGGTTCTTCACTTAGTTCGACAAATGTTGCCGTTGAAGCACCACTACCCATAGCCCATCTGCCCTTATAAAGGTAGAGGTAGGGACCTTCACTTCCATCCTCTAGACTTCTAACCCAGACATAATGACTGAATCCATATTCGTTTTTGTTGTCTTTCTCTTCCAAGGCTTTCAGTGATGTGACTCCATTTGCTTTCAACGCTTCTCTAACAGAGTCGTAGACAATTCCACCATCTCCATACGCTTCTGAGTCATCAGAAACACCAAGAATTTCATAGAATTCAACACTTCCCATCGACTTTCCGAGAACAATCATTCCTTTTGCGAGCTGATTCCCTCGGAGCTTCCGCTTGACGTGGAACGTTTGATCTTTTAGTCTAACTGTTTCTTCAGCTACTTCGTTTAGTTTCATTTTTCTTGTTGTCTCTTAGCTGGCTTAGTTTCAACCCAATCCCCTTCTTTCACATATCCATAAAAAATTGGCCATGGAAAGCGAATATTCTTCTTCGTAAAATGTAATGGCTTGCTATCGAGATCCGGTAACCACATGAAGTGAAGATACCACATCTGCTGTTGTTTGCCAGCCCATCTAACAATGAGATACCCTTTGTACCGCATCCAATGATAAACAGCCCAAACCAAGCAGCTATTCCATGAATATTTGCCTATTTTGCTCTTATCAAAAGCCATGGGGTATTTAGGTTAGATGTCTAATCTAAACAGAGGATCGAACTTAAAGTTAGGTTCACTCGGGACGTAACCACGTGTGTTTGCGATTACACGAGTATCACCAACCATGTAGTCAAACGTGTCGTGAACATGCCCATGAAACCAGAGATCTGGCTGGGTATCGAGGATTTGCTCACTCAAATCAGATGCATATGCGTAGTTCAGCATATATGTCAGACCATCAGCGACTTTGTATCTAGGATGGATTGATTCCAATGTAGGAGCGTGGTGAGAGATTACAACAATCTTTCGATAGTTGTCCTTCTCCTCACGGATTATGTCAAAGATGAAGTTCTTCGACTTGATATGAATATTGACTGAGTCGTAAGGAGTAAACTTATTCTGATATGGCGCGTTGTGAGGACCATAGCGAATGATTTGAAAGTCGTTCATTCTTCCTTGTGCGACTTGCATCGCCATTGGGTCACCGTTGTGGAAATTTGTCCACAGTGTAGCACCGACGAACAAAACATCATCGAAAGCAATCTTTGAGTCCTCAAGCAGATGGACATTTGGTAATGCAGGATAAGCATTATCAGGTAACTGTAAGTCCTTAATTGCAGCAGCTTGTCTTGGACTGGTACCATCGATCAGCTCTTGAATCTTCTTATGTGTTCGAATAAGCGAACCTCTGTATGATTCATGGTTACCAGCAACATACAAGACAGCACGAAACCTCTCGGAGGCATCCCCCAAGAAGTTGTACAAATTCATTGCATACTTAACGAGATCGATGTCTCCAGCAAGGATAAGAATTGTGTCCTTGTCCTCTGGAAACTTTGGGATCCCGAAGAGTGTGAACTCGTTGTGTAAGTCGCTAAACTCACGTATCAGCATGTTTATTCTCCAAAATGTAAACTGACCACAACAACCATGTTATGCAAAATCCTCTGAACGTAATCTTGGGTCGAAGGTATGATCGTTCCGTCCAAGTAACTTCGATCGTTGGTATAATTGCAAAGTAATACTTCCGTTCCTTCGATCCTTCATACATCTCGTTGTCGTAACAACGTTCAACTCTCATAAAACTCCCCACTTCAACTCTAAGAACTTCAATGTAAATCTCACACCAAATCCTGTGTTGAATGTGGGAATATGACCCAGTCCATCTTCCCTCTCTATGCTCGATAAGTCAAGATGAACCCAAGAACACTCTATATCTAGGAAGTTTGACAGGAATCTAGCAGCTACAATGTGGTCCGCATTGTCGTCATCGGAGCATTGCTTAAGGTCAGCAATATCACTTTCTATGTGTTCATCGTAGTCTTTATCAAATGGGAAAGGCCAAACACGCTCTCCAGATAATCTACCTGCAGTTATGATCATGTCTACAAGAGCTGGCTTGTTTGTTATTGCTCCCGAGTATGTTTCATCTAATGCTCCAACCATTGATCCTGTTAGTGTAGCCATCGTTATCATCAAATTTGGATCCAACTTTGATGCAAAGTACATCGTGTCAGCTAATACCATCCGTCCCTCTGCGTCTGTGTTAACAATCTCGATTGTTTTACCATTCGCAGCAGTCACAACCGATCCTTGACTGTAAGCCTTGGGACCAATATCATTTACAGCCAACGCTAGCCAACAATCAATCTTGATTGGTAGCTTCTGCTCAGCTGCTGCAACTATAACTCCTACAGCAGTAGCACTACCACCCATGTCACCAGCCATGTGTCGCATCCCTTGATCGTCCTTAATGTTAAGTCCACCTGTATCAAAACAGATTCCTTTACCAACCAGACTTAATGTTTTCCTAGGTGGTATATTGGTTGGCTTGTATGTTAGATGAACAATACACGCATCGTCTTTTGAGCTTGCCTGTACAACAGATAGGAAAGCACCTGCGTTCAGTGATTCCAAACGCTGTGTCGTGAACACCTCTACGTCCCAACCGTAATGAGCAGCAAGGTCGAAAAGGAATGTACGATAGACTGCAGGAGTGAGCTTATTTGTTGGCATTGCAGTGAGGTACCGAGCGATGTTGTTACCTTTTGCTTCTGCTAATGTTCGATCAAATGACTCTTTACATTTAGGCTTAGACCAACTGTGCCATTCCTTACTTACTTGATCCATAGTTTTCCCGCAAATACATTTGTAGTCTGGCGGGTTAAAGATGTGATCTCCTGGGGCGCACCCGTCCTTGCTAGGGTCGTTCCACTTAACATAAAAGTCGTTTGGGCGAACAACAACGATAATATCTTCTATCTTGGCTTTTGGTTTTGGAGACTCGCTAGTGTACTTTGGCATCTCAAAGTCTTTTGCCACGATTGCAGCTATCATTGCTTCAGTAACGTCGTATGCATTTGCAGCACCCATATCATGAGGATAAATGGCAATGCTTCGTCCGCTATGCTCGTCGGCAATATCACCTGCTAATGTTAACACCTCAAATTTAGTCGGATCGCCAACCTTAGCAACAGACACTTTGGTACCAATGTCATTACGTAGTGTGGTGTGGAATACCTCGTCCTCTTTCCAACTGAACAAACCTGCTTCAATTGCTGCTTGGAGTCTGTGATTGATCAGTACATCGAAGGGAATTGTTTCAAGTGCTTCGTCACTATCGACAAAGATTACAACATTTTCGAGTGCGTCGTAGTCGTCAGTGAATGTGGAATAGTCTTTGATTGTTACCTGTGGTAACTTATTATTCTTCAGATCAAATAAATGCATTATTATTCTCTATATGTTATACCAATCATTACCTCATAGCAAGTTGGTTCGAGTGATGAGACAGTGTGGCCTCCACAGAGAAGGTAGCCTTGATTTCTTGTCATTTTTTCACCAACACTAATAGCTGCGCGTCCTTTTACAGTGTATTTGCCTTTAGTTGTTACGACATTTGTTACTGTAAAACTAGTAGTGCATTTGTCGGCTCCCTCTCCTGTACAAGGAAATTTAATCATTTTACTTTCAGCTGATACAACTGTACCAACTTCAGTGAAGCCAATCTCTGTCGGGACGATAGCAAATGTGCTGATAGGTAAGGCGAGAGCTACAACAAGTAGCCATTTTGAAATATGCATAAGGATCTCCTAGTCTTCCCCAAGTTCTTTCTTGAGTTGTTCTACCATCTTCTCATTTCCTTCTTGGATATAGTATTTGATCAGATGACGTTTGTTTAATACTACCTGTTCGATTGCTTCGATTCTTCCGATTCTAAACGATCCTCTCAGTAGTTTTATTAGTTCTTCGTCTGCTGCTGTTATTATTACTTTTCCGTGGTCTAACAATTATTCCTCCTTTTTCTCCTCAAAGAACATCTTTGTCAATTTCGATGGTTTTTTGGGTTGTGGGAACGGAGAATTATCCTCTGCTACACGCCGCGCAAGGTCAGCAATAGCCACTCCGTCTTCAGAAATATCTCCTAACTCTCCTTCTTCGTCCTCCCCAAGAGACTCTTCCGCTTCTCGACTTTCCTCATACGCTTCCTGAATATCTTTGGTAAGACTTCGAAATGAATATCCGCAAGTAGGACATGTCAATTTAAGATGTTCAAAACCAACATGTTCTTCGTTACCTTCCTCATCGGTGGTGAGCCAAATACCTGATACGTATCGGACCTCATGTCTACCCTCCAGATCAACGTCGGCGTGATCACACTTAATACAAGTGGGGGCCGGTTCGAACTCTTGAAATATAATCCCAAGTTCGTTTTCTAGTTTGTTCAGCAGCTCTAGTTGTTCCTCCATCTATTTCTCCTATACAGTGACAGTTGGATCACCTCCCAGAGCAGACATAGCTGCTTGACAGGGACCTACCTTCTTTGAAATCTTCTTAGCAAACTCAGCTGCGTTTGCATGACCGCTAATACAGACAAGCACGCTGTAACTGGCTTCGGGATCGCGTTCCCAACCATATACAAGCTTCATACCCTTGGAACCTTTGTTCGGGTAGCGATTTTCGATCAAATGCTTACCATTCGTCTCAGACACAATTATTAGCATGATATCACCCTCTGAAATTGATCACTGATCCATAGTATAGCCAGCTTACAGGGTCAAGTCAATGTTGGAATGTAACTTGTTGAATTATTGGTTCTTTTGTTGCGCTTCCCATTCTTCGTAGGTAAGTAATTCTTGTGTTTGTAGTTCCTCCGGTTCGTATTTTTCGGCTATCTGTTTTTGCTTTTGCTCTACCCGTTCCGCTGTTTGTCCAAAGTTCTCGGCCGCCTCTTTAAGCTTGGCCTCAATCTTCTCGGCTGTTTGTTCAATAGTTACCGATGCTTCCTTAACTGTCGTCTTCCCATCACCGTCGCTATCAAAGACACCCATGAACCAAAGGAAAGCCAGTACTCCTATTATCGTAGAATACCTATCAGCTAGAATCATCTTCCTTCTTCTCCTTCTCCTTCTCCTCCTGCTGCTCCATTGTATTTAACCAACTATGATAGAGAGGCCAAAAGAAGGCTATTTTATACCTCACAACTGTTGAAAGATGAGGCCACTTCTTATGGAACCTGGGAAGAACTCTCCAGGCTCCCACAAAAGTCCAAAGAAGGACACTATTGATACACCATATGATCCACGTTGGGTCACCATCGTCGGTGAAACCAACCTTAGGTAAGACAAAGAAAACAAAAAGCGCAAATGCGATGCCGATAGCGAAATGTTGCATTATGCGAACACCAAGAACAGTTCGATTACTATGCCAATGGCCAAAAGTAAACCAAATGTCCACGCTCGAGCTATTCTCGACTCCGCACTGATAATCGAGAGTAACGATTCAACCGTTTTCGTTTTCACTCCTCCAGTCTTGCCCGTTTCTCCTTCATAGTACTCCTTACGTACGGTTCCAACGATCATGAATTTTCTCATGTAGTAGATCCACCCAGGAACGAATAACATAAGCCATATTGCACCACCAATAATACCTAGGATATCATTGCCCATGACCTTGTATATGATCAATACAAGTGCGACCTTTCCAACCGTTGTTGTCAGTACTTCATCGACTGATTTACCAAGTTCAGCAGCGAGTGCAATGAATGCTGACGCAACTTCTTTGCCCAGCATTGCCCACTCAGATACCGTTTCAGCAGTGACTTCCTTGGTTGCAGTTTTCATGTCTTCGACCTTTTTCAGAAGTTCTATCTTCTGTGTCTTTGAAAGACCCCCTAAGTCAAAGTCATTGATGTCAACACTACCAGCCATTGCTGGAGTTGCTACCAAACCTAAAGCCAAAATGCTTGTAATAATAAAATGTTTCATCGTATTCCCCTATGTGAGTAATTTATGAATCCTCTTTGCTCGTGCTTGAGGCCGATTGTCTAATGGGTGTGGCACTCCTTTGTGTTTGTGAAGATTGCCAGATATTCTAAATCCTGTATTCATCCATTGGTCAAAATAGATATGCTTCCAATGACGAGCACGCCACCACAATATAACAATGATTGCGATGATGACCGAACCTACAAATGCGTGTAAGAAGTCCATCTATATTATAAGTGCAGCCCATAGGATCGCAACTGCAATTCCCCATAAGGCTGTTTCAATTGTGTTCGATGCGGTCAACGACGCAATACCAAAGAAGCCGAAGATAATTATAAGCAAAATCGTTAAAAAAGTTGTCATGGTTGTACCCACATCTCCAGTAGTGGTGGATGGGTGTCGTTTGCTGGTGCCCATGCACCGTCTTTGTCGTATACAAACACTATAAGCTCTAGTGGTACAACGAAACAATCTACATAATGATGACCCAACATCCACACATGAAGCCCATCATAAATATCCTCTTCGATCACTTGAACGATTTCAGCCTCTGCTGCTCCTATTTCCCACCACCAATAATAGCCTGGTTCAGTAGGTAATTGTCTTGACCATTGTTGCAGTGGATCTTGCATCACTCTTCCTCTTCTTCATCGTACTTGTCCCACATCTTTTCTATCTCTTCCCAGTATGTTCTAGTGGCCATCCGAATGTCATTTTGACTCCATTCACCACCACAAGCACCAGCTATGATTCTTGCTATGTTTTCAGCATGCTTATCGAGCGGTATCCTATAATATTGATACGTCGTCATTTGATTTTCTTCTCCTCATACCAAACGTGTTTACGAACTACAGGATCATATTTTTTCATCCTAAGCTTCTCCCGTGCCTTCTCACCTCTAGGATTTCTTGTCGTCGTATAGAAATGACCAGTCCCAGCAGTTGAGTCTAGTCTAACAATTATGTACTTGCCTTTTGTTCCGGCCATTAAAAACATATCCCCGTTTCAACACAGACAATTAGTGCGATTATGACTACGACCGCTGCAACAGCAGCCACTAATATGTGAACAGCTGGTGTTTGGAACTGCCAAGGCAATTTCTTGAGCCATTTCTCAGGTACTGGACATTTCATCTTTTACTCCTTCATAAAGAAAATAGTTGCTCGGGTGCTTGCGCCTCTCCTACTTCTGCCCGATGGTTTCTGAGGGTACGGACACAACTACAAACAGGTGTTCTGGTCCTTGTTCCCAATTCCAGCCACGCATTTGTGTATGCCGAAATCTTCACGCCACTTTGGGTAGTGCGACTCAGCGATGTCTTCGAAGTGCTCTACCACTGTTATCATCTCCCGTGAAGAATATTTGGCACGTGCGTATATGGCTGCTGTCCTTAAAGCGTGAGCTATTTCTCTACGCGTATGTTCTGCATGAAGCCCACATGTCCCTATCAGCTTCCCTTTCTCGTTTGTTTCACAGGCACACATCATTAGTTCTACCTCAGTGTAAATTGTACATAGGTTTTCATCTGACCGTGGGAGAAGAAGTCTATAAACCCTGGTGTATTCCTCATTTCCTCAAATACTTTCTCGTCATCGTCAGAAGTCAACCAAACCTTTAACTTGGCAGGATTGCCTTCGACAGTCCACTTTCGTCCTTCTTTCCATCTTTTTGGATTGCTGAGCCAGTATCGTTCGTTCATGTCCTCATACCACTTCGGTGGATTGAACTGAATGATAGCACCAACCAAAATAACACAAACGTAAACAAATAATCCTATCTCAATCATTATTCACTCAACAATCTTCAGGATATATTTCTCAACTGCATTGTATTCTTCGTCGGATAATTCTTCGGTCACCAATTCTAGAATATCTCCTCGATGATTCCTGAAATCATATCTGATATGATCCTCCCAGAATTTGAGGCTAGATCCTAAGGATTGAATATAATCCTCGTCCGAAGGATCCATCTTAACATCCTTCAATACAATTCCTTCATCCGAAAATTCTAGGGTTAGGGTAGCACTTACGTCCTCATAAGCCCATTTGAGCCCACCCAGATATGCGATCCCGATTTTAACTTGTACTGTAGTCATTAATCACCTCAATGCCAGAGTGTCAATTGTCTGCGCTTACCACACTTCGTACACTGACGATAGTAGTAGGAGGTATAACGCCACCGATGCCATCCTATTGCACACAGAAAGTTCAATTGTTTCTTGACATATTTTAGCAGTAGAGTATTCATATAAAGTACGCCAACACAAACGCTGCAATAGCGATAACAACTAGGACGACTGTTGTCACTGGACTATTCACCACTTTGTCCACCTTTGTTCGCCATGGTTTGTTCATTATATCATACCTACTACGATTATTGTGATGAGAATCTCGATACCATGTGTACATCATACGACAGTGAGGTTCTGAAGGTCAAGGGTGAGGGAGGAGGAGGAGACAAAAAGAACCCCACATCCTGAAGGAGTGTGGGGTTTGGCCCGAACGAGAGGGCAGAGTGGTCGATTCAAATACATTAACCCCACCGTGTTGATCAGACACGGCTGTTAGCAGCTAACTAACTGAGGCCGAGGTAGCTACACCCCGAATAGTGCCAGTCGCAAACTGGCCGCATTATATATGTTGTCAGCGCCCTCACTGGGTGCGTACAGAGCCAGGTCGGTCGTCGGATCATCGTGTTTCCCGCTTATGCTGACTTAGTTCTTTTCTACTTCACACAGGTATGATCGCACCTATTTACTTTAAGGTCAACAGCGGGGGAAAGGCCAATGTTCCAACCACCCGCTATAAACGGAGGGACGCCGCTCACGGGTCCCACCCCGGCGAAAAAGGCTCAATGTATTTAACCATCGTTAGTTCCTCCGTTAACCATATCCATCACCTCCGTGACGTTCATGATTGGTCCAATAGGCCCTGGATCAATAGGTTCAATGAAGTCGCCGTATCCTTCAAGCACATCAAACAGTCCGCCACCTGTGATTCCGTCGAAGTTTTCGTTTCCTATTCCGGGTCCAGGTGTTGGGTATATAATGGTTTCTCCTCCACCACCGTATATCGGGTGGATACCTGTGCGCTCTTCACCGATGTCAAACTCTCCACCGTATCCATCGCCGCCATCATCCTCGATGCCCATGCCGAAGCCTTCGCCGTCGATGGAGCCAGTGCCACCGGACTTCCAGAGGTCATCTACGTTGTCATCTTGACCTCTGGCGCCAAGGCCACCGCCGTCGATACCAGGTGGATGTATAACCCCAAAATCAACGTCGTCGATGTTCCAAGGGTTTGGGTTAGGGTTGGTGTCGATGCCCCACGGACCCTTGGGGAGCTGGATCGGGAAGCCGTCTATAAGGGGTGGGTCATCACTTCTGAATTTAAATGGACTAATCATATTCTTCTCCTGTTAGATTGCTGACTATTATAATTCTTGAGTCTTCATAATCTTATTTAGGTGAGACAACATCACTCATCTTTTACGCTTGTCGATCATGCTGTCGATCAGCAGTCCAATGCTGATACTTGCGATTAAAAACACGACACAAATTATATATAGGATCATGTCAGTCCTCGGGCCTCAAGCGACATCACTGCCCCCCGCATAGGCCACCACAATCAGGTCCGGTGAAGAACCCCAGATATAGCAGGATGCACAATCCGACCAGTGCAAGAATGATGGTCACAGCCAACATGAATTCATTGAACATCTTCCCTCCCAGAATGGTTCATATTATTCCTCCAAGTATTAACCCAATGCCTGTAAATAACCAGGCAGCTTCTAATGCAGCAATACTGCATACCATTTGTATCTCACTCATTTCATTCTACCTCGTAGACCCTCGAGCAGTCGTGTGTCGTACCCGACTGCGATCACCGATCATTGTTTGATAGAAATAGCCACTTTTGGGACTAATATATGATCGTCCAGTACTGTGCCATCCTCTACTCTTGATCAGTGCATCAACCTTCGCAGTTAAACCGTGGCTTGTATTAGCTTGAGCTATGAAGTAAGTGAGACCTTCAACAGCTTCCAACAGCTCTTTAACTTCATCATCACCTAGTCGATACAGACCATCCATAATTATTTCTCCTCCGGCAACGGAACCATTTTACCATCAGTACGTGCCATGTAGTTTGGAATAGAGCATTGACAACGGTCATAGTGCTTGTCGCAGAGGACGCACCACTTTGCTATCAAAAATCCCTTAGGACCAGTTAGTTCTTTCATTCGCTCGTCAATATCGGCACAAACACAATTCTTGATTGTGTTATCACAGGCACTACAGAACATCATGTTTCTTCAACCATTTCCCTTTCTTCAACATATGTTTTGTTTTTTCAGTCCCGTCACATAGATCCGGTAGACTGAACCCAGGACTATACTTCGGTGACATCAACGAACCAAATTTCCAATACTGAACCCCATTAAGACACATTAGGTTCGCGTTTCCGTTGGCAGAATAAGTTGTCACTGTCCTTGGAACTTCACCAAGAATGACGATAGTTGGGTTGGTCTTCGGTTGCGGCATCATCCCCACAACTAGTACTACTCCGAGGATAATACAAACACCAATGAGCGCTGCGAACATTGGTCCTTGGAACACACTTTTCCTGCCTGGAATTCTTCCACCTGTTGGCATGTCTCTATTTCCTATCGTATCCGAATCTGTCCATCCGGACACTTATAAATCATTCTCATAAAGTGACCTTGTGATTTGGAATAGTCTCTCATGTCTCCAATAACATAACACTCAGCTTTGGTATTTGCAATTTCTGCTTTCATTTTATTGGCTGGTGTGTCTGGATCGTTTGCAAGCCATATGAATACCATGACCAACGCAACAAAGCCAACAACCGTTCCCACCGTTAGAAACTTTTCTATTATAGTCTTCTCCGCCACACTCGTTCCTCTATGACCCTATGGTTTACCTGGACCTCTAATCGATGGGACAACAGTTTCCGTCCGCACCATCGGCTGGCACCAGATCATTTCATTCCACGGCGGGTGCACACCATTAACAATCAACTGGCCAGCAAGCTCCCATCCATTCGTACCTAGCAGACAATTAACTTCCTCTTCCAATTTCTCATAGCTATATTTTACTACGATTCGATATTGAACTTGTACTTCACTCATAGAATCCCTCCATCCGCACCATCGGTTGAGCAATCTGACTACCAGAAGCAACTAGACTACCGCTAACCTTCCAATCACCCTTCGTAAGCATTTCATTGACCTTCCATATCAATGCCTTCATGTCACTCGCGATGATGACAGTATATTCAATTTGCACCATTTCACTCATAAATTTCCCCACAGTCATCTAATGTAAATGGACTATACACTATGCATTTACTCCTTAGTAATAGCAGCCTGGATTTCTTTTTCAGTAAGCTGCTCTAATATGTTATCAATTTCTTTCACTGCATGAGCAGCAAACTCTGGAAGGGAACTATACAATTCCCATCGCCGATCCCAGTCCCCACGAAGAGCTTTTAGTCTTCGTATGATCTCAGCCTTGGTCATCTTCATTGTGCTTTCTCCCAGTCACAAGATATTCCACCTGCATCTCCGAAATCATAAACCATACACCGAACGCCATCCTTTTCGACGAGACGCATGTAATGTTGTGGCCAAGGCTGCTTCTGCCCAGAACGGATTACTTGAGGCCTAGTAGAGAACGTACTGTATAAGCTCTTTTCACACCCAACCAGAGCTAGAGTCCCCACAATCAAAACTGTTATTAATAGTTTCATTCAACCAGCATACGAGTATTTGGGTGGTGAATCAAGGGTGATGGTTTGTAGAGTGACTGAGAATCTCAAACCTTGGCCTACCTCTTGATAATCGTCTTACTTTTCGCCAAATAGGCTGTAGATCGCTTGTGGAATCAATGTCGAGGTACAAGCGATCGTCAATCACGCTGTCGGTACTAATGGACTTATCAAATCCAAAGTTAGATAGATGCTGTATGATTATATCACGACTATCAATGCATCTGACTGCGACAGTCAATCGATATATTATTTCTTTGCTCAGTGAAGTTTCAAATACTAATGGTTTCATACATATGATTCGCATACGCTTGTCCACTTAATGACGGCACCCGATTGGCAGAGCTTACCTTTTTCCATTTCCAATGCAACGACTTTGAACCTAGGCTTGCCACGTTGTAGCCTACGCAATATCTTTGCACATTTTCTTATCCGTTCCTCTGTCCCTCGTGTTATGATCATTGGCTTCCTGTATGTTTCGTTTGTGAACTTGCATTCGATATCGAGACCAGCACAAATGTACTGAAGCAGATGCTTGTGCATTGGACTGTCATCAACTGTTCTAACTTGTATTGATAGTTTATATGTCACGGAACCTAAGAACCTTAAACCTTGGCCTACCTCTACTCAGTCGCCTGAACGTCTTCCGAGCCTTCTCTGTTTTTTTCATCGGTCCTTCTAATGTGTAATGCAATTGGCACTTTTCTCGTCTCTGCGGCCTCGTATGACCTGTTATACCCATATATTGAGCATCAGTGCGCTTATCAAGTAGGCGCTTGACTACGTCAATGTCATCACCAAAGCATTCAATTTCAATATATACTCTCATGCGCTATATCCAGTCCACCTACACGCTCTCACTTCAAGGAGTTTGAATCGTGGCTTGCCTCTACTCAATCGCCTTATCGTTTTCTCAATTTCAGCTCTTTCTGCTTGTATCATAAAAAAGTGCTTATGGTCTAACACAATAGTCAACATCTGCTCCTCGTGATAGTAGCAAACTCTATCAAGAATTCTGCCCAAATGCTGTTCTAAATGTTGACGAACTTTATCCGCATCAACTATTGGTTGTTCGATGCGTATCTCTATTGCCCAACGATACCCAGGATCACTCATTTTCGTCACCACCAAATTCAGGCTTCAACTGAACATCATGGCGGCCAGGCGCTCGAACTCCTCGCGGGAGAAACCCAGGCGCTCGACTGTTCAATACGATTGACTCGCCCAAAAATGTCGTCTTATAGTTCACTTTGAACTTCGGTTTGCCGCGTTGTAGTCGTCTCAACACCTTCTGTGCTTGAACGAGTTTGTCGTACTCACCTGTGACAGCATATGCCTCACTGGTGCCACTAGTCGTGCGATCAACAAACACTCCAAGCCCACGTAAGATATTACCAAACAGCTTTTCACCTTCTGCTTCTGGTGGTCGAGTAATACGTATTACGAATACATGATAAAGCATAACGTCTGTAGTGTATATCGTCTTCTTCGCCGCCATCATCTCACCCCGTGACCCTATAATGTTGTTATTCTGGTAAGTCTCTGCAAGAACGACCTTTGTTCCAGTCCTGCAAGCGCAAACCCCAACATAACAAATCGTGGCTTGCCTCGACTCAGTCTTCTAACACACTTCCTTACACGCTCAACGCTTTTGGGCGTTCCTCTCTTTGCATACGTCATGAAAGTCACATCATCGTTCACATTTGTTCTGATCAACTCCGGACGGCCAATGATCGCAACGATTGTACGATTGATAGCTGACGCATCATCGCTATGAACTTCCACACTAAAATATCCTATTATCAATTTAGGTTTCATCTCATAAATCTGAGCCCAAAAGTGGAGCCGTCCTTGTCTAAATAGTTCATAGTCTTACCCTTTTGGGCAGGAGTGCCTAAGCTAAACTCTAGCCACTCAAGGAAGAGCTTAGCTGAGGTGTCCTACTCGCTGGCCTTAACTATCCCAGCATTTGAAGTACTCGTCTTGGAAGCAACGCTGGTCGACGCTATTCCAAAGCAAGCAGTAAGTGGGGTCGACACCGATGTTCGAAAACTCGTTGTCGTCCTTGGCCTCGATGAGCGCGGATTGCTCCGCAGTCGGAGGATGTGCCCGACTAAAACCCAGGTAGTACATCGGGTCTGCGTCGGAGTTGAACGACATGACGTCGCCTGACTTCGAGCGCTTGTCGAGATGGCCGTTACCATTATCGGCGAACGCCAAGTTTCCCATTGCCATACTGGCAGCTAAGACAAGCAATAGCTGATACTTAATCAACATAATAATACCCTCGTTCTAATAGGCAGGATTGCCCAGTCTATACCCAATCCGGTAGATATTCAAGTACCGACAAGGTATAGATGGAGGTTCCTAATTCAATACCCGCACGTGTGTTAGGTTTCATCGCAATCCACTATCCCCTTAAACACGAACGTGAATCGCAGTTTACCACGTGACAGCCTCCTGATCGTCTTCCTCATCCCAGTCAACTGCTCCGCCGTCCCCTTGAACACGCACCACAGAAAGTATGGATACACGTCACGTGTCACACGAATGTCTCGTTCTATACGCTCGTCGATGAGATCAGCGATCCCACCAACATCGCTCTCATCCGACGAAATCTCAACATGCTCTGAATACATCATCATCGCCTGTTGTTTCATCTCACCTGGGTGCCCACCGGCAGCCTAGCCAAGCAATTCATCCCTTCAAACACGAACATGAATCGCGGTTTACCACGTGACAGCCTCCTGATTGTCTTCCTCATCTCAACCAACTGCTCCTCCGTTCCCTCGAACACGTACCACAGCTGATGTAACATGCTGTCACATGTCACACAAATGTCTAACCCGTCTTGCTCCATACGCTCGTCAATGAGATCATTGATCTCATTAACATCGCTCTCATCATACAACGAAATCTCAACATGCTCTGAATAATACATCATCGGCTTAGGTTTGTAGCCGCGTGGCATGTCTTCATCGTCGTCCATGCGATTTCTAAAAGGGCCATCATCATAAGCCATCATCTCACTCATATACTCACCACCACTCAATTGTAAACTTCGTCTCACCACGCGACAATCGCCTTATCTTCTTCCGGAGTATATCCAGTGATGTCTCATCATCACTCTCTACCCTAAACACACTGATCTCGTTACTCGCCCACCAATAGTTGAGCAACCATCCCTTGCAAACACGTCCTCTCCAATAAGTTAAGCAGCCACTAACGAGCTTCATAACGACGTCATCGCTCGGTGCGATTTCAAACGATATCATCATATTGTAGGATAGCCAAGAACTGTTTTCAACCCATGACGCATCACAAATTTCATCTTAGCCCTGCCCAAACGTCTAATCTTCTTCAATGCATTCGAAACCTGCTCTTCCGTCCCCTCGATTCTAAAGTACAGATAGTTGGGATAATGTTCACCACTGATTGAATACACGTCACGCTCGACGTGACTGCGTATCAACTTGTCGATCGCCTCAACGTTACTACAATCGTGTGGATTGCACTGTACGAACTTATGTACGTGTGTCGTCATCACTCATCCTCAGTCAACAATCGGAATCGCACCTTACCTCTTCCTAACCGTCTAACCTTCTTTCGCACTGCTTCCATTACTGGATGACTCCTCCATTGAAATAGCTCGTTATCATGTTCGTAACGAATCGTGGCTTACCACGTGACAACCGTCTTATGCTCTTCCGCGCTTCATTCAATTGCTTATTTGTTCCAGTGACGTACAGTGTGAACTCTTGCTCATTCCCCATGGGCTCATCTTTCCATATGTGCTCATAACACTCCGTCCGTCTGACGGCTGCACGAGTGGCGATCAGCACGCTCTGTTTAACGCCTGGATCGCACATGACCTTGATATAAGCGTAACCATTCATGCAAGGTCTCCAGGGTACGGTGCGCACCACTGCACTTCAAACCTAATCTTACCACGAGACAATCGCCTCAACTGTTTCTTCACATTGTGTATCTTCTCTAGCCTCTCTTGTGAACTCCATCCTGTCACTTCTATCTCGTACATCCGTCTCCTTGAATTCGGTCCGCCGTAGTCCATTAATCTAGCACCACCAGACCTCTCAATGATCTGATTGCGAACAGCAGCACTAGTATCAGCGTCCTCACATTCAATGAAGAATACATAATTCAACTTGTTTGTCTTCTTCGCCGCCATCATCTCACCCCGTGACCTCTACGTGATACGGAATACACGAATTTATCGTATATTGCTCGAAGCTAAACTTCCTCTTACCACGACTGAGCCTCCTGACTTCTTTACGCATCGTCCTCAACTCGTCATACGACCCTTCTATTCGAAACCACGACCCATCCTCATAACCTTCTGCTGGACCTCGATGCGATACCGACGATCCCAACACCTCTCTGACGTCAGCAGTGATCTGTCCGAACTCCTCATCGATGTACGGTATGATATCAAGGTAAAAATAATAGTCACGCTCATCTTCATTCATTACCACACCGCCTTGCCGATCACAACGGCCAACTTACTCATGTAAACACTCCAAACTTTTCGGCACGATGTTAAATCGTACCTTACCTCTTCCTAATCGCCTGACCTTCTTATACACTGCCTTTCGCTCCTCAAACGTCCCTTTAACTTTATAAGAGATGTACGTACCGTACCATCTATTCTCTCGCACAATCTCTGGTACCTTGGCCAATATGCCAGGCACGTGCGACGCATCATCTGGATGAGCTTCAACACTAAAGTATTTTGTATCACCCATACTCTTACCTGACCTTACCCGGCGATAGGGTGGTGCCTGGCGCCGACCCAATCCATCGCGCTCACAATCTTGAATTGCGGTTTACCACGCGACAATCGTCTTATCGTCTTCGACGCCCTCTTTAACTCATCCTCCGTTCCCTCTATAGAGAACGTAATCCATCCGCCACAGCCTTTTGGTGAGGTGCGAAAACACTCAACATTTACATGCTGTTTAATGTGACCGGTCACGAGCCGACGATCATCCGCCCATACCGTAAAGTATCGTTTACGCATAATCTAACCTCTATCCCTTAAAAAACCTCTCCATAGAGAATATCGTAGCTTACCTCTTCCTAACCGCCTGACCTTCTTAATCACTTCACCAAAATTGTCGTCCGTATCATCACACTGGAAACAGATCAACTGTCCAACGGTGTCGATCCGAGTGCTCGAATATACACGTGCGCCGCACAGTGGTACCAGTTCTTCGACGATCAGCTCGACGATCTCGACAGTGTCGACGTCACTGTCGATCTTCACCGTTATGTAATTCTGACCTTTTACCATACTCATACCACCATAGGATCAACCTTCGGTGCCGCCGCGATGTTATCGATCAGCTCGACGATACTGAATCGCACTTTACCACGACCTAATCGCCTCAATGATTTATTAAACTTGACCATTTCTTCGTGTGGCAGCTCAATCTCATACGACAAACGATTTCTATACACATCACTGAATTGATATTGGAATTGGCAAGACGGGACCAAGTATGCCTTGTGTTGGCTGATCACTTCACGGATCGCACAAACGTCTTCGCCCTCAACTATAAAGGTGTATGCCATACCACTTCACCGTAAATCTTGGTTTACCACGAGCCAACCGTCTTATAAGTCTCTTCACGGCTGCTATGTCTTTCTCTGTCCCACTAACCTGATATACTATGTGTGGACCGTACATGGCCACGAGCTGAATGCCTACAAGATCCACATTGCATTTAACGGATATCTGCGCATCGATCATATCACGGATCTGTTCGAGATCTTCTCCACTGACGGCGAAGTGGTGCATCAACATCGTTTGACGTGAGCTCACTGATCCCCCACTTCTACTAGACAAATGCATCACCACACCGCATTGAACTTAATCTTTCCACGATTCAATCGTCTAAATTGCTTTTCCACTCTCTCGACGTCATGAACTGTTCCTTCAACGCAGAACACTAGCCTTATTGAACCGTCGTTCATCGAAGCAACTCGAGCTGGCGTTAGGACCGCATCAGAGTGCTCTTCAATCAACTTACGAACCTCATCGAGTTCACTTTCAATGAGTGGCTCGATCCAGACATTTTGTGTGTAATGCTTCATCTTCCATCGAACCAGTAGGAGACTCCCCCTATCGCGAATTGCGGTTTACCACGTGACAATCGTCTAACTTTCTTACGAGCATCAGCGACGTGTTCTTTCGTCCCTTGCACAGCGAATACCGTACTTGGTTGATCCCCAAGCGTCGACACAATGTACCAACCAGCGTCTTTAATCACTTCTTCGACAGCTCGCTGATCGTCTCGATCGTAATTCACAAGCATTGTAATCTCGCTCATGTTACCTTGTGCTGAAAGGCAGAGTGCCGATAGTACTGACTATTTTAAACCGTATTTTGCCCCTACTCAACCGTCTCACCTTCTTTTCGAGCGAACGAGGCAGCACAGAACCTCGATACCCAGCGGTGCCTACGAATGACACCGGCGGTTTTGATTCTTCCGTATCAACACTGAAACAGATCAACTCACCGATATACTCATGGACAAGAACCTTGCATAATGATCTCAGCTCACTGAGGATCAGATCGACGACTGGACCAATGTCCTCAGGTCTATTCAGTTTGATTGTGATATAATATCGTTTCATCGTTTCAAGGCGCTACGCGGTGTCGTCGGCCTTGGACCCACCCATGCAAGGCGGTGAGTCGGCTGACTGGCCGCTCGCTTCGAACCACTCATCCGGCGTCAGCGTGTGCAGCGCAAGCGCATGCACCGGACCCGCAAGCTCCTCGGCCAGAAGCTCGTTGACAAGGCGATGGCGCGTAACGAGCATTTTTCCTTCGAACTGCTCCGCCACCACCGTCACTTTGAAATGAGACTCGGAGCCGGGTGGCACATTGTGCATGGGACTTTCGTTGACCACCTCGAGATGGACCGGGTCCAAGTCCTCTCTGAGCTTGCTTTGAATAATGGCCTGGGTCGTCATCCGCTTCTTACAGCGTGATATCATTGCAAGCATCTTGGGCGACAGAGACAAGCGTTGCCTGTATCGTTGCATTAACGCGTCGTACTCGGGAGAAGGAATCACGATCCTCATGTTAGGATGATTAGGAATACAGACCAGATAGTGAATGTACCACAAGCGATGATCCAACATGCAGCAATCCACTTAGTCGATGAATAAGGATCAACGCGCATGATATAAAGGCTATTGATCGATGACAGCATCCAGCCTGATGCAATGCCTGATATGACGGCTGCGAGTAACAGTGCGAGTTGTAAATACATAATGTCTCCTAATTGTTTTCCATCATGTCAAAAGCTGCAACGATCAGTACTATGATTATACCAACCACTGCCCCCAGCCAGCCAAGGCCAGCATATTGGTCACCTATTACGTAACCGATTGCTCCGAAGAGAACCAGGCCAAATATTACCATTAGTTTGCTCCTGTAATGTAGTCATTGTGAGCGAGGCCGATGCGAAACCGGTTGTCCCAGCGATCATCTGCTGGGTGTGACCATTCGACTTTGTATAGTCCGTCAGGCAGGATAGCTCTTATGATGCCACGAGCACGACAGTGTGGATTGAGCACACGATAAGCATGTTCCGACCATCTCACTGTGTCACCGACTTCAAATGCTGTGCCTTTGAGCATCATAAGTTTGCACTGTTCACAATGGTTCATCAGGTGATCCCAGTCATCGACTGGGTGGTCGACTAGTCCACTACACCGTTCGCATGTCACTGGAATCACATTCAATGCCCCTGACCCGTAAGCATGATCAATCATAAGTTTACGGATCGATTGGTTGGCATCCTGCACACTGTTATATTTCGTAGAATCCTTGAAGCTAGTCCACGTGTATCCAAAGTCAGTTGCGTATACTTCCATGACATACACCCAGCGATACTCGTTGGTGCTGGGAGGCCAGCTCAATCGTCTAATGACGAACATTACTGGCCATCCTTCATCTGGTCAACGTCCGTCCGGTCCCCATGCTTGAAGTTGAGATTGTCGTTGCAAATATCTGTCAGCATGCGACATACCCATTCAAGGTCATTACTGCACAGCACGCCCATGCGAAACCAGTTGTGGCGCGTCCTGCCCAATACCTCGATGGCCGTAGTTAATTTCTCTTTCTCAATAGTCAATGATGTTGACATGTCGTCTCCAAATAGTATTCGGTACAGTAAGTATAAGTGATTAGGGTGCAGAATACAAGGGGTTGAGGGATTTTGAGGGATTTTGAGGTATTCGGGTGATGCAGAGCGAAAGAAGTTGGCTCTAGTTGGGGTTGTATATTGCAGTATGAACGACATACTGATGGGACGGTGTCAACATCCACCTATAATCAACAAGTTACATGACCGTCGCACGATCGGGCCACATAATTAATTCCGTCCGTGACCGTTGACCTTTTCACGGTATGGCATATACTAAAGTCGGAGGGGCATGTCGTCTGAATCCGTGGGCGACAGTGCGAGGATGCTGCGGCGAATGAGACGTCGGGAGGTTTACTTAGGGTAATATACCCTCAATAGCCCCAATAATAATACCAATAATTATCACAGCGATAAACAACCATACTGCACCCATTATAGGTTCTCCTTGTGGTTTGGTAGGTGAGCGTAGTTTGTGTCTTCGTAACCAACGATCCGTTGGCCGCTGGCGAGTCTAACTCTTAGGACACGACCACAGCGAGGACAAGCAGCCTTGTACGGCCAGTTGATCACTCCGTCGAGGTATTTTTGAACCTCAATTGTTGAGCCTGAGCAAACTGTCTTCATGCGCCCCAATGCTGGTCGTCATCAATAGTCTTTTGGTAGGTGATACCGCACCGAGGACAAACCTTCGAACCACGTCGGTAGCCATTAACTGTAGAAGCTTTGTGTCCGATCCAGGCACAAAACAACAGACCTTTAAGAAGGTTTGTTTCTCTTATTAGGACTCTAAGACCTTTAAGAAGCTTCATTGAGTGAGTTCCATCGGTTGTCCCAATATGCTTTGGCACCCAGCTCTGCGTACCTCTTCAGTCGGTCTTCGGTCCAGAACGGTGTACCGCGTGCGCGGAGGGTCATGGCATGCGTAGCAATCTTCTTTCCGTTGAACTGCTGGCGCCTTGTATCCACACCGCGACCATAGCTCCGTCTGCGTATCTTGCGAGGACCCCAGTAGCCCATACCAAACGACCGCACTCGGTCAGCTGGTGTGTTAGCGATCTCTTCAGGGGTCAGCCTGTTCGCTACTCGTTCCTCTACTGTCTTCTTCTTAGCCATAAGGTCGTCCTCTCAGGTTAAGTCTTCTGTTCAGATGACAGACTATTGGTTAGGCGTCCGGTCTGTCTGCATGCTAGATGCTTCGACGGTCCACTGACGGAGCTATGAGCTCCACTGTCAATAAGTAATGTGAGGTAGGATTCGAACCTACGGGCAGGGCCTTTATAACCACCCCAACAAGAGACCCAGCTGTGTCATGTGTCTCTTGAGGTCGCTCACATTGATAAGGACTATGCGCTGTTCGATCCCAGCGAGGACCTGCCTACATAACCCTTATCAATGTGACAACCCCATTAGAAGAAGGACCAGGCCTAGGACGAATAGAGCAGTAGGAACGATATAGTCCATCAATTTCTCCCATCATGTGTCTACATTAAGAAGCCCACCCCTTATCGATCTGATCAAGACCGAGCCGTTCCGTGAGTCGTCTGAGGCGAAGGTACCTTCGGGTCCGACGGACCGAACCTGCCAAGTAGAGCCTTGCTCTAGTGACGGGCCAAAGCCAACGCCTCACTCACTTCACCCTCTGCGACGAGACAGAGCTGCAGGTAGGCTTCTTAATGTGGACTGCTCCTTGCCGCATCTATGCTGACGCGGCAGGCGAAGGGAGCAGTCGCACACATTGATAAGGATTGTGCAAGAGGGATCGAACCTCTATCTCTCCGATTATGTGAGTGTTTTTCCTAATTAAACCACCACACAACCCTTATCAATGTGGGCCTGACTCATTCCAATCTCCTACTGTGCACATCAGAGAAAGGGTCAGGCTCGTTCCACATTGAGAAGCCCACCCCTCTGATCAAGACTGCGCTGTTACGAGACAGAGCAGGTAGGCTTCTCAATGTGGTTCATTGAGTGGCACTCTCCTCTCCGCTGACTAGGCTTCGAGTTAGGTCGTCGACCTTGGAGAGTGCCTGTCAATGAATCCTGTCAGCCCTCAGTCCCTCATCTGCGCATCGCCCAGGACGGACTTGCTTCCTACACCCGCACGTGGCATGCCACCCGCTGACTGGCTCCATCGTTCACTTGTACTTATAGAAAGCATACAGCATCATAGGGTCATAGACAACTGCCCGAACTGGTCACGGTAGCACATGGGCACTGACCAGAGTGGGCACTGGTACCGTAACGTATTGAATTGTATACAGATGTGGGGGACCAGGACGGGGTGGGTGGTATGACTGCGGTATTTCCCGGACACTCAAGAAAATATTTGAGCTGTTTTTGTGTACCAAAAGCATCCCGGGATAATTTCAACATGGAACCAGAAGTTATCGATGTGCAGGGGAGGGGCGTCTAGAGATTGCAGTCCGGTGGAGTCATCCGTCCCCCTTTCTTCTGCTCTCTTGGTCCCAACAGTACCACCAATAAATATGTCTATGAAAGTATGTGAGGTCTTCTCAGCTGTTGAATATGGATATTGGTTATCACCCAAAGGTGAGCTCCATGCCGTCGATGTCGACGGGGGGCATGAGGAGTGGATGTTGCATTTGATTGGTGGTGAATATCCTAAGAGATCTAACGCGAGAGTCTCTCCCTTGTACCAAGTGGCTTATGAGAAGGGTTACGTTCGCATTGTGACTGTGTTTGACGATGTTGTATATGAAGGGTTCAAAAAGGACTTACAGACTCACCTACAACAATTCATGAGGCTGGTTAAGGAGACCGACCCGGACACAGTGTACGTCGCGGTAGTAACTTCCGACTTCTCCCTAGATGGAAATGCGTTCGCGTGGCCGGCGCAGCGTGGTAACCTGATCAGGTTCATCAAGACCGGAAAACCTAACGATTGAACATCTGCTTCTTGATGTAAGAGGTATCGTAAAGTCCGTCGCTGGAAACCTACACTCAGAGTGAGTTAATTCCAGGTGGCTCCCAGAGATTGTATCAATTGGGCGTTTCGAAAATAAATTTGAAATTTTCCTTCTACATAACCTTCAGCACGGACCCAACAATTCTCTAGTCTCCACTCTTCTCCTTCATCAGAAATTAATTCAATAGTACAGGGACTATTAGCTAGAAAGGATTCATAAAATTCAGAACTGCATGTTATTAATAATGGGGGCCAGCTATGAGCTCCAGGAATATATGAACCTAATTTATTAGGACTCATTACATGCCATTTCTCAAACTCTATTTTAGGTTTAGTTACTTCCCCTACTTCTCCTACAAATTCTGCATTACCTTTGTAAGCACTTTGCACTTTTATTTTCCACATAATTTTTCTCTACTCTAGATGGGTGCGGTTAGATCTGTAAGTCGTGGATATCTCGTACGAAAGCAACTTGTGGTATTCCAAAGCGAGGGTTGCCACGTGATAATCTCCGTAGTACTTTTGTTGCTTTTTTAATCCAATCATCTCGTGAGGCTTGTAAAGAGATGCCCCACCCGGTGATGGCGGCGATTGAAGGTTTGTACGATGGGTAGGTATTACTAGAAAGAGGAACTCGAAGGATAACCGCAATCGGATTGAAAGTATATTCTCCATAATGATACGGTGGTGATTTCTTCACTTTAACTACTTCTGCACCAATTCGTTCTGCAATTTGTTGTGCTATATGTTCAGCCTCACCCTCGACTTCATCTCTACTGAGTTCGAAATATAGGTACCCAAAGTCTTGGTCTTGTTCAAATAGTTCAGAGGTTTTCATAGATGTATGTATTTATTCCATGCATCTAAATATCGAGCATGAAGATCACGATAGTGTTACCAGATGTTGTTCGTAAAGATTAGCAAAGACCTGTTACAGGAATTCCTGCATTGCATAGTTCAACAAAATGCCAGAGTATTAGTGGTATTCCTATCACCATACCTCCAATATATAACAATGCACCTATAGCTGCAAAAAAGTCTTCCATCTGTTTCTCCTCCAAATTATCAGTTTACCATCGGCCCCGTCCCCCATGCCAATATCCTGACTATCGCCAGGAAATTTCCTGCTTATCTTTGAGGTGCTCTTCTAGGATATATCCTTTAGGCATAATATCTCTTAATTCAGATTTATGCCTTCTAGAATCAATTAGCTTCTTGTAGGATTTAATCACCCTTGAAGAAGTATAGAAAGGAAACCAGAATGGAAAGATAGCATGAATGATCCCGACTATCCCAGCCAAGATCAGCTTAATGCTATTCGTCATACCAAAGACGGCATGCTTCCAATAGCTCTGGGGGTTTTCAGTATCGTTTGGGTGTTTAGTAAAAATTGATAATATTTTCATTTTTCTCCACCCAGGACAATGCGAGTTCGACTCAGGGGGTCTATAAATATTTCTAGTGCACACAAAAACCATAACTTAACTTTCTGGTATGCATTCGGAGCATATCCTCCATCGTACACCCAATGGCTCTTGATGAACTCTTTCATGTTAAGATTGCTTAGGACATATTTAAATTTATAGCCCTCATAATGTAGGGTTAATTTTCCTTTAAACTCATCATGATGGTAGTTGAGCCGTCTAGCAATGAATGATGTGGCACTTTGTTTATCTTTGGTAAATTTTTTAACGGCATCCTGATAAGAATATGCACAGCGTCTGTCGTGCACTACTAGACCCACGTCTGCGTCAACTACAGTGAATATCAAGAACCAACTGGTCACCCCAACAATAATCCAAAACCAATTTTCCATTTCATATTTCCTCTATGGATCAGGGACCGGACGCCTGTGTAACCCCGCAGTCACACCACTCAGTTAAACGTCTCCAATCCCTCAAACTCAGTCCCAGCGCGTTTCAGCCATGACACCAAAGCAGCACCACCACCATCACAAGCAAGAGCAATGTCGTCGACATTGACCATGTAAAGAACCCTGGATCTAGGATCATCTGGGTCAAGAAAATCTACGACCTCTTTCTCACAATAGCCGATTGCAGCAGCTGTGAAAGGACCGTTGTCAACAAGGACGACAGGAAGCTCATTAAGCTGACGAGTCGCCCATACACGAGATGCATCTTTGTCATAATCCAGTGGATTGACAAGAGTGCCGTGTTCTTGAAGGAATTGCTCCTTCCCCATATTAGGTGGATTGATATACAGACCCATGATTGTTCTCCCAAATGATTTACATGATCAGTGTAACAGAATGAACATGTTAGGGCAACAAAAATTCTGAGCTAAATGGATAAATATCCGTATGAAAATTAACGACTTATTTGAGACCTGGACGGACCCACAAAAACAGGCTCGTGTTGAATTTGAATTGATACTATCTGACACATTCGATGAAGATGATGCGGATCAGGTCGCTCTGAAGGTTGCTGATCAATCAGGTGGTGAATTAGATGAGTATGACCCAGGGATGCATTACGGGAAGTACTTTGATGATGTGGTGGGTCATCGTCTAATTGAATATCGTATTATTTCCATTCCCAAAAAAAATATATCTATACCAAGAAAGATCCTCCGTAGGCTACAACGTGGCAAGCCTAAATTTGATGTGCGCTTCTTTCGTGCAATCATCGACGGAATTCGACATTCACTAGTGGTCTGACCGCACCCATCGAGAACCTCACTTGATCTACCGATTTGGGGTGATATGCATGGGGAGCCGTGGGTGAAGCGGTAAGTCCTCTAAGTCCCCTTCTGACCCCCACATACTGATGATGGTGAATTTTGGTTTGCCACGACTCAGTCGTCTGACTGTTTTCTTTATCTGCATGCATTCCTTGTATGGTCCATTTATCCATAATTCCTCACCACCGATCCATGCATACCGTTTTAGATTGGCACGTGGAATATGTTTCCCAATCCACCGTTTAATTGAAAGTGTGGGATTTTCAATCTCAACTACTATAATCGCTGGGTGATCCATATTCATGACTATACATTACCCTGTGGTAAAAAGCTAGCTGTTAAAAAATTTTTCAAATAAATAGCAGTATGAAAGCTCACGAACTATTTGAGGTCCAGGAAGGACTTGAGAAAGTTGTTCAGAAAGCAATTGAGCAGGCTGTAGACCACCCCGACGTTATTAACTGGGATCGTCTATACTACCCGTTCGATAGTTATGAGCAAGCATTGAGTCAAACAACTACGGATATATTGGATGTGGACTACAGTTTTGCACCTTTTATTGGTCCAGGGGAATATCCAAAGGTCCTAGAACTTGTCCATAAACTAGCTCGGCGAAGAGCAGTAGCGTACAAAAGACAAACACAATGAAAGCACACGAACTATTTGAACAAGATGAACCTGATTTTTATGATGCTGTGTTTGACTTAATATTAACTGACGACTTTGGCAAACAAGATGCCGATCGGGTTGCACAGACGGTTGCTGATCAAGTCGGTGGAAAAGTAGATGTCGGTGATCATCTGATAGATGTCGAGAATCAGTTTATGAGATATCTGGTATATGAGATTCCTAGTAAAAATGTAGAGGCGGTAGAAAAGATCCTTCGTAGATTGAGTCGTGGTAAACCTAGATTCCAGTTGCGGGTCGCAATTTCTGTTTGGCCCCACTGGCGGAGTGATAGGCTAGTCTAATGAAAACATACGAACTATTTGAACAAGAGAATGAATTTACCTTGGTGTTCTTTGAGCTTGATTTGGAGGATGACGACGAGGCGGCTGAGATAGCAGAAGAAGTAGCAAAGAGAGTTAATGGTGAAGTATGGGAAAGTAACTTTGGTACCTACGGTCGTCCAATTGAGTTTCAAATAAAAGTTCCTCACCAATATCCCTTGGGTCCAGAATGGGCGCGCGAAAACAATTCATTTAAGAAGGTAAAACAAGCGTTGCGAAGAATATCACGCGGTAAAATAAAGTTTTCAATGCCCGACGTCTACTAATGAGAACTCTTCACCCGGAATAAATACACCTATGAAAACACATGAGTTGTTTGAATCGCTGCGAGATGTTGTTACGAGAGCAATTGAACAAGCTGACCGTAGAATGCCAGATGTCATTACTTGGGGGTCACATAGTAGCCAGTGGCAAGGTGATGAGGGTGATTATATTGGTTACGAGGAAGTGTTGGTTGACGAAACGTTTAAGGTCTTAGGTAAGGTAGGTCAATGGCCACACCGAGACAGACCCCCTGAGCTTACATCACTTGTTTTTAAGATGGTTCGAAGATATGTATTAGGAATGAAAAGGAGAGCTGGATAGTAATGAAAACCTACGAACTATTTGAACAGAAAGAGACTCCCAAAAAGCTGAGGCTCCCAAAACATAACAACCCATTTTGGGTTGCAATTTCTGTTTGGCCCCACGAATACTTTGCCGAAGGTTATAAAACAAAAGCATTCAAAACCACTGCCTCAAAAATACAGTCGGACTACAAAAAGTGGGCAACTCAGAAGAAAATGTTTCCAATGTATGGTGTCTTCACAGATATCCACTTTAACCCAGAATTCCGTCGTGCATTCGAAAAAGCAATCAATAACCCAAGTGGTGGTGACTTGCTACCATCAGGAGATTACCAAGGATTCGCTGTATCATTTAAGAGTGCCGCTGATGCTAAGAAACGCGCCGACGACCTATCAATACAGACTGCGGAATTAAATCAAGAGGCAAGAGCGGTAGAGCGTAGTGCGCTAAAGAAACACGCAGCAACACTAAAAGTCGATCCAACGGTCGCTAAGAAGATAGTGCACTATTCTTTCGTGATTGAACATATGCACGCTGAAGGTAAGTTCAGTGGTAAAGTTCCACTTTCCGTTTTTGTGGATATTGAAATAGCACTCACTACTCGCTGGCGCAAACGTGCGGATGAGATATTTAACCAAAGAGTAAAGGAGTTAGCCCCCAATGAACAATATGCTGATTTGGCAATTGAAGAACTTTTTGATGAGAATGATGGAAAGGTTGTTAACGAGTTACTGAAAACAGGAATGGTAACTAGTGTAGGTGAAATGGGGTATGGTGTCTTATCATTGCATTCGCCTGAGGCTGCAGAAAAAGAAATTAACAGACTGTACGCAGAACATGAGCCGGAAGAAGTTGAGGATTGGTAATGAAAAACTTCGAACTATTTGAACAATCAATGCCGAGAGGTGCACCAGGTCGTCATCTGGTATTTGTGGTTATTGAGCTCAGTGGACTTGATCCAGAGCTTGACGAGGAGAATGAGGCTTACAGAATATTTGACAAGTTGGGTGGTAGAGGAGTAGCAGAGGTTGTGGGTGTGGGTCTTGATCCTGGCACTGCAAATGGACGGGTTAAATTTGATTCTATACAAAAAGCAAAACAAGGACTAAGAATCCTTCGTCGACTATCACGCGGTAAGCCAAGCTTCATAGTAAGTGGAACGTCATCAACATTTCACACAGGGTCAACTGACACAATGAACGAGACTCACGAACTATTTGAATCCGACTATGCCATGCGCACGTCATCATATACCCACGTCGGTCTTGAGTTCTCATTGAGGTCCTCTCAGTTATCCCACAAAGAATTATTTGTTGTTGCAGAGCAACTAATACGTGAAGGTGGCGGAGAATTTGACCGGCAATGGCACACCATGAGAAAGCATAGCGTTAAAAAACCAGGTGGTGCATTTGCTTACAATATGCTTGATGTTGATTCTTTCTATCCACTGGATCTCCTCTACCGAGGAAAAGCCCATATAATGAAGAAGGCACGACGGATGTCAAGGAGTCCTAAAGCTCCATGGTATCTTGTGTCCATACGGATTGTTGAGACTAGGAGAAGGGCTGATGGGCGGGTTTCAAAAATGGCCGGTGAGCTTGAGTTTGGTCCAGAGGTGAGACAAGCATGAAGCTTAATGAGATCAAGACCGTCCAATTTCCAAGAAACAAGCCGAAAGAGCCATGGCGGCTTCGTCTTGAAGTCCATGCAGGTAAGAACCTAACTAAACAACAAGGTGAGGAAATTGCATTGGGGTTGGGTGGTAAGTTAGCGCAGACCGTGGATCTTGGTGCATGGGATGAACAACCAGACATAGGGCCGTTTGCTCATTACATAGAATATGAAACACATGATGAAATCAAACACGGGATAAAGATTCTTAGGAGACTGGGTCGCGGCCGCCCACGGTTTGCAATTACTGCTAGCTCTGCTACGTACGGAATGTATTTTGTCACAATTGAAGGAACAAAGGAAGAATATTAAATACACCTATGAAAACGCACGATTTATTTGAAGCGGAAGAACAGAAGGGATTAACTGCTGAAGAGAAGAAGGTGGTCCGTAAAAGGATGATCGAGCTTATCGTCAGTGGGAGTCCGAGTGACCTTGATCCAACGCTTTCTCAACCTTGGTTTTACTTAAATCAGAAAAACCAAGTAGTGTGGAACTGGCGGAATCGAGAGTACCCACTCAGACTTTTAATAGAGAAAGAATTTCCAGAAATGCTTAGTAGGTGGCGAGGTGGACCAGACGACTGGATGAGTGGTTGGAGTGAAGGGTGGCGTATGGCTGACTCTGTGTTAAACAGTAAAGCAGTCAAGGCCTTCAAGAGAAAATTCAAAGAAGCTCAAGGCGTTGTTGCCTCAAAAAACGCATACCAGGAAGTTCAACAGATAGATCGTGAGATTGCTCGCTTACAGGCTAGGAGAGAGAAACTACTACCACTTTCCCGAAGATGGCGTAGAACGGCGTATGCACAGAAGCGACAGAGCGAAAACCCATAATGAGAACGTATGAGATTCTAACTGAAGTTCCAATCAACAGGTGCCTCAGAGGTTGACAACGATTCTATCTTTGTTGTAATTGCCAAATAATATTATGAAGACTTCTTCTTAATAGTTCCACGCTCGAGATTCATTAAGCTGTTCGTCAAGGTCCATACTGAGATTGTATATCTCCATGACTCTTTGCATCCTGGTTTCTTTATATTTTATTTCCTTCTTACGAACATCATCATCTGGTGATACATAGACTGGATAGTCTTCCCAATCAAAAGTATCAACAACAACGATTACGTGTGTTGCATTTTTTTCTAGACCGCTCTCAAGCCATTTGCGAATATCTTGTTTAGTTGTCATGATTATTTTTCCATTTGGTGAGTGTAATCAAAAAGCCGCATTCAGGAGGATCCAGCCTATCCAGTAAAGGATACTAGAGATCGCAACAGTACCAACACACCAACAGAAGCCATTCCCGATCGCTTCAAAGGCATCTATACACCACCACCCATCTTTTAGCTTAGCCATCGCGTGACCTATTAGAAAAAACAAACTTAGCAGAAAGGCAAAGAACGCAAGTCCTATAATAAATTCTATCATTTACGTGTCTCCAATATGATTTAGGATTGCTAAGTCCACCTTAATTGTCATACTGCGACTGCGAAAGCATGCCAGAGTCGGCCTCATTGAGGAATGTTACTTCGATCGCTCGGGCGATTGACTTAAATTTAACACCGGCGTCATTCAATTCTGCCAAGGTCTCAGTTGAACCACCAGCGATTTCTTTTTCTGTTTTGGTGAGATAGACATAAGGATCATTGTTGCTAAGCCCAGCCCAATTGCGAACAACGTCTGGTAGTGTTATTGTTGTCACACCACCCAGTGATGACTCACAGACACCAAGCCAGTTTTTTTCACAAAAATGCTCTGATTGCCAATCAAGCTTGTTACCTGTCTCCTGCTCGTACAAGTCACACAGGACACCGAGACAACAAAACCGCGTTAGCTTTCTTTGACCAGTTGGAAGGATTTTGAGAACGGTTGTCCCTTGTTTGTATAAACCACTACGCAAGGCTTCAACCCATTTTCGAATTACAGGGACATTCATGTGACTTCTCCTAAAGGTGACTCCTCATCCTAATACTTCCCAACATCTTTAAATTCTAGGTAGGCTAGGTACCAAAGCGGAAAGGCTATAAACCATAGATTGGTTGTTGTCCACGCCAATCCGAACAATATGAAAAATATCCCATTGATTCTGTGATAACTACGTTGCCTCGCTCGTCGACCGCCAGAGGCCACGTATTTTTTGCGTTCTTTACTTACCATTCTCGCTCCTCAAATCAATACCTAGTACACCAAAAATTGAGGGTAAAGTCAACGCTTTCGGGATTTTTTGTCTTTAGGTTTAAGCCAGAGGGTGGGGGGCTGTGCATGGACACATACATCTAAGTGCTTACTTAGACCGATTATGTATCTTCCACAAAACGGACAGAAATCTTCCGGCCGGCGCTTTTGCATTATACCCATACTAATAGCATATAATATTGCTAAGAAAGGGTCAAGGGGTCATAATCCTGTCCATTGGGGTGGATTTTTCTATTTTACTTTGATGACTAGAGGTCCGTTGGATGGTTGAGATTCTGCTTTTGGTTTTACTTTGATGACTAGAGGTCCGTTGGATGGTTGAGATTCTGTTTTTGGTTGGTAAACTTCCTGAGTCTGTATTGGTTCCTTGGGGATTGGAAATGCGTCCTTAACCACCTGTAGGCTTCTGAGAGCTTTATTCTTTCTTTCTAATTTCCACAGTCGATTCCTTTCAGTCCGAATATCATCATATTCCCACTTGGTGAGATAGTTATCTGGACTCAGTGCCTTGGAAATCATTGGTCGCATCGAAGGATACTGGTTGTACAGATCTCTAACATCCTCATACGCATATGTCGACGCTTCTGTTGTAGCGCAGGAGCGAACTCCAATGATAGAAAAGGCTACCAAAACGATACATATCGCAATACCCAGATTGTCTAGAATGAACTTAGAAACATCATTCAAGGTATCAACAATAGTGAGTAGCTTAACCATAGTAGCTTACTCAGTCAGAAGGTGGAGGGCGAGTGCTAGACCGACAACCCATGCAATAAGATAGGTGAAAATAACCGGAAGTGTGTACCACGCACCATCACAAAGATAGACATTCCATGCACCGGCCCACAAAGCCATTATGGTCCAAGCCCCCAACAATATAATAAGGGCGGGTGTAGGTAGTGGTTCAACTAAGCGATGGTCTTGTGGTTTAAACATCTAGTTGTCCTAAAAAGAAAAAAGTGAGGAGAGTAGCGATACTAAAAAGAACGGCCCGTCGACCGAAGCCGACTAGGCTGTATAGACCAAGTAGAAGGAAGTATCAAAATAGCCTCATCAATGAGTGTACCATTATTGTAAGTCTCTGTCAACGAGCAGTTCGCCACACCAAAAATTGTCCGTAGCTGAACCCTTTTGTGACCCTTTCTTCATCGAATCCGATTACTCTTCCGTGATCCTGTACAGTGGCAATATCACAAACCCAAAAATCCTTGTCGTGCATATCCTGCATGGGATTAAACCTTACACCGATTGCTCCCTGTGTTCCCTTTTGGCTGTTGGACTCTTCTAGATCGGCTGTACGGAGGGCATGCTTCATTAAATGTTTGGTGTGGTATAAACGAACCTTTCCAATATTTCCTTGTCCACCAGGCATTATGTAGAGGTGGTAATCTGCCTCAGTTATTGAGAGTCCTTTGCTTGTACCACCAAGTCCTCGTGTCTCGAGATAGGGACTGAAATATGATGTTACTTTTTGTTCAATTGTTACTGATGGAAGCTCACCAAACGCTCCACTATAGTCGAATTCGGGGTGATTGCCTTGGGGTCGAGAAGTGAGATTAAACTTGAGGAATTCTGCAAGTAGATCGATACCTACTTGCTCAGCATGTTGGTTGGATGGATCCCATGGACCCTTCTGTAAATCTTTTATTATTATCATTTGTATACAACAAGGCCCACTTGGAAGTGGGCCTTGTGTTCTCGTTAGAGATCGATTAGCTTTAGCGACGAGCTGTTGTGACGAACTCACCCCATGTGTTACGTGCGACATTGATTGTCTCAGTAATAGCAGACGCTGTACGACGCTTTGCTGTTGTAACAGGGATGAATTGGCCAGAACGGACATCACGGCCAACCTTGATGGTTGAAAACTTTCTACGCATGATTATTCTCCTAGGGTTATTATTATGTTATTATTAAAGCTTCATAGGAAATGATACAATAAACAAAGGGTAAGATCAACGGCTGCTATTCTCGATGTGGGATTTTATCCTATTCTTCCAATCATCGCGGACCTTTTCTGCTTGCCTATCCGCTAGATCTCCACTCACGAAGTTGTCGAGGACTTTATACTCATCCCACGTAATAATTTCATCATCACTGAGCATTGTTTTAACCTTCTCTCTGACTTCAGGGTAAAGTTGAACCCAACCCTCAACTACCATATATTGAAAGGCTGGAATTTCTTTTCCTCGCAAATGCTCACGTACAGCCTTACGTGTTTTTTCTGCTTGGTTGGTGGGTGCTGATCCGATGATTGGATATGTGAGTGTCGTCTTCTTTTTTGGTGGAATCTTTTTCTTTGGCTCTTCTTGCTGAATAACCAAAGATGTTGATTCTTGCTGAATAACCAAAGATGTTGATGAATCACCAGGTGAGCACGCTGGGATAAGTCCAACTGCAATAAACCAAACAACACCGGTACTGAGAATGAATTTCTGATGTCCTTTCATTATTTTGCCATTGGTTTGCAGACCATGTTTTTGGTCGCTTCATACCAAAGCTTGATCGATCTGCGGTGCCAAGGAATGTCAGAGAACTGGGCAACAATAACATTGTCCTGATTCTTAGGACAGATTAACTCTGGGAGATTGTCTAAACTATTTGCTGCGATCTCTCGAGCTTCGCGCCATTCAACAAAGTTGGTTATCCAACCGTGAACCCAATTACCAAATTTAGTACTCCATGTCGATTTCTCTACCGATTTCTCTACCAATATAAAAAATCCTAAAAGAGCTCCCATTATAACAGCGACGCCCGCCATTGTTACCAACATGAGCATTAGTCCAACCCAGAACCCAAAACCATTAATAACACTGAGGAGCAGGATAAATAAGGCCACAATCAAAAGAAAGAGCGGGGTGACAAAAACCCCGGTAAATGACGATAATGATTGAACTACGTTACAGTGGTCGCCGCGATCAATTATGAACAAGTTGAGGAAAAAGTTATCCTCGTTACTACAATTCCAAGCGACATATCGGGTGCAATTATTGAACGGTTGAATAACAGGCCACCAATCCACTTTCTTGTATCCCAACAATGCCATACCAAGTGCGATGGCTCCTCGAGCGACGAAGAACCAACTAGCAACTGCAGCAACAGGGAAGAATTTAAGAGTACCAACCAACCAGAACCTTTGGCGGAAGTGACACTCATCTTCAAGTATGCCTCGCATCCAGAGATTAGCATACCACTTTCTCCAAGGAGCAGGTTCCTTTCCAAATACTCCTTCTGGGATTTCGATATTTACGTCAACGTGCTGATCTTCGTAGACCCAGCCTTTCACTCGGTGAGTTGTCGACAACTCACCCTCGCATAAAAGAGTGGTAGTGTAATCTCCACAATACTTTTCTAAGAAGATTTTCTTTAAGCCCTTTGTATTACCGAAAACGATATAGGCCAATAACCGATTCTTACCAGGACGGTTGAATCGAACATAAGTCATTAGATCCTTCATAGGAACTAATTTTCTCTCTCCCACCTCACGACCATGTTGACGAATAGTTCCATCTTCCGCGACGAGATCGGGATTAACTGGTATTAGAAGAACGTGAGGATTGCGTTCCTCTTGTTCTTCTAGTTGTTCGACTAGTCCATTGCTGACGCACCAGCGAACTGGTACGTCACCACTATGAACTTCACCATCGTTCTGACCAATGATTAGTTCGAAAAACCTAGTTGTTGCCTTTGCCATTTCGAGTTACTCCTTACTTGGTGGCGCTAAGAATACCCTGGTCACGAAGGACCTTTTGGATATTCTGCAGTGTTACAGCGTCCTTATTCCCGCCGTTCTTGGTGAACGCACGCTTTAGGACTGCTGCAGGGCCGTTTAAATCGCCGATTCCACCACCAAATACAACGGTGTCAGGAACGAGCTTACCAACAAGTCCAACTAACGTTGGGTTCGCGGCAAGTGTTTCAAGGAACAGTTCAACCATCTTCAATTGAACAACCTTTTCCTCACCAAGAACTGCCACTTGCTTCTTCTGACCAGCAGCAATCTGCTCAAGATAGATCCTGTCAGCCTTACCACGAGCGGTCCTTTGCTTCTTGTACAGCTCAGCTACCTGCACAGCGATTTCAGCCTTTACAAGTTCACCCTGTTGATCAGCAGTCGCGGATGCATTTTCCTTAGCGATACGTTGCTGCTGCGCCTTCTGCTCTTCCTTCATCGTAGCAACCATCTGGGATGCTAACTGTTGACGCTTTCGTGGAAGTAAAATTTCAGGTGGCATATCAGGCTCAAGGAATCGTACTTCCTTAACTGTTACACCTGCCTTCAATCCTTCAGGACGAACCTTTTCTTCAACTCGAGCCTGGAGAACTTCACGACGTTCAATCAAGTCAAGAGGCTGAACGGGACGTCTAATTTTCCGCGTAACAACATTACCATCTTTGTCAGTCTTTGGCTTACCGGACGATAAGAGAACTGGCTCAACCACTTCGATAAACTGACCAGATAAGTCACGAGTTGTTGACTGGATTGCTGGAGTGATGATTCGGTCTTCGACCTCATGTAGGTTACCAACTGATGCTACGATGAATGGCGCATTCCTAGGCTCAACCTGAACGAGTGCTCGAACCTGCTGTTGGATTGTATAACCATCGATCTTAATACCAATTGCACCATCAGCAGCGTTCTTAGGAATCTTAATTAGTTCCGAAGACTTTTCCTGAGTGATCTCACCATTTGCATCTACTGTAAGGTTTACAGAACGCTTTGTGAATCCACCTTGGTATTGCCAGGCTTGAACTCGAGTATCAACGAGCGTCACACCATACGCTTTGAGGTTAATGTAATATTTACCTGGGAATAATGGTGTGTCCCAAATACCGATACAACCAACAGGAACTAACGGAACAGCAAGTTGTCCACCAGTAGCATCAGTTGTACGAGTTGGCTTACAGCTTGTTGGCTTCGCTGCCGTCATATCACCGAAGTTAACAGTGGATACAACGTTAGCTTTTATAACAGCAACATGTCCTTTTGGAATCTCTGTAACCGTACCAGCTGTGATGTTCCACAAGTAATGGTTAATACGATAGTCACCAGGCGGAAGGACTGTAGTCTGTGGTCCTTTAATACCGCTACCACCATCAAGGAAGTAGTTAGCATCTAGCATACTGTACACCGTACCTGGTGCAAATGCTTCTGCATAAGTCTGTCCAGCAGGCATTGCTCTGCCATCTTTTGCAACGAGATAACCAAATGTCCCATCCTCAATACTAACAACTTTATATGTCTTGTCAACATCATAAAGGATGTTTAGACCAAGCCGGAAGTTAAAACCAGGACCAAGGATTTCAGCCTGAGGACCTTTCATTGCTCCCTCGGTTGTTGTAGCGATAATTCTTCCACTTGGAAGACTGTCGCCGAAGTAGACTCGTTTCAGTTGTCCAACTTCATACGCGCCAATGAAGACAAATGAAGTGGATAAAAGAACGGCGACGGCGACAAAAAAGAAACTAACTCGAGTTGCTTGTTGCCAAAAATTCTTAACGTTGTATTGCGCAAGAACGGTCGGTGCAAATGCAGACCCAGCGAGCGCAAAAAGAATTGCGATAATGTAACCCATAAGAGAATTCTCCTAAGTGAGATTAATTTGATTAGACCCAATCTACCTTCTCTAGAAGGGAAGGTCAAGGGTGATAGGATTATTTGCTTAACGTACCTTCTAAGCGCTTATAAAAAAGGGTGACCGAAGTCACCCTTTAGGGAATCCTGAGAGGAGTCCCCTAACTTCAAATTGGTTATTTGCCGTTGCCGCCGCCTTGCCCGGGACCGTCGTCGCCATCAGGGCCACCACCACCACCAGGACCACCGGGGCCTCCGTCGCCGTCCGAATTACCAGGACCGTTGGAACCACCGTTGGAACCACCGTTGGAACCACCGCCTCCACCACCAGGACCACCTTCGTCGCCGTTACCACCGCCTCCACCACCGGGCCCACCGGGGCCTTCGCCGCCACCCTCACTACCCGCAGGGCCAAGAAGGCCTGGGGAACCAAGAAGAGGTGTGCTGTGAGCAAGAACGTAGCAATCGTCATAAGTCTTTCCACTCTCTAAAAGAGCTTCGCACTCATCTGTAAAAGCCCAAGGCCATTGCTGAGCAATACCATGGTCAGTAGCACCAGGTGCTTCGTTATACCCAAACTGGGCACACATCTCTGGCTCGTCATACCAACCATCGCCGAGACACATGTCGTCGAAACCAAAGCCACCTGCAGCTGCTCCGGCACCTACAAATAAAAATACTGATAATATTATTTGATATAGCGCTTTCATTGCACTCTCCTTCATCTTAAATTAGGTTAGATGTATGTGTGGGTAATAATATGCCACACTCCTTGAAAAAGGTCAACAAGGTTTCCTCACCCACTTCACATCAGACGATGGCGTAATAGATGACGTAGAACCAAGAAAAGAAACCATGAAGAATTGCCCAAAGGATTGACTTGTTCACAGACCACGAAATGACAATAGCTAGAGTTGAACCAAAAGTGAGGCCTGATCTAATTATTACTGTTCGAGCTGGTGACATGTGGAATCCTCGTTTAATTAAAGTGGAAGGTCAGTCGGTCTCTCACCAACATTAGTCATACACCTTTAGCTTTCAAGACCCTGGATTATGACTTCCTCAGTCTGCATCGATGCCGTGTGTTGTCCGCACGGAGCGACCTTCGATTAATACCAGTGTACGTTACTTTGGGTCATTGTTCAAGGGGCATAACCCTTGATTTTACATCGAAATTTCGTTAAAATAACGTATGACTAAGGATTATCGCTTTACAATCTGCGCTGAACTCGAATTAAGTGACGAGTTTACACATGATTTAGCATGTGAAACCGCACAAGTAATCACCAAAGCTTGTGGCGGAATTGTGATTACATGCCATATGATCACCGACGAAGCCCCTCATCTTGCATGGATGGACATGGGATTTCCCTCCAAATACCGTCAGCTAAAAGCGAAAAAGATGCTAAGACGCCGGTGTCGTGGCAAACCAAGGTTCAAATTTGCTTACGGACCAGACTTGGTAACGTTTAAAACGACTTCGGGTGGTGTGTTGTTGGTAGGACCTTTATTCTGATAAACCTACTACAACATGCTTCAGTATGTTTCGATTGGAGTTGTTTTTCATTGATTGGCAGTATTGCTTCCTATTATCATAATCAAAAGCGCAGAAACTTCCAGAGATGATCCAATTATCTCTCTTGCGCAAGAAGTCAACTACTGCAATCACATATTCAAGTTTCGTACTTTCGATCACATAGAATGACAGGCCTTCTACTTCTTCAAGTAGTTTCTCTTTGTAGGAATCTGGTAGTATGTATTTTCCTGCTGCCATTATTCGTCGTCCTCGTCGTCATCTTTTTTACCGAACATATCACAAAGGATGTAAACACCAGCACCAATTGCAACAAGTATGCCGATGATGGTCCAATCTAAAAAGGGTGTTGGGTCAGTCATATTTTCCTTTTAGGGTCATGGGTTAAAACGATGGTGGCGGACCAGACTACTTTCTCCCAAAACTTTTCGGATCATCTACATCACACGGGAGTTGGTATCCACCTTTGTTATATAAAATCGTAACTTGTTTTTCCTTCCGTTTGATTTCTTCTTGTGCTATTCTCTCACGTTCTGCCATTTCACCTTTGTACTTTGGCTTTCTTGGTTCAGCCATTGTTCGGTTTTTCAACTCGGAACTGCTGTAAATTGTGAGGTGTGTATTACGATCTGGTACGGATAAATCTGGAATCCTGTTTGACGTCTTTACCGAGGGATCTCGCTTCGGATAGACTTCAACGGGTTTTGTTTTCCGCTTGCGTCTCACTTACACAAACCACTGGTATCAAAGTACATGCTTCGATCCATTTCAAGCCGCCTTGTTATCTCACACCACTCTTTCATATCCATGGTTGGGGTTAGTTGTTGTACACCCTCTTTTTTGTTTTTGTTGTTGTGGGTTTGAAAAACAGAAACGGCTACGGCTGCGAGAATTCCAATTATCGCAACTACTATGAGTAGTTCAACAAATGCAAATCCAAATTGTTTCAGCTTACTTTTCACAGATGACTTCACCGAAATCGGTAGTGTCACCATCACCATTAAGATCGACACAAGAACATTTTGGAGGGCAAGGTCCAGCGTATGCCGAAACTGCTGCCCCTAAACATAATATCATAGCCATTGCAGTGATTGTCTTTATTACTTTTTCCATAATTTGTCTCCGTAGATAGAAAGTTGACGGGTCGGTAATTCTGTTCAGTACGTCAATTATCTGTCAGTAGGTACTTGTACAGTTATTCCTCGCCGTCAACTGTATTTAAGTATACAAGAGGTCCAAATGTGGGTCAACTGATGTTTTTCTACATTTTGTGTGAGACCACTAAATACTATACCATGAAATTGATACAGGAAATTGAACAACAACGGCAAGAGCTTCTTGATGAGATTGCACATATTAGAGAACTTGGGTTTGACCCTGAAAAGGTGCTTACCTCTGCTGATATCATCCTCAGAGAACAGCAATACCGAAACGGTAGTAGTGACGATGAAAGAGCAGGAAGAGCACATGCAGGAGAGCGTGAATGGCGTGGTGGTCTAGAACAACAAGCCCAAAAAAGGGAGCCTGCGAAGTTTACAATCAAGCCTGAACAGGCAACAGGTGTACTGGTAGGTGATAAAGTTCTTTACAACCGCAAAATTTACAACGTCGGTAAATGGGATGCTGGGCAAGAAGCTTGGCTTGTTGGAGCTAACGAAACTCCAGTAAAACAAGAACAACTTGAAGGTCCGAAGTTGATTGACTTGCAGGGAAAGAAAGCTCGAGTTTGGATGATGAGGAAATAAGATTATAGTTCAGCAACAAGCTCAACATTAATCATATACGACTCAAACCATTCATCAACCGCACAAAAAATCGTTCGCCACATTGGCTCTACGAACGTGTATTCCATCCCTCTAACCTCAACCGTTAACTCACCATGATCGCCATTGGAGAGATCTTTCAGTGCGAGCTGATGATATAAAGCAAGAGCATCACCTTTGTCTAAACGCATGACAGTTGTAATGTCTGATTCGTCGATTGCAAGCAGAACGTTATTGTTCCATCCCTTACCTTTGTTTCTCTTCATTATTGCCTTCATCACTGTATCCTCTTAGTTGAATCGCTTATCTGTATCACTGTGGCCCGTTTTTTAGCCTCGAGATCAAACAACGCATTGTCATACAACGCTAACCTTGTATCATCTGCTTCCTTAATAAACAGATCGTACTCTTCACGAGCCATGATCTGTTTTACGTGTTCGTAAACAAGGAAATCTCCGAGCGACTTATACTCTTCACGAGCCGCCTTGATTGATTCCGAATCCATAAATCCTAACTTAGACGCTGTGTCTGCTAGAATGTCCTGCAAATAAGATAGTATGGTTTCTATTTCGTTCATCTTAGCCTCAGAATGCGTAATTCTTTTGACCAACTCGACACTTGACCTGCCACGCACCATTCGACTTGGCACGACCAAGCGATGCTAACTTTGCGTCAGGCCGCTTAATAACTAGTCCTTCATCCTCAGAGTTACCTTCCTCTCTATCTGATTTTTCTTGGATTCGTTTCATCATGTTAGCAAAGCCACCTTCAATGGTTTTCGCCAACCAAACTTTCTCTGTGATTAGGTAGTATGAAATCGTCTCTACATTCGACGGAAACATCTTGCGGAGGATTTCCTGTCTTTCTGTGAAAGTCGTTCCGAGTAGTAACTCTCCATCATTGACGGCGATGTCAAAGATGTAGATTGTGTTTTTGACTCTGCTTGTTTTACTGTGAAGGACTTCACACATGAAAACGTACCAGCCTTTACCTGGCAGTTTCGTAAACGGATTCAACACATCATCAGTTGGCGACCAAGCCTTGTGTGGTGTGTCACGTCGTGTCCTGACAGTGATGTCCTTATCAGGACTGACAGAAAGAACGGTGCAAGTACCGTTCTTCTTGAACTGTCCAACCCACCCTTTATTCTGATACCATTTCAATTGTTTAGGTGAGATGGCCTTCTCAGGACGAGGTGGATACAAGAACGAGTATTTGGTGTAGGCGCTCATAGTCCTGTCTCATATTTCATGTTAGCCTCACAAACAACAATTAACCGAGCAACTCCTTCACAACATCCATCGCCTCGTCGAGGTTGCCCTCAAACTTCATGCGATTTGCCAAGGTGCCAACCACACTGATCAACTCGAGGATCGTGTCCTTATCCTTCTCAGCGAACGCAGCAGCCATGCTCTCGTCAGTGACGGTTCGCTTCGGAGTACCTTCCTGATACTCAAGGAAGTCACTGGGAATGCCTTCCACTCCCTCAAGCGCCTTACTAACGCGCCCAAGCAACTTGTCGTCGTCCTTGTACTCAGGGTTGATGATATACGTGGTTGTGATGTCCTCAGACGTGTCATACGGAACGCCGCGCTCGTCAAGCAGGTCGCACTCAGCATCGGTAAGGACTGAACGAGAGGTTCGCTTCCTCAACTGGCAAGAGGCAGATGCGCCAACGTCGATGCCGTTGAAGTTTGCAGGCTTCGTACCAGTGCGTGCTCCCTCAGTGGCGAAATGATCGGCAGTCTTTTCCTTTAACTCACCATCAAGCGTTTCCACCGAAGCTTCGATCGCTTTGATGACGTCCTTGAGAGCAGCCAGTTCACGGAGACCAGTAATTGTGACCTCAGCCTTACTACCTTTCTTAGGTGAAGCCTTCTTCGGCTTAGCGGCCTTGTCTTTTGCAGCGTTGAACATATTTGCGTCCCGGTCACGAGGAAGTCCCCCGGCTAGCATTTCAACAACATTGCTCATTTTTAAAGTCCTCCATCTGTGAATTTGGATGGGGGTTTCGTCTGTGAAACCCCTCTCTTAATAACCATCCGTGATATGGTAAGTATATGTGAATTAGGGTCATGGGTCAACAGAGAAATAGGACTATTTTCCGTTTAAAAAGAAGAAGTTATACGAGAAGTGGTACAAAAATTGCGACTAAACTCATGGTATTGCAGCCATAACAACAGCACAAGTTGCAGCAAGTGCTACAAGCAAAGTCGTCCAATATATCCTGATGTGATATTTGTTCGTAGATCCACACTCTGGGCAACGATTTGCTTTTATGTTGTTGATAATCTCACTCATCGCATTCTATCACTTCGTGGTCTCCGTTCACCCAGCCTTCTTGGTAGTCAACGTCAACCTTCAGTCGTGGCACTAGAAAGGCGAACTCCTTAACGTCGGCCCAGTTCATATTGTTGATAGCCCAGTCGATAAGTTCGGTGTTGTCTTCTAGTGTGAATTTGTATTCTTCGTCATAGGTTTCTTGTCCATTTTCTTTGGTTGCATAATAATGTGCACGATCGTTGGCAATAAGATCGGCAGGAACATGCCACGTCGAACCGTCAGGCATTGTAACTCTGAGATACTTAGTCATAGGATTTCTCCATCGTTGGTTACAACTTCACCCTGTGCATAGAACACATCGAAGCGCTTTTCATCTTCAGGACAGGGTATTGTCTCCGAGAACCATGTGCCAAACTTGAAACGCATGTGATGGAATTTCATACCATCCCACATAGCTAAGTTGGCGTTGCGGCACTCACCTTTGTACCAGACGCCGGGCTTCAAATCTTTTTTGTCGATGTGACAGGTCATGGGAGCTGGCCTTTTGCCCAATCATTCCATAGCTCAATCAATAGCGCTTTGTCGGTATGATATCGCCATGGCGTTTTGACAGGCTCAAGATTCTGGTCAACCATGGAATTTGGATTAAGGATAATTACTTTACCAACAGACGTAGATCGGAAGTAATGTTTCGTGCTTGTAGGTATTCGCTGGAGGAACTTGATGCGGTGTGTTGGTTTACAATGATACAGATAAATTCTGCGATCTTGGATCGCAGTGTAAACCAATTGCATAACCATGACGTTGATTCCAGACTTTTCAAGAGTTTCACGACGAGCAGTCTTCCTTCGTTCTTCTCCTGTATTGAGGCGTCGGCGATCTATCTTCCCCATTGGAAGCTGGATATCGTTGTGTCGCTTGTTGATAACAACAACCACCCCTTGCTTCGTTGGAATGAAACATCCGACAGCCGGTCTCTTTTTGTTCGCGTTGTGGATTTTGATCAGATCGCGGAATTCCTTATCATAGTCGGCTGCATAGACTTTTTGAAACGTCAAGACAGCCACAACAATAGCTGCTCCCCACAAAGCAATGCTAATTGCTCTCATAATTAGTTTCCTCAGTGTCTTGTGTTGGTGGAGTGTCTACAGGACACCAAAACGTCCCACTTTGAGATGAATTCAATGGATCACTTGAAGCTAGAGATTCATACGGCAGATCTTTATCTTCTGGACGTGGTAAGTGGTACACGCGCCAGCGAACCTCACCGTTGTGATTAAGTGCAGGGGCGACTAAAACAAGTCGAGGTTTTGTTCCGAGGTTACGAACCCAGTAGTAACCAGGAACAGTTGGCGGTCTGATTGTCCATTTTTTCTCAAAATCCATCATTTCTCCAGGGTTCCTACCAAATTACCATCTTGTGCTTCATCATAATCACGCGGCAAATCAGCATACGGAGTTAGGTCAATGCGAATTATACCATCTGTTGCTACAGTGTGACCGTAATACTCACCAACTCTAGTATATCGATCTAGGCTCAATGGTTTAAACCCAGAGACACGTTTACAGAACCAATCAGTCCCCGCAACACAACCCATTCTGCGTTTCTTTGAATACCATTCTGTTAATGCTTCATCAACAGTCATATTACAATCTCCAGCGTCGTCTTTGTGGGTGCATTCTTTCACTGCTTCAATCAGATGGTAGACGATTTTCTCAGCGCGTTCTTGTCGTGCCTCAGCATCGTCGATTGGGATAAGATCCGCAATAAGATTAACTACTCGTTTGTCGTTAAGGCCCATCGGTGAGTTCCCCATCAGTGAGTTCCTCTATTAGATCCTTAATATGAGTCAACAATGCTTGCTCTACTTTCTTATGTTGTTCGATCAAGTCTTCCAACCTACGCAAACGTAGATCGCCTATCCGGCGATCTTTTTGACGTCTCTCTGTCTTACGTCTCTCTGGTACTCTGTTGCTCATAACAATCTCTATTCCTCAAGATAGCCGCCGCCCGATAACCGTTCTCTCCGCGTCTTTGCTGTTCGGGAATACGGAGTTGCAAACTTCAGCAGCAACATTATATCTACTTCTGCCACTAGCTTCCCATCTTTGCGGAGCAATACTGATTGCGCTGGAGTCCGTTTCCCAGCGCGAACTCGAATGTCTACTCCCCGTTCTTCGGCATTGGACCAATCTGTTTTGATCCTATGTTTAGCGATGAACATTGTAAGCTCGCCTGCCGTTGTAATCTGTCTTGTCATCTTTTTCCTCTGAAATTTTTGTTGTTCTCAAAGCATACATTATATGACCCCTAATGGTCAACGTTTTTTACGCCCAACCCTCCTTCTTAAGCATTTCGTGGAGTTCGGCAGCCTCACGCTGAATCAAGATGTCGAGTGCATCAGGATCATACTCAACGACATCCATGCCACTACCCTCTGTGTCCTCGTTGTCATATACAACCACTTCTTGGAACTGTGTTTTGTCAAGTAGGTTCCGCTCTTGAAGTCGACACTTTGCCTTCTCCCTAAACAAAAGTTCTTTTGTGTATTCATATGTAGCCTGAACTGATTCCATTTCGTCCCGAGCTTTTTGGCTAAGGGCCAATCGAAGTTGGTAGTATAGATAACGAAAGAGATTAACTCTCATTTCTACCTCTCCACCACCGATTGTGAAAAATAGGTAGCGCCGCTTCGACCATACCCCTTAGCAGAAACTCGGATGAAGTCCTTAAACACTGGTGGGGCCGGTGGAATGGCGGTATCAAATGTTCCGAGATGTTCAACCACACACACTGGTTGATCTGGAAGATTGAGAGCAGGTTCCAATGTGTCATATACAACAACATCAGTTGATTCCCACACAGAACTATCAGGATCATAGACCGGAACGGTTGGTGAGGGAAGATGAAGTCCATCTGTTCCGTTAGCTGGATCGAATGTTGGAAGTGTAGCCCAACCAATTACCCAGCTTTCACAAGCTGCAAGGGATGAAAATGAAGCTTGGACAGCGACACTTCTATCTTGAAAATTTCCAGCCATTTTTTCCTGAAGAGCTGTGTCTCTCATAACAGCCATACCAAGCAACGTCATGATCACAAGGAACACCAACGCTGTGACTAAAACAAAACCTTTTTGCTGTTTCATCGTTTTACTTCCTATAGTCGTGAACGTAAACTGTCTGCCCGTAGGTTTGACGTCGGTAGTCGTGATCTACGGAAACCTTTTCAGGAGTACGAGCCACGACACTCACTTGTACAGTTTTGACTTGTGACCAGTCGGCAACGCCAGCAGCAGAATCGTAAACATCGACTGAACCATCTGCGTCTGTGTCTTGGCCGTACATGGCGCTAAGGTCTTCAATGTAACCAACCAGCTCGGCACCAACGAGGACTGCATTATCCCCCAACACAAACAAGGCAGGCTCACCATTGATGTCATAACCAATGTAATAATACTTCGTTATAAACCTAACAATCATGGAACCTGCACCATAAGTTTTTGAAAATTCCTTCTCGGTGTTTCCTGGATAATCGTTACCGCCAGTTCCATGTACAAGTGTTCCGTTAGCACCTGGATTACTCGGAGCTGTGATTTGGAATAGCTCAGCTGTAACACAGTCGGTAACTAAGACGATGTCTCCTTCATCCAAATCAGAGCCAGGCTCAACATGTACCGCACCAGCAGTAGTTGTCATATAAGGTGTGGTGACGCTAACTGCTGCATCCGACATTCGAGTAATCGCGATTACATCAGTACCAGGAACAACTTCACTAGGCGAGAGAACACTGGGCAGATTTGCCTGCGTGTAACCCACAATGTTTGCTCCCGTTTGATAATAATCGGTTGGGTTGTTGAGATGGTTAACGACGGTTGTAGGAGCACACCCCATTTGCTTTGCCTTGCGAATCTCTTCGGTTATGAAGAACAGTGCAAAACGACCATTCTCTTGGGACCGATTAAGATTCTCCGTTAACCGATACGTGCTACGAGCATCAACATAGATCCTAGAAACACCAGCCATGAGTATGAGAGCTAGTGTTAGTGAGATCAAAATCTCGACTAGAGTAAAGCCTCGTTGCGTTTTCATCCACAGATCCTTACGTTGATACCGTCGTGACGATCGAACACACAACCACCTTTCTTTCTGTCTACCTTCACCTTCCAGGCAGCACCTTGAGCAGTCATGTTGGCCTGCATTGCAGCCATACTGTCTTTGGTCGAATGTTGAAGAAGAACGATCGCAAACATACCTGCGACCGCTAAGTAAAGTAGATTTTTCATATAGCAACCTCGTAAGTTAAGGGTCATACCCGTTAAGTGTATACTATCAGGGTTACACAATCAACTAGCAGTAATTTATTGGTTTAGTTGAGTAAATCAACCAGTTGGTCGTAGATCCATTCTGCTGGATCACCAGTTCGTGCCTTTGCTGTACCATAAGGCATCCCAGTCCAGTAGAAGCCATACAACTTCTCCCACAACCCCTTGTTGTCCATGATGTCGGCCTTGCCAGACATCACAAAAAATAAGGCTTCCTTCTCTTCGTCTGTCAGCAAAGCTCGAATAGCGTTGAGTTCGTCTTGGGCTGACTTGATTTGCGTCTGTTTGATATCATCTCGTAACATTTTACTTTCTCCTACGTACAAAGACCAAAGAACGAAGAATGATGGGTTACGTTATCTTCGATAGGAAAATCCATCGCCTCGGCGAGGAGATGATGTACAAATTCATGCTTTAGAGTATCTCTATCGGTCACATGATTTCGGTCAAAAACATGCTCATCTGTATTCATCAGAACAAGTTGTGCGCCAATACTATATTGTCCTAAATTACCACCAAGGCCCTCGCAATTCAAAGGCCCGTTGATGCCTTGAACCTCTACGCATTCACTAAAACTTGTAAAGATCACGATTGGACCAGATGCTACTACACCCATACAAGCTTCCACCTCAACATAGAACTGCTCGATCTGAGGAAAAGTCACGTACATGTTTTGTGAGGGTTGAAGTGATAGTCCAGACACACCAACTTGAACAGAAGTTGTGCTGTACTGTATTTCATTATCATCTGAATCATCTGAATCACTACCACCGCAGCCGGTTAGGCTGATTGCAGTGATTGCAAGAAGGATTATTCGATTCATGGTTTATATTCCCGGCCGGATTTCTCGTAACCTAGCAGCAACATTTGCAGCAGGTATTCCTGTCTTCCACGTAGCGTGGAGATCGAAAATTTGCACGGCCCAAAACATCCCGTATTCGCCGATGCTGTCGCGTAATTCGTTTAGCCATATTTCCATGACCCTAGTATAGGCTATATGATTAAAGGGGTCAACAAAAAGAACCCACCGTAAAAAGGTGGGTTAAAAGGAGGTTGCTTATGGTAAACCATTGAATCATTTGCTACGATTTACGAGGCGTGCCACCTCGAAAAACTCCCATGGTCGACAAAGACCAGAGAGTCTTCACTCCCATCAACATAGCGCATGGTGCAGAAGTCAAACGGTGTGAACCTCGTGTCCTTAACTGACTTCCGCAGAACGTCTGACTGCCAGTGACCAAGATCCTCTTGAAGCCACACAGGCGCACGATCCGTCTGGCCACGTTGCCACTCGAGGTATTCGTCATAGTCCGACTGATGGGAGATCACTGTCTCATATACATCCTCGACAATGACGTGATCGCCGTTGCGGCCCTTTAACGTCATCCGCATGCGGACTTTGATCTTGACATCAACAAAGCCGTGGACGCTAGATGGTGTCCTTTGTATGTTGATAGATCCATCGGGAGCCTGCCAGGTCTCGCCAGGCTGCAACTCTATGATCTCGTCTACCTCCTCGTCCGTGAAGTCTGTTACCTTGAGCAGCTCCTGCAACGAAGCTGCAAGTGGATGTTCCACTGCTAGAGTCGTAGCACCCACTAGAAGAGAGTCCGAGTATATGTAGGTTCTTTCCATTGTCTTTTCCCTCACTTAACAGTTATGCTGAATCAGGCCTTGCAGCCCAGCGAATATCCGCCGGAGTTTTCTTTCTGGCTCTTGCACGACGCTCCATATGATCGTCTTTTCGCTCCAAACGCTTTTTGTGCTGTTTTTGGCGACGTTCCTTGTTTCTGATCCAACGCATCTCCAACTTGTATCGTGCGTTAGATGGTTTGTCCTTTTGTGATCTCTTTTTAGCTGGCATTTCTCTTGACTCCGTAGATTGTTTTCTTTGCGTAGTAATCAACCAGTCTTACTCTGTTTCGTAAGTGCTGACTAATTTCCTGTTCAGTTTCCGTTGCAGGGCAATACAACTTGGGTGAGAAAGGCAACAGCAATCCAACCCATTGGAGTAACATTGTTGGAAAATTGAAGATAACCTTTAACCAAATCATACTTGCTTACCCACAATATTTTTCAAACGCGGAAGGTGGAACGCGCTTTCGCTCATCTTGTGCCACTAGCTTAAGAGCTTCGCACATCCGTGCTTTCTTTTCCGCTGGGAGTGTGACACGATTGTTAATATCAGCTCGAAAATCTCGATTGAACTGATTTACCTTCTGCCCTGCTACAACAACCAGGATCAGAACGAATGTGGCAACACACAACCCTCTATACCACTGCACCTTTACCATTTTGCACCTCTTTATAAAGTTCGAACAACCCAGCTAACTTTTCGTTAGTTTTTTCGATTATCTCAAGCAGCTCGAGAGTGGCGTCTTCGTTATAACAGTTAACCGTGAAGCCTTCTCCGTAACCTTCTCGAACCCAAAACTTTCCACCAAAGCGCAGCTTTCCACCAAAGCGCCACTCCGTAGTTTTACTATGCCACTCTGGTCTTTCCTCTGTGTGGTAATGAACAAACGACTGTCGGTAACTTCCATCAGGAGCACCACACTCCTCAACAAGGATGGTGTAAACATTGTTGAATATTTGTTCTTTAGTTTGACTCATGGAACCTCGGAAAGTCAGGAATTATTGATTAAACCTTCACACAAAGTGTACTATATAGGGGTCACAAAATCAAGAGCTACCCAATTCCCGTGTAAAACACGGAGTTAGAGGACCAGTCTTTAGTGGGAAGGTGATGTTGGTTCTGGGGGTTTAATTAAGTTGGCGTTTTCTGGCTCATCATATACTGTTTCGAGCACATGCCTGAGGAATATATCGAAGTGGGCTCGACTTAGTTTCCCTTCTTGGCGCATTTCGTTAGCAAGAGAAATCGCAGCCATGGCATTAACGTATGTGTTGAAGGTGTAGTAAGTTGGTTTGAGAGATCCACCAAAAATAGTTCCGTCCAACATTTGACAGTAGATGCCTTTACTATCGACAAAGAACTTTTGGCTATCACAACGCTTAACTTGATTGGTTATGATGTAGGCATCAACTAGCTTATCAAGCGTATCTACGGATTTGTTGTACTGATCTACTATATGCCATAAAGCATAACACAACGAAAGAAGAACACCAACTAGTACGAGTTCTCGTTTCCAGTTCTCCTTGTTCCATAACTTAAATTTCATCATCGTCTCGTGGATAACGCTCGTATCGATACTTCCAGTATCGAGGCCAAGTTAGTTGAATAAGTAGCTTCTTCCACCTACTAACTTCTGAGGAAAAGACCATTGTTTGAGTAACAGCGATTTTTCCTACTGCTATCCAACTAAGAACACAAACCAGGATTGCTAAAATAGTCATTGAACTACCTCTCCAGTGTGAGGATGCTTTTTGATAAGTGATCGTCCCCAATAGTCAATTGCTCTCGGGTATTTGTGAATGAAGTTAGTTGTACAGACCATCCAAGCGTAAGACCGAACTCGAAAATCAGATACAGCCATGTGAAAGCGCTTCATATCCTCGATTTCGTTACCAGTGTTGATATCTTCTTGCTTTGGTACAGCAGTTGGTGGATTACCACATTTCCATTGTGGTATCGATTTATACATCTCATGCACCATATCAGAACAGCAGACTTTGCCGGTATAACCCCGCAGGTCGTGCTCGGCGTCGGCGTGTGGTCCAAATGCCATCCAGGTGATAAAGACTACCACCGTTAATACATTTCTCATGTTACCACCTACTCATTACACAACTACTAAAGGCAAACAATCCCATTCGATCTGGTCCCATATTCTCAGTTTGATAAACGTTAAAGAGTTCGGTAACCATGTTGGATACTTCTTCTGAAGCATTGAAGCCTTTAAACATTTCTCCAATGGTCTCTTCAATTTCAGGAATAGCCATCACACTCTTTAATGATTCGAGGTACCTAAAATCCTTTTGTAGCTTGAGACAGTAGTCTGTGTCCGCAACCATAATATACTCTGTATAGTCTGCGTTTGTGTTTGTGTTGAAACTAACTAAAGTCAGAAGTGCCCAAACTGCCAAAAATCTTCGCATATTACCTCTATTTAGGATCTTAAACTTTACAGTATCAGGAATCTAGAGTCAAGCAAATAAATACCTTTAATACAAGGGAGGAAACCAAGGATGGTGAAATACGCAACAATTAGACCAAAGCTAAAAACTGGGGACATCGTACTGTTTTCTGGCAAGGGCAATCTTAGCACAGGGATCAAATGGTTTACACAATCTAAGTGGTCACATGTTGGTATGGTGTTAGTGCTTAAAGACTTCGACACTGTAATGATATGGGAATCGACAACACTAAGTAACATCAAAGACGTGGAAACTGGTAAAGCAGTTCGTGGTGTGCAGCTCGTAACACTAAGTGAACGACTAAGCAATTACAACGGAGATGCCTGCGTTCGACATCTCAATTATGACGTAACTCCTGAAATGATGGAAACGTTGCGCGCCTTTCGTAGGGAAGTCAAAGGACGTCCTTATGAGAAAGATAAGCTACAACTACTCAAGTCTGCTTATGAAGGTTTCTTTGGTGCCAATGAAGAGGACCTTTCGAGTTTGTTCTGTAGTGAGCTCTGCGCGGAAGTATATCAGAGGTGGGAACTTTTTCCTGAAGACATTCCTTCAAATGAGTATACACCAAAGGATTGGTCTACAGGTGCAAATAAACCTCTTCCATTGCTAAAAAGTGCAACACTTAGCAAAGAGATTTCAATTACCACTTAAATTAAATAGCTGCATGCAAACCTTCATCGAATATCTGCTGGAAACCTACACTCTGAATGAGGCAGTGGTCTATGGGTATTGGATCCTACCAGACAACAAGCTGGCTAAGGTGAATGACTTTGATCACGTTGAGTGGTACATCAAGAATGTCGCAAAGTACGCTCGACGACTGCAGCGTGAACATGGCAGCGAGGCCGTGTATGAACATGCGTACAAGAAGGGGTTCATTCGCGTAGGGTTTAGCGACACGTGGCACACTGTATCAGGAAAGCACGACAGGATGCAAGAAGCTCTCCCTGTGATTATGAACCTCCTGAGAAGGAGGCCTACACGCTCAGTGGGTGTATCATTGGTAAATGCTAGAGGTGTACCAGTCGACAGTGGGGACTTTGAATGGCCAGCAGAGCGTGGTGAGATGATCAGGTTTGTTAAAGGGGATCGCTAGTCTACGACATTATAGTATCGAAATGAATATTTCGCACTGATAGGACTTCAGGAATTGCACGAATGGCTTCAACGTTGGTTATCTGGTAATCTGTATCTATTACAGTGTACGCAATTTCATTTCGTGATTTATTGACCATATGTTCGATATTGTGTTCGATCATGGCCATAATGCGATTGAGGATATTCGGTACATTCTTGTGTGCAATAACTAACCGGAACTGTGTGTTGCTAGGAACAACTACAGTTGGAAAGTTCACTGAGTTTTGTATGTTTCCATATTCAATAAAGTCCTTTATCTGGTCAATAACCACTGCAGCACAGTTCTCGTTGGCCTCCTCTGTCGATGCACCAAGATGTGGGAATGCAATTACTCGGCGAGGACCGAACTCTTTAAGTGCATTGCTTGGAAAGTCACATACGTAAGTGTGTATACGACCATCCCGTAGTTCTTCACAAAGAGCCATTTCATCAACGATACCCTTACGTGCAAAGTTGAGAATTGTTACACCGTCTGGTAGAAACCGCAACGCGTCCTGATTGATCATGTTGCGAGTTTCATCGTTTAACGGAACATGTAATGAGAGAAAGTCACAACTCAAAAGCACGTCGTGTAGTGTGGTTGCTCTACGAACTTTGGTTGAGATGTGCCAGGCATTTTCTACTGTTAGATATTCATCATAACCAACAACATTCATACCGAGTGCAACAGCAGCGTTTGCAACAGCAGCACCTGTATTACCTAGTCCAACAATACCAAGAGTTCGTCCAGATAATTCTCGTCCCTTAAATTGTTTCTTTCCAACTTCAACTTTCTCATTAATCTCTGTATCAGTACCATTAAGCTGTTGTACAAATTCACTAGCTTGTAAAATGTTCCGTGTAGCAAGAAACAATCCTGCAATAACCAACTCTTTTACAGCGTTTGCATTAGCACCAGGAGTATTGAATACTGGAATACCAGCGTTTGTAAACGTATCAACAGGAATATTATTGACACCAATACCAGCTCGACCAACTGCTTTAAGTCTAGGCCAAGTTTTCAAGTTCTTATTTTTGAATTCATTATTGAGATCGAATGATCGTAAAAGAACAACGTCTATTAAATGCTCAGCAAGCAAGGACAGATCCTTACCAATGTGAGTATTAGGTGGAAACCTATCGAGGCTTTTTTGTGAAATATCGTTGTATAGTTGTATGGTATACATTATTTTTTATTTACAATCGTCAGTAAGTTTTTATACTCCTTTAAGAAGTCGAGAATGTGTTCCATTCGAATGGCAAAGCCAATATGGTAAATTGGCATATTTTGTTGGTTAAAGCCAATCTTTCTAGATATGCCAACCAGTTTTTTCTCACGGAATACTCCTCCACCTGAATTCCCTCTTGCAGTATTGGAAGAGTGCAAGAACATAGTTGGAAAGCCATCCGCAGGAATTTCGGAAACATACCCGTCCGTAATCACCCGACCATACCCACCAGGATACCCTATTGCTATCACCCAATCTGTAACACCAATTTCGGCCGAGGAAATTGTTGCAGGTGAAGTCTTTGGCTTTTCTTTTGTTGTTAATTTCAACAAGGCTAAATCAAGGTCTTTATTAACCTTAAGAACTTCTACTTCGATGTTGTTAATAAACAAAGGCGTATCTACATCTTTGTTTGTGTAAAGAGCTTTCGTCAAATTGTTTGAAGTGCCCTTAATTAGTACACGTACCGTCTTATATGTATTATGTGCGTTAGTTAAAATATAACTTTCCCACCCTTTGCTAGTTTGTGTGATGTTAACAACAACTCCTGATCCTTGAGTTCTATAATATACTTCCTCCCTCACAAGGTATTTGTCAGATTGAGTTTTAACAACAGACTTAACCCACTCAGGAATAAGAGCGTAGGTTGGAGTTGCCACAAGTGACAATAAGAGCAGACTAACAGTCCACGTCTTCGTCTTTAAAGAATTCATGAATTTTGTCATGTTTATATTTACAAGCAGCATTTATGAAACTCTCGAATAGTGGGTGTCCATCAATTGGCGATGATGTAAGTTCTGGATGAAATTGGACACCAATAAACCATCGGTGTTCAGGTAGTTCGATGACTTCAATGAACTCGTTAGCAATTCTTTTTGCATGATCGTAGACTCTTGGACGGTTCGCGTGGTAGGAAACTCCACTAACGACCATACCATTTTCTTTTAGTACATCGATATACTCTTTATTAACGGTGTATCTATGTCGGCACCGTTCCCTAATTAGGTTTTGTCCATATGCAGCACGAACACGTGATCCTGTGAACAATTCATACTCATGTCCACCAAGTCGCAATGTACCACCATAGTCTCCATAACCTTCATCCATTATAACGATGATGGGATTAGGTGTGTTTGGATTAGCTTCGGCACTCTCGGCATCTTCAATACCCACAACGTTTCGTGCAAACTCAACCATCGCTAATTGCATCCCCAGACAGAGCCCAAGAAATGGAATATCATTCTCACGAGCATGCTTTACTGCTAGTGCTTTTGTCCCCATACCCCGTTCGCCAAAACCACCAGGAACAATAATCCCATCAACGTCTTTTAATAACTCTATTCCATCTTCGTCGAGTTCTTCGGTCTTGATGTAACGAATGTTGATACGAGTTGGTGAATCTTTGATCGGCCACGAAGAATGTATTCCTGCGTGTATTAGTGCTTCAGTCAAGGACTTATAGGAATCAGGAAGACCGGCATACTTACCAACTATTGCAATTGTTACTTTATTGGTTGGGTTGTCTAACTTGTGTTGAATTTCATACCAGTCAGTCATATCTGCTGGTTGTGTTTTGAGGTTAAGTTTTTTGACTATTTGTTCATCGACTTGACTTTGTATTGACAAAGGAACCTTATACAAATAATCAACATCGGGAACAGTGATCACAGCTTCGTATGGTACGTTTGTGAACAGTGCAATCTTTTTTCTCTCTTCATCTGGCAACTCCCTATCCGCACGACAGATTAATACGTCAGGTTGGATACCAATCGAACGAAGTTCTTTTACAGAGTGCTGTGTTGGTTTTGTTTTTAGCTCACCAGTAACTGTAACTGGTAAAAGAGTTAGATGAACGTAAGCAACATTGTCTCCTTCGTCAATTTTCATTTGGCGAATAGCTTCAAGGAATGGCAACGATTCGATGTCACCAACAACTCCACCGATCTCCACTATTGCAACATCATACCCATCGTGTGTTGGATTGTCTGCACTATCACAATCATACGCACCGCGCTTAATGCAACGCTTAATCTCATCGGTAATGTGAGGGATAACCTGAACTGTTGATCCAAGATAATCGCCACGGCGTTCTTTAGCGATTACATTTTGGTAAACTTTACCAGTTGTGTAGTTGTTTTTCTCACCTAGGATGGTACCAGTAAATCGTTCGTAGTGACCTAGATCAAGGTCTGTTTCGGTCCCATCGTCGGTAACAAATACTTCGCCGTGCTGGTACGGACTCATTGTTCCAGGATCAACGTTAAGGTAGGGGTCTAATTTGATGTAGGTGACACGTAGGTCTCGAGCTTGGAGGACAGCTCCTAGTGATGCGGAAACTACTCCCTTACCAAGGGAGGAAACCACTCCACCAGTGATGAAGACGTACTTTGTCATTCACTCCTCCGTTAAATTTTGTGCGGTCGGTCCCTCACCCAATACACCAACGCACTCTCTGGGCAATCTACCCAGCCTTAGCCACTGCTGCAATTGTCAATGGGTTAGAATACTATATTTAGTGTGATAGTTCCACGTATTTTTCAGCGTTCAATTCATCACGAATTTTTGTTAGTTGTGAGCAAAATTCCCGCCTTGTAAGTACGGTTTCATTGGCTTTGTGGTGACCAATTGAATGTTTAAGGACGGCCTTGCCTGTTGCAAGTAATGCCTTTTTTGCTTTGGCGTTTTGGCGGAACATACAATCGTATGCTTCATTAAGCAAATCTTGGTACTCTTGAGACTCACGCTTGATCGGAGTCCCTTGCCACCACAGTGTTTGTGTCTTCTGCCACTTCTTGCCCTTGCCTGAGTACTTCGCTTTCCGTCCTACAAGTGTACAGATGTGCTTTTGCATCTCTGCATCCTTGAATTTGAAGGACTGTAATAACCCTTCCATTGAGTTAACTTCAACTCCACGAAATGTGAAAGGGCGGGCGGCAAAATTTGACAATGCACCAGCTGGATATGGGTTACCTGCTTTTATATCCATCGGCGATACCACTTACAACAGTCTGGTTCCCTTCTCTTCAACAACCAAAAGCTATGTGGTTCGGTTGAGCAACACCTAAGTTCATCACGGAAATATCTTTCATGTAGTGTTACAACGAGAGTATCATCATAGGGATTAATAGCTTCAAGAAATTCATCATACGCATCAACAATGAGATAAAAATGGCCCTCCCTATCTCCCAGATGTGAATACCTTCTTATATTCATTAACACTATACCACCAGTGTTGATGTGTTTGCGTACCATTCGTACAACTTGTGTAGGAGTAAAGTTACCGAGTTTCCGTCTCTGAATTCCAGTAAGGTATTTTTCTCCAACTGCTTTTAGTGCTGTAGTTAGATTAGTAGGGTGACATCCTGTTTTTGAAATTTTAACTAGCTTATCAAGCTTCTTCTTATTCTTTCTAAACGAAAAGTCAACACCAGCCCACTTCATCGCGTTAGCGATAGCTATAGGCCCACACCTAAATTGGTCTCTTTGTTTCGTGTATCTTATCATTGGTTACTGAAGAATACAGTAACCAGGAAAAGGAGTAAAGGGTTACTTAAATCTGTACCCCCAGTTAACAAACCACATATCGATGTATGGTTCTTTTGTAGGGTGGCCATGCCTTTCAAATTCTGCTCGGAGAAAACTTCGTTCGGTAAGTTGGAAGTCAACTCCTACACCAATGGTAGGTAGCCACCCTTCTAACGAATTATTCTTCCTTTTAATTTCAGCGTCTGTCTCAAATTGGCCGAGCATGCCGACAGTAATGTTTACTCTCTCTTGAACTGTAATGCTCCCCTTAACGTATGAGACGCCAATTCGAGGAAAGATCGAGAATCGTTTCCCAAGTGGAAATGAGTATATTGACGAGAATGTCAGTCCATAGATATTTGCCGTAACTTCTTCTTCACCTTCACCAGAAAGCGTATAAGGAATGTCTTCTAGAGTTGTGCCTGAAACGCTTACTGTTGTCTTTGCTTTTCCTTTGTACTTCCCAAAATTCAGTAATGCTCCTTCTAAGGCCCAACGCTTTTCCTTACCAACGTCGTAGCCGACGAATAGTTTTTGTCCGTACGTTACGAATTCACTATTAACTGATATCGGTAGAGTAACTTCTCCTCTACCAAGCTCGTCAGGAATTTCCAACGTAACTTCATTAATAGTTTCGTCAAGTAGAAGCTTCGGATTGGCCTTTCCAACTCCAAACCCCACGTACCACTTGCTGTCATGTGAGCTGCTGAATGGGTTATGTTGCGCCAATACAGTTGTTGAAAGAAATAGGAAAACAATAGGAAGGAGTCTAAGCAATGTCATTACTGGTCACCTCTTCAACGTCATCAGTTGTCACCTCTTCAACGACATCAGTTTCATCTTCCTCGGTTTCATAAGTCCGCATCTCCTTACCACCGATGATGTCGCATATTTGATCACGATCGATGGTCTCCCACTCCAACAGCGCTTGTGTCATAATTTCAACTTTGTCGCGATTGGCCTCAAGGATTTCCTTGGCGCGGTCATATTGTTCTATAAGAATACGATCAATTTCTGCGTCGATCATGTGTGCTCTTTCATCACTAACGTTTCTATGTGTTAACGCGTCGCGACCCAAGAAAACATCTTGCCCACCTTCAGAAAAAGTTCGTGGTCCGAGATCACTCATCCCAAACTTAATTACCATATTGCGAGCATATTCTGTTGCTTGATCAAAATCATTTGATGCACCTGTAGATATTTCACCTATAAATATTTCCTCGGCCACTCTTCCACCCATACACATTGCGATAACCCCTTGAATTTCTTTTTTAGTTTGTCCGTATTTGTCTTCCACTGGTAAAGATAGTGTAAGACCTAATGCCATTGAGTGAGGAATAATTGTTACTTTATGAACTGGATCTGTTTCCGGTACTAATTCTCCGATGATAGCATGACCAGATTCATGGTAAGCCGTAACCCTTTTCTGCTTATCAGATATAAGCATGGATGGGCGTGCTATGCCACATGTTATTTTGCTAATGGCATCATCGAAATCATCTTTTTCAATGATGCTCTTTCCCTTACGAGCAGCGAAGATTGCTGCTTCGTTACATATGCCCTCAATATCAGCACCAGTCGCTCCTGCAAGTCCACGAGCCAAGATAGAAGGATCAACCTCGTCAGAAACTGGTTTGCCGCGGCAGTGAACGATAAAGATTTTCTCCCGTCCCTTGATGTCCGGAAGCGGTACATATACTTGACGATCAAATCGTCCTGGGCGGAGTAGAGCTGGATCAAGAACATCTGGTCTGTTTGTAGCTGCAATAACAAGAACACCATTGTTATCTTCAAACCCGTCCATCTCAACCAATAACTGGTTTAGTGTTTGCTCTCGCTCGTCGTGCCCACCACCAAGACCAGTACCACGCTGACGACCAACAGCATCAATTTCATCAATGAACACAATACATGGTGCATGTTTTTGAGCTACATTGAACAAGTCTCGTACTCGTGATGCACCAACACCAACAAACATCTCAACAAAATCTGAACCGGATATTATGAAGAATGGTGTCTTAGCCTCACCAGCAATTGCCTTACTCATTAACGTTTTCCCTGTACCAGGCCGTCCTGTCAGTAGAACACCTTTAGGAATTCTAGCACCTGTTTTTTGAAACTTTGCTGGATCACGTAAAAACTCTACTAACTCGATAACCTCTTCTTTGACCTCCTCAATACCAGCAATATCATCAAATGTTACTTTGTTCTGGCTGGGAGAAAACATTCGAGCTTGTGTCTTTCCCATATTCATTGGGTTTTTCTTACCACCACCTTGCATTTGACGCATGAAAAAGATCCACACACCGATTAACAGAAGCATCGGACCCCAATTGATAAGAAGCGTCATCAGGAACCCCGTCTCTGGCTTTTTTCTGACTTCAAAATCAATGTTGTGGTTCTTAAGGTCACCAATCAAACCAGGATCATGTTCTGGTGAGACTGTTGTAAATTGAGTGTCATCATCATGCAACGTGTACTTGACCTTTTGTCCATGTTCAATAACAACACGATTAACCAATCCTTTATCGATCTCCGAAAGGAAGACCGAGTAGTTTGTTACTACCGTTGGCTCAGAGGGTACACCACCCCAGCTAAAAATGATCGCCACGACACTTATAGCAATCGTCCATCCCAACACCTTCTGTAATGAGGTAGGGCCAGTTTCTGGTAGTCTGTTGCTCATAAACTATCTCCTAAAATAAAAGAGGGCCAAACAGATGAACGCTTGGGATAGTGGAAATATCTGTCAAGCCCTTGAAAGAGTTTAATCATTTGGATCTAGGATCCAGCTCGATTTCATCGAAGGCCACAAATCCCGTACCGCCTTCGTCCTTTTCAATGACGACATAATACTTTCTAAGGAGGTTTTTGTTTCCGTCCAGTAGTATTATGTCACCTACCTCTGTTGCTCGCTTATAAGGCGTCAACAGAGTCATTTGTATGTCGTACTTTTCTTGGAATTGCTGTAGTAACTTCGGTTGTTGAGTTAATTGCACTACATGGTCTAAAACAATCAGCTCTGTATTAAAGTATACACGAGCAACTTCTAAATAGTAACCCTTTATAAAAAGCCGATTTGCAGATTCAACATTACCTTCCCTTGCATTCCAGTAGTTGTTCGCTATTATTTGCAAAACTCCTGGTAAAAAAGATATGTGTTCTTTATTTGTTGTAATTGGGAACACACCAGCTTGTGGTGTAAGGTGGAGAACACGAGCTGTTGCAGTGTATACTGAAGATCCTATTCGTTCACGGAGAAGCTCCTTGTATCTCCGTTCGTACTCGTGTTGCAGATGGGTGTGAACGACGGATTGTATTTTGTCACCAAATATTACAGCTAGTCCTTGCTCGAGAGTTTTGTGTTTGGTTTCATTGATAAAGAAGTGGCCGGTTTTCTCTTCGGTCATCTGCTGATTGGCAAGATGGTTACCGAGTTTTAAAGTGGCAAGTTGATAAAATAGTTCTTTACTCATAGCCCTAAACGTTATTCGTATGAATATACCATTCTAGCACCCTTAAATAGTAATGTCAACTAGAAACGTCGAGGAAAACCTGCTGTTGAGTTCGGATTTCTCCATGTGTTCCGTTGGGACGGTGACATAGATGATTTTTAGGGAATAAGGATGCTCGAAAGAGATATCTCCAACAGCGATTCTCTGCTGCTAGTCCACGATAAAGTTCATTGCCTCGAAACATTATTATGTCACCAGGAGTGACTTGGAATGGCTCCACCGTTTCAGCTTCGATTAGTTTGTTAATTTTCTCATTAACGACATTCCATTGTGGAGACTTCTTTGGTTTGATTGTGACATTGCGCGTACGCAAAAATTGAGTTGGTGTGATGTTTTCACCAAGGACAACCATCCAATGTCTTGTCTTTTCGTCTTTCTTACGATCAGGCTGGATATTTTCTTTCTCGTCTCGTGTAATAAAGTCACAATGCCAACCAGGGATGCAAGGATACCAACCTGGCTTTAGCCTATGTACTTTAACGTCTATTTGTAAATAGTGATAGTCGTTTGCAGTATTGAATGTGTGTTGTCTACGCCCGCGAATAATTTCACGGAGCTGTTCGAGTATCATGTGTGTTAAACAACCGTGGTTGATCATCTCGATATAATCAGGAGTGGCTTGATGAAATTGAGGTTCTCGTCCGATGATTTCATCTATCGTATCGAAGTGGCCATCGTGCCACGATGCGAGACGATTGGGATTAATATCGACGTGACCAACCACTTTTGGTTTCATTGTATTGAATAACAGTGTAGTCATTTTGCGAATTACCGATATCGGGAGTCGCGGTGAGCTTGGAGGTCGCCTTCAAGTTCAGCTTCACGCTGATTGAAGAACTCTGAACCACGAACCTTCTTAAGAACGTCAGAAACTTGCTTGCGAATAGATTTATCTTGATACAAATCCACAAGAAGCTCCAATGCAATATAACGTCGCCGTTCATCTCTTGGCATCGACTTAACGTATATTGACTCTTCTTCACCACGCGTAACGTGCTCGCCATCAGCATCTTCTTCACTGGAAGGAAACATTAGGGCTAATTCTTTCTTGCCGAGTTGTCTCTCAACTGTTCGGAAAATTATCTTCCAATCATCTCGATGATCCATCAACGTTGATGAAAGAAAATTGCGTCCAAGTTCACGCATGGCTCCTGTGTACTCTCCAGGTATCGCTTTGTTAAAGCGAATGATACCTTTCTTTGTTACAGACCACATTGCTTCGTTCTGGAGAAGGAATTCAATAAAGCCTTCAACGATTCCTTCTAAGGCAGGTTCTGGAAGCTTAATATCAAACTCATCATTAAACGCATCAACAAGTGGCTTGTTTTTGTTGAATACACCGATGGTGAATATTCGGTCGGATGGACCAAGTGCGATAAGATCTTTCAGGTTCATTATTTTTCTCCTCCCAATATTTATAGGGATTATTTTTCTTCCGTCCCTCTTTTTTCCTTGAGAATTCGGAGAGTTCTGATCACAGACAGGGCAGCATTGCCGTATTTGCTGTACTTTGTGTTTGCTTTATTGTCGAGTTGGTTGATCTGTGACCCCAATAAAATGGTGTTCTCAGCCTTCTTATACCCATCCCAATTGCGATCGGGAAGGTGAGAGCAGCCAACAAGTGAACCGATTACCAGTAGAAAGGCCAGTTTCCTGAGCATTGTTTTTCATCCCACTCTGGTCGTGTTTTAACCTTGTTACATTCTTCCCATTGTTCGGCGCTAACTATTGGAGGTGGAGGAGCGTCCTCTTTAATAGGTTTGCTCCAAATACATCCGCTAAGAAACATGCACGTAACAATCACCGCAATCGTCCTTCGTAACTCATATTGTTGGTCAGTCATCACTTTTCCGTATATTGGCAAAGAACAAACACGTCTCCAACATAGTCGTGAATCTCAACCAACACATTGTAAATTTTGTATTGGCCATAACTAAGACTCACCACCAGCATCGTTACCAAAATCAACTGGGTAATGTAGTAGTTACAAAATTTTTCTTTCAGTTTCTTAAGCATTATAATCCAACATTTATTTTGAAGCTATCCTGGCCAAACCAGCACGTCTTTTCTCCTCGGACGAAAATTCGTCCGTACTCTAAATCGGGATCGTGTTCGAGGTTCACATCAACGATCCCGAACGTTTCTTCCGGATTCAAAACTGTGATTGGATGGTTGGTAATCGCAAGCCGTCCAATAAGGTGGTTGCGTAGTGTCGTTAACACATCCACTTTAACCCAGTTGCTGGGTAAACTCTTAAAGCGTTCGTCTTTCATTCCGTCTCCTTTTTGTTCCAACGGTGCTGATTGTGAACACATAGATACGTCAGTGTAACATCCCAAAGAACGATGTCATCGTCCCACAATGGGATATCATTATCGTCATTATCATATGATAATCGCCAACGAAAATCTCTTGTCTGTTCAAGAATAGCACCCTGATACTTTAGTGTTGTTCGATCGCCAATATGTTCATTTACCCACCAGCGCTTTAGTATCCCATGAAACGTCGACACCGGCATACGTTGGATGCCGCTTGCATCACAAACTATCTCGACTTCGTTCCTGTCATTTCCCCAAATATACAATGACTCAGGATTGCTTAGGCTGCGAATGTAGCTCATTTAGTTGGATTCCTACCAATTTGTTTGTGAAACATCCCCTTCATGTTTACGCCTTATCCAGTAGCGCGCATACACGTGGTGGCACAAATGTGAATTGATCGAGGTTGTCAAATTCCCTAATCGCTAGACCTTTCTTAAATCGACACTCAGGATACTTCTGGTTGAGTTGTTTGACTCTGAGAGCTGGATCGCGATAAATTATTCTCTTACGAAAATTGATCGGGTAAAAGAATTGGTTATGAATGAACTTGTCATTTATCATAACCTAAGTATATGTTTTTCCTACAAAAGGGTCAACAAATAAAGTCCCCCTATAACCACAGGGTTATAAAATGTGCAATAAATACAAACATGAAAGAATGGCTCTTATACGAAGATGCTAAGCGATATGTTCGCAGGCTTAAACTACCAAGTTACAAGGCCTTCCTGCAACACGTGCAGGAAAATGGTATTCCTGATGGCATTCCTCGCAACCCCCAGCGAACCTATGGCGAAAAATACGTGTCAGACACGGATTTTCTCGGTACAAACCGCAGTTCCTACCTACCATACTACCAGGCAAAGTACTTTGCAAGGACTCTAAGATTAACGTCTCGGGTCAAGTGGTTAGAGTGGTATCGAGAAAACAAACCTCCTCTGATTCCATGTATGCCTGAGCGTGTGTATAAGGAGTGGGAATCGTGGGGAGAGTTCTTGGGTAGTGGTAACATTCCCACAAAAGAGAAAGTGTTCCGTTCATATGAAGAGTCTTTGAAATATGTTCATCAACTAAAACTTAGTTCTAATGATGAGTGGAGGAAGTGGTCGGGCTCAGGAATCCGTCCAGACGATATCCCATCTTGTCCAGATCAGGTTTACAAAGACAAGTGGAATGGATGGAATGAATTTCTTGGTAACAAACTAGTTAACCGTATCGATGGCCAACAACTAAACACAAGAGTACTCTTTATCATTCAGGAACAAGGAGTACCCAGTAACGTGTTTACGATAGGTGTTGAATCAAACGGGAAGAGTGTTGTACTCGAGCACCAACGTAAAAAAGGATTCCGTCTCATTAAGATATACAAATTTGATCCAGAGATTAAACATCGGGTTGATTTTGTTATGTCGAAGTTTGCATCTCCGTGGTATGGAAGTAATATTCAGTTTCTTGTTTCCAACATCCACGAGCTCTTGTTTGAGCTTGATGGTGTTTTAGATTGGGTTTAGTTCTTCCAGAACCTTCACTCGGTTGATTATGGTCTGCTTCCAATCTTTGTAAGTGTTGTGTTTTTTGACAGTGCCGACAATACGGTACTTCTTGCCTACGTCGAGGTCCTTATCTTTCGAACCGTAAGAGAACCAAGTCACCGTACGGCCTTCTTCATCAAGCATTCTGTGGAGAGCGACTGGACCGTAGCCTCCTTGAATTATCTGAAGACCAATGACCTCAATAGTGAGCTCTTGGCGCTTCTTCTCAATACCAACCCATTCGTTCTTCCTTTTTGCGTACTCGATTTCCTTCTGTCGAAGTCGGTCCATCGAACGCTGGTAGGCCGAAACAATCGAACAAGCATAACCAGCAGTCTTGAAATTCATAACACCTGCTTTGACAATCGCTTTGAGGTTGTGCATGTATTCGTTGGTAGCCTCTTGCTCTTGAACCCACGCGATTGCCTTCTTAGCCTCAGCAGCATCCTTCTCAGGAGTAGCAGCATCCTTAACGTCTTGCACCATCTGTCTGTAGGACTTGTCTGGTGAATAAGGAGGAAGAAGAACATCGACAACAGTGTTTGCAGTTGATGGGCCCATATCAGAATTGTCTCTAGCGATCGAACGAGACACCCAACCGAAAGCTCGGATCACCGCACATGTCAGAGTTAACGACGACTCGAGATCAAAGTCAACGTAGTCGCGTTTGAATCCACTATAATAATCTGAGTCACGATCGTCGAGATCCTCAACGAGAACACGAACCAGTTGTAGGTACGAAGCGATGAATCGAGGATCGTGACCTAGGAAATCTTTGAGACAATTTCGCCCAACGACCTTATACTCCTGTTCGTCCCAAGGAGCAACGTTGTCATTGCGAAGAACAAATGTGTCTCTGCGACGGCGAATCTTCTTGCAGTGGTCGCAATATGCTTTGACGTTGTGAAACTGTGTGGGGATTTTGTTACCAGGAACGGTATTGACAAGAACCGCACCTTCAATCGTTACGTGATCGAGTGTGCCAAGAAAAGTCCAACCAGCGACCTTGGGTGGCTCACCATCGATCGAAATTTTGTGGTAAGTGATTTTTCGGCAGTTGTCCCAATCCTTGCCCATCGCATTCGCTTCTGCATCGACTGGATGAATGCGAACGGTAGTGCCATGATCAGTGATCTTGAGTTCAGGACAGCCGATCTTGTTGGCACGCTTGTTGATTTTTTTGATCTTGTCCCCAAGAACAGACACGTTCCAGCTAGGAATCTCGTAAATGCGGAGTTCGTCGACTGCTTTATCCATGACCCTAAGTATACACCATATATCTAATGGGTCAACGGTAAAAAAGTGTTATAGATCAATTAGTTAGGTGAGTTTTTTAATCTGTTTAGCGGATTTCACCGCATTTTCAAATATGTCAGGCTTTTTTCGGGTCGCAGTTTCGGCTTTATACCATTTCAAGTCGCTGCTGTTCGGTGTGGTAAGCTCAAGTGCGTAGATTTTGCTGAATAGTTGGAAATCAGTCATTCGTTTGAGCTCATCAAACAATACAACGCGTTTTGAAAAGAGAGTGAAGAGCTTCTTAAATCCTAGGCTCATGTTTTGCTGCTCTTTCCGATATGTCTTTTAGCGTCATGCCTCTATCTCGTCCTTGTTTACAAAGTGACAAGATTAAGCTTGAACATCCATCAAAGATTTTAAGATCGTGGCTGGATAGGTGGCCTTTTCTATTACGCAAAGCTATCATTTTTTCGTATGCTAACTCCATCATAACAAAAATATCGTTATCGGTTAAATTAAAAAGACCAGTTATGTCACCCATCAGTTCAGCCTGTTTTGCTCTTTCAAATGTTTAGCGATCTGCAAATCGTCAACGTTGACGTCATGCATCGCTGCTGCCAAGTCACTCTCAACTTTTTCTTTGCGAACTCCAAAGAAGTCGGCAATGAATTCGATGTTACCTTTCACTTCTGGAATTTCACCGTCATTGTTAACAGCAACCCACAGTAAGCGTAATGCAATTTGATTTAGAGTGCTCTTATATTCTTCACTCTGTTTTACCATCATAGAATTGATCCTCTTCTGTTGAGCCTGCAAGAGATGTTGTTGAAGAACCTCCGGTAATAGTTTCCGTAACTCGATCGAAGTAACTAGCGCCAACTTCTCGTTGGTGTCTCGTAGCTGTGTAGCCTCGATCTTCCGAAGCGAACTCCTTCTCTTGAAGTTCAACAAAGGCAGACATATCACCTTCTCGGTATTTATCTGCCAAATCAAACATACTGTAATTAAGGGCATGGAACCCTGCAAGGGTAATGAATTGAAACTTGTATCCCATCGCTGCCAGTTCTCGCTGAAATTTTGCAATGGTTTCCTTATCTAGGTGTTTCGTCCAGTTGAAAGAAGGTGAGCAGTTATATGCCAACATTTGGTCGGGATATTTGTATCTTACCGCTTCTGCAAATATCTTTGCATCTTCCAAGTTTGGAGTACTTGTCTCACACCACAACATTTCAACGTATGGTGCGTATGCTAGTGCGCGAGAAACTGCTACAGCCATTCCAGGTTGGGCTATATAGAATCCTTCCTTCGTTCGCTCACCAGTAGTAAATTCCTTGTCCCTGTCATCAATATCGCTCGTGAGTAGTTTTGCTCCTAGCGCATCGGTTCGGGCTATTATGACAGTTGGGACATTTTCGACATCAGCGGCCAAACGAGCAGCAACAAGTTTGTCGATTCCTTCTTGTGTTGGTACCAACACCTTACCACCCATGTGTCCACACTTCTTAGCGGAAGAGAGTTGGTCTTCAAAATGAACAGCTGCTGCTCCAGCTTCGATTAGTGCCTTTGTCAATTCAAAGGCGTTAAGTACACCACCAAATCCTGCTTCAGCATCTGCAATAATTGGTAGGAAGTAGTCATTGAACTTAAAGGAGTTCTCAGCCCACTCAATCTGGTCAGCTCGTTGTAGTGCATTGTTGATGTTGCGCACAACAGTAGGAACACTATCGGCTGGATATAGACTTTGATCAGGATACATTTGGCCGGCGTTGTTAGCATCCGCTGCAACTTGCCAGCCACTTAGATAAATTGCTTCTAGGCCTGCCTTAGCTATTTGGACAGCTTGATTACCTGTCAGAGCACCAAGCGCGTGAACGTAATCTTTGTCGTCAAGTAGATGTCTGAAGCGGCATGCTCCCATAGTTGCTAGGGTGTGTTGGACTTGTAGTGAACCTCGAAGCCTGATAACTTCTTCTGCTGTATATGGCCGTTTGATTCCTCTCCAACACGCAAGTGTGTTCCACTCAGCTTTTAACGATTCGGCAAGGTATAATGACATCTATTTCTCCAGTTAATCGTAGGATCAGCATAGCCTAGGTTCACTGTTCTGTCAACATGAACCTAAACTGCGATTTTTTGTGGTATATTAAGTGATTCCAAGTGGAGCATGTAACGCTCAAAGAGAATGGAGGGGGTAAATGAAATTTTTCCTAGGCGGTAAAGGTTTTCTAATTCTTCTTTATACAGCTCATAGGTATGGGGATGCAATTCAGCGCCACACGCTAGGTAGAATTGCATGTCGTCAATCGTTACACTCCTTGTGTTGTTGATTTTCATTTTGCATCACCTTCATAACCTCAACCACTGCTGTACATCCGATCATACAGATCAACGAGATGAGCTACCAATCTTGTCCTAACCTGAGGCTCAACAATGCCTTGTTCAAACCCGGCAATTTGGTCAAGAGCCTCGTGGGCAGCTTCGGTAGGATTATCAGCGCGCTGATCAACAATTAGTTCGTCCATATGGTGAACAATTTGAGCAATCTGCTGATCAGACAAATCTGTTGAATCTGTTTCTTCGTACTCTTCATTAAGTTCGAGGTCATTAAGTTTCATCTAGTCTCCAATTTCTATAGAAGTATTTATATCAGCCTATGGAACAAAACCGTCTACTTTTTTGTGTATCATTCCGCTCTACTTTCACGTAGTTACCCTTAGCTTGCTCACCTTCCCCTGGTCAATACTAAATACCCATTGACAAATTTTCACAAAAAAGAGCCTAGTGCCGAAACACTAGGCCCACATAACATTGTTATGGTTCCAAGGTCAATCCTTACTTGGTAGTTGTTTTACCTTCCAGTCCCTGAAGAAGAACCATCGGAGCTATGCCAGCACCGTTATCGCCGGTCATGAACTTAGGCATAACACCATCCCATTTCTTGACAGCTTCGAAAGTCAGAACGCGAGTGCTAAGTGATCTGGTCAACAGGTCGTTAGCTTTTGCCTGAGCTGTTGCAACTGCGAGAATAGCATCAGCAGTACCAGCTGCCTTTGCTCTGACCTTATCAGCTTCAGCCTTGGTCTGCTCGACCTCGTTTCTACGTTGAAGAGCCTTCTGAGTTGCTTGGATCTTCTGATCAATTGCCGTAATAACTGAACTCGGAAGTCTCAAAGAACCGATCAAGTAGATCCGCTCAACTTCGATACCGATTGGAACTGTCTGCTTTTTGACATGTTCTTCAACGGCTGTTATCAGATCTTTCTTACCTGCACCGTAAACTGCCTCGACCTTTTTGACCGATGCGATTTCAACGAAAGCGTCACGAACCATGTTTCGTAGGAAGATGTCAGTAATTTCATCGACGCCTTTACGATACTTCTGGAACACAACGCTTACTAACTTAGGATTGATGTGGTAAGAGATACCAACATCAGCACCAACTGTCAAACCTTCGACTGTCTGAAAAGTGATACTCTCGTCGTGTGGAGAACCTTCAGTCTTGTCCTTTGTCCAGACGTAGTTCTGTGTGAATGTTGGGAACAGGTACAGCTCTTCGTTAAATCCGATCCAGTAGCGACCAACACCGAGCTCTTCAGTGTCCACGCCCTTTTCACCGCCCAACAGGTATACCTTGACGCCTACGTTACCAGCAGGAACTTTCGAACATGCTGAACCGAGAGTCAAAGCACACAATGCTAAACCAACAATAAGTAATTTACTAAACTTCATTTTAGATCTCCTAATGAATGAATGTGATACGAACAACCAATTAGGCGTCGAGCAGCTTCTTAGCTTTACGAGTCAACTTTTTCCGTGTTTTGTCTTTCCAGATAGACTTTCCAAGAAAGAAAACTCCTGGAACAAAACCAAGAACAAAGTAAAGAATCCCTATCGACACAAGCTCAGTGCTCTTGGCACTAATGAACCATGGGCCCAGAAAGCCTAAAGAAAATACGACAAGGACAATTAGTCCAATAACTTTCAAATAAAGATTCATCTCTCTACCTCAGGTTGTATTCGAAATGATTATACCGAACAGGTTGTAAAGTTCAAGGGTTATAGATTTTCTTTTTTATTAATCAGTCTTACTGCGGATTTGATTACAGGTTTGTGAAGATCGCGACCCTCTTTTTGAAATTCATCTAGAGTCAACCATTTTGTTTCTGCTGTTTCGAAATGAGGGTCGCCAAACATATCCTTATCTTTTATTTTTGCTATGTAGACGTGAGTGCGACCCAGGAACTGTCCGACTTTAGTAACTTCTTCAATGTTACCTACAAACAATCCAAGCTCCTCTGTTGCTTCACGCAGTCCAGCTTCTTCTGGATCTTCTCCATCTTCAATCTTTCCTTTCCCAATCTGGAAACTCTTACCACCCCACTTTGGGTCAGATGGTTTCATAAACAACATAGTGACTTCACCGTCTTCAACGTAGTACGGAATAACTCCAGATCGATATATTTTCTTCTTAGCCATTTTTTTTATCCTCTAATTTTCTTTGGCTCAAAATGCACAAGTAGTGCCATATAATGGTTGCTGCTGTCAACGAAGTAATCTCACTTACATCATAAGCGGGCGCTACTTCAACAACATCCATTCCAACCCAGTCAAGGCTCGTGTTGATGTCATCCAATATAGCAAGCGCTTGCCACGTAAATATTCCACCAACCTCAGGTGTGCCAGTTCCAGGTGCTTGACTTGGGTCTATACTATCTATGTCAAATGTAAGGTAAGTTGGAGTCCAATGACCTTTCTTTGTTGTTCGGTGAGCAATTTCGCTTGGACCCATTTCGTGAACGTCCCTCGCCGTGAATATTTGCATCCCAGCGTCTTCTGCAAATTTGTAATGTTCACTGTCAATCGCAGACCGAATTCCAATCTGAGTACTTTCTTCTGGAATGATTAGTCCTTCGTTGATCGCATAGTAAAACGGAGAACCGTGACCGTAATTCCCATCCCCAACCCACGTATCGCAGTGGGCGTCAAAGTGAACTAGTCGAACAGGTCCGTGCTTAGCATGTAACGCTCTGAGGATCGGTAGTGTGATAGTATGATCGCCACCGAGTGTGACTAGCTGATCAAACTCAAGTCCCCATGTGTGTATATCGAGCTCTATTTCCTCGACACAAGCAGCAATGTCGACAGAGGTGTCGATGTCACCACAGTCCCAAATATCGAGCACTTCTACAGGATTCAGTTTATAGTGGGGGTCATCTCCTTCGCACAGCATTGCACTTGCACGTCGGATTGCATCTGGACCAAACCTTGCACCAGGACGATTTGACGTACCTAAATCAAAGGGTGCGCCAACAATACCAATCCCACCGTCATCTTTATCTGGGGTGTAGATTGGTTGTTTTAGGAATGTTTTGATTCCTGCGAAAGGTTTTTCGTCCACTGCTTCTCCTTATATTAGACATAAATAGTACTATGAAACTGTTTGAACTTCAACAAGATACACCCTTCTTCAACTTTGGAACGATGAGAGATCGACAAATACTCGAACTTGTTCTTGGGCATGCAGCAGAAGATACGCAGGATGCTAAGCTAACTGGGTACCGTACTGCATGGGTTAAAGGAAAGCCTTACCCTGCTTTGATTAAGACAGATGATGATAGTGATGTTGTTTCGGGGTTGCTCGTTGGTGGACTTTCACCAGAGGACTTGAAGCGGATTGAATATTACGAGGACGGGCTGTATGGTATCAAAGTGCTTTCTGTTACAACCAAGGGTAAGACTGTTAAAGCAAAAGTATATGCGGACTATAAAGACCTACCAGTTTTGAAAGACAACGATTGGAACTTTGAGACTTTTCTGAAAGAGGAAAAACCAGATTATATTAAAGAAGTGGAGGAGTGGATGAGTGGATATAAAGAAAGTTAAGTTTGACGGTAAGATTTTGATGCTGGGATATGGAAGTGTTGGGAAATGTGCTCTACCAATTCTTCTCCGACACATTGACATAGATCCCAAAAATATTACAGTACTAGAAGCAGACGATAAACAGTTCTTTTTTGAACAATATGAGTTAATGAACAAACGGACAGGCTCTGAACTTGGTATTGGTTATGTTGTCGAACAAGTCACAAAAGCTAACCACAAAGAAGTTTTTTCCAAATATCTTGAAGTAGGCGACTACCTAATTGATCTTAGCGTTGATATCGACGGAGTCGAAGCGGCAGACTGGTGCGCTAAGAATGACGTAATGTATATCAACACATCAATTGAAAATTGGCCCAACGAATACCAAGACGAACACTTTGCTTATGCCCAACGTACGTTGTATCTGTCCCACGAGCGGATGAGACAGACTGCGAGCAACTGGAAAAAGGACAGTGCTACGTGCATTGTAACACACGGAGCCAACCCCGGTTTAGTCAGCCATTTCACGAAAGCAGCTATTCTCGACATTGCAGATTGTTTTGATATTGGAGACACTTACCCAGTCACCAAAGAGGATTGGGCAAAACTTTTGCAAGCAACTGGAACAAAAGTTATTCACATTAGTGAACGCGATACCCAAGTATCGGATGATCCAAAACAACAAGATGAGTTTGTTAATACTTGGAGTGTTGAAGGATTTTGGGCTGAAGGAATTGCACCAGCTGAACTGGGTTGGGGTACGCATGAACGCAAACTTCCAGAAGGTGCTGGAGTGCATGAATCTGGACCTAGGAATACAATCTATCTCGATCGACCAGGTGTAGCAACTCTTGTGCGATCGTGGGTACCACTAGGTGGGGACATTATTGGTTTCTGCATTCAGCATAGTGAAGCTGTTACGATTAGCGACTTCTTTACAGCACACGATCCGTATGATGGAACACCATTGTACCGTCCAACAGTTCACTACGCATACCATCCGTGTGACGCTGCTGTCGTTAGCATGCATGAGTTGAGAATGCGTAATTGGGAATTACAGCCAAGACAGCGAATTATGAATAACGAGATTACCAGTGGTATTGACGAACTCGGTGTTCTATTACTCGGGCCAAAAGGAGGTTGGTGGTATGGATCTCAACTGAGTATTGAAGAGACACGAGAGCTAGTCGATGACCAGAATGCGACCACATTACAGGTAGTTGCTTCATTACTGGGAGCTATTGTTTGGACAATAAATAACCCTAGAATGGGGTATAACGAACCTGAGGATCTGCCACACGAAGAAATCCTTGCAACGGCAAAGCCATATCTTGGTCCGATTACAAGCGTGCAAACAGATTGGACTCCTCTGAAGAATCGTAGTCCTCTATACAGCGAAAAAGCAGAAAGCGATGTTTTTCAATTCGATAATTTCTTGGTAAAGTAAATGGATCTTAATGAAATATTTGGAACGGATGGAGGCACAGAGTTTATTCTCTACTTTTTTGTAAAATTCACCGACGATTTCACAGAGAGAGATGCAGAACAATTAGCAAATACATTGGCCACAAAAGCAATAGGGAAGACAGCAGGCATTCCTGGCCATCGAGAAGGTGTATCGTACAACATAAGATTTGATCACCCTGAGTATTACAGGCAAGCTGTGATGATGTTTCGAAGACGCCTTCGTGGAAGGCCAAAGATTGAATTGATAGATTGGGAACACTATAAGGTTTAATAAATGGACTTAACACTAATAAAAAGATTTCGTGAAGACGCTCCATGGATGGTGGAAGGCTACGTTACGTCTGTACAGACAACAAAACTACACACGGAAGACAACCCCGAACACTATACGGCTCATTACCAAGCGTTGTTTCGCAAGTATGATTACAGTGCAGCAGGGGAACGAGCAAAGCAAGAGGACAAAGTTCAGGTTGGAGATCAACAGAATAAACACAAGATTGGAGATATCGAATGGCCGACGAAAAGTATCCAAAGCTAACAGTTGAGCAATACAACGATATTGCCAACGGTGGTTGGTCATATGCTGTTCCGTGGGAAGTTGCAGAAGAGGCCCACAAGCGAAACATAAAAAGCTTGAAAGAAGCATTTGCAGAATACGAGAAGGAAGACCGACCGCTACGCATCCTTGCGATTCACGGAAGCGGCCGAGCAAACGTCTATGGTAGTTTTGGTGACAGTAACTCAAAGTACCTTCTTCAGCAATCGCTTGAAATAGTTAAAGATATTGACGCTAAGATTGAAATCGAAGAAGTCCAACTAACAGACTATAACATTGCTGCTTGCTACAATTGTGTTGCTGTTACATCTGGTGGTTGTGGAGCTCCTTGTGATTGTCATCCAGTGGATGGTATGCAGGAATTATACCCAAAGCTTCTTCGTTCAGATATTCATTTTTGTTCAACTGGAGTGAACCAAAGTACGATGAGCTCTCGCCTCAAATTAATGGTCGATAGAATGATTTCACTCGATGGAGGATTCCATCGCGAAGAACTTCGCGAAAAGGATGACGAGTTTTTCACGGAAATGATGCAGCTTGCTAAGGAAGGCAATGTTGCATATGACCAGCGACTGTATGGACGAGTCGGTGGCTACTTTATTACAAGCAAAGACGTCGAGAACCAACACAAAACTGTAAACCACCTCAAAGAACAAGATGTACTAGCAGAAACGAACTATATAAGACTAACAGCTTATACTTTAAAGGATAATTTTGAATCGTACGGATATTTTCACGATCCAGTTTACTGGACTGGAGCCGCAGCAGATGCAGATATTGATTACATGTACGATCGTGAGACGTTAGAGAATAACAAACAGGCAATAGCACGTGGCAAGGAAGTTGTGGAGAACGCAATTACACTTTCGAAACATCTCAAAACCAATTTGCCAGAATTCAAGCCGGACAGAATTAACAGGACCTAAGGAGGGGTTATGGGATGGATAAGTGGGGCAAACACTTAATTATTGACGCACGAGGCTGTGATGTAGACAAAGCCACAGATAAAGAGTATATTAAGTTGTGGGTGAAAACTCTCGTTAAAGCTATAAATATGAAGGCTTACGGAGACCCGCAAGTTGTTCATTTTGCGGATCACAGTATTAAGTTAGCTGGTTATACAGTAATACAGTTAATCGAAACATCATGCATAACAGCACACTTTTGTGATAAGACTGGTGATGCATATATCGATATTTTCTCGTGTCAGGATTTCGACGTAGACGTTGCAAAGGGAGTAGTTCAAACGTTTTTCAATCCTGAGTATATGAAGTCAATTTGTTTAGATAGGGACGCATAATGCCATATTCATTATTACAAGAACTAACATTATTAGAACGAAATGTTGCCAATCAGGGTGACATTAAGAAGTTCATTGCAATGGTGCAGGAAAGAACAACTCGTGATGACGTTAAGAAGTGGCTCAAAAGTAACCTTCGTAATTGGATCATCAACTTCTATAAAGCTGCAACTCCTGTAGAGGTAACATCACATTCGCCTGAATGGTTGGTGAAAGCTGTCTCCGCTGGTCAGGACGTTGTTGACGTTGACCTTAATGATAGATTTCGCCAAGAAGTAGAGCATACAGTTGATTACCTCAATTCTTTAGAAAGAGGAGAGATCACTCGTATTGCTGTTCCAGATGCTATTAAACAAGCCGACGAATGGACCAAGCGATTGATCAAACAAGGAGAGAAGGTACATGAAGAAGAAGGTTCTACTAAACTTGTTATGGAACTACCAAATGGATTTGGAGTTGTTAGACTAATAACAGACGACGCATTTAAACGCGAAGGTGCCAAAATGGGACATTGTGTTGGCAGTTACTGCTCGGGGTTTGAGGAAGGGAGATACGAAATTTATTCACTCCGAGACAACAAGAATGACCCTCATGGAACAATAGAAATTTCCGGTAAAGGAAACCTCCTAGGAAGAGATATCCGCCAAATCAAAGGTAGAGGAAATAGAGCTTTGGTTCGGAAGTATTGGGAACTTGCTTGGTCGTTCGTTGATAAATTCAAACTAAAAATCGACTACGATTATGAAAACATTGGTCTTTACAAGATTAAAAATAAGTTGTACCCGTACACCAGACTACCGAAAGGCGCTAAGATTTCAGGTAACTTGGACCTAAGTCGCCTGTCTGGATTTACTTTACCTGAGGGGCTTGAGGTTGGTGGCACACTTGATCTTCATGGCACTGACATTAAAGCGCTTCCAGCGGGACTTAAAGTTAGTGGCAGCTTGTACTTGAGTAACACAAAAATCAAAACTCTTCCAAATAACTTGAAGGTTGGTGAGGATTTGTATTTGATGAATACACTTGTTACAAAACTTCCATCTGGCCTTGAGGTTTCAGATGATCTCGTTATAACAAACACGCCCGTTACAGACATACCAGAAGATGCACAAATCCAAGGCGACGTTATTGGACTTGGTCATCAGTACAAAGATCCAAAAATCGACAAGCCTGCCGAAGGTTGGCACGAAGGCCACTGGGTTGATCTTCCACATTATCACGGCGATCGTGAATAACCATTGCACTAAGGTATTTTCCACCCACGCTTCTTTGCCCACCACGTATCAAACTCCATACACAATTTGATAAATGTGCCTGGAGCGACAATCATTAGTACCACAGCAAAAAAGACGAGGAAAAAAATTATACCAAGCAAATAAACTGCAAGGGCGAAGAATAATTCCATTACGTTCCCACCTTATTGCCAAATATGTGACAGTGTAGTCTTCCCGAGAAATGATATCCGCGCTTGATTGCTTCCATTGCAATGTCGGCCATTTGATTCGTTTCCTGTTCTTCCTTGGTAGCTCCCACACCCATAATCCATACATCCCAATCAACACCAGCTTGACGGAATAACTCTGTGTTACGTTCGACTTCATCCCAACTTTCTTGCGTTCCGTTTACTACGTATTTGAGCTGACCGCAATGACTAACTTCAGCATATGAACCAACCACCTCTGGCTTGATTGCTTTCTGAGGTTTCTCACCTGCTGTTGTCCATAGCTTGGGACTGCAAGACCAGAACCACTCACAACCTTTAAAATAAACGTGGTTATCTACTAAGTCGCCAAAATTCATTGTACGTTCAATTCCTTGGAACTTAATATCCTTGAATGGTTTTGTCCCATTAGTTTCTACCGTAATGTATGCAGGATAATTATTGCGACGTTCGAACTCTTGTAAGATGTAAATCATTGCTTTTTGATTAATCATTGGCTCACCACCAGTGAATGCCAAGTGAGTATATTGACCAGTCTTTGGATGATGGAACAGCCCATTGGGATTTGACTCGTGTGCAAAGACCGCTTGGAACTTGTCACAAACTTCTTCTACGGTATCTTCATGAGCCAAGTGTCCGAACTTCTTTGCCCACGTATATGAACTATCACAGCCATACTCCCATACAGGTAAATCTTCAACTCGATCAACTGTTGAAATGTCAAAGTCTTTGTAAGGGAGGATATATGTTGATGGATCGGTTGGATCCTTTTGTCCAAAACCATCACACTGTAGATTACAAAGGAAGAAACGAATCCAGGCAGTTTGATAGCCCGTATAAAATCCTTCACCTTGAAAGGAATGGAATATCTCTGAGTACTTGATTTTTTTAGTCATTCTTTACTGCCCAAAATTTCTTACATATTTTCCTATACGATCGGCGTCCAACCCAATAAAGAGCTGACGCAGGTATGAGTATCGTCGAAGCTACGTATGGAAACCACGTCCACTCCTTAAACAAAGGATTGGGAGCAAAAAAGAGCCACAGTAATAATATACTGAAAAGGGCAAGTATTATTCCTGTTGCCTGCTGAAGTCTGGCTTCGTCAACTGGTGGGTAGGAAACCTCAATTGATAAAATACCATATGCGTTACCGTTTTGTAAAAGGGAAGGTAAGAAGGGGGATTTGTTTGAGTATATGATATCAGTAACACGCACTCTTATTCTTCGTCCGGTGTACTCTCCGCCGTGCTTTGTGTATGGTTGCCATTCTCGAAGCAACAGGTCATCACCGATCTTAAACGGTCGGTCGAGTTCTCGAATCTCAAACTTTTTCTTTCTTGTGATTATCTTATTGTAATATGAAGGCCAAATTTTGAGCTCGTGTACGATACGTGGTTTGTTCATAATTTTTCCATAAGTAAACCAGATGAGTTTACACCCACCCGATATTTACTGAAGTAAGACGTGCTTTACTTGGTTTCCGCTTCGCGCCAGATCATCAACTCACCAGACTCTTTGCTCTTCTTAACATGAACTGGAGACATACCAGTTTTGTCGAATCGCTTAGCCTGACGAAGAACAGCAAGAGAGACGTCATGCTTTGTAGCAAACGTTGTAGCTGGAACAGGAGTCGGCGTAACTGCTTGAAAGGCAGTGTCGATCTTATTTCCACGTTTACCACGCTTTGTCTTTGTTGCTGTGCGTGCAGGTGTGTGAGTGGTGGTTGTCCTACGAGACTTCGGGTTGAAGAACGAGTCATAAACAGAGACATCAATGGTTGTGTCAACTGCAATGGTGTTCTTGCCGCGGAGTTCGCGAGCAGTATTCAGCTCGTCTGCATCAACACCAAAGACCTCACAAATTACCGAATCGGTAGGTTTGAAATGGTCGATGATCGCAAAGCGAGCGCTCCAAGAAAGGCCGAGAATGTCGGCAGTCTTCGTTTTGCTCATAAAATTGCTCCTATAATTATATTCACCAGTATCAGCATGTTATACTGTCAAGTCAACACGCTTAAATTTCACCTTTAGATATCATAATGTTAGCTCTTTTAAGATGGTCACAATGGTGGCGAAAGTAGAACCCTTCACAGGGGCATCGAATTGCCTTGTCCCCTTTAATCACCACTTTGTAATCTTTGTTACTGCTCCTACTCGATATCCTTACTGTTCTGGCGACTTCTTTTTTCTTTGTTTGCTTCCCATTTTTGATTTGTTGTATGTTCTTGCCGTTCACGATCAGAGTGATCACATGCTCCAATGAAATAACACGTAGCCGATTCTCTGTCTTGAGGCGAAACGTATTAGCATGGTCATACGATTTGCTTCTTACAACCTTGCCATTGTATGGGTTGAATTGCTCACACCGTTCTACTTCGACTGGAAATCCTCGACCAAGAAAAACCGTCCACGACGGCCACTTTGCCATGCACGTAACCTTGCTACCAACTTGTGGGATGGGGAACATCAGAAGTCCTCAAAGTACTTAGTAAGAATAGCTGAGTCCTCTGGTCTTGATTTTAGTTCTAATGAAATCGATTCGCCGTGAGCTTCAACACGAAGTGGAGCGAACAGTGTAATTTTCCCAGCTGAAACTGGCGTTACCTTACTACCCCAAATGGTGTTTACCACGACTTGGTAGTGTTGTATCACTTCAGGGAATACGACTGGAACATCGATCCCATCAACGTCAAACATTACGTATTTCATGTATTAAGTATATAAGTTATGACCCTATATGTCAACTAGGGCCAAAAGATGTATAAAAATCAGGAATTAGTCTAATATTTTGAGTTCTTCTTCTCGCCTAAGATACGCTGTAAATCCTTTATCGATTTCCTTGTATGCCATCACTTTACTGCCCCATCCGTTTATAGTTGACCAACAGTTCGGAACACCCGTCTTGTAGGTTTCAAGAAATCGTGTAAACGTGTTAAGTAAAAAGTCTGGCAGATCACTTATGTCGTGGTATCCATCAAAAGTAGAACACACTTTTGATATTGGCACAGTGAAAATTTTAGGATCGGGTCCATTTTGATCTTCAACGTTTATCACACCAAGTGCTCTACACTTGATTATCGAACCTGGGACCAATGGAAACGGAGTCCAAACAAACGCATCCACTTCGTCCCTATCGCCAGCTATCGTTTCTGGTATGTAACCATAGTTGGCCGGATATTTTAAAGGACTGTTCAAGAGACCAATGACTTCAACGATACGAGTTACTCGGAGCTCTTTCTTCCGGTGTTCATACTTGACGATATCGCTGTTCTGAGAAATTTCAATGAATACGTCGAAGTGTTTATCCTTCATTACTTAAAGCCTCATATGGGAAGACAACCCAAGGAGCGTCCTTAGGTAGTTTTACATTGTAAAAGTCTGGTTCGATGATTGCGCCTTCTTTATGGTAGAATGTTGCAGTGGTAATGTTGTAATCTTTACTGGCGTAGTATCTCTTTACTTCTGCCAAAGTGAATCCCGTGTCACAAATATCATCAACGATCAAGATTTTACCATATCGCTGAAGTGGAAGCTCTGGTAGGTTGTTGGCATGGTTTCTGTTATCCCCTGCACCCTGTTTGGAGGAATAGAAAACAGATTCCATAGGTATATTGAGAATGTGTGAAATAACAATAGCTGGAAACAATCCACCTCTTGCTATCCCAACAATTAAATCAAACTTTTTTCCCTTACAAGTTACCATGTCGTAGGGATCGGGTGGATCGCCGGCAGCGGACCGGCCAGTTCTTGCATAGTACTCTCCTGCCCATTCCTTGTACTCGAGATTGTTAAAATGGTTTACAATTTCCTCACAATAGTAGTGTAAGTTATCATATGTGGGATGAGCTAATGCATCCGTTACATAGTCTTCTAAGTTATCGTTCATTTATGCCTCTACAAATTCGTCCCACAACATGCGAACACGCCGTACAACCTCTAGCGCATACCTCGCATCTTCCAAAGCATTGTGCTTACTAGCATCACGGATTGGTAATCCAACTGCTTCGAATAAAGCGTCTGAAGTATACGTCCTTAGTGTTGTAATTCCAACGCTGTATGTGTCGAGGTGACGATTTCCGGTTTTGAATGGGAGACCAAACTTACTCATTAGTCTACGCATGAACCAAAGATCAAATGACCCTACATTGTGGCCACCAACACGGATTGATGCTTCAGGACCCCAATGTTTCACAATAAAGTTACCAATCTTAACAACTGCTTCTTCTTCCGTGACACCGTTCTTTTCAAGATACTCTTTTGACATTCCGTGAACACGTTGTGCTCCTTTAGCCCATTCGTCCACACCATTCCACTTGATCTCGACATAGAGTTCATCAAGGACCTTTAATGTATTCATGTCTGCAACGATTAGGCCCCATGAAATTGACTGGAAACCTTCTGATGGATCGTAGTGGTTATACTTTAATCCAGTTGTCTCGGCATCCATGAATAGTATCTTGTCAAAATATCCTCTTGGCTTCTTATTATTTTTTGCCATTTTTGTTCTCCTACTTCTTCTTTGGATTCTCCCCTTCTCCCAGTATTCGTCCTGGTGGAGGAGTTGGTCTTTCGGTATGAGTCCGACCATCTGTTTCATATGTTCCTTCTTTGTGATTGTATCTACCTTCGTACAATCCAGCGTTCTGTGCTTCAACAAAAACGATTTGTCCAATCCTTGTTCCAGGTGCAATAAGATTGCAAGCAATTCTAGGATAGATTGCAAATCCAATATGGCCTTCGAACCCACTGTCATATAGTCCAGAAGCGATTTGGATTCCATTACGGTTAAATGAGGAACGCACTATTAAGAATGCTGCATAGCCCTCTGGGACTCTTACATACATGCTGGACATTCCATCGTACACATGTGATTGTTCGAGCTTCCAGAATTGTCCATCGAGACCATAAAAATGACCATCAACTTGATCTGTTACCTCGATGCAATCGCGCATACGCTTTCCTTGCTCGTTAATAACAAACGTATTGTGATCGATTTGAAAAAGTCTGTCGAGGGTAAAGTCGATAGCGTTAGGTTGGATCTGCTTCTCTGGATTGATGATGCCAGTGACCCATCCCTCAGCCACAACGCGGTGGGGGTTTACAAACATTATTATTGTTCTCCGTTCTTATTTTGTATTTTTAATTTGAGCACCTAGCTTTGCGAGCTTATTGATCTGGGCTGTCTCTTCACTTGTTGGATTTTTTCTACTTTCTAGCAAAGTCATTTTAACCACTTTGGCGACGATAGCGAGTTTGCCGACAGGAGTCTGGCTTAAAGTAGATTCAAGAAGAACGCCATGTCGGTCGACACCACCGTCGCGATGTTCTTGCATGACGCGGTCTTTCGCGGCGTCAAGTATTTCGTTGGTTTTCATCTGGGTTTTTCCAACATACACCCAACTACCTGCTTTTGCTGCACTCGTCACTGAATCATATTGGCTACTGAGTAATGTGTATAGAAGTGTTTTCATTATTGTTCTCCATTCTTGTTATTGTTATAGTTGACCTTCAGTGAAGAGATTCAGTGTGAGGCTCAAGTTATGTTGTATAATGCTATGTGTCTGTTGATCATCCGTCATTGGATGATCAAAATCAACAGCCTTCTTAATCTTGCTTGTTGTCATCAAGCTATCGGTGTTTGCTGAATACATGTGGCCGCAGAGTCCTGCCCACACTGGACCAGAACTATCACAAGAGTCCAAAGCATCCATTCTAATCAAACTTGGAACCTCAAGAGCTGGTCCTGAGTTAAGTCCAAGGTAATGGTGATAAGTATTATAACCAAAGAGACCTCGGTCTTGAAGAATCTGTGTCATTACCACTCTGGCGTATGCCTTGTGTACGCGTGGAATGGCATTTGGAATACCAAGAATAGACATACCGATGATATCGACATGGTCAACTGCCCATTGATATCCATCCAACCAATCTTCCAAATTACCCGTCTCGGATTGTGGAACAAACATTGTTTTGAATCCGTGCTTTTGAACATCATCCATTATTTGCTCAGCAGCGTTAATAGTTTTTAAGGATGGCTGGAAAGGATAGTCGGGAAGAACGATTGCGTCTGCATTACATCTGAACCCTAAGTCGATTAGTTTATCTGGCTCGTAGGATTCACCTAACTCAAATGCACCGTTGTCCATTATGGTAAAGTCGTCTCGATGATGCCCACCAACGACTTTCAACTCACGATAGAATGCAGCATAAGAAGGATTGGTGTCGACTAAGTGAGCTAACACCAAGTGTGTGTTCGATTGTGAGGCGTACTTTTGTAGGTAAGCGGTGGGCGCAATAATACAAAAGCGTGGCTTCTTTCTTTTAAGTTCTAGTCCGTCGCTGTATATAACTCCTGACATTATTGCTCCTTAATTGAATATTACAGTGGCGCCATTCTCACCATCTTCTGATACGTCACATCGATCCAAACTAAATTCCTCACACAACTCTCGTGCAAGCATTTCACATGAACGAGAACCCATGTCACCATCAGGAAACATAGAATCCAGGTATTGAATTATCTCACGTTTGAGCATAATGAATTCAACATCTCGATCGTCGTGAGATACAAGCCTCCATGCTTTGATATGAAACATATGACGATGAGGAACGCGTAGGAAAGAAACTTCATCGAATGGACATTCAGGCCAGTGGTGGATTCCTTCAAACTGAAGTGAACACCAAACTGCTACTCTTGCTTCTTGTTTTTCTGTCATAAAATCTCCTAGTTAATGCACTATACATAATATCAGTGAGGTGTACAACAAGCTAGGTAGGGAGGTGAGTATTAGTGGTGGTTTCAGCATATTGTTAGCGCATCGAGTCTAATTCCATACTCTGTTAAAGCAGAATTTAAATCCCCAAATGTGTCTTCATCGTTTACCCCAACCAAGTTTCGTTCACCAATTTTATTTCGCACAACGTGTATAATTTCGTCACTGTCTAGAGTTAGAATACCCACAGATTTTATGATTGCTTCTTGAATTCGCGGCTTTGATGTTTCACCTGTAATATAAAAAACTAGATCACCTGGAACAAACTCAAGTAGTTTCTCTAGTTCCTCAACTACTTCAATAATGAAGAGGTGAAATTTGGCGGGAATTAAAGCATTGAATCCTAAACCCAATCCATCTGTTATAATTACACCAGCAGGAAAATTTTTATGTATAATCACAACAGACCCTTTTATTGTGGTTTACGTTCAGCAATTTCTTCAATACTTGGTGTGCCAGTACTATCTATTAAATCAAATACTCTAATTGGTGTTGTACCATCATCATCGAAGATCGTTAGAGTTTTTGCGGTTTTATCGATACGTGTTCGGTTCCTTTCAAACTTTAGGACTGTTTCAGCATCAATTGAAGTCTGATTTTGTAGTTGACCTACTGTACCAACTATCACGTGGTCACTAGCTGTTTCATCCCAATTTGAGAATGCAATATCTTCGTGGAATGAACTGTTTACGGAAATTGCATATCTACTACTTCCAAGTATGGCCCCACCATCGATTCGCATTGCAAATTTATTCGTATGATTATAACCAGTGAAATTATATTTGTAGAATCCATCACCAACTTCAGTTAATGGGTCATCTGTAATATCAAGAGAATGGGATCCTGCAGCAACGTTCCATATTCTAATAGTAGGACTTAATCCAGTTTGTGGTGTCCCAGCAGAATCTGCGAAAAAAGCAATAATTAATTTTACTGTAACTGCCATTGTTTACCCCATTGCCGAAAAACTACGTGCACCAGCATTGAATATTAAATTTGATCTGTCAACAGTAGCACCGGCAGAACTGTCTTCTAGTGTTCCGATTCCTCGAATTCTAACATTTCCATTTGTTACAGTTGATTCAAGGATTACTCGCCCAGTTTGAAGATCAATTGCTGCAGTTTCTGTTCCTGATTTATTTCTGAGAGTTACTCCTCCTATGTAATTTCTCATGTTAAGTTCGTGTCCAGCCCCACCAAGGTCAATTGTTGGGGTGCCTGCACCTGACTGAGCGTCTCTACATTCAAGGATATGAGTAACAGCAGTTCCTGATAAAGCAAGAACACCAGATAAAAGACAATTTTCTATAATCCCACTAGTTACACTTATGTCTCGAGCAAAACAATTTTTAAATCGAATATCTCCACTAAAAATTCCTGTTATCTCAGCATCAAAAAATTCAGTTCCTGTTACAGTTGCTCCTACTTGAACTGTTATTACCGATCGTGCTAAAGATTGTCCTATTACTTCGAAGTTAGAAAAGTCTCCTGATGATAGAGTAGCATTTCCTCTTACGAAAATTCTATTTAATCCTCTATCAGCTGCTATCGTTAACGCATCATTAAAATTGTTAACAGGTTGTCGTGTTGTTCCTATTGGGAATGCTGTACCTGAGATACCATCTACAACGTCAATAGTAACTCCACCTTCAAATGAGGCAAATTGTATATCTTCAAGTTCTTGTAGTGTTGCTGACGAAGACGATGTTCTTATAACTTGAGTTGCAAATGAAGGAAATATTGGGTTAAGGGGAGCACCGACATCATCAATCGCTACGATATTTCCACCAGAAACATTACATTGTACAATATCAAAGACGTCATACGCATCACCAATATCAAAATTATTATCACTGCCACCAACGAGAGGTTGCACCGTGAGCTGATCTTCACCATCTACCGACAAAACAGAAGTGCTACTGCTGTCGGTATGATTTATAACAAGATCACCACGAGCGACGTTATCAGCAATAAAGGTTGCAGTTGAATCAAATAGGATTGTTTGACTTGAACCGGATTCAGCAGTTCCAGTAGATAGCTCAATGTGTCGAGCCTCAAACTGTAGTTGTGAATTCCTTAATGTAGCAGAGACTCCAACAAATACACCACCTCCGAGATCTTCTTTACCTCCAGCAGAAATTAGAGAGTCATCCTCCAAGTTTCGCATACGCTCCTCAATAGACCGAAGAGTGTCATACAAATCTTGAATTGTGATTTCTGTTGTAGGAGCTGCTACAAGAATTAGTCTCGGAGAAATTAAGAAATTAACCGAGACCTCGCTTAGGATCGCCATTGTCATCTACTCCATGGAGTGCCAAAACTTTACGAGCCTCAGCAATATGATCTTGATATTCTTCTATCTTATCTTCTTCTTGTCGGATTGCTTCTCGAAGCATATCGATATTCTTACGAAAATCTTCGATGCCTTGTTTCAGCTTATCAATATCATATGCCATAGAACTTACGTAAAGATATCGTCAGGCGTACGAATTACGTCTTGTGATAGCCCTGTGTTTACGACCGTTGTATCGACAGTGAACGGTAGAATAATTCCAGCGTTTCGCGCGACCACTCTTACATCAATATCACCCGTGTAAATGAATTGATTAGTTTCGGAAGTTGCGTCAGCTACACGTTCAAGAAATGGGACGTATGCATTATCACCAGAACTGTAATTTTGTACAAGGGTATTAACCGAATAACTATCACCAGACCACGAATCGCCACCTGGTAGTGCATCGGTATCTATTTCAGCATCAGAGATAACATTAGTAACCCTAACAACTGCACCAGTTGTTCCGTTTCTTACCATATCACCGACTTCTACTTCATCAGTAGAAAAGGATCCAGTGGTATCATGCAGTCGTGTAGCTGAGCTATTACCACCATCTGACACACCTGTGCTAGCGGGAGATAGGGTAAAAGTATCGGTAGCATAACTATCATAACGATAACGTTGTTCGTCTCCGGACACTGATACCACTCTGACCTTTGAGTTTGCATTGGTCGGATTGTCCGAAGGTATCGTTGCATTCATAACTAAGGTACTGTCTCCTTGATTATTACCCGTTGTAAGTGTTAGCTGTATCTTATTGATCACTGTACCTGTGCGACGGAATACTGCAACCGCATCACCAGATATAAGGTTACCAATAGAAACTGCTTGAGCATTAGGTGGAATTTGTACTATTCCATCATCATCAATAAGCTGATACGCTTGAACGTCAGCTCCTACAAGATTAGCTGCTGTAAGAGCTATACCAGGAGCACCAAAGAAAGTACCACCAGCGAAAGTTCCAAGAGGAGAAGCTGTGATAGGTGTAATTGATCTAATACTACCAATGGTAGCTGTAACAAAATCTTCTAAAGTAATTTGGTCATGAATTGGTTCAGTTGAGTATGCTGTGGTTAGCCTTGCTCGTATATTATAGAATGGACCGAACGTCTGAGTGCCCAACGCAAGTGTGTTTGGTTCCCATTCAACTGGAGGTGAAAATGTCACTGTCACAACACCAGTTGCATTAGTCATATCTGATGAACCATCAACGAAATTGTGGCCAGTTTCCAAATCAGTCCAGGCAGTACCATTCCAATACTCCCAAGCAACCACACCACCAACACCTTGTGTACCAGTGGTGTTGTCTAGCCTAATTAATGCGAATGGTTTAGTACTACCAAACACACCATAATCACCAGTAGCTGATGTAGTTGGAAATAGTTCAGTATCACCAGTAGCTGCACTTTGTGCAGCTGCGGTTTGATCTGTAAACGTTAGAGGTGATGCGTCTACCTGTAATGCCAAACCGATAATCGGAGAGTGAACTGCATCAGGACTATCTGATACAACGTTACCAGCTACGAATGTACCACGCACGTTATTTAGGATAAGGTCGCCGTTGGGTCCGTCGTCATGATCAGCAACGATAACACCAATCGCTTCGGTAGCTTGGTCAAAGACTCTATCACCTTCTAGAAAATTACCGCCCGCTTGGGACGTATATTCAATTTGCAACTCAGTACCAACATACTCTTCACCATCTTGGTGAAGAAATGCAATAGCACTTCCTCGACGAGTAATAAATTTCCACCGTTCATATAAAGTTGCTAGTGAGGTACTATTTGGATCTAACCGGACACTGTATGGACGAGCACCGTTGCCGTTATTGATATCTTCTGTCGTTTGACCAAAAGAAGGATCACTAGCCACTCCTAATGAGGCTGGACCAACATTAGTAGGTGCCCCAGCAATATCGAAAATCTTTCGACTAGTTAACGCAACAGCAACGTCGTTATCTGAGAAATCAGCGAGATCGCCAAGCAGATAGTAATCAGCATTACCAGCCGCGCCGCCTGGTGTAACGATAGCAGTATCTGCTACTCGACCAACAAGTTGATCATCACCACCTATCCAAGCCGTCTCGAGAATTGGTTCAATAGTATACACTGTTGTTATACGTACTCGGACGTAGAAAAGAGGACGTACAACTGGCTGATTGGTGACTGTAGTAGGTATCCAATCCGAAGGTACGGTCCATGAAACTAACTGTCTTGCGGGTGCTGTTTGAAAAGCTGATGTATCATCTATCAGACCACTCACTGCAACCCAAGTCGAACCGTTCCAATACTCCCACGCAACTACTGGAGAACCTGTACCAGCTGTCTGGACATCCATCATTATCATACTAAATTGTTTGTCCATACCAAAATAAAATGCGTCGTTTATTTCTGATGGGGTGAGAGATAGGGGCACATCTCCACCACCACCAATGCTATTTAAGTCGGTCGTGTCATCGATAAACAACCCATCGTCGTTATTAAAACGAACACCAGCGATTACGTTGCCAGAGGTAGTCGTACCCACACTAAATAAAAGTTCTTCATCTACTAGGGTTTCAGCAGTGGTGCCATTATCCCAGACCAAATTTCTGAATCCTGAGATATTGTTCAAATCGTCGTCAGCGGATAGAGGGATCTGTGCGTTACCTCCCGTAGTAGCTAACGATCTCTGAATAAATAATCCCCACGTCTTACTATATTGACGAGAGGTAAAAGTAGCAACGGCGTTGGTTAGATTATCTGGGTCAGGTCCAAAAATAGCATCAGCTTCTTTGACCTTGAGGAGGATATCGATATTGTCTCGCTCAGGCCACCACTCTTCGGTGCCTTTAGTAGCAACGACACGAGTTTCATCCACAAAGTTTTCAGCCTGATCGTGATTAGCCTGAAAGATTTGTACTCTGGAATCCCGAGTATCACCAAGAAGAACAGTTGTAAGACCTACCCATGCTGACTCACCAGAGGCTGAAGCTCCACCATGGCGCCCATGCTCTTGGAAATTACCTACGCCCTGACCACTAATAAATGCTTGTGAGATCTGTGGGGGTGTAGTGAATAATGTGGCTTCTAGAACGCGTATCCAATATAAACTAGCTGATGTACTTAAAGTCCGTTCAACCCAATCTTGTGGCGCTGTCCAAGTTATATCTTGACCATCTGCTAGTACAGTGAAGCCAGTGGTAGCATCACTTAATCCTGAGACAGCAACCCAAGCAGTGCCATTCCAATATTCAAATGTAACCGAGCCACCGACACGAGCTGTTGCAAGCGCTGCGTCAACTACAATCTTAGAAAACTCCTGTGAGAATCCAAATGCAAAATAGTCACCTGCTGCATGACCTGCAGGATACATAACAACGTCATCGTCCGTAGCCTCATTAATTTCTGTTGTCATGTCTACGAACGCGTTGTCAGCTGGAGTATCATCTACCTGCCATGCGTGAGATACGGCATCGTTTTGGATTGTATAGGCTTCTGTAGGATTATCAAACTCGTCTCCCGTTGTTGCTGCTGGATCGACAGGGCGAATCCACAACAATCCTCGTTGAGTATTAAAGTCAAGAAGTGTCCCGGTATCAGTAGTGGTGCCGCCTACAATAGTTCGACCGATGTCATGATCGCTAAATGCTGTACCAAAGTCAGCACCGATAATTAAGACGTGTTCGGTTGTCCCGTCTTTCCATTTCTCTGAGAAAAGTGAGCCACCCTGTAGATGTTCGACAGTTTCATCATCAAAGAAATAGCTGTTTTGAGTACGATAGATACTTGGTGTATCTGCTTTGATTGGCGTCAAGTCATCCATTTGAGCATTATCATCTATAACACCCTGCAACGCAGAATAAATCTCGTTTAACGTGCGTCTACCAAAAGGCGCGCCAGTCCATCTAACCTGTTTTCTATTATTCTCAGCTTGCCAATGTACAGTGATATCGCCGCCGAGTAAAACTGACCTACTAGACATTATATCTGCTCCCTAATTGGGGTTATTGCTATCATTGAGAAATTACTCCTTTTTATTATTTATAAAGAATCCTTAATTTTATGATGAATTCACAGTGTCTTCTGTCATCGTGATTGTTACAGATAGTCCTGTTCCTGATATCGTTTGAGGTGAGTTGACTGGAACGTATTTTGTAGCACCACCTGTTCCCTTTCTAACCCGCACACTTACAGCAAGAGGTGTAGAACCACTATGTGATCCTGAAGCAACTCCACTAGCATTTGTAAGTGTTGGAGCCATGATTTCATTATTAGATGTATCATAAATGGCAACGTTTGCGTTTTCGATTGCTACACCTGCTTCGTCTTTCACCGTTACTGTAATAGGTACTGAACTAACAACATTAACAGTAGCACCATCGGTTCTAACTGATGGTGTAGTACCACCACTAATATTAATAGTTACTGTACCAGTTGTGCGTTTGACATGAATTGTAGAGTCATCTTGACCATCTGACGCATTATAACCAACAAATGTTACATCAGTTAGCGTCATCGTCAAGGGAGAAGTAGTTCCAAACTCTATGGCATGAGTTGCTGCTGTCCCTTTAGTGAATGTCATATCATCCAACTTTCCATTTGGATCAGTAGCAACGTTCCAGATTAGAGATGAAGTATTAACTGTCCCTTCATACCCCTCGATCTTAGTAGTTGTCATTGTTGCACCGTTAGCAGTAACGATGCCTGCATTATTTAAGAATAAGCAATTAGTGAATGTTGAGCCTGTCCCTAAGACAGTCACACCAGTTCCGTTAAATACACAACCAGTGAGATTGACAACAGCAGCGGAGGTTATTACTTCAAACCTACCAGGATTATGAGTGCCTAAGGCAAAAAACGTAACATTAGTTAAGTTTACAATTGAACTAGCATTCTCAATCAGGATCTCTGTGAAGTCTGATAATGACTCGCCGTCAAGAGTGTTGACAAGAGCAAGCAGCTGGTTGGAGTCCAAGAACTCACATGCTGTAGCCGTGCTACCTATCCGCAGCTTCCCCTGCCACGAGAATCCACCCGGAGCAGTTTGGAATACCCCCTCGGATGTGCTCTCGTCGTCCAACGCTAACCCCGCAAAGTCAGCCTCGGGATCTGCGCCGGTCCCGTTAAGAATGTCGTACCCGGTTCCGATACGCATTGCGTCAACAGCCATGTTTTCAAACCGCGCTGTAGCTGTAATGTTTGCCCCACCACCGACGCTATCTGGGGTTGTGCTTGGAGTACCAACTAATGTACGCCGGTTGGCTAGCGTGGTGTTAACAAACCTGATGGCGTATGGATTCATACCACCTGCCGGTAATGTATCTGATCCATTGACGTGAAACTTAACAAAATTTGACGTGTCATCACCGATGCTTACATGCAAACCTCTGTTGTCCCTGGTATCTGCAATACCGTAGGTAGCAACATTCAACCACACAAAGAAATGATCGTCTGCGCCAATTGTGAAGTTGCCAGCAGCACCAAAAAGTACGCCCTTCTCAGAGGCAGTCACTATCTTGTTAATCGCGTTCGTGCCCTCAATCGCGTAGTCAGGATCGGCGCCTATACCAGCACCACCACCGCCATACGCGGTAAAGCCAGCGGTGGCCTCGCAGAGGTTTATATCCACCAAGTCTGATGTATAGGTGGCAACAGTCATGATTTAAACCTCTGTGTGGCTGTGACATGGAGACGCACGTTAACTACAGCAACAGCCATAGTTATTTCATTCCAGAACGGGGGTATATGGTTAAGAATTACTCGCAAAGAAAAAACGCCTCATGTTAGATTTCTAACATATTTATGAGACGTTTACATATGGAAACGTTTGTTATGAGACGATTTTACACGCTGTAGTACGATTCTGGTAGAGTTCGCGAATTATTTGGTACCTCCAGGAATCTTTGCTTCGAATTCTCTGTAAGTCATTGCATCACCAGCACCACCAACTCCAGTGGCTATAAAAGCTCCTCGGCTAAACCGAATGGTTTGAATACCGCGTTTTCTCTTACGGCGTTCAAACGGCTCATAGGTGATGGTGATACCACCAGTCCCTTCACAACTGATGCAAACCACTGCTTCATCCTTTACTTCTGCAAAGCCTTGATAAAGACCAGTGCCGTTACACGACTTGCATTGTGCTTTGACGGATTGTTTCATTTGATTACCTCAGTTAGATTGTAAGTGTATTCAAAAAAGCAAGATATTTCTTTTCCGCTCGGTTCTTCTTTTGCACTGCATTACGCCACTGAGAATTGATTATCTGGTTACGCTTTTTGAAATCACCCTTGTCCCACAACTGGCGCAGTTGGCGGTCGGTTTCGTTAACCTTTGCTACCGCATCGAGATACTCGTCTTCAAGGTCCAACTTGCTTTTTATAGCCACCTTCACTCCTAGAATGCTGAGTCAGCACAACTGTATTGTTCGTCCTCTCGCACATCACGCAAGAGGTCCTCTAGCTTGTCAGCATCCTCGTCGCTTAGACTCTTGACCCAAGCTATGAGTTCATCCTTTCTCGCTTCAGTGAGTTTCGAATCCCAAAAGAATGATGAACGAAATGTGTGTTGACGTGAAGTCATTGCTGCTTCTCCTTTATCGGTTGCATTAGCCAATTTCTTTCTTACAATTGTGGAAGTAAGTCGTCGCACCAGCCTTGCTCATGTCCAACTTCTTCATGAAGAGTTCGATAATTTCCTTTCGGCTCGTAGTGCCTATGTTCTTCCTGTACAAGTCAGCAGCAGCCTTCTTCTTGCGACCCTTGCTCTTCTTCTTTGTGGGTGCAGGTCGAAGTGAACTCTCACCTTCCCAGTTAGCAGGATTCATCCAGGCAAGATCGTTATGAAGGCGATGGATGAACTTCTTTGCACCAGAACGAGCATCTTTGATAGCGTTGTTGATGTTGATCTCACCAATCCCTTCATCGAACTGCTTGACGAGACTTTGGACAAGGTATAAGTACGTGTACTTCGCCTTTTGGTCATCGAGATTGCTGGTGTTGATCTTATTACCAACCAACGCAGTGATTCCCAGTCTGAACTCTTCACCCTCAGTCCAACCAAGTTGGCCTTTTTGTTCGCGAGTGATGTCCATAATGGCCTGAATGGGGCTGTTGGTGTTGACACCCAATTCGGTAAGGACAGCGATAGGATCGATCATAGCTCGTTTCTCCACGTGTTTTGAAGGGAGTGTACTTTTACTCATATGGTAAGTATACACCAGTGTGGACAAAGGGTCAACAAAGTTTTATTGTTTGGAATCAAAGAGTTATAAAATGTAGGAAATTGTTAACGCTTGATTTTAAAGGAATTATGCAATTTTACACACTGAAACTGCTACCACAACCGCAAGTACCTTTCGACTTTGGGTTCTTTAGTGAAAACTGATCGCCAAACTCAGTTGTGTACTCAATCGAAGATCCAGCAAGATACGACATACTGATTGCGTCCATGATGATATTGACACCTTTGATATCGTGCTGCATATCTTGGTCTGGATTGATGTTGTCTTCTTTTTCGAACTTGAAACCATACTTGAAACCATTACAACCACCACCTTGAATGAATACTCTCAGTCCAATATAGTTGTCACCTGCTTGTTCAATTAGTTCCTTGATGCGCTCTGCGGCGACTTCAGTCATTTCTAGCATTTTACCTTCCTCTTATCAAGTGTTCAAGATGAGCTGTATCCTCCAAATGTAAAGTGTCAAGTACAACCCATCGAGGCTTTAATTCTGTCATTCTGTGGTGACCGTCCAATAAGAAAAGGCTTCCATCTATAATTAGAGCTGGTAGCCTTACCAAGGCCGGAGTAGATCCTTTAGTTACCACTTGGATCTCTTCATCCCAAGTTAAATTGAGTGAATGATTTGCTCTGGGAAACACGACCCCAGGAGTGACTCCAAATACTTTGTCTACATCAAAATCAACTTTGATTGAAGCTCTGTACCTTTGTTTATATTCGTCTAACGTAAGTGGTTCAAATGTTATTACATCAAAATTAAACACGGTTCACCTTTTATTTACTTTTATTTTGCGATGATATAATTTTTTTCAACAAATTCCCAGTTGACGACGTTCCAGATAGCTTTAAGGTATCTACTTCGATCGTTTCTATGATCTATATAGTACGCGTGTTCCCATAAATCTACAACAAACAGTGTAACTGCGTTACCTGTGGGAATTTCAGCATCGTGAGAATCGACAATCTTCAGTGATTCCCCCCTTTTTATCAGCCAACACCACCCACTACCAAAGTGCTTTTCAGCTTTGTCTTCGAATTCCTTCTTAAACTTGTCAACTGTGCCCCACACCTTCTCGATTTCATCTGATAGTGTTTCTGATAAAACTGACTCATCGGGTGGAGTCAAACAGTTCCAGAAAAATTCGTGGTTTGAGATTTGAGCTGCATTGTTGAACACTGGACCAGACTTCTCCATTTCAAGAATCTCAGACAAGTCTTTATCCTCAAACTGTGTACCCTTTACAAGCTCGTTGAGATTATCAACATACTTCTTGTAATGTTTTCCATAATGATACTCAAGAGTCTCTTTTGACATATGAGGCTCTAGCGCGTCAAGTTCGAATGATAATGGTTTGTGTTCAAAGTTTGGCATCTTCTTGTATACGATTTCCTATATCAACCCGAGCTGCAGACGTGCTGCTTCGGATATTCTGTCCTGCGTCCAAGGTGGATCCCACACGATCTCCACATGGGCATCGGCTACGGCGGGGACGCACTTGACCGCGCATTCTACTACGCCGGGAAAAGTTTGGGCCACCGGACAGCCCGGCGCCGTGAGGGTCATCCGGATGTTGACCACGCCGGCTGCATCGATCTCAACATTGTAGATCAAACCCAGGTCATAGATGTTGACTGGGATCTCGGGGTCGTAGACCCCACGCAGCGCTTCTATCACTCGCTCTTCCAGGGTCGGCTGTTCCAGGTTCTCTGAATTTACTTCTGTAGTGTCCATGTTTGGTTACTCGTCGCTGCTTGGTTTCAACTGGTTATTCCGTCGTGACCGTTTCGTGTTGTCTCTTCTAATTCTTCTCGTTTTTCTTGTACTCTTTTAGTACTTCAATTGCTTTCTTTACCTTTGGTGGGAAATAGCGACGAAATTGTCCTGTGCTTCGTTCGCAACCCCGAACTGTTAATTGAATTTTATGTGGTTTGCTGATTAACTCAAAGTGAAGCAGATGAGTCAATCCACAATCACAACAAGTGAGTTGGAGTCCAGTTCTGTCTTCAAAAATAAACTTATCATTATCTTCAACGTGATACGGTTTTTTGTTGTTGTATTCAGTATATGTTGTCATTTAAATTAGTTCAATATTATTTAGCTTAGGGTCACTAGGGAATACGTAGTGTTTAAGTTTTAGGTTTTTGAGTGTGCGCGCGTCATATAATACTCCATATAATCGCGGATATATTTCGCCTTTTTTAACTTCCCATTCTTCAGGATATTTTAAATATTCCCAATCCTCATCGATATAACCCATCGAGCGCTCGAAGTATATTGCGCAATCGTGGTACACATACAAATCACGAAATGCTAATTCGCCTTCGTCTAAGTCACCAAAGTGAAGACCAATTCCTTCTTTGCTTGCAATCCGAGTACCTAACGGTAAAGCTGGCAGCAAGTGATGTGCGTAGTTAGCATCGTACACTTTAATGCACGTTGTCTTGCTTTCGAGTCGATATTTGATTGCGTAGTAGTTCTTAAGATTCGAATCAAGTGGAACGCCATATTGTTTGCGAAGCTCATATCCAGGCTTTCCTTGATGGATAACGCTGATTGTGTCTTCAAAATAGTTAACGTCATCAGCTTTAGTGAGCCCAATTAACTCCCACCAATCTTCATGGGGCCGTGTTAGAGTTTCTGGAAATGCATCAAACAGCAACGCTTTGATTTCGTTAACAGGTTCAATATTATCATCGGGACGATACGCTAATTCGCTAATGCCAACTTCACTATCGACAGTGATCTCTATAACATTATCCAGTTCGCTTGGTATTATCATTTTAGTTGTTTGCGTAATAAGTTATATCTACTTCAATCATGCCTGGACTGGCTAACCTTGTTACCGAAGTCTTTTTGAATGCATGTTGAGAAAATTGGTTGAGGTATTTTGTTAAGTCGATACCAATTGCTCCCTTCAAAAAGGGATATGGTACATGCCTTTTACCAGTGGTAAGAAATACGTCCTTGAACTCTTCAGATTCGAAGTAATCAACGATGTGTTTTGTAATTAGTGAATCATCAGGTAAATTAACAGTAGCTATCCTACTTTTGAACGTAATGTTGATCTCTATGTCAACAGTCATTCCCTGATGTAAAAATATTGCCTTTACCAATTGTTACCTCCGAAACTTACATCCGATGTCTACCAACAGATCAGTGTCATCTTGTCCATAAGTAGCAATAAGTGATGTGATACTAATTTTCCTGTACGGGAATTGTCGCACTTGCTTTCTAACCCATTTTGTTAGAGTAGTTGCCACCAATGACGTAAAAAAGATATTCGATATTGTTGGTTGGTCGAGAGCAATTTCTGCAAATTCTTCGGTGCCAAAGAAATCTACAGCAGCTTCAAAACATTTGATACTCGTTGACCCTGATGATGTGATATTAAACTCAACGGTTGTTGGTATATTAAGCCATGGATATGAATATTTGATATTTTTCTTCATCTTCATTATGTTAACCCACCATCTACTTCTTTGTACAATACTGCGATCGCATCCCAAGGATGCAAGCTCTCAAAATGTTGTGTCACGATACAAAAGTCTTGAATAACTCCTGTTGCATACCACTGATCTAATCCTTCATATAGCAGTCGAGCAGCATCTTCCGTAAAGATTAGATTTGCACCATTGAGTTCTGCAAATGCTTGTTCGTCTCTTCGTTTGACAACAACTTGCACTTCAGTTGGTACATATTCTCTAGCTAACTCAACAACATCTTCAATCCACACTGGATTGTCCGGATTGAACTGAACCTTAATCTTTGCGATACTGCGTTGACTGTGTGCGTTCGCAGCTTTGCCTCTTCTTTCTGTGGCATCTTGCGACAGTTCAAACGAACATGGACATGTGCTAGAATAATAATAGTCAACTGTCAGATAGAACTTGTATTCACCATTGTGCACTTGTCCTTCTAGCTCACAATCATAAAAGATGTGACCTCTCTTCTTATCGTGTGAAAGCACTTTATCCTTAACAACCTTAAAAACTTCACAATCCTCGTTCTCAATATACCAGTCACGTTCAAACGGCAAATCGTCTTCTGATAGTTCTTCGTGAGTGCGTAAAGCTTCTTGAAACCAAGGATATGAAAAACGTAACTTACAATAAGCATGTTCACAGTTTTGACTAAGAGTCATCTCTCGTAGGATGTCTTTTAGTCCTTTCATGGACAACCTATCGGCAATTTTCTCATGCATCAGCAAATAGAATCGGCTCAAATTCAATCCTTTTGCATCAGGATTATCTAGCGAACCATACAATGACGCTTTTGCATGTAGTATTTGTGATCCACCATCTCGTCTTGCTAACACCACTGGGAGATCAACTGGACCAATTCCAACCTTCTGGATTGGAACTCTAGCTCCAACAAGAATTGGATCTTTTTGTGGGTCCGCTAGCTCATTATCATTTGGATAAAACTCGTCATCGTATGTGAAATCAAGTCCTGGTATTTTTCTTGAGTGATCTATACTTTTTTTCATTCTTATTGCGTCCTAAATAACTGTTTTCGTTTGTGTTAGGATTATATTTGTCCTGTCGTTAATATTTAGAACATCAATTACGTTCATCTTACTTGGATGAGTCATCTGCTTTGTAAACTCAAACATAGTAAGATCAATCATCCGTCCATAATGTTGGTTTGATCCTCTAACACCATCATATTCAATCTGAAACTGGCCACCAGCAAGGTAAAATACTAGCGAATATTCAGCTTGATACATCATACAGGTAGAATAGTATTCATTCAACCAATCGCTATGTTCGTTGAACTTTCCAAGGTTAACGAGTGTATATGTAAACAAGTCCGCATGGGTTCGTTCTGTAAACTCAAGGTCGTCGCTATGCAACGCATTAAATTCGTCCTTATACTTACGGTTGGTGAGCTCGGCTTGAAAGTTGCAAGAGAGGCTTGGGTCGTTGTTTACTTCTTCGAGGGAAACGTTCCAATCCTTGAGTACGGAACGTGATGTTTTTCTTTTGACTATGGGATATCCACGGTTTTCAAGCTCATTAAGAACTGTTGATTTACCTGATCCTTGACTTCCACTGATCGCTATTAGCATTCTTTTTGTTCTCCTAAAGTTTGATGTATTATACCGGTTTTAAGGGGTAAATTCAACTCTTCCTGTGTGAACGTAAATGTATGACCAAACTCTCGACGACCTTTTTCAAACCCATAGATCCAATCGAACTGCAACAAGAAATCAACTACCGCGATATCGTCTAGTTTGTCCTTATTCAGACAAATTGTTAACTCATCCACCCCATCATATTCAATAAATTGTCGAACGTTAACTTCACCACTTTCGAAAATCTTTTTCATTTCGTTGTCAGCGAGGGTAAAAAGGCTTGAGGTATTTTCACTTGCTAGTGCGCGATCAAATGCTAGCTCACAAACGAGATCATAATAGTGAGCTTTGAGGGTAACCATATTGACGTTGCAAAAATCCTCTCTTTCGGCTTCTGAAAGAAAGACTAGATCCGCCCACGATACCTTATTCGGTGTCGACAGGTGTGTCAGTAGTTCCCAATTGAATTCGTTCATCTTCTTTATTTTTTTCTTCTAACCTATCAAGAGCTACCAACATTTCAGCCAATTCTATATTACTCTTCCTTAGCTTCTTTTGATACAATTTTATTTTTGGTTTTGTTTTTGCTTTGTCAAGCTTCTTTTTAAGCTTAAGCGAACGAGCAACAATATTAGTGATTTCGAATTTAATGACGTCTACTACTTTACTCATTAGAAAAATCTTTCTGTGTTTTCAGGGTGCCGTTTAAGAAGGAGGGTAAGGTTGTTAAGGCCCTTCTGAATTTGTTTTGCTATATCAGTCTGATTCATAGACATTGCTGCATAGTATCGTTGCTGTAGGGCAAATAACTGATTCTGTAATTCCCTTGGACCCATATTTGCCCATTGGTCTGCATCAATAGACTCTACTGGTTGTTGTGTGATAGGTGTAACATTAGCATCAACACTGATAGGTTTATCAGTATATTTGGGGTCGTTTGGGAGTGAGATGTCGTTTAACTTTTTCTGGTCTACCATTATTTTTCTCGTTAGACGTTAAGTATACCTAACTTTAATTTGGTAGTCCAGTAATTTTCATCAGCAAAGCATTACCAGCAGCCCACATTTCGACATTTTGTGAACCATCTTCGGATCTTGTTTGTTCGGGGTGAATATCTGTTCCAGCAAGAACTTCTCGGCGGATATCCATTTCATCTCTTACACCAGGACTAATGTGGAATATCCATAACTCCTCAAAATTACCTTCAGTGTTCGATCTCTTGTAGATTAAGTGAGCGCCAGGAACTGTTCTAATCATTCCTTGCTTATTTGGGTCATCTTCAGTTTCACCACCAGCTTCACCACCAGCTTCATCACCAAGCTCATCTGACATTTCATCTGGCATTTCTTCGCCACCTGACAATTCGTTATCTGGCATCTTATCACCATGCTCAGGTGGCATATCATCTAGGCTGGGTTCTTGATTATCAGCTTCTTGTTCTTCCTCTTCTTCACTGTTTGCGTGAGTATCGGAACAGTAAGGGCAGTTTTCGTCGTCTTGATTTACAGTAACACAGTAAGGGCAACGTTCATCGTATTCGTCGTGCATTGGGCACTCTTCAGATTCTTCATCCCACTCACTTTGTGCCCAGTATTTGTATTCCTCTTCTTCGTCACCAACATAGTCGTGGTACATTTCATCATCAAGTGATTGGCCACAATGTGAGCAAACATTAACTTCCTCAGCAGCAGCACCAGGAACACCAAACGCACCACCGCCTTCACCAGGACCACCAGTCTCAAACTTCTTCATGGAGAAGGGGGCGACGGACTTCTTCATGCGCGCGTCACGCGGTGGCAACGGTGCCGGTTGGGGGTCCCTGTCGGGCCCTATTGGGGATCTGTGATACTCTTCATTCTCTCCTCCGGCAGCTTCCTCTGGTGGCAAATACATTTTACCGCCCCATGGAGCTCGAACGTAACGTCGGCCTTCTTCATCTTTTAATGTGCGACCTTTTGGGAAAATGCCATGCTTCACCATTTTACCACCCCATGGAGCAGTAACATATTTTTCATCGTGTTCTTCGCCCTCCATACCCATACCACTTGGAGCGCCACTTTGATCACCAGGAATACCACCGTAGTGGCGACCTTTGTGTGATTTGCGGTTCATTTTACGACGGGGGTTCGACAGAGTCAGATCGTCGATCTGTGTGTAGTACTCTTTAAATGTTGAGGGTAACGTCATTACTTTTCCTGTTAGGCTATTGATATATTTAGTATTTACTACAAATCTCGGATTTTTTCTGTAGTAAATATACCATAAGAGATAACAAATAATGGCCAGAAAGCGTACAAAACAGAAGATCACACCCCTAATTGTTGAGCCTCATCCCAAGGATTACAATGGTTATCCATTTATCACCTTAATTCAGTACCATTGTCATGGAGTTGACCAACACATTCTGACCGTTGTTGATAACGCTGACGAAAAACAAATCAAAGCATATGTCCTTGATTTCTGTGGTCCAGAACAAATCGACGAAGAGATGGTAATCACTATAGCGAATGAGTGGTATACAAAACACAGAGATAGATATCCAGTTTCTTTTGAGTTTTCCAAAATGGGAGTGTCAAATCAAACGGCAAAAATCTTCCGCACGTTCAATATCAATTTTGTATCTCGAGTAATTGGACCTATGGCAAAATTTCCAATGGGGGAAGTGAAGAGTGTTAAACGTCGAAGAAGGAAACCTGTTCCAGCTGGTGTAGAGATTCACAAGAAATTATTGAAGATGGATTAGTTTATCAAACAGTTCTTTAGTTTGATTTGGTTTATCCTCTTCTGGTTTTTCGGCTTGAGGCTTATTTTCCAAATTTTTTTCAAACGCTTCTTTGAGGATGCTTGCTGATTTAGTGCGACGAGCAAATGCTTCTATAGTTGGTCCGTACTTTTCTCCTTCGTCTCCATCTCGTGAATGTTGTTCCCCTTGTGGTGTCAGTTGTCCCATCTCATCCCAGACACCTTCATCTCTTGCTAACTGTTCTCCTTTTGGAGTTAGATTCGCTCGACCCCTGTTGTAGTTAATGTATCCTAGTTTTACAAGCACATCACGAGCAGCAACCATATTTGCATCACGAGAGATTTCCTCACCTGCAACTTTGTCAGTCACAGAGGTAATAATCTTTGCAAGAACTGCCTTCTGATGTTGGGATGGAGTAAAAACGGGTGCTAGTTGTCGTTCTGATATGTCTTCATATTTAAAATCATTCACTAGGTCGTCCAGAGTATTCCAATAGTCATCATGGAGTTCGGCGTCTACCGGAGCCAATTTGTTGATCGTGCGGAATAGTTTTTTTACAGATTCGCTTGGCGTCGACAAAACGTTCTCAGACCAACCTTCCCAATCTTCTCCCCAGTTAGCAAAATCTTGTGCCAAAATATTTCTAGCGTACCTCAAAAAATATAAATCATTTTCTGGTACGGATTTCCCTTGTCTCTTCAACGCAACAATTTCTCGTCGCCATCTTTTTTCATCGAATTGTTCAGTTGCTTCTGATAGGTATTCCTTTATGTGTTTTCGTCTATGGCCTAGACTAATTCTACGATATACTTTTTTCAATGCGGTATAATGCTCCCACATCTTGGGGTGAGCAAATCTTGTAACTACATGGTCGTGCTCTTTTAATGCTTTAAGATATTTTTCTTTCGTTTGTTCAAAGTCGTCTTCAAGTTGTCTCAATTTTTGCTGAACTGATTTGTCTTTTGCATACTCATCCATGTATTTTGAGAGTTCATCTGCTAACGTATCCCAAAGCCCTATGACACCATGACCTGGAGACATACTCTCGATATCTTCAATAGATTTCAGCCTTTCCATACTTATATTTATAAGATGTGGCCTTTGATGAGGTGTAGTTGAAGGACAATCGTGAGAGCGTATGCTACTGCGTGAGACTTACGGAAATCTGACTTGTTTTCGCGGCGATACAGCTCCTGACGGATAACATCCCGGTCTTTGACATAGGCGTTAAGGAGTTTCTTTTTGCCTGGACGGATGATCGCAACGCAGTCAGCTAGTTCTTGGACGGATTGGGGTTTGATTTTGGAGACAACGTCGAATCGTTTATGGAGTTGGAATAGTTTCTTAACAACATCCTCATTTTCTAGTAGGGTCCAGTCGGGTTCTTTTTTAACAAGGGTCCTAATTTGCTCTTTGCTTTCAAATACATCAAGAACAGATAGATGTAGGAAGTCAATCTTGAAATACCCAGCATTCTCTGCTTCTTTGTAAGGTATTGCTGCTAACCCTGATACCTTGTCTGTTGCCATCTTTTGGAAGTACTCTCCACACGGATGGCTTATAAGTTTACCATTCTGTACCATGGAAGCATGAACAGTATCAAAATATTTGGAAGGGTCAAAGGTTGAAGGGAGGTCCAAATCTATATCCATTCAAAGATTATACAACATTTTATGATCGAACGAGAACGGCAACTTTAGATAATTTTTGTTTGTGCCATTATGCCATTAAGCCTAAGTTTCTCAACATTGTGCGGATGTCGTTGAGCTGATCCGCGACGTCTGCAAAGTTGTCGTTGATGGCCCCCTCTTGTGCGGTCGTTGCTCCGCTGCCGTTGATAGCCGGTACATCTACTAGAACGTTGTTGGCCGTGCCTGCAGGCGGCAGCGTCAACGCACCGACGTCCGTTTGCTGTGCTACGGGAGCTACGGCGAAGAAGCCAACACCCGTAGTATTTACCGTGATCTTCTCGCTGCCAGCACCAATGATGCTGACCTCACCTGATACACCACCTATCCCTGTAGTTAGGTCAGCACGGTTAATTATAAGAGTTGGATTAGTTGCAGTCGCAGCCTCGTTGAGTATGGCTGGACCAGCGGCATTCGCACCCCGAAAGCCTGCTGTGCCACCTGTGGCATCAATTTCAAATGAGGCAACGCCACCATGATTGAATAGAATATCACCGACCGTACCACCAGCCGTTCCAGTATCCAGTGTTAAGCTGCCGCTGTTGCCTGATGTGGCCCCGGCAACACCGGATGCAATCGTAAGCGCTCCACTGTTTTCAGCTATGCCGCCACCTGCTCCACTTGTTAAGTTCGCATCTCCACCTGTACCGGTTAGGCCACCAATACCTGCAGTGATTGAAATAGCGCCGCCAGTTCCGGCTACTAAACCTGCGCCTGCTATCATTACGTGTGCGCCTCCAGCTTCTCCTGAGAAGGCAGCGTTACCAGCGGTGTAGTTAATAGCACCACCAGCCCCACCTGCGAACTCACTCGCGCCATCTCCGGCGGTGAGGCTTATGAACCCACCAGAGCTACTACCACCAGATTGGGAAGCGGAAATAACAACATCACCACCAGTCCCAAAGCCGTCTTTTGCTCCTGCTGTTATGAAAATATCACCCGCATCGCCATCATTACTACCAGCGCTACCAAATAAATTTAGAGCGGCAGACTTGCTACCTCGACCTGCCCCTGGCGTAATGGTAATAGTCCCACCGAAACCACTGGAGGTACCATGCTGGCCGCCAGTAATAGTAACGTTGCCACCATCACCAGCAGCACCACCAGTACCAGCATTAATATCAACATTACCACCCGGAGTAGAGAAAAAGCCACCAGAACCACCATCACCAGCATTAATTGATACTGCACCACCATCACCAGACAAACCACCTGCACCAGCATTTAAAGTAAGCGCACCACCTGTACCACCACCTACACCAGCATCACCACCAGTACCAGCATTAATTGTTACCGCACCACCTGTACCAGTATCATCACCACCTGTACCAGCATTAATTGTTACCGCACCACCATCACTATTACTAGCACCACCTATACCAGCATTAATTGTTACCGCACCACCAGGACCAGTTGTGTTACCAGCACCGGCATTAATATCAATAGCACCACCAAGACCAGTAGCTACTGAACCAGCACCAGCGGTTAAACTAATAAGTCCACCGTCGTTTCCAGCACCTTCGTCAGCAGTTAATATAATACCAGCATCATCATCAAATCGTGCCATTTCAAAAGAGCCTGATATGAGGCTAACTGTACCAGAAGTACCACCCATACCCGTTGTTAAGTCTGCCTTGTTGGCTATGACTGTTGGGTTGGTCGCAATTGACGCTTCATTAAGCAAAGCAGGACCAGCTGCATCAGTCATGTCCAGAGCACCTGTCATGGTATCGCCAGTCTTATTAACGAACTCCGTATCTGTTGCTTGAAAAATTCTAATTTTTGTTTGTGCCATTTATTTCACCGTTATAAAGTTACCCCGACAATCGATTGAGTTATTTCTCATTATGCGTAAGCCTGCTGGAAGTCCACGTCCCAGTTGGTGCCACCGTCTGTAGTCTTTAGGTGGAGCCAATCTATGGCCCCAAGACCAGCGGACATAACGTGATCCGAGCCACCAGGGAAACGGAAAGCCGCAGCCCACGTTACCGTTCGTGCGCTAGCAGGATCCTGAGTAAGTCTTAGCCAAATTTCACCGTACGTACCGCTTGCTGGCGGATTCGTTACCGTAACAGTGGTGACATCCTCTGATAGCGTGTGCTGTTGCGCGTTACCGGCTGAATAATCTATGGTTAGCGTGCCAGTAACTACCGCTGCCGTAGCCAACGTCAGGCCATAGTCTTTCAGCACTGGCCGCGTTACTAGCTTGTCATT